>VOFI01003400.1_pt1 | contig 230046 bp, 273 predicted proteins | sample 5384131 | NCBI WGS metagenome assembly VOFI01 (sample SAMN12384728, study PRJNA508395) | human gut metagenome | isolation source: healthy gut H | host: Homo sapiens | reverse complement strand
GTTTGGGGAAAAAGATTTCGATACCGGCGCTAAAGCTTCGGCTGCGCTCATGACGGCCTGCCGGGTGGCTGGCGGTAAACTCTGATATTCGCTGCTCAATCTTCCTCACCTCTTTTCCATACTCAGCGACCACGCAGGCCCGTTCCTCCATACTGCCGGACAGCAGAATATCCAGCAGATACTCCGTGTACGGCTTTTTTTGCAGGGCCTCCACAAACAGCGGGTTCCATGCTTCCTCCAGCGTCTGCGGGGCATATTCCTTCTCCAGAAAATCAGATGCCTTACAACTCTATATCGTTCTTTTTGGTCGGGGCGATTCGCCCCTCACGTTCCCAACGCTCCCGGTTATCCCGGTCAGCGTTAATTTTTGCCTTTGCCAGAATATCCATAATGGATTCTTTGGCTTTCTTCTTGACCTGCTCCTTCCCGGCTTGCTTGACTTCCGGCTGCATCAGCGTCCGCTGGATTTTCGCCAGAGCGTGCTGCATGGCGTTTTTGATTTTGGTAATGACCCCATCCAGACGCTCAGCGGCATACTCACGTTCCTTCTTTGACGGTATCGGTCACCACCTCGCTTCAAGCTGGCGTTGAAGGTGTAGATGCTGCGTATTTAAAGCGGCTTTCGTTTTCCTCACACTGAGCGATTGCCACCTGCTCCCGCAGTTCTTCAACCAGTGCATAGTCCTCTTTGCTCAGACGCTCCGATAAGGCATCCATCAGGGCGGCGCTGGCTTTGACTATTGCGGACAAACCAGCCTGCTGGCGCAGACTGTTCACTTTTAACATCAGTTCCTTTGTTGCCTTGAGCGTGTTTCCTGCAATCAATGCTGATGCAGGTGGCAAGTTGAAAAATAATTCTGTATTCCCAGAACCATTGAATTGTACAGCCGTATTTCGTCCAAAGGTCTTTTTTTCCCTCTGAAGGTCGGGCAATTCGTTTCGCCTGTTCCACCAGTTTTTGCCTTTCCAGTTCCAACTTTTTGTCACAGATATGAGATTGCACGATGTACTTCCTGCTTTTCGGTCTGACTCGTATCTTAAACCCAAGAATGCATCGACTTTCTGAAATTGATAGTATTGAAAATCCGGATACTGTATCCGTTCTTCAAAAGGGCTTGGCCGCAGTCAACTGTGGCATTGTAAAAGATTGGGTTTAAGCCAAAACCGGGTCTTGCCGCTGCCGGAGCCGCCCACCACCAGCACGTTTTTTTTGTTTCGGGCATTTGCCGGATTCTTCGGGCGGTTGCCCATCATCAGCCGCTCCGTCCGGGTCAGAATCACATTGTTTGCAAACACTGGATCTTCAAACGGTTCGATGTCTTTCTGCGTACCCCAACGGGCAGAGCCGTACTCCATGCCATGGCGATATTTCTTGGCATTTTTGCCTTTCAGGTACACGGCAATCCGCAGACCTGCTCCGCAGCACATTCCAATCAGCAAATCCATCGGATGCAGACTTGGCATCGGGTTGGAAAATGCTGCACCCAGGGCAGAAAGAAAGCCGAGGAGCTTTTCAGACATGTCTGCGCCCTCGGCAATTCTCCACGCTTCTCCCAGATTGGTACATACAAGACCGGCAATGAAGTACGGCAGATTCAGGATCAGCAGCTTTTTGGTCTTATTACTCATAGATCACGCTCCTGACTTTTGTGGCGAACCTTATCCGGCAGAATTGCAGCAACCAGCTCTTTGAGCTTGTTAAGCTGCTCCAGAACACTCGGTTTTTCCTTTGTTTTCAGCTTTCGGTTGGTGAATTCCTCAAAAGCGGAAGTCAGTGCATCCGCATCCTTCGCCTTAAAGAACACCGTGTACTTGGGTGGAATCACATTTTGGTCTTTCGTAATGGCATAATCCACACCATATTTCCGCGCCACCTGTTCAAAGCCTTTCAAATCCGTTTTTTCAATAGGGATACTGCTGACTCCCTGATTCTGACCGATCAGTTCTTTGATGCTCTGCTTTCCAACCGGCAGCTGCGCTGTTTTCTGAGCCACCTTTGCCTGATGGTGCCGTTTCCACGCATTATAGCCATTCACGATAGTGCGAAATGTCAGTTTCGTGGTACTGATTGCCAGATTGACGGTACGATTTCAACTTCTTCCTGCATGAATCTCCGCCTCCTTCCTTACAAACTGTCCCGATCCGGTGTCGGTTTGCTCTTTTCTGGGGCTTTGCAGCCTTTTCCTCCATCTTCTTCACCATGTCATCCGGAACCGGAATTGCCATGATGCTGCGGCCCATACGAACGAACATCTGGGGCTGATGGAACTGCTCCTCAAATTTCTGCATTTGCTCCGAAGTCAGAGAACCAAAGTCATCCTCTGTCAGCCCAACCACCAGAAAATCACCGGCATAAATGTCCTGCATATCCCCGTCTTCGGTGTAAATCGCACGGTTCAGCGGCAGACCATTGATTTTGCCGGATTCATTCAGAATAATGGCCACTTCATCCTCAAATGGATAGGTGACTTCAATATCGCCGCCGACCATGGCCTGCAAATCTTCCAGCTCCGTGCCAACACTGATTTTCTTCGGGTAGGCGTTGGGCTGCACCAGCAGCACATCCATTGTCCTGGTCTCTGCCAATTCATGTTCTCCCACGGTCTTGAAGTCCACGCCGGTGAAATCGCCGGAATCCAGAACATAGTCCTGATTATTCCAAGCCTGCGTCACCATGCGTTCCGCATCTTCTTGTGAGGCAGCTTCCACGGAAACCTTTCTCTGGAGAGTTTCTGTAATCTCCACATCAAATTTCTTCATAGGCTCCTCCTTAGATCAAGCGCAGTGCTGGAACCAACTCGCCGCCAATGGAAACCACCGTCAGATTTTCGTTCACATAGTCGATGGTGCGTTCCAGCGTAAACAGATTGATGCTGCATTCGTTGCCGTTCTGGTCGATTTCCGAAACTTCCGCAGCTCCCAGCAGATAGCGGGTTCTGTCTGTCTCGATCACATCGCTCTTATCATAATGGAGAAGCAGTTCCCCATCTGCCACCAGATCAGCCTCCATCTCATCGTAAACATCCTCAAAGATGTCTCGACTGCCGTCCTCGGTCAGAAGTTCGCCGCCAGCTCCCGGCAGGATCACCATCACAATGCGCTCCTTCGGGTGATCTTCACGGATTGCCTCCAGCATCACCCAGTTATGAAGCATCGCAATGGACTTATCGAACATGGGATCATCCATCGGATTCGGCTGCGATGCACCGTGCGGGCAGTTCTTGCAGTCCATGCTGCACACTGCGTTGTTCTGATTCTTCTTAAAGTTCATCATCATAAAAATCTCCTTATCGTTCCATATCTCGTTGTTTACTTCGCTGCCACTTTTCCAGCAGCCGGATAATCGTGTCCTGCATCTGCTTCGGCGTATAGGATTTCGGGAAATACTTCCGAAGAACCTCGTTTTTTATCGTCACATGGTCAAGCTCATCCTTTTTGATTTCATTCATCACTTCACACATGGCATCCAAGGTGCAGCCGCCCTCCTGCGAGAGCTTTTTCAGCCGCTGCGCCTGCGACAGGGATGGAGATGCCTGTGCATAGTCCATTGCCTCCAGAAATTCTTTCTGTTCAGACGGTTTCAGGTAAGACAGCTCTACTGCCGGATTGAAAGCGATTTTCTTCTCATCCACCATATCCAGAATTTCGGGAATCAGGTTTGTAAGGCGGATGAATCGCTTTACTTGGGATTTACTGTCACCAGCTTCTTCAGCTACAACCTGAGCTGCCCACGACTTCGGCCCAACTTGGGCCGAAGTTAAATCCCCACGTTCCCCCTGATGTTTCATCGCCTCCAGCTTCATCTTGTAGGAAAACGCTCTCTCACTGGGAAGGATATTCTCCCGCTGCAAGTTGCTGTCCACCATAAAGATGATTGCCGCATCATCGTCCATTTCCTTGACGATGACCGGCACTGTCTCCAAACCTGCCAGCTGCGCTGCATGAAGTCTGCGGTGTCCCGAAAGAATTTCAAATCCGCCTTCCGGGTCAGGCCGGACAATCAGCGGTGATACCACACCAATCTGCTTGATGCTCTCCACGGTCTGTTCCATCAGCTCATCGTCCAGCACCTTAAAGGGATGCCCTTCAAAGGGATGCAGGTCAGAAAGCGGCATCTCCGTCCGCTGCTCCTTAGCCGCAGCGTCGGCAGCTGAGCCACTGCGGTTTTCTGTTGTAATACTGGTTTTTGCTTTTGCCATTCAGCTTCTTAACCTCCTTCCAGCGGTGATAGATGTCATTCTTACCTGCGAAAAACGCCTTTTTTGCCTTGCACTTCATAGATCAAGTACCTCCTTAACGACCTGCTGTTTTTCTTTTCCAATGCTCTTTCTGCGGTCCTCTCCGCTGATTCGCACCGGCGTACACATTTCCAGAATCCTGCTGTAAATCCGGGCGTATGCCACATCCTGCGGATTGCGGATTTCAGCAATCTTCAGATTGGTTGTGATAATGACCGGAAGCCCGGACTTATACCGCTCATCAATGACAGCGTAGACCTGCTCCAGCGCATATTCGGTGCTGCGCTCAATTCCCAGATCATCCAGAATCAACAAAGAATAGTTGGAAAACGAAGCGATATACCGGTATCGTCGCTCTTCCGAATACATGGCACCCATCTGGTTCAGGATCTTGGAGAAGTTCGTCATCAAAACCGGAATGCCCTGCTCCAGCAGCGCATTGGCAATACATGCCGCCACAAAGGACTTTCCGGTTCCGACATCTCCCCATAACAAAAGGCCAAGGTTTTCAGCCTTGACCTTTTTCCACTGCTCCACATAGCGTTTTGCCATTTGGATATCCTTGTTGTCTTCTGCAACAGCAAAATTCCATTCCAGAAGATGCTTTTCCTGAATTCCCGTTGCTTTCAGCTGCCTGATTTTACGCTGACGCTCCACCAGTTCATCCTGACGTTTCTTTTCCGCCATCGCTTCCTGCTGGCATCTGCAAAGGCAGGGAACAATCTTGTCTCTGCCCCAGAGCTTTACCCTGCACTGCACCGGCGTATGGCAGCTTCGGCAATACAGCAGTCCGTCCTCGCCCTGGTATTCCCGCTCTCCGGGTTCTTTTGGCGTAAAGAGCGAATCCAACGCCGCATTCAAAATTTCAGGCACCATGTCGCTCATAGGCTGTCTCCTTCCTCAAATGTGTAGTCTGCCGGGTTGTACTTCGGCTTTTCTCTCTTTGCCCAGCTCCGGATTGTTGCAAGGTGGTTTTTGTAGCTCCTGCCGGTGGAGGCCATATACTCAGAGAGCCGTTCCACCCGCATCTGATAATCTCCTGGGAACTCCTGCCGGAGCTTGCCGTATTCCGTGTCAGAAAGAAGGACATTTTCGTATGAGCCATACCGGTGCTGGATTTCCTTCTTCTCTCTTTTATTGATTGTTTCAGTACTTGTTCTATTAGTACTTAATTGCGCGGGATTTTCCGTAACCGGTGTGTCCGTATCCGGATTTACCGTATACGGCTTTTCCGTACACGGTGATTCCGAACACGGCTTTTTCCTTGGCATCTCATAAATCACATACTCGGCTCTGCCCATCCGACCGTTACTCTCACGCTGCTGGTTCCTTTCCAGATACCCAAGACGCTCCAGCTCTTTTAGAGCCGTAAGCACCCCATCTACGCCATCCGGCGTAATCGAAGATAACCCCCGTACCGAATAGTTCCATGTGTCCGGCAAACTGAGCAGCATAGAGAGAAGTCCTTTCCCTTTCAGGCTGAGACCCTGATCGCGCAGGTGGTAATTGCACATCGTTGTGTAATTGCTATTCTTCTCAACCCTGAATACCGGCATGGTGCTCACCATCCTTTTTCGCAGGCTCCGCTTTTTTCTTCGGACATTTACGCGGACGATCTTCGCTGTCCTCCCGGCGATGGTATTTGCCGGTATCCTGCATCATGCGTTCAAACGCCTGAAGGCGTCCCTCTGTAAAAAGCGTCATTCGATCACACCCCATTTCTTAAACAACTTGAAGAGATGATTCTTTCCCTTGCAGGTCACTCTCGTCTGCTGCACCAGTTTTCCGCTTCTGCCGTAGCAATCCCGGACACTAAAATAGCCCCTTGCAGATTTGTCTGCAAAAGGCATCAGCCAGCCACTCGGACTGCGGTACAGATAGCGATGATCCAGTAAGAGAGCCACTGCCGTCTTCTCCGGGATTCCGATTTCCTTACAGAAATTCCGAATGCAGGTACAATCCTCCGAGTTCACAAAGGTGTCGAAGTAGTCTGCCTTGGGCTGTGCCGCATCCAGCTGTTTGCGGATACCCTCAAGCTGCTCCCTCTCGGCTACAAGCTCCTGTGCCAGAGTGTAGATGACCTCCGGATGCTGAATCACCTGATCCAAAATGGAATCGCTCATATACACACCATGCTTGCGGATAGAAGGGAGAACTTCATCAAACACCCAGTGTTCAAATCGTTCTGCCGACGGCAGCTTGCTGTGAACGATCAGCCGGTAAACATCACCTTCTGTGATAAAGGCGATTTCAACGACCTGCGCTCCAGCATCCCCATACTGATTCACCTTCTGAACGACCCCCTCACGTTTCGTTAGGGGGCCTCTGCAATGGCGTCTCACTGCAGCATAGGGATTCACATACCCCAACGCTTTCGCCACGTCGCTTGCACAGAAGAATGTCTTGCCTGCCTCCTGAAACAACCGGATCGAACCAAACTCTTGGTTCTCGAACACCTCCGTCATCTGCCTCGACTGTCCGCCATGACTGCCCACATCGGTGTCATGGGTCTTCTGATTGAAATCCGTCATACCTGTTACCTCCTACTCAAATTTGTCTCGCCGGATTTCAGGCGAAAAAAAATAGAGCCTTGACCCATTCTCGTTTTCAAAGAATGAGCCAAGGCTCTATGTAACAGGATACCTGATATTAAATTTTTGCAGAATTCGTCAGAGCTCGCCAAACGAACCTGACACTGTTTTTCATTCCGTTTCAGCCGGATTTTTGCCGAAAATCTATCAAGGATATGGGGCTAATTTCCCCTCCAAAATGACCTTCTGTAAACCCATTTTCCCACCCATTAGGCTTAAAAAAAGGCCGTAAACCCATGGTAAACCCATCAAAATGGGTTAATTTGAAGTCAAATTTCCTCAAATTTCACCATCGGAATCAGGCGATTTCAGGCATAGAAAAAGCCCGGAAAATGGCGTATTTCCGGGCTTTTTTAGCATTATTAAGCTGTAGATTATCTCTTGCTGAACTGCGGCGCGCGACGAGCCGCCTTGAGACCGTACTTCTTACGCTCCTTCATACGAGGATCACGGGTCAGGAAGCCTGCCTTCTTCAGCACAGAACGGTTCTCATCGTTCTGCTGCAGCAGGGCGCGGCTCAGGCCGTGGCGGATGGCGCCCGCCTGGCCGGAAACACCGCCGCCGGAAACGCGGACGACGACATCGTACTTGCCCTCCAGGCCCAGCAGGACCAGCGGAGAACGGACGATGAGCTTCAGGGTCTCAAGACCGAAATAATCGTCGATATCACGGTCGTTGATGGTGATCTTGCCGGTGCCGTTGTACACACGAACGCGGGCAACGGAATTCTTACGACGGCCAGTGCCGTAGAAATAAGGTTTGGTTTCGTACATATTCGATTGCCTCCTTCTTAGAACTCGATCTTCTCGGGCTTCTGAGCAGCGTGAGCGTGCTCGGCACCCTGGTAGCAGTGCAGGCGGGTCAGAGCCTTATCACCGATGGTGTTGGAAGGGATCATGCCCTTGATAGCGTAGGTCATAGCCAGATCGCTGTTCTCAGCCATCAGCTTGCTGTACTGGACCTTCTTCAGGCCGCCGATGTACTTGCTGTGGGTGATGTGGAACTTCTGCTCAGCCTTCTTGCCGGTCAGAACAGCCTTGTCGCAGTTGACGACAACGACGTAATCGCCGCAATCGACATTGGGGGTGTAGTCGACCTTCTGCTTGCCGCGCAGCAGAACAGCGGCCTCAGCAGCGACGTGGCCCAGGCTCTTGCCGGCAGCGTCGAGCAGGTACCACTTGCGCTCGACTTCAGCGGGCTTCACGAGAGTAGTGCTCATATCTATTTCCTCCTGATAAGCTTTTTGTACGTTTCAGGCGCCTTTCTGGGGCGCGAGTGTCAGTATACAACACAAAAACGCGCCTGTCAACATGATTTTTGGATTTTTTCGGCGGAAATTTTTGAAACTCTCAAAATCGCTCGTTTTCTCTCAAATCCTCTCGATTCCTGAATTCCGATTTTTTTGTAAAAGTTTTTTGCCCGCCCCGGCATATTTTTGCCATTTGCCCGCTACAAATCCCGCTGCGGTTGTGGTATACTATAAAGGATATGGGCGGTGCACAGCTGCCCTTGCCAACACAAGGAGAACACATCCATGCCAAATGAGATCGACCGCACTTCTTCGGCGCAGCGCCGCAGCTCCAAGCTGCTGACGGCGATGGCCATTTTCATCTGTCTGGGCATCGCAGCCTACATGGTGCTCACCCTGCTGGTGAACCGGCAGACCCCCGCGACGCCTGACACCCACTATACCGGCACGAATGGCATCTCTGTCTACTACGACAGCAGCGTGTGGAGCGTGTGCCGCATGACCGAGGACGCAACCCTCGGCACCGTGCTGGAGCTTGCCACCGCCGACACGGCAGACAGCGAGGATTATCAGGCCGTGCTGTTGCAGCGGGGCACCGCCGACAGCTACGAAAGCTTTATCGAGGACTCGGAAGCCGACCTCAAGCAGGCCTACGGCGTCATCAAGCCCCGCAAGGTCAACCTGACCGTGGAGGGTGCAGCGGTAGAGGCGGTGCGCTGCGATATCCGCACCTACTACGCCGTGCTGGCCACCATTACCTACGACAGCGGCGATGTGGTCTATGTCTCGGCGCTGACAAAGCTGGCGTCCATCAGCGATGTGGTCAATCTGGTAGAAAGCGTGAGCCTGTCATGAGCGACCTTCGTGCAATGCAGCGGCTCTGCGGTTTAATGCGCAAGGCCGTACAGGACTATGAAATGATCGCCCCCGGCGACCGGGTGATGGTGGGCGTTTCCGGCGGCAAGGACAGCGTGGCGCTGACCATCGGCCTTTCCATGCTGCGCAAGTACATCGGCTTCGATTACGAGGTGGTGGCGGTCACGCTGGACCCGCAGTTCGACCATCAGCCCATGGACTACTCCGCGCTGGCAGAGCTGTTCCGGCAGCACGGCATCCCCTACGAGGTGCGCCGTACCGAGATCGGCCCTGTGGTGTTCGAGTACCGCAAGGAGAAGAACCCCTGCGCCCTGTGTGCCAAGCTGCGGCGGGGCGCGCTGCACACGGCGGCGCAGGAACTGGGCTGCAACAAGGTGGCGCTGGGCCACCATCTGGACGATGCCGTGGAGACCTTTTACATGAACCTCTGGCGGGAGGGCCGCATCGGCTGCTTCTCGCCGGTGACCTACCTCTCCCAGCGGGATCTCACCCTCATCCGCCCCATGCTGCTGGCCACCGAGTACGAGGTGCAGTGCGCCGTGCGGGAGGCGGGCTTGCCCATCGTCAAGAGCCGCTGCCCCGCCGACGGTGTGACCGTGCGGGAACAGACCAAGGAGTTCGTCAAGGAGCGCTGCCGCACCGACCACGCTTTCCGCCAGAAGACGCTCCATGCCTTGCAGGAGAGCGGCATTGACGGCTGGCGTCCCGTCCACACGGGCCGGGGCAGCTTTATCGTACCAAAAAAGGAAACAGATCATGCAGAAACAACCGTTTGAAAAACACGTCTGGGCTGAGATCGACCTCGAGGCCCTTCGGTATAATTTCCGGGAGGTAAAGGCCCGGGCAGGGGCGCTGCCCCTGTGCGCAGTGGTCAAGGCGGACAGCTACGGCCATGGCGCGGTACAGTGCGCCCGGGTGTTCGCCGAGGAGGGCGCCGCATGGCTGGCGGTCAGCTGCCTGACCGAGGCTGTGCAGCTGCGCAAGGCAGGGCAGACTTTGCCCATCCTCATTCTGGGTCATGTGCAGCCCGCCTACGCCGCCGCCTTGATCCAGAACGACATCACCGTGGCCTGCTACTCCCTTGCGCAGGCACACGCCCTGAGCGAAGCCGCCGTGGCGGCAGGCGGCAGGGTACACATCCACCTCAAGGCCGACACCGGCATGGGGCGCATCGGCTTTGCCCTGCGCACCGATTTTGACGCCGCCATCCGGGAGATGCTGGAAGCCTGTGCGCTGCCCGGCCTGGAAATGACCGGCCTGTTCCAGCACTTCTCGGTGGCCGATGACACCGCCCCGGAGAATGTCGCCTACACCGCCGAGCAGCACGCACTGTTCGTGAAAGCCTTCCACGCACTGAAGGCCGCCGGGCGGGAGCCTGCCCTTGTGCACTGCGACAACTCGGCCGGTGTGATGCTCCACCCGGACTGGCCCGAGGGCCTGCCCCGGGCACATTGCATGGCCCGCCCCGGCATCATCCTGTACGGCTTTGACCCCAGCGACGAGGTGCGCTTTGGCCGCTTTAAGCCGGTAATGACCCTTAAGACCGTGGTGAGCATGGTCAAGGAGATGCAGCCCGGCCAGTGCGCCAGCTACGGCCGCCGCTTTACCGCCGAAAAGCCCACCAAGGTAGCCACCCTTTGCACCGGCTATGCCGACGGCTATCCCCGGCTTTTGAGCTGCGGCAAGGGCGTGGTGGAGATCCACGGCAAGGCCTGCCCGGTGCTGGGGCGGGTGTGTATGGATCAGATGATGGTGGACGTGACCGATGTACCGGAAGTGCGCGAGGACGATGAAGCCATCCTGTGGGGCGGAACCGTAAGCGACACCGCAGAGACCATTGCCCGCAAGACCGATACCATCCCCTACGAAGTGCTGTGCGGCGTTTCCCGCCGCGTGCCCCGCGTCTACCGCGACCACGGACAGATCGTGGCCGTGGAGGACTGGATCTTGGAAGCTTAAATCTGCCCGGAGGAACTACATGGCAAGAGACAATATCCGCAATTTCTGCATCATTGCACACATCGACCACGGCAAGTCCACCCTGTCGGACCGCATTCTGGAGCTGACCAAGAGCGTGGACGAGCGCACCATGGAGGACCAGATCCTTGACAACATGGACATCGAGCGCGAGCGCGGCATTACCATCAAGGCCCGCGCCGTTACCATGAACTATACTGCCAAGGACGGCAAGACCTACGAGTTCAACCTCATCGATACCCCGGGCCACGTGGACTTTGCCTACGAGGTCAGCCGCAGTCTGGCCGCCTGCGAGGGCGCCATTCTGGTGGTGGACGCCACGCAGGGCGTGGAAGCGCAGACGCTGGCCAACACCTATATGGCGCTGGAGCACGATCTGGAACTGGTGCCCATCCTGAACAAGATCGACCTGCCCAGCGCCCACCCGGACGAGGTGGCGCAGGAGGTGGAGGACGTGATCGGCCTGCCCTGCATGGACGCGCCCCGCGTCTCCGCCAAGACCGGCCTGAATGTCGATCAGGTGCTGGAGCGTGTGGTCAGCGATATCCCCGCCCCCACCGGCGACCCGGACGCTCCCTTAAAGGCGCTGATCTTCGACAGCATCTACGACAGCTACAAGGGCGTCATCGTCTACATCCGCGTGTTCGAGGGCACGGTGAAGCCCGGCGACACCATCCGCATGATGGCCACCAGCGCAGAGTTCACGCTGGTGGAGGTGGGCCACATGGGTGCCACCACCCTGACCCCCTGCGCCCAGCTGCAGGCCGGTGAGGTAGGCTACCTGACCGCCAGCATCAAGACGGTGCAGGACACCCGCGTGGGCGATACCGTCACGCTGGCAGAGCGCCCCACCGCAGAAGCGCTGCCCGGCTACCGTCAGGTCAAACCCATGGTGTTCTGCGGCATCTACCCCGCCGACGGTGCCAAGTACCCCGACCTGAAGGACGCGCTGGAAAAATTGCAGCTGAACGACGCCTCCCTGACCTTTGAGCTGGAGACCAGCGCCGCGCTGGGCTTCGGCTTCCGCTGCGGCTTCCTTGGGTCTGCTGCACATGGAGATCATCACCGAGCGCCTGGAGCGGGAGTTCGATCTGGACATCATCACCACCACCCCCAGCGTCCGCTATCGGCTGACCCTGACCGACGGCACTGTGGAGATGAAACCCGTCCAGCTACCCGGACCCCTCCAACATCGTCAAGCAGGAGGAGCCTTTTGTGGATGTCCACCTCTACACCCCCAACGATTACGTGGGTGCCCTGATGGATCTGTGCCAGCAGAAGCGCGGCGTGCTCATCGACATGAAGTATCTGGACGATGTCCGCGTGGACCTGCACTACGCCCTGCCTCTGGGCGAAATCGTCTACGACTTCTTCGATGCCATCAAGAGCCGCAGCCGGGGCTACGCCAGCTACGACTACGAGTTTAAGGAGTACCGCGAGAGATGATCTGGTCATCTGGTCAAGCTGGACTTCCTGCTCAACGGCGACCCCGTGGACGCCTTGTCCATGATCGTGTTCCGGGACAACGCCTACGCCAAGGGACGCCGCATCTGCGAAAAGCTGCGGGACAACATCCATATGTGCACCGTCGCCAAACATCTTATTCTTCAGTTCCGTAACCGTTCGTTCCACATGATACAACGGAAGCCCGGCACCATATCGATCACGCTCTGTAATAAAAATCACATATGTGTCCACCAGCGCATCAAAATCTTCACCCTTTTCCAGCAGTGTCCGGTCAATGACACTGCTGTGGAACCTCGCCCGGCGGACGCTTGCGCCTTTATCCGCACGCTGAACTTCAATGTCCATCACATGCCCATCTGCGTCCACCGCCCGGATATCCAGTTTGATAGAACGTTTGGTGGCACTTTTGTATTCGACTTGCGCTTCTGTATGCTGAACCTTGATGTCTTCCCTCTCTAAAATTGTGCAAAGGATATATTCCACCGGTTCAATTTTTCTCATCCAGCGCCTCCGAAAAGAAGTCATCATCCATCAGCCGCAGGTCTTTCAGAAGTTCCAGATAGTGTTCATTCCTTGCGCTCGCTCTATCCATCGTGCCACTCTTTTCTATAACGATACCGATCCATTTTCTATTTCTAAATTATCATATCCCTGTTAAAAAAGCAAGTATTTTCCAAGAACAAAGCCGTCCACCCCTGAAACAGCTTCAGAAAGCGAACGGCTTATTTTTCAGTTCAGGCCCTTGAACCAGTTCAGGCTGTCCTTGATGCCGTGCATGGAGTCCTGAATGATCCGGCCATAGATGTAGATGCTGTATGCCGCCGCAATGACCTGCACAAAGGCCTTGCCGCACTCGATGCCAAAGGCCAGATAGGGCTTTGCCTTCTGCCAGTAGGGGCGGATCTGATCCTTCAGCTCCCCCCACCCAGGCAGGAGCGCCGCCGGAGATCTGCTCCAGCTCCTCAGCAGGAATGACGGTGCACTGCGCCGGAAATCTCAAGTTCTGCTGCATGTCCGCTCCTCTCAAAGTGCCAGGCTTGCCAGCAGCACCAGAACTACGCTTCCGGCCGCCAGCCCCATCGTTGTAAGAAGGGTGTCCGGGTCTACCTCTTTTTCCTCCACCACTTCCGCGCTGCCGCCATTGGCCGACCAGTGGGCATAGACGGTGGTATCCGCACCAAACGCCGTATCGTTGGCTTTGACCTGCACATCAATGGGAAAACCGGTGACATCATCCGTACCGGTGGTGTACCAGCCATCGAAGGTATAGCCCTCCATGGTGGCGGTGGGCAGGCTCGTCAGCTGGCCGTCGGCATTGGTGCGCTCCGCGGCAGAGGTACAGATACCGCCGTTGGCATCAAAATAGACGATGACCTTTGCCGCAAAAGCGGTGGGGGTACACAGGCAGACCGCCAGCACACAGGCCAGCCCCGCCAGCATCCGTTTGAACTTCTTCATCCTGCGCTCTCTTTCCGGCTCAGCGTCAGACGCTGTAGCCCTGTGCCTTGATGACATCCACCACCTGAGAAACGTACTTCTGGCAGGTGTCGTGGTCGGGGGCCTCCACCATCACGCGGACCACCGGCTCGGTGCCGGACTCCCGGACAAGGATGCGGCCGGTATCGCCCAGTGCCTCGGCCACCGCCTTGACAGCGGCCTGCACGGCGGCATCGTCCTGCGCGGCCTTTTTATCGGTCACACGGACATTTTCCAGCACCTGCGGGTAGATCTTCAGCGGGGCGGCCAGCGCACTCAGAGGCTTCTTCTTGGCCAGCATGACCTCCATCATCTTCAGGCTGGTCAGGATGCCGTCACCGGTGCTGGCGTACTTGGAGAAGATGATGTGGCCGCTCTGCTCGCCGCCGATGCGGTGGCCGTTCTTTGCCATATACTCGTAGACATACTTGTCGCCCACGGCGGTCTTGGCGTAGCCGATGCCCTGCTCGTCAAAGGCCTTGTACAGGCCAAAGTTGGACATGACCGTGGTGACCACGGTGTTGGTCATCAGCTTGCCGCGCTCCTTCATGTAGCAGCCATAGATGTACAGGATGTGGTCACCGGTGATCACATTGCCCTTTTCATCCACGCAGAGGCAGCGGTCTGCATCGCCGTCATAGGCAAAACCCACATCCAGACCCTTTTCCACCACAAACTTCTGCAGGCCCTCGATGTGGGTGGAACCTGCGTTCAGGTTGATGTTCAGGCCGTTGGGCTGGTTGTTGATGACATAGGTGTCTGCGCCCAGCGCATCGAACACGCTCTTGGCAATGTTCCAGCTGGCACCGTTGGCGCAGTCCAGACCCACCTTGATGCCCTTGAAGGAGTAGATACCCAGGCTGATCAGGTAGCCGATGTAGCGGTTGCGGCCTGCCACATAGTCCACGGTGCAGCCGATATGCTCCCGGTGTGCAAAGGGCAGCTCCGGCCAGTCCTGATCGAATACATGGAGTTTGCCGTCGATGTAGTCCTCCACCAGCAGCAGGGTCTCCTCCGGCATCTTTTCACCGTAGCAGTCGATCAGCTTGATGCCGTTGTCATAAAACGGATTGTGGCTGGCGGAGATCATCACGCCGCAGTCAAAATCATCCACGCGGGCAATGTAGGCCACACTGGGGGTGGTGGTGACGTGCAGCAGGTAGGCATCCGCACCGGAAGCGGTCAGGCCCGCCACCAGGCTGTACTCAAACATGTAGCTGGAGCGGCGGGTGTCCTTGCCAATGACGATGCGGGCAGGCTCGTTGTTGCCATTGCGCTCCCGCAGTGCATTATAATACCAGCCCAGAAAACGGCCCACCTTGTAGGCGTGGTCGGCGGTCAGGTTCACACCGGCCTCGCCACGGAAGCCATCGGTTCCAAAATATTTTCCCATGATTCTCTTCTCCTTCTATTGCAACGTTACGTTTTCTCTTATCCCTGAGAGCGCTCTCTCCTTGCTCTTACTCTTTATAATAGCATAAAACCGGAAAAGAATCCATGGGTTTGGGCATTCTGTGCAGCCCACCCCCGAACAACAGCTCTTTTTTTTTCAGCCTTTACTGCATCTTTAGGAAAAGTATGGTATACTTTTCATCTGGAGTAGAATAGATATGGAGGGATCCCCATGAAGCAGAAGACCCGCTGGCACGACGCGCTGGTCCTGGCCGCTGTGCTGTGCGCCGCCTTTCTCATCGTGACCGGCACACAGCAGATCACTGGCCGGATCGATGGCGTTGCATCGATGGTGTTTGTTCTGGCAGTTTTTTTGATCTCGGTCTATACGGATGGTTATGTGTGGGGCGTAGTGGCTTCCCTGATTGGCGTGCTGGCCGTGAATTTTGCGTTCCGCTCCCCTTACTTTGCCTTCAACTTCACTCTGCCGGAAAACCTGTTCTCGGGCATGGCGATGCTGGTGGTGTCCATTATGACCAGCACCCTGACCACCCGCATCAAAAAGCAGGAACAGCTGCGGATGGAGAGCGAGACCGAAAAGATGCGGGCCACCCTGCTGCGGGCCGTCTCCCACGATCTGCGCACGCCCCTTACTTCCATTTACGGGGCCTGTTCCACGGTCATTGAAAATTATGACAGCCTGGAAAAAGAGCAAAAATTAAAACTTCTTGGCGAAGCCTGTTCCGATGCCCAGTGGCTGAACCGGATGGTGGAGAACCTGCTGTCCGTCACCCGCTTTGATGGCGGGCAGGTGGCCGTGCAAAAGACCCCCACCGTGCTGGACGAACTGATTGACACCGTGCTGGTTCGGTTCCAGAAGCGCTACCCCAAGGTGCCCGTTACCACCTACCTGCCCGACAGCTTCATCGTGATCCCCATGGATTCCATGCTCATCCAGCAGGTGCTGATGAACCTTTTGGAGAATGCCGCCGTCCACGCCGAGGGGATGACCCAGCTGACCCTGCGGGTGTTCACGCTGGGCAGCCGGGCAGTGTTTGAGGTATCGGACCACGGCTGCGGCATTCCGAAGGAGCGCCTGCGCACCCTGTTCACCGGTGTGCTGCCCGCCGATGCCGCGGCCGACAGCCGCAAGCACGGCATGGGCATCGGCCTTTCGGTGTGTGCGGCCATCATCAAGGCGCACGGCGGCGAGATCAAGGCCGAGAGCAAGGTGGGCGAGGGCACCAGCATCCGCTTCTGGCTGGAGACCGAATCGATCGAGACGGAGGAAAACGAAGATGAGCAATAACAAATTCAAGGTTCTGGTCGTGGAAGATGAGGCCAACATCTGCAGCTTTATTGAGACGCTGCTGGAGACCAATGGCTATCAGGCCCTTGTTGCCAACACCTGCGCCATGGGCCAGACCCTGTTCACCTCCCACAATCCGGACCTTATCATCCTGGATCTGGGCCTGCCTGACCGGGACGGTCTGGAGCTCATCCGTTTTGTGCGGCAGAAGTTCCTGACCCCCATCGTAGTGCTCTCGGCCCGCACCGACGAGATGGATAAGATCGAAGCGCTGGATCTGGGTGCCAATGATTACATCACCAAGCCCTTCAGCACCGGCGAACTGCTGGCCCGGGTGCGCGCCGCCCTGCGCACCAACCGCTTCGGCGTGCTGGGCGGGATGCCCGGCGGCGTGTTCCGGGCACAGGGGCTTGAGATCAACTACGAGCGCCGCAAGGTCTTTGTGGACGGTGCCGAGATCAAGCTGACCCAGACCGAATACAACATCGTGGCCTTCCTCTCGGAACATGCAGGCCGGGTGATGACCTATGCCGCCATCGTGCGGGCCATCTGGGGCGATACCGACTGCGGCAGCACCAAAAAGCTGCAGGTCAACATGGCAAACATCCGCAAAAAGCTGGGCAGCGTGCCCGGCCGCAACACCTATATTCTGAACGAACTGGGCGTGGGATACCGGATGATCGACGAGGACACCGATACCAGGCCCGAAAGCTGAGGACTGCGTATGCTTCCTGCACTGATCATTTTTCTGCTGACCTATCTTCTGATGCTGGCCCTGCCGCAGTACCGGCCTTTTTGCCGCGTTGGGCGGGGCCGCTCTGTTTCTGGCTCTGGGCGCGGCGGGCCTGTGGGACTTTACCCTGATGGATGCCGCCCGGGCCGTGGACTTCAATGTCCTGCTGATGATGGCGGGCACCATGGGCACGGTCTCCCTCTTCATTGAGCAGGATGCCCGCCCGGCTGGCCGAGCTGCTCATCGTGCGGGTGCCCAATGTGAAATGGGCCGTGTGTATGCTGGCCCTTTTTTTGCCGGTGTCATCAGTGCTTTTGTGGACAATGTGGCCACGGTGCTCATGGTGGCACCGGTGGGCCTTGCCATTGCCCGTAAGCTGAAGATCTCGCCGGTGCCGGTGCTCATTGCCATTGCGGTCTCCTCCAACCTGCAGGGAGCCGCCACCCTTGTGGGCGACACCACCAGCATCCTGCTGGGCAGCTTTGCGGGGATGAACTTCTTCGATTTCTTCTGGATGGAGGGCAGGCCCGGCATCTTCTTCGGGGTGGAGCTGGGGGCGCTGGCCTCTCTGGGCGTGCTGCTGTTCACCTTCCGGCACGAGACCCAGCCCATCTCGGCCACGGTGGAGACCGAGGTCACCGACACGGTTCCCTCCGCCCTGATGCTGCTGACGGTGGGTCTGCTCATTGCGGCATCTTTCCTGCCCCAGCCTGCGGGCGGGCTGCCGCTGGCGCTCTATGGCCTGCGCAGCGGGCTGATCTGTGCAGGGGTCTGCCTGTTCGGCATCCTGCGCGCCTGCCTGCGCCGCCGCTCGTTTGCGCCGTTCCGGCTGGCGGCCCGGGAGCTGGACTGTGACACCCTGCTGCTGTTGTTCGGGCTGTTCATCCTGATCGAGGGCATCCGCAAGGCCGGGGTCATCGATGCCGCCGCCCAGCTGTTCTACACCCTCTCCGGTGATGACCCCTTCCGGCTCTATACCCTGCTGGTATTCGTCTCGGTGGGCCTTTCTGCCTTCATCGACAACATCCCCTATGTGGCCACCATGCTGCCGGTGGTGCAAGGCATTGCCGGGCTGATGAACGGCGGTGCAGGCTTCCCGCCCGAGCTGTTTTATTTCGGCCTGCTCACGGGTGCAACTCTGGGCGGCAACCTGACCCCCATTGGCGCTTCGGCCAACATTGCAGCCATCGGCATCCTGCGCAAGCAGTGAGCAGGTGCGCACCCGTGATTTTCTGCGCATCGGCATCCCGTTCACGCTGGCAGCCGTCCTGACGGGCTATGTGTATCTCTGGCTGGTGTGGGGCGCGTAAGCGCTGCCGTGGCCGTGCGAATGCCGGCCGCCTGCAAATTCGATCCTGCTGAGCCGAAGGCCTGCGTGCCAAAGCAGCAGCAAAAAACGCGCCGTGTCCAACGACACAGCGCGTTTTTGTTGTTTATTCCAACCCGATCTGCTGGGCGTATTCTTCCAGCAGCTCCCGTTCCAGGAAGGGGGTTTTCACGCCCTCACGGTCGCGGTAGGTCTCGTGGCCCTTGCCGATGACGGCGATCAGGTCGCCCTCCTGGGCGTGATCCACAGCGTAGTGGAGCGCGTCCAGACGGTCTGGGATCTCCACAAACTTGGCATCGGGGTTGCCCTTGTTCATGCCCACCCGGATATCGGCGAGGATGTCCTCGATCTTCTCAAAGCGGTTGTTGTCCTCGGTCAGGATGGAGAAATCCGCCATTTTTGCACAGGTCTCGCCCATGCCGTAGCGGCGCAGCTTGGAGCGGTTGCCGCCGCAGCCGAACACCACCACCAGCCGGTGGGGGTGATAGGCCCGCAGGGTGGTGAGCAGGCTCTCGGTGGAGACCTCGTTGTGGGCGTAATCCAGCAGGATGGTGAACTTTTTGCTGATGGGCACCAGCTCCACGCGGCCCTTGACCACGCACTTGCCCAGCCCCTCATGGATGGCGGCATCGGGCAGGCCCAGCACCTTGCCCACGGCCAGGGCAGCCAGCGCGTTGTAGACGCTGAACTCGCCGGGCATGTTCACCCTGACATCCATATTGTCTCTGCCGGAAACGTGGAACGCCACGCCCAGAAAATCGTGGGTGCGCAGCAGCTCACAGCCCTCGGCGCGGTAGTCGGCCTTTTCACTGCGGCCATAGGTCACCAGCTTGCAGGTGTGGCCTTCCAGCAGGGCTTCGGTGTTCTCGTCATCGATGTTCACCACGCCCACATCACACCGCCGGAAGAGCTGCCCCTTCCAGCTGCGGTACTCCTCAAAGGTCTTGTGCTCACCGGGGCCGATGTGGTCGGGGGAAAGGTTGGTGAACACGCCGATATCATAGTGCACCCCCGCCACACGGTCCATCATCAGGCCCTGGCTGGACACCTCCATCAGGGCCACGTCGCAGCCTGCGTCCAGAAACTGGCGGAAGGTCTTTTGCAGCTCGTAGCTCTCAGGGGTGGTGTTGGCGGTCTCCTGATGACGGCCCATGAAATAGATGCCGTTGGTGCCGATCATGCCGACCTTTTTCCCGGCAGCTTCCAGCACGCTCTTGATCATGTGGGTGGTGGTGGTCTTGCCCTTGGTACCGGTCACGCCGATCATGGTCATCTGGCGGGAGGGGTTGCCAAAGAGGTTGCCGCTCATCAGCGCCATGGCATAGCGGCTGCTCTCCACCTTGACCACGGTCACACCGGGCATGGCAGAAAGGTCGATGTCATGCTGGATGACCAGCACGCTCACGCCCTTTGCGGCGCAGTCCGCGGCAAACTCGTGGCTGTCACGCTGGGTGCCCACGATGCAGACAAAGGCAAGGCCCGGGGCCGCCTTCCGGCTGTCGTAGATGATGTCCTGCACTTCGGTATCCAGGCTGCCCTGCACCAGCGTAAAGGGCACGCCTTCCAGTAATTGTTCCAGCTTCATAACATTACACGCTCCTCATTGGGTCGTTTGGGGTTGGTTTGCATCGTCCGCTACCGGGGTCGTTCCTTCGGCGGGAGTCGGCTGTGCCGTCTGTCCGGCTTCGGGGCCTGCCGGGGCCGCGGCGGTATCCGTTGGTGTTTCGGCAACGGCATCTGCGGCGGCTTCGCCCTCTGCCGGGGCAGTGCCGTCTGTGGCCGTGCTTTCTGCCGTTTCACCGGTCACACCTTCTTCGGCGGGTGTTTCCTCCACCGGTTCAGGCACGATGTAGCCGGAGGGCAGCTCCGGCTCACCCTGTGCAAAGGTGAACTTGCGGGTGCTGGACATGCTGATATGGGTGAAGTCCAACTTTCCGGTGTCGGTCGCGGCACAGCCCTTGCCGTCCTCATTCAGCAGGACGTGCTTTGCCAGCTTGAGCTTATATTCCAGCTCGTTCAGGGTGCCCAGCCAGACGCTGATGCGGTCCTGATAGAGGAAGGCCATCTCGTCCACATCCGCAAACTCGATGCGGGTCACGTCGGCGCTCATGCCTGCAGCATCCAGTGCGGCCAGCAGGGTGTTCAGGCTTTCCAGCCGCTGATCCGCTTCCTCCTCAACAGTGCCGGAGGCGCTGCTGTCGGCGGCGCTGTCCGGGGTGCTGTCCGGAGTGCTGTCGGCCTTGGGCTCTGCCGCAAAGGTCAGCTGTTCGCCGGGCTCGGCAGAGACCGGTTCGCCGCCGTACAGAGTGGGCAGACCGGCAGGCTGGGCAGAATCCTTCTCCAGGATCTTCAGGCCGCCCGAGAGGGGGTCAGCCAGCCGGAGGAGGTCTGCATGGCCCAGGCAGGCTGGGCTTCTGTTACCCGCACCACCACGGTGCCGGGGTAATCCCGCTCCACCCGGATATCCTCCAGCATGGGGAACACTTTTTCCAGCGCGGCGGCCTTGCTGCCGGGGTCAAAACTGAAGATATTCTCTTCCAGATGGACATCCAGCGCCTGCAGGATCTGGTCGCTGGTATAGCCGCCGGCCTCCTGCACCACACCGTCCGCTGTCTGCACCTGAATGGAGCTGATCTTGAACAGCATCGTCACAGTGAGGTAGACTCCCGCGCCGATGACACAGAGCAGCATGACAAGGGCCGTGAGCCGCCGCATGAGCCTGCGCCGCCGGATGGCGGCCCGGGTCAGCTTCCGCTTTTTCCTGCCCTCCCGCCGGACGGGATCACGCCGGGCGTTCTGCCCCTGCACCGGCCGCATCCGCTGGCCGCTGCGGCTCTGGGCGTTCTGCGGGCGGCGCTGGGCGTTCCGGTTCTGGCCTGGCCGGGCGGCGGTTCCGCTGATTGCCCCCGGAGGTGCGCCGCTGGCCGTTCTGCCCGCTGCGGGGGCGCTGTGCGCCGCTCTGGCTGCTCCGCCCGCCGGTGGGAAAGGTGATGCTGTTATCCGGGTAGGAGCCGTAGTTCACCGTACGCTCCGTGTATCGGCTGGGGCGGGGCGCATCGGGGTCATAATTGGGGTTCGTGATGGGGTGGCCGCCGGAGGAATATCCTGCGTACCCGCTGTACCCCAGGTCACTGCCTGCACCCGCGCTGCTGCGGCGCTGGGTGCTCTGCCCGCCGCGCCGGTCATCCCGGGCCTGATCGTAGGCCCGGCGGTGCTTGCGGTTCCGGCTGTTCCGGTCATTCTGCGGCATCCGGCTGCACCTCCTTTCCTCTGTTTTTTCCTTCCGTTACGGGGTCTTGACCAGCTTGAGCATGGCATCCGCAATGCGGTCCAGGCTGTCGTCCACCGACAGGCTCCGGGCATTGCGGCCCATCTCAGCCAGCTTGCCGGGCTGGGCCAGCATCCCGGAAACGGTCTGCACCAGCTTTTCGCCGGTCAGGTCTTTTTCCTCAATGACCACAGCAGCACCGGCCTTCTGCAGCTCCATGGCGTTGTAATACTGGTGGTTCTCGGCCACGTTGGGGCTGGGGATGAGCACAGCGGCACGGCCCACAGCCTCCAGCTCGGCCAGTGTCAGGGCACCGGCGCGGCTGATGACAAGGTCCGCTGCTGCCAGCAGTTCGGGCATATTGTTGATGTATTCCTTCACCACAAGGCTCTCGCCGGGGGCAAAGCCCTTTTTCTTTTCCAGATCCTGAAACAGCTGCACGCCGTACTGACCGGTGGCATGGAGATGGAGGACGGGCTTTTTGTTCTTCTGCTCCCAGGCACACAGGTCGGCCACCACCTCGTTGACGCGGCGTGCGCCAAGGCTGCCGCCGAAGGAAAGGATCACCGTGCGGTCGCCCGCGCCCAGTTCGGCACGGATGGCTTCCCGGTTCTTCGCCTGGGTGAACACCTCAGGCCGGACGGGATTGCCCACCACGATGGTCTTTTCGGGTGCGCCCAGCTTTTCCACGGCGGCGGGCACGGCGGCAAACACGATGTCCACATCCGGGGCCAGCAGCTTGTTGGTCACACCGGGAAAGGCGTTCTGCTCATGCAGGGCGGTCTTGATGCCCTGTCTGGCGGCGCAGCGCACCACCGGGCCGGACACATAGCCGCCGCAGCCAATGACCAGGTCGGGCTGGATGTCCTTCATCATCTTTTTGGCCTTAGGGCCGGAGAGTGCCAGGTTCCACAGGGTAATGATATTCCGCTTGATATTGTTCAGGCTCAGCTTCCGCTGAAAGCCGGTGATCTCGATGTGATGGAAGGGATAGCCCGCCTGTGTGACCAGACGGTACTCCATGCCCTCTTTCCGGCCCGCAAAATGGATCTCGGCGGTGGGGTCGGCTTTTTTGATGGCTCCCGCAATGGCCAGAGCCGGGTTGATATGGCCGGCAGTGCCGCCAGCTGCAATGAGTACACGCATCTTGGTTCCTCCTTACTGTTCTGTCTGCGCTCTGCGCGCGGGTATCCAGCACAATGGTCTTTGCCTTGCGCTGGCGCTCCCGCTCGGCGTGGGCTTCCTCCCGTTCCAGGCGGGCCCGTTCACCGTTGCGCCCGATATTGACCATAACGCCCATCTCGGCCAGCAGCAGGATCAGACTGGTGCCGCCGGAGGAGAAGAAGGGCAGCGAAATGCCGGTGTTGGGCAGGGTGTTGGTGACAACGGCGATGTTGCAGAACACCTGCCAGGCGATCTGCGCCATGATGCCGATGCCCACCAGCGTGCAGAACCGGTTTTCGGCATGGAAGGCGATCCAGAAGCCCTGCACCAGAAAGAGGACGAACAGCACGATGACGATCACCGCGCCGACGAAGCCCAGTTCCTCGCACACGACACTGAAGATAAAGTCGTTGGTGCTCTCCGGCAGCCAGAGCTGCTTTTCGATGCTGTTGCCAAGGCCCAGCCCCGTGGCACCGCCCGAGCCGATGGCGTACAGGCTCTGCTTGGTCTGGCTGGTCATCCGGTCAAGATCCTGCGTCCAGCCGTCCAGACGGCTCTGCAGGTAGTCGATGGAGTCCACGTGCTTCAGCAAAGTCTCCAGCAGGAACAGCGCGGCACCGGCACAGCCCCAGGTAATGATGCCGCCGCTGCCGCCCAGCAGCAGGATGGTGCCCACGATGGCCGTGGTCAGCAGGATGCCCGACATGTGGGGCTCCAGCACCAGCAGGATCAGGACAGGCACCAGCCACAGGATGGGCCGGATGAGCTCCACCACGATGCTGTGGTGGACCCACTTGCGCAGGGGCACCTCGCCGAATTTGATCTGCGGGGTCCGGGCGGCGATGTCTGCCGTGAGCAGGATCATCTCAAACTTTGCAACCTCGGAGGCCTGTAAGGTCAGGCCACCGAAGCTGATCCACCGGCGGCAGCCGTTGATGGGGCTGTGAACAGCACCAGCACCAGCAGGATCAGGCAGACAACATAGCCCAGCTTGACCATTCTGCGCAGGAAACGGTGGTCAAAATAGGAGAACAGGAACATCATGCCCAGGCCCAGCACCGTGCAGAGCAGCTGGGATTTGATGTAATGGAAGCTGTCCCCAAAGCGGAGATAGCCCGTGGTATAGCTTGCACTGAACAGCATGACCAGCCCGAACACCATGATGATGGCCAGGGTCGCCATCCAGTTGAGCAGGATGGGCGGCCAGGGGCCGGGGTCCCGCTGAAAGACGGAAAACGGCTCTGCTTTTTTTTCTGCGGAGTGTTGCCAAACTGCACCCCTCCTTAACTGATTTTTGCCAGCTGAACGGTCAGCGCCACGCCCAGCATGGCAATGACACAAAAGGTATAAAAAGATCTGTTCCGCACTCTGGCCCCGCAGCTCCAGCCAGCGGTGGAGCGGTGCCGAGCGGAACAGCTGCCTGCGGCCCCGGCTGGCCTTGCAGACCAGGATCTGCAGGGCCACCATGCCGCCCTCCAGCCAGAAGGGCAGGGCCAGCGGCAGGGTGAGGTCAGGCCAGCCGATGCACAGGGGCACGCACCCCAGCATCCCGGCCAGAAACAGGCTGCCCACGCTGCCCAGCCGCAGCTTTGCGGGCGGGAAGTTCCAGAGCAGGAATGCCATCAGGGAACCGGCCAGTGCGGCGGGCAGAACGCCCAGCGGGAACCAGCCCAGCAGGGTCATCACCCCCATCAGGCCCAGCATGGCCGCAAAGGACGTGCCGCAGACGATGCCGTCCATGCCATCGGCAATGCGGGCACACTCGGCCAGTGCGACCAGCAGCCCTTCCCACAGCAGCGGGGCGGCAATGCCCAGATCGACATAGCCCACACCCGGCAGGGTGATCCCGGCTGCAAGGCAGCCTTTGGCTCCCAGCAGCACCAGCACCACGGCACCGGCAGCGGCTTCCAGCCCAAGGCGGGTGTGCCGCCGCAGGCCCAGCACCGAACGGCTGCGGATGCGGGCCAGATCCTCCAGCAGGCCCACGCCGCCAAAGAGCAAAGCTCCCAGCAGCGCTGTGAGCAGCCGGACCGAGAGCAGGCTCTCGGCCCCCAGCAGCTCAGGCTGAGCCACACAAGCGGCAGTCCAGCCCACGCCCACAGCAGCCAGCACCCCCCCACCATCAGGCAGAGCCCGCCCATGGTGGGAGCCTGCGGCGGGCGCTCCGGCTCGGCATCCGGTGCTTCCTGCTTGGGTGATGGTGTCTGCCGGGCCTTGGGCTCATCCCAGCGTCCCTGGAACGCCCGCAGCAGCGGCACCATCAGATTCCCGAGCGCCGCCGTGAGGAAGAACCCCAGCGTTGAGGCGGCGATCAAGGCGAAACGAATCATAGCTCGATGTTACTCCTTGTAAAAGATCTCCAGCACTTTTTCCAGTGCCATGCCGCGGCTGGCCTTGACCAGCAGGGCATCGCCGGGCTGCATTTTGTTCAGCAGGGCCTCGGCGGCTGAGCGTAGGTGTCGGCATGGAGGGTGGGCAGCCCCTTGGCAGCAGCCACCACAGCAATGCGCTTGGCCTGCTCGCCATAGGTGACGAGGTAGTCCACCTTGTTCTCCACAGCCTGACGGCCCACCTCCTCGTGGGCAGCGCGGCTGATATCGCCCAGCTCCAGCATATCGCCCAGCAGGGCAAAGCGGCGCTTGCAGGGATACTCCCTGAACATGGCCAGCGCGGCCTTCATGCTGTCGGGGTTGGCGTTGTAGCAATCCTCAATGACATCCACACCTCTGATGTGCACCACCTTCTGGCGCATTCCGGTCTGCTCAAAGTCGGCCAGACCGGCAATGACCCGGCGGGCATTCAGCCCCAGACGGGTGGCGGCGCAGTAGGCAGCCAGTGCATTGGCCACATTATGCCGGCCCATGGCGGGGATCTTTACGAGGAAAGTCCCCTCCTCGTGATCCTCCAGCACAAAGCTCATGCCCTTTTCATCCTGCTGGATGGACAGGGCACAGACATCGGCGTTCTCATCGCCCAGGCTGAACCAGACCGGGCGGACATGGTCGGGCAGGACGGCCTTGCGCAGGAAGGGGTCGTCCCCGTTCAGCACCAGCGGAGCACCCTCCGGCAGACCGGCGCAGATCTCCAGCTTTGCCTTGCAGATGTTCTCCTGACTGCCCAGGTTGCCGATGTGGGACACACCGATGCAGGTGATGATGGCCACATCCGGGCGGGCGCACTTGCTCAGGCGCTCGATCTCCCCGGCGTGGCTCATTCCCATCTCCACCACGGCGTACTGGGTCTCTTTGCCGATGCGGAACATGGTGCGAGGCAGGCCCAGCTCATTGTTCTGGTTGCCCTCGGTCTTGATGGTGCTGCCAAAGCCCGCAATGGCTGCGTAGGTCATCTGCTTGGTGGTGGTTTTGCCCACGCTGCCGGTCACGCCCACCACTTTGGGGTGGAACTGGCTGCGATAATTGGCACCCAGCACCATCATGGCGTGGTAGCTGTCCGGGCAGATCACGCTCTTCTCCTCCGGCACGCCTTCCACGGGGTGGTTCAGCACCACGCAGAGCGCGCCGTTTTCCAGCGCCTTGGCGGCAAAATCATGGCCGTCGAATTTTTCGCCCGGGAACGCCACAAAGATGCAGCCGGGCCGCACCTCGCGGCTGTCGGTGGTCACCAGCGTGACCGGGGTCTCGCACTGGGCCAGCGCGTTGACCGCCAGACCCTCCAACAGGATGTTTGCTGCAATTGCTTCCATACTCTCATTCCCCTTTATCCACAGATCAGATGTACGATGGTTCCCTGCTGGACGCTGGAGCCGGGTGCCTCACTCTGGCTCTGGACCGTGCCGGAGCCTTCGACTGTGCAGTTGAGCCCTGCAGCGTTCAGCATCTGCCGGGCAAAGTCCGCGCTCTTGCCGGTCACGTCCGGCACCTCGGCGTGCTTGCCCTCATAGGTATCGGTATACAGATAAACGGTGGTGCCGTAGGGCACCTCTGCCCCCGCGCGGGGGTACTGGTAGGTAACAAGGGCGGCGGTCTGGTCGGATTCGCTCTCGGCCAGGTGATGCTTCAAGCCCTTGATGTTCAGCTGCACCTGCGCACTGCTCCACTCCTTGCCCGCGAGGTTCGGCACCTTGACGGTGGTGCCGCTGCGGTCGATGCCGTCGGTGGCAATGCCCAGATAGGGAGCTATCTCACTGATGATGTTGCCGACCACAGGCGCAGCCAGGATGGACGAATAGTCGGTGTGGGCGTTGTTGGGGTCGTCCAGCATGACATAGACCAGGATCTCCGGGTCGTTGGCGGGCAGGACAGCCGCAAAGGATGCCACCTTCTTGTAGTCGCCGTCGGCGCGGCGCTCCATGTTCAGCTGCTCAGACGTACCGGACTTGCCGCCGATGCGGTAGCCCGCGACGTAGGCGTTGGAGCCGCCGCCGTGGGTGCCGTCGCCCACCTCATACTCCATGATCTGGCGGATGGTCTCGCTGGCGCTCTCGCTGATGACCTGACGGCGGACGTTGGTGCCGATCTCCTGCACCACATTGCCGTTCTGGTCCGTGATCTTATCCACCACATGGGGGGTGACCAGATAGCCGCCGTTGACTGCCGCCGAGACGGCGGTGCACACCTGCAGCGGGGTCACGGCCATGGCCTGACCAAAGGCGGAGGAGGCCAGCTCCACCTCGCCCAGACGGCTCTTGCTGTAATACTGCATGAAGCTGGTCTCATTGGGCAGGTCCACGCCGGTGCGCTCGGTAAAGCCAAAGGCATCAAAGTAATCATAGAACAGGCTGGAACCCACGCGCTGGCCCAGCTGGATGAAGTAGATGTTGCAGCTGTTGCGCAGGGCCTCGGCCAGATTCTGGGCCCCGTGCGCCTTTCTGCCGGCGCAGTGGTAGGTCTGCTTTGCCACGCTGTACGCGCCGGAACAGTTCAGGGTGGTGTAATAGGTCGCCTTGCCGCTGTCCACACCCATGGCGGCGGTGATGACCTTGAACACTTCCGGGGTAGTACAGCTCGGTGATGGTCTTGTTCTTCCACTGGATATCCCGGTAGGTGCCGGTGTAGTCGGCTTCCTCATCCGCGATCTTCTGGCCGTTCTCGTCCCGCAGGTAGTTGCCGTTCTCGTCTTTTTTTGTAGATGGTGTACAGCTCCGGCTCGGCCTGTACCTGCTCCGTCAGGTAGGCCAGATTGGCGCTGAAATCCTGTGGGTCATTGGGGTCAAAGTCCGGCTTGGAGGCCATGGCAAGGATGGCACCGGTCTTGACATTCATCACAATGGCACAGCCGCGGTTCTCAACGGTGTTGGCCGCCACGGCCTCGTTCAGGTAGCGCTCCACCACCTCCTGAATGTTCACATCCAGCGAGAGCACCAGATTGGAGCCGTCCTTAGCGGCGTAAGTGGTGGCGTTTTCATCGGCAATGGCGTTGCCGTAGGCATTGCGGAGGGTGATGGTGCGGCCGTTCACACCGGCCAGCGTGGACTCATAGGAGTTTTCCAGACCGTACACGCCCTGACCATCCGCATTGCAGAAGCCCAGCACGGCGGCGGCAAAGCGGCCGTAGGGGTAATCCCGCTGGAAGCCCTTGGAGGCCGACACCGACACCCGCCCCTTGCGGACAGTGGGGGTGCCCTCGTCGCTCTCCTGCTGGCCCAGGCCCAGCTTGGCCAGGATCTTTTCCAGCGCACCGGCGGATTTTCCGCTCTTGCTGTGGGCCTTGTTGTAGGTCTTGACGTATTCCTCAATGGAGAGCTTGATGGCGTTGTTGACCTTGGTGGCAAGCACCTGATAGGAGCTTTCGTTTTTGGAGGGGCATCGCAGACCGCCTGATACTGGGTCTGGTACTCCGCTGAAGTGGTGTCCACGCTGTCCAGACTCTCGCCGTCGCCCGAAAGCAGGCGCAGGGTGATCTGGGTGCAGACCTCCTTCATGGCGGCCTCATCGATGGTGCGGGTCTCCGCCTTGGTGTCCTGATCAGTGGTAGTGGTATACAGGGCCGTGCTGTAAGAGGGGTCGGCCCAGATGGTCCAGACCACGCTGGTGGAGGCCAGCGTGATGCCGCTGGTGTCGTAGATCTCACCGCGGGTGGCCTGAATGGTGCTGTCCAGCAGCTGCTGCTCGGCGGCGTACTGGCGGTAGGTGGCACCGTCGCGGATCTGGATCTTGTACAGACTGTAGATCACGGTCAGCGCGGCGACCACCACAAGAAGCACGGCGGCACCAAAGCTGATATGACGCAGCCGGGCACTGAGCCGTGCGTGCGGGTCCGCACTGCGGCGGCGGGCACTGTTCTTTTTGGGATTGGAGGATGGTGTTTGCATTGCGTACTCCCGAAGAAAACCGAAAAAGCGTGCGCTGCCGCACGCTTTTCGTTGTTTGGTTTATTTTGCCGTTCTGACAGAGGCAAGAATGGTCATTGCCCCATCGTGGAGCAAATCCGACCACTGCCGCACAGCGGATGCCTTGCGCACCAGAACGCTGCCCTCATCCAGCCGGATGTAGGTGATCTGGCTCTGGTCGATCTTCATCAGCCCCAGGCGGGTGGCGGTCTCCTCAACACTTGTGATGTTGGTGCGGCTGTTCAGGGCACTGTTGTAGTATGTATACTGGCTCTGCTCGCTCACAAGCTCTGCCTTGGCGCTCTGGATCTGAGAATTCAGCTCCACCAGCTGTGCCTCGCTCCACAGCAGGCTCACCGCAAAGCCCACCAGCAAAGCCGCGCCCACCAGCTGCAGCGCGTGCTGCATGGCGGCCCGCACGGGGTTCAGCCGCTTTTTGCCGCCCTTTTCTACCCGCAGCGGAACTTTGGGCTGTGCCTGCGGCGCTCTTCTGCGCCGAACCTCTGTCATATCGTATGCTGCCTGACCCATGGTGATCTCCTCCTCACATCTCCGGGGCTGTGCCGCCCTCAGATCTTTTCCAAAACCCGCAGGTGGGCCGAGCGGCTGCGCCGGTTCTCTTCCAGCTCCTGCGTGTTGGCTTCAATGGGTTTGCGTGTGATCAGCTTTGCCTTGGCCTTGCCGCCGCAGACGCACACCGGGAACTCCGGCGGGCAGGTGCAGGCGGTGGACCAGCGGCGGAACTTGTTCTTGACCAGCCGGTCCTCCAGCGAGTGGAAGGTGATCACGCAAAGTCTTCCACCCGGTGCGAGATGCGCAAAAATGGTGTCCAGCCCCTCTTCCAGTGCGTCCAGCTCATGGTTTACCGCAATGCGCAGTGCCTGGAAGGTGCGGCGGGAGGGGTTTTTGTTCTTCCGGCGCTCCGCCGGGGGCATGGCGCTGGCCACGATATCCGCCAGCTGCAATGTCGTTTCAATGGGGGCAGTTTCCCGGGCTTCCACGATCCTGCCCGCGATCTGCCAGGCGAAGGGCTCCTCGCCGTAATCCCGCAGGATGCGGGCCAGCTCCTCCCGGCTCTCGCTGTTCACGAGATCGGCGGCCGTCTCACCCTCCTGGCTCATCCGCATGTCCAGCGGGGCATCTGCCCGGTAGGAAAAGCCCCGGGCCGCGTCATCCAGCTGATGGCTGGACACGCCCAGATCCAGCAGCGCGCCGTTGATCGTTTCAATGCCCAGCTGCTCCAGAGCTTGTCCGGCATAGCGGAAGTTGATCTGCACCACGGTGGCAGGCAGGCCCGCCAGCCGGGCCCGGGCCGTCTGCACGGCATCGGGGTCCTGATCCAGCGAGATGAGCCTGCCGCCCTGCTCGCCGTTCAGCCGCAGGGCGATCTGGCGGGAGTGCCCCGCGCCGCCCGCCGTGCCGTCCAGATAGGTGCCCGCCGGGTCGATCTTCAGGCCGTCCAGGCACTCGTTCAGCAGCACCGGGACATGCTCAAACGAGGCCGGGTCAAAGGGCTGTGCTGTTTTTTCTGTGTCCATGTTCCCAGCCTCCTTTCAAAACTCAGATAAGATCCTGCATCTGCCGCCCTTTTCTGCCCGGAGCTGCTGCCCGGGAAAGCGGCCTGCGGCCTGCCGGGAGTTTGTGGCCCGGTCAGCTGAGGATACAATTTTATTGTAACAAAACAGGCCCCTGATTGCAAGAGTTTCCCTTTTTTTTTTCTCTCAAAATGTACCAAAAAAAGCCCCTGCAAGCCGTCGTTTTTGCTTGCAGGGGCCGGAAGCTCTCACCGGGAAATTTCACATTCCCGCATCAGAGCTGTTTCCGAGGGCTCTGGCGCAGGTTTGCACGGACATTTTTGACCTGTGCGGCGTTTTCCGCCATCGTCTCTTCCGTGGTCTTGAGCATATTATCACAGTAGTCGGTCACGGTCTGGCGGACAGTGCGGGCCTCGGTCTGGGCGGCGGAGACGATCTCTCCGGCGCGCTGCTGGGCCGCCTTGACGATCTCGGCCTCGCTCACCAGCACACGGGCGCGCTCCTCGGCCTTTTTTACAATGGCCTGCGCCTGTGCGTTGGCCGATTCGATGAGCTGGGCACGGTCGCTGACAATGGACTGGGCCTGCCGCAGCTCCACAGGCAGGTTCTGGCGGATCTCGTCCAGATAATCCCGGATCTGCTCCACATCCACGATGCGCTTGCCGCCCGAAAGGGGCATTCCGGCGCTCTCCTCCAGCGTATCCTCAATGGTATCCAAAAGCTCGTTTATGTTCATTCCGCATCTCCCTCTCCAGCGCTCTGCCGGGGCTTACCATACTTCCACAGCAGGACTTTGCCGTATTTATACTGTTTTTTCAGGGTCATGCCGCCCACCTCGGCAGGCAGCACCAGGCCGGTCTCACTCTCGCAGATCACGATGCCGCCCGGAGCCAGGCATTTGTCCACGCCGGGCAGGATCTTTTCCAGCGTGCCGGTGTGGAAGGGCGGGTCCAGCAGCACGATGTCGAACTGCTCATGGCAGGCGGAGAGATACCGTGCCGCCTCGCCGATGTTGACCCGGCTGCGGTCAAACACACCGCAGTTCTTGCAGTTCTTCATCACGATGTTCACGGCCTCCCGGTTCTCGTCCAGGAACACGCACCGGGCCGCACCCCGGCTCAGGCCTCGATGCCCAGCTGGCCGCTGCCCGCGTAGAGGTCCAGCACCCGCGCGCCGGGCAGGTCGAACTGGACGATGCTGAACATGGCCTCCTTGACCTGATCCATCGTCGGGCGGGTGATCTCGGTGCCGGGCAGGGCTTCCAGCCTGCGGCCCCGTGCTTCTCCTGCAATAACGCGCATGTATCTGCCTCCTTCTCCCGCTGTCCGGGCCCCCTGCCCGGCCAGCAGCTGTTTCGTGTTTTCGTATCTCCATATTATCGTCAAAACGCAACTCTTTGTCAAGGGCACGCGTTGCACTCAGGGTGCAATTGTGCTAAAATCAGGGCAAAGCGCCCCATGTGCGGCGCGTTTTGCCAAAAAAAGGAGAGTATCTGCTTATGAAAGTCCTGCTCATCAACGGCAGCCCCCACGAGAAGGGCTGCACCTATACCGCCCTGTCCCTGATCGTCGGGGGAGCTGAACGCCAGCGGCATCGAGACCGAGATCCTGAACGTCGGCACAAAGCCGGTGGGCGGCTGCATCGGCTGCGGCGGCTGTGCCGCCGGTAAGGGCTGCGTGTTTGGCGGCGTGGTCAACGAGGCCATCGAGAAGGCCAAAACTGCCGATGCCTTTGTGTTCGGCACACCTGTCCACTATGCGTCCGCCTCCGGCAACATGACCAGCTTCATGGACCGTCTGGCCTACGCGGGCGGCAAGTATCTGGCCTACAAGCCCGCCGCCATCTGCGCTTCGGCCCGCCGCGCCGGCAAGCACCACCACCACGCTGGACCAGCTGGTGAAGTACCCCGAGTTCTTCCACATGCCGCTGGTCAGCGGTTCCTACTGGCCCATGGTCCACGGCTCCAAACCCGAGCAGGTGCTGGAGGATGAAGAGGGCTGCGCCGTGATGCGGGAGCTGGGCCGCAACATGGCCTGGCTGCTCAAGTGCATCGAACTGGGCAAAGCAAACGGCATCACCCACCCCGAGAATCCCCGCCGCCCCATGACCAATTTCATCCGCTGAGTTTCCCCTCGCTCCCGCCTGCCCGGCGGGGGCTTTTTTGATTTTAACAGCTTTTTCTGCAAAAACGGAAAAAATAAGGGACGGAGTGCTTTTTTCGTTCACAACTTTGTGGTAGCATAAGGGTAAGAATTATTTTGTGCAGAGCGATGGAGACAGGCTATGGAACACTACGATTGGAACGACGGCTGGCTGTTTGCCCCCACCTTTGATCCCGCCATCGTCCGCCCCGAATGCACCGGGGTGGAGCTGGAGCCGGTGCGCTTGCCCCACACGGTCAAAACGCTGCCCTACAACTATTGCAACGAGAACGAATACCAGCGGGTGTCCGGCTACCGGCGGGAGTTTTTTGCGCCCAAAGAGTGGCAGGGCCGCACGGTACTGCTGACCTTTGGAGCCGTGGCCCACGATGCCACTGTGTTCTGCAACGGGCGGCGGGTGTTCCACCACGGGTGCGGCTACACCGCCTTTACTGTGGACCTGACCGAATCGCTGCTGCTGGGCCAAAAAAAATGTGGTGGCTGTCCGGTGCGACAGCCGGGAGGACCTGAACATTCCTCCCTTCGGCGGGCAGATCGATTTTCTGACCTACGGCGGCATCTACCGGGCCGTCAGTCTGGACGTGAAGGAGCCCGCCTACCTGCGCGACATCTTCATCGAGGCGCAGGCCGAGGGCGATTTCCGCATCTATTCCTCCACAGTGGGCGAGACCATCGGCTGCACCCTGCAGGCCGAGATCCGCAGCCCCGCCGGGAGCAGAGCCCTGTACAGCGGTGAGCCCAGCCTGCCCATTGTGGGCACCCCCTGAACGGCGTGCACCCCTGGAGCGTGGAGCACCCCTTCCTCTATACCCTGACCGTCCGGCTCATCCGGCCCGGCACCAGCGGCCTGCCCGACCGGGTGCTGGACGAAAAGAGCACCCGGTTCGGCTTCCGCACCATCCAGTTCGTGGCCGGGGGCTTCTATCTGAACGGCCAGCGGGTGGAGCTGCGGGCCTGAACCGACATCAGAGCTACGCCTATCAGGGCTATGCCATGCCGGACAGCATTCAACAGCTGGATGCCCAATTGTTGAAAAAAGCAGCTGGGCTGCAACGCAGTGCGCACCAGCCACTACCCCCAGAGCCCGGCTTTTCTGGATGCCTGCGATGAGCTGGGCCTGTTGGTGTTCACCGAGATGCCCGGCTGGCGGTACATCGGCGACGAGAGCTGGAAGGCGCAGGCCTTGCAGAACTGCCGCGAGATGGTCTGCCAGTGCCGCAACCACCCCAGCGTGTTCCTGTGGGGCGTACGGGTGAACGGCAGTTCCGACAACGAGGCCTTTTACAAGCGCACCAACGAAGCCGTCCATCGGCTGGACCCCACCCGCCCCACCGGCGGCGTGCGGATCGCCCGCAAGAGCCAGCTGCTCGAGGACGTTTACGCCTACAACGATTACTCCTACTCCGGCCGGGGCCCGGGCTGCGAGCCCCGGTCTGCCGTTACGCCTGACCTCCGCAAGGGCTACCTCATCAGCGAGTTCGGGGGCCAGCAGTTCCCGGCCAAGGCCTTTGACGACGAGACCCACCGGCTGGTGCAGGCTCTGCGCTATGCCGCCGGGATCAACGATTCCATTGCGCAGCAGGGCGTGGCCGGCAGCTTTGGCTGGTGCATGGCCGATTACAACACCCACCGCGAGTTCGGCAGCGGCGACCGCATCTGCTACCACGGCGTGACGGACCTGTTCCGCAACCCGAAGCTCTCTGCCGCCGTCTACGCAAGCCAGAAAACGCCGCGTTCCCCCTCGGACATCGTGCTGGAAGTCTCTTCCGGCATGGCACTGGGCGACCTGCCCGGCGGCGTTCCCACAGCCTGCTGGGTGTTCACCAACGCCGAGAGCGTCCGCCTCTACCGGGGCAACGATTTCATTGCCGAGTTCACCCCCGACCGCCGGGGCCGCTTTGCCGCCCTGCCCCACCCGCCCATCGAGATCCAGGATTTCGTCGGCTCCCTGCTGGAAAAGTATGAGGGCCTTGACCAGAGCACGGCCCCGCAGGTGGCGGCCATCCTCAACGAGATGCGCCGGGACGCGCTGAACCTTTCGCCTCTCTCCCGGGCGCGGATGCTCTCCCTGCGGCTGAGCGCAAACGACCTGCTCCGGATGTACTACAAATACATCGGCGTGCTGGGCGGGCCGTCCAGCATTTACCGGTTTGAGGCAGTCTGGCACGGGCGCACCGTCCGCACCGTGGTCAAGGAGCCGGTGCAGTCGGTCCGGCTGGAATGCGTGGTGCACAACCCCATCCTCACCGACGGCCCCACCTGGGACTGCGCCGCTGTCAGCCTGCGCGCCATCGACCAGAACGGCAGCCTGCTGCCCTACTGCGGCGAAGCCGTTCAGCTGAGCGTGGACGGCCCGCTAAAGATCCTGGGCCCGGCCATCGTCCCCCTGCGGGGCGGCATGGCGGGCACCTACCTTGCCACCACCGGTGAAGCAGGCCGTGCCGTGCTGCACTGCCGGATGGAGGGCGCGCTGGATGTGGAGGCCGCCCTGACCGTGCGCAAGCGCTCCGGTGCAGAGAATGCCAATTAAATTTCGTCCTTTCATGGTAGATTTGCAATCTGTTCAAAGTTTTATCATGGTTGGCTGATATTCTATTGTTGTGAACAATCAAACGCCCTCTCCGTCCATGCCTCCGCATGGCTGAGAGGGTTATTCTTGAGGACAAAGGACCGGAAATCTATGAGAGAGAAACTTCGTCAGTTTATGATCGGCCGCTATGGCACCGATGGCCTGAACCAATTTCTGAGCATTGCCTCGCTGGTGCTGCTCCTCATCGCCATCATCAGCCGGGTCAGCCTGTTCACCTATCTGGGCGCGGCCCTGCTGTTCTTCTGCTACTACCGCACCTTCAGCCGGAACATCTCCAAGCGCACCGAGGAGAACTACAAGTTCTACACCCTGAAGGACCGGGTGGACAACAAGTTCAAAGGCTGGAAAGAGCAGTGGGCCAACCGCAAGGTCTATCACTACTACCGCTGCCCCCAGTGCCGCCAGAAGCTGCGCGTGCCCCGCGGCCGCGGCCGCATCCAGATCTCCTGCCCCCGCTGCGGCACCCAGTTCATCAAGAAGAGCTGAGCCATGTTCGGATATGTTATCCCGAATCAGGCCGCGCTCAGCCCGGAGGCACAGGCGCGGTACCGCGCGGCCTACTGCGGGCTCTGCCGCCGCATCGGCGCGCTGCACGGCACCCGGGGGCGGCTGACCCTGAGCTACGACCTGACCTTTCTGGATCTGCTGCTGTGCAGCCTGTACGAGGGCGAAAGCGCCTGTGTGACAGGCTGTGACCACTGCCCCATCCACCCCATCCGGAAGGTGGACTGGCGTTCCAGCGGTCCCACCGATTACTGTGCAGATCTGAGCGTGGCTTTGCACTACTACAACGCGCAGGACAAGTGGAACGATGACCACAGCCTGCTGGGCCTGGGCTTTGAAAAGATGCTTGCCGCCCCTACGCAGCAGGCCGCCGCCCGCTGGCCCCGTCAGTGCAGCGCCATCCGCACCTGTCTGGATCGGCTGGCCCGGTACGAAGCCGAGGGCAGCGAGGATCTGGATGCCGTTTCCGGCTGCTTTGGGGAACTGATGGCCGAGCTGTTCGATTACAGGCAGGACCACTGGTCGCCGGAGCTGCGCTGCATCGGCTTCAATCTGGGCAAGTACATCTACCTGCTGGATGCCTACGACGACCTGGCCCGGGACGAGCGCAAGGGCGCATACAATCCCCTGCGCACCCTGAGCAGAGAGCCCGGGTACGAGGAAGAGATGCGGGAGATCTTTGAGCTGCTGCTGGCCAACTGCGCCCGCAGCTTTGAGCGCCTGCCCTGTGTGGAGGACGTTGACCTTCTGCGCAACATCCTGTATTCGGGCGTGTGGCTCAAATATCACTGCAAAAATGCAAAAAAGAAGGACAAAACCGCCTGATCCCGGCGGTTTTCCTTGATTTTTCCGTTCCGGGAGGAAGGTGGGACGCAGAAAGGTCGGAAGCCAAAGCTGGATAAGCAAGTAGAAGAAGATCTTATTGCAGAAAATCAGCGACTTCGGATGGAAATCGACTACTTAAAAAAATTGAATGCCTTGGTGCTGGAAGAGGAACGCCAAAACAGAAAGCACAAGTAGTTCAGGAACTAAGGCAGAAATACCCTCTGAAAGCACTGCTGCAACTTGCCGGACTTCCTCGCAGCACGTTCTACTACTATCTGCACCAGTCTCAGAATCCTGCCAAATACCAGATGGTAAAGGAACAGATTGTTATAATCTTCAACGAGAACAAAAAACGATACGGATACCGCAGAATCACAAAAGAACTGCATAACAACGATATTTGTGTGAACCACAAGACGGTTCGGAAACTCATGAAGCAGCTTGGTTTAGTCTGTCAGGTTCGTGCAAAAAGGAAGTACAGTTCTTACAAAGGCGAAGTTGGAGAAGTAGCTCCAAACCTGCTGGAACGGCATTTCAAGACAAACCAGCCGAATCGGAAATGGGTCACAGATGTTACCGAGTTCAAAGTGAACGACCGGAAACTCTACCTGTCTCCAATTCTTGATTTGTTCAATGGCGAAGTTGTCAGCTACAATCTGAGCCGCCATCCGAACTTTAAGCAAATCACGGATATGCTGGAAGGTGCTTTTCAAACGCTGCCGGACAAGGTTGACAATCTGATTCTGCATTCGGATCAGGGCTGGCAATACCAGATGAAGTCCTACCAGAATCTACTGAAAGCAAAAGGAATTACGCAAAGTATGTCTCGGAAAGCCACTTGTCTGGACAATGCTGTTGCCGAGAACTTCTTCGGACTGCTCAAGACGTGCTCGTCCAGATAAATGCGGCTGAACGCGCCCTCCGGCAGATATTTGCGGATGAGCTCCAGCGCCAGCTTCATGCCGGTGGAGACATCCTTCAGCGTGGGGATGTAGGGACAAAGGACATCCATCACAGAGACGGCCTCATCGGCCACCCGCAGCAGCACGCTGACATCGTTGCCGTCGATCAGCTGCTTGATGTAGGCGTAGATGTTGAACTCCTCTTCCTGCTCAGGGTTCGCCGACATCTTTTTTTCGGCAGGGGGATCATCTTGAGCAGGGTGCGGATCTTGCCCGAAAGGATCAGGGTCACATAGCCCTGCGCTTCGCCGCTGGTACCCATCACCACGCCGATATACTGGGTATCTGCCGGGGTGGTCTGGACGCTCAGGGTAAAGGGGGAGCCATAGGTCAGATCTCCGTCTGCGGTCAGGCGGATCGAGACAACGCTGTTGTTCTCATCCACGCCTGCGGTGGTCAGGTCAGGCAGTGCGCTGCCCGCCGAAGCCGCCAGCGCCGGTGTGGCCGCCGCACTCAGGGCGAACACTGCCGCCAGCAGCAATGAGATCAGCCGTTTGGTTTTCATCAGCCAAAGACCTCCTTTTATATAGGTTCTTGTATCATGCAAAAATAAGGGTGCGGGGAACACACAGCACAGTGTCCCCGCACCCTCATTTTACCGCATTGTACCGTACAGGTCAATAACGGGATTCAAGTTAAATTTTGCTCAGCTGCGGGCCCTGTGCGGTATCCTTGACCGCCCAGCCCAGTTCAGTCAGCTGTGCGCGGATGGCGTCGGCAGCAGCCCAGTCCTTGGCCTTCTTGGCGGCGGCACGCTTCTCCACCAGTTCAGTCACCTCCGCGGGAACTTCGTCCTTCTTGCGGTTGTACAGCAGGCCCAGTACGCCGGTGATCTCGTCGAACGCCTTGGCGGCAGCCTCCAGCGCAGCCTTGGAGGAGGCAGCGGACAGGGTGTTGATCTCCTTGACCAGATCGAACACGGCAGCCAGCGCATCGGGGGTGTTCAGGTCATCATCCATGGCCTTGCAGAACTTGGCGCGGGCCTCGTCTGCCTTGGCAGTCAGGGTCTCATCGGTGCCGAACGCGGTCTTGCTCAGGGCAAAATCGAGGTTCTCACGGCAGGTGTAGAGGCGCTCCAGGCTGTTCTTGCAGCTCTCGATGAGGTCCACGGTGTAGTTCAGGGGCATCCGGTAGCCTGCGGTCAGCATGAAATAGCGGATGGGCTCGTAGCCGTAGAGGTCTGCCACATCGCGGATGGTGAAGAAGTTGTGCAGGCTCTTGGACATCTTCTGATTATCCACGTTGATGAAGCCGTTGTGCATCCAGTAGCGGGCGAACTCGCAGCCGTTGGCGCTCTCGCTCTGGGCGATCTCGTTCTCATGGTGGGGGAAGATCAGGTCCTGACCGCCGCAGTGGAGGTCGATGGTCTTGCCCAGATGCTTGCGGGCCATGGCGCTGCACTCGATATGCCAGCCGGGACGGCCGTGGCCATAGGGGCTTTCCCAGGCGGGCTCGCCAGGCTTGGCAGCCTTCCAGACGGCAAAGTCAGCGGGGTCTTCCTTCAGGTCATCCTCCATCCGGCTGCGCAGCTCGCGGTTGCCGCTCTCCAGATCGTCCAGCTTGAGGTGGCTCAGCTTGCCGTACTCCGGGTCGCTCTTGACGCGGAAGTAGACATCCCCGTTCTTGGCAACGTAGGCGTGGCCGGAATCGATCAGGTCCTTGACGATGTCCAGGATCTGCTGGATGTGCTCCGTTGCACGGGGCTGGACGGTGGGCTTTTTGCAGTTCAGACCGGCGGCATCCTTGAGGTACTCGGCCTCAAAGCGCTGGGCCACTTCCTTCATGGAGGTGCCCTCCTCCTGGCCCTTCTTGATGAGCTTGTCATCAATATCGGTGATGTTGGAGACATAAATGACCTTGTTGCCGAGGTATTCCAGATAGCGGCGCAGGGTATCGAACACGATCAGCGGGCGGGCATTGCCGATGTGGATATAGTTGTAAACGGTGGGGCCGCAGACGTAGATGCGGTATTCGCCGGGCACCTGCGGCACAAACTCTTCCTTCTGGCGGGTCAGGGTGTTGAAAATCTGCATAAGAACTCTCCTTCTTGTAGGGCAAACAAAAGCCGCAGCAGAACCTCTCAGTCTCGCTTCACTCGCCAGCTCCCCTAATGGGAGAGCCCTTGGCAAAGAGGGCAGCTCCTGCGAATCTGCCTGAAAAAACAAAAGCCCTCAAAGCAATATGATATCGCATATCACTTCGAAGGCGGTTTTCAAAATCGCGGTTCCACTTCTGTTTGTCGCTCAAAGCCGATAACGGCGGCTGCCGCGCCGCGATACTCCCCAACAGGTTTCCCGCGGCGTGCTGTCCGGGCGCACTTCACACACGCTGCTGCAAACAGGCTCCCAGCCAACGGCCCGTTCTCTCTGTCCAGCTCACCTTTGCGCTACTCTGCCCGGGTAAACGCATTTTTCCTGATACATCTGTATTATAGCCGGGCCGGGGGAGAAGTCAAGCAGAACGCAGGCGCTGGCATTTCAGCGGCAGCTCTGCGCCGATTCAATCGATCTCGTGCTTTTTACAGAAGTGCTTGCTGGCAAAGTACATTCCCGCCCAGATGGCGATGGCAAGCACGAGGTAGAACGGGTTCTTCATGGCAGACACCAGCGACTGCCCGAAAAGGGCCATCATGGCCACCATCACGCCCTTGCCCAGCAGCATGGTAACAAGGTAGCGCTTCTCGTCAAAATCAGAGATGCCAAAGGCAAAGTGCATAAAGGACGAGGGCGTAAAGGGCAGGAGCGACAGCATGAACAGGGACGCGGTGTCGAACCGGCTGACCCATTGCTCCGCCTTTTGCAGCTTGGCGGAGCGGCGGGCAAATTTCCAGAAAAAACGCTTGACGACACGCCGCCAGAGCAGGAACATCACAGTGCCGCCCAGCATCACCCCGGCCCAGCTGTACACAAAACCCAGAAGCCCGCCGTGGGCCGCAACATTCAGCGCCACAATGGCGATGAGCGGCAGCGGTGGAAAAAAAGGATTCCACCATCGCAAGGATCACGGGCGCAATGGGGCCAAGGTCGCCAAAGCCTTCCAGCAGGGCCTCCCAGAATTCCAGCGTTCCCAGCTGGTGGAGCCAGCCTATCATCGTCATTTCCATCCCGCGTGTTCCTTCCCTCTCATTTTTCTTTAGTATATCCGGTTTCTATGACACGCCCGTGAACAAAATACGAGCTTTTTTGTCCTATCACCTATACTACGAGACTGCGGGGGCGTTTCCTGCACAGGGCGGGGATCTTTATGCTTTTCCGGCGGCTTCGGCAGCGGCCTTTTCGGCCCGGGCCTGCATCCGCTCGATCTGCTGGGCGCGCATCCGCTCCCAGCGGGCAAGTCCGGCTTCGTCCGGGATCTGGACGCAGCGGGCAAAGCTCCAGTGCAGGCCGTCCCGCCGGGCCAGCTTATAGCGCTGGAATACGCCCTTTCCAACCTCGTTGCCGGTACCGGCGCAGGCAGGGCAGACCGACAAGGTATACCAGCCGCTGTTGCCCTTTTTCAGCCAGATATCGTCCGGCTGCAGATCCCCGCCGCACACCGGGCAGCTGGCAGTGATGATCTTTGGGTCGCTGCGCCAGGCAGACTGCTCCACATAGCCGCGGAACACCCGGAAGTCCCGGTAATCACCGGGGGCGGGGCAGAGGCTCGCCCGCAGGGATTCCTCCTCGGTGGGGTAGGCCGCCAGACCCGCCCGCAGGTCAAGTTTGCGGCAGACATCGGCGGTGTAAAGGGTATCGGACAGGGCATCGTGGAACGGGCGCTCCATCGGGATGCCCATCCGGGTCACAACGCTTTCCAGCGTCATGCCCTCGCCCTCCTTGCGGGGTGCTCCCGCAGGAAGATCTGCTGCAGATCATACCACTGGGTGGGGCGGCTCTCGTCCAGATTGCAGAGGAAAAGGTTCTGCTTGAGCACCGGCACGTCATCCATGCCCCACTCGGCAAACTCGGCATCCGGGCCGCACCACTGCATAAAGCGGCGCAGCCCCTGCACGATGGGCTCGCCCCGGTCCAGGTCGGCCTGGGTCAGGCCCGTCACCTTGGCGATGTGGTGCTGCAGGGTGCGGAAAATGCGGGGCCGCAGGTGGATGGAGAAGGTATCCAGCACGTTGGCATCCTCGTCGATCTTCACCGCGCCGATCTCGATGATCTCGCCCCGGAAGGTCTGCTGCACGCCATGATAATTAAAGATGTACGGCTTATAGCCGATGTTCCATTCCAGATCAAATAAAACCAGATTGCGTGGCATTGTTGTTTGTGTTCCTCTCATCAATCAAAATCCGTGGTATGTAATTTTCACTATTGCATCCGGTGGAAACCAACTTCCCTTACTAAAGTTCGTTTCACCATTTATCGAAATCGACTCAACTTTCCCTTCTCTTTTCAAGAGACCTACAATCAAATCATGCTTGTTTACAAGCTGAACGTATTCAAAGCCCTCGCTTATAAACAGCAACTTTGCATCTTCATAATCCAAATCTTTTAAACTTTCTTCTGTTCCGGATATTGGCGCTTTAACTTCACCGTTTGCACGGTGAACCATGTTTCCAACTTCGGCTCCCACAAAAAGAAGTCCCGATAGCAGAAATAATATTATCAACATTTTCCAGCCAGCTTTTTCGTTTTCCCTGGCCTGCTCATACTCTTGCTGTCTCGTCCTTTCTCTGTACTCGTGTTCCATTCGAACCCGCTCAGTTCTCTCTTTGGATCTTTTTGTTTTTTCTTTTTCTTTGAAAACTTCGTCTATGTGCGGAAAATCCATTTGTAACTTTTTTTCCACAGTAAGGGCAATATAAAAGCAGTTTTTCTTCATCCACTTCCATTTCCGCACTGCAACGTGGGCAAACCAGTTTAACCGTTTTTCATGTTTGTTCTCCCACTCTTTGAAAACACTCACACCCTATATTTTACTTCCGCAATACCCGCAGAATCGTGCTCCTGCTCCGACAAGCTTCTCTCCACAATATGGGCAGTACCGTTCTGACTGCTTTTTCTTCTCACCTTTTATTTCCTCAAGTTTGTCAAGCTCCTCCTCAAAGGCATCGTCAACACATTCCGGGAAATATTTTATTGCGTCGCTTATTCTTCCTGCAATTGTTCGCGGAATCTCCGAATCATCATTATCTGTCGACATCCAAAACTTTCCCGTCAAATGTCCATAGTCGCTGAAGTCAATCTTAAAATTCCAATCTGTAATCCCGCTTTGCGAATGAACTGTTCCTATAACAACCATTTCATCTACTTTCAGTTCAGACAAACGTTTAATGCCCTTACCAGCGCGTTTCGCAATTACTTCAAATTCTTCTTGAGTTATTCCATCATCAAAAATGCATTCTGCCGATTTTCTTCGTTCTTCTTCAGCATTTTCTATTTTTCGTTGCTCAACATTTTTAGCTGATGCATGTAAAACCGCTCCAACAACACCCACAGCTGCAACTGCTTTCCAAAAGTTACTCATACTGCATTTTCTTTCATTTATTAGTTCAGAATAAACTTCTCGATAGCTTCCGCCACACCGTCGTGGTTGTTGTCGGCGGCGGTGACGTAATCGGCCACAGCCTTGACGGCATCCTCGGCATTCTGCATGGCAACGCCCACCCCGGCATAGGAGATCATGGAGCCGTCGTTCAGGCCGTCGCCGCAGGCCATCAGGTTCTCCCGGGTCAGGCCCATCCGCTCCAGCAGGGCGGCAAGGCTCCTGTCCTTTGCCACGCCCAGCGGCACGGCCTCGATGAAGAAGGGGCTGGAGGGGTACAGGTCGATACGGCCCGCAAACTGCTCCTTTCCGGCGGCACAGACAGCATCCCGCCGGGCAGGGTCAAGGGTGATGAGCATTTTGCAGATCGGATAGTCCACATAGGAGGCCAGATCATCCACATGGAGCATCGGCAGCTTTGTGGTAAAGCACTCCTTGTTTGCCCACACGTCCTGATCCCGCTCACACACGATGCCCTCGCTGTTATAGGTCAGGATGGCCACGTCCTGCCGGGCGGCAAATTCGCAGAGCTCCGGGACGAACTCCGCTCCCAGCTGCACCTGATACAGGGCCTCGCCGGTCACGCAGTCCACGATCTTGCCGCCGTTGTAGGCCAACACACAGCCGCCCTTTTTGTCCAGCCCCAGCTCCTTTGCCAGCGGCAGAATGCCCGCTGTGGGGCGGCCGGAGGCCAGCACGATGGTCACACCCTGGGCGGCGGCGGCGTCCAGCGCCGCGCGGGTGCGGGGGGTAACGATCTTTTCGTCATTGGTCAGGGTGCCGTCCAAGTCCAGAGCCAGCACCCGGATATTCGATCTTGCCATGATTTTTATTCCTCGTTCTCAGGCAGGGGCTTCCCGCCGGATATTTTATTACTTACCCATCTATTTTACAATGCTTTCCCTTTTCTGTAAAGCAGGAAACCTGTTTCCCGCCCAGGGACAAGCAAAAAAGCCGCCCGGCGAGCAAAACCGGACGGCTGAGAAGGAAGAAAACGCGGTGTTACAGGATGTCGATGTATTCCCCGGCCAGCGCCTTGTTCATGCTGCGGACGGCGCAGAACTTGCCGCACATGGAGCAGGTGTCGCTGTGGTCATCCTCAGGCAGGCGGGCATCCCGGATGGCCTTGGCGGTCTCGGGGTCGAGAGCGCAGGCGAACTGGGCATCCCAGTCCAACACGCGGCGGGCGTCGCCCATCTTGTCGTCGATGTCCCGGGCGCCCCGGATGCCCTTTGCGATATCGGCGGCGTGGGCAGCGATCCTGCTGGCAATGATGCCCTGCTTCACATCGTCCAGGTTGGGAAGCGCCAGGTGCTCGGCTGGGGTGACATAGCACAGGAAAGCAGCGCCGCTCATGGCGGCGATGGCCCCGCCGATGGCAGCGGTGATGTGGTCATAGCCAGGGGCGATGTCGGTGACCAGGGGGCCCAGCACATAGAAGGGCGCCCCCATGCAGATGCTCTGCTGCACCTGCATGTTGGCCGCCACCTGGTTCAGGGGCACATGGCCGGGGCCCTCCACCATCACCTGGACGTTGTGCTCCCAGGCCCGCTTGGTCAGCTCGCCCAGACGCACCAGCTCTTCGATCTGGCAGACATCGGTGGCGTCGGCCAGGCAGCCGGGGCGGCAGGCATCGCCCAGAGAGATGGTGACGTCGTGCTCTTCGCAGATGTCACAGATCTCGTCGAAGTGCTCATAGAAGGGGTTTTCCTCCCCGGTCATGGTCATCCAGGCGAACACCAGGCTGCCGCCCCGGCTGACGATGTTCATCTTCCGCTTGTGGCGGCGGATCTGCTCAATGGTCTTACGGGTGATGCCGCAGTGGAGGGTGACGAAGTCCACGCCGTCCTCCGCGTGCAGGCGCACCACGTCGATGAAGTCCTGTGCGGTCAGGGTGGCAAGGTCGCGCTGATAGTGGATGACGGAATCGTACACGGGCACAGTGCCGATCATCACGGGGCACTCGTGGGTCAGCTTCTGGCGGAAGGGCTGGGTGTTGCCATGGCTGGACAGATCCATGATGGCTTCCGCGCCCATATTGACGGCGCTCATCACCTTTTCCATCTCCACGTTGTAATCCTTGCAGTCGCGGGAAACGCCCAGGTTCACGTTGATTTTGGTGCGCAGCATGCTGCCCATGCCCTCGGGGTCCAGGCAGGTGTGGTGCTTGTTGGCGGGAATGGCCACCTTGCCCTCAGCCACCAGCTGACGGATCTCCTCCGTGGTGCGGTATTCCTTTTTGGCCACGATCTCCATTTCCGGCGTGACGATGCCCTTGCGGGCAGCGTCCATCTGTGTGGTGTAGTTCTGCATGGTACTTTCCTCCAAATGTTTCTTTTTTTATCTTGAACAGCGCGTTGCGCGCTGAACGTACCGGAAATAGGTTTTTGCGCAGCCTTTCCTCTGTGCGCAATTGGCTCCCCCTTTGGGGGAGCTGGCATCGCGCCAGCGATGACTGAGAGGGCGAGCCGCCTTACAGCTGCTCCGCCAGTGCCTTCAGCTCCCTGCACTCGGCCTCAATATCCTCCGCGCCGAAGATCGCACTGACAAGGGCCACACCGTTCACGCCGGTGCCCTTGAGCCGGAGCAGGTTCTCCTTGTGGATGCCGCCGATGGCCACAACGGGGATGTCCACGGCATCGCAGATGGCTTTCATCATGCCCTCGGGCAGAACGTCCACGTCTGCCTTGGTGTGGGTAGAGAAAGCTGCACCCACGCCCAGACAGTCGGCACCATGCCGGACGGCCTCCAGAGCCTCCTCCACGCTGTGGACGGATACGCCGATCATCATCTCATCGCCCACGCGCTGGCGCACCTGAGCAGCGGCCATATCCTCCTGCCCCACATGCACGCCCTCGGCGTGGCAGCGGATGGCAATGTCCACGTTATCGTTGATGAAAAAGGGCACATTGTATTTTTTGCACAGGTCGTGAAGCTCAAACGCCTCCTTCAGGAAGGCTTCCTCGTCCAGCTCCTTTTCCCGCAGCTGAACACAGGTCACGCCGCCCTTCAGGGCGCTCTCCACCTGCTGATAGAGGGTCTGACCGCCCACCCAGGCACGGTCGGTGACGGCGTAGAGCCGCATATATTCTTCAGCGCACTTCATACTTGGCACCCTCTTCCAGCTGAGCCGGAGTCATATGATAAATGGCATCAATGATGTAATTGCGGTAGGTAGCGTTGCCGTCCAGCGGGGTCAGCCGTGCATGGGCGATCTCGCCCGCAAGGCCCATGGCGCAGACGGCGGCAGCCGCAGCCTCCAGCGGCTGGCTGGGGTTGGCGGTGATAAAGGCCGCCGTCAGGGCAGAGAGCTGGCAGCCCGTGCCGGTGATGGCGCTCATCATTGGGTGGCCGTTGCGGATGCAGTAGGCTTTTGCTCCATCGGCCACGATGTCAATGGCACCGGTAATGGCCACAACGGCACCGGTCTTTGCGGCAAAAGCCTTGGCAAAGGCCACCGCGCCGTCCAGATTTTCCTCGGTGACCCTGTCGGCCACATCGGCATCCACACCCTTGGTGGTGCCCGCACCGGAAGCCAGCGTCTTTACCTCGGAGATGTTGCCCCGGATGACCGTGAACCGCACCTCGTCCAGCAGGCGGTAGGCCGTCTCGGTGCGCAGGGCGGAAGCGCCTGCACCCACGGGGTCCAGCACCACGGGGTGGCCCAGTGCATTGGCCTTTTTTTTGCCTGCCTTGAGCATGGATTCAATGGTGCGGCTGTTCAGGGTGCCGATGTTGATGTTCAGCCCGCCGCAGATGGTGGTGATGTCCTCCACCTCGGCGGCATCGTCGGCCATAATGGGCGAAGCACCGCAGGCCAGCACCATATTGGCACAGTCGTTCACGGTGACGTAGTTGGTGATATTATGAATCAGGGGGCTTTTGGTGCGGACATTGGCAAACTGCTCTGCAAACATGACGCACCCCCGTCAGGAAAGACTGTTCTGCATGGAGCGCAGTGCGCCGGAGCGCTGCAGGCTGTACACCAGCACGCCCGCAATGATGGAACCCACTGCAGTGGAGATGAGGAAGGGCACGATGTAGGCGTAGAACGCAATGTCACCGGCGCTCTTGCCCATCAGGCAGATGGCCACCGGGTAAGCGCACAGGCCGCCCAGAATGCTGGTGCCGAACACCTCGCCCACCAGGGTGGCGATCAGGTTTTTGGTCTTTGCGTAGACCAGTCCGCAGATCAGGGCGCCAAACATACTGCCCGGAAATGCCATCAGGCTGCCCAGACCCAGGATATTGCGGAGCAGCGAGGCCACAAAGGCCACGCCCACGCCCCACCAGGGGCCCAGCAGCACGGCGCAGAGCACATTGACCATGTGCTGCACGGGGGCGCACTTGCTGCCGAACATCGGGAAGCTGAACACACTGCCCACCACGCACAGGGCGCAGAACATTCCAGCGAGAGCCAGCTTTTTCACAGAGAATTTTTTTCATTGGAAACTCCTCTTTCTCAAAAAGCGGTCGAGGCTTGCTGGCCTCCTCTCACGCCGGAACACGGCTTCCCATCGCAGTTATTTCAAGGCTCAGGGCGCTCCCCCCTCAGCCCGGAGCCGCCCGTTGCGGCGGCTTGCGGCAACAAAAAACAGGAGACACCACAGCGGTGCCTCCTGCAAAAAATCATTTTCCTATGACTTCCTACGGCGGCATTATCCGCATCAGGTCAAGGGTCGAAGTTTGGTTACTTCCTCTCAGCCCGCCTCACGAGCTCCCCTGTGTTTTGTTTTTCGTAGGGTATTGTACACCCGCCGGGGCAAAAAAAGCAAGAACAAGTTTTTCTTTCGCCTTTTTGCCGCCTTTTTTTGCCAAATCGCTTTTACAATTTCCCGGATTATGTTATACTTATCCCAAATTTCGCAGCGCCCGGGGAGCCATTCCCCGCTTTGGGGCACTGCCCGGCACAAAAGGAGATTGAAGTTATGGGTCTCATCAAAGCAGCCATGGGCGCGGCATCCGGCGTGATGGGCGACCAGTGGAAGGAATATTTTTATTGTGACGCTCTGCCTGCGGAGGTGCTGGCCGTCAAGGGCCAGAAGCGGACCAATGGCCGCTCCGCCAACCGGCACGGCAGCGAAAACGTCATCTCGGACGGCTCTGTGATCGCCGTGGCCGACGGCCAGTGCGTGCTGATCGTGGAGCAGGGCAAGGTGGTGGACCTCTGTGCCGAGCCCGGCGAGTACACCTACAGCACCGGCACCCAGCCCTCCCTGCTCAGCGGCGGGCTGAAAAACATCGACAGCGTGTTTGCCGAGCTGGGCAAGCGATTCAGCTTTGGCGGGCAGGCCGGTTCCGACCAGCGCATCTACTATATCAATACCCGAGAGCTCACCGGCAACAAATACGGCACGCCCAGCCCTGTGCCCTTCCGTGTGGTGGATCAGCGCGCGGGAATCGACATTGACATCGCCATCCGATGCTTCGGCGAGTACAGCTACCGCGTTACAAACCCTATCCTGTTTTATACCAACGTGTGCGGCAATGTGGAAAACGCCTACACCCGCGACGCGCTGGACGGCCAGCTCAAGACCGAGCTGATGACCGCCCTGCAGCCCGCCTTTGCCCGGATCAGCGAGCAGGGCATCCGCTACTCCGCTCTGCCCGGCCATACCACCGAGCTGGCCGAGGCCCTGAATCAGGAGCTGTGCGCCAAGTGGAGCAAGCTGCGCGGCATCGAGATCGTCTCCCTCGGCGTTTCCGGTGTCAAGGCCAGCGAAGAGGACGAGCAGATGATCAAGGAGCTGCAGCGCAGTGCGGCCTTTATGGACCCCACCCGCGCCGCCGCGCATCTGGTGGGCGCACAGGCCTCCGCCATGCAGGCTGCCGCCTCCAATACCGCCGCCGGTCCCGCCATGGCCTTTATGGGGATGAACCAGGCTGCTGCAGCGGGCGGTGTCAACGCCCGGGATCTCTACCAGATGGGCGGCCAGCAAACCGCCGCGCAGCCTCAGGCCGCACCGGCCGCTGGCTGGACCTGCAGCTGCGGCCACACCGGCAACACGGGCAAGTTCTGTGCCGAATGCGGCAAGCCCCGGCCCGAAGCCCCGGCTGTCTGGGTGTGCAGCTGCGGTGCAAAGAACAGCGGCAAATTCTGCTCGGAGTGCGGCAGACCCCGGCCCGCCGCCAAGTGCGCCAACTGCGGCTTTGTGCCTGCCGACCCGGCCAACCCGCCCAAGTTCTGCCCCGAGTGCGGCAAGCCCTTTGGGGCCTGAGAGGGGTCTGACGCATGGCTGAAAAGACAACGAATTATCAGTGCCCGGCCTGTACCGGCCCCCTGCACTACGATGGTGCCAGCGGCAAGCTGGTCTGCGATTACTGCGGCTCGGCCTACGACGTAAAGGACATCGAGGCCCGCTACGCCAAAAAGCAGGCCGCTGCCGACACTGCCGCCGAGGGCGATGCAAAAAAAGAACCGCCCGCCTGCCCCGGCAGGACAGCCCGGTGTGGAGCGAGGCCGAGGCGGAGGGCCTGAACAGCTACTCCTGCCCCACCTGCGGGGCCGAGCTGGTCTGTGACGAGACCACCGCCGCCACTACCTGCCCCCCTACTGCGGCAACCCCACAGTGCTGGGCGGCAAGCTCTCCGGCAAGCTGAAGCCGGAATACATCCTGCCCTTCAAGCTGGACAAAAAGGCCGCCATTGCCCAGCTGACCAGATATTACAAGGGCAAGGCCTTCCTGCCCAAGGCGTTCAAGAGCCAGAACCACATCGCGGAGATCCAGGGCGTATATGTCCCCTTCTGGCTCTACGATGCCAAGGCCGACGCGCGCGGCCGGTACGAGGGCCAGAACTCCGAGAGCCACCGCGAGGGCGATTACATGGTGACCACCACCCAGCACTACGATGTGCGCCGCGAGGGCTCGGCCGCCTTTGCCAAGGTGCCGGTGGATGGCTCCAGCAAGATGCCTAACACCCACATGGATGCCATTGAGCCCTTTGATTACGGCGACCTGAAGCCCTTCTCCACGGCCTACCTGCCCGGCTATCTGGCCGACCGGTATGACGAGGATGCCGATGCCTGCGCCGAGCGCGCCTACCGCCGGATGTACAACTCCACGGCCGATGCGCTCCACGCCACCACCGGCGGCTACAGCGAGATCCACCCCATTTCCGAGAACATCAACGTAGATATGACCCACGCCCACTACGCCCTGCTGCCGGTCTGGATGCTCCACACCCGGTGGAAGGACAAGGACTTCCTGTTCGCCATGAACGGGCAGACCGGGCGGCTCATCGGTGACCTGCCGGTGGACAAGAGCCGGGTGGCCGCGTGGTTTGCGGGCATCAGCCTGCCCCTGATGGCAGTGCTGGCGTTCCTGCTGTTGTTATAAGGGGGTGGCAGAATGAAACACACTGCAAAACGCTTTGCCGCCCTGCTGGCCGCTCTGGTGCTGGCGCTCTGCCTGAGCATCCCCGCCTTTGCCGCCGCACCGCTGGTGCGGGACGAGATGGGCCTGTTCGATGCGGATACTTACAGCCAGCTGGAAGCTTCCGCCGAAGCCGCCAGCGACGGCCACGACTGCGACGTATATTTTCTGGTAGTGGACAGCATCGGTGACACCGACCAGCGCCAGTACGCCAAAGATTACTACCTTGCCAACGGTCTGGGCAGCGGTTCTGAACAGAGCGGCATCCTTTTCCTGCTGGCAGTCGGCTCCCGCAAGTATGTCACCATCACCTACGGCGGCGGCGTGACAGCCTTTACCGATTACCGCATCGAGCAGATTGAAGATGCCGTTGTTCCCTATCTCTCGGACAACGACTGGGCCGAGGCCGCCTCCGAGTACCTCTCCATGTGCGCCGACACGCTGGATTTCTACGCCGAGCACGGCGAACCGCTGGATGTTGACAACGACACCAGCGGCTGGCCCATCCTGCTCCTCATCGTCATCGGCGTGCCCATGATCATTGCCGGTATCGTCTGCGGCGTGCTGTACAGCCAGATGAAAACAGCCCGGCTCAAGACCGAGGCCAACGATTACATCGGCGCAGGCTTAAAGCTGCGGGTGCAGGTGGACAACTACACCCACACTGACCGTGTGCAGGTCTACGACCCGCCCCACGAGGAGAGCAGCAGCTCCGGCGGCTCCTCCGTGGACAGCGACGGCTTTGGCGGCTCCTCCGGCGGCTCGTTCTGAGCGCCCTTTTCTCCAGCAATAAACCACCGGTTCTGCCGGTGGTTTTCGCTTGTTTCTATTTCCGCGTAACATGCAAAAAGAAAAGGAAACCCAACGAATGTCAAAGAAGATCACCGCCCTGATCCCCGGAGCCGCGCTGGCACTGGGCATCGCCTGCATCGCCAAGTGGCTGGAAACGCTGGAAAGCAGCGCCGGGCTCCACCTCATTGGCGCATCGGTCATCGCCCTGTTTATCGGCATGGCCATCAATGCGTTTTTCCAGCCCAACAAAACAACCGCGCCGGGCATCAAATTCACCTCTAAGAAGGTCCTGAAATTCGCCATCGTCCTTCTGGGTGCCAGCCTGAATATCCGCACCGTGCTGACCGTGGGCCGTTTTTCGCTGACGGTCATGCTCTTCACCCTGGCCACCTGCTTTGGGCTGGGCGCGCTGATCGGCAAAGCGCTCGGGCTCAATTGGAAAACCAGCAGCCTGATCAACGCCGGGACCGGCATCTGCGGCGGCTCTGCCATTGCCGCCATTGCACCGGTGATCGAGGCCGATGACATGGATATCGCCTACGGTATGTCCGCCACCTTCCTGTTCGATACGGTGATGATCGTTGTGTTCCCGCTCCTTGGCCGGTGGCTTGGGCTTTCCGATGCCGCATTCGGTCTCTGGGCCGGTACGGCGGTCAATGATACCTCCAGCGTTGTAGCCACCGGTTACGCTTTCAGTGAAGCAGCCGGCGACTTTGCAACGATGGTCAAGCTGACCCGCACGCTGGCGATCATTCCGGCTGTTCTGCTCTTTGCCGCCATCAACCTGCACCTGAAAAAAGAAAGAGAGCGCTCGGGCCAACGGTGTCAAGGTGAGCATCCGTTCCATTTTCCCCTGGTTCATCCTTGCGTTCCTTGCCATGTCCCTGCTGACCAGTCTGGGCCTTCTGCCCGCCGGGCTGGTTTCCGGCCTGAAGACCATCAGCAAGTTTCTGATGGTCGCGGCCCTGGCGGCCATTGGTCTGAACACGAACTTCAAATCGCTCTGCCGTTCCGGCGCAAAGCCCATGCTGCACGGCTTCATCATCTCCACATTGGTCGTTCTGGTCGCCATTGGTGTTGAGTACATGATCGGCATTGCACCCTACGGCACGCTGTAACGCTCCTGCCAGCTGAATTTTCCCACAAAGAAAGAGCAGTGCTCTCCAATGGGTCCACCCACCGGAAACACTGCTCTTTTTATTGTTCCGCTTTGCTCCACAAACGCGAACTTGTCGGGGCGAGGCCCCTCCATCTGCTCTCGCAGACCGTTCGGTCACTTAAAAAGCCCCACTGGGCTTTCATTGCTTCGCAAACGCGAATTTCACTTACTTAGATAATGGCAATGTCAATTTTCCTGATAATAAAAAATACAGCAGAAGTAAACCAACTATAATTAGAATACCGCCAACCACTTTAATGCCAATTCGATTAACCTTTATTTTTTATTTTTATTTGCAAAAACCAATAGTAGCGCACCAACTACTTAATAAAAACAGAACGGATACATGAGTTTTCTCCTTTCAAATTCCGATTTATTGAACCAAGACGACCAACTACTAAAGGCAATGCCAAAAACAGATTTGTTGGATTATGGTGCTCTTGTTGGACGTCTGCCCCAAAACCTAACACGCATAATTCCGAGACCGCGAAGAACGCCATCAGTTGCCATCTTGATGCCCATGAAGATGAAAAAGTAACCAAGCCATCTCATATAATCACCGGACACCTGATAGGCCAACGCGGTTCCGTCTTTTCCCAAGAACAGCGAGGAAATCTGCGTGTGCAGCGCTTCAATGACCACAAACGCAATGGCTGCAAAGCACAGATCCAGCACCAGTGCAGCGTGGTACCCTTTTTTGATGCGTTGGGGCTTGCCTGCGCCAAGGTTTTGGGAAACAAACGGCGAAACCGCATTGCCGATGGAGACAAAAATCAAAGAAAACACATTCTCTACTCGCATCGTCGCCGAATAGCCTGCCAGCGCCTGTGTGCCGAATGGATTTACAACTGCCTGCACAATCAGCATACCGATGGACACCGTAGACTGCTGAAGAATCGACGGCACGGCAATTTGCAGCATGGATTGCAGCTCCCGCCAGTCAAATCGTTGAAATGGGCTCTCGTATCGCCGCATCCGATGAAGAAAAATCAGAAGGGAAAATACGGCGGAAATGCCTTGGGCAATCAAGGTTGCAAGAGCGGCACCGAACACGCCCAGACCAAGCCCAGCAACCATCCAAAGATCCATTAAAATATTCAGGATGGACGAAAAAATCAGCAGTCCTAGCGGAATTTTGGATTCGCCGATGGAGGTGAACATGTTGGAGAGAATGTTATACATAAACAAGAACGGAAAACCCGCAAAATAGACCCGCAGATACAGCACCGCCTCATCCAGAATGTCGGGAGGGGTTTGCAAGCCCCGCATCATCGGGAGGGAAAAGCATAAGCCAAAAACGCCAAGGACTATACTTAGAAGCAAAAAGCTAATCAAGGAGGTTGACACGATTGTTTTCATTTTGCCATACTCCCTGGCTCCGAAATAACGGCTCACCAGCACACCGGCACCTACGCCGGCTCCCAGTGCCACACAAATGAACACATTGGTCAATGCTGCACAGGCACCGACAGCTGCAAGTGCAGAAGAACCAACAAACTGGCCGACAATAATGGAGTCGGCCATATTGTATATTTGCTGAAAAAAACTTCCAAGAATCATCGGCATTGCAAAAACCGTCAACGCTTTGAGGGGCGTATCGGTTATCAAATACTCATCTTTCGACATTATCATATTCCTCCATGGTATCTTGTATCGTGGTATCCCATTCACTTACCTTCTCAAATTCCGAGTTGTTGAACCAAGCCGAGTATACCACACTCTTCCCACAAATACTACCGCACAAAAAACTCCCATGCTCACATCGGAAGATGCTGTGCATGGGAGTTTTTGCTGCGCCTGTTACGGCGTATTGTTACTTATTGAAGGTCTTCTCGTTCAGCAGGCCCTCGCTCTTGGCAACGCAGATGCTGGCAACTGCATCACCCACCACGTTCAGCGAGGTGCACAGCATCTCGATGGGGCGGTTGATGGCCAGGATCAGGCTAGTAGGCCATCAGGGCGCTGTCGTTGGTCATGCCCACGCCGGACAGGATGGTGAACAGGATGACAGCCCCAGCGCCGGGAGCGGCGGGGGTGCCCACAGATGCCAGCAGGGCCAGCAGGGCGACCACGACCAGCTGGCCGGGGGTGACGGTGTAACCGGCACAGCCTGCAATGAACACGGTGGCAATGACCTGCATGATGGCGGTGCCGTCCATGTGGATGGTCATGCCCAGCGGCAGGACGAAGGAAGCGATGCTCTCATCCACGCCGAACTCTTCCTCGCACACCTTGATGTTCAGGGGCAGGGTGGCGGCGCTGGAGGAGGTGGAGAAGCCGAACACTGCCACGTTGGCGATCTTGCGGATGAAGGTAAAAGGGTCCAGCTTGGCACCCAGTGCAATGACCAGCGGGTAGGCAATGATCAGGAAGGCCAGCAGCAGGACCACCGTGACCACCACATAGACCAGCGCGGGCTTCAGGTAATCGATGCCGTAGATGGCGAAGGTACGGGTCAGCAGCACAAAGACCGCAAAGGGGGCAAAGTTGCTGACGATGAAGTTCAGGAACACGACCACCACATCGTTGACCTCGCCCAGCAGGCGGCGCAGGGTCGCAGTGCGGCTCTCGCCCAGGGTGTTCATGCTCAGGCCGATGGCCACTGCCAGGAACACGCTGGAAAGCACAGCGCCATTGCTGCCAAAGGCAGTGATGATGTTGGAGGGGATGATGTTCAGCACCACGTTCAGGGGTTGGAACCGGTGGAACCGCTGGCTTCTGCCAGACCCTCGATGCGGGTGTTGAACAGGCCCATGGAGTAGGTGCCGTAGCCCACACAGCCTGCCAGCAGCAGCGCCAGGAAGGAGCACAGCAGGAACCAGAACAGGGTCTTTGCGGAAATGCGGCCCATGGTGCGGGTGTCTGCAATGCTGCCGATGGCCAGCGAAATGGAGGTAAAGACCATGGGGATGATCACCAGCTGCAGCGCCTTGATGAAGAGCTGGCCGATGATGTAGAAGATGCCAAAGGCACGCTCAGCGCCCTCGGCGGTGATATCCTGGAACAGCAGGTTGTTGATGGTGGTCCAGGTCTGTGCCTGACCGCTGGCGTTCAGATGCTCCCGCAGGAACATAAAGGCCAGACCGGCCACCAGGCCGCAGACCAGAGAGATCGCCATGCGTTTTGCAAGGGATAATTCGTGCTTCTTTTTTTGTTTCCATATACTTTTCCTCTCACAGTACCGGTTTTTGGCTCACACTTTGCCTACTCTAGCACAACTCCCCCTGCAATGCAAGAGAAAATCGCGCAAAATCCAGCATTTTTTGCAAATAAGTACGACTTTTCTCCGCAAAAAAATCCCCCGAAAGCACTCTGCCTCCGGGGGATCTGCTTACTTATTTCTTGAACTTGAACACCGGCGTGCCAGCGGCAGCATCGCCGTTTGCAGCAACACTGATCTCCGGCAAGTCATCACTGTTGGTCACGATGAGAGCCGTTGCAGTGGGGTGGCCTGCGGCACGGATGGCTTCCAGATCCACCTTCAGCAGCGGGGTGCCGGCCTTGACCTTGGCCCCTTCTTTGGTCAGGGAGGTAAAGCCCTGTCCCTTCATCTCCACCGTGTCCATGCCAACATGGATCAGCAGCTCAATGCCGTCATCGCTCATCATACCAACGGCGTGCAGGCTTTCGGGCACCTGCGTAACAGTGCCGTCAAAGGGAGCATAAACGGTGTCGCCGGTGGGCTCCACGCCGCAGCCGGGGCCCAGGATCGCAGAGGCAAAGGTCTCGTCAGGCAGCTGCTCCAGCGGGATCACCTTGCCGTCAATGGGAAGCATGACCGTCATCTTCTGGCCGGAAAATTTCGTCTCGGATGCGGCTTTGCCGCCAAAAAAAGCTTGTCAAAAAAAAAGCCCATAATACAAACCATCCTTCCACGGTGCACAAAGTGCAACCTTTATCCAGTTAAGAATAGCATATCCGCGCGGGAAATACAATCTGCATCCTGCACAAAGAGACGCTCCGCCATTTGGCAGGTGTGCCCTTACATCAGCTCCAGCAGCTGCTCCACCTCTTCCATCCGGGTGGCCCAGCTGGTGGCAATGCGGACAACGGTGTGGGTATCATCGTACTTCTCCCAGAAGCCGAACTTGGCCTTGCCTTCCAGTGCGGCCAGCTGCTCGTTGGACAACACGATGAACACCTGATTCGTGGGCGAATCCATGAAGAACGAATAGCCCTTTTCGGCCAATCCCTTCTTGAGCACGGCGGCGGTCTCAATGGCATTTTTGCTGATGGTCTGGTACAGGTTATCGGTGAACAGCACATCGAACTGGATGCCCAGCAGACGGCCCTTTGCCAGCAGAGCGCCCTGCTGCTTGACCATGGTCATAAAGTGAGCCGGTGCGCCGTGGGGGAACACAACTGCCTCGCCGCAGAGCGCACCCACCTTGGTGCCGCCGATATAGAACACATCGGTCAGGCGGGCCACATCGGCCAGCGTCACATCGGTGCCCTCGGCGGCCAGACCATAGCCCAGACGGGCACCGTCCATAAACAGCGGCATGTGGTACTTATGGCAGACAGCGGACAGCGCTTCCAGCTCTGCCTTGGTGTACAGGGTGCCGTACTCCGACGGGTGGGAGATGTACACCATGCCCGGGAACACGAGGTGGTCCACATTGCCATCGGCATAGAAGGTCCTGCACCAGTCCTCAACAGTCCCGGCATCCAGCTTGCCGTTGGTGTGCGGCAGGCCGATGACCTTGTGGCCCGTGAACTCGATGGCACCGGCCTCGTGAGCGGCCACATGGCCGGTGGATGCGGCCAGCACACCCTCCCAGCGGCGCAGCATCGATGCAATGACGATGGCGTTGCTCTGGGTGCCGCCCGAAATGAACCAGACATCGGCATCCGGTGCGCCGCACGCCGCGCGGATCTTCTCCCGCGCACTGGCGCAATAGGGATCGGTGCCGTAGCCGGAGACCTTTTCAAAGTTGGTCTCCACCAGCTTTTGTAAGATCGCCGGATGCGCACCCTCGCAGTAATCGTTTTCAAAATACAGCATATACTTTCCCTCGCTCTGCATTCAAGATAAACCTATTATCTGCTTTTTGCGCAGGGTTGTCAATGTGAAACCCCCGCACATGCGGGGAAAAGTAGCCTGCGCCGACCAGACCATTCAGCCAGATGGGCTCACCCCGCGTGGGCGGGGAAAAAAGCTCTCCCCAGTAACCCCCTATAATCTCCCTTCGGATCACCCCCGCATGGGCGGGGAAAAAGCCTTTTCTGTTTTACGGCGGCAGTTCCGATTCAGGATCACCCCGCATGGGCGGGGAAAAGGTGATCTGGATTTTGATGCGCTTGCCAGCATCGGGATCACCCCGCGTGGGCGGGGAAAAAAGATGTGCCGGAACTCGAAGTCAAGGGGCTTGCCGGGATCACCCCATGGGCGGGGAAAAGATGAATAAGAGATACGAGGAAGGGCGCAAGCCAGGATCACCCCCGCGTAGGCGGGGAAAAGGCCCGATGCTCTGTCACCGGTGCCAAGTTCTGGGGATCACCCCGCGTGGGCGGGGGAAAAGCGGACGTTCTTGTGGTCAAACTTCAGCTTCCAGGGATCATCCCCGCGTGGGCGGGGAAAAGTGCACCGGCAAGGGCGAGAAGGGAGAAGCCGCAGGATCACCCCGCGTGGGCGGGGAAAAGCGATTCTCGGCAGTTTTCCAACGCGCCACGTCGGGATCACCCCCGCATGGGCGGGGAAAAATGCATCTCAGCTTAACCCTCGCCCATGATACGCTTCACGCTCTCACGCAATTCTTCAATCGTGTCGCATTTGTCGATAAGCTCCAAAATCGCTCTGAATAGTGCTTCATATTCATGTTCCATTGTTTCACCTTCTTTCTTGTAATTCGCTTCTGCATCCTCAGGCTAAGCTTGAACGCTCCCGCATTGCACCAATTATTCTATGGAGTATCCCCGCAGGGCGGGGAAAAGCCGCCGATAAAGCTTGCCGGGGATGTGGGGTCGGGATCACCCCCCCGCGTAGGCGGGGAAAAGTATACGCGCCGGTCTTTGCCCAGTACCTCGTAGGATCACCCCCGCGTAGGCGGGGAAAAGCCTGCTACATCGGTGAAAGCAAGAGCAACGACACAATCACCCCCGCGTAGGCGGGGAAAAGGCGGATATCGACGATGACGGCCTGCATTACAAGGGATCACCCCCGCGTGGGCGGGGAAAAGCGCTTCCGGGGCGGCAGCTTGCAGAGCCAAGAGGGATCACCCCGCACAGGCGGGGAAAAGGCTTTTTTGTCCACCTCGTCCACTCTTTTGTCGGGATCACCCCGCATGGGCGGGGAAAAGCAGAGAATGCCAGCGAAAACTGACAAGCGCATGGGATCACCCCATGGGCGGGGAAAAGTGAATTTTCCACCGCCTGCTTCAAACGGGACTGGGATCACCCCGCATGGGCGGGGAAAAGCCCGTCTGCATACACAGCTTGACGACCAAGGCAGGATCACCCCGCGTGGGCGGGGAAAAAGCACCGCCGCGAAGTGCTGCGCAAACGGTATAAGGGATCACCCCCGCGTGGGCGGGGGAAAAGATCCCAGCCGGTGCCCCCCTCTACGCCCCGTGTGGATCACCCCCGCGTGGGCGGGGAAAAAGGGCTACAAGACCGCCTTGCGAGGCAGCCGCAAGGGATCACCCCGCGTGGGCGGGGAAAAGCGTGCTCATCTGACTTCCCACGGCTTCTGCCAGGGATCACCCCGCGTGGGCGGGGAAAAGCCCGGCATCTCAGCCATGGTCTCCTCCCCTGTGGATGATGGTCATCAGGCCAAGGCCATAGGCCTTGCCCCGGCCAACGCCCTCGCACAGCAGGGCCTTGAAGGCCTCCGGGTCCGTCACCTGCAGAATGCCTTCGTAGGTCACAGCCAGCAGGGTAACAGGCCGGGTGCCGTTTTTCTTGAAGTGATAGGTCTGCTTCCGGGTCACTGCGAAGGACCCCTCCGAGACGGCAAAGCCGTGCTTTGCGGCCTGCGCCCACAGCCATTCCTCCTGCTCCACCTCGAGATAGCAGGGTTTCAGGGTGCCCCGGGCCGTATGGTCGGCAGAGTCTTTTTTGCTGCGGGTGGGGTTGGCAGTCAGGCGGAACTGCCAGCAGCTGCCCGCTGTCACCCGTTCCAGCAGCGGGTCATAGGGCCGGGTCTCCGGGGGCGCACCGGTGCCGAACTGCGCACACAGGGCGGTCAGATCCGGCCGTTCCTCACTGAGCAGGAGCAGGTACAGTTTTTCTCCCAGCTGATCCAGCCGCCACAGCCTGCGGCGGCGCGCACCGGCAAAAGCGTTTTCCACCGCACCATGGAATTTCTGGGGCGAGATCAGCGCCACCATGGTCTCACGGCGGGTCGGGTCAAGTTCTGCGCGGGATAGATACATGATTCCTCACCTCAATTCTGCCATTGCGTCATGTTCGGTCGCGCCGGGCATTTCCGGCGGGTTTGTGTTCCACTCCCGCACCGGGCGGAAGCCGTACTGCCGGTGGATGGGGCTGAACGACACCGCCAGATCACGCCGGGGCACGGCAGCAGCATCCGCCGGGTCCGCGTCTGCCACGATGCGCAAAGGGGCCCCATTCCTCTGTTTCACCAGCAATGGTTCGGCCCGCAGAGTATCCAGCAGTTTCCCGGCCCGGATGCCAAGGCAGAGCGGCAGGGTGGGCGGGCAGGAACGCCGCCCCAGATACAGCGGGTAGACCGGATGTTTCAGGGCCGTTTCCAGCTCCTGTAACAGGGCGGTGTCCTCGCTTTCCAGCCCCACCAGAAAGACCGCATCCTGCAGGTAATGGCGGTAGGTCACATAGGGAGCCTTGCCTTTTTTCCGATCCTCTTCCCGGTTGGCTGTGTGGAAATCCACCAGCAGGCTGCCCTCCCGGTCAGCACGGACGGCAAAGTGCAGGCCGTTCAGCCGGGCAAGGCCTGCGGCATCGTCCCGGCGCAGGCCCAGAGCCGCTGCCAACAGGCCAATGACACCGCTTTTTGTGGGTTCCCGGTTCGTTTTGCGGGTCTCAAATTTGGAATCCGCACCCCACGATTGCAGGGGCGCGGCCAGCCGAAGCAACAGAGTTGCCATGGTCACACCTCATTTCCGGGCAGCTTCTCCTTTACGGCACGTTCCAGCGCGGTGAGCATCTGGTTCAGGGGCATGGCCGGGGCCAGCTCGTCCAGCCCGATGCCCACAGCAAAGCTCTGGGCCGGGGCATCCGCATAGCAGGCATACACCTGCTGCGCATACTGCTTCAGTGCCGTCTTGGAGGGTTCCGCATAGCCCTCGGGGCTCTTGCGCACCGGCTTTTCAAAGGCACCGCAGAGGTTCACAGGCTGATCCTCCCGCAGGGTGACATAGACAGCATCCGGCAGGGTGCGGTTGGCAAAGCTGTTCTGCTTTCCGGTGGGCATGGAGCGGATGAAGGCTTCGCCGAACACCCGGACAGCCTGGGCTGCCTTTTCAGCCCCAAGCAGGTGCACCAGTTCCACCATGTTGACGGTAGCATAGCGATACAGGGTGGAAGAGTTGTACTCCACCGTGCCCAGATGGCCCGCGCCTGCCGAATCCTCCGGGGCACAATCATCCACAGCGGTGAAGTAATCAAACTCGTTCTGCACGGCATGGGTGGAGATGCTGTGGGCCACCTGAGCGGCGGCATCGTAATTCAGGGAAGGATCGCTGGCGACCATCCGGCCAAACAGAGCCATATCCACCGAAGGGTTCTCCTTCAGGGCCTTTTTGTAGTCATCCTTCTCCTCGCAGTCCTCGGCGGCCAGCCGGGCCAGCGCCCGGCCTGGGCCGTGCTCAAAAAAGAGCAGGGCGGCGTTGTTGTCATCTTTCAGCTTGATGCCTGCATTTTCCAGTGCCTTTTTTGCATCCTTTTTCAGTCTGGCATCGTCCAGTTCAGGAGCCAGTGCGGCCAGTTCCCTGGCCACAAGGTCAGTTGCTTTCAGGGTACGTTTTCCGGTCTCGACCATGTCGGCCATTTCTTTGGCAAACATTTTGCGGATCGCGTGCTTCCACGCCTGAGAGGATACCCGGGCGCGGGTGGCACCGCCATAGACAGCCGTCTTGGGGCTGCCGGTATCGTCGCGGTTCACACAGCTGGGCGGCACCGTTTGCAGCACATGAAAATCAACATACAGACGCTTGGTATCCATTTCAATTCTCCTTTTCTTCGGTTTCAGGTGTGTCGGCATTCATCTGGTAAAGGTCCCGGCCCCACTGCAGGCGGACATTGGCTGCCTGATCCGGGATCTGGAACCGGTACAGCTCCACAGCCAGCCGGGGGTAATCCAGTTTCAGCTTCGGTTCATTTCCCCGGAACAGCTGCACCATCCCCCGGAGGTAGTGGGACACCTCGGGCATGGAATCCGCTGTGGCCAGTGCGTTGAACCGGCGCAGGACGCTGCTCTCGGTCCAGTCCTGCGCGGCAGTTGCGGAATTCTTGGCCAGCAGGCGCACCGCCCTGCCCAGCGTGCAGCTTTTCATTCATGGAAACATTCTCTTCTCCCTGCTGGTGCAGGGCGTAGAGAGTCAGGGCAAGGTAGACCGCCCACTCAGCTTCCGATGGTTCCCGGCACTCCCCTGCCGCCGTTTCCCTGCCCCAGAGCTCTTTGGGCAGTTCCTGCAGGAAGCTGCCCCCACAGCGCCGGCAGGTCGCCGGGCTGATGCCCAACGCCCCGGCGCAGCTCTGCCAGCCGGGCACGCCGCTGGGGTTTGGGCAGGTTCCACAGCCCGCTCAGCTGTCTGACCACATAACCATAGATCGCATCCGTTATCATGCTGTTCCTCCTTCTTTCTTCGGATAGAGCTTCCGCAGATTGTACAGGAAGCTATTGTAGGCCTTGGGGGCTGTATACAGAACGGTTTTCTTTTCGTCCTTTTTTACCGCCTGTTTTCACCTCGACCCTATGGCCTACAAAGGCGGCATTTCCGGCCCGCTCCACCATCTGGCGGCCCAGCTCTGCGGCCAGTTTGCGGGCTTTCTCCTGCCATTCATCGGCTTTTTCGTCCAGCTTGTCCGTTTCGGGGTCAATGCTCTGCAGCCAAAGCCGGAACGGCTGGTCGATGGTAAAGTAGAACTGGGTGCGGGCGGCTTCCGCGGTCGTATCGTTCTTATCTCCCGCCGCAAGGGAGAGCTCCCACGCAAGGCGGCCGACATATTGCGCGGCCTGCTCGCAGTTTTCCACCTCATCCTCTACTCGAGATTGCCATGCACGGCCCAATTCATTTAGCAAAGCCAGTTCCATAGAAAGCTGATCCGTATAACAGTCTGTCATGGAGTTGCTCATCTTGCCATATTCCACACCAAGCGCACATATCTGCAAATGCTCTTTTCTGCTCAGTATCTTCTCGTTTTGCAGTAAGGTATTCCACCAGATCACTCCGGGAACATGGCTATCGATTCCAGTCAGAGCCGAAAACTCTCGCCAAAGTTGTTTGCTCATACTATGCACACGCGGGTAATAGTATCGTGGGTTATTTTTGCTCTCTTCTTTTTTATTCCAGAGCGTCATCGGTTCGGCAAATGCATTCGTTGAATCAAAGAAATCTCCACCAAGCACAGTACAACCTGTCACCCAGCCTTCCTGACGCTTCAGCAAAATTCTTCGGTATTGCATCGTCATCAGTCCAGCAAAGTTATCCGGGCAGGGTACTTCTGTGCGTTCCTCTGTCCGGGCTGCATCCAGCTCCCAACAGGGAGCATCCTCTTCCCAGAGCTTTCCACCATCCCGCAAGAACATCAGATTTCGCATCAGAGTATCAAACAGGTTTGCACCTTTTACATAGACAACGCCCAGTCTGCCCAGCCAGCCCGGCCCCATAGAAGGCAGCGTTCTATCCTTTGCCTTTTTCTTTGCCGCAGTATCGTCGTAATTATTCAAAAAAACAAGCCATCTTGCCGCCTGTGGATAGGTCAGCCGCTCTTTCGCTTCGCCTGAATAGGCAGAAAACAAGCTGTCCTTATTTTTTCGCTTTCAAAGATTTCACCGTTCAATTTTTTGGCCCGGAATGGGCTTCCGATCTTCGCTTCCGGCACCTGCCAGAAGGGGCGTTCCGGGTGGAAAAGCCAGAAGCGGTCCCGCCACTGCTCCAGATAGGCCCGGATGGGCGCTTCCGGAAAATGCCCCAGCCGGTACAGCTCCTCCCAGCGGATCAGGGCATCGTCCGTTTCCTCAAAGGGGGCCGGCGTACCGTTTCCATCCACCCGGGAAAACACCGTGTGCAGAACCGCCAACAGCAGCCGCAGCATGGCGGCATCCTGCGTGGGCAGTTCTCCGGCCAGGTCGCGGTATTCGTGGGCGTGCAGCAGGGCATCCGGCAGAGAGACTTCCTGCACGGTATAGTCCTGCCCGCGCACCCGCATCCAGCGTTCCTCCAGCAAATTATACTCAATTTGCTTCATTCTCTTCCTCCTTCCGGTAGGTCAGACCGTTTTCACGGTCGTATTGCAGCACCTGCCCGGCAAGCTGTGCGGTCAGGTGGTCATCCAGCAGTAAGATCAGTTCTCCCCGCAGCAACGGCGACTGCTGCCACAGCCCGACACGTCCCGGTTCCGGGCTTCCAGTGCGTCGATGGTCTGTTCCACCGACCACCGTTTGCTGAAATATCCGGGCAGGCGCAGCTTCTGCCGTGCAATTTGAAGCGCCATCTCCGGCTGAGGCGGCTCGTCCGTGGGCACGCTGGCACCGGGATGCCCCGTTTCATCGGGCAGGAAGCAGACATTTCCCGCCGCATCCCGCATCAAGACCAGCACGTCAATGGAAGGGTCTCCGTCACGCACCGCCGCGCGGGCACCGTTGTCACTGACCGCACCCACATCATCCATCCAATTGTCCAGCGTATTCCGGGAAGGGCGCTTTCTGTGCTCTTCCGGCGGCAGGATGGTAAAGGTCTCTGCCTTGCTCATTTTGATTTGTTGGGCCTTTTCGTACTCTGCCCGGGCCGCAGTGCTCTGTGGGCTGGCGGGCAAAGGGTCGGGCTCCCAGCCATAGACATCCTGCACCAGCGGGGCAATGTCATGGGGCAGGGTGATGGCGGTGGGCAGGAACTTGCGGGTGCGCCAGAGCAGCCACTCCCCGTAAACCGCCTTGCTGCCCTCGTCGAAGTCCTCCGTCCCAGTGTCCAGCACGGCACAGAGGGCCTGCGCCACCGGCCGGGGACGAGCCCGCCCCTCGTGGCGGTGCAGTCGTCCGATACGCTGTAAAAGCAGATCCATGGGGCAGAGCTCTGTGACCAGAAGATCCAGATCGATATCAAGGGATTGCTCGAGCACCTGCGTGCCCACCACAATGAGCTTATCCCGCTGTTCCGGGTTGGAGTGCTTGCCGATGCGCTTCATCAGCGCCTCTTCTTTGGCGGCACGGTCGGGCATAAGGAACTGAGCGTGGAATACCACCACCTCAAACTCCGGCAGTTCTGCCCGCAGACGGGCCGCAATGGCCTGCGCTTTTTTCACGGTATTGACGATCACGCCCGCACAGCCGCCCTCCCGCAAGGCACTGCGCAGAGTGTCAGTCAGCTGTTCCTCGGTCAGCGGGAATGTCTCCACTCTGCGTGGTTCGGTTTCCAGTGGGATAGTCGTCTGCTCCACCTGTTTGCCGTCCGTCCAGGTCAGCAGCGGATAGCCCCGGCAGGTCTGCCATAAGCCGTCCGGGGCGGTTCTTCCATTCAGGTAGGCCCTGACCAGCTCGACCCGGCGCTTGGCGGGCAGGGTAGCCGAAAGCAGGATCACCGGTACTTTGTACCGGCCCAGCCAGGTCAGCGCCCGGTCAAGATAGCAGTTCATGTAAGCGTCATAGGCGTGGCACTCGTCAATGACCACCACCTTGCCCGCAAGGCCAAGGTGGCGCAGCATCACATGTTTTTGCTGTAACGCCGCCATCAGCAGCTGATCCACCGTGCCGATGACAAAATCAGCCAACAGCCCCTGCTTATTGCCCCGGAACCACTGATGCACCATCACCCGGCTCTCCGGGTCAGCATCGGGGTCTGCTTCCAGATCTTCCTCCACCCGCACCGTGTCCTGCTGCAACCGGAGGTAGGCCTCGTTCAGTTCGGCCATGCCGTGGGCCAGCTTGATGGAGTGCTCCAACCCATCCGGCTGCTTTTCGGCCCACGCCAGCAGCCGCCCAAAGATGCCGTTGGCGGTGGCCTGGGTGGGCAGACCAAAGAAGATGCCGCCCTCGCCGCCGTGCTTGGCTAAAATCTCTGCCGCGCCCAGCGCGGCCTCCGTCTTGCCCACGCCCATCTGTGCTTCCAGAATGAACATCCCCGGTTCCTGGGCCTGGCTGACGGCTTCCAGCATGGCCCGCTGGACTTCGTTGGGCGGAAAGCCGAACCGTTCCGCAAACGCCCCCGGTTCCGTCACATCTGACTGCACCTCCCACGGAGAGGTCAGGTCCAGCGCTTCCCACGCCCGATTGACACGGGCAGGATACAGGGTATCGCTGCCCACCTCTTCCACAGGGATGAGACCGGGTATTGCTGGCGACCCAGTCCGCCATGATGAGTAGGCCGGCCAGCAAGATCTCAGCCGGGATGGTCAACTGCGGCAGCTCGTCCACGCTGGAAAAGCCGCTTTCCTGCAAGGCGTAGTCAAACAGTTCCCGCCAGCAGCTCTCCCAGAATTTCTGTTCCCCCCCTCGGGCCAATAGTTGGATTCCCAGCTGCCTTCTTCTTCCTCATCGCCCAGCTGGTCAAATACGTCCTTCCCGGTTTGTGGCTTGCCATGGTGCGCGCCTGCTACCGATGCAAGCCCGTTGGGGCATTTCAGCCACCGCAAGATGGCCTCACTCGCCAACGCGTGACGTGAATACTTGCGGTTCTGCTCCCGGTAACTGAGCGTTGTATATTTCTCCAGGCACTGTCTGGGCTCCGGCAGTTGTGCCATGATAGGACCCTGGAAATTTGTGGAAGCCTTTCCAAGATCATGGACCAACCCCAGAAAGCAGGCGGTCTGTGTCAGCAGGTCCTCGTCCAGCTCGATATGCTGACGGACGCTTTCCGGCAGCCACCTCTGCACCAGATATACCATAATACCCGCCGTATCCCTCAGGTGCATCCAGAGCGGCAGCCAGAAGCCGCTGTTCACCGGGTCTGTCTTGCCCGCAAACAGCCGCACTTCGTAGGGAACACCTCGTTGTTTCATCCTGTTCCACCTCCACTGCAGTCAGGAAAATCGCATTTTCCGCACCATCGGAGCTTCTCTGAGGATAGAATAGCACACAGAAAGTCCTATAAAGCGGACTTTTGCTGCTTTTTTCATGGTTTTTTTCAGTTTTTTGATGTCTGCCGTTTTCCGGCTGTTACCCCCGCAAGGCGGGGGAAAGTGTTGCTCCCTATCAAGCATTCGGAGCACATCCGCTGATGCAGATCACAGAGGTATTACATATCATGCATTGTTCTAAATCTCTGTACACCAATATTACACCTTTTTTCCCAACTTTACAAGCGGATCCTTCCGATTCAGCAAATGACACAAAAACCGCCCCGGCTTCCTGTTACGGAAACCGGGGCGGTTCGATTGCGTTACTTGTGCTTTTTCAAGCGCTCATGCAAAACCTTGCGGGGATTCTTGATCGCAGCCTGAGCGGGTGCCAAAATTACAGAGCGTTCGGAGTAACGGTGATACGCTATTTGTGAATTTCCAGTGTGTTTTACTCCATCTCCGCAATGATCTTCTCCAAATTTTCTTCCTGCAAATAGAATTCCGGCAGTTTTGCCTTGTCATATAGAACGAATGGGCGGCGTTTGCAAGGAGCAGTCATACACAAAACGCCCCCGGCTTCCTGTCATGGAAACCGGGGGCGCTGCGGTTTTATGGGAAACGCCTCAGGCGCTGCAAAGCCTCAGTGCAGCAGAGAGCTGACCCATGCCCGGGCGGCTGTCTTGGCCTGGAGCTTATTGTACATCTTCAGGGTGGTGTTGTACACCTTCTGGCTCATGGCATTGCTGGCGTTGGTGGCGGCAGCCGCTTGGCCTCAAGCGTGTCGGCGGCGGCAACGGCGGCCTTCATATCGGCGTAGTCGGCCATGATCTCCTGCTGGAGCGCGGCATAGCTGGCCTTGGCTGCTTCCCGATCCTTTGCGGTGACCTGATTGCCATTGCTGCCGTAGCTCAGCAGGTTGGAGAGGGCGTCACGCACGCCGTAGAAGGAGTCGGTCCAGTCGTCCGGGTAGGTGTAGTAGCGGCCCTTGGCATCCTGATACCAGACGCCCTCGGTGGGCTGCTCGTCGGAACGGGTGACCTTATGGACCGAGACCTTGTAGACATCTGCGGTGTCGGTGGTCAGCATCGGATAGTAAGGGACGAAGGCGTTGTACACGTCGTCGTCAAAAGCGGTCCACTCGGTAATGGCGGTGTTCAGATCGCCGGTGGCGCTCACCTGGAACAGATGAGTCTCCACATTGCCCGTCTTGCCGATGGGCTCGGTCTGAAAGAAGTGGATGGAATCCTCCACCGAGAACTTCTTGGTCAGCTGGATGTTGGAGTAGACCGGGACGATGCCACCGTTCTCGCCGACGTTGCTGATGGCAAAGTCGGTCTCGCTGTAGTTGTCCTTCGTAAAGGTGTCGGTGCCGTACAGGTAGTTCAGGCCGGCTGCCATGCGGTCCGATGCGATGTCGCCATTGTAGGAGGCATCCAGGTCGATGACGTTGGCAGCGGCATCGCCCACAAAGGTACCGGCTTTCTGGGCCACGGAGATCAGGTTGGCAGAGGCCACCACATGGTCGGTGTCATCCAGATCGATCTTGCCCATAGCGGCGACGTTGGGCTGCATGAAGACCACGCTGGAGGAGAGCTTCAGGGCAAGGTAGGTGTGGCCCGTCAGGTTCTCCACGAACCAGGTCTCATTCTGGTCGGCAATGAACACGCCGGAGCCGCCGGCTGCACCGGCGTTGTCGTAGATGGAGGTCAGCAGGGCAACACCCTCGCGGGCCGTGGAAGCTTCGCTCAGCAGCACCGTGGTGATCTCGGCTTCCTCAATGCCGTTGTCCACATAGGGGTCTACGCTCAGCACGGCGTCGGTGCCGTAGAGAGACTCTGTGGCAGAGACCATGACGCCCTTCTCGTTGGTGCCAGCCTCCTCATAGGGGTGTGCTCGTGGGTGCGGTCGCAGTCCGGGCAGACACCCAGACCGTTGTCGTCCCGGCGGGCGGTGTAGCGGTAGCTGTCGTGGGTGAAGGTGTAGGTAAAGCCGTAGCAACCCTCGTACACCTCGCCCGCGGTGTGCTTCCCCGGCGGGGCTGATGTTGAACAGCTTGTTGTAATCGTTGGTGCCCAGATCCTCGATCCGGCCAAACATGGTGGTGCCATCCTCGGTGAGGTCGCTGCCGACATAGAGTGCCGTGCAGGCGAAGGCGGAAGGAACCACGGCAAGCGTCATCGCACAAGCGATGAAAGCCGCAGCAATTTTCTTCTTCAAAGACATAATAGTATCGATCCCTCTCTTGTTGATTGTCGGCATTTCGTCGGCAGGTGTTATAATACACTCATTTTAATGAAAATACAAGTATTTTCCCGAAATTTTAGCATATATTCATTTTTATATAGTATATATTCATACTGCGTTTTTCATCTGCCCCCCCGTGAGCGCAAAAAAAACGCCCCGGTTTCCTATCACAGAAACCGGGGCGGTCATATACTTTATTGGTGCTTTCTCAAGCCCTCACGCCATTACTTGCGGGGGTTCTTGATCGCAGCCTGGGCGGGTGCCAAAATTACAGGGCATTGGACATCATTCTTCTCCCTCCGGGTACTGCTCAACGCTTCCTTTTGAACTGAGCAGCATCGGCTTGCGATGTCTTTTTTATTTCTTCTATTTTCATCACACGGATGGCAAACATCCAATCATCTCCACAGTCATAATGGAGCGAGAATTTCTGTCCTTCGACCAGCCCCAGTTCATCCAATGCAATATCGGTTCCCTCTGCATCATCCTCGTCAAACAGGTCATCTTCCATCGGATTGAATCGGTAGCAGTCTTCGCTGTACATCTTGTTGTCCATACAAAATTCATACAGATGCTCTGCCGTAAAATCAAATGCACTCAAAATCGCCATGCAGAGCTGATCCAGTGTATCCGTACCACAGATGGTTATCGTTCTGTATACGCTGCGCCCAAGCCCTGCCGGATAAACCTTTAATGTATACTGTGTCCTCATTACGATCCTTCTTTTGATTTTATTTCAATTCGACTTTCTGCATCTGTCCCAAAATTGCGTTCTTCACGCCATCACTCAAATAGGCCTCATTTAGCGTTTTCTTAGTATAATTCAGATAAGTTCCAGCCGTTTTCTCTGTCAGAAGTGCAGTAAAGTAACGTTCCCAGCTGAAATAGTCTTTGCCATCGATGTAGTCAGACGGTGTCTGCAATATCTGTGCAACCTCCGTATCTTTCAGGATTCCAGAAGAAAGTATCAGCCATTCAAAAGATTCTGGCAAATAGAGTGCCAGATTCTCTCTTGTCAGCACAACTGCAACACCCTATCCATTTCCGGGCCAAAGGCAGCGCCATCTGCAATTACCAAGATTTTTTCATCCCTATGAGCTTTCAAATAGGAAAACACATTTGACTTTCCGTTTGCAGTGTCACACTGCATTTGATGCTCTGCGCAGACCGCATCAAAGAATTGATAACCCGAATTGCTGTCCTCTGTCAAGATCTTCTCCAGCTTAATATTCTCAGTCGTACTATCCGGGTAAATTCGATAGAACGAATGATAGCTCTGTTTCAGCGAGCCATACTTTCCAGAGGTTCGGATTCCATACACTTCTTCCACACTGTATGGCAAGGCCGGCAAACCCTCTCTGGTCACGATGACATAATAGTTGTCGGTCTGCTGAATCGCACGTGCAAAATCTTTGGTCTTGACAAACTCGTTTCCTTCGTCGATAAAAACAATGCTGTCCTGAATATTGTCAAGTTGTCCCTTCCAAAGATTTCCTTCTACCACATAGCAACCTTTGTCACAATTCAGAGTGACCGGTCCACTTTCTCCATCGTTCATATGTGTACGAATCATATCCACGAGGGTCGTTTTACCCGTTGCGCTATCCCCGCGAATGATAGTTAAGTTGCGCCGCAGTTCAAATTCATATTTCAGGTACTTTGTGCCAACGACCACTTTATGAATGCCTTTCATTTTTGTCAGCCCCTTTACACAAACTCACCTGCGGCCAAAATCAGCTCTTCCATACTGTGAACGATTTGATTCGTATTCAGCACTTTTACTGTAAATGGCTTTTTGCCAAAATCCATCAGGTGACGCAAATTCACCGTGCGATCCTCCTGCTCTGCAATTTTGAGCAGCCACTTTGCACAGTTGTTGCCACAAGTCGATACATTGAACACTTTCTCCGGCTCAAACTTTACCAAAATCAGTGTCTTTACGCCACCAGACAAACCAATCGGTGGAATTTTACCCAAGACCGGGCTGTCAATGATACCACTGTCGATAACGGTAGACTTATCCACATCCCGAATCATTTCCTTGACCATCGGGTCAACGATCCAGCCTTCCTCGTAATCATATTTGAAATAGGAAGCTGTATTATACACAGCTTCCTTCATATCACCGTAAAAAATGTTCAGCATCTTATCACCTCATCGATGTGCGTACTTCTGCTATCATTGTACCCTCTTTCAGCCTACAAAACAAGATGCAAAAAAGCTCTTGGCCTCCATTACAGAAGCCAAGAGCTTTTATCTTCTTTGTCCTACCAGATTTTATTTCCGGGGAGACTTAATTGCAGCCTGAGCGGATGTCAAAATTGCAGAGCGTTGGAAAGAATAATAGTACGTTTTTATGGGGCAACAAGCGTTTTTATCTTCGCATGAATTCTACTCCAGAAATGTTTCTTGTTCGATTGTGACCCCATATTGCAAAATCTTATCAATTGCATCAACAAACCTTCAGGCCATTTTTGTGGTACTGTTCCACAAAGCGCCCTTCCATACGCATGGGTTCAAGCTGTGGGAACACCGTTTGCAGGTTTTCAAACATGCAAAAACCGCCCAGATCAATATCTGCCCAGAATCGAATTTGCATGGTTTCCCCTGCCGCAGCAGCCAGTTTTTCAAAAAGTTTTTTCTTCCGCGGGCTCAGAAAGCCGCCGTGATAAACAACAAGTTCTTCCGGCTGTTTTTCCGCCAGCAAATATTCATCATAGTTCGTTTTATTTTCGATAAAGGTAATGCAGCAGATGTTTTTCAGTTCAATGTCCACAATCTCTGACACAAGTGTACTGGGCAAAGCCAATCCATAAGGTTCTGCTGCGCTGAGTTGGGTATTGTACTTTCGTGCAATGGTAAGAAACAGCTCCCGTACATTTCGCTCAAAATACTTGGTATCGTGAAAACACTGGCTGCTCTTCTTTCAACTGTTCAATGATGCGTCGCTGCTCATCCAACCAGAACAGATTCAACTGGGAAAGCTGATTTTTGACTTCTGCGATTTCCTTGATGATCGTCTGGACGCGCTGGTAGTCCTCCTGCTTTTGCGCCACATCGATTCGGACGAATCTTTGGGTAAAAGCGGCTCCTGCAGGCGGGTCAGCTGCTTCTGGAGCGGCTGCCAATGCCGCAGCTCTTTCTGCAGACAGGCCAGTTCCTTTTCCAGATGGTCGATGCGGAGCCCTCTGGTCGATCTCTGTCTGCGCAGCTTTTTTTCGGCCCACCGTACCAGAAACTTCTGGATCTGGCAGCGGTCTATGGCTTGGTTCATCTCCTGATACAGCCTGCTGATTTGCTGCAGTGCATCCAGCTTTTCCTGCTGACGCTGCGCCAGCAATTCGTGCCGTTTATAATCCCGGATGTTTTGCTGCATCAGCTCAATATTGGGTTTATCCGGAATATCGCAGATGTTCTCCGTAATAAATTTTTGGATATCCACAATTGGCCGGAACGAAACAGCCTTCTTCATCATCCGTAAGCGCCCACTTCAATCAGTTCCTTACTGAAATAGAGCCAGTTGATCAGCAGGATCTTCTTCAGCTTCTTCATCTGTTTCCTCCTTTTTCAAAACAGACACCACCAAGTTCAGCTTTTCGCTGGAGACCGCAGAAAGAATGGTTGGCAATATTGCGATCCTGCAGCTGCCCTGGTTGAATTTTCCTTCCAGTCTTTGAATCACAGAATGGTTTTCCAGTACCGTAAACGCGCGTTTGACCTCTTCCATATTCGGCTTAGCCGGAAAAACTGGATAGTCGGTCACCACTTTTTCCAGCACATCCCGCACAGTACATACGGCATCCTGCTCCAAACCCAACCCTGCCTTTTCCCGGCTGGTAGATGGTTCGCACAATGTATGTGCGGCTGAGCAGCTGATTGCAGACAGATTTGAATTGTTCCAGTTCTTTTGCCGTTGCATTGGTAACAAAATCAAAATTCACGGCTTCTTCTCCTTCCTCCGGATCTGCATTTTCGGGATCGAATAGCCATTTTTGCAAAAAATGCCATCGAGTTCCTGGACCACATAACCGGCAGATGTATCCTTGCTTCCAAGGATTGCCAGCAAACTCATGATATAATCCTTGTCCTCTTCAAGCGAGAGCTCCTCCGAGCAACGAATGTCAGCGTCTCCCAGCCATCCCTGCACGTAAGCATTTACTGCTGCCCGGCCATATTTCGATTGCAGTAACTGTGCCGCTCTGACCTGTTCTTCCGTATTCGGTGCCTGATCATCTTGTATCAGCACCGACGCGGTTTTTGTCCGTTTTTCGGGACGCTTACGGTACCACAGACTTTTTTCTGACAAAAAAGACTGCTCATACAATTGAAATGCCGGTCGTATCTGGTCCACCAGCTCAGATGCCCTGCGGTTTCTGGACAGTGCCGTCAGCAAAACATTCAAATTGCCGCGCACGCTTTGATCTCGGTTCGTCAGGTTCTCGATTTTCTGTGTTGCTGCCCTGGTATAGCGCCGGACCTGCGTATCAATTTCTTCAAGATAGTCCTTCTCTAAATTGTCTGGTTGACATCCTGCATATCGATCTGCATCTGAAAGTAATGCTTTACGTTATGATAGACCATTTGCAACAAACTAATCAGTGCCGTTGTGTTATCGTAGGCACTGTAAAGCGCCGTCATTTTTTCGTAAGCATTGTCGCTATCGTCAGCGACCTTTAATGCAGAGAACGTTCCGAACACATAGGAATATCCACGAGCCGGGCTATCATCGCGGAGTTGGTGGAATAATTCCAGCAAGCGGCTGCTGTAATTAGGAATCGTGATATACTCTTCAAAATCATCCCCACGTTCCTTCTCAAACCACCCCTTACTACACAGCTTGCGGATCAAAAAACGGGCGCGGCCAGAGATATCCCTCAGTTCCTCTTCGTCAATGTCTTCATCTTCAAACGTAGCATCCGCCAGTTCCTGCTCCAGCCTGCCGCGCAGCATTGAATACAAGACATCTTCCCGTATTTTCAAGTTTTCTTGGTATGCTGCGTACAGTACGTCCAGTGCATCCGCATATAAAATACGGTTGGGCGAAGCCAGCGGCGAGAAAAGTTCACTGGGAACCACTTCGAAAAACTTCATAGGCCTACCACCTTATTCGACTGATATACGCTTTCTTTTCTATTATTGTAACCTCTTTCCGCTTACAAAACAAGATGCAAAAAAGCTCTTGGCCTCCATTACAGAAGCCAAGAGCTTTTATCTTCTTTACCCTACCAGATTTTATTTCCGGGGAGACTTAATCGCAACCTGAGCGGGTGCTAAAATTACAGGGCGTTCGGAACAGTGTTCTGCCGTTTCTTTAACACGCTGTATCACCAAAGAACGGCTTCACTGTACTAAGAGAAACTCCGTTACGCTTTGCCTTTTCCTGTTCATAAGTCACACGGGTAACTTCCTCAATAAAAGCTCGGACTTCCGGTGTTGCTGTTGACCATGTGACATTAAAGCGTCTGCAAATTTGATAAAATGTGCGATAAAATATCTCTCGCTCTGCATCACGCTGAAAATATTCTTTTGCACTCATCAAACACACCTCATTTCAAGTAAGTTACAAAGATGTTCATTGCCGCCTCACCAGAAAGTTCATAACGCGGTGCTCCGCCAAAACTCGGCAATGGACAAGCTCCATAGTCCCGGACATAATGCTCTGCCAGCTCCGGAACTTTTGCCTCGAACGTAACCGTCCCGCCGCATTCATGGTCAATCGACAGCTTGATTCCGTACGCAATCAACACTCGGCCAATGCCCTGATACTTTTTAGAATGCCCGACAATTGTCGGATTGCTTTCCGGCTGGCTCTCAATGTAGGTAATATGAACCATCACGTCATTTTCCAATATTTCGTATGCAGCCAGCGCAACCAATTCGCCACTACTCGTCTTTAAGGCATACTTTTCAAAGGCATCATCCTGAATATAATCTGACAACCAGCTTGTTTGCCAGACGGGTTCTTTTTTTCAGTCTGTACCGCATCAGACTTTTTCATGCGCACGATTTTCACACTGATATTCTGACTGCCGTCTGTTTTTATAATAAAAATGGTACAAACTTTGCCATACAGACCTCTTTTTCCCAAATAAAGCATTTTACAGTCTTATTATACTCAGTCGCTCTTAAATTTTCAACCAGTCACCGTCTCCGCTTCTTTTTAAATTTTTCTGTGTAAATATGTAAAATAAATATAATCCACGATATAAAAACCGCCCCGATCTCCTGTTACGGAAACCGGGGCGGTCATATACTTTATTGGTGCTTTTTCAAGCCCTCACGCAATTACTTGCGGGGGTTCTTGATTGCAGCCTGAGCAGCAGCCAGACGTGCAATGGGCACACGGAAGGGAGAGCAGCTGACGTAGTCCAGACCGACGTTGTGGCAGAACTCCACGCTCGTGGGATCGCCGCCGTGCTCACCGCAGATACCCAGGCCCAGATCGGGACGGGTCTCACGGCCATCGTGTGCGGCCATCTTGACCAGCTTGCCCACGCCGATCTGATCCAGGTGCTGGAACGGATCGCTCTCGTAGATCTTGTTCTCGTAGTAAGCGCCCAGGAACTTGGCAGCGTCATCACGGCTGAAGCCGAAGGTTATCTGGGTCAGGTCAGGAGTGCGGAAGCTGAAGAACTCAGCCTCCTTGGCGATCTCGCCGGCAGTCAGAGCTGCACGGGGGATCTCGATCATGGTACCGACCTGATACTTCATGTCAACGCCAGCAGCAGCGATCAGCTCATCAGCGACCTTGACGACAACGTCCTTGACGAACTTCAGCTCCTTGACCTCGCCGACCAGCGGGATCATGATGTGCGGGGTGATCATGCAGCCGGTCTCAGCGGAGACGTTCAGGGCAGCCTTGATGACAGCGCGGGTCTGCATAGCTGCGATCTCAGGGTAGGTGACAGCCAGACGGCAGCCACGGTGACCCATCATAGGGTTGAACTCGTGCAGAGAAGCCACGACGTTCTTCAGATCATCGAAGGTCATGCCCATATCGGCAGCCAGCTCCTTGATGTCCTCGTCCTTGGTGGGCAGGAACTCGTGCAGAGGCGGATCCAGATAACGAATGGTCATCGGGCGCTCACCCATGATGCGGTACATGGCCTCGAAGTCACCCTGCTGGAACGGCTCGACCTTGGCCAGAGCAGCTTCGCGCTCTTCCACGGTACGGGCGCAGATCATCTCACGGACAGCCTTGATGCGGTCCTCGGCGAAGAACATGTGCTCGGTACGGCACAGGCCGATACCCTCAGCCCCCAGGTCAACGGCCTGCTGTGCGTCGCGGGGGTTATCAGCGTTGGTCATAACCAGCAGCTGGCGGGCAGCATCAGCCCAGCCCATGAAGCGGTTGAAGTTCTTGTTGCCGGTAGCGGCCACGGTAGCGACCTGCTCACCGTAGATGTTGCCGGTAGAACCATCGATGGAGATCCAGTCGCCCTCAACGAACTTGTGGCCGTTGATCTCGAAGGTCTTTGCTTCCTCGTCGATCTTGACCTCGTTGTCGTTGCCGCAGCCGGAGACACAGCAGGTGCCCATACCACGGGCAACAACGGCTGCGTGGCTGGTCATGCCGCCGCGGACGGTCAGGATGCCCTGAGACACCTGCATGCCGACGATATCCTCGGGAGAAGTCTCCAGACGGACCAGAACGACCTTCTTCATCTTGCCGGACTTGACCATCTCCTCTGCTTCCTCAGCGGTAAAGACGATCTGGCCGCAGGCAGAACCGGGAGAAGCTGCCAGGCCCTTGCCGACGACTTCGGCAGCCTTCAGGGCAGCGGCATCGAACTGGGGATGCAGCAGGGTATCCAGCTGCTTGGGCTCCACACGCAGGACAGCCTCCTGCTCGGTGATCATGCCCTCGTCCACCAGGTCGCATGCGATCTGCAGAGCGGCCTGAGCGGTACGCTTGCCGTTACGGGTCTGCAGCATATACAGGTGGCCGTCCTCAATGGTGAACTCCATATCCTGCATATCGCGGAAGTAGTTCTCCAGACGGGTTGCGATCTCAACGAACTGATCGTACACCTCAGGCATCTGATCCTTCAGGTGGCTGATGGGAGAAGGAGTGCGGACACCTGCGACGACGTCCTCGCCCTGTGCATTGATCAGGTACTCGCCCATCAGCTTCTTAGCGCCGGTGGCGGGGTCACGGGTGAATGCAACGCCGGTGCCGGAGCGGTCGCCAGAGTTGCCGAATGCCATCTGCTGAACGTTGACTGCGGTGCCCCACTCGTAGGGGATCTCGTTCATCTTGCGGTAAACGTTTGCACGGGGGTTGTCCCAGCTGCGGAACACAGCCTTGACAGCCTCGATCAGCTGATCGCGGGGATCCTGGGGGAACGGCTTGCCCTCGTTCTCCTCGTAGATCTTCTTGAAGACACCGACCAGTTCTTTCAGGTCGTCAGCAGTCAGGTCAACGTCGTTCTTAACGCCCTTGGCTTCCTTCATCTTGTCGATCTCGACCTCGAACAGGCTCTTGGGAACCATCATAACAACGTCTGCAAACATCTGCACGAAACGGCGGTAGCAGTCATATGCAAAGCGGGCGTTGCCGGTCTTCTTTGCCAGACCTTCCACAGCCTCATCGTTCAGGCCCAGGTTCAGGATGGTATCCATCATGCCGGGCATGGACTGACGGGCACCGGAACGGACAGAAACCAGCAGGGGGTTGGTGTTGTCGCCAAACTTCTTGCCGGTGATCTCTTCCAAACCCTTGAGATGCTCGAAGATGTCAGCAGTGATATCGTCATTGATCTGACGGCCGTCTGCATAGTACTGGGTGCAGGCATCCGTGGTGATGGTGAAGCCCTGGGGAACCGGCATACCGGCAGCAGTCATCTCTGCCAGACCGGCACCCTTGCCGCCCAGAGTATTCTTCATGGTGACCTTGTCGCCGCCGAAGGCATCGTTGCCCTCGCTGAAGTAGTACAGATACTTTTTGCTCATGCGTGTTTACCTCCCATTTGGTGACCCCCGGTGCCACGCCCGGCGGTCTCATCGCACTTTTTCTCAAAGCTGATGAACATTGTCTTGTGAATGCTAAACTATTATACCAGAAAATTCCCACATTGCCACCGGGCAAAACACCGAATTTGTTTGATAAATTTTGTGCAATTCCCTTGAAATTTACTCAATTTTCCGCTATTATAAAATGGGAGAAAGTTCGAGAGGTTTTTTGTTTTGCAGAGCCATTTTTCCGCATCTTGGATACATGCTGTTATCCATTAAAATTTCCGGTGGAATTCCACCTGCGGAACGGGCCGGAATTTCTCCCTCATGGATACAACAAAATACCACACCTTCCCAAGGAGGGACACTATTTATGGAAACCATTTCCAACGAAGCTCTGGCCGCAGCACGCGCCAAACTGGACGCTGCCGAAAGCCGGCGCGAGAACATCCTGCTTTTTCACATCGCCAACGGCGTGAACATTGAGAGCCGCACCGTCCAGATCGACGATGGCGTTGTCATTGCCCCCGGGAGCCACCATTCTGGCGGGCACCATCCTGCGCGGCAAGACGGTCATCGGCGCAGGCTGCGTCATCGGCCCCAATACCCTGATCGAGGACAGCACCGTGGACGAGGGCACCACCGTCAACGCCAGCCAGGTCTACGGCAGCCGTCTGGGCCCCCACAACAACATCGGCCCCTTCACCCATGTGCGGGTGAACACTGTCACCGACTACGGCGTGCATCTGGGTGCCTATGTGGAGACCAAGAACTCCAACTTTGCCCGGGGCAACACCGTGAGCCACCTGACCTACATCGGCGACAGCGACGTGGGCAAGTACTGCAACTTCGGCTGCGGCACCGTCACCTGCAACTACGACGGCAAGGATAAGTTCCGCACCCAGATCGGCGATTACTGCTTCATCGGCTGCAACACCAACCTTGTGGCTCCGGTCAAGGTGGGCGACGGCGCTTACACCGCCGCCGCCGGCAGCACCATCACCAAGGATGTGCCTGCCCAGGCGCTGGGCATCGCCCGCGACCGCCAGACCAACCTTGAGGGCTGGGCCGCCCCCAAGATGGAGGCTTATATCGCCAAAAAGCAGAAGCTGGAGGAGGAGCAGAATAAGTAACTCTCCCGCCATTTTATAAAGTATTATACAAAAAGCACCGCCCTGCACTCTGAAAAGCGTAGGGCGGTGCTTTTGATTGTCTTTGTCAGAGTTTATGGTATCCTGTATCTGCCGGACTTCTCCGAGCCTATTCAGGGAAGGAGGTGAGCCGTAATGGAAGTGCTTTTTACCTTCGCACTGTCCGTCACAGCAGGTGTAGTCAGCTATTACATTTGCAAATGGCTTGATGACCAGTTTAGGCCCGGCAAGCATTAACTCCTAGCAAGCAGGAAGCCCCTTCGGTATTGGCCGTACCGAGGGGGCTTCTTGTTTGCTGATGTGAGCCTATGGAAGTGGTTCACATTTACCTTCGCATTTTCATTATATGCGGTCAAACATCGAAAGTCAAGTAAATTTTGTGCAACCCTCTTCGTACAGCAAACGCCGGGGAAGGCCGTCTTTTTTGTTGTTTTTCCCGCAAAACAGATTTCTTTTTCTTCGCGCGTATGTTATACTAAAGAACTGTACCACACATTATTTTAAGCAAAAAAGAAAAGGCAAAACAACAACTATGAATGCAAACGATATTTGGCTGATCGCGGGCCTTGGTAACCCGGAAGCAAAATACGAGGGCACCCGCCACAACGCGGGCTTTGCCGCGCTGGACTATCTGGCGGGCAAATGGGGCATCAGCGTCAGCAAAACCAAGTTTCAGGGCCTGTGGGGCCAGGGCGAGGTGGACGGCCACAAGGTGGTGCTGCTGAAACCCCTGACCTACATGAACCTCTCCGGCGATTCCATCGCCCCGCTGGCGGGCTTTTTCAAGATCCCCGCCGACCACGTCATCGTCCTGTGCGATGATATCACCCAGACCCCCGGCAAGCTGCGCATCCGGCCCTCCGGCTCGGCAGGCGGGCACAACGGCCTGAAGAGCATCATCGCCCGCCTGGGCGGGGAGAACTTCCCCCGCATCCGCATCGGCGTGGGTGCCAAGCCCCGCCCGGACTATGACCTTGCCGACTGGGTGCTGGGCAAGTTCCCGCCCGAGGATGCCAAAGCCATGGCCGACCGCTATCCCGACCTGGAGGCAGCGGCCAAGCTCATCATGGACGGTAAGCTGGGACTGGCACAGAGCAAGTATAATGGGTGAGGGAGAACCCCCCAGTCGCCTGCGGCGACAGCCCCCGCTACTAGGGGCGGTGGCATTGCGAAGCAATGACGGTGGGGTTTAGCTTTCCAAAAGTGTTTGCTTCGAGAGGAGGTCTACGATGTACGAAGCGCTGCTGAAAAGCACACCGGAATATCAGAAGATCGCGGAGAGCCTGCGCACCCCGGGCCCGGCGGCGCTGTTCGGCCTGCCGCCTGCGGGCCGTGCCCTGCTGTACGCCGCTTTGCAGAAGGATCTGGGACGGCTGGTCTGCATCGTGACCCCCGGCGAGGCCGAGGCCACTCACTTTGCGGACGACCTCAAGGCGCTGGGCCTGACTGCGGCGGTGTTCCCGCCCCGGGACTTCATGCTGCGGCCGGTGGAGGGCGCGGGCCGCGAATACGAGTACCGCCGCCTGTCGGTGCTGGGTGCGCTGGCGGGCGGGCGGCTGAACGCCGTCTGCGTGCCCGCCGAGGCGCTGCTGCAATACACGGTGCCCCGGGATGAGTTCCTGCGAAACACCCTCACCCTCAAGCCCGGCATGGTCTACAACCGGGAAGCACTGGTGGCGCGGCTCTTTGCCGCCGGGTACGTCCGGCGCAGTCAGGTGGACGGCCCGGGCCAGTTCAGTGTACGCGGCGATATCGTGGACATCTACGCGCCGGACATGCACCAGCCCGCCCGTGTGGAATACTGGGACGATGAGATCGATTCGCTGGCCTCCTTCGACCTGCTGACCCAGCGCCGGGACGGCAGTCTGGAAAAGATCTACCTCTCCCCCCGCCCGCGAGGTGCTGTTCGGCAGCACCGCCGAGACGGCCGAGGCTCTGCGCGGAGCCATCAAAAAGGCGCGGGGCAAAAAGCGTACCGCCATGGAAAAGGCCACAGAGGCCGACCTTGCCCAGCTGGATTCCGGCCTGATGCCTGAAGCCATGGACAAGTATTACGGCATCCGCTACCCGCAGCCCGCCACCCTGCTGGACCATCTGGACAGCCCCATCTTTGTGCTGGACGAGGTGGGCGGCATCCGGGATGCCCAGAAGGCTACCGAGTACCGCCGGGGCGAGGAGCTGACCGGCCTGCTGGAGGAGGGCGTGCTCTGCCCCGGGCTGGACGTGCTCTACCAGACCATGGACGACCTTGCCATTGCGGCCCAGAAACAGAGCACCCTGCTGTGTGAGAACTTCCTGCGGGGGATGAACGAGTTCAAGCTGAAAGACCTCATCAACGTGGAGGCCTTTGCGGCCCCCAACTGGGGCGGCGACCTGGCTTCCCTGCGGGAGGATCTTGACCCGCTGATCGCCCAGGGCTATGCCGTCACCCTCTTCTCCGGCACCCCCAAGGGTGCCGCCGCCCTGACCCGGGACCTGACGGACAAGGGCTACTCCGTGAGCATGAGCCGGGACGTGCGCCCGGCCAAGGGCATCGTGCAGGTGCTGCCCGGCCACCTGACCGCAGGCTGCACCTTCCCCTTTGCCCACGCGGCGGTCATCTCCTCCCGGCGGCACGGGCTGGATGAAGAAGCCGCCGCCGAGAACAAAAAGCGCAAAAAGAACAAAAACGCCCTGTCCAGCCTTTCGGACATCAAGCCCGGAGACTATGTGGTGCACCAGAACCACGGCATCGGCATGTACACGGGCATCCAGCGGCTGGAAGTGCAGGGTGCCATCAAGGACTACCTGAAGATCCAGTATTCCGGCTCCGATGTGCTCTATGTGCCGGTGACCCAGCTGGACCTGCTCAGCCGCTACACCGCCCCCGGCGACGAGGAGAAGGTGAAGCTGGCCCGGCTGGGCGGCACCGAATGGCAGCGCACCCGCGCCAAGGTGAAAAAAAGCCACCGAGGAGATGGCACAGGAGCTCATTGAGCTGTACGCCCGGCGCAGGCAGGCCCAGGGATACGCCTTCCCGCCCGACGGCGACTGGCAGAACGATTTCGAGACCCGCTTTGAGTACGACGAGACCGACGACCAGCTCCACGCCACCGCCGAGATCAAGCAGGACATGGAAAAGCCCTACCCGATGGACCGCCTGCTCTGCGGCGACGTGGGCGTGGGCAAGACCGAAGTTGCCCTGCGCGCGGCCTTCAAGTGCGTGATGGGCGGCAAGCAGTGCGCCCTTCTAGCCCCCACCACCCTGCTGGCCTGGCAGCACTACAACACCCTGCTCTCCCGCATGGAGGCCTTCCCGGTCAAGGTGGGGATGCTCTCCCGCTTCCGCACCGCGAAACAGCAAAGGAGACCCTGCGGGGCCTGCAGTCCGGCAGCGTGGACATCGTGGTGGGCACCCACCGCCTGCTCTCCAAGGATGTGCGTTTCCACGACCTGGGCCTTGTCATCATCGATGAGGAGCAGCGGTTCGGCGTGAAGCACAAGGAGAAGCTGAAGGAAAACTTCATCGGCGTGGATATGCTGACCCTCTCGGCCACGCCCATTCCCCGCACCCTGAACATGGCCATGAGCGGCATCCGCGACCTGTCCACCATCGAGCAGCCGCCCATCGAGCGCCAGCCCGTGGAGACCTTTGTGCTGGAGTACAACGATGTCATCCTTGCCGAAGCCATGAAGAAGGAGCTGGCCCGGGGCGGTCAGGTGTACTACCTGCACAACCGGGTGGACAACATCGAGTCCACTGCCGCCCATGTCAGCCAGCTGGTTCCCGGTGCCCGGGTGGGCATTGCCCACGGCAAGATGACCGAGGAGGAGCTGAACCCCGTCTGGCAGCATCTGCTGAACGGCGAGATCGACATTCTGGTCTGCACCACCCTGATCGAAACGGGCATCGATGTGCGCAACTGCAACACCCTCATCATTGAGGATGCCGACCGGATGGGCCTTGCCCAGCTGTACCAGATCCGGGGCCGGGTGGGCCGCTCCGGCCGCAAGGCCTACGCCTACTTCACCTTCCGGCGGGACAAGACCCTGACCGACATCGCCCAGAAGCGGCTTTCCGCCATCCGGGAGTTCACGGCCTTCGGCTCCGGCTTCCGCATCGCCATGCGGGATCTGCAGATCCGGGGCGCGGGCAGTCTTCTGGGCCACAGTCAGCACGGCCACATGGAGGCCGTGGGCTACGACCTCTACGTGAAGATGCTGGGGCAGGCCATCGCCCGGGCCAAGGGCGAGCCTGTGCAGCGCGACAAGAGCGAGTGCCTGATCGACCTGCGGGTGGATGCCTACATCCCCGAAACGTACATTGCCGACGGGCCGGGCCGCATTGAAGCCTACAAGCGGATCGCCGCCATCCAGACCCCCGAGGATGCCGCCGATGTGCTGGACGAGCTCATCGACCGGTACGGCGACCCGCCGCCCTCGGTCAGCGATCTGGTCAATGTCTCGCTGGCGCGGGTGCAGGCCACCGCCGTGGGCGTGTACGAGGTGACCCAGAAGAAGGACACCCTGGTGCTGCAGGTAGAGCAGCTGGACCTCCGGATGATCCAGGGCCTGCTGGTGGCCGTCAAGGGCCGCGTTGTCACCGGGGCCGGCGCGCAAAGCCCTACCTCTCCGTCACCCTGCAAAAGAGGAAAAGCCGCTGGAGCTGCTGCAAAGCATCCTCCGGGCGATGCAGGATATTTTGAAAGATTAACGGCCTCACCCTCTCAGTCGAAGCCAATAGGCTTTGCCAGCTCCCCAAAGGGGGAGCCTCTGGCGGCCCCCAAGACCTTGCGGGGAATTGCCAAAGCCTCCCCCTTGGGAGAGGTGGCAGCGCGCTTGCGCTGACGGAGAGGGCGGGCGATCCGAACGACAGGAGCATAACAATGAAAAAGAAACTGATCGCACTTCTTGCCGCCGTGGCAATGGTATTTTCCCTTGCCGCCTGCGGCTCCACCCCGGATTCGGTGGGCACCATCGGCACGGTGGACATCACCTCGGGCCTGTATCTGCTGGCCCAGTACGACGCTTACCAGAAGGCCGCCGATCTGGCCACCTCGGAGCAGGATGCCACCGATGTGAAGGCCTTCCTGAAGCAGACCATCACCGTGGATGCCGACAGCGGCGAGACTGCCACTGTCAGCGACTATGTGAGCCAGAAAACCATGGAGAACCTTGAGACCTACGCCGCCATCGAGACCCGCTTTGAGGAGCTGGGCGGCCAGCTGACCGCAGAAGAGGAAGCACAGGCCGACAGCTATGCCGCCCAGCTGATGGAGCAGTACGGCGACACCTACAAGGCCAACGGCATCGGCCTGAACACCGTCCAGCGGTTTGAGCGCATCCTCATCAAGAGCAGTGACCTGCTGGAGCTGGTCTACGGCGTGGACGGCGAGACCCCGGTGCCGGATGCTGACCTGACCAGCCATCTGGAGAACAACATGTACGAGCTGGCCTATTACACCATCCCGCTCTACAACACCAGCACCTATGCCTCTGCCGATGAGGACCAGACCAGCGAGATGTTGGATTTGGTACAGGATGCCGTGGATCAGACCAATGCCTACGCTGCTTCCTTGACCGGCCTGAGCGATTCCGATTTCAGCAGCGCCCTGCTGGGCTACTTCTCCAGCGTGGTCACCTCCGCCCTGCCGGAGGTCTACGCCGTGCTGGGCTCCACCTATTCCTCCGATTCCAATGCACCTTCTCTGGAACTGATCGGGGACAGCACCGTGACCTCTGCCTTTACCGCAGAGGGTGCCGCCGACACCATCCGGGGCCTGTCCATCGGGCAGGCAGCGGCTGTGAAGTACAACAGCTACGCCCCTGATGGCCGCCCTGCGGCTCGACCCGCTGAGCCTGAAGGCGCTGGATGACCTGCGCGGACAGGTGCTCAACGATATGAAGGGGGAGGAGCTCTCCGAGGCGCTGACCGCCTACGGCGCTTCTCTGGAGCACAACCTGAGCAGCTCCGCCATGAACAGGATGCCCGCTTCCAAGATCGTGAACAGCAGCACCAACTAAGTTTTTATTGATATGCAAAAAGGCTGTTGCCTAAACTCCCTCCGTCATCGCTTACGCGATGCCACCTCCCTCTGAGAGGGAGGCTTTCACCGTTCACCGTTACGCCAAGGCTCCCTCCGAGAGGGAGCTGGCACGGCGAAGCCGTGACTGAGGGAGTTACAGGGTAACAGCCTTCTTTTTTTTTTATTCTACAATCTTCTCAAACGCCGCTTCCAGCGCCTGGTTCACGGCACGCACAGCGGCGGGGTCGGGCTTGATGGCGGCGCGGTCGTAGGTGAACAGGCCGTTCACCTCGTCCTCCACATCGCTTACCTGGGTGTACACCAGGGCCGAAAGCCCCTTTTTCAGCTGGGGAGCACCGTTTCCAATTGCAGCTTTTTCCAGCGGGCGGTCAGCTCGGCCCGGCTCTTTGCCGTGCCGTAGCCGTACGCCCTGCGGGGCGGTTCATGGCCGGGCATGGGCCAGGCAATGCCGCCGTATTCGCTCAGGGCCACCACCCGGCTCCGGGGCCTGACCCGGAGCGGATAGAAATAGTTGTGCAGGGAATCCACATCTCCCCCGCCCTGATCGTACCAGCCGCTGGCCTCGTCCACAAGGCGGGTATCGTCCAGCCTGCGGACGGCCTCCACGGCCCCGGCGGCATCGAACTGCCCCCACCCCTCATTGAAGGGCACCCAGCAGCCCACGCAAGGGTGGCACTGCTGGGCCTTTACCGTGGCTTCCAGCTCCCGGGCATATTCTTCCCTGCCCGCTTCCGTTTCGCGGCCCAGCAGGCCCCAGAGGGGCCTTGCGTCGGGCAGGCGGCGGAGCAGCGGCTGGAACACGTTGGTCAGGTAGGTCACGAACCAGAGCTTGTAGGGCCCGCCGCCGTTCACCATGTCCTGCCAGACGATGAGGCCCAGCTTATCGCAGTGGTAATACCAGCGCTGCGGCTCGATCTTGGCGTGCTTGCGCAGAAGGTTGAAGCCCAGCTCTTTTATGGTCTGCAGTTCCCGCACCACTGCCCCATCGCTGGGCGGGGTGTACAGACCCTCGGGCCAGTAGCCCTGATCCAGCAGGCCGTTGAGCAGGATGGGCTTGCCATTCAGGCAGAAGCGCATGATCCCGTGGGCATCCGGCGCACAGCTCCACTTGCGCAGGGCAAAGTAGCTGTGCACGGTGTCGAACTGCTCCTCCCCTCCCTGCGTGGTGCCCACGGTCAGGTCATACAAAAACGGGGTATCCGGGCTCCACGGAAAGAAATGTTCCTCCGGGATGTTCAGCGTCACCTCGCCGTCCCGGTCCGCTTCGTCGCTGCCCCAGTCCTCGGCAATGGTCACGCCCCCGGCCCGCACCACGGCCCACAGGTTCGCCGCCCCGCCGGGCAGGGAAGTATGGGCTTTCACGGTCACGGTGCGGGCATCATAGTCCGGGGTGACGGTCAGCTCCGTGATGTAGTTTTCCGGCACACGCTCCAGCCAGACAGTCTGCCAGATGCCGCTCTGGGCCGGGTAGAACATCCCGCCGGGCCGGAGGGTCTGCTTGCCCCGGGCCTGCACGCCGGTGCCGGTGGGGTCCTGCACGGCCACCCAGAGCCGGTCATGGTAAGCAGGGTTCAGCGCATCGGTAATATCCAGCGCAAAGGGCCAGTAGCCGCCCCGGTGGCCCCCCACCAGATGGCCGTTGACCTGCACGGCGCAGGCATAGTCCACGGCCCCGAAGTGGAGCAGCACCCGCCCGCCGGTGCCCGCCGGGGGCACAAAGCTCCGGTGGTAGTGGAGCCACGCCCCGGGCTGCAGGGTGCACCCCACGCCGGAGGCTTTCGTCTCCGGGGGAGTAGGGCACCAGAATGTCGCCGTCCCACTTTGTGGGCAGTCCCGCAGAGCCGGTGATGGCGTACTGCCACAGGCCGTTCAGGTTCTCGTAGCTGTCCCGCCGCAGGGCCGGGCGGGGATATTCGGGCAGAGGATGATGCTGCATACTGTCACCGCCTTTTCTGCTCCCATTGTAGCACAGGCCAACCGCCTTGTATAGGCGCAAAAAGCCCCCGCCGCCGGGGTTCCGGGGCAGGGGCCGTGATGCAGCGCTTATGCCAGTTTTGCTTCCAGCCGGGTGCGGATGGCCTGGATGAATTCCTCGCTGTTCACCTGGGTGGGGGTGATGCCCTCCGCCAGGCCGCAGAGGTCTTTGGTCATAATGCCGTCATTGAGGGTCTGCAGGCTGGCGGCCTCCAGCGCCTCGCCAAACCGGACCAGCGCGGGCAGGCTGTCCAGCTCGCCGCGCTTTTTCAGGGCGCCGGTCCAGGCGAAGATGGTAGCCACGGGGTTGGTGCTGGTTTCCTCCCCCTTGAGGTAACGGTAGTAGTGGCGGGTCACGGTGCCGTGCGCGGCCTCGTACTCATAGTTGCCGTCCGGGCTGACCAGAACGCTGGTCATCATGGCCAGGGAGCCGAAGGCGGTGGAAACCATGTCGCTCATCACATCGCCGTCGTAGTTCTTGCAGGCCCAGATAAAGCCGCCCTCACTGCGGATGACACGGGCCACGATGTCATCGATCAGGCTGTAGAAATAGGTAATGCCTGCGGCCTCGAACTTTTCCCGATACTCGGCATCGTACACCTCCTGGAAGATGTCCTTGAAGGTGTGGTCGTACTTCTTGCTGATGGTGTCCTTGGTGGCGAACCACAGGTCCTGTTTGGTGGAGAGGGCGTAGTTGAAGCAGCTGCGGGCGAAGCTGTAGATGGAGGTATCCTTGTTGTACTGGCCCTGCAGGACACCGGCACACTCAAAGTTGTAGACCGTGGCGGCCTGCCGGGAGCCGTCGTCGCCGGTGTAGATCAGCTCCGCCCTGCCGGGGCCGGGGATGCGGAACTCGGTGCACTTGTACACGTCACCGTAGGCGTGGCGGGCAATGGTGACGGGCTTTTTCCAGCTCTTCACCACCGGCTTGATGCAGTTGATGAGGATGGGCGCGCGGAACACCGTTCCGTCCAGGGTGGCCCGGATGGTGGCGTTGGGGGACTTCCACATCTTTTTCAGGTGGTACTCCTCCACCCGGGCGAGGTTGGGGGTGATGGTGGCGCACTTGACTGCCACGCCATACTTCTTGTTGGCAAGGGCGGCATCCATGGTCACCTGATCCTGGGTGGCGTCCCGGTTGGGCAGGCACAAGTCGTAGTACTCCGTGTTCAGCTCCACAAAGGGCAGGATCAGCTGCTCTTTGATCTTCCCCCAAAGCACATGGGTCATTTCATCGCCGTCCAGCTCCACCAGCGGCGTGGTCATCTTGATCTTTTCCATAACAGTTTCCCTTTCCTCTGTTTCAAAAAATACTGTGACCCCCGGCGGCACTGCCAGATGCTCTGCCGGGAGGTTCGGCTTTATTGATACGCGGCCGCCAGCTTTTCCAGCGCGGGCAGGCTGCGCTTTACCTTTGCGGTGTCGATGCATTAGGCAAGGCGGACATAACCCGTTACACCAAAGGTATCGCTGGGCACCAGCAGCAGGTCAAATTCCCGGGCCCTGCGGCAGAAGGCGTTGGCATCCTCCTCCAGCGCCTTGGGGAAGAGATAGAAGGTGCCGCCGGGCCGCTCGACCTCAAAGCCCAGCGCTTTCAGCTTGTTGTAAAGCAGATCCATATTGGTCTCGTAGACGCTCAGGTCGCTGGTCCCATCCAGACCGCGGCTCACGGCGCGCTGGATGCTGCCGGGCGGGCAGTTGTGGCCAGTGAAGCGGGAGATCTGGGCCATCATGTCCACCAGCACATCCTCACCCTCACAGCCCGGACGCACCGCCACATAGCCAAGGCGCTCGCCGGGCAGGCTCAGGCTCTTGGAATAGGAGAAGCAGGTCAGGGTGTGGGGATAGAACGCCGCCGGGTAGGGCACGGCCCTGCCGTCAAAGGCGATATCCCGGTAGGGCTCGTCGCTGACAAGGAAGATGTTGTGGCCGTAGGCCCGGCTCTTCTCGGTCAGGATCTCCGCCAGCCGGGTCAGGGTGTCGGCAGAGTAGACCACACCGGTGGGGTTGTTGGGGGTGTTGATGAGGACGCAGGTGACCTTCTCGGTCAGCATCTGCTCAAAGAGCCTCCAGATTGGGCTGGAAAGCCGGGGCCTGGGGCGGCACCACCCTGAGATGGGCACCGGTGCCCTCCACATAGGGGCCGTACTCCGGGAAGTAGGGGGCAAAGGTCAGCACCTCATCCCCGGGCCGGGTCACGGCGCGCACAGCGTGAGCAATGGCACCCGCCGCGCCCGTGGTGGGAAAGATAGCCTTCTGCGCATAGGGCAGGCCGAAGGTCCTGTTCAGGTGGGCCGCCACGGCGGTGCGGAACTCCGGGTCGCCCTGGCTGGGGCAGTAGCCATGCAGGGCCACCGGGTCCTCCTGTGCCAGCAGCTCCTGCATGGCGGCGGTGAACCGCTCCGGGCAGGGCACGCTGGGGTTGCCGCGAGTAATCAAACACGTTCTCGTAACCGATCTGGGCCGCGCGCTGCTTGCCGTACATAAAGGTCTCGCGGATGACACTCTTGTGGGCCAGCATCCCGCGGTAAGTCTCGTTCAGCATAAGTTCCTTCCCCTCTAAAACACAAATTTATTTTTCGTGGGCAGCAGACGCATAGCTCTGCTCTACTTTCACCACACAGCTGTATTTCGGGTCCTGCTCATGGACGAACTGGCACATGGCGGCCAGCATCTCGTCCTTGTTCCCGGTATAGCCCGCCGGGAACTCCAGATCGAACAGGACATTCGTATGGGTATCACCCGGCACGATGCGCAGGTCGTGGATCGAAAGGCAGGGGTCGAGCTGGCGGGCCTTTTCCATCAGGCGGGTGCGCAGCACGCCCACCGCCGCATCGGTGGTGACGATGGGGTCATAGTGGATGGTCACCTGCAGGCCGTCCCGCTTTATAAAATCGTTCTCGATGTTGTCGATGACATCGTGGGTGTCGGCACCCAGCTCACCGCAGATGCCCACCCAGATGCCGTGGCGGTGACCGGCTTCAATGGTCATCTTGATGGCGCGCAGCACGGCGGGGTGATGGGGGTTGAAGAAGGGCTCCAGCTTTGCGTTCTGGCGGTCCAGCGCGCAGGTGTACTGGGTCAGGTCGTTGGTGCCGATGGAGAAGAAGTCGCACTCGGCGGCCAGCTCGTCCGCCATCAGAACTGCGGCGGGGGTCTCGATCATGGTGCCTACCTCGATGTTCTGGCCCATCTTCACGCCCTCGGCGGTCAGCTCTGCACGGCACTCTTCCAGAACAGCCTTGGCATCCTGCAGCTCCCGCAGGCTGGTGATCATGGGGAACATGATGCTCATGTTGCCGTAGGCGGAAGCACGCAGCAGCGCGCGCAGCTGGGTCTTGAAGAAGTCCTTGCGGGTCAGGCAGATGCGGATGGCGCGGTAGCCCAGCGCGGGGTTGTCCTCGTGGTCGAGCTTCATGTAGTCCACGGTCTTGTCCGCGCCGATATCACAGGTGCGCACCACCACCTTGCGGGAGCCAGGCTCTCCAGCACCTGCTTGTAGGCCTCGAACTGGTAGTCCTCGGTGGGGTAATCCGTGCAGTTCAGGTAGACGAATTCGGTGCGGAACAGGCCCACGCCGCCCGCGTCGTTCTGCTGGACTGCGCCCACATCGCTCATGCCGCCGATGTTGGCAAAGACCTGCACGGTCTTGCCGTCCAGCGTGGTGTTGGGCTTGCCCTTGAGCTCGGCCAGCAGGGCCAGCTTCTTCTGGTCCTCCTGCTGGCGCTTTTTCAGGCTCTCCAGCAGATCGGGGGTGGGGTCCACATACACACAGGCGTTGTAGCCGTCCACCACAGCCATCTTGCCGTCCCAATCTTCCTGGATCTCCTTGCACTGGATCAGGGCAGGGATGTTCATGCTGCGGGCCAGAATGGCGGTGTGGCTGTTGGAGCTGCCCTCCCGGGTGATGAAGCCCAGCAGCAGGCTCTTGTCCATCCGGACGGTCTCCGAGGGTGCCAGGTCCTCTGCCACCAGAATGCTGGGCTCGGTGCCCTGCAGGGAAGCGTTGTCCACCCCCTGCAGAATGTCCAGCATGGCCTGCGCAATGTCCAGCACATCGGCGCTGCGGGCCTGCAGATACGGGTCGTCCATGGCAGAGAACACCGCAGCCTGATTGTTGCCGGCGGTCTTGACGGCATACTCCGCACACATGTGCTGGCCGTTGATGATCTCCTTGATGGCATCCACAAAGTCATCGTCATCCAGCATCATGGCATGGATGTTGAACACCTCGGCAATGTCCTCGCCTGCCTCGGCCAGTGCCTTTTCATACAGGGCAGTCTGCTGCTCAATGGCCTTCTGGCGGGCAGCTTCAAAACGCTCCAGTTCTGCGGCGGTATCTGCCACAGGAGCGGTGGAAATCGCGGTATCTTTTTTCTTATAGATCTTCAGCTTGCCAATGGCGATGCCATTGAGCACGCTTTTGCCGGTGCCTACCTGCATAGCACTTTCTCCTTCCACTTACAGCCGGGGCATACAGCGCCCGGCGTTTTGTCAAAAAAGCCCCCGCAGTTTTCCCGCGAGGGCTCGGCTTTTACGCCGCGGCTCAGACGTTCTCGCTCAGGAACTTCTGGATGGCCTCTGCGGCTGCTTCTTCATCATCGCCCTCGACCTTAATGGTCACGGTTTCGCCCTGCTTGACGCCCATGCCCATCAGAGCCATCAGCTTACGCATGTCGCAGCTCTTGCCGTCCTTCTCGAGGGTAGCGGTGCTTGCAAAGCCCTTCACGGTCTTGACCAGCAGACCGGCGGGACGGGCATGGATGCCGCAGGCATCCTTAACAGTGTACTGAAATTCCTTCATAATCATTTTCTCCTTACTTGATCCCTCTGCCCGAGCTGCACATTCAGCCCCGGAGCATGGCTTTGCCAACGGGAATCGGTATACTATTATTATAAACCCGTACCGTTTTTTTTGCACCGTTTCATATTGCCGATTTTTACAAGAATTTTTTGTTATATTTGAACATACGGATGCTACAAAAATCCGTGTTTTGTCTAATTTTTGTCGAATCGTTTGTAAAAACTAGGCAGTTTGTGCAACTGCCGGACAAGAGCTTAAAAAGGTCGTTTTTAAGCAATGCCGTCCCTATTCCACGGGATACCCTTCTGCGTCCAGCGGCAGCTCGGTGTAGGGGGCTGCCTGCGGGGCGGCTTCGGGTTCTGCCTCCGGTTCGCCGGAGGTCTGCTGCGCGGTGCTGTCGGTCAGCTGCTCGTCGTGCCGCTCGCCCCAGTCGCCGCTGTAATCCTCGCCGGAAGTCTGCTTTGCCAGTTCGTTCTGAGCGTCCTGCAGCCCCAGCACCGTGCCGGAAGGTTTTTCCAGCAGATACGCGCCCACGGCCTTCTTTTTATACACCAGCAGCACGCCGTAGCGGCTGGTCTCGCCGCTGCTTGCCGCCGGGAGCAGCGCCGTCCATTTTTCCACGGTCTTGCCCTTGTAGCGGGCAAGATCCATGCCGCTCTGCTGCACCACCTTTCAGTATTCCGTTGTAAAAAAGGCTCCACCTCCGCAAAATATGCCGGAAGCCTGCAATGGATCGAGGACGCTGGCATCATCACACGGTGCCACAATCTGTCCATTACCGAGCTGCCTCTGGATGGGAATGCGGAAGAGGATGCCTTTAAGGTCTATATGTGCGACACCGGCCTGTTCGTCAGCATGCTGGAGGACGGAACGCAGTTTGACATCCTGCAAGGCGACCTCTATGGCTACAAAGGTGCTATCTTTGAAAACCTGATTGCCGATATCTTCACCAAGATGGGGCGCAAGCTCTACTATTTCCACAAGGATTCCGGCCTCGAGGTGGATTTTGTGATCCGTTATCAGGGGGAATGCACCCTTGTAGAGGTAAAGGCCCGCTCCGGAAATGTCAAAAGCACAAAGACGATCCTCAACCATCCTGAAAAATATCATGTATCCCATGCGATCAAGCTCGGGGACTATAATATCGGGAAAAACGGGCCGCTCCTGACCCTTCCACTCTATATGGCCTTTCTGCTGCGCAGCTGCTAACCTGTACGGCACCAAAGAGCCCCCGCCGGAATAGACCGGCGGGGGCTCTTTCTCATAGCGGTAAGTTCAGGATCACTCGATCAGGCCGTTCAGCAGGGCCAGGCACTTGCGGCTGTGCAGCTTGCGGATGGCCTTGGCCTCGATCTGGCGGACACGCTCACGGGTGACACCGAAGTCGCGGCCCACCTCCTCCAGCGTGCGGGGGCGGCCATCGTCCAGACCAAAGCGCAGGCGGATGACCTTTTCCTCACGGGGGTCAGGCTCTTGAGGGCCTGATTGATCTGCTGGGCCACCATGGCGCGGTCTGCTGCCTTGCCGGGGGCCTCGGCGTTCTCGTCGGCCACGAAATCGCCCAAGGAGGAATCTTCTTCCTCGCCCACGGGGCTTTCCAGGCTGGCGGGTTCCTGCGCCATGCGCTGGATCTCGCGCACGCGCTCCACACTCATATCCATGGCCTTTGCCAGCTCCTCGGGGGTGGGCTCGTGGCCGTTCTGGTAGACCAGCTGGTTGGTGGCCTGACGCATCCGGTTGATCGTCTCCACCATATGCACCGGGATGCGGATGGTGCGCGCCTGATCCGCAATGGCGCGTGTGATAGCCTGGCGGATCCACCATGTGGCGTATGTGGAGAAGCGGAAGCCACGGTCACAGTCAAACTTCTCAGCGGCCTTGATCAGGCCGATGTTGCCCTCCTGGATCAGGTCTAGGAACGCCAGGTTGTGGCCGACATGCTTCTTGGCGATGGAGACCACCAGACGCAGGTTGGCCTCGCTCAGGCTGCGGCGGGCGTTCAGGCCATCGCGGCGGGTCTTGAGCAGCTCATGGCGGCGCTCGTCGCTCAGGGGGCCGTTCTCCACAGCCTCCATAGCTTCCTCTTCGGCAGCCTTTTCCTCGTCATCCTCGCTGGGCTTGTCGTTGCCGTCCTCGTCCAGATCTTCGGTATAGCTGCGGCTGTTCTCGTCCTCTTCAAACGAGAAGCGGGCGCTGTTCTTTTTGATGTACTCAGGCGCGCCGTACTTCTGGCGGTCGGCCTGAAGGATGTGGGCAGCCTCGGCACCGGCGTGGATGCGCTTGCTCAGGTCCACTTCCTGCTCCGCGCTCAGCAGCGGGATCTGGCCGATCTGCTTGAGGTAGTTCTTCACAGGGTCATCCAGCAGCTCATCCATGGCAGCCTTCAGGTCTGCGGGGTTCTCCTCTGCCGGGTCGTCCTCATTTTCATCGCCCAGGCCCAGCTCATCGCTGTTTGCCTCGGCACTTTCCACCTCTGCCATGATGCCTTCCACATCCAGGCTGGTGTCACCGTCGGCCTCGTCATCCAGAATTTTGATGCCGCGCTCCTCCAGAAGCGTGTAAAGCGTTTCCACATCCATCCGGCACTGGGAAGCCAGTGTCTTGGCCTCGCCCGCCGTCAGGGTGCCTTCGCCCTTCGTCAACAGTTCCTTCAAAGTCATGCCCATTTCGCTCTCTCCTTTTCACCGCGGCGCTGGCTGCGCCGTAAGTGATATCGTATCATAAGTTTTGCCGCTGCGGGATGGTTCAAATCACCAGGCCGCCGTTCACACCGAACACCTGCCCGGTGATGTAACCGGCGCTTTCGCCTGCCAGGAACACCAGCAGCTGCGCCACCTCGTCCGCGCTGCCCAGGCGGCCCACGGGGGTCTCTTCGGCCAGCGCAGCCTTATCCTCGGCGGTGAATGCTGCCATCATATCGGTATCAATGACCCCGGGCGCAACACAGTTCACTGTGATGCCGCTTGGGCCTTCTTCTTTGGCCAAAGCCTTGGTCAGGCCGATCAGGCCCGCCTTGGCTGCGGAGTAATGCACCTCGCAGCTGCCGCCGGTCTGGCCCCACATGCTGCTCACGGTCAGGATGCGTCCGGCCTTGCGGCGGATCATACCCGGCAGCGCCAGCTGACACAGGTGGAACGCACCGGTCAGGTTCACGTCCAGCATATGCTGCCACTCTTCCGGGGTGATATCGGTGAACAGCTTCTGCTGGGCGATGCCCGCATTGCTCACCAGCACATCCACACGGCCCAGTGCCTGCTCTGCGGTGCGGAACGCCACCTCACAGCTGGCGCGGGACGCCACATCGCACTGGAACGCCAGCAGGCCCGGCAGCGCCTTTTCCAGCGCCGCCGCCGCCTCGGCGTGGGTGTGGTAGAGCACCGCCACCCGGTAGCCCGCCTGCCAGAAGGCGCGGGCCGCCGCGGCTCCAATGCCCCGGTCGCCGCCCGAGATCAGCACGCAGCGCCCATTGGCCGCAGGGACTGCCGGTTCCGGCACAGGCTCCACCGGCGGTTCTGTTTCCGCGGCCGGTTCTGTTTCCGCGGCCGGTTCCGGCGCAGCTTCCTGCACCGGCTCAGGGGCCCGGATGCCTCGTCCTCATCGCTCAGGTCAAAGGTCAATTCAAATTCATCATCGTACAAGAGTCAGCCCTCCTGCCGTTTGTTCTCTGCCTGCAAAAAATCCCGCAGGCAGGAAGGTCCCCGCCCTCCACCGCACCCATGGGCTGCGCTCTGCTCCTCTTTCCGGTCAAGGCCGGTCCTGCGGCGAGCCCGCTGGTCTGTGCGAGTGGTTTCGACAAGTTACCATTAAATAATATAACACAATTCGACGAAAAAAGAAAGTGGGAACCGCCGTCTTTTCACGCAGTTCCCACTTTTTTTCACGTTCTCAGGGGGTCACGGGTGGTTTCCAGCGGGGCTTTGCGGCACGCTGCTCCCGCAGCCGGAGGAAAAACGCCTGCAGCAGCGCCTGCGCCTCCTCCGCCCGCAGGCCGCGTTCCACCACCGGATGGTGGTTGAAGGGCAGGGCGAACAGGTCGGTCACGCTGCCGCAGCACCCGGCCTTGGTATCCGCCGCGCCGTACACCACCCGCCTGATCCGGCTGTTGATGATGCCGCCGCTGCACATGGGGCAGGGCTCCAGCGTAACGAACAGCTCACACTGCCACAGCCGCCAGCCGCCCAGCTTTTTGCAGGCCGCGTCAATGGCCAGCAGCTCGGCGTGGTGGAGGGCGTTTTTCTCGGTCTCGCGGGTGTTGTGGGCGGCGGCGATGATCTCGCCGTTCCGGGCCACCACCGCGCCCACGGGCACCTCGCCCAGCGCGGCGGCCCGTGCGGCCTCCTCCAGCGCCGCGCCCATCAGCTCATAGTCGGTCATCCCATTCCCCTTTCTGCCAGCGCCCGGGCCAGCACCAGCCCATTGTTCAGGATATGCAGCACCACCCCGGGTGCAGGACTGTCGGTCTGCTCTGCGGCCCACCCGAAGATGAGCCCCATGCCCAGCGCGTAGCACTTTTCGGTCAGCGTTCCGTGCAGGGCCGCAAAGAGCACAGCCTGGCAGAGGTTTGCCGGGTGCTCCCCCAGCGGCCGCAGCAGGCGCAGCAGCGCCCCCGGAACACCAGCTCCTCAGCCAGCGGCAGCACCAGCAGGCTGCGCAGCGTGCCGGGCACGCCCTGCGGCAGTTCTGCCGCCCCGCCGGGGACCAGCACACACCAGACCGCCGCCAGCCCGGCCCAGGCCAGTGCCGCGATGCCTGCCGCCCGCAGGCGGCGGTTCTGTTCTGACATCTTCTCCGTCCCCTTTCCGTTTGGGGGTGCGCTGTTCCGCTGCTTCGGGCGCACAGCGCACCGCCCCGCAATGCCTGATGCCCATTGTATCATGTTCCGGCCCGTTTGTGCAAGAAAACGGAGCGGAATTGCGAAAATACGAAGAAATATTGATTCAAACAATTGACATTTCCCGTCGTCTCTGGTATATTCCTATACGACTTTTTGATTGATTTGGTCGGGTTATCCGTTCTTGGCCCCGTTGGAGGTATTACTATGATCCGCATTCTTACCGATTCCGCATCCGACATCCTGCCCGCTGAAGCCGAGCAGCTGGGCGTGACCGTCATCCCCCTGAACGTCACCCTGGAGGACGGCACCGTGCTCCGGGACGGCGTGGACATGACCCCCACCGTGTATTACGGCGTGATGGCCCGCTGCCACAAGCTGCCCACCACCAGCCAGCCCAGCCCCGAGCTGTTCCAGCGCTTTTTCCTTGAGGCGGCTGCCGCCGGGGACGAAGTGGTGGGCATCTTCCTCTCCCATGAGCTGTCCGGCACCTGTCAGTGCGCCCGGCTGGCCGCAGACATGGCCAATGTGGACAATGTCCTCTTTGTGGATTCCGAGAATGTCTGCCTGGGCGAGAGCCTGCTGGTGCGGCTGGCTGTTCAGCTGCGGGATGCCGGAAAGACTGCCGGGCAGATCGCCGCCACCCTTGAGCACGCCAAGGAGCATCTGCATCTGGTGGCTGTCATCGACGACCTGAAGTATCTGCGCCGGGGCGGCCGCCTGCCCGCCGCCGTGGCCGTGGCCGGTGGGATGCTGGGCATCAAGCCCCTCATCACCATCAAGGAGGGCAAGGTCGTTATGGCGGGCAAGGCCCGGGGCCTGCCCGGCGCTTACGTTGCCCTGTTCAAGAAGATCGAGGAGCTGGGCGGCATCAGCACCTGCACCGACGCGCTGGCCGGTTACACCCTCGCCCCCCCGCGAGGTGCAGCCCATCCAGACCTACCTGCAGGAGAATCTGGGCCGGAGCGAGGCCCTTGTGCGCCAGATCGGCTGTGTCATCGGCACCCACGCCGCCCCGGCGCGTTCGGCCTGGCCTTCCTCGATGAAGGCTTCACCTTCTGATCTTACCCAATCAAAAAAAAAGAGGAACTGCTTTCCCGGCAGTTCCTCTTTTTTTTTGTTGGTTCACAGCACCGCGTCCGAGACGATCTTGCCCAGCAGGAGCACCAGCACCACAAGCATCATGGGGCGGATGAACTTTGCGCCCTTCTTGAGGGCGAAGTGGGAGCCCAGCAGGTTGCCCACAATGCCGCTGATGGCACAGGGGATGCCGATGGAGAACACCACCAGCCCGCTGGAAAGATACGTTACCAGGCTGGCGTAGTTGCTGGCAAGGTTGAGCACCTTGGCGTTGCCGCCCGCCGTGCGCAGGTCAAAGCCCATCAGGGTGGTAAAGGCAATAATGGCAAAGGTGCCGGTACCCGGGCCAAAGATGCCGTCGTACAGGCCGATGCCCAGCCCGATGGCAAGGGCCAGCACCGCCTTTTTGGCGTTCAGGGTGCCGTCGTCCCGGTTCTCGTCGGGCAGGTCCCGCCGCCAGAGGATGAGCACCGCCGCCACCGGCAGGATGATGAGCATCATGGTGCGCAGCACCTGATCGCTGAGCAGGAGCACGATGTGGGAGCCCAGTGCGCTGCCCACAAAGCTGCCCACAGCCGCCAGCAGGCCGACCCGGATGTTCATGGCTCCCTTCTGGAAGAACTGCGCCGTGGCAAAGGTGGTGCCGCAGGCCGCGCTGAATTTATTGGTGCCGTAGGTGTAATGCACCGGCAGGCCCGCAAACAGGTAGGCGGGCAGGCTGATCAGACCGCCGCCGCCCGCCGCCGAGTCCACAAAGCCCGCAAACCCGGTCATCAGCATCAAAAACAGCAGCATTGGCAATGATAATGTAATTTCCATTCGTTCTACTTTCCCACTCTTTCGTTTACTTCAGATACAGCTTTCCCTCGCAGGCCAGGATCCGATCCAGGATCATCCGGGACACCCGGGCACCATAGACCATGGCGGGGTGGTCGTTGTACTCGATGATGTCATGGAACTCCTTGTTCATCAGAACGATCACATACTCGCCGTAGGGGGTGTGGATGATGCCGCCGTCGTTGCGGCAGGCGTTCATGCTGCCGCTCTTGCTGGCCACCCAGATAAGCTCCGGCTCGCCGGTCTCCTCGCAGTCCAGATAGAACTGGGGAAATCGTGGGTCAGCATGGTGTTGTAGTGCTGCTGGCGGAAGATGCCCAGCATGGCGGCACTGGCTTCTTTGCTGACGAGCGTCCCCTTTGCCACCTGCGCAAACAGCGAGGCGTAGTCCCGGGGCGTGGTGGTGCCGAGGTCGTCGTAAAGATCAAAGTGGAGCGGGTTGTGCAGGACGGTGTGCCCAAAGCCCAATTCCCGGATGCAGGCATTGATGGTGTCCAGCCCCAGATAGTCGATGATCATATTGGTGGCGATGTTGTCCGAGCAGATGATCATCATGGTGGCGGTGTCCTTCACCTTGAGCTTTGCGCCCACGCCCAGCGCGCGGAGCATCCCGGAGCCGTCCACGAACTGGCTGGCCTCGTAGGTGATCTCCTCCTCCAGGTCAGCCCTGCCCCGGCTGGCCTGCAGATACAGCACCGCCAGAATGAACGCCTTGATGGTGGAGGCCGTCTCAAACTCCTCGTCGGCACCGATCTCCACCGTGCTGCCGCGCAGGTCGTCCACAAAAACGCTCATCTTGCCCTGATAGGAATACAGTTCGGCGGCAATACGCTTTTCCAATGTCATATTCTGATCCATCTGGAATCCCTCAACTTTTCTATACTTTCCGTTATGCTTTATCCTTACCGTTGAGACATTTTTGTTGATTCTGTTGTTTTTTTTGTTGCAAGTGTTCTCTCAACTACAACAAAATCAACAAATTCAACAAATTCTGAGATACCAACGGTGATTACAGGTTGTTTTCAAAGAAACGCTGTGCGTTGCGGAAGAAGATGGCTTCCACCTCATCCTCGGTGAAGCCCTCTTTCCGCAGGGCATCGGCCAGCAGGGGCATTTTGGAGCAGTCGCTCAGTTCCAGCTTGCCGCCGATGCCGTCAAAGTCACTGCCCAGACCGATGATCTCAATGCCGCCCACCTGCTTGAAATGGGCGGCGTGTTTGGCCATCAGGGCCGTGGTGCTGCGGCACAGGTCGGGGCTGGGCTGGTCATCCAGAAAGCCCGCGCAGTAGTTCAGGCCCACCAGACCGCCTTTTTCCGCCATAACCCGGATCATCTCATCGGTCAGGTTGCGGGTGTGGGGTGCCAGTGCACGGCAGTTGGAGTGGCTGGCCGCAAAAGGCCGGGTGGCGTGCTCCACGATATCCAGAAGCCCCTGTCCGAAAGGTGGCTCACATCTGCGATGATGTGCAGACGCTCCATCTCGGCCAGAAACTCGAAGCCCTTCTCCTTCAGGCCGGTCTCGGTGTTGGGCATACAGGGCCAGATGGGGCCGTTGCCGGGCACCACGTTGGGGCTGGCCAGCTCGTTTTCGTGGTTCCAGGTCAGGGTCATCATCCGCACGCCCAGCTCGTACATCCGGCGCAGCACCCCCACGCTGCCCTTGCAGCAGCCAGGCCTCCTCAATGGTCAGCATTCCGCTGATCTTGCCCGCCTCGGCGTTTTTGCGGATATCCTCGGGGCGGTAGACAGGGGCGATCCTGTCGGAATACTGCTCCATCATCCGCTTGAACACGTCGATCTCCTCCAGCGCCGTCACCAGCGGGTCCGCGCCCGGGGTGGGGTCGGCCAGATTCACAAAGGCGGCAAAGCACTGGAGCATGTAGTCGCCCTTCTCCAGCTTTTCCAGATCGATGTGGCCGTTGTTGTGGGCAAAGGTCTGCCCGTCGCCCCGCATCTCCGCGCGCCGCAGCTCGCTCAGGGTGTCACAATGTAGATCAAAGACTTTCATCGTTCATGTCCTTTCTTAACAGCTTCTATGTAAATCATTTCTGCCACAAAGCTCCCGTTTTCCGCAGCGAAAACTTGGCTCCCCCTGCTAGGGGAGCTGGCGCGTCAGCGCCTGAGAGGTTTCTCCCGTAAGCAAAACCTCTCCGTCATCTTCGCTATCGCTCGATGCCACCTCCCCTCATAGGGGAGGCCTTGGCATAGGATTCATTTTTCGCAATGATCGCTGACGCTCCAAAACGCACTCCTGCCGCAAGCAGGGCAAACAGGAGCGAAGCGCCAGACCACGAAAACGCGACGGCCTGCCAAGGGCTCCCCTACTAGGGGAGCTGGCGCGGCGAAGCACGCGACTGAGAGGTTGTACAGAGCCGCACCTGGTCGTTTCAGAACACACTCCCCACCGCATACAGACTCTTGACCAGATCTTCCCGGTACAGCGGATCGGCGGGGTCAAGGCTGTTGATGACCACGCCGCCGCTGACGGACGCGCCGGTGGAGTGGATGTAGCGGCCCTCGCCAAGGTAAAGGGCGATATGGCCGGGGAAATAGAGAGCATCGCCCCGCTTTTTGTCTGCAAAGGGGATCTGGTGCATGGGCCAGCCCTCCACGATCCTGGCATCCCGGTAGATGAGCACGCCGCACTGCATATAGACGCTGCTGACAAGGCCGGAACAATCAATGCCCCGGCCCGATTTGCCGCCCCAGCGGTACTCGGTGCCCAGATACTTTTTTGCCTGCGCGCAGACGGCATCCCGGAACGCTTCCTCGCTGCCGTCGTACCACGCCTGCAGTGCCTGCGGCACCAGCTCCCCGGCGGTAATATTCTGGGCCTCGGCCAGCGCGTCATCAAAGGCCAGCCCCTCCCGCTGGGAGAACACGGCGGTCATCTCAAACCGCACCGGCTCCAGCGCCACGTCCGGACATAGCCGGTGCGGCCATCCAGCAGGGCCACCTTGGCCCAGCCGGTGTGGGCCTCGGCTTCCTCGGGCGGTTCGGGCAGGCGGCAGAGCAGGCAGCCCCGCTCCAGCTCCAGCATCCGCACCCCCTGTACCTTGGGCAGGCTGAGCACATCGGTGGCACGGCCCACCAGCACCAGCGGCTGGGGCAGGTAGGCCCGCAGCGCATCCTCGCTGACAAATTTCAGCGCATCCTGCCGGACAAAGCCGTGGTAGCCGTAAAGGTGACCACCTCGGCCACCTCCGGGGAGAGGGGCACTCCCTCGGCGGTCACGCCGCCGGGGGCGGTGCGCACCTGACAGGCCTGACCGTACAGGCCCTCGTCCCCGATGGTGGAAACAAGGCCCGCCTCACTCTGTTTGGTGGTCTGGGGCAGGTCGTAAATGGTCACGACCGGCCGGGCAAATAGGGCGTATTGCATCATTCGGTTCCCTCCAACAAATTCAGCAGCTTCTCCGGCTTCATGCGCAGGATGGCACCATCCGCGCTGCCGGTGACGGTCTCGGCCAGATCCTGCTTGGCCTGCTGCAGCTCCACGATCTTTTCCTCAATGGTGTCCTGGGCGATGAGCTTGTACACCTGCACCGGGTTCTGCTGGCCGATGCGGTAGGCACGGTCGGTGGCCTGATTCTGGGCTGCCACGTTCCACCACGGGTCGTAGTGGATGACGATATCGGCGGCGGTCAGGTTCAGGCCGGTGCCGCCTGCCCGCAGGGAGATCAGGAACACGCTGGCCTCGCCGCCGTTGAAGCGGCGCACCAGCTCGGCACGCACCGGCTTGGGGGTGGAGCCCTGCAGGGTGAAGTGGCTCACGCCCTCTGCGTCCAGCCGTTTTGCCAGCAGTTCCAGCATGGAGGTGAACTGGCTGAACAGCAGGATGCGGTGTCCGCCCTCCACAGCAGCCGTCACCAGCTCCATGCAGGCTTCCAGCTTGGCACTGCCGCCTGTCCAGTTGTCGGCAATGAGCCGGGGGTCGCAGCAGATCTCCCGCAGGCGCATGAGCACTGCGAACACCGCCATTTTATCCTCCGGCTTTGCAGCGCGCAGCTTTTCCCGCGCGTCCACCACAGCGGCAAGGTAGAGCTTGCGTTGCTGCTCGTCCAGCTCGATACGGTGGAGATTCTCGGTCTTGGGGGGCAGCTCCTTCAGCACCTCGGACTTCATACGCCGCAGGATGAACGGCCCGGTGAGCTGGTTCAGCCGCCGCACCGCCGCCGGGTCATTTTCCTGCGTGATGGGCTTTTCAAACCGGCTGCAGAAGCTCTTGTAGGGCGGCAGGTAGCCCGGCATCAAGAAGGAGAAGATGCTCCACAGCTCGCCCAGGCGGTTCTCCACGGGGGTGCCGGTCAGCGCAAAGCGGACACGGCTGTTCACCCCGCACACCGCCTTGTATTTCTGGGTGGTGTGGTTCTTGATGGCCTGGGCCTCGTCCAGGATGCAGGCGTAGAATTTCTGGTTCTCGTACAGGGTCTCGTCGCGGCGGAGCAGGTCGTAGCTGGTCACCACCACGTCGGCCCCGTCCCACTGCTCGGCCAGCTGGGCCCGGTGGGCGGCATCCCCGTCCACCACAACGCAGTTCAGCTCCGGCGTGAACTTTTGGCATTCCTCGGCCCAGTTCAGCACCAGCGAGGCCGGGCAGACGATGAGGCTGGGCAGGGGGTTCCCGCCCCTGCTCCCGGAGGGCCAGCAGATAGCTGAGCACCTGCACCGTCTTGCCCAGACCCATATCATCCGCAAGGATGCCGCCCATGCCGTAACCATCCAGCGTGCGGAGCCAGCGGTAGCCGTCCCGCTGGTATTTGCGCAAAACTTTTTGTAGAGACGCAGGCGGTGTATACTCGCTGTCCTTTACCGCGTGGAAGCTCCGGCTGAGCTGGCGGAAGGCATCGTCCCGGTTGAAGCGGATGCCGTTCTGCCCCGAAAGCGCCCAGTCCAGACTGGGGGCCCGGTACAGGGGCAGCCGGGCGTGGGCCTGGCCCAGTTTGGCCCCGGAAAGCTCCAGCGTCTCGTTCAGCTCGTCCAGCACCTCCATGGAATCGTCCAGCCGGAGCAGACGGCCATCGCGCAGGCGGTGGTAGCGCTTTTTCTGGTGGAGCGATTTCAGCAGGGCTTTCAGCTCTCCCACCGGGAACTCCCCGTGTCCACCTCAAGGTCGAGTACGCTGCCGTGCACCGACACCCCCACCGAGATCTTCGGCGGTGCGGCCTGCATACTGCGGAAGGCATCGGTCAGGTAGACCTCGCCCTCAGCCAGCAGGGCCGGGATGCCCTCATCGAGGAAGCGGTAGACTTCATCCTCCTCATAGGCATCGTAGTGGGCGGCAAGGCCGTTGCCCATGGTGTCTGGCCCCGGCTCCAGGTACCGCCCCAGCAGCCGCCCGGCCCGCTGTTCGGCGCGGGCATCCCGCAGCAGACCGGCAGGCCCCGGTTCCTCCGGTGTGACGCGGTCCTCGCCGTACAGAAATTCAAGGTGCGCCCGCACCGTTTCCCGCGTGGGCGCGTCAAGGTAAAACTGCACCACCGGCTCCAGCGGGATCTGATTCAGCAGCAGGCGTTCGGGGTCCTCAATGGTCACCCTGCTGCCCAGCTCCGGCAGGACGTAGCTGCAAAAGGCGGTGGCATCCCCGGTGGTAAAGAACAGGCTCTTGCCGCACAGCGCCTCAAGGGCGGGCCGCATCCGGGCGCTTTCGGCCCGGTCCAGCTGCCAGATCGTATCCTCACTGTATAAATAGTCGTTGTCTAAACCCGTTTTCCATCCCAACGCGGGGGTCACGGACACCTCCACGCCGCCCCGGCGCTTTTCCACCCGCATGGTCAGGGCCGGGATGCCGGTCTTGAGGGTGTAGCCGCCCAGATTGCCGGTGGGGGCATAGAGGGCCACCAGATCGTCAAAGATCTCGCCGTTCAGCGGGATGCCCCCGGCAGGCCCGCTGCGGGGCGCATTGCCGTAGCTGCGCAGGGCCGCCTCGGCCCCTTCCTTTGCGCTGAGCTGCCGCCGCAGCAGGCGGAGCAGCTGCTGTGCCTCCGGGGCAAAGGCCTCCCAGCTGTGCTGGAATTCCAGCGCCTTGCCGTAGCTGATGAAACCGTGCTTCTCCACGGCCCGCAGCAGGTCCGGGATGCTCTTTACCACATACTGCCGCCCGCCGTCTGCCGAGATGCGCAGCCGCAGCCAGGGCAGCTCCCCGGGCAGCAGGGTCAGCTCCGGTTCCAGCTCTGCGGAATGGGGGCGCAGCTCTGCGTGGCCGGTCACGCCGTCCACCTCGGCCAGTGCTCCCTCCTGATAGGCCCGGAGCAGCCGCCGTGCCTCGTAGTCAGATTCCGGTTCCTCGCCCCGCCATTTCTTGCCGAACAGCATTTCCAGGCTGGAGGCATAGCTGTCCCTGCGGGGCGGCTCCTCAGGCTGGGGCGTTTGCAGGTTGGCCGTGCCCCGCACCACGCCCGGGATGCTCTCCGGGCTCTCCGAGGGCTTTTGCGGCGCTCTGCCGGAAAGGCCCTGACTCTCGCTGTCCCACATCAGCAGCGCGCCGATGTGCTTGCAGCAGGGCCCCTCGCCGTTTTCGTTGTAAGGGCAGGAGCAGCTGGCGCTGACAAAGCTGCCATTTTCCCGCAGCCAGACCTGGGTCTGGTACAGGCTCCGCCCGCCGCCGCGCACGTCGGCGCTCAGGTGGCGCACGCCGTTCCCGGCCACTTCGCAGTTCAGATCCTGTATCCGGTCCGTGTAGGCCTTGGCCCGCGCGAATATCGTGCCGCCCAACAGGTAGCGGATCTCTTCCATGTCCATCCGGGGTCTCCCTCCCTCTGCAATGCTCTATTGGTTAAGCATACCGCACCGGCGGGCGGGATGCAAGGGGTGCCGGGAAAAAAAGTTCCGGAAAGCACAGAAGCGCCTCATCCGGGAGAGGATGAAGCGCTTCTGTACTTTGGGAATTTTGGAACACTCAGCCCGCATTGCGGTTTACAGGCCAAGTGGGGGTTGGTTTAGGGCTGCTCAGGCATTCTGCTTGAGCTCCTGTGCTTTCTGCCATGCATTCAGCAGATCGAGCTTGCTTACGGCGTTGTCGGGATAGAATTTCATCTCTTCCGGAGCCGTGCCCTCATCGTTCAGGTCAGGGATAAGCTCGTTTTCCATGGCCCAGCGGGCGGCGTGCTGCAGGTCCATATCCTGCTCTTCCTGCCCAACATCGGGGTAGAGGAGTTCGGATTCGGGCATGGGCTTGCCTGCATCCTCCCACAGCATCATGGCAAGGGCGCTGCGGTTGCTGGGGAAGTAGGGCAGAGCCATCAGCTTGCCTGCAAATTCAGCGCCCAGAGAATAGGCCTGATAGCCCAGCACTGCACCGCCCACAACAACAGTAGTGCCGATCACGATGGGGCCAACGATATCGGGCTCGTCATCTTCAATGGATGCATCCTGTGTCATGGCTTTCAGGGTCACGGCCTTTGCAGGCATCTCAAAGGCAAAAGCTTTCCTTATCCTGATAAGCGTTCGGATCATCCAGGCCGGTGATATCCCAGTGGCCAAATTTCAGACCGCTATCTGCAAAAAGCATCCTTATCAAATGCAACGCTCACCGTTGCACCCTCGGGGACATGAAAGGAACCGTCCTCGTTGGCATTCTTTTTAACGATCTCGGTGATATCCTCGGGGTCAGCACCATTCTTGCCGGGCACTGTTACGCTGGTGATAACGCCGTCCTTCAAGGTCAGGATGGGCATTTCAGACACAACAAAGTCCTTTTCGTCCCTTGTCAGCTCATTCTCACCCTGCTTGACAGCAGCGGTCAGGGTCTGCTTGCCGGTCTCCTTGGGAGCAATGCGGAACTCGTGCTCAACCTCACCGTCACCCAGACTGATTTTCAGGCCGCCTTCCGGCATGGGCTGATACGCACCGTGTTCGTCCTTATATTCGATCTCGCTGTTCTTGTCGCCAAAGTCGATGAATGCCTCAACAAGCTTGGCATCGTCCTTGGGGTCAACCTTTACAGTAAAGTCCTTGCTTTCGCCTTCCTTGATGACGGCATTCTCCAGGCCCTCAATGGTCACAGTGGCGGCATCACGGTACTGTGCGGCAATATCCACACCACTGCTCATGGTAAAGGTGATGGTCTCTGCCTTGTAGTCCTGACCTGTGAGCAGGGAGAGATTGCCGGTGGTAGACCAACCGTCAAACACCTTGCCCTTAGGGATCAGGGCCTTGTCCAGCGTCACGGTCACTTCTGCGCCGTCCGGTACAGAGTAGGTCTTTTTGCCGGTGGCCTCGTCAGGAGTAACAGTCAAGGTATTGGTCACATCGCTGTCGTCGTATTTCACAGTAACAGTGCCGCCGGTCACGGTCAGCGGGTGGCAGACCAGAGCATCGGGGTCGAACTTCCAACCGGCATAGAGCTTGGTGCCCTTGATGTTTGTAAACAGCTGTGCATCCGGATATCGGATCTTGCAGTCTGCATCGGTATACCAACCTGTAAGTGTAACCCGGTTTGATAGGTTTGTCTTTGTCAAGTGCCGTAATGTCTGCGCCGTAGTCAATTTTTTTCGGCGTGATCGTGTCACCATCTACGAGAGTCACATCAACGGTGGTAATAAAGCCTTCGTTCCCGTCGAAGTGCCGTAGTAGACGCTCTAATCTAGGTTCGCAATAAACATTTGTATTACAACTAGGCTGAAAAACTCCGTTACTGCCTTCGAAAGTCTCCTCTAATTGACTTGGGGCTTCAATTGTAATGTAAGGCAAGTGCCAACAATTATAAACGATATCACGCCCCAGTTTCTTCACGCTTTTGGGAATATTCAACGATTTTAGATTCGTACGCTTAAAGGCTTCATTGCCGATCTCACCTATTCCTTCTGACAGGGTAACACTTTCCAAGTTGTAACATTCCTCAAAAGCACCACTACGGATTGTTTTGACACTCGAAGGGATAGTGATTTCTGTCAGTCCACTGCAGCCGTAGAACGAACTATAACCAACTTCTTCCAGCTGTGGCGGAAGTTCAATCTTTGTCAGTCCAGTGCATCTCGAAAATGCACTGTCCTTAATTTTTGTTACGGTGCTTGGAATTTTAACCTCGGTCAGCTCAGGGCTGTCGCAGAATGCGCTTGCGCCGATGCAGGACAATCCTTCCGGAAGTTTTACTTTACGCAGATTCGGATGAAAAGAGTGAAACTTACTGTTGCTATCAGAATAGCTGTAATAAAGAATATTATCGCCCAGCGTCGTTACGCCACCCTCAACGATAAGCTGTGTGATATTCTGTATTTTCTCATACCACGGAGCGTATGAATCATTAGATGAAGTTATATATCTGTCATAATTTGCCATGGGACCATTGCCCGTAATCGTCAAGGTATAGGTCTCTTCTCCCTCTTCTCCATCGCTGTTCGGGCTCAATGTCGCTGTGACAGTACCCGGCGTTTCTCCGCAGTCATACGGACCCAAATTTCCCTCCGCAAATGCCGACACTGCCCCAGTAGGCAGGAATGTCAGCATCATACTGAACGCCAGTAAGAGGCTGATGAGCCGTTTTTTCATAAAAATCCTCCTTTGTCAGTCATCAATACTCCCAGTTTCTCCACGAAAAGCACCCAGACAAAAAGAAAAAAGCGCCGCACCAGCCAAATGGCTGGTACAACGCTTTGCGTTTTGTGTGTTCGGGGTGCTTGCCCTTTCTACCCATGCCCTGCGTCACAGCCTTCCGACTGGTTTGCCGATCCTTCCTTTTTTGATGGTAAGGAACTTTCCGCATTTTATCATACCCCCCCTATAAAAAATCAAGAGGTCTGGGTGAAGTTTGTGAACACTCACAAATTCATGGGATTTTTAGGCCGTTTTAACAGAAAAGTGCACGCATAACAAAAACAAACCCCCAAGGAATTTCTTCCTCAGGGGTTTCATGCAAGTCGGCGACTACCTATTTTCACGCGCCGTTTCCAGCGAACTATCTTGGGCACGAGTGAGCTTAACTTCTGTGTTCGGAATGGGAACAGGTGGAACCTCACCGTCATCGTCACCGACCAATATGACTGACCAAGTATAACATTTCTGTTCTACTTTGTCCAGTGTTTCTTGAAGGACGTGCCTTCAAAACTGAATAATCACTGCTCACATTTTATCATTGACTTGAGAATTCAAGCGAATTGTGGTCAAGCCCTCGATCTATTAGTACACACTTGCTGAATGGATCACTCCACTTACACATCGTGCCTATCAACCTCGTAGTCTACAAGGGATCTTACCTGATCAAATCAGTGGGATATCTTATCTTTGGGTCGGCTTCACGCTTAGATGCTTTCAGCGTTTATCCGATCCGTACGTAGTTGCCCAGCTATGCTCCTGGCGGAACAACTGGTGCGCCAGAGGTACGTCCGTCCCGGTCCTCTCGTACTAGGGACAGCTCCCATCAAATATCCTGCGCCCACGACAGATAGGGACCGAACTGTCTCACGACGTTCTGAACCCAGCTCGCGTACCGCTTTAATTGGCGAACAGCCAAACCCTTGGGACCGAATACAGCCCCAGGATGCGATGAGCCGACATCGAGGTGCCAAACCTCCCCGTCGATGTGGACTCTTGGGGGAGATCAGCCTGTTATCCCCAGGGTAACTTTTATCCGTTGAGCGATGGCATTTCCACTCACATACCACCGGATCACTAACTCCAACTTTCGTTACTGCTCGACCCGTCAGTCTCGCAGTTAGGCTCGCTTCTGCGTTTGCACTCTTTTGCTTGATTTCCGTTCAAGCTGAGCGAACCTTTGAACGCCTCCGTTACTCTTTAGGAGGCGACCGCCCCAGTCAAACTGCCCACCTAACAATGTCCCCCGACTCGATTCAGAGCCGCAGGTTAGAATTCCAATATCGCAAGGATGGTATCCCAACGGCCTCTCCGCCAAAGCCAAAGCCTTGGTTTCCAAGAGTCCCATCTATCCTGTGCATGCAACATCGAAACCCAATATTAGGCTACAGTAAAGCTCCATGGGGTCTTTCCGTCTTGTCGCGGGTAACCGGCATCTTCACCGGTACTACAATTTCGCCGGGCGGGCTGTTGAGACAGTGCCCAAATCATTACGCCTTTCATGCGGGTCAGAACTTACCTGACAAGGAATTTCGCTACCTTAGGACCGTTATAGTTACGGCCGCCGTTCACTGGGGCTTCGATTCAATGCTTGCACATCTCCTCTTAACCTTCCAGCACCGGGCAGGCGTCAGCTCGTATACGTCATCTTTGATGTCTCTTCCTCGCCCTACTTAGATGTTTCAGTTCAGGCGGTTCCCTCAATACACCTATTTTGAAATTTCAATGTATTGTACCTGAGTATGAACCCAGGTGAGTTTCCTCATTCAGAAATCTCCGGATCAATGCTTATTTGCAGCTCCCCGAAGCTTATCGCAGCTTATCACGTCTTTCATCGGCTCCCAGTGCCAAGGCATTCGCCCTGCGCCCTTGTTCGCTTGACCTTTCAAACGTTCTTTCAGAACATTTGGTATCCTCTTGATTCTCTCTTATTGCCAACGAAGATTATTGTTACCCTTCCTTTTGAAATTGCAATATTTCTTAAAAAGAACTTACTATAATCTTTGTTTCGCAGTTATTATGGCTCTCATGGTGTGACGGGCGGTGTGTACAAGGCCCGGGAACGTATTCACCGTGGCATTCTGATCCACGATTACTAGCAATTCCGACTTCGTGCAGGCGAGTTGCAGCCTGCAGTCCGAACTGGGACGTTGTTTCTGAGTTTTGCTCCACCTCGCGGTCTTGCTTCTCTTTGTTTAACGCCATTGTAGTACGTGTGTAGCCCAAGTCATAAAGGGCATGATGATTTGACGTCATCCCCACCTTCCTCCGTTTTGTCAACGGCAGTCCTGCCAGAGTCCTCTTGCGTAGTAACTGACAGTAAGGGTTGCGCTCGTTGCGGGACTTAACCCAACATCTCACGACACGAGCTGACGACAACCATGCACCACCTGTCTCTGCGTCCCGAAGGAAAAACATATTTCTATGTCCGTCGCAGGATGTCAAGTTTGAGTTTCAACCTTGCGGTCGTACTCCCCAGGTGGATTACTTATTGTGTTAACTGCGGCACTGAAGGGGTCAATCCTCCAACACCTAGTAATCATCGTTTACGGTGTGGACTACCAGGGTATCTAATCCTGTTTGCTACCCACACTTTCGAGCCTCAGCGTCAGTTGGTGCCCAGTAGGCCGCCTTCGCCACTGGTGTTCCTCCCGATATCTACGCATTCCACCGCTACACCGGGAATTCCGCCTACCTCTGCACTACTCAAGAAAAACAGTTTTGAAAGCAGTTTATGGGTTGAGCGGAGTCTGGGCCGTGTCTCAGTCCCAATGTGGCCGTTCAACCTCTCAGTCCGGCTACCGATCGTTGCCTTGGTGAGCCATTACCTCACCAACTAGCTAATCGGACGCGAGGCCATCTCAAAGCGGATTGCTCCTTTTTTTTCCCTCTGGTCCCGATGCCGACCTGTGGGCTTATGCGGTATTAGCAGTCGTTTCCAACTGTTGTCCCCCTCTTTGAGGCAGGTTCCTCACGCGTTACTCACCCGTTCGCCACTCGATTGAGGAAGCAAGCTCCCTCTCTCTCGTTCGACTTGCATGTGTTAGGCGCGCCGCCAGCGTTCGTCCTGAGCCAGGATCAAACTCTTTATAAATGATATTTATCACTTAAAAGTGTTAAATCTTCTTTCGCTCAGCACGCAATCGCTTGCGTCCTGTGTGAATTACTTTGTTTGGAATTGTTTTTAGTGTTTTTCCAACACTTAAATAGGTTCCGTTACAAGTTTTTCGATATTGTTCAATTTTCAAGGTCCTGTACGCCTCAGCCTTAGCGGCTGACGACTTGATTATTTTACCACAGAAGTGATTTTTTGTCAAGCACTTTTTTCAGAAGCTTTTCGATCTTTTTACGAACTTGTGGCTCGTTTTTCAACGTATCCATATTGGTTCTTTCGCTTTGCTTCTGCCGCTTTCCTGGCCGTGATGCCCCAGAGCCGTGCCGATGTGCTGGAGCTGCTGGCCGCCACCGCCGAGATGACCGACCACCACCCCGAAACGCCCATCATCACCATGAGCATGGGCGCACTGGGAGCCGTGAGCCGCCTGTGGCGAGGCCTTTGGCTCTGCCATGACCTTTGCCAATCCCGGCACGGCCAGCGCCCCCGGTCAGGTGGGGCTGGATGTGGTCAACGCTGTGCTGGACAGCCTGCGGCTCAGCTGATCTATCAATACACACCACCCCCGGAGAGCAATTTGCCTTCCGGGGGCGCTTTCTGTTTTATTCTGTTTCTATTTCCCGCACGATCTTCTGAAAGCAGAAGTACGGGACCACGGTTCCGGCCACAAAGGAGGCGGGCCAGCCCAGCCAGACCACATCCAGATTCCGCATTCCCCATGCGCCCACAGCCACCACCGCAATTTTTGTAATGAGCTGCATCACGCCGCCCATCAGTGCCTGATTTGCCCTGTCAACGCCGCGGAGCACCTGCTGATACACCTGCATCACACCGGCCAGGATCCCCGGCACCGCCGTGATCAGCAGAAACCGCTGCACCACAGTCAGGATCTCCGCAGACGGTTCTGCGAGGAACAGCCCTGCCATCTGGCGGCCGCAGAGCAGCAGAAACACTCCCAGCACGGTGCTGACCACCAGAGACAGCTGCAGGGAGGCCCGTACCCCTTGCCGGATGCGCTGCGGCTTGCCGGCTCCGTGGTTCTGGGAGGCATAGACGCTGAGGGAGGAACCGATGGTCTCCACCGGCATCAGGGCCAGCGTTCCGATGCGGCTGGCGGCAGTGTAAGCCGCCATGGTGGCCTCGCCGAACAGATTGACAGCGCTCTGTGCCACCAAATTGCCCAGATTGTTGAAGGCAGACTGCACCGCAATGGGAATGGCCAGCACCGTGATCTGCCGCAGCAGCTTTCCATGGAGCCGGAGGTCCTGCCGCCGCATCCGCATCATGGGATATTTGCGGAACAGCAGCACCGCCGCCACCACCGCCGACAGGGCCTGCGCCAGTGCCGTGGCCCAGGCAGACCCGGCCACTCCCCAGCGGAACACAGCCACAAACAGCACGTCCAGGCCAATATTGCTCAGAACGGAGACGATCAGGCAGTACAGCGCTGTCTGGCTGTCTCCCAAGCCCCGGAATGCACTGGAAAACAAATAATACATCAAGGGGCAGATCATGGTGATGAAACTGATTTCCAGATAGGCAGTGGCTTCCTGCAGAGGACCCTCCGGGGTCCCCATCCACCGCAGGATGGTACCGGAGAAGGTCAGGCCCATCACCATCATCCCTGCCGACAGGAACAGCCCCAGATACAGGCTGTTTACAAAAGCCCTCCGCATCAGTTCCTCGTTCTTCTGGCCAAAGTACCGGCTGATGATGATTCCCACGCCCACATTGATGCCGATCATCAGGGCTGCCAGCAGCAGGATCACCGGCATGGTGCTGCCCACCGCCGCAAGGGCAGTCTGCCCGAGATACCGCCCCACCACGATGCTGTCGGTGATGGAGTAGACCTGATTCAGCAGGTTGCCCATCAATGTAGGAAAGGTAAACGCCCACAGCAGGGAGATCGGCTTTCCCTCTGTCATATCCAGATTTTTCTTCATGCACATCCTCCTTTGCATCAAAAAAGCTCCTTCAGAATGCCCGCAAGCACGCAACCCCGGTTTCAGGGGGTCCCTGTTTGCAGCACTCCAAAGGAGCCCTTGTTGATTTGTTTTTTTCTGATACCAGTGTACCACAGCGGCGCTGATTTGTCCAGCGCTCCGGGGTCAGTGGACAGAGGTGCGGACGAGGGCGCGCTTGAGGCGGGCCTGGGCCAGCTCATATTCACGCTCATCCAGGTCCTTCCGGGCCAGGATCTCTTCGGCGCGCTTCTTGGAGGCCTCGGCGCGGGCCTGGTCGATCTCCTCGGCCCACTCCCAGGTGGTAGCGACCAGATGGACATCCCCGTTCAGCACGGTGAGCATCCCGCCCATGCAGGCGGCGCGGCGGCGCTGGCCGTCCGCGTCCACAATATGGGCTTCGCCCATACCCAGCGCGGTGCAGTAATCACCATGCTTTGCCAGAATGGCAAGGTCGCCGTCGATGGCACGGCAGACCACCCGTTCCGCCTGACCGTCAAAGGCACAGCCGTCCGGCGTGACCACCGTCAGATGAAAGGTCGTCATGGTTTACCCTTTCTTCGCCTTGGCGAACACATCGTCGATGGTGCCCGCGAACAGGAAGGCGCTCTCGGGCAGGTCATCGCACTCGCCGTTCAGGATCATCCTGAAGCCGCGCAGGGTCTCCTTCAGCGGCACATACTGACCAGGCATACCGGTGAACTGCTCCGCAACATGGAAGCTCTGGCTCAGGAAGCGCTGCACCTTACGGGCGCGGCCGACGGTCAGCTTGTCCTCTTCGCTCAGTTCGTCCATGCCCATGATGGCAATGATATCCTGCAGCTCCTTGTAGCGCTGCAGCACCTTCTGGACATCGCGGGCGATCTCGTAGTGCTCCTGACCCACGACCTCGGGGCTGAGGATGCGGCTGGTGGAATCCAGCGGGTCCACAGCGGGTAAATGCCCTGTGATGCAATGTCACGGCTCAGGACCGTGGTGGCATCCAGATGGGTGAAGGTGGTGGCAGGGGCCGGGTCGGTCAGGTCGTCGGCGGGAACGTAGACAGCCTGCACCGAGGTGATGGAACCCTTGCGGGTGGAGGTAATGCGCTCCTGCAGAGCGCCCATCTCAGTGGCCAGGGTGGGCTGGTAACCCACGGCAGAGGGCATACGGCCCAGCAGAGCCGAGACCTCAGAGCCTGCCTGCGTGAAACGGAAGATGTTGTCGATGAAGAGCAGCACGTCCTGATTCTTGACATCGCGGAAATACTCCGCCATGGTCAGGCCGGAAAGTGCAACGCGCATACGGGCTCCGGGCGGCTCGTTCATCTGGCCGTAAACCAGCGCAGTCTTGTTGATAACGCCGCTCTCGGTCATTTCACCGTACAGGTCGTTGCCCTCACGGGTGCGCTCGCCAACGCCGGTGAACACCGAGTAGCCGTTGTGCTCGGTGGCAATGTTATAGATCAGCTCCTGGATCAGGACGGTCTTGCCGACACCGGCACCGCCGAACAGGCCGATCTTGCCGCCCTTGGCGTAGGGGCAGATCAGGTCCACGACCTTGATGCCGGTCTCCAGGATCTCGGTGGTGTTCTGCTGTTCCTCATAGCTGGGGGGATCGCGGTGGATGGGCCAGTAGGCCTCCGGGGTGGGGGCAGGCTTATTGTCCACCGGCTCACCCAGCAGGTTGAACACGCGGCCCAGGCACTGGTCACCCACAGGCACCCGGATGGACTCGCCGGTGTCCACGGCATCCGTGCCGCGCACCAGGCCATCGGTGCTGCTCATGGCAATGCAGCGGGCCACATTGTCGCCGGTGAGCTGAGCGACCTCCACCACCAGCTTCTGGCCATGGTTGTCGATCTCAATGGCGTTGAGCAGGTCCGGCAGCTCGCCATCCTTGAACTGGATGTCCAGCACCGGGCCGATGACCTGGATCACCTTGCCGATGTGTTTTTCGGACATAGGCTATTCTCCTTTTTTAGATTTCTGCGCCTGCCACGATCTCGGTGATCTCCTGCGTGATGGCAGCCTGACGGGCGCGGTTGTAATACAGATTCAGATCGTCGATGATCTCGTCGGCGTTTTTGGTGGCGGCATCCATGGCGGTGCGGCGGGCGGCCAGCTCACTGGCCACGCTCTCGCACACGGCGCCGTAGAGGACACCAGCCACATACTCGGGGATGATGGCGCGGAACACTTCCTCGCTGCTGGGCTTGTACAGGATCTGACTGCGGCGGGCAGCGGCCTTCTGCTCCTCGGTGGGCTCAATGGTCAGGGGCAGCACCTCGAGGGTGGTGGCCGTCTGGGTCATCATGGAGTCAAAGCGGGTGTAGCAGAGCTTCACCGCGTCGTACTCGCCCTTCAGGTAGCCCTCGGTGATCTTCCGGGAGAGGGCAAAGCACTCACCCACCGAGACATCCGCCGCCAGCAGCACCTCTTCGGTGAACAGGTCGGCCCCGTGGTGGGCAAAGTACTCCTGACTTCTTTTGCCAATGGGCAGCACCGTGACCGGGCCCTGCTGGGCCTCCGCCTGCTTGAGCACGTTGGAGTTATATCCACCGGCCAGGCCGCGGTCGCCTGCAATGACGACCAGCAGGGTGCGTTTGATCTCTGCCCGGCGCAGGTAGGGGCTGCGGGCCCGGGGGTCTGCAGCCGCAATGCCGGTCAGCGTGTCGTGCAGCGTTTCAAAGTAGGGGCGGCTGTGCTCCACCCGCTCCTTGGCACGGCGCATTTTGGAGGAAGCCACCAGTTCCATTGCCTTGGTGATCTGCATGGTACTCTCTACGCTTTCGATGCGCAGCTTGATGTCCTTCATGGAACCTGCCATGCGTTACGCCTCCTTCCCTCAGTGCGCCTTGACGAAGCTCTCGGTGTAAGCGGACAGAACGCCCTTGAGTGCTTCCTCGGTGTCCTTGTCCAGATTGCCGGTGGTGCGGATGGTCTCCATCACAGCGGCACCGGCGGCATCATTCTCGAGATATTCGTACAGGCCCTTTTCGTATTCGGCCACATCAGCCACCTTGACCTTGACCAGAAGATCATGGATGGTGGCATACAGGATCGCCACCTGCTTTTCCACGGGCACGGGGGCCGAGCGGTTCTGCTTGAGCACTTCCACAATGCGTTCGCCCTGTGCCAGGCGGGCCTTGGTGTCCGCGTCCAGATCGGAACCGAACTGGGCAAAGGACTGCAGCTCACGATACTGAGAGTAAATCAGCTTCAGCGTACCGGCGACCTTCTTCATGGCCTTGATCTGGGCGTTGCCGCCAACACGAGAAACCGAAATGCCGGGGTTGACAGCGGGCATAACGCCCGAGTGGAACAGCTCCGTTTCCAGGAAGATCTGACCATCGGTGATGGAGATGACGTTGGTGGGGATGTAGGCCGAAACGTCGCCCGCCTGGGTCTCGATGATGGGCAGAGCCGTCAGGCTGCCGCCGCCCAGCTCATTGGAGAGCTTGGCCGCGCGTTCCAGCAGACGGGAGTGCAGGTAGAACACGTCGCCGGGGTAAGCCTCACGTCCCGGGGGACGGCGGATCAGCAGCGATAGTGCACGGTAGGCCACGGCGTGCTTGGACAGGTCGTCGTAGATGATGAGGACATGCTTGCCCTGATGCATGAAATATTCGCCCATGGCACAGCCGGAGTACGGTACGATATACTGCAGGGGCGAAAGCTCGGATGCCGTTGCGGACACCACGATGGTGTAGCCCATAGCACCGGCCTCGGTCAGGCTCTGCACCAGGTTTGCCACGGTGGAGCGCTTCTGGCCGATGGCAACATAGATGCAGATGAGGTTCTTGCCCTTCTGGTTGATGATGGTGTCGGTGGCGATGGCGGTCTTACCGGTCTGGCGGTCGCCGATGATCAATTCGCATTGTCCCCGGCCGATAGGAATCATGGAGTCGATGGCCTTGATGCCGGTCTGCAGGGGTTCCTTGACCGGCTGGCGGTCGATGATGCCGGGGGCCGGGCTCTCGATGGCCCGGAACTCGGTGGTCTCAATGGGGCCTGCGCCGTCGATCGGCTGGCCCAGTGCATTGACCACGCGGCCGATCATCGCCTCACCCACGGGCACGGAAACGACCTTGCCGGTGCGCTTGACGGTGCTGCCTTCCTTGATGCCGACATCGGAGCCCAGCAGAACGATGGAGACCGTGTTTTCCTCCAGGTTCTGGGCCATACCGTATTCGCCGTTGTCAAACTGAAGCAGCTCACCTGCCATGCACTTTTCCAGGCCGCTGGCCCGGGCGATGCCGTCGCCTACCATGATGACCGTGCCGACTTCGCTCTGCTCGATGACATTCTCGTAGTGCTTGATCTGGGCACGGATGATCTTGGAGATCTCTTCAGGTTTCAGTTGCATTGTCTTGTATTCACCACTCAATTCTTAAAATCTTTCGGGTGGAAATTCGATGGATCACAGTGTCACGGAAGCGATATCCCTGCGCAGCGCCGCCAGACGGTTCTGAACCGTTCCGTCCAGCTCGGTGCCCTCGATATCCAGCCGGATGCCGCCCAGCACAGCCGGATCGACCTTTGTTTTCAGGTCGATGGTCTTGCCGGTGAGCTTCTCCAGCTTTTCGTGCAGGCTCTTCACCTGCTGCTCCGTCATTGCCACTGCAGTGGTTGCCGCTGCTTCCAGAATGCCGTGTGCCTGATTGTAGCGCACACGGTAAGCCCGTGCGCAGCCGGACAGCTCCCGCAGGGTGCCCTTCTCGCACAGGATCTTCAAAAAGTTCAGCACATAGAGGTGGACCTGATCCCGCAGTGCTTCGTCCAGCAGGCCGCAGCGCTCTCTTTTGGGGATGCTGGGGGTGCTGAGCAGATGCAGGTAGTCCGGGTTTGCCTTAAAAAGCGCCACGGCTTCGTCCAGCTCACCCAGAATGCGGGCCTCCAGCCCTTCCTCCGCTGCCAGGTCGTACAGGCTTCCGCCGTACATCCTTGCTGTCTCGGTCATGATGCTTCACCCACGTTTTTGATAAATTCGTCGATCAGGTCCTTGTGGTCGGCTTCCTTGATCTCACGCTCGACCACCTTGGAGGCGATCTCCATGGCCATGCCGCCGATCTCGTCCTTTGCCTCGTTCACGGCCTTCTTGCGCTCCTGCGCAATGTCAGCCTCCGCCTTCTGCTTCAGGGCAGCGGCCTGTGCACGGGCCTCGCCCACGATCTCTTCACCGCGGGCGGTGGCCGTTTTCTGGGCACGGGCAACGATCTGGTTGGCCTCGGCGCGGGCATTCTGCAGGTTCTGCTCGTACTCCGCTTTCATGGCCTCAGCCTCGGTGCGCAGCTTGGTGGCATCAGCGATCTGGCTGTCTGCCTTCGCCTTGCGCTCTGCGATCACGTTTTTGACCGGATTCAGCAGGAACTTTTTGAAGATGAACAGCTGGATCATCAGGTTGCAGATCTGGGCCAGAAAGGTCCAGCCGTCCAGCGTGATCAACGCCTGGTACAGTTCCATAAGCGTCTCCTTTCGTTCTTTTGTAAAAGGTTCCGCTTATGCCAGGAACTTCATAAACATGCCGGGTGCCAGGAAGATCAGCAGCAGGCCGGTAACAAAGCCGTAAATACCGGTGGTCTCGGAAAGTGCAACGCCCAGGATCAGGGTGCTGGTAACGTCGCTCTTGCACTCGGGCTGACGGCCCACGGCTTCACAGGCAGCAGCTGCTGCGTTGCCTTCGCCGATACCGGGGCCGATACCTGCGATCAGTGCGCAGCCTGCGCCGATGCCACAGCCTGCCAGGGCGATACCACGAGCAAGGTACTGAAAGTCAGTCATAAGTTTTGTCCTCCAAAAAAGTTTTTGTTTTGGGAGATGCCGTTGTGAGGGCTTAGTCCTCACCGGCAGCACGTTTGATGAAAATTGCGGTCAGGGTACAGAAGATGAACGCCTGAATGCAGCCGCCGAACCAGTCGAAATACAGGCCCGTAAAGGCCGGGATGCCGATCTGGAACAGCTGGATCTGGCTCAGGAAGCCGGGCAGCCAGCCGAAGATGACATGGCTCAGGCTTGCCAGCGCCCAGTACAGCAGTGTGGAAATGACAGTACCGGACAAGATGTTGCCAAAGTGACGGAACGCCATACTGACGGGGGTGGAAACCTCCGACAGCACATTGATGGGTGCCATGATGAAGATCGGGTCCAGCAGGCCCTTCAGGTAGGAAAGGATGCCGTTGGTCTTGATCTTGTAGTACAGGATCAGCACGAACACCACAATGGCCCACGCCGCCTCGGTGTTCAGGTCAGCTGTGGGGCTCCACAGGCCGATGACACTGATGAGATTGCAGCCGATGCTCAGAGCGAAGATCGCGCCGATGAGCGGGGGATATACTTATCAAAGTGATAGCCCATGTTGTCGTGCACGAACTGGTCCAGCCGTTCCACGATGAACTCGGCCGCGGCCTGCCGCTTTGAGACATTTTCCAGCTTGAGGTTGCTGCCCAGCCAGATGGCCAGGCCCGAAAGCAGCGCCATGACGATCCAGGTAGTGACTAGGGTCTGGGAGATCTTGAGATCGCCCAGCAGGGGGATGTCCGTATGGATGGTATACAGGATCTTTGCGCCGTTCAGTTCCATTTGTTACGTTTCACCCCCTTCGTCACGGGGCTCAGCCTCCGGCTCCGGGGCGGGTTCGGGGTCGTCCTCCACAGAGACATCCACCGAGGGCCCGGCCGGTGCAAGGGGCTTGTACTTGCCGGTTATTTGCAGGTAGTAGATCGTAACACGCGGGAACAGCAAGGGCAGAACGCTGGCAAAGGGCTGGAAGCAGGGTGCCCCGATGGACACGATGATCCACACCGCCTGCAAAAATTCTGACGTTGTAGGAAGCTTGTAATGTGGCTTTGCGCCGTTTCTCATCCTGCTCGTCGATGACCTTCTGACACACGATGCAGATGCCCGCAAAGTTGCCGATGGCCACGGCCGCGCCGATGAGACTGCCCAGAACGACAGTGTAATCAAATTTCACCCAGCCAACCAGGTGCAGCGCCGCAAAGGCCACCCACAGGGCAGCGGTGCAGATGGCCGTACCGCAGGCGATGCGCGTCAGCTCCTTTTTGGATTCCGGCTGTAGTTTCATAAAGGGGAACCTCCTGTGATGTTTACTGATGTGAGTTGAACCCCACCCGCTTTGGTTTTTCCTTTTTGGTGCGGTCCATGTGTTCCTTTGCAAAATACCAGAAGTTCTGTGCCCCGGCAGCAAGCCCCAGCAGGATGGCCGGCAGGAACACCCATTCCGGCCAGCTCCAGTTGTTCACCGCCCACCATGCACCGCCCAGACACATGACCAGCGGCAGCAGCATATTCAGGCCCAGCTGGGTCAGCCAGACAAGATCTTCCAGCGCCTTGTACCAGCCCTTCATGCGGTGTCGCCCCCTCCCTCTGTGCGCAGGCCCGAAACAGCAGCCCGCCGCACCCTTTCGCAATGGTTTCGCTCCGGTTAAGAAGCTCATATGGATAGTATAATTCAATTCACTGAACTTTTCAATCAATTTTCCACCGATTTTTGGTAAAACTTCATAGTTCGTTCACACTAACGCCATAATTGTACGTCCACGGTGGAGTATGTCCGTCTCCGGCAGCATCAATACCAAAAATATGATAGGTTTCTTGTGCAAAACGCAAAAACCGCCCAGCTCATTTGAGAGCCGGGCGGCGGTTATCCTGGAAGTGCGGGGGTCAGCTGTCCTTGCGTTTGATCCACACCTGCGTGCCGTAGAAGGGATTGGCAGTGCCAAGGCACAGGCCCTGGTCGGTGGTGGCGAATGCCCGCAGACCATGGTTGTAGGGGTCTCCAAAACCGTCCACGGTGATGGTCTGGAAGTTCACGCCGTCCTCCGAAACATACAGGTCAAAGCCCTGCTTTGCCTTGCGCATGTAGTTGAGCAGTCGGATGGCACTGGCGATGTTGCTGATTGTGATGTTCTTGAACACGAATTTGTAGGAAAACTTGATGGTCTGGGCCAGCGTTTCGGGGTCCCCGTTGCCGTCGGGGTCCGTCGCCTGCAATGCCTTCATCAGGGTCTTGAGGTATTCCCACTGGGTCTTCCACTGCGCAGGGGTGCGCGTCAGCAGGTTGCCATTGACGAACTGACCAACGCACTCCAGCATACTGCTGGTGTCAAAGGTACCCACATACAGCTTGCCATCGTACACCTGCATCCGCCAGATGTACTGGTTCTCGCTGCGCCCAAAGCCGGACTTTAAACCAGAAAGGCTGCCGGAGGGGAACATCTTGGTGGCATTGCCCACCACAAGCTCCATGTTCTCGTCCCTGTCCATGCGGTACAGGTTCACCGACTGTTCCAGATTGGCATTGATGAACCGGCAATCCAGTCCGCCGCCAAACTGACCGTCGGCATTCTTGCCGGTCTTGGCAAAGAGGATGCGCTCCAGTGCGATCTCTTCGTCGTTGTACTCACCAATATAGAGGTGGTCGTTGTACACGATCAGGTTCGCCGCACCGGAGCGGGTGCGTTCCGGGTCGATGCCGAAGGTGTAGCGGGCACCATCCTTTTCCTGATCGCCTGCCACGGGTGTCCATGTGAAGGTGCCGTCAGGGTTCTGATCGCCCCGCACCAGTGCAAAGGACTGCATGGTGTTGTCATCCGGCATATTGTCCTCGGTTCCGGTGCAGATGGAAACATACAGGCGGCCATTGAACTCAGCCATATCCCAGATGCTGCCGCCGTAGATGCTGTCGGCGTAGTGATAGGCGGGGTAGTTGAACAGGCTGTCGGAATCCGCGATCTGGGTAAAGCCCTTTTCCGGGTCGGAGGAGATCAGCAGGGCGGCGCTGCTCTTGCCGGTGGCGGCATCCATGGTCACGTTGCTGATGACCAGCTGATCCTTGTAGACACACATACCGCGGATGCCCACGGAGATGCCCTGCTGGTAGGCTGCGGCATAATCCTGCACACTGTTCAGACCGATATACACCGGCTTGCACTCGTCGGTGGCGGGGTCCACCTGCCAGATGCTGGGCAGAAAGCCGATGCCGCCGCCGCCCACACTGCCGCAGAAGTACAGCTTGCCGTTATACTCCAATGCGTTGCGGAACAGGGGGTGTAACCGTTGTAGGAGCCGGACATCAACACCTTGGTCTCGCCGGTCTTGGTGTTGATCTTCACCAGCACGCCCTTGGGCCTACCGCCATCCTCCTCGGTCAGAAAGAAGGTGCCGTTGTAAAGGGCATCGAAGGTGGCGGCAAGCACCTTGTCGTCGTATTCGTCGCCCAGACTGCTCTTCATCAGGGAGAGGGTGTTGCCGATGGCGGCGTAGCAGGTGCCCACATACAGCCAGTCCCCGTAGCCGACCGCCGACCATGCGTAGTTCTGACCCCGGTCACCGGCGTTGTAGGCGGCATCCTCCGGGTCAGTCACGACCGCCACCGCACCGTCTCCCAGATAATCCACGATGCCGTCTGCGGTTTTGACATCCTTTTCCGGGTGGGTGATCTTCTCAAATGTCTGGTCGTCCTTGCTGTAAAAGAAAGTATTGCTTTCGTCAAGAGGTTCCAGAGTGGTCAGTTCCTCCCAGCCATCGGCCTGCCCGACCGCCTCCGTGCCTTCTGCCGACACCAGAAGCTGCACCGGCAGAGCGGACAGCATCGCTGCTGCCAGCACGCCGCTGATGACACGTTTCCAGTTCATATCGTTCTCCTTATCTACTCTGCCATTTCTTCAAAAACAGGAAAGAGCCGTCAATGTTTTTCATTGTAGCACAGTCCTGTCGGAAGTGCAAAGGTGCCTTGCTGCTTTTTGCGGATGATTCTTGTAAAATATGTGTGGCAGTCCGCAAAAAAGCCGCCCGGCTCCTGCGAACCGGGCGGCAAAAGGCAAACTTATGAAAATGATTTACCAGAGGTTTGCGGTCTCGTTGTACAGGCCCTCGTAGCTCTTGGCAGAGAGATCCCAGCTGAAGTCACACTCCATATCGTACTTGATGAGGTTGTTCCAGTCTTCCTTGTTGTAGTAGCGGTCCTGTGCGCGGCAGCATGCGTCGTACAGCTCGTGGGCGCTGTAGCCCGCGAAGGTAAAGCCGTTGCCCTCACCCAGCGTGCAGTCATGGATGGAATCCCGCAGGCCGCCGGTCTCGCGGACGATGGGAGGCGTGCCATAGCGGCAGGCCACCATCTGTGCCAGGCCGCAGGGCTCGCTCTTGGAAGGCATGATGAAGGCATCTGCACCTGCGTAGATCTCCTGCGACAGGGCCGGCTCGAAGCCGATGTAGGTGCCCACGCGGCCCGGATGGCGTGCGCACAGGTCGGAGAAGAAGGTCTCGTACTGGTTCTCGCCGCTGCCCAGAATGACCAGCTCGATGCCGCGGTCCACCAGACCATCAGCAATGCTCTGCACCAGGTCAAAGCCCTTCATGCCGACCATGCGGCTGACCATGGCAAAGACGGGGCTGCCATCCTTGTTCAGGCCGAACTTATCCTGCAGGGCTTCCTTGCACTTTGCCTTGCCCTCTTCAACATTGGTCACATCGTAGTTGAAGGGGATCTTGGGGTCAGTGGCGTGGTTATTGGCCTCCATATCAATGCCGTTCAGGATGCCGCAGAGCTTATACTGCTTTTCCCGCAGCAGGGCATCCAGACCGTAGCTGAACCAGGGGTCCAGGATCTCCTGTGCGTAGGTGGGACTGACGGTGGTGATCTTATCTGCCGTCTCAAAGGCACCCTTCATAAAGTTGGCGCAGCCATCGTACTCCACGATGTGCTGGTCGCGGTGGCCGATGCCGCAGGTATCCTCCAGGATATCGGTGCCGTACTTGCCCTGATATGCGATGTTGTGGATGGTGAAGATGGTCTTGATCCGGTTGAACTTATCCAGATGGCGGTAGTACAGGTTCAGGTAAACGGGAACCAGTGCGGTCTGCCAGTCGTTGCAGTTGATGATATCGGGGGTGAAGTCGATGTAGAACAGGGTCTCCAGCACAGCGCGGGAGAAGAAGGCAAAGCGCTCGCCGTCATCATAGAAGCCGTACAGGCCGCGGCGCTTGAAGTAATACTCGTTGTCCAGGAAGTAGTAGGTCACGCCGTTGACCTCAGCCTTGAACAGGCCGCAGTACTGGCTGCGCCAGCCCACGGGCACCGAGTAGTTGGTAACATACTCCAGCTTGTCGCGCATTTTCAGGTCGCCGTACAGCGGCATGATGACGCGGGCATCCACGCCGTCCTTGACCAGAGCCTTGGGCAGGGAGCCTGCCACGTCGGCCAGACCGCCGGACTTGGCAAAGGGGGTCGCTTCCGAAGCGGCATACAGGATCTTCATAGTATTTCTCCTTTCCAGAAAAAAGGGCGGATACAAAGAGCGGGCGGGGGCGCAAAGGCCCCCGCCCCTCTTTGAGAGGGGCTACCGGGGAGGGAGCCGCCCCTGTGAAAGTTTCAGTGTGTCAGGCTCAGACAGTGTGGTTCTTCTGAACATAGACCGGGAAGCTCTCGGTACCGGAGAGCTTCTTGTCGGCGGTCACACGCACGTTCTTATCGGTGACAACGCAGTCCAGCTGAGCGCCTGGTTCCACAACGGTATCCTGCATCAGGACACAGTTTCTGACCACAGCACCCTTCTTGACGCGAACGCCGCGGAACAGCACGCAGTTCTCCACGGTGCCCTCGATGACACAGCCATCGGCCAGCAGGGAATTGCTGACGGAAGAGCCGTTGACGTAGCGCACGGGGTTGTCATCACGGATCTTGGTGTAGACAGGGCTCTCCTTGGGGAACAGAGCGTTCAGGTTTTTCTCATCGATGAGCTTGAGGTTCTCATCAAAGTAGCTCTTCATGTCGCAGACATGGGCCACATAGCCGGTGTACTCCAGAGCACGGATGTTCAGGATGTTGACGTTGTGGGCCAGGATGTCACGCTCAAAGTAGATCAGACCGCGGGAGGTCGCATCCTTGACCAGCTTGATCAGGGTCTCGCGCTCCAGAACATAGATGTTCAGGTCCAGGTTCTGGACACCGGGGCGGTAATCATTGAACAGCAGCTCGGTCACACGGCCGTCGGCATCAACGGTCAGGGTGTAGTTGTCATTCTTGCGGCCCTCGGGGATCTCGGTCTTCTGGTAAGCGACGGTCACATCGGCGCCGCTTGCCTGATGGGCAGCCAGCAGGGCGTTGAAATCGTAGTTGATGGCGATGTTGGCATCGCTCATGACCACGTACTTTTCCTTCTGGTTCTCCAGGAAGTTCATGATAGAGCCCAGAGCTTCCACACGGCCGGAATAGATGCGCACGCCCTTCTCAGCGAAAGGCGGCACGATGTTCAGGCCGCCGTGACGGCGGGCCATATCCCACTCACGGCCGGAGCCCAGATGGTCCATCAGGGAATGGTAGTTCTTGCGCACCACGATGGAAACATTGGAGATGCCGCAGTTTGCCATGCTGGACAGCATAAAGTCCACCATGCGGTAACGGCCTGCAAAGGGGATCGAAGCCATGGTGCGCTCAGTCACAAGCTCCGGTACGGTGTTATCATAGCTGTTGGGGAAAATGATGCCCAACGCATTGTTGTTCTGGCTCAGCATACTTCCTCGCCCTCCTTGACGGAATCAAATACTTTGGCACCCTCTTTTTTTTACGGTAGCGCCTGCGCCAACGGTAAGGCCGGTACCCACATGTGCAATGGGGCCCTCGCCGCCGATCTTGGCACCGGCACCCACCACAACGTCCTCAGCCAGGATGCAGCGCTTGACCACGGCACCTGCCTTGACCACAACGCCATCCATCAGGACAGCATCCTCAACGGTAGCGCCCTCTTCCACGGTAACGCCTGCGCTCAGGACAGAGTGCTGGACGCGGCCATAGATCTGGCAGCCCTCCGTGATGAGGGAATCCTGCACCACGGCGCGGGGGCCGATCTTCTGGGCGGGCAGCACGGGGTTGCGGCTGTAGATCTTCCACTTCTTGTCGAAGATATCAATGCCGGAGTTTTCGGGGTCCAGCACTTCCATGTTGGCTTCCCACAAGCTGTCGATGGTGCCCACGTCACGCCAGTAGCCGTTGAAGTGGTAAGCATACATCTTGCGGCCATCCCGCAGCAGAGCGGGGATGATGTTCATGCCAAAGTCGTTCTTGGAGTTGGGATCAGCCTCGTCCTCTTCCAGGTACTTTTTGAGCACATCCCAATTGAAAATGTAAATTCCCATGGAGGCCAGATTGGACTTGGGAACCGGGGGCTTCTCCTGGAACTCGGTGATTTTATCGTTCTCGTCTGCCACCATCAGGCCAAAGCGGGAAGCTTCCTTCCAATCGACCTCCATGACAGCCACGGAGAACTCCGCGCCCTTTTCCTTGTGGAAGCGCAGGAAGTCGGCGTAGTCCTGCTTGCAGATCTGGTCACCGGACAGGATGATCACGTACTCGGGATCATAGCTGTCGATGAAGCTGATGTTCTGGTAGATGGCGTTTGCAGTGCCTTTGTACCAGTCGGTGCCCTTTGCCTGCTCGTAGGGGGGCAGGGTGTGCACGCCGCCGTACAGGCGGTCCAGATCCCATGGCTGTCCGTTGCCGATGTACTCGTTCAGCTTCTGGGGCTGATACTGGGTCGCGATGCCCACAGTATCAATGTTAGAGTTGACGCAGTTGGACAGCGGGAAGTCCACGATGCGGTATTTGCCGCCGAACCCCACTGCAGGTTTTGCCGTTTTCTGTGTCAGCGCGTACAAGCGCGAGCCACGTCCGCCGGCAGGATCATTGCCACAATTTCTTTTGCCATAGCTTTATTCTCCCCTTTTACACATTTCCGGATTTATTGGATTTGGAAATGGTTTGACTGTGTTGTGCGGATGCGCCCCGGTCACTCCTCGGTCTTGGCGGCCTTTTTGGCGCGGGGCTTGCGGGCAGGCTTTTCGGCTGCCGCAGGGGCAGCTTCAGCGGGCTCGGCTTTGGGTTTGCGGCCCCGCTTGGCGGGTGCTGCTTCGGGTGCGGCAGCGGCTTCTGCCTTGGGCTTCCGGCCGCGCTTGGCCGGAGCCTTTTCCGGTGCAGGTTCCGCTTCTGCCTTTGCCTTGCGGGTAGAGGTCTTTTGGGCTTTTCCTCCTTCACGGCAGGCTCAGCCTTGGCAGTCTTCGTGGTCTTGGCGGCTGTCTTTTTGGCAGCGGTCTTTTTCACGGTCTGGGCCGTCTTGGCCGGATCTGCTGCCTTGCGGGTGCGCTTGGTGGGCACCTCAAAATACAGGGTGCTCATGGGCGGCAGGGTGATGGTGATGCTCTGCTCAAAGCCATGCATCGGCTTTTTGTGGGTGCGCACGGACTTGTTATGGACCGCGCCGGAACCGCCGAAGGCCTCATCATCGCTGTTCAGCACTTCCTTGTATGTACCTGCCACAGGTGCGCCCAGGGTGTAGCCCTCGCGCAGGACGGGGTTGAAGTTGCAGACCACGAGGATCTGCTTGCCGTTTGCATCCTTGCGCAGGAAGGCGATGACGCTCTGACGGGAGTCGTCGGGCACGATCCACTGGAAGCCCTCCCAGCTGTAGTCGATCTGCCAGAAGGCGGGGGGTGCTCTTTGTAGAAGGCGTTCAGGGTCTTGACGTAGGTCTGCAGCTCGGTGTGCTTGTCGTAGCCCAGCAGCATCCAGTCCAGCTGCTGGTTCTCATTCCATTCGATGAACTGGGCAAATTCCTGTCCCATGAACAGCAGTTTTTTGCCGGGGTGCGCGGTCATATAGCCATAAAAGGCGCGCAGCTGTGCGAACTTGTGGTCGTAGTCGCCCGGCATTTTGTTGATGAGGCTGCATTTGCCATGCACCACCTCGTCGTGGCTGATGGGCAGCACGAAATGTTCGCTGAACGCGTAGAAAAAGCTGAACGTCACCTTATTGTGGTTGCCTGCGCGGAACAGCGGGTCCGTGCTCATATAGCTGAGCATGTCGTTCATCCAGCCCATGTTCCACTTGAAGTTGAAGCCCAGGCCTCCGTCGCTGGCCGGTTTGGTGACCATGGGCCATGCGGTGGACTCCTCCGCGATCATGCACTTGTGGGGGTGGCGGCCCAGAACCGTATCGTTCAGCTTGCGCAGGAAAGCCACTGCTTCCAGGTTCTCCTTGCCGCCATTCTTATTGGGCTCCCATTCGCCCTGCTTGCGGTTGTAATCCAGGTACAGCATGCTGGCCACGGCATCTACACGCAGGCCGTCGATGTGATACTCCGTCAGCCAGTACAGTGCGCTGGAGATCAGGAAGCTCTGCACCTCGCTGCGGCCGAAGTCGAACACCATCGTGCCCCATTCCTTGTGCTCGCCGCGCTTCGGATTCGGGTCCTCGTAGCAGGGTTCGCCGTCAAACTCGTACAGGCCGAAGGCGTCCTTCGGGAAGTGGGCGGGTACCCAGTCCATAATGACGCCGATGCCGGCGGCATGGAGCTTATCCACAAAGGCCATGAAGTCCTTGGGGGTGCCGTAGCGGCTGGTGGGGGCGAAATAGCCCGTCACCTGATAGCCCCAGCTCCCGTCGAAAGGATATTCCATCAGGGGCATCAGCTCCACGTGGGTATAGCCCATCTCCCGGATGTAGGGGATCAGCTCATCGGCCAGCTCGGAATAATTATAGGGAACCTTCTCGTCCTTCAGCTTCCAGCTGCCCGCGTGCATCTCATAGATGTTCATCGGGCCGTTGATCACGTCCGCCTTTTTCTGAGCAGTCTGCCAGGCATCATCGTGCCAGGCAAAGCCGGTGATATCGTAGACCTTGCTGCCGTTGGAGGGCCGGGTCTCCGCATGGAACGCATAGGGGTCGGCCTTGTAGATCAGGTCGCCGCCCCGGGTGGTCACACAGTACTTGTAGACATCGTATTCCTTTACGCCGGGGATGAACAGCTCCCAGACAGAATCCCCATCCACTTTACGCATCGGGTGGCTGCCCGGCTTCCAGCTGTTGAAATCGCCCACCACACTGATGGCGGCTGCATGGGGTGCCCAAACACGGAACACCACACCGGACTCTCCGGCGCGGGTCTCAAGGTGTGCACCAAAGTAACGGTATGCTTCGCAGTTGTTGCCCTGCTTGAACAGATAAATCGGCAGATCCGAGGGATCTTTCTGGATCTTTTCTTCCGTCGGTCTCATAAACAGCTCCTCCCCGTACAGGCCGCAGTGAGCCTATACCTTTGTACTCTCTTATATTAAAGAATTTTGTCCGATTTTTCAAGGGCTTTCCGTCAAAATCTACCATAATCTTTTCGTCAATATTTTTCCATTGTGGTCAACTTATCCAATTTTACACAAGAATTCTCGGCAAACTTTACAGAATATAGGGCAAAAAGAAAGACCCGCCTCATTTTTCCTGCAAATCCAGGAAACTGAAGCGGGTGCTTTTTTCAAATTTTTCCGTGTGCTATGCGGTTCAACCTACAACGTAAACGTTGACCTGAATGGCTCCGTTGATGACCGACTCTGCGTAGGTCTCATAGAACAGGTCCACCAGGATCTGGCCCTTCTGCACCGCGATACCGGTGTCGGTGGCAACGGCATAACCGTAAACAAAGCTGCCGTCCGTGGAAGTGATGTACAGCAGCGTGCCATAGGGGATAACGCTGGGGTCAACGGCAACGGTGCCGTAGCCCAGGCCCAGGCCCGACGAGCCCTTGCCCGTGCGGGAATAATAGCCCGTGGCCTTGCCGGTGAGGACCTGGCTGTACGAGGCGGGGGCGTTGGTGGTGCCGTCCGGCCCGGTCAGGGGAGAAACGGGCGCACCGGCACCATAGGTCTTGATGACATGGTCGGTGGGCTCCACCGTGGTGGTCACATCCACCACCATGCTGTTTTCCAGCTCGCCGTCCACATACTTTTCGCGGGTGGTCACGGTCTGCTGGCCTCCGCCCCATGCTGCAGGGTGGTGGCCCGGCCGGTGTTGCGGAAGTACAGGCTGGTGTAGACATACTGGGTGTCATAGGGGATGGTCTGGGTCTCCACCTTGTCCTGGTAGTCCACCCGGTGCACCGTGATCTCACTGCCCACAGTGACCAGCTGATCCAGCGCAGGCTCGGTGTAGTCATCTGCCTCCAGGGTGATGCCGAAGCGCGCTCCAGCGCTTCGGCAACAGTGCCAAAGGCCATCTTCACCGGGTACTCCTGGCCGTCGGCCTGGATGTTCACGGTGAAGGCCCGCTCAATGTTCAGGGTGGCAAGATTGCCGCTGAACGCGGTGTAGTAAACGTGGTCGCCCTCTTCGGCCTCAATACCGGAAAGGCTCATGACGCGGGCAGGGTCAGTCTCACTGCTGACCACCAGCTGACGCGCACCATCGGAGTCGGTGACGTAGGTCAGCCGCAGATTCGCGGCGGTCACGGCCAAAGTGAACACAAGGCTCACTGCCATGACGCAGAACGCCAGCACACGGGGTGTGACCGCACGAGCGCGGTCAGACAATGCTTTTTGAAATTTGACGGAAGCGATACGAGACAACTCCTCTCTTTTCATCATTTTGGAATGCGGCGGGCTCTTCCTTTGCCCGCAAAGCGCAGGGCATTTTCCCCTGCAAAGGGCCGTCTTTTTATACGGCGTTTTACTTCCTGAGAAATAAAATTTAGACGCTCCAACGTGTGTATGATCCGTTGAGCGGGCACTATTTTAGCAGACGACGGCCCATTTGTCAAATCTGTGCGCTTCTGCTTGACAATTGTTTCACATAGTTTTTTGTGCAATCTGTACATTGTTTTCCCTGATTCAGAATGATTTCGGGCGTTTCCTTCTGAAATTTTCCCAAAAAATTGGTCGTATTCATTCATAATTTTTTAACATTTCAAGTCTGTTTCCCGGGGAGAAATCGCCGGGCTCTTTTGCACATTCCGGCGCATCAATCATGCGTAATCCGACATTTTGCGGCACAAATTCCCCGCTGTTTTCCTGCCGGAAATAATGGGGAGTTTCTCCGCAGTTTCTCTCAAAAACCGGCTTCCAGCAAAATGCCGAAAGGTAAAAAACGCCATAAAAAAAGACCACACTTCCGTGCCCTGCCGCAAACCGGTACAATGGGGTCAAAAAAAGAAGAAAGGAAGGTTTTTATGCAGATCAAGATCACTCCCCGCACGCTGGGCGGCACCGAATTCACAGCCCAGCCCGCCCGGCTGCACCTGGGCGCACAGAACGCCGAGGGCGTGGACCGGCTGGTGTTCCAGCTGCCTGCGGAATGGGCCGGGTGCAGCGTCACCCTGCACATCCGCCACAGCGACGGCACCCTTGCCGCACCCCTTGTGCTGGATGCAGCGCACAGCGCGCCCGTGGGCCGCAGCTTCACGGCTGGCCCGCCGGGCAATGGATGCTGGCCGCCACCGACGGCAGCGGCTATACCGCTTACACCCGCCCGGGCCGGTACGATGTCTACGACATTCTGCCCACCGACGGCACCGAGGAGGAGCCCAGTCCCTCGGTGTACGAACAGTTCATCGCCCAGGTATCGGGGCAGGCCGATGCGGCGGTGCAGGCGGCCCAGAACAGTGCCGCCAGTGAGGCCAGTGCCGCCCGGCAGGCGCAGGCCGCTGCCGACGCTGCCGAGCGGGCCGCACTGAATGGCAGCCGTGCCGCGACCTCGGCTTCCCGCGCCGAGAGCGCCGCCCTGCGTGCCGAATCCTTTGCGCCCGAGGACGGCACCCTGCTCAGTGTCAACGGCAAAGGCGGCGCGGTGGTGCTGGACGCGCAGGACGTAGGCGCGCTGCCTGCCCCGGTGGCCCCGCAGGCTGGTGCCCTCCTGCGGGTGCTGTCCATCCGCAGCGATGGCAGTCTGGTGGTGGACACCGTCACTCCCGCCGCCCTCAAGACCCTGCTGGAGGCCACCTGATGTTCACGGTGCTGGATGTCTCCCGCTGGCAGGGCCGCATAGACTGGGATACCGTAAAAGCCAGCGGCAGGGTCCACGGCGTGATGCTGCGCGCACTGGGCAGCAGAAGCGGCACGCCCTACATCGACCCCATGTTTGAAACAAACTACTCTGCCTGCACCCGGCTGGGCATCCCGGTGGGGGTCTACTATTACAGCTGTGCCGTTACCGCTCCACAGCGGGATGCCGAGCTGGCCCTCCTGCACGATGCCCTCAGGGGAAAGTGGCTTCAGCTGCCTGCTGCCATCGACATGGAGGATGCCCGCCTGCGTGCCCTGACACCGGACGCGCTCTCCACCCTTGTTGCCGGGGCGGCACGGCAGCTGGAGCACTGGGGCCTGTACGCCATGGTATACACCTACACCCATTTTGCAGATACTGCCCTGCACATGGACACACTGGCCCCCTTCGACCTCTGGCTGGCGGACTACCGGGGCAAACGCCCGGCCCGCAGGCACGGAATGTGGCAGTACACCAGCAGGGGCAGGGTACCGCATCTCCGGCCCCGTGGACCTGAGCCGCACCGAAAAGGATTATCCCGCCCTGCTCCACCGGGCGGGGCTCGACCGTACCATCCTATAAAAGAAAGGAGTTCCCCATGAAGAAATGCAAGATCTCTCCCGCCACGCTGGCCCGCACGGCGGCGCTGGCACTGGCGCTGACCAATCAGGTGCTCAGCGCCACCGGCCACCGCGTCCTGCCCATTGAATCGGCAGAGCTGGAGCAGCTGGTCTCCACCGGCCTGACCATTGCCACCGCACTGGTCAGCTGGTGGAAGAACAATTCCTTCACCCCGGAGGCCATCGAAGCCGATGACTTCCTCTGCCAGCTGAAGGAACACAGATAACCAAAAAGGGACGATGCTTTTGCGGCATCGTCCCTTTTTGATTATCTGCTTTTGTTCTGAAGCACCGGCTCAGGAAATGGCATCCACGTCCCACTTCATGCGGACGGCATCCGCGCCGTCCAGTTTGATATTCAGCGCACCGGCGTTGTCCATTACCTGCTCCGGGGTGCGGGCACCGCACAGCACATGCAGGCCGGGGATCATCCGGGCCGTCAGAGCAATGACCAGCTGGGCCATGGTGCAGTCGTATTTCTCGGTCAGGTCGTCCCACTTGGCCAGCAGGTCCAGCGCCTGCTTCCGGCGGGCAGGCTGGAAGCTGGGGTTGCTGTTCCGGGTGCTGCCCTCGGGGAAGGTGGTCTCCATGGTGACCTTGCCGGTGAGCAGACCCTGCTCCAGCGGGGAGTAGGCCTGCACCGAAACGCCCAGCTCCCTGCAGGTGGGCAGGAGCTGCTTTTCGATGCGGCGGGTCAGCAGGCTGTACTTCTCCTGAATGACATCCAGCTGGCCGTACCGGCAATAGCCCCGGATGAGATCCGCCGTCACGTTGGACGCACCAATGGCGCGGATCTTGCCCTGCTCCTTCAGCTTCATCATGGCCTCCACGGTCTCCTCCAGCGGATAGAGGCCGAGGTCCGGGCTCTGCCAGTGGGTGTACAGTACATCCAGGTGGTCGGTGTGCAGGCGGCGCAGGCTGTCCTCCACATCCTCGATGATGCTCTGGGCAGACAGGTCGCGGTAAACGGTGGTGCCGTCCACGACCTTGTGCAGCACCGGTGTTTCATGCCGCCACTCCAGACCGCACTTGGTGGAAAGCACCACCTTGTCGCGGTCGATGTGCTTCATGGCTTCGCCCACCACGGTCTCGCTGTGGTACAGGCCGTAGATGGGAGCGGTGTCGATCCACCGGATGCCCTGCTCCACAGCAGTCTGGATGGCCTTGACTGAAAGGGCGTCGTCGTTGTCGCCCCACCAGGTGCCGCCGCCGATGGCCCAGGTGCCCATGCCGAGAAAAAGGCACTTCGATGCCGCTGCGGCCAATGTTCAGGTTTTCCATATACGTTTCCCTCCATGCCAGCAGTGTTCCCCGCAATGGGAACCATTCATACAGAGGCTGGCATCTTTTGTTGTATTTTTGCTTTTTATAAAAAAGAGAACTGCGGTGCGAGTCAGCTCCGCACGGCAGCTCTCTTTTTTCCAATCAGATATTGCCGAACTCGCTCAATTCCAGCGTGTCGTTGTGGGTCTCAGCCCAGCGCAGGGCCCAATCAGAGGTGAACAGCAGCAGACGGTTGCCCTTCATATCCTCCACAGCCTTGGTATCGCTGGTCAGATCCAGGTCGCGCAGGTTGTAGGTGTCGGGGTCGTTCTTCACCCAGCGCAGCTGCTCAAAGGGCAGCTGCTGCATCCGGATCTCCACGTTGTACTCGGTGTTCAGGCGGTACTCCAGCACTTCCAGCTGCAGCACACCGACCACGCCGACCACGACCTCCTCCATGCCGCCGCCGACTTCGCGGAAGATCTGGATGGCACCCTCCTGGGCGATCTGCTCCATACCCTTCACGAACTGCTTGCGCTTCATGGTGTCCTTCTGCTCGATGCGGGCAAAATGCTCCGGTGAGAAGGTGGGGATGCCCGCAAACTCGACCTTCTTTTTGCCGGTGCACAGGGTGTCGCCGATGGAGAAGATGCCCGGGTCAAACAGGCCGATGATATCGCCCGCGTAGGCCTCATCCACGATGGCGCGATCCTGCGCCATCAGCTGGGTGCCGGTGGCAAGCTTGATGTTCTTGCCCTCCTGCACGTGGTAAGCCTCCATGCCGCGCTCGAACTTGCCGGAGCAGATGCGCATAAAGGCGATGCGGTCACGGTGGGCCTTGTTCATGTTGGCCTGGATCTTGAAGATGAAGGCCGAGAACTCGTCGCGGCAGGGGTCCACCGGCTCGCCGGTCAGGCTGTCCACACGGGCCAGCGGGGTGGGGGGTGAGCCGCAGGAAGTTTTCCAGGAAGGGCTCCACGCCGAAGTTGGTCAGAGCAGAGCCAAAGAACACAGGGCTCAGCTCACCGCGCAGCACCTTGTCGAGGTCAAATTCCTCGGCAGCGCCGTCCAGCAGCTCGATCTCGTCCACCAGCTGCTGGTGCAGGTGGGGTCAGCAGCTCGTCCAGTGCGGCATCGCCCAGTTCGGCCTCGGTCTCGTTGACCTTCTTCACGCCGTTGGCGCGGCCGTCGCTGGAGAAAGCCAGCACCTTGCGGGTATTGCGGTCGAACACGCCCTTGAACTCCTTGCCGCAGCCGATGGGCCAGTTCATGGGGTAGGTCTTGATGCCCAGGATCTCCTCGATGTTTTCCATCAGCTCAAAGGGATCGCGGGCTTCGCGGTCCATCTTGTTGATGAAGGTGAAGATGGGGATGTGACGCAGGGTGCAGACCTTGAACAGCTTGATGGTCTGGGCCTCAACGCCTTTTGCAGCATCGATAACCATGACGGCGGAATCGGCTGCCATCAGGGTACGGTACGTATCCTCCGAGAAGTCCTGGTGTCCCGGGGTATCCAGAATGTTCACGCACTTGCCTGCATAGTTGAACTGCAGGACAGAGGAAGTGACAGAAATACCGCGTTGCTTTTCGATGTCCATCCAGTCGGACACAGCGTGCTTGGCGCTCTGCTTGCCCTTGACGGAACCGGCCTGATTGATGGCTCCACCGTACAGCAGCAGCTTTTCGGTCAGGGTCGTTTTGCCGGCATCGGGGTGGCTGATGATCGCAAACGTCCGGCGGCGCTCGATCTCTTCACGATTTGTCATATATTGATTTCTCCTGAATCAGAATGGCTCTTTATTCGGTCAATCTCACGTTACATTGGTGATTCTCCGTAAACTGGCTTGCCCTCTCAGTCTGCTTCGCAGCCAGCTCTCCCAAAGGGAGAGCCAGTTGCTGCTCCAGGTACAGGCCCTGCAGATCTGCAGCACTTCTCCTTCCAGATGCGTTGGCTCCCCCTTCGGGGAGCTGGCAAAGCAAACGACAGGCTTTGGCTGAGAGGGCAAGGATGCCAAAATTACACACAACTTATATTTTACCAGCAATTCCACCTAGATGCAAGAGTTTTTGTTATTTTTTCAGGAGGAAGCAGGGCAAGGGGGCGGTATCGGCCCAATTGGCGAAACCGCAGACAAGGGCGGTGCACTGTTTCAGGGGCCGGGAGCGCATCCACTGGAGGATCTCGGCCTTTTCGTCGGAGCCGATGACCTTGCCGCTGTACAGGATGGCGCTGAGCACCCCGCCGGGCCGCAGGGCCTCGAGGGCAGCTTCCAGCGCCGGGATGCTGCTTTGGGCATGGGAGAACACCCCGTGGTCGGCACCGGGCAGCCAGCCGAAGTTGAACATCACGGCATCAACGGTGCCGGGCTGTACATATTGTAAGAGGTTGGCGTGGCTGTCGCAGTGAAGCTCTGCCGCAAGGCCCTTCCGTGTAAGGTTCTGCCGGGTGGAGGCAATGGCTTCAGGCTGGATGTCAAAGCCCAGCACCCGGCCCTCTTTGCCCACAAGGCGGCAGAGAAAGGCCGTGTCGCCCCCCGTTGCCGCAGGTGGCATCGATGCAGAGCCTGGGGTCAGCCAGCCGCGCGGCGAGGAAGTCCTGCACAAGCTTCACGGCCGTCAGGTCGGGGGGTACGGCGGCGGCACAGCCCGCTGCCCTCTGCCGCAAAGCCGAACTTTGCCCAGAAGGCCAGCTCCCCCGCATCGGCAGGCAAAGGAGCCGTGAACACCGTGGCGCTCTCTTTGTCATAGCCACTCAGGCCGCGCAATACCTCTTTTAACAGGTAGGAACCGTAGCCCTTGCGCCGCCATTCCGGCACAATGGTCAGGGCAGTGATGTCCGCGCCCTGCTCCGTGGGCCGGGCCTGGCAGGTGCCAATGATGGTTTTCTCTTTATACAGGGCATAACCGCCCGGGGTCTTTTCCAGTTTCATAATTTGCTCCTTTTCGCGGGCTTGCCCTCTCAGTCTGCTTTCGCAGCCAGCTCTCCCAAAGGGAGAGCCTATTGTGGCTCCGAATAAAGCCCCTGCAAATCAGCGATTGCTCGCCTGTCAGATGTGTTGGCTCCCCCTTCGGGGGAGCTGGCATCGCGCAGCGATGACTGAGAGGGTCGTTCTTAAAATACCAAGCCCCCACGCCGCTGTCAAGGCTTCCCGCTGCGACCTTATTTCACATATTCTTCACCCGGTCAGCGATTCCTTTTCACAATTACCGGATACAATAGAAACAGTTCCAAGGAGGTGCGGCAGAAGCGCCCCCTCCGAACCATTCCCTTTGAGAAAGGAAGTAACCAGTATGGATAACGAGAACAAGTGGGAATACGATTATTCCTCTGAACATAGCCAGACCGGCGAGACCGACTACCCCAACGTTGGCTCCTCCGGCATGAACACCGCCAACACGGCAGGTACCTACGGCGAGGCCGCGCAGGCCGCCCCCCAGGCCGAGCCGAACGGCGGCAGCGATGGCGGCGCGGTGCCGCCTCCGGAAGGCCCCCGGTATCAGGCCGCACAGGGAAGCCCCAAGCAGCCTCCCAAAAAGCGCCGCCGGAAAAATGGCAATATCGCCCGCAGTGCAGTTGCACTGGTGCTGGCCGCAGCCATGGGCTTTGTCGGCGGCTTTGTGGGAGCCCAGGTGGGCAACACAGGCGGCAAGGTGGTCATCCAGCAGGTGGCACCTTCCTCCACGTCCAGCAGTGATTCCGGCTCTGCCTCCGCGGTGAACACCGCTTCCGGCATGACCACCGCTCAGGTCTCTGAGATGGTCAGCCCCAGCGTTGTGGTCATCACCACCGAGCAGGTGGTCTACTCTCAGTGGTCCTGGTACGGCCAGAGCCAGGTGGAGAGCGGTGCTGGCAGCGGTGTCGTGATCAGCTCCGACGGCTATATCCTGACCTGTGCACACGTTGTGTCCGGCGCATCCAACATCACTGTGACCATCGGCGATACCGATTACCCCGCCACCGTGGTGGGCGAGGATGACACCAGCGACGTGGCTGTCCTCAAGATCGATGCCACTGACCTGACCCCCGCCACCGTTGGCAACAGCGACAGCCTTGCCGTGGGCGAGAGCGTGCTGGCCGTGGGCAACCCGCTGGGTGAGCTGGGCGGCACCGACCAGCGGCATCGTCAGCGCCCTGAACCGCAGCGTGACCATTCAGGGCACCAGCTCCACCAACACCATGTCCCTGATCCAGATGGATGCTTCTGTCAGCCCCGGCAACTCCGGCGGCGGCCTGTTCAACATGAACGGTGAGCTCATCGGTCTGGTCAACGCAAAGTCCTCCTCCAGCGATGCGGAGGGTCTGGGCTTTGCCATTCCCATCAACGATGCCATCAAGGTGGCACAGGATCTGCTGGAGAACGGCTATGTCTCCGGCCGCCCCTACATGGGCATCACCTATCTGGCTGTGACCGATGCCCAGACCGCCGCACAGCTCAACGTCAATGCCTACGGCGTTTACGTTGTGGATGTTGTGCAGGGCGGCCCCGCCGACAAGGCCGGTCTGAAGACCGGCGACCGTATCGTGAGCATCGACGGCACCGAGATCGCCCAGAAGGACGACCTTGGCACCCTGATCCAGCAGCATGCCGCCGGTGATACCCTTTCCATCACCGTGGCCCGGGAAGGCCAGATGCAGACCGTCAGCCTGACCCTGGGCGAAAAGAACGCCCAGACCCAGCAGGCACAGAAAAACTCCTGATTCTTCCCAATCTTTTTCCTGATCAATAAATCAAAAATCCCCTGACCGGCGTTGAACTGGTCAGGGGATTTTCAATTGCAGGTTGTCAAAAGCTTCCAACCCATCTTCGTAACGTTTCAGATTACATGGAAAATCGCCACAAGCGATAAAAAACGCAAGAAAAAATGACCGCCTCACAGTTCCCCAACTTGAACGGTCATTTTTCTTGATCACCAGGTAAGGAGCTAGTCGTTTGCGGGCCAGCGCCTTTTCTATTTGTAGTATAGTCAATTTTTAACGGTTTGTCAAGCAACGGCAGACCGTATTTTTACACCTGCCCGAACACGGTGGCGCTCAGGGGCAGGAGAACGGTCTGGCCGGTGCAGATGCGGCTGCTGCCCCGCCACAGGCTGGAGGAGATGCCGTCACTCACAGCTTCCAGCTGCCGCCGGGCAGAGTGACGACCTGCGCCGTCTCGGTGGGGTTATAGTAGACGCACAGGGCGCTCCATGCCGCGCCGTCGCCCCACTGGGCAGGGAGCCGCCAGCCCACAAGAGGCTGTTCCAGCGGGAAGAACTCGATGGCGGCAGGGCTGGCCTTGTCCAGCGCGCCCAGCCGGGGGAACGCCGCCCGCAGACCAATGAGCCCGCGGTAGTAATCCACAAGGCTGTGGAACTGTTCGGCCCGGTGCCAGTCCAGCCGGTTGAGGGTCGGGCTGGAGTGGTAGCTGTTGCCCTGCCCCTTCTTGGTGCGGGCAAACTCCTCGCCCGCCTGCCAGAAAGGCAGGCCCATGCTGGTCAGATAGATGCCCGCCGCCAGCCGGTTCTGGGCCAGGGCGGTCTTGTCCACAGCGGCAAACTCCGGGCGGGCGTAGCGCACCATCAGGAGCTTATCCCACAGGGTGAAGTTGTCGTGGGCTGAAACGTAGCTGATGATCTGCCCCGGGGCGTGGGGCGGCAGCTTTTCACTGCGGCACCACGCCGCCACCGAAGCACCGATATCCCAGAAACTTCCCGGCCTGCCCTCCACATAGCCCGGCTCCCGGGCATCGAAACAGCCGCCCTTGATGGCATCCCGGGTGTTGTCGCAAAAGATGCCGATGCGCTCGTTCAGCATGTTCAGGTTGTTCTTGTTGGCCTCGTACCGGTGCAGGGCGCTGCATCCGCCCTGCCACGGCTCGCCGTACATCAGGATATCCCGCCCGCCGGGCAGCTTGTCCAGTTCAGCCCGGAGGAGGTTCATGGTCTCCACGTCATACAGACCCATCAGGTCAAACCGGAAGCCGTCGATGTGATATTCCCGTGCCCAGTAGAGCACCGAATCAATGAGATAGCGCCGGGCCATGGGCCGCTCGGAGGCAAACTCGTTGCCGCAGCCGCTGCCGTTGGAGAGGGAACCGTCGTCGTTCTGGCGGAAGTAGTAGAGGGGCACCACCCGGTTCAGCACATTATCGGAACGATACATGTGGTTATACACCACGTCCATTACAACGCCGATGCCCGCCGCATGGAGGGCCGCGATCATCTGCTTGCACTCCCGCACCCGCACCTCACCCCGGGTGGGGTCGGTGGAGTAGCTGCCCTCGGGCACATTGAAGTTGGTGGGGTCGTAGCCCCAGTTATACTGCCGGGTCAGGGGCGGCTCTCATCCACGCTGCCAAAATCGAAGAGTGGCATGAGCTGGACATAGCTCACCCCCAGCCGCTTGAGGTAATTCAGGCAGGTAGGGTGGATGCCGTCGCTGCTCAGGGTCGTGCCCTGCTGGGTAAAGGCCAGAAATTTGCCCCGCCAGGCCGTGTGCACGCCGCTGGCCGGGTCCTGCGAGAAATCCCGGACGCTGACCTCCCACACGCTGCGGCGGGCCGGTGGGATCACCGGCCGCACATCCCGCTCCCAGCCCTGCGGGTCTACCCGGGCCGGGTCAAAGATCATGCTGCGCACCCCGTTCACCCCAGCCGCGCGGGCGTAGGGGTCCGCTGCATTGCAGGTGCCAAACGGAGTGGTAAGGGTGAAATCGTAGTATTTTCCGTGCTGGTCGCCGGGCAGATAGATGCTCCACACACCCTTGTCCTGCTGCTGCAGGGGCAGGGTGCCCACACAGGCCCCGCCGGTGCCCCGGCGGTACAGGTTCACTGCTGCCTGTTTTGCCGTGGGAGCCCACAGGCGCAGGTGTGTCCCGGCGGGGGTATACTCCACCCCCAGCGGGCCATAGTATTCCGTCTGGCGGGCAAAGGCTTCGCTCTCAAACAGCGTCTTCCATTCAGCAGGTGTTCTTGGCTCCATGGCAATTCATCCTTTCATTTGACAATAGTGTAACGAACTTTGTCCTTTATTTCAACCCTTTCCTTGCAAAACGTACCAGACTCCACTATACTGAAAGAAAAAGCACTGCACGGAGGGAAGTTTTATGGCATACACCGATGATTGGGAAAGTCTGATGAACGGCGTGTTCGGCCCGGGGGCAGATTCAAGGCTGCCCCCGGCACTTCTGCACCCAAAACAGGCGGCAGCGCCGCCCTGCCTGACCTGAACGCGGCGCTTCTGGAACAGCAGAAACGGCTGGACGAGCTGTTGAAGCAGCAGAACGCCCAGCTCAGGACCCAGAGCGATGCCACCGCCGCCGCGCTGGAAAGCAGCCGCCAGATGCTGCGGGACATGGAGGACGAAGGCCTGCTGGCCAGGGGCACCACCGACGTGAAGCCGGAGCACCTGGGCAGCTTTGAAGGCCTTGCCGCCGAGGTCAAGCAGACGGTGCTGGGGCAGGATGCTTTTGTGGACAGCGTGGTGCGGGCCATGCGCCGCCCCTTTGTGCTGGGCACCGAAGCCCCCGCCGCCCGCAATGTCATCCTGCTCACAGGCGGGGCAGGCACAGGCAGGCATTTTGCACTGGAAGAAACTGCCCGCTGCATGGCGGCCCGGGGCCTTTTTGCAGCGGCAGGATCGCCACGCTGGATCTGGCCCTTTACCCCAATTCCGGAGCCGAGAAGCTCTTCCTGCAGGACCTCTACGCCGCCCTGCACGCACCCGGGGAGATCCTTGCCTTTGAGCACTACGAGAGCTGTTATCCCGGCTTTCTGAAGACCCTGTCTGATCTGGCTGTCAAGGGCAGCGCCCCCCTGTCCAGCCGGTATCTCGTGAACAAAGAGGGCATCCTTGTGGATGCAGGTACGGCGCTGGCCCCGGGAGCCGTCAGCCGCATCGACCCCTGCGGCAAATATCTCATCTTCTACTCCCACAAGGGCCGGGAGGCACTGGCTGACAAATTCGGTGCGGCGCTGGTGTCGGCACTGGGGGATGTCTGCGAGACGGCCTCCTACACCCGGGAGGATCTGGCCGCCCTTGCCGCACAGCAGCTCAACGCGCTGGCCCAGAAGATCCGCACCCGGCTGGGGCTGACCCTTTCCGCCGGGGCCGACGTGCGGGACTATGTCGCGGCCCAGTGCACCACACAGAAGGGCGCGGCTGGCCTTGCCGCGTGTACTGACCGCATCTTCCGCGCCCTGAGTGAATACTGCCTGCAGACCGATGAAACCCTTACCGGCACCGTGACCCTGACCGCCGGGCCGGAAGGGGTGCAGTTCCGTCTGAACGACGGCGCAGACCAGCCCCTGTTCGACCTGCTGCCTGCCGCCTACACCGGCGCGCTGGATGCCATCCGCGCCGAGATCAACGAGCTGGTGGGCCTTGCCCCGGTCAAGGAATATGTGTTCGGTCTGGCCGATAACCTGCAGGTGCAGCAGCGCCGCGCGGCGGCAGGCTTCAAGACCGCCAGCCTTTCCATGCACATGATCTTCACCGGCAACCCCGGCACCGGCAAGACCACCATTGCCCGGCTGGTGGCACGGTATCTGAAAGCCATCGGTGCCCTCAAGGGCGGCCAGCTGGTGGAGGTGACCCGCGCCGATCTGGTGGGCCGCTACACCGGCCACACCGCCCCCTGACCAACAGCGTCATCGAGAGCGCGCTGGGTGGTGTGCTCTTCATTGACGAGGCATACAGCCTTTACCGCGGCGAGCAGGACAGCTTCGGGCTGGAAGCCATCGACACGCTGGTGAAGGGGATGGAGGATCACCGGGATGAGCTGGTGGTCATTCTGGCAGGTTACACCAGGGAGATGGAGACCTTCCTCACCGCCAACAGCGGCCTTGCCAGCCGTTTTCCCAACCGGATCGAGTTCCCGGACTACACCGCCGTGGAGCTGCTGCAGATCACCCAGGTCCTTGCCAAAAACAAGGGCTACACCCTGGCCGAAGCCTGCACCGAACCCCTGCTGGGCTATTATACCCGCTGGCAGGAATCCGATGCCCGCACCGCCGCAATGGCCGCCTTGCCCGCAACACACTGGAAAAGGCCATCTTCCACCAGAGCCGCCGCCTTGTGGCCGAACCTGCCGCCGCGCTGGATCTGATCCTGCCCAGTGATCTGGAATTGAAGGAACCGTAAACACACAAAAAGGACTGCTTTCGCAGTCCTTTTTGTGTTATTGATGCTGTTCTGCCAGCCGGGCGGTCATCTCCCGCATTCCCTGCCGCACTTCGGGCGGGGCGACCACTTCTATCTTGCCGCCAAAGCCGCAGACCCAGCCATAGAACTGGTCACTGACGCAGATGGGGACATCGAAATGGAAGCAGCCATTCTCCTCGGGCAGGAACATGGGCGTTGCGCCAAAGCGCTCCCGCATGGCACCTTCCAGATCCGCGGTGCACCGCAGGGTAACGCGATGCTCCGGCCCGCCGTACATTCCAAAGTGCTTACGCAGATAGGCAGGCAGGTCAAGATCCGCAAACTGCTCCTGACCCCGCCGGGGCGCATCCAGCACCCGGACCCCGCTCATCTTGTCCACCCGGTAATGGCGGATGCCCTTTTCGTCGGCAAAGGCAATGAGGTAGTAGCACCCGTTCTCCCAGGCCAGCTGCCACGGGCTGACGGTCCTTTTCTCTTTCTCGCGGCTGTCGGCTTTTCTGTAGAGGAACTCCACCATTTTACCGTTGTTGATGGCCTCGTGCAGGGCATCGATGCTGTACAGCAGGCTCTTGCTGTCGGTCTTGGGGCGGCCCTCCACATAGACTTGACGCTGCAGCTGGCTGCCCTCGTAGTTGGAGCAGAGCTTTTCCAGCTTGTGGATCAGCCGCCTGCTCGTGGTGCCGGATACCACCCGGCTTGCCTGCACGGCATCCACCAGCAGCTTGAGCTCCGCCAGATCAAAGGTGCGGCTGGCAAGGAAATACCCGCCGCCCCGGCCCCGGCGCAGCTTGATGTCATAGCCCAGCGCACCCAGTGCCTCAATATCGCTGTACACGCTCTTGCGCTCGCAGCGGATGCCCTGCGCCTCCAGCAGCTCCACCAGCTGCGGCACATTCAGCAGGTGGTTTTCATCGGTCTGCTGCTCAAAAATGCGCAATAGCGCCAGCAGCTTGGATTTCTGGCCTTCCTGTTTGGGCATTCGGTACACCTCATTTTTTCGTGTTGTGCCAAACCTCTCAGTCTCGCTTCCAGCTCCCCCAGCAGGGGAGCCAGAAAAAAAAACAGCCGTGCTGTGTGCTGAAAAGGTTACGGCGCTTTCTTATCAAACGCCGCGCGGCGCTGGGTGGACAGGCGGAACATCTCCTCCAGCTTTTCCCGGTCATCGGCCACAAGGGCGTTGCGCATCTCGTTCAGCGCCCCGCTGAACTGGTCGATCTCGGAGATGAGGTTTTCCTTGTTCCAGAGGAACAGCTCCGCCCACATCTTATCGTTGATGCGTGCAATGCGGGTCAGGTCCCGGAAGGAATCTCCGGTGTACTCGCACAGCGAGGTATTGTCGTTGGCGCACATCAGGCTGACGGCGATGGCATGGCAGAGCTGGCTGACATAGCCGATCATCCTGTCATGCTCCTGCACGGTCAGGGTGCAGATATGCTTGAAGCCCAGCACCTCGGCCAGCTCCCTGGCCCACTGAATGGCCTCCGGGGTGTTCTTTTCCGTGGGGGTCACAATGAAGTTGGCCGGGGCAAAATTCACCTCGGCGGCGTGCTCCACACTGGAGGTCTCACGGCCCGCCATGGGGTGGCTGGCAATGAACTCCACGCCCGGCCTGCACATGGCCTGGATCGGCTCCACCAGACCGGTCTTTACGCCCGACACATCGGTAAAGATGCAGCCCTCCTTCAGCAGGTAGCCGTAGGTCCGGAACCACTCGATCAGGGCCGTGGGGTACAAGCCAAAGATGATATGGTCGGCCTGACGCACCAGATCCTCGAAATCGTGGGTCTTTCCGCTGGCGATATAGCCGTGGTCGAGGGCATACTGCAGATGGCCCTCGCTGCGGTTGATGCCGTCCACATGGAACCCGACCCTGCTCAGCTCCAAGGCGTACTTGCCGCCCAGCAGACCCAGGCCCACAATGAGATAACGCTTTGATTTATCCAACATGTTCCACCTCCGCGCCCAAAGGCTTGATGGCTTCCAGAAAATCCGGCCAGCTCTTGGCAATGGCCTCGGCCCCGCTGATGGGCAGGGCCAGCCCGGCGGCCAGCGCCAGCACCGCAAGGCTCATCACCACGCGGTGGTCGTTGTGGCCGGAAAGCGGCTGCTCCGGGGCAGGAGCGCGCCGGCCCAGCCATGGATGGTAATGGTGCCGCCCTCGCTCTCCAGCTGCCCGCCGCAGGCCCGCAGCTCGGTCTCCATGGCCTCGATGCGGTCACTCTCCTTGATGCGGAGACGCTCGGCGTTGCGGATGACCGTGGTTCCCTCACACAGCAGGCCCAGCACCATCAGCACGGGGCCCAGGTCGGGGCAGTCGGCAAGGTCGATGTCCGTTCCGTGGAGCGGGGCCTTTTCAAACACCACGCCCTGCCCGGTGCGGGTGAATTTTGCGCCGCACCGCCGGAGGATCTCCAGAATGGCCGCATCGCCCTGCAAGGTCTCCTCAGACAGGCCGGTGATGGCCACCCCGCCGGTCACCGCGCCCAGCACGGCAGGAAAAGCCGCCTGGCTGTAATCGCCCTCCACGGTGTAATCACCGGGAAGATAGTGCTGCCCGCCGGGAATTTCCAGCGTATTTTCATCCAGCCAGCGGCTCTCCACGCCAAAGGCGTGCTGCACCACGCGGGTCATATCGATGTAGCTCCGGCTCTCCACAGGCGGGATGAGGTGCAGGGTGCTGGTGCCGCCCAGCAGGGGCAGGGCAAACAGCAGCCCGCTGATGAACTGGCTGGACACGTTGCCCGCCAGCTCGTATTCGCCCGGGGTCAGGGCACCTTCCACGGTCAGGCGGTCCGCGCCCTGCTCAAAGCGCAGGCCCTGCTGCTGATACAGCGTTTTGTAGACCGACTGGGGCCGCTCCATCAGCCGCCCACGGCCTGTAAAAGTCACTTCCTGCCCGGTCAGGCTGGCCAGCGGGATGAGGAAGCGCAGGGTGCTGCCGCTCTCACAGCAGTCCACGGGGCATCAACCGGCAGAAAGCGGCCCAGCCCCTCCACCACCGCGTCGTTTTCACCGGTGGTGACACGGGCGCACAGTCGGCCCGCCGCGCCCAGCGTGGCGGAGATATCCTTGCTGAAAGCAAGATGATGGAGATGGGAGGTCCCCTTTGCCAGCGCCGCGCAGAGCACCGCCCGGTGAGCCATGCTTTTGCTGGGCGGCGCGGCGATCCTGCCGCCCACCGTCCGGCTTGATTTTATCGTGATGTTCATTGTGTTACTTTACCTGGCTCACCCTCTCCGTCAGCGCTTTGCGCTGCCACCTCTCCCAAGGGGCGAGGCCTTGGCAGTCCACCGCAAGGTCTGTGGTTTCGCCAGAGGCTCTCCCTTTGGGAGAGCTGGCAAAGCCGTCAGGCTTTGACTGAGAGGGTGAGGCCGTTCATCGTGTTACATATCCCGGCCAATGGCCCATGCCACCTGACGGCACTTTGCCATGGCCTGTGCGAAGGAATCCGGGGTCAGGCACTGGGCACCGTCGCTCCAGGCGTGCTGAGGGTCGTAGTGGACCTCCACTTCCAGACCGTCGGCACCGGCGGCCACGGCAGCGATCATCATGGGCTCCACCAGATTGGCCTTGCCGGTGGCGTGGCTGGGGTCCACGATGATGGGCAGGTGGGTCTTTTCGTGGATGATGGGCACTGCAGAGAGATCGAGGGTGTTGCGGGTGTACTTCTCAAAGGTACGGATGCCCCGCTCGCAGAGAATGACCTGCTCGTTGCCGCCGGCCATGATATACTCTGCGGACATGATCCACTCCTCGATGGTGTTGCACAGGCCGCGCTTGAGCAGAACAGGCTTGTGCATCTTGCCCACGGCCTTGAGCAGCTGGAAATTCTGCATGTTGCGGGCACCGATCTGTACCACGTCCACATATTCCTCAAACTCCGGGATCCGGTCCTCGCTCATCAGCTCGGACACGATGGGCATTCCGGTGGCCTCCCGTGCCTTGACCATATCGAGGATGCTCGGTCTCCAGACCCTGGAAGGAGTAGGGAGAGGTGCGGGGCTTGTAAGCGCCGCCGCGGAAGAGGGTCGCGCCGCCGGCCTTGACCCCCTGTGCGATGCGGAGGGCCTGCTCTTCGCTCTCGATGCTGCAGGGGCCTGCCATCACGGCGATCTTCTCGCTCCTGCCGATCTTCACGCCGCCGCAATCGATGATGGAATCGGCGGGGTGGAACAGGCGGTTGGCCCGCTTATAGGGGAGCGGACACGCGGGTAACGTTGTCGATCCAGGGGTTGGCCAGCACGTCGCGCTCGTCGATCTTGGTGGTATCGCCCACGAGGCCGAAGACATTGTAGTCCTTGCCGGTGATCAGGGTCACATCCAGGCCCTGCTTCTCGAATTTGTCTACGATCTTTTCCAGCTCTTCCTTGGGGGTGCCTTTTTTGGTCGAAATGATCATCTTGTTTCTTTTCCCTTCTGTTTTGTCTCTATGCTTTCAGTTTTGCTGCACAGCCTGCCCACTTGCCAAGGGCTCCCCTTTCGGGGGAGCTGTCGAGCAAATGCGAGACTGAGAGGGTTGTTACTGCACCATGTGCGTCTGCGCGCCGCCATCCAGCCGGAGCAGCTGCACAAGGTAGGCGCAGGCATGGAGATATCCGCTGACCCCCTCGCCTGCAAAGCGGCCCTGACAGCCAAAGGAGACCACATCCACGCTGCGGAAGGGCTCCTTGCCGCTGGGGTCGGCCAGCATCACTTCCACGGCGGGCACGCCGCACACCTGCAGCGCTTCCAGAATGGCCACGCTGTAATAGGCGTAGCCGCCTGGGTTGAGGACGATGCCATCGGCCCGGCCTGCCGCCGACTGGATCTCATCGATGAGGTCACCCTCGTGGTTGGACTGAAAAAAGTCCACCTGAACATCCATCTGGGCACAGCCCGCCTCGATATAATCCAGCAGTGTATTAAAATCGATCTGCCCCTCCATGCCCGGCTCCGTGAACTGGGTCAGGTTGAGGTTGGGACCGTTAATGACTAAAAATTTCATCCAGCGCCTCCATTGCCGCCGTCACGGCATCCGCAGGGGTGGTCTTGTTGGGGATCACAGCATCCGCTGCCGCCAGATAGAGCGGGCGGCGCTGGGCTTCCATGGTTTTCAGGGCCTCAGGGCTGGTGGAAAGGGGCCTTCCGCCGCCCACCAGCAGATCTTCCAGCGGCCGGTCGATAAAGAGCACAATGCCGTTGGCGTGGAGCGCCCGGAGGTTTGCCGGGTCTTTGACCACGCCGCCGCCGCAGGAGATGACCTGCCGGTTCTCCCGGGCAAAGCGGGCGGTCTGCACGGCTTCCAGCTTCCGGAAGCCTGCCTCCCCCTCAGCGGCAAAGATGTCCGGGATGCTCCGGCCGTCGGCCTTGACGATCTCCTCGTCCAGATCCACGAACCGCTTGCCCAGCCGTTCCGCCAGAGCGCGGCCCAGGGTGGATTTGCCCGAGGAGGGCATCCCGATGAGGGCAATGTTCAGCTGTTCCCGCCGCAGTTCGCTGGTCACACGGGCGATCTCGGCACCGGCATCCTCAAACTTGCGGTCGAGGAAAAATTCTGCCGCGTACACTGCCTGCGCCACCAGCATTTCAAGACCGCCCACAGCCACCGGCACGCCCGCTTCCTCGGCGCGGAGGATGAGCTCGGTCTTATCGGGATTATAGATGACATCGATCACGGCTTCCAGCCCGGGCATGGAGGTGATATCCAGGGCGCTCACGCCCACATTGGGGTACATGCCCACCGGCGTGGTGTTGATGATGATCTGCGCCCCGGTGGTCAGGGCCTGAGCATAAGTCAGCTCTCCCTTTTCAGGGTCGGGATGGCGGCTGACGGTATAGATCTGTTTCGCGCCACGGTCATGGGCCACGGCCCAGGTGGTGTTGTGGGTGCCGCCGGTGCCCAGAATGAGCACGGTCCTGTCCTTGAACTCCACCCCGTGTGCATCGCACAGGTAGGAGAAGCCGGGATAATCGGTGTTGTAGCCGTAGAGCAGGCCGTTCCTGTTGACGATGGTGTTCACGGCGTTGATGGCCTTGGCGTGGGGGTCGATGTAGGAGCAGTACTCCATGACCACCAGCTTATAGGGGATGGTGACATTGATGGCCCTGAACTGCCGCCGGGTCATAAAGGCCCGGACTTCCTCTTCCGTGGGCAGGGGGCACAGGTCGTACCGGTAGCCGCAGAGCATCTCGTGGATGACCTTGGAGTAGGAGTGGCCCAGCCGCCCGCCGATGAGTCCGTATTCCATTTACAGCACCTCCTTGCGGTAGCCGGTGGGGTCTTCCATCCAGGCCATGCCGTATTTTGCGGTGAGCAGGTCGCCCACGGCCAGCGCGGCGGCGCAGGTCTGCACAATAGCGGCCCGGGGCACGATGCAGGGGTCGTGGCGGCCCTGAATGGACAGCTCCGCGTCCTTCTTTGCGATATAATCCACCGTGTCCTGCGTTTTGTAGATGCTGGGGGTGGGTTTGACTGCCGTGCGGAACACCACGGGCATCCCGTTGGAGATGCCGCCGTTCAGGCCCGCATTGTGGTTGGTGGCGGTGACGATGCGCTCCCCCTGCATCCGGAAGGCATCGTTGGCCTCCGAGCCCTTCTGGTCCGCAAAGCCGAAGCCGGAACCGAACTCGATGCCCTTGACCGCCGGGATGGAGAAGGCCAGGTGAGCGAGTTTGCTCTCCACGCTGTCGAAATAGGGCTCGCCCACGCCTGCGGGCAGGCCCAGAATGGCGGTCTCCAGCACGCCGCCCACACTGTCGCCCTCGGCACCGGCGGCACGGATGGCGGCTTTCATGGGTTCCTCTACACTGCCGTCCAGCAGGGCAAAGCCCTCGGACTTGTTCAGCAGTGCCTCGGCCTGCGCCGCCAGCGCGGCGGGATCGTTCAGCGCAAAGGGGGCATCGCTGATCCCGGCACACCGCCCGATGTGCGTCACGATCTCGATTCCGGCCCGGTTCAGAGCGCCCAGCACCAGAGCGCCGCCCGCCACCAGCGCGGCGGTGACGCGGCCCGAAAAGTGGCCGCCGCCCCGGGCATCCTGATAGCCGTGGTACTTGGCGTAAGCAGTGTAATCCGCGTGGCCGGGCCGCAGCAGGTCAGCCGTTTTGGCATAATCGCCGCTGCGGGTGTTCTGGTTTTCGATCATCAGAGCAATGGCGGTGCCGGTGGTGCGGCCGTTCACCACGCCGGACAGCAGACTGCACGGCATCTGCCTCCACCCGGGGGTGGACAGGCCGTCGCCCCGGGCACGGCGCTTGTCCATGCAGGCAGCAAGAAAGGCTTCGTCCACAGGCACGCCCGCTGCCATGCCGTCCAGCACCGCGCCGACAGCCCTGCCGTGACTCTCGCCAAAAATGGTCAGCGAAAGGTCGCTGCCAAAGGTGTTTTTCATGGCTTACTCCTCCACACCCAGCAGGGGGCGCAGCCCCCTCCACGGGGATGGTCTCGGCCCGCCAGCAGCCCAGACCCGGCACCTTGATCACCGTGATCTGGCCGCCCTGGGCCTTTTTATCGTGCAGCATCTCGGCCAGCACCTTTTCCTTGTTATAGGTGGTGCGGGTGGGCAGGCCAATGCGGCGGTAGACCGCCCGCACCCGCTTCTGCAGCGCCTTGGATTCGATCATGGGCAGCATGCCCAGCGCCACGCACTCGCCGTGGTAAAGGCCCACGGTGCGGCGGCCCTTGATGCCCTTGACGGCCTCGATGCCGTGGCCGATGGTGTGGCCGAAGTTCAGGGCCTTGCGCATCCCGCGCTCGGTCTCATCCTGCTCCACAACGTTCTTCTTGAACCGCAGGCTGCGGTAGATGATCTCGCTGATCTGGGTGTCGATATCGCCATTTTCAAAGATCGCGAACAGCTCGGGGTCCGCCAGCAGGCCTGCCTTGACCGCCTCCGCCAGGCCGTTGATGTAGTGGCGGCGGGGCAGGGTGGAAAGGGTGGCCGGATCCACGATGACCAGCTTGGGCTGCCAGAAAGCGCCCACGATGTTTTTGGTATCGCCCAGATCCACGGCGGTCTTGCCGCCGATGGAGGAATCAATCATGGAAAGGGTGGTGGTGGGGCAGTTGATAAAATCGATGCCCCGCATGTAGATGGCAGCGGCAAATCCGGCCAGATCCCCGACCACGCCGCCGCCCACGGCCACCACCAGGTCGCCGCGGCCCATGTTGAACTCCAGCATCTGCCGGAGCACCGTTTCCAGGATCTTGAAGCTCTTGCTGGCCTCACCCTGCGGCACCGTGATGATGGTGGATTCCCGGCACTGGTCGGCCACGCGCTGGGCATACTCGGCAGGCACACCGCTGTCGGTGACAACGGCCACCTTGCGGTCCAGCCGGGCAAACTGGTACAGATTTTCCAGCGCGCCGTTCTTCAGGATGATATCATAACTGCGCTCGCCCAGATTCATGGTGAGCTTTGTCCCGATGAAATCGCTCATTTCGTATACACTCCTAACAGCCGTACCGTGCGGCAGACATGATTCAGCTCGCGCAGCAGCGCGGCGGTCTTTTCGGCGGCGGGGTCTCCCACCAGCTCGACATAAAAATAATAATCAAAGGGGACGTGGGGCAGCGGGCGGCTCTTGATGGACTCCATATCGTAGCCGCTGGCACCGATGATCTGGATCACCTCGCCCAGCTTGCCGGGTTTGTTGTCCACCGTGAACAGCAGCGAGAACCGGTTGCCGCCGGTAGGCTTTTCGCGGCTGAGCACGATAAAGCGGGTGGTGTTGTCGCCGTCGGTGTTGATGCTGGGCACCAGCACCTCCAGCCCGTACAGTGCCGCCGTCTCCACGCTTGCAATGGCGGCCTTGGTCCGATCGCCCGTTTCGGCCACATATTTTGCGGCCATGGCCGTGTTGGGCATGGCCGTGGCCGGCAGGCGGAACTGTTTTAAGAACGTCTCGCTCTGGGCAATGGCCTGCTGGTGGCTGTACACATGGGTCAGGTCCGCCAGCTGGGTGCCGGGCAGCACCAGCAAGTTCTGGGAGATGGGCAGATCGTAGACATCCACCACCCACAGATCCGGGTGGTTGTAGCACAGATCCAGCACGGCGGAAACATCGCCCGCATGGCTGTTCTCAAAGGGAACGACGCCCCGGGCAGCATCGCCCTTTTCCACAGCATCGAACACCTCATCCCAGGTGGCATAGCTCACGGCCTCGGCATGGGGAAAGAGCGCCCGGAGCGCGATGTGGGCAAAGGCACCCTCCACACCCTGATAGGCGGCGCGGCTGCGGCCCAGCACCTCGGCCTCGTACTGCTTGGCCACGTCCATCATGTTCTGCACATGATCCCGGTAATAGGGGCGCAGGGCCGGGTCCCCGATCCGCGCTTCGGCCTTGTCCAGCACCACCTTTTCGCGGGCGGCATCAAAGATGGGCAGGCCGTGGGCCTTTTTGTATTCCGCCACGCTGAGCACCGCCTTCATCCGCCGCTCAAACAGGGCAGCCAGCTGGGCATCCACCGTGTCGATCTCCCGGCGGGCCTGTTCCAGTGCGTCCATCATTCCACATCCTTTGCATTTCGTGATACTGGATTAGTATACCATAACTCGGACACGGAAACAACAAAGGGCGCACGGTTTCAGGGTGGACAACTTTTCAACTAGCACCTGCAAGAAGCGAATAGAATTGAAGAGGTGCCGCCCGTGGCAGCACCTCTTCAGCGTTTCAGATCTTCCCGGCTCCGCGCCGTTCCATAGTATCTCCCATAAGGGTTTTCCAGCTCAGCGGCACGGGGCGGAACAGCCGCGGCAGGCGGTTCCGGCACGGGGACCGGGCGGCGGGGCGCACCTTTTTCCCGGCGCAGGAGACGGAACCGCATCGGCTCACCCCTCCGCTTCCACGGTGGAGACTGCCCCGGCGGTCAGTGCCTGCCAGAGCTCCTCGCCGCCCGCAAGGTTCTCCTCCGTGCCGGTGTTCCAGGCCCCGCGCATCCCGACGTAGAAATCCGCGAGATAGGCCTGGCTGTCGCCGCCCTGGGCGTGGGTGGTGTCGGCCCGGTACTCGCCCAGGTCCAGCCCGGCCAGCACCGGGCAGTCCGTCCAGCGGTAGACCATGTTCCACCAGTCGCTGTCGCTTCCGGCTTCGGGCAGGGTGCCGTCCAGATACCGCAGGGGAGCCGGTGCTCTCCTGAAAGCCCGCCGGGTCATACAGCAGGAACACCGAGCTCAGGCCGCCCGCCACATCTGTGGTCAGCTTGGTGGTGCCCGCCATGGTCAGGTAGGCATCGCTCTCGGTCTGGGTGTCCCCGGCAGAATAATCCAGCGTGTAGACATTCAGGGTCACGACCGTCTTGCCGTCGCCGTTCAGGTCCTCGCCATACCGGGCCAGCTGCTCCTGCAGGGCGGTCACGGTATCATCCGGCAGGTAGTAGGGGGCCACCACCGCTACATTATAATCGGGCTTGGTGACGAAGAAATACTGTCCGATGAAGTTGTAGGCCACAAAAGCCGCGGCGATGCCGATGATGATGACCCACTTGAGGTTATAATCCCACCAGTTGGCCCAGCGCTCTTTGCGGGTATACTGTTTTTCCGCCCGCGGGGCAAGGTCTGCGGGGTCGATGTCCCGCTCGTAACGATAGCTTGCCATAGTTCTCCTTACAGTTGGGCCAGAATGGTCTGGCGCACGGCATCGGGCAGCTGCTTCTGCTCGGCCTTGTTCATGCCTGCGGTCTGGATGGCGGGCAGGATGCGCACCCGGATATCGCCGGGCGTGGCCCGCAGGCCGTGGCCCTCAAACAGGCCCCGCGCGCCGGAGATGGCCACCGGCACCACGGGCACCCCCGTCTTGACGGCAATGCGGAAAGCACCGGCCTTGAACTCGCCTGCGCCGCCCTCTTCGCCCTTGTAGCGGGTGCCCTCGGGGAAGATGACGAAACTGTTGCCGCCCTCCACGATGGCGGTGGCATCGTTCAGGGCCTTGACGGAAGCGCGGATGTCATCCCGCTTGACGAACACACAGCCCAGCAGCTTCATCCAGCGGTTGAGCAGGGGGATCTTTTCCAGCTCCTCCTTTGCCAGAATGCCGTGGGGCGCGTCCAGCGCGGTCAGCAGGATGGGGATATCATAGTAGCTGCGGTGGTTGCCCACGAACACGCAGGGCCCCGCCGGGATATTCTGCTGCCCTTCCACCGTCATCCGGGCCCCCGTAACACGCAGGATGCCCCGGCTCCAGCGGGGGATGTTGGCCTTGACGATCTGCTCCACCGTGTCCAGATCCCCGGCAGCCAGGGCACGCTCGGCCCTGCGCAGGGTGGCATAGTGCACGATCATATAGCCAAACAGATAAACGAATAACGCAATGGTGCGTAAAATGCTCAAATTCCTTTCCTCCTTCCGGCCCAAGAGGCCAGTATCATTGTAACATACTTTGGGGCAAAATGGGAGAGAACACACTTTTTTACAAATACGTGCTTTTTAGCTTGCAAAATCCACAAAATCCGGGTATATTTATAAGCAGAAAGGTAGCACAATGGCATGCTGCCCATTACAAAAGAGAGGTATTCCGGAACAAATGGGTTTATTTCCTTCTTCTAAAGATTTCAAGGACGGGCCGGGCGTTGAAAAGGACACGCCCCGCAAAACGGGCATAGGCCGCTTTTTTGAGCTGGTGGGCCGCGATATGAGCGGCATGTTCCTTGCAAACCTGCTCACCTGCATCGGCTTTCTGCCGGTGATCTGCCTGGTGTACATCGGCTTCCTGATGAACAATCTGACCGTAATGATCGTCAGCGCCATCGCGGGCGGCATCCTTGCAGGCCCCGCGCTGGCCGGCATGTACGACACCGTGCTGCGCGCCCTGCGTGACGAGGCCGGTTACTGGTGGACGACCTACCGCCGGGCCTTCCGGCAGAACTTCAAGGCCAGCATCCTGCCCGGCATCCTGTACTGCGTGGTCGTCACGGTGCAGATCTTCCTGGTCTATTTCTGCTTCAACATGCTGTACCACGGCACCAACGTGGGCGTTCCCATGTGGGTGGCCACGGTGCTGAACCTTGTGCTGTTCCACATGCTGTTTTCCTACATGTGGCCCCCCCAGATCGTGCTGCTGGATCAGCCCCTGCGCCTGACACTGAAAAACAGCCTGAACTGCATGATCGCGTTCCTGCCCCATGCGCTGGCCGCGGCGCTGGTCACCATCCTGTTCTGGGGCCTGGTGATCCTGTGCATGCCGCTGGGCCTGCTGCTGATGCTGGTGTTCGGCTTCTGGTTCCAGTGCGAGATCTGCTGCCAGATCGTCTACGGCGACCTGAAACGGGTGTTCCACATTGAGGAGAGCATCCAGAAGCTCCACGATGCCCAGCTGGAAAAGGAGCTGCGCGCCGAGCGCGGCCAGGACACCCCCCGAAGAATAACACTGCGCTGTCCACAGCGCGCAAAGGAGAGAAGTGCGGATGGAACAACGGAACAATCTGGTGCTGCACGGCACCGAGACCTTCTCCCGGGGCGCACTGGACAATGTGGCGCTGGAAAGCGGCGCGGTGGTGCTGGATTCCTCCGCCGGCCGCTATCTGCCCTACGGCAGCTATACCACCCCGGAGTTCGCCATGCCGGCCTTCTGCAACCTGAATGTCAGCTGGAACGCCAGCGCCCCCCACAACACCATGGTCGAGGTGCGCTGCCGGGTCTATGCCGGGAACACCTGGACCGGCTGGCTCAGCTTTGGCAAGTGGGCACCGGATTACCCCCCTGCTGCAGCATCAAAGCCCAGAGTGAGGACGGGCTGGTGTTCCTGATGGGGGATACCGTCACCGTTGCCACACCGGGCGGCGGCACCGGCATCCAGCTGCAGGTGAACCTTTCCACCAACGATGACAAGGCAACCCCGGCTGTCCGGCTGCTGGCCGCCGCCGTGCGCCCCCTTGCCTGGGAGAAGCACAACGGCCACCCGCTGAACCGGCGGCTCTACCTGCCGGAATACTGCCTGAGCGCCCACGACCCCAGCTTTGGCCGGGAGATGGACCTTCCCCTTGTGATGGCGGCCCTGATGAACCGCTACGGCGAGGATATCCTGCCCGAGGAAGTGGCCTACGCCATGGAGGACAAAGCCACCAGCTCCACCGGCAACGCCGCCTTTGCGGCTGCTGCGGCGGGCTGCTGCGGCTACCCCTGCTGGCAGGCCTGGATGGATCTGGCCGACCTGCGCGCCCAGATCCACGATGACTGCTCCATCGCAGTCCGGGTGGAGCGCCGCGTCCGGGGCCAGCGGGACCCCGTGGGGGGTCTGGATGGGCCTGCGGGGCTTTGGGCACGATGATGCCGTTCTGGCGGATTTCGTGCTGCTGAACGACCCCACTGCCGACAGCGACGGTGCCGTAAACTGCACCATGGCGCTGGCGGATTTTATGCGATATTTCACGGGCCGGGCCATTGCCCTGCGGCCCAAGCAGCGGGAAGTGGCCGCCGACCTGCCCAACCGGGTGCGGTGCGACCTGACCCGCGCCGAGGATGGCAGCTATTTCTTTGAGCAGCGAGGCCAGCAGGACCCGCTGCCGGAGGATTTCTCCGGCTGGGCGGCCTATGCCGTCCACGATGGCGTGGCCCATGCCACCACAGCCCACCGCACCTTCCGCCGGATGGAGCGCACCCCCGAGGGTGGGCTGCTCTTCCCGCCCGAACAGCTGGCCGCAGGCGGCCGCTGCAGCGTGTACGCGGTGGATCAGACCGGGCGGATGCGGGTGGCGGAAGTCCGTCTCCCCGCGCCCCCCAAACCTGCGGCAGAGCCTGCCGCACCCCAACAGGACCCAAGCACCGTGCAGCCCGGCCTCTGAGCCGGCAGCGCAAAGCGCTTTTCGGGATAGAAACCACAACATAGGGAGGAACACATTATGGCAAAAACGATCATCACCATTGGACGTGAGTACTGCACCGGCGGCAACTACATCGCAGAGGATGTTGCAAACGCACTGGGCATCAAGCTCTACGACAAGGAGCTGATCACCATGGCCGCAAAGCACTCCGGCCTCTCGGAGGAAGCCGTAGCCGCCAGCGAAAAACGCCGCACCCACAGCCTGCTGTACAGCCTGTATACCATGGGCAACGAGCTCCCGCTGGGTGATCAGGTGTTCATCCTGCAGAGCCGCATCATCAAGCAGCTGGCCGAGGAAGGCCCCTGCGTCATTCTGGGCCGCTGCGGTGACTATGTGCTGCGGGAGCGCAAGGATGTGCTGCGCGTGTTCATCTACGCACCGGTGGAATGGCGGCGTGAGCTGGCCAAGACCGACCCGTTGGTCAAAGCACACGACGAGAAGGGCATCAAGGAAGAGATCGAAAAGACCGACCGCAACCGTGCTGCCTACTACAACTACTACACCCAGAACCGCTGGGGCGATGCCCACAACTATGATCTGGCCATCAACGCCGCCCTGGGCCGCGAGACCTGCGTCAAGATGATCCTGGCCGCTGTCGCCGCCAAGGAAAAGACCATGGCTGAGTGATCCCCGCCGGGCCGGACGGCCCAAAAAACAATGCTGCTTCGTGGGTAGGGTGCTTTTGTGCTCTGCCCACGTTTTTGGCAACGGCAACGACCACCGGCAGTGGCGGATGAAGGGAGGAGCCGTTGGCGCGGCGGTCAGCGAAACGCAGGTGCTGTTTACAGCACGAAGCGATCGCCGGACACCACAGGAGGGGGGCGGGACACCTCCCTCCTGTTCAAGCATAAACCCTCGTCTATCATTCAACGTCAAAAGGAGAAATCGTGGAAAACAAACAGCTCAATCTTTCCGAACCCGAAAATATCATGGGCACCATGGATGTCAACCCGCTGCTGATCAAGCTCAGCATCCCGATGATGATCTCCATGCTGGTGCAGGCACTGTACAACGTGGTGGACTCGATCTTTGTTGCCCGTGTCAGTGAGAACGCTCTGACCGCCGTCTCTCTGGCCTTTTCGCTGCAGAACATGATGTTCGCCGTGGGCATCGGCACCGGCGTGGGTGTCAACGCCCTGCTCTCCAAGAGCCTGGGCGAAAAGAACCAGTCCCGCGCCAACAAGACCGCCGAGAACGGCCTGTTCCTGGCACTGTGCAGCTACCTGGTCTTTCTGGTGCTGGGCCTGACCGTTGTGCGCCCCTACTTCTACGCCCAGACCGCCGATGCCGACATCGCCGAGCAGGGCATCCGCTACCTGACCATCTGCTGCGTGCTCAGCCTGGGCATGTTCATGCAGGTGATGAACGAGAAACTGCTGGCCGCCACCAGCCGCACCACCCTGAGCATGATCAGCCAGCTGGTGGGTGCCATCGTCAACATCATCCTTGACCCCATCTTCATCTTTGGCTACTGCGGCGAGGCCCTGTCCGGCACCACCGGTGCAGCTTTGGCCACCGTCATCGGCCAGTTCTGCGGCGCAGGGGTCTCCTTCTACCCCAACCTCCGCAAGAACCCCGATATCCAGCTGGATTTCAAGGGCTTCCGCCCCAGCGCCGAAGCCATCAAGCGGATCTACGTTGTCGGCTTGCCCAGCATCGCCATGCAGTGCGTGGGCAGCGTGATGACCTTCCTGATGAACCAGATCCTGATGGCCTTCACCGCCACCGCTGTGGCCGTGTTCGGCGTTTACTTCAAGCTGCAGAGCTTCGTGTTCATGCCCATCTTTGGCATGAACAACGGCATGGTGCCCATCATCGGCTACAACTACGGTGCCCGCAAGCCCGACCGCGTCAAAAAACCATCAAGTGCGCCATGTTCTATGCCGAGGCCATCATGCTGGTCGGCTTCCTGCTGTTCCAGTTCCTGCCCGACAAGCTGCTGGGCCTGTTCTCCGCCAGCGAGGCCATGCTGGCCATCGGCAAGCCTGCCCTGCGCATCATCTGCTTCCACTTCCTGCTGGCCGAGCATGAGCATCATCCTGTCCTCCACCTTCCAGGCGCTGGGCAACGGCATGTTCAGCCTGATCATCTCGGTCTGCCGCCAGCTGGTGGTCCTGCTGCCCGCCGCCTGGCTGCTGAGTAAGACCGGCAATGTGAATATGGTGTGGTGGTCCTTCGTCATTGCAGAGCTGGTCAGCGTGACCCTGAGCTTTGTGTTCTTTGCCCGCCTGGACAAAAAAGATCATCGAGCCCATGTACGACAACGCTGCCGCTGCACAGTAAACCGTTTCAAAACCTGTCCGGCACAAGAAAGGAACGTGACCTTTTATGGCAAAGAAGTTGAAATGGAATCTGATCCTGATGAGCGTGCTCTACCTGGGGCTGGGCATCTTCCTGCTCATGCGGCCCTCCACCGCCCTCAACGTGGTCTGCTACGCCCTGGGCGGCGTGGTGCTGGTGTGCGCCGCCGTTCAGCTGGTGCGCTACTTTGCCGTGGAGCGCGGCATCTTTCAGAGCCAGCTCACCCTCATCTCGGGCATCATATGCCTGGGCCTGGGCGCGTTCCTGATCCTCCGCAGCGACATCGTGGTGCGCATCCTGCCCATCGTGTTCGGCCTGTTCGTCATCTTCGACAGCCTGGGCCGCATCCAGAACGCTCTGGATCTGCGCCGCTGTGAGTGACCCCAGCTGGAAGGGCTTCCTGCTGCTGCCGGTGCTCAGCGTGGTGCTGGGCGTGGTGATGATCCTGAACCCCTTCGGCACCATGGAGACGCTGGTCATGGCCATTGGCATCATCCTCATCATCGAGGGTGCCATCAACCTGCTCAGTGCCCTGTACACCGTGCTGGCCATCCGCCGCTTTTCCAAGCTCCACCCCGAGACCCAGTCCATGCTGGAATCCCTGACCGGTCAGGATCTGAACGGTGACGGCGTGATCGCCCCGGACATCGCCCCTGCCGATGTGGAAGCCTCCGCCGTGGAGCTGGATCATGTGGATGAGAGCGCGGAAGTGGAGCAGGAAGAGGATTAAACTCCCTCCGTCATCGCTGCGCGATGCCACCTCCCTCCATGAGGGAGGCTTTGGCCACCCCCCATAAAGCTTCCCTCCGAGAAAAGCTCCCTCTCCGAGGGAGCTGTCGCCGACAGGCGACTGAGGGAGTTTGTAACTAATAGCAAAGGATAGAACTAGAGATGGAAAAATACGATCTGATCATTGTGGGTGCCGGTCCGGCCTAAGATCTTCACCGCTGTAGAGCTGCTGCGCCACGGCAGCAAGAAAAAGATCCTGCTGGTGGAAAAGGGCAAGCCCGTGGAAAAGCGCCACTGCCCCAAAGCCGAGGTGGGCCACTGCGTCAACTGCCGCCCCACCTGCGCCATCACCACCGGCTTCTCCGGTGCAGGCGCATTCTCGGACGGCAAGCTGAGCCTCTCCTATGAGGTGGGCGGCGACCTGCCCAGCCTGATCGGCGAGGAGTTCGCACAGGAGCTCATCCATTACACCGATAAGATCTACCTCGAGTTCGGTGCCGACCCCCATGTGGAGGGCATCTACACCGGCGAGGACATCAAGGAGATCCGCAAGAACGCCATCCACGCCGGCCCTGAAGCTGGTGGACTGCCCCATCCGTCATCTAGGCACCGAGAAGGCCCAGCAGCTGTATCTGGCCATCCAGAACTATCTGGCCGACAACGGCGTGGAGATGCTGTTCAGCACCGAGTGCGAGAACATCATCCTGGAGAACGAGGAGTGCAAGGGCGTGTTCATCAAGGGACCCAAGGACGAGGAAGCCCATGCCGTTTATGCCGATACTGTGGTCATCGGCACGGGCCGCCGCGGTGCCGACTGGCTGGAGAAGATCTGCGCCGAGCACCACATCGCCCACAAGCCCGGCACCGTTGACATCGGCGTGCGCGTGGAGTGCCGCAACGAGGTCATGGAAAAGGTGAACAAGGTGCTGTACGAGTCCAAACTCATCGGCTACCCCAAGCCCTGGAAGAACAAGGTGCGCACCTTCTGCCAGAACCCCGGCGGCTTTGTGGCTCAGGAGAACTACGACAACGATCTGGCCGTGGTCAATGGCCACAGCTTCAAGGAGAAGAAGAGCGAGAACACCAACCTGGCCATCCTCGTCTCCCACAACTTCACCGAACCCTTCAACCAGCCCATCGCCTACGCCCAGAAGGTGGGTGAGCTGACCAACATGCTGGGCGCGGGCCACATCCTGGTCCAGCGCTACGGCGACATTCTGGACGGCAAGCGCACCTGGCCCAAGGAGCTGGCACAATCCAACGTCATGCCCACCCTGAAGGACGCCGTGGCCGGCGACATCACCGCCGCCATGCCCTACCGCGCCATGACCAACATCATCGAGTTCATCAAGATGCTGGACATGGTCGTCCCCGGCTTTGCCGCCAACGAGACCCTGCTGTACAGCCCTGAGCTGAAGTTCTACTCCAACAAAGTGCGGATGGACTCGAACCTTGACACCAACATCAAGGGCCTGCACTGTCTCGGCGACTCCTCCGGCTGGACCCGCGGTCTGATGATGGCTTCGGTCATGGGCGTGCTCATGGGCCGCAAGCTGGCCGAAAAGGAAGGGTGCTGATCGCACCTTCCCGCCCCTCAAAACGCAAAAAGGACTGCTCCAGCGGAGCAGTCCTTTTTGTAATTTCAGCGCAGCTTATTCCGGTTTGGAGAATTTGACAGGCAGCGGGTTCTGGCGGGATCCCGGTTTATTTTGGAATGATATGCATTTTCTTGCCGGATTCAATTGATTTTTCACCAAAAAATCGGTATACTATTTCCAGAGTACTGTGCGTTGTGCCCAATGCACAGCGCGCACAGGGAGGTATTGCTATGCACGATTCCCCGGGAAGCGTCGTCACCCAGCTGTGCTCCGGGCTCCAGCTTTACAGCGCCGAACGGCGCATTGCGGACTGCATTCTTGCAGATGTAAAGTGGGCCTCGGTCGCCACCTCTGCGGAGCTTGCAAAGGCCAGCCACTCGTCCGAAGCCACGGTCACCCGGCTGTGCCACAAGCTCGGCTACGCAAATTATCGCAAATTCCAACTGGAGCTTGCGCGGGATGTGCTGGAGCAGCAGGAAACGGAGGCCCGCAAAAGGCCCCCCAATGACCCGCTGCATCAGGCCCTGCTCGATCTTCAGAACAACCGTCAGGAGGAGGTTCAGGCCACCATTCAGGCCTTGAACCTTGTCCAGCTGAGAAAGGTGCTTTCCATTCTGCGGGCGGCAGAGATCATTGAGATCGAAGCCAACGGCAGCAGCCTGCCCGTTGCCATGGATGCTTCGCTCAAGCTGGGCAGTCTGGGCAAGCGCTGCATGATCAGCCCGGTGCCAGAAAAGGCACGGTCTTTCGCTTCGGCACTGACCCCAAAAGATGCCCTGCTGCTCATTTCCAGCGCAGGCCGCTGCGAGGCGCTGGAGACGGCCGCCCGTGCCGCCAAGAAGAACGGCACACCGGTCATCCTCATCACCTGCGACAAGCGCTCGGCGCTGGCAGGCCACGCCAGCTATACCCCCTGCTGGCCTCCAACCGTATCCAGCGCATTGCCAGCGATATGCTGCCTTCCCAGCTTTCGGCAGCGCTGGTGGTGGAGGCGCTCTACTACCTGCTGGTGGGCAATTTCGATTTGAATTAAGCGCAAAAAAGTCCCGGCCGTTCTGGTCGGGACTTTTTGTTGTGTTTAAGCGATCATGCGTTAAAAACGTACTTGTCCATGCGGTGGAACGCCTCCTCGATGCGGGAACGGGGAGAAGCCAGATTCATGCGCAGGTGGCAGGGGCCAAAGAACATGGTGCCATCCTGAATGGCAGCGCCCACATCCCAGCAGGCGTGCTCCACATCCTCAATGGTCTTGCCGTGGGCCTTGCACCAGTCGGTGCAGTCCACGAACAGCATGTAGGTACCCTGCGGCTTGGAAACGGTCACGCCCTCGAAGTGCTTCTCGATGTAATCGCAGGCAAAGTCGATGTTGCCGGTCAGCACCTCGCAGAGCTCGTCGGTCCACTCGTAGCCCTCCGGCTTGTAGGCGCCGATCAGGGCGTGCATGGAAAGTACGTTTATCTCGTTGTAGTGGCTCAGGCTGGACTCTTTTTCCATGCGGTCACGCCACCAGCTGTTGTAAACGATATGGTAGCTGCCCACCAGACCAGCCAGATTGAAGGTCTTGGAGGGGGCATAGAAAGCGGCGGTGCGCTGGCGGGCATCCTCGCTCACAGACTGGGTGGGGATGTGCTTGTTTCCGCTCAGGATGATGTCCGACCAGATCTCATCGGAGACCACATACACATCGTACTTCTTGTACAGCTCCATGGCCTTTTCCAGCTCCCAGCGCTCCCACACTCGGCCGCAGGGGTTGTGGGGGTTGCACATGATGGCGGCATGGATCTTTTCCTCTTTCAGGTGCTTTTCCATGTCCTCAAAGTCCATCCGCCACACGCCGTTCTCATCCTTGACCAGCGGGCTGTGGACAGCCTCATAGCCGTTGTTCTTCAGGCTCATGGTGAAACCGATGTAGGTGGGGCTGTGGATCAGGATCTTGTCGCCCTTGGAGCAGACGCAGTTCAGGGCGCTGATCACGCCGCCCAGTACGCCGTTTTCGTAGCCGATGCACTCCCGGGTCAGCCCGGTCACGCCGTTGCGGTTTTTCTGCCAGCGGATGATGGAATCGAAGTATTCATCGGTGGGGTTGAAGTAGCCAAATGCGGGGTGGTTGGTGCGCTCGATGATGGCTTCCTGGATGGTGGGCACGGTGGCGAAGTTCATATCTGCTACCCACATGGGGATGGCGTCGAAGCCCTCGTTGGGGGCGGCGGGGGGGGCAAAGCCGGTGCCAAGGCCATCCACTGCAATGGCATCCTTGCCGTGGCGGTCCATGATGGAAGTGAAGTCGTACTTCATAGCGGTGCTCCTTCTCTCAAAATTTTTTTATCTGGCCCCACTTTAACACACTTTGCCGCCGGGTGCAAGCAGCCAGCACGTTTCCCCGGATATCGTGCGGAAAAATCACGAATTTTTACGGTAATTGCACGCAAAAAGCCGGTCGGCATACGCCGACCGGCTTTTATTGGTATTGACTTTCCGGATCAGCCCAGCATCTCGTGAGCGGTCTTGCAGATGGTCGCTGCATCCAGACCGTACAGCTTGAGCAGGTCCCATGCAGGGCCGGAGCAGCCGAACTTGTCCTGCACGCCCACGCGGCGGACAGGGGTAGGCAGCTTCTCGCTCAGGACGGCGCAGACGGCTTCGCCCAGACCGCCGATGACGCTGTGCTCCTCGGCGGTGATGACCTTGCCGCACTCCTTGGCGGCCTTGAGGACGATCTCCTCGTCCAGAGGCTTGATGGTGTGGATGTTGATGACCCGGGCGTGGATGCCCTCGGCAGCCAGCTGCTCGGCAGCCAGGCGGGCCTCGTTGACCATCAGACCAGTGGCGATAATGGCAATGTCGCTGCCCTCGGTGATCTGCTCGCCCTTGCCCAGCTCAAAGTGGTAGGTAGCCTCATCGTGGAACACAGGCACAGCCAGACGGCCGAAGCGCAGGTAAACAGGGCCCTGCATGGCGTAAGCGGCGCGCACAGCGGCACGGGCCTCCACATCGTCTGCGGGGCAGATCACGACCATGCCGGGGATGGTGCGCATCAGGGCAAAGTCCTCGCAGCACTGGTGGGAAGCGCCGTCCTCGCCCACGGAGATGCCGCCGTGGGTGGCACCGATCTTCACGTTCAGCTCGGGGTAACCGATGGAGTTGCGGATCTGCTCAAAAGCGCTGCCCGCGGCAAACATGGCAAAGCTGGAAACAAAGGGAACATAACCCATGGTGGCCAGACCTGCGGCCACGCCCATCATGTTGCCCTCGGCAATGCCGCAGTCGAAGTGACGGTCCGGGTGCGCCTTGCGGAACATGCCGGTCTTGGTGGCGGCAGCCAGGTCAGCGTCCAGCACCACCAGGTCGTCGTGGCCCTCGGCGGCCAGCTCCTTCAGGGTGTTGCCGTAGCTGTCACGGGTAGCGATCTTCTTCACTTCTGCCATCTTACTTGTCCTCCTCTTCCAGCGCGGCGTAAGCTGCATTCAGCTCCTGCATGGCCTGTGCGTATTCCTCATCGTTGGGGCCCTTGCCGTGCCAGTCAACGGAGTTCTCCATAAAGGAAACGCCCTTGCCCTTGAGGGTATCCAGAATGATGCAGGTGGGCTTTTCGTTCTCAGCGCGGAAAGCGGCGATGGCGCTCTCAATGGCATCAAGATCGTGGCCGTTGATGGTCAGCACGTTGAAGTTGAAGGCCTTCAGCTTCTCTTCCAGCGGGGCGCTGTTCATCACGGTCTCGGTGGTGCCGTCGATCTGCAGGTGGTTGCGGTCCAGCACAACGCAGAGGTTGGACAGGCCGTAGTGAGAAGCAAACATAAAGGCTTCCCAGCACTCGCCCTCTTCCACCTCGCCGTCACCCAGGATGGTGTAAACATTGATGGGCTTACCGGCGTGCTTGGCACCCAGTGCCATGCCGCAGGCGGCGCTCACGCCCTGACCCAGACTGCCGGTGGACATATCCACGCCCGGCACACTGTTCATGTTGGGGTGGCCCTGCAGGTAGCTGCCGATCTTGCGCAGGGTCTTGAGGTCCTCCACCGGGAAGAACCCACGCTCAGCCAGCGCGGCGTACAGCGCCGGCGGCCGCATGGCCCTTTGGAGAGCACCAGACGGTCGCGGTCAGGGTTCTTGGGATCCTTCGGATCCACCTTCATCTCTACGAAATAGAGGTACGCCAGCACCTCGGCGATATCCAGGCTGCCGCCCGGATGGCCGCACTTGGCGCTGTGAGTGCCCTCGATCACGCCCATGCGGATGTGGCAGGCGTGTTTTGCCAGGGTAAGCTTTTCTGCATTTGTCATCTTTGGTCCTCCCGTATGAACCTCAGCGTTTGCATCGGATATGGTACGCACCCGGGCCGTACGCCCCGATGCGCTATTTCTCAAGTCTATATTATCTATTCTATGCAAAAACGTCAAGGTTCTTTCGTCAAAATGTACATCCCTTGGCAAAATCGCTTGTAAATGTTCCCGTTTTTGTTGAAAATGCAGGTCCATTTTGCCCCCGCAAAACATTTTTGCAGCTTTTGGCCGGCTTGCTTTCTGATGCCGAATTGAATGCAGCCTCCGACAATGGTTATTCTCACGCCAATGTCTGTAACAGTACATTTGCAGAAGGCCCCGGTGAAGATTCCTTTTATTACATCTACAAATTTCAAAAATCCGCAAACACCGCCCCGTAACCATCCTCATCCGCTGAGCTTGACAAGGCAGCTTTGCATCTGCTATACTTTTTGCACAATTCCCGGCTGAAGCCGGGGCTTTGCGGGCCGAAGCCCGTGTTTCTCCCCCGCAAACATTATTTTGAAACAGACACCATGAAGGGGTCTGCCGCTGGCGCGCGTGCTGGCGGCAGGCCCTTTTTTGTCTGCGCATTTTCAGGAGGAATCATTGATGAATACCAAGACCCGTTCCGCGACCCGTGATCTGGTGCTGGCCGCACTGTTTCTGGCACTGGCCTTTGTGCTGCCCATGATCACCGGCCATGTGCCTCAGATCGGCAATATGCTCTGCCCCATGCACTTCCCGGTGCTGCTGGCAGGCTTTGTGCTGGGCGGCCCCTGGGGCCTGGCGCTGGGCTTCCGCCCCACTGCTCCGCTCGGTGCTGTTTGGGATGCCCCCGATGTACCCCATTGCCATCGCCATGGCCTTTGAGCTGGCCACATACGGCGCTGTGGCCGGTTTCATGTACCGCAAGGTGCAGCACACCCTGCCCATGATCTACGCCACCCTTGTCACCTCAATGGTGGCAGGCCGCCTTGTCTGGGGTGCGGTGCGCTTTGTGCTGGCCGGTCTGTCCGGCTCCAGCTTCCCGTTCAGCGCGTTCCTGTCCGGTGCGGTGCTCACTGCCGTGCCCGGCATCGTGGCGCAGCTCATCCTCATTCCGCTGATCGTGGCCGCGCTGCAGAAAGCAAAGCTGACAGATTAAATCCCTGCGCTGGCCGAACCCACACAGCAAAAAAAGCCCGGAACCGTACCTGCTATGGCGGCAGGTGGTTCCGGGCTTTTCAGTTCATATTACAGTGTGGCAGCAGCTGTAACAAAAAAAAGAAGGAGAATCTTCAACCGGCAAATTGGAGAAGATCAGCCGGCAAAGCTTGCATTGACAGCGCGGCGGTTGCTCTGGTTGACAAAGTTCTTCTTTGCGCTCTCGAGCAGGCTTGCAAAAGCCAGGCCAATACCGCAGTTATCGGACACGCCCTCGGTGACAGTCAGGTAAGCGTCCATCATAGTGTTGTCCAGAATAGCAGTGTTCTTGTTCATCATAATAAATATCCTCCGTATATCGGTAAATGTCATTGTGTTTTTTGGCAGGGCCTCTATCTCCCTGCATCCTCAAAGCGGAACCGTTCAGAACCTTTCGTTCTTTTGTTCCCCTCTCTGAGGATGGCCATATTATGCCACTCAATTATGAAATCGTTTTATAAATTCTATGAACAAACTATGAATTTAGTGATACATTTTTAACGTTCTTTCGTTCTTTGCGCAACTAGCACAAAACGTTTTTTATGAAAAATAAAGTTCTTGTATACATGGACGATTGAAACCTTGTTTGGAAAGTTTTTTCAGATTTTCTCTCCGTTTTGCCCAGAATTTCTTCTGCAAAAGGGGATACTCTCATGCAAAATCCGTCAAAATCCGTCAATTTCCAACAGGACGAGGGCGTTCCTGTGCAAAATGCCCAGAAAAAGTTCCAAACAAAAAGGCCGCCGTGCCAGCAGCACAGCAGCCTTTGAAAAGCCGTTTCAGTTTTGTCGGTTTCGCATCACTTGCACAGGAACGCCGGCAGGGGCTTGCCCTCCCTGCGCCACTGGTGGTATTCGGCGGTGGCGGCAAATTCCACGTCACCGGCGGAGTTCAGCGCAGTCTCAACGGAGTCCTGAATAACGCCAATGATGAAGCCAACGCCGACGACCTGCATGGCAATATCGTTGGAAATGCCGAACAGCGAACAGGCCATGGGGATCAGCAGCAACGATCCGCCCGCCACGCCGGAAGCACCGCAGGCACCCAGAGCGCTCATCACCGAAAGAAGGATGGCGGCGGGCAGGGACACCTGAATGCCCAGCGTATTGGCCGCAGCCAGCGTCATAATGGTGATGGTAATGGCAGCGCCGTCCATATTGATGGTTGCGCCCAGCGGGATGGAGACGGAGTAAATATCCTTATCCAGGCCCAGCTTTTCGCACAGAGACATGTTGACCGGGATGTTGGCGGCGGAGCTGCGGGTGAAGAAAGCGGTCAGGCCGCTTTCACGCAGGCAGCGGAACACCAGTGGGTAGGGGTTGCGGTGCAGATACACAAAGATGATAAAGGGCGAGACGACCAGTGCCATAAAGAGCATGGTGCCCACCAGCAGCAGCAACAGGCGCCCGTACTGGGTAAAGATGGACAGGCCGTTGCTGGACACGTTGGTGTACACAAGGCCCATGATGCCGAAGGGTGCCAGATTGATGATCCAGCGGACGATCTGGGAGACTGCATCCGCTGTGTTCGCCAGGAACAGCTTGGTGCTGTCCGCGCCGTACTTCTTCATGGCCAGGCCGAACAGGCAGGCCCAGAACAGGATGCCGATGTAGTTGCCGTTCATGAGGGCACTGACGGGGTTTGCCACAAAGTTGGTGAGCAGAGTGCCCATCACTTCGCCCAGACCCTGGGGCACCACCTCGGATTCTGCCGCCTCAGCCAGAACGACGGTCTGAGGGAACAGGAAGCTGGTCACCACCGCAATGGCGGCGGCCAGGAAGGTGGTGAGCATATACAGCCAGATGACCGTGCCAAAGCGCCGGTCCAGCCTGGACGTGCCCTGCGCCAGCGCACTGGCCACGATGACGAACACCAGCACCGGGGCAATGCCCTTCAGGGCACCCACGAACAGGCTGCCGAACTCTTCCACCCAGCCCGCACCGGGCACCGCCAGTGCCAGCACCGCACCGACCACAAGGCCGATGACGATGCGCAGGATCAGGCTGGTGGAGTTGTACCTTGCCGCAACCGCTTTCAACGTTTTCATAACTTTTCTACTCCCCTATCCAGATTGTGCGCCTATTGCGCACAGTTTTCCCATTCCTCTACACGGAACAAGTACGATTATACGCCTCGCAGGCCAAAAAGTCAAAGATTTTGCCCGCTTTTTTTTGTTTTTCATTTCAACATATACAGACACGAGCTTTTTTCACTGTCCGTATATGAAATACAGATTCACAAAAAGAGACCGCACCCCGTGTGTTTCGGGATGCGGTCTGTTCCTGTTTTAGTCGAGATAGGACACCTTGCCGGGCACAAAGCCCTGAATGCCCATGCCGGGCGCGTCGGAGACGGTGATGTTCTTCTCGTCGAACACGGCACCGCCGAGGATGTGGTCCTCGCTGCAGAGCACCGGGCCGTCGAGGTCGATCTTGGTGATGATCTTCTTGGCGCAGGCCAGCTCCACAGCGGCGTTGACCGAGATCTTCGCTTCCAGCATACAGCCGATCATGCACTCTACGCCGTACACCTCAGCGGCAGCGGCAATGCGCAGGGCATTGGTGATGCCGCCGCATTTCATCAGCTTGATGTTCACAAGGTCGGCCGCGCCGGTCCATGATCCGCAGGGCATCTGCCGGGCTGAACACGCTTTCGTCGGCCAGCACGGGCACATCGGCATGGCGGGTGACATACTGCATCCCCTCAAGGTCTGCGGCGGGCACGGGCTGCTCCACGAACTCGATATCCAGCCCCTTCTCCTGCATCTGGTTCAGGATGCGGACCGCCTGCTTGGCGTTCCAGGCCTGATTGGCATCGATGCGGAGCTTGATGTCCCGGCCCACAGCCTGCCGCACCGCGGCAAGGCGGGCCACATCCAGCTCAGGGTCAATACCAACCTTGACCTTCAGGCAGTCGTAGCCGCGCTGGACGGCGGTGCGGGCATCCCGGGCCATCTCCTCGGGCGGGTTGACACTGATGGTGATATCGGTCACGATGTTCCTGCGGGCACCGCCCAGCATCCGGTAAACAGGGGCGCTGTACTTCTGGCCCAGCAGATCCCACAGGGCCATGTCCACAGCGGCCTTGGCGCTGGTGTTGTGGACAAGCGCCTTCTGCACAGCGGCGGTCAGATCCTCAAATTCATCGAGGTCGCGGCCCAGCAGGGCAGGGGCGATATGATCCTGAATGGCACCGATGATGGCACCGGTGGTGTCGCCGGTGATCACACCGGTCGGGGGTGCTTCGCCGTAGCCCACCGCACCGGTATCGGTGTGGAGCTCCACGATAACATCCTCAACGCTGTTCACAGTGCGCAGTGCCGTTTTGAACGGCACCCGCAGCGGGGTGGAAATGCGGCCCAGCCGCACCTGTGTGATCTTCATAGTCCCGTCCTCCTTCTTATTCCAGCGGCAGGTTTGCCAGCTTGACAATGGCGTTTGCAATGATCTGGGCGTTCTGCACCAGACGTTCCAGATCGATGCATTCATCGGGCTGATGCTCTGTGACCGGGTCCCCCGCGAACAGGGGACCAAAGGCCACCATGTTGGGCAGCATCTTGGCGTAGGTGCCGCCGCCGATGCACTTGGGCGGGGCATTGTCGCCGGTGGCATCCCGGTAAACCTCCAGCAGGGCGCTGACCAGCGGGGTCTCGGCAGGGTAGTAGAGCCTTTCCTTGTGCACCTGCCCATCCAGCGCCCAGCCTGCGGCCTCAAAGGCGGCCTGCACAGCGGGCTGGCAGTCTGCCCGTTCCATGGTCACAGGATAGCGGTAGTTCAGCTTGACCCACAGATGCTGCGCGTCGCCCTCGATCAGCCCCCAGTTGCAGCTCATGGGGCCGGAGAGCGCATCCTCCAGCCGGTGGCCCAGCAGGCGCTCGCCGTAGGGGTCGGTGCCCAGCTTCTCGGCCAGAAAGTGCACGGCCTGCTTGGCATCCCCCTCCAGCGGCAGCCGGTCAAGGTAGCACACCAGCCGCCCAATGGCGTTTTCGCCCTGCTCCGGGTGGCTGCCATGGGCCGAAACGCCCACCGCTTCCACCTGATAGCCGCCGGGGACGGCTGTCACGGTGATGTGCTCCGCATCCGGCAGGGAGGCCCCCGCCGGGGCGGTCAGCACAGCGCAGGCGTAGTCCGGCACCACATTGCCGGCCACGCCGCCCTGCACCCTGCTCAGCTGCCAGGCCCCGGTCTGGTGCAGCTGCACAGCATAGCTCTCGTTCAGGATGCCCTTTTCGCCGTTGATGAGCGGATACTCGCCGTCCGGGGTGAAGCCCAGCACCGGGATCTCCCCCGCCGTGGGCCTTGTAGTACAGCACGTCCCGGTCGTTGGTCTCCTCGTTCAGGCCGAACAGCAGCCGGACACGGCGGTTGAGCGGAATGCCCAGATCCCGGATGGCTTTCAGCGCGAACAGGCTGGCCACCACCGGGCCTTTGTCGTCAATGGAACCCCGGCCATACAGCCTGCCGCCATCGATCTCGGCGGCGTAGGGCGGGTGATGCCAGCCCTCGCCCTCGGGCACCACGTCCAGATGCCCCAGCACCGCCACCATCTCGTCCCCGGTGCCGATCTCGCACCAGCCGATGTACCGATCCATGTCGGTGGTCTCAAAGCCCAGCTCATGGCAGAGGGCCAGCGCCTCGGCAAAGCAGGCATCCACCTCCTCGCCAAAGGGCTTGCCCGGCAGCGGGTCGGCCTCCACACTGCGCCTGCGCACCAGCCGCTGGAGCGCCGCCACCATCTGGGGCCGCAGCGCCGCCACGGCCTCGTTCAGTTTTTTGTCCATACGTTCCACCCCTTTTTGTGATTCATTTCACAGCTTGTATTATAGAACGATTGCCCCCGCTCCACAAGCCCCCAGTTCGGCAAAAAGGTCTTGACACCGCGCAGTGTGTACGCTATTATGTACATAAGAGGTGATACACGATGACGACCACTAATATCACGAACTTTCGCAAGAATGCTTTCCAGTATGTAGAGCAGACCGTAAAGTACAATGAACCGCTGAACATCTGCACCAAAGACGGCAACGCTGTTCTGCTTTCGGAAGAAGATTACAGCGGCATTATGGAAACGCTTTATCTCGTCTCCGTGCCGGGAATGCGGGAAAAGCTCATGGCGGCCAAGGCCGAACCGCTGGAAGATTGTGTTGACGAATCGGCTGTGGAGTGGTAAATGTACAAGATTGTTTATACGAAAACCGCGCTCAAAGACATTCCAAAGCTGAAATCCGCCCATCTTGACGAAAAAGCGAAGGCGCTGATCTCCGTTATAAAAAGAAAATCCGTTCCAGAACCCGCCGCCCTATGAAAAGCTGGTGGGCGATTTGAACGGCTCGTACAGCAGGCGCATCAACGTACAGCACCGCCTTGTGTATGATGTTTTTGAAGAAGAGCAAACCATCAAGATTTTAAGCCTTTGGACACATTACGAAAGATGACCCGAAAACGGACTGTTTTGCAGTTCGTTTTTTTTTTTCAATTTTTTTGAAAAAGGGTGAAAGGATTCCGCGCGGCGTGTATTTAAGGAAGTAAGAGCATCTATTTTTGCCGGAGCTCCACTTCCGGCCCAAAGAAAGTGAGGGACCCCCTATGAAGAAACGACTACTCAGCCTTCTGGTGGCGCTGTGCATGGCGGTAACGCTCCTGCCTGTGTCGGCAATCACAGCGTGGGCGGAGGGAGGCGGCCAATTAAAAATTGTAAAGGGCGGCTACCCAGAAGGCTCTAATAGCGGTAGTCAGTCCTGCTCCGGAACAGACTGGAGCTATGATAAGGACACCCGAACTTTGACATTAAGCCCCAGCACCCCAACAAACTATGATTTTTCCAATAATGGCATTCACACCGGACCGGGTAATAACACAGACTGCAACCTCATAATCGGTCAACATGCAACCGTAACCGATGGTTTTTTTGGGGTGCTGTTACAAATCATGGTACTATTACCGGCGGCTTTTTTTCTTCTTCCGTTTCCAATGAATCTAACGGCAAGATTGAAAATGGTCAGTTTGGTGATCGGGCTTCTTCGTGCACCGTTACAAACAATGGCGGCACGATCAACGGCGGCACCTTCAAAGATGAGCTAACCGGAAGTGGCATAGAACCGGGTTATACCCTCAAAGCAAAAACACCCACCGGTTATGAAGGGGTTTTGGTCAATGAGTATCGTGATTCATGTTATATCATCCCGAATCAGGCATCCGTTTCTGTTGATATAATCTATCATTTTGAGCCTGCGATCAATTTCCAAAATCTTCCACCCCTTGATGTAACCATTGATAATGCACAGCCTACGCTTCTTTCCGACTGGTGTGAGAGCAATCCCAAGATTGAGTTCGATGGTCATTACGCTTATAACGTTACCTTTACCGCACCGCCTGCAAAAGGCTCAACCGTAACCATCAGCCCGCTGACCTGGCTGGTGATTGACAAGGACGGTTACCCGGCCACTGCACAGGATTTGAACGGCAACCGGGCGAATTATACCGGCAACGGCTGGAAGTTTGATGCGAGCAATAACACGCTGACGCTGGAAAGCGGCAATTATGATTTTTCCGGTTCAGGAACCGCACTGCGCCCCCTGAACCCGGATGTCCAGTTGGTGGTTGAACCCGGTGCCAAGCTGACCGGCGGCGCAGCTGGAGATGGGTCTGGTGTCACTTGGCAGCTGACCGAAAACACGGATGACCCGAGTACTTATACGTTGACGATTCGCGGCAGTGGTGCAATGGAAGATTATCAAACTAGTAGTTCCCGGCCATGGAACAATTTCCGTGATCAAATCACCTCTGTCGTCATTTCTCCCGGCATAACTTCGATTGGAGATTGCGCTTTCACCCTGTTTAGCAAGCTAATTCATGTTGATATTGCAGATAGTGTAATATCTATTGGAGATCGGGCTTTTTCTTATTGCTCCAGCCTTACTGACATTACAGTTCCACAAAGTGTCACATATATCGATGCGAATGCCTTTGAGTCTTGCACCAATTTAAGCAGCATAACACTTTCAACAAATAACATAACTTCTATCAGGCCTCATACTTTTTCTGGTTGTTCTGAATTGAGCAGTATTGTAATCCCCGACGGCGTAACTTCTATCCAATTGGGTGCTTTTTTTAACTGCACTAAGCTCACCAGTATCACGATTCCTGATAGTGTGACAACTATTGACCCCTGGGCTTTCAAGAATTGTTCTAGCCTGACTAGTATCACGATTCCCGGCAGTGTAACTTCAATTGGATCGAATGTTTTCGATGGTTGTACTAGCCTGAATGACATCCGCTACTCTGGCACAAGTGAAAGCGTTATTTCTGCTCTTTCTCAATATGTCCCCACTCGCGTCACCTTTAATTACGGCGACAAAGTGCCTGAAGCAAAGCGAATGATAACAGTGTTCGTCAAAACGGGCGGGACATTGACAGCTCCCACCACAATTCCCCCCGTAGCTGGCTATGAGTTCAAGGGCTGGCTCACAGAAGATGGCGAGCTGTATGATTTCCCTGGCGCTCCTACCGGCCAGCTCACCCTTTACGCCAAGTGGGAAAAGAAGCCCGACCCGAAGCCCGAACCCAAACCCGAGCCCGAACCCGAAGCCTCCACCTACACCCTGACGGTAAAAGGCGGCACGTTCACCTACAACGGCGGCGAAGCCATGACCAGCGCCAGCGTGCCGGTGGATGCCGAGGTCAAGGTGACGCTGAACCAGAGCGCCGTGCCCGAGGGCATGGTGTTCGACCTGTGGGCCATGGATGAAGCCAGCCTGCTGGGCAACCCGGCGGTCGCCTACAACCAGGAGAGCTTTTTACCATCCCGGCGGGTAGCGTGGCCAAGGGCAGCACCGTGACCGTGGAAGCCCAGTACCGGGATGCCACCATCGAGAGCGAGCCCAGCATTCTGGGCACTGCCGCCATCATCGGCGTGGCCGGTGCAGGCACGGCGGTCATCGTGTGGCAGGGCTACCGCATCGGCATGGAGCTGTACGAGAAGTATTTCCAGCCCACGCCGGAAGAAACTGCGGCAGAGCAGCCCGCCCCGGAAGCTCCGGCAGCAGCTGCCGCTTCCTGAACGCAGGCGCACCCGCTCCCTTCCACGGCTGACAGAACCGCATAAAAACAGCGCCGCTCCATCGTTTGTGGGGCGGCGCATTTTTGCGGTTCAATCCCGGCGCAAAGGCAGGGTAAGGGACATTTTCTGGTAGGCAATGCGGGGCGTGCCATCCTCCACATGGATGATGCCGCACTTGGTAAAGCCGTTTTTTTCCAGCAGATGCTGCATGATCTTGTTGTCGGCGTGGGTGTCGGCCCGCAGGCTCTCGCAGTGCTCCAGACACCAGGTGATCACAGCGGCGGCAACGCCGGGGTGCCTGCCCGCCGAAGCCAGCCGGTGGATGGTGCCGTAGGGCAGGGTATCGTTCAGCCACTTGCCATCCTCGATCCGGGCATAGGTGGGGTCCGGGCCAAGGATAAAGGCAAACACGCCCTCCAGCTCGCCGTTGACAAGGTAGAGGAACAACCGGTTCGAGTCGATATCCTCCTCCAGCAGTTCCTGCGGCGGGAAATTATCCCCCCACTGGGTCGGGTTGCCGGAATCCGCCATCGCCTGCCGGGCGCGGGCATAAATTTTCAGGATCGCATCCAGATCTGCACGTCTTGCTCCACGAAACATCTTCATCCAACCTCTCTTCCGGCAGGCCGCTGCCCGCCCTGATCGTTCTGCTTTAATATAACACAAAACGGCCCTCTCCGTCAAAGCCTGCTGCAAAGGCGGAGAGGGTCGTTCACTGATGCACTTATGTGCGCTGGCTGCGTGCCCGGCGGTACTCCCGGGGGCTCTGGCCATACCGCTCATGGAACAGGCGGTAGAAGTAGCTGGTGTTCTCGTAGCCCACCTGGGTGATGATCTGCTGGATGTTCAGGTCGCTGCGGCGCAGCAGGCGGGCGGCAGTCTCCATCCGGTGCTTCTGCAGCAATTCCTTATAGGTGCGTCCGGTCTGGGCACGACGCACTCGCTGACATATGCCAGCGAAACGCCGTACTCCCGTGCCACGTTGGAAAGGCTTGCTTCGCGGTAATTCTGGGTGATCTCTTTGAGTGCCGCCTGCACCAGTGCTTCACGGCTGACCGCCTCGCCGCGCGTTTCCAGCGGGAAATTCTTGGTCTGTACCATAGCGTAAAACCCTCCGTTGCGGCAGCGGCGGGCGGGGACAGGGGGATGCCGGACACCCGCCGCAGCCAGTTCATCAGGCTTTCTGGGGAAGCCTTTCTGCCTATAATACGGGCGGGGCACAGAAATAATTGCAGAAAGCTCAAATTTTTACAGAAACAAGAGATCAGAACATATTTTCGTTATGATAACGCCCGCTGCGGACGAACTCCACCCACTCGGCCAGGTTCACGGCGTGGTCGCCGATGCGCTCCAGATATTTGATGACCATGAGCAGATCCAGGGCGGCATCCACCTTGCCAGGGTCGGCGGCGATCTCCTGCGCCAGCGTATGCTTGATGGCGTTGAAGTCGTAATCCACCTCGTCGTCTGCGGCAATGACCTTGAGGGCGGCCTGCTCGTCCTCAGAGGTCAGGGCATTCAGGGCATCCAGGATCATCTTGTGCGCCTTCTGGCCCATCTTGATGGCCTGGCTCACAGCAGGGTCGCCCTCTTTGCGGACAGTGACCAGATGGGGGATGATCTCGGCGATGTCGGCGGCATGGTCGCCGATGCGCTCCACATCCGTGACCACCTTCATGGTGGTGGAGATGCGGCGCAGGTCGCCTGCCACCGGCTGCTGACGCAGCAGCAGGGTCATGCAGCGGTGCTCAATGTCCCGCTCCATGTTGTTGATGCGGCCATCGCCCTGCGCCACGGCGGCGGCAGCCTCGGCATCGGCGGTGCAGAGGGCTTCCATTGCAGCTTCCACGGCATCGGCAGCGCTCTGACCCATCTCGGTCAGGGCCGTTTTCAGGGCGGCAAGGTCGTTTTCGTATTGTGTACGGTTGCTCATTGCGTTTTTCTCCTTAGCCGAACCGACCGGAAATGTAGTCCTCGGTGCGTTTATCCTGCGGTGCGCTGAAGATCTGGGCCGTGGGGCCGGCTTCCACCAGCTCGCCCAGCAGGAAGAAGGCGGTGCGGTCGCTGATACGGGCTGCCTGCTGCATGTTATGGGTCACGATGACCACAGTGTAGTTCTTTTTCAGCTCGCTCATCAGCTCCTCCACCTTCATGGTGGAGCCGGGGTCCAGGGCGCTGGTGGGCTCATCCATCAGCAGCACTTCCGGTTCCACAGCCAGAGCGCGGGCAATGCACAGGCGCTGCTGCTGCCCGCCGGAAAGGCCCAGAGCACTCTTTTTCAGGCGGTCCTTGACCTCGTTCCAGAGGGCGGCACCCTTCAGGGAGCTTTCCACCAGCTCGTCCAGCTCTGCCTTGTTGTGCACACCGTGCAGCCTGGGGCCGTAGGTGATGTTATCGTAGATGCTCATGGGGAAGGGGTTGGCCTTCTGGAACACCATGCCCACCCGGCGGCGCAGCTCGGTGGGCTGCATCTCGCGGGCAAAGATATCCTGCCCTTTCAGGCGGACATCGCCCTCGATGCGGATCCCGGGCACAAGGTCGTTCATCCGGTTCAGGGTCTTCAGGAAGGTGGACTTGCCGCAGCCGGAGGGGCCAATGAGGGCCGTGATCTCCCGCTCGCCCATGTCCAGCGAAATATCTTTCAGCGCCTTGAAATCCCCGTACCAGAGGTTCAGGTTTTTGGCTGTGATAATGGGTGATACGTTTTCCATAGTTTTCCTCGAGATTTCCTCGTGTATTAAACCCCTCAGTCTCGCATACGCTCGACAGCCCCCTAATAGTGGGGCCCTTGGCATTTCGTAAAGCTTAACCGTTTTGCCAAGGCCGCCCCTACTAGGGGCGGTGGCAATGCGGAGCATTGACGGTGGGGTTTATTTACTGCTTCTGTTTCAGTTTGGTTTTGGCCAGCCGGGCTGCCAGATTGATGGCGAGCACCAGCACCAGCAGCACTGCACCAATGGCCCAGGCGGAGTCGAAATCGCCGTCCTCAAAGGCACGGAGGTAGAGCAGCACCGACAGGGTGGCACCGTTGGAGGTGTAGGCCTTGAGCACGCCGTTGGCAATGACCTCGGCGGCACCGGCGGTGAAGAGCAGCGCGGCGCTTTCGCCCACGATGCGGCCCACGGCCAGGATGCAGCCGGTCACAATGCCGTCGATGCTGCAGGGCAGCACGATGGTGCGGATGATGTGCCATTTGCCCGCGCCGAGGCCCAGAGCGCCCTCCCGGTAGCCCTGCGGCACCGTTTTGAGGGACTCCTGCGTGGTACGGATGATGGTGGGCAGGTTCATGACCACCAGCGTCAGGCTGCCGGAGAGCAGGCAGGTCTTGAAGCCCATGGTCTGGGCGAACACCAGCATACCCACCAGACCGTAAATGATACTGGGGATGCCCGCCAGCGTCTCGTTGGTGAACTCGATCACCGAGATGACCTTGCGGTTCTGGGCGTACTCGGTCAGGTAAACGGCCGCGCCCACACCCAGCGGCAGTACGATCAAAAGCGTCAGCAGGATGACATACAGCGTGTTGAAGATCGCAGGCAGGATGCCGTCCGTGCCCTTCAGCACACTGGCGGTGGTGGTCAGGAATTTCCAGCTGATGTGAGGGATGCCGCGCACCAGCACCATGCCCAGAATGCCCGCCACCAGTACGATGACCAGCACAGCCGAAGCCCAGACCAGAGCGTTCATCACGCGGTTCCAGGTGCGGCGGGAGGCAGAAGCACTGTTATTCATCGCGCTTTCCTCCCTTCAACACCACATTGAGCAGGATATTGATGCCCATGATAAAGACGAACAGCACCAGCGCAATGCTGAACAGCGCCTGTTTCTGCAGGCCGCTGGCGTAGCTCATCTCCTTGGCAATGGCGGTGGTCAGGAAGGTGACGCTGCGGAACAGGCTGTCCGGCATGTTGGGGCTGTTGCCAGCCACCATCATCACGGCCATGGCCTCGCCGATGGCGCGGCCGATGCCCAGCACGATACCGGCTGCAATGCCGCTCCTGGCAGCGGGGACGCTGACCTTGAACCAGGTCTCGGCATCCGTTGCGCCCAGAGCCAGGCTGCCCTGCTCATACTCCGGCGGCACAGCGTTGAGCGCTGTGACCGACACCGACACGATGCTGGGCAGGATCATCACCGCCAGCACCACGATGCCGCTCAGCAGGCAGGCACCGGAGGCCTTGCCAAAGGTCCTGGCCACGGCGGGCACCAGCACCTGCATGCCCAGCAGGCCGAACACCACGCTGGGGATGCCGCTCAGCAGCTCAATGGCGGTCACGACCACGGTGCGCACCTTCGGGCCTGCGGCCTTGGAGAGGAACACCGCCGTCAGCAGGCCGATGGGCACACCGATCACGGTGGCACCCAGCGTGCCGTAAACGCTGGACAGGATGAAGGGCAGGATGCCGTAGGCCGGGTCGGCAGCGGTGGAAGCCCACCGGGTGCCGAACAGGAACCGGAACAGCCCGATCTTCTGGATGGCAGGCACACCGGAGAGGACCATGTACACCGAGATCAGGAGCACACAGCCCACCGCCAGAATGCCGCAGAGGAAGAAGATGAGTTCATCACCGCTTCCAGCCACTCAGCAGGGGTTCTGGGGAGAGAAATCTTTTGTTGTTCATAGCATCATGGCTTTCCGCAATTACTCATTCACAGGAACAGCACCGGCAGTGCGGATCAGGTCAGCAGCATCGGCACTGGTGGCAAAGTCGAAGAAAGCCTGTGCCTGCTCAGACAGGGTGACAGACTTGTTGGTGACGAACACGAAGGGGCGCTGGATCTCGTAGCTGCCGTCCTTGACGGTCTCCTCGCTGCACTCCACGCCGCCAACGGTGACCATCTTCACGGTGTCGCCCACAGCGGACAGAGAAGCGTAGCCAATGGCCAGAGGATTGGCCTCCACAGCGCTGATGACAGCGCCGGTAGCCGTCAGCTCCTGCGCGTACTTGCAGCTGTCCTTGACATCCACGATGCTCTCAAAGCCATCACGGGTGCCGGAGCCAGCCTCACGGCCCACCAGAACGATCTCGCCGTCGTCGCCGCCGACCTCGGACCAGTTGGTGATCTCGCCGGTGAACATCTGCTTGAGCTGGTCAACGGTCAGATCCTCGACCTTGCTTGCATTGTTGACGATGATGGCGATGCCGTCCAGAGCGATGGTGGTGCCATCCACGTCAGCCTTCTCGTCGTCCTTCAGGGCGCGGGAAGAAAGGCCGATGTCCAGAGTCTTATCGGCAGCGCCGGTGATGCCTGCGCCGGAACCGGTGGGGTCATAGCTGATGGTGACATCCGGCTCAACCTCAGCAAAGCCTTCGGTCAGGGCAGCGATGACGTTCTTCATAGAGGTGGAACCACCGGTAGCGACGTTGCCGGACAGGGCAGCAGCGGTGGAAGAAGCAGTGGAGCCTGCAGCGGCAGAGGTAGAAGAAGCTGCAGCAGAGGAAGCAGAACCGCCGCAGGCGGTCAGGGCAGCAGCGGCAGCAACAGCACCGCAGACAGTGAGAAACGAACGACGCGTGATCTTTTTCATAATATTTGTCCTCCAAACATCCGGGCTTTCCGCTCCCGGCTCTTGTTTTCGTGTTTTCCTTGGGTACGGCACTATTGTATCCCAGTCGGTAAGCCGCTTCGACCACAAGCGGGAAAAAAATCGAGGTAAATTGTTTGGACATGTTTTTGCCCCAATGTAAAATTTGGGCGCAAAAAGCCCGGGGTGCGGGTGCACCTCGGGCTTTTGGGGGATATTAGACTTTATCGACAGCGGAGACTGTCACTTTGCCGTCACTCGTCAGAGCAAACTCAGCTGTCCTGCCCTGCAGGGTCACATACAGCTTGAAGGGTACGCCCTGCTTAAAAGAACCGTACCCACTGGCCTTTGCACGGAACTGCGGCACATAAGTCTTTGTCAGTTTAGAGGAGATTTCCTCTTTTCCGTTGGTCAGTTCCAGTGCGGTCTTATCAATTTTTGCCGCAAAGACACCGGCAAAATTGTATTTGATCTCGCTGGCTGCACCATTGTACCGAATCCGCACATTGGGTTTGCAGAGGTAGCCGTTGGCGTTCTCATTGCCCACGACCTCATCACCAGTGATGGTCATGTTGCCGGTCATGGTCACTTCAAACTCACCCAGCCCGATGGTTGCGGACGGGATCTCGCTGCCGCCCCCATCGCAGCCGGTGAGGACACCAGCGGCAGAAGCGGCCAGCACAGCGGCGGCAGATGCTTTCAGAAAATCACGGCGGGAAAAAACATTGCGCATCAGAAATTCCTCCCATCTCAAATCTGGTTTGTTCCTATTACCATAGTACCATATTTACCCAGACTGTCAAGGGACAGAATTCAACCTCTCAGAACTGCACCTCCACGCCATCGGGGCGGTAGAAGGTGACGTTCCTGCGCCACTGGGGCTCGCCCATGGTGCGGCGGTAGCAGTCTGCCAGCTGCCGCACGGCTTCCTCGGGGCTGCGCACCTTTCCGCCGCAGCAAGGGAGCACCAGCACCCGGAACCAGGCATCAAAGAGATGCTCTGTCCAGCCGGTGTCCTTGGCCCCGCACCGGGCGTAAAAGCCCAGGCGGCGCACGGCCATGGCCTCGTCCTCGGCTTTTTCGGGGCACTCCGCTTCAATGAGGATGGCCTGCGCGCCCTTCTCGTGGTCAGGCAGGGCGGCCAGCAGAGCGGCTCCGATGCCGCCGGCCCGATACTGGGGCAGAACGGCAAAGTAGTCCAGCTGGCTCACCTCACAGCCCACGGGCCGCACCATCAACAGATACGCCACCAGCGCGTCGTCCTCATACACGCCCCAGGTGTGGGCGGTACCGGCGGCCTCGCTGTTCAGGATCATGCTCAGGGGCTTCAGCTCTCCGGCAGGAAAATCCCGGCGCATCTCGTTCAGGTAAACGTTCGTCAGCTCTTCGGCGGTCAGCAGCCGCCAGGTCAGGCTCTCGGGGTTCATACGATACGGGTTCCTTTCTGGTAGACAGCCTGAATATTCAGTTCCTTGTCCGCCAGGATCACATTGCCGTAGCGGCCTGCAGCCAGACTGCCGTAATCATTGTCGATGCCAATGCTCTTGGCGGGGTTTTCGCTGGCGGCGCGGACAGCGCTTTCCAGCGGGACATTCATCTCCAGCACGGCACGCTTCATGCAGTCGTACAGGCAGGTGGCACTGCCCGCAATGGTGCCGGGGTGCTCGGTCAGGGTGGCGCGGGGGCCGCTGACCGTGACCGCCTGACCGCCCAAGCTGTACTGGCCGTCGGGCAGGCCGCAGGCCATCATGCTGTCGGCGATCAGGATGACATGGTCATCCCCGAAGGTGTTGAAGGTGAACCGCACCATGGCCGGGTGGATGTGAACGTTGTCGGTGATGAGCTCCACCTCCGCGCCCCGTTCCAGCGCCGCAATGATGGGGCCGGGCTCCCGGTGGGTGATGCCGGGCATGGCGTTGTACAGGTGGGTCATGTGGGTCGCGCCTGCGTCAAAGGCGGCGTTGGCGGTGTCGTAGCTGGTGCAGGTGTGGGCAATGGAGATCCGCACCTCGTCATGGCAGGCGGCAATGAACTCCAGCGCACCCGGCTCCTCCGGGGCGATATCCACCAGCTTGATCAGGCCGTTTGCCCGCTTCTGCAGGCGGCGGAACATTGCAACATCCGCCTTGTGGAGATACTCCGGGTTCTGGGCACCCACCTTGTTGGGGCTGATGAAGGGCCCCTCCATATTGATGCCCACAAGGTCTGCGCCTCTGCCGTTTTGATGGGCGGCGGCGGCATCCATCACGCCGTTCAGGATCTCTTCCGAGAAAGTCATGGTGGCGGGGCAGATGGCCAGCACACCCTTACCGGCCTCAAAATCGGCCAGGGTCTGGATGGCTTCTTCATTGCCGTCACAGAAATCCTTGCCCATGGCACCGTGGAAGTGGATATCCACCAGGCCCGGCAGAGCGTAAGCGCCCTTGGCATCCACGATTTCTTCGCCTTCCTCCGGCTGTGCAAAGGGCACGATGCGCCCCTCCCGGATGGTCAGGCTCCCCTCCTCAAAGGTGTGGCGGGGGGTATAAATCAGAGCATTTTTGATGATCATTTTAATGCCTCCTAAACCTCTCCGTCTGCTTCGCAGACGGAGAGGTTTTGTCTTACAGCAGGCTCAGTGCTTCCTCATCGGCCACAAGGATGCAGTCGGGGTGCATCTGCAGGATGGAGCCCGGGCACTCGGGGGTCACAGGGCCGGAGACGACTGCCTTGACTGCCTTGGCCTTTGCCAGACCGTTGGCCACCACCAGAACTTTGCGTGCCTGCATGATGGTCTTGATGCCCATGGTATAAGCCTGCTTGGGCACCAGATCCACATTGCCGTCAAAGAAGCGCTTGTTGGCCTCGATGGTCGCGGGGGTCAGGTCCACGCAGTGGGTCTCCAGCTCAAAGGCCTCGCCCGGCTCATTGAAGCCGATGTGGCCGTCGTGGCCGATGCCCAGCAGCTGCAGGTCGATGCCGCCCACAGCGTGGATGATCTGGTTGTACTTTGCTGCAGGCATCCTCTGCATCGGGATTGGTGCCGTCGGGCAGGTGGATGGCCTCGGGGCGGATGTTGACCTTGTCAAACAGGTTCTTGTGCATAAAGCTCCAATAGCTTTCGGGATGCTCCTTGGGCAGGCCGCGGTACTCGTCCAGATTGACGGTGGTGACCTCAGAGAAATCCAGGTCGCCCTTGTTGTACCAGTCCACCAGCTGTGCGTATGCGCCAACAGGGGTGCCGCCGGTCGCCAGACCCAGCACGCAGTTGGGCTTCATAATGACCTGTGCGGAGATGATGTTGGCAGCCTTGCGGGACATGTCCTTGTAATCTTTTGCACGAATGATCTTCATAATGGGGAACCTCCTGTTATTTTGCTTTGTTGTTTTCAGTATAGCATATTTTCCGGCCAAAAGGGTAGCCGGTTTGTGAACAAAACAAAATGCCGCTGAAAGCGGGGCGTAAACGCCCGCCCTCAGCGGCATTTTTACAGTTTGGGAATGGATGCGGAAGCAACCAGCCTTCCGCACGGAAACGTGCTCAGAAGGATGCTTACAGCATCTTCTTCAGCTCATCATACACGAACTGCACCTTGGTGCCGATGATGACCTGGCAGGTGGTCTTGTCGGGGCGGATGACACCGGCAGCACCGGCAGCCTTCACAGCCTTCTCATCCACAGCGGTGTAGTCCTTAATGGTGAAGCGCAGGCGGGTAGCGCAGTAGTCCACGCTGGAGACGTTCTCCTTGCCGCCGATGGCCTTCAGCACGCCAGCAGCAACCTCAGTGTAGTTGTTGTTGGCCAGAACGACCTTCTTCTCAGCCTCTTCGGCATCCTCGTCCTCACGGCCGGGGGTCTTCAGGTCGAACTTGGTGATGGCGAAGTAGAACACGAAGTAGAACACCAGGAATGCTGCGATGCCCAGAGGAATGATCATCCAGGTCTTAGCAGCTGCGGGCAGAGAAGCGGAGAACACCAGGTCGGTAGCGCCTGCGGAGAAGCAGAAGCCAGCACGGAAACCGGAGTAGTAGGTGATGATGGTGAAGATGCCGTACAGAGCAGCGTACACAACGTACAGGGGGAAGCACAGGAACATGAAGCCGAACTCGAAGGGCTCGGTAACGCCGCAGACGAAGGCGCAGATGGCAGCGGAGACGACCAGACCGATAGCAGCCTTCTTGTTCTTAGCGGTCTTGACCATAGCCAGAGCAGCACCGGCAATACCGAACATCATGCAGGGGAAGAAGCCGGACATGTACATACCGAGACTCCAGCCCACATCAGCAGAGGTCTCGCCAGCCCAGAAGTGGCACAGGTCGCCCAGACCGATGGTGTCGAACCAGAACACGTTGTTCAGAGCGTGGTGCAGACCGGTGGGGATCAGCAGACGGTTCAGGAAGGCGTAGATGCCAGCGCCGATGCCGTTCATGCCAGCGATGCCTCTGCCAATGGCGACCAGTGCATCGAAGATGACGGGCCAGACGAACAGCAGAGCGACAGAAACAACGATGGAGATCAGGCCTGTGACGATAGCCACGAAGCGCTTGCCGGAGAAGAATGCCAGCCAGTCAGGCATCTGGGTGTTCTTGAACTTGTTGTAGCAGGCTGCACCCACCACAGCGGCCAGGATGCCGATGAAAGAGTTGCCGGCCACCTTCTGGAAAGCGATGTAGGTAGCGGTGCCCTCTTCCAGGGTGCGCACCATGCTGACCACGCCGGGGCTCAGCAGCTGCTGCATCATCAGGTAGCTGACCAGGCCAGCCAGACCAGCGGTACCGTCGTGGTCATCAGCCAGGCCAACGGCTGCGCCGATGGCGAACAGCCATGCCATGTTATCGATCAGAGCGCCGCCTGCCTTGACCAGCAGGAAGCCAACGGTGTAAGCTGCACCGGAAGTTGCAGCACCGGGGACACCCATGACACCCGGGGCCAGAGCATAACCGAGACCCATCAGGATGCCGCAGATCGGCAGCACAGCGACGGGAAGCATCAGAGCTTTGCCCAGTTTCTGGAGATACTTCATCATAAGACACATTCCTCCTTAAAGAATGTTGTTGTTATGGAGGCCTCTGGTTGCAGGCTGTCCATAATTGCGTAACAATATTTTAACACATCCTCCCAAAAAAAGAAATAGGGTCCACGCCCGTTTTCGCAATTTTGCACCAAAAATCCTTGAATTTGCATCTTTCGTGAAAAACTTTTTGGAATTATTGCGCATTTCAGAGCAGGATTTTGAAAAAACTTTTCTTTTTGCTCTTTCTCCCCAAACCGCTTGCATCCCGCGCCGGAATCGGGTACTATACTTATAAATAGAAAACACAAGACCCAGGGAGGTTCTTTTTTTATGGAATGGACTGATATCCGCCTGACCGTGGCCAAGGCCGATGCCGACAACGCCGAGGCCGTTGCCACCATGATCGCCGAAGGCGGCATCTATATCGAGGATTACAGCGACATCGAGCAGCAGGTGGCCGAGATCGCCCATGTGGATCTGATCGAGCAGGAGCTGCTGGACAAGCCCCGCGACACTGTGATCATCCACATGTATCTGGACGGGCGCTTCCCCGTGGAGACGCTGGCCCTCATTCAGGCCCGGATGGAAGCGGCAGGCATCGCCTACACCGTGGAGACCGAGGGCGTGGAGCAGGAAGACTGGCAGAACGGCTGGCGCAAATACTACCACCCCATGGACATTGGCAAACGGCTGGCCATCGTGCCCTCCTGGCAGGAGTACGACACCGACCGCGTCAAGCTCATCCTCGACCCGGGCCTTGCTTTCGGCACCGGCGGCCATGAGACCACCAACCTCTGCCTCGAAGTGCTGGACGAGCGGGTCAGGGGCGGTGAGCGGGTGCTGGACATCGGCACCGGCAGCGGCATCCTTGCCATTGCCGCCCTCAAGCTGGGCGCAGGCAGTGCCGAGGGTGTGGACATCGACCCCGTGGCCGTGCGCACCGCAGGCGAGAATGCGGCCCTGAACGGCGTGGCCGACAAGCTGACCGTTCTGGTGGGCGACCTGTCCGACAAGGCCAGCGGCAGGTACGACATCATCACCGCCAACATCGTGGCAAACGCCATTATCAGCCTTGCCCCCGCCGTGCCCGGCCTGATGGCCGAAAACGCCACCTTTATTGCCAGCGGCATCATCGACACCCGCAAGGATGAGGTGATCGCCGCTCTGGAAGCCGCCGGCCTGACCGTGCAGGAAGTGAAGGAGAAGCGCGGCTGGGAGTGTATCGTCTGCAAAAAGCGTAATTGCAGAAGCTTTCATGATTTCTTTCAGCTGGCTTGCCCTCTCCGTCACCTACGGTGACACCTCTCCCAAAGGGAGAGGCCTTGGCAGAAAATGAACTTTACGTGGACTGCCAAAGGCTCCCACTTTGGGGGAGCTGGATTTGCGAAGCAAAGACTGAGAGGGCGAGGACGTTTAAGGAGAACCACTATGCCTCACCGTTATTTTACAACCGAAATCTCCAATGGCACCGCCACCCTGCGGGGGGCCCGATGCCCATCATCTTTCCCGCGTGATGCGGGGCAAGCTGGGGACACTGTCATCTTATGTGACGGCAACGCCGTGGAATACACCGCCACCATCACCGGCTTTGGGCCGGAGACGGTGGAGTTCAGCGTGGAGCCGGGCTATCCCAGCGCCGCCGAGCCCAGCGTGGAAGTGACCCTGTTCGTGGGTTACCCCAAGCAGGGCAAGCTGGAACAGGTCATCCGCCACGGCGTGGAGCTGGGCTGCACCCACTTCGTGCCCTTCTTCAGCCGGTACTGCGTGGCCGCCCCCAAAAAGGAGGAGCAGAAAAACGAGCGCTACAACCGCATCGCCTTTGAAGCCGCCAAGCAGTGCGGCCGGGGCGTGCTGCCGGATGTCGCCCTGCCTCTGCCCAATTTCGGGGCCCTCTGCCGCAGTCTGGAAGGGTACGATCTCGTGCTCTTCTGCTACGAGCTGGGCGGCGCGCCCCTGCGCCAGCTGCTGGCAGACGCACAGCCTGCCGACGGCCAGCGGCTGAAGATCGCCCTCATCACCGGTGCCGAGGGCGGCTTTGCCGTGGAAGAGGCCGAAATGGCCGCCAATGCCGGTGTGAAAACCGTCGGCCTCGGCCCCCGCATCCTCCGGTGCGAGACCGCCCCGCTGGCGGTGCTCTCTGCCGTGATGACCCTGACGGGCAACTTGGAGTAATTTTTATTTCCACATATACAAAAAGGACGGCGCATGCCGTCCTTTTTGTTCACTTTATTTTCGCGTTCATCAGCGCTTTTTTCACCTCCATGAGGTTTTGCGGGCTGACCGAGAAGCTCCGCAGGCCCAGCTGCAGATATTGCAGGGTGTTGGCCGGATTGCCCACCGCGCTGCCGCAGATGGTCACGGGGATCCCGCCCTCCCGGGCAGCCTCCACTACCATGCGGATGAGCTTTTTCATTGCGTGGCTGGCCGGGCGGTAGTAGCGCTCGGCAATGGAGATATCCCGATCCACCGCGTGGGTGTACTGGGTCAGATCGTTCGTCTCGATGACAAAGAAATTGCACCCATGCTCCACGAATTCCTCAGCCGTCAGGCAGGCCGAGGGCACCCCGAACATCACGCCAAAGGGCGTGTCCGGGTCGAACTCCTCCCCGCGCTCCCGCAGCAGCTGGCGGCAGTGCGCTACCAGCCGCATGGCCTCATCCCAATCTTCGAGGTTGGTCACCATGGGGAACATGACCCGCAGGGGGCCGTGGGCTGCCGCCCGGAGCAGGGCGCAGATCTGCGTTTCAAACTGGTGGGTCTGGCGCAGGCTGCTGCGGATGCCCCGCAGGCCCAGCTTGGAGGATTCCAGCCCCTATGGATATCGGCCATGGCGCGGTCCACTCCAAAATCAAAGGTGCGCACTGTCACCACACCGCCCTTTGCGGCGGCAATGCAGGATTGATAGAACACGAACTGCTCCTGCTCGTCCACCGGGCGGCCCGGCAGCATCATGTAGCCGCTGCGCAGCAGGCCCACGCCGGAAGCACCTGCCTGCAGCGCCGATTCGATATCCTCCTGCCCGTAGCAGTTGGCCAGAAGCTCAAACGGCACATCATCCTTTGTCCGGTTGGGCAGGGCGCTGATGCGGGCGGCTTCCTCGCTCTCCCACTGCAGCTCGCAGATGCGGCTGACCGCCTGCTGGCGGGTGTTGGCATCCGGGTCCAGGATGCACTCGCCGTTGTTGGCATCCAGCACCACGGTACGGCCGTCGCAGTCGTCCAGAAACTCCCGTCCCACCTGCACCACGCCGGGAATGTGCATGGCCCGCGCAATGATCGCCGCCTGGCTCTGCTTATTGCCCTCCGAAGTGATGAGGCCCAGGATCATCCCCGCCGGAACACTGAACAGATCGCTGGGCATCAGCATCTCTGCCGCCAGGATCACCGGGTGATCCAGTGCCAGCCAGACCCGGGGACGGTTGGTCAGCACGTTCACCACGCGGCGGGCGGCATCCAGAATATCCGCACTGCGCAGCTGCATGTAGGCGTTGTCCTCCATGGCCGCAAGCTGCTCCGCATAGCGGTTGCCCGCACGGCATGGCCTCGGCAGCGCTGATGCCCGCCTTGATCTGGAATTTGACCTCGTTCATAAAGCCTTCGTCTTCCAGCATCATGCTCTGGAACAGGAAGATGGCCTGCTCCGTGGGGCCGCTGCGGTCTGCCATGCCGTCCAGCTCACGCTGGGCTGTCCGGACAGCGTTTTCCAGCAGGCGCTGTTCCCGTTCCGCGTTGAACGGCCCGGTGGCAAAATTTTCGTGCCAGCGCTCCAACCGGCTCACCTGTCCCATCACAAGGCCCGGCGAGGCGCTGTGTCCCTGATAGACCTTCATTCCTCGATCACCTCCGGCAGTACCGGCCCGGTAAGGGCACGGCAGACCAATGCCTGTAAGAACGTATTGGGCAGCAGAGCGGCCCGTGCGGCCTGTGCCGCATTGCCGCTGCCCTCAAACAGGGGCGCAAAGCTCTCGATGCGCTCCCGGTCGCATTTTTCCAAAAAGGCTTCCGCCAGTGTCCGGGTGGTATAGAACACGGTGGTCCACGCCCGCATCCTCGGCGGCAGCTTCCAGCGGGGCCAGCTGGGCATCCTTCATGTTGGCCAGCAGCAGGGCCGCATCCGCTGTCAGGGTCACAGGGTATTTTTCCCGCACCGCCTTCTGCACCTGCTGGAATTTCCACGCAAAGGCGGCGGCATCCTCACAGCTCTCGGCGCTGGTGGAAACGGCATAGGCGCAGCCCCGCAGGTATCCCATGGCGCGGCGGGTATCGTAGTAGCCCAGCTCCATGTTCCGTCTGGCGGTATCGGGGTCAAAGTGGAGGATGTCCCCCAGCTCCCAGTAGCTGCGGATCATGGTGGTGGGCAGGCCGGTGCGGTTGGGCAGGGTGATGCCCACCCCTTCCAGATCAACACAGACCAGCTCCTCCGCGCCCATCTTCTGGGCCAGCGCGGTGGGCATGTTGTCGCTGTAGCCGCCATCCAGAAACTTGACCCCGTCGATCTGCTTTGCCCGCAGGGCGGGGAAACAGGCGGCCGAGGCAGCAGGTAGTCCTTGACCTTTCCTGCCGGGATCTCGTCCAGCGTCAGCTCCCGGGGCTTTAAGCCCCGCTGCTCCACCGTGACAAGGCCGAAGCGGATGGGCGAAGCCCGCAGGGCATCCTCATCCAGCACCCGCTCCACGATCTCTTCCAGCGGGGTCACATCCATGCCGCCGTCCCGCACCACTTCCCGCAGGAAGGCGTGCAGCTCAGAGAGGTCGGCGTTTTCCTCCGGCAGCTCCATCACATCCTTGCTGCGGATGGCCAGCCACATATCCCGGGCCGTTTCGTACAGGTCCAGCGCAAACATGGCACCGTTCAGGCTGCCCACACTGGTACCGGTGATGATCTGGGGTCGCCAGCCCAGCTCGGTCAGGGCACGCCACACACCCACCTGATAGCTGCCGCGCGCACCGCCGCCTGCCAGCACCAGTGCCTTGACCGGGGTATCATTCTGTGCCATCTGGAACGCCTCCTAGTCATTCTTTGGAAATCTGTCAAGTATACCATATTTTCCGGAAAAATTCTCCCTGTTTTTGGAACAAAATCCATGGTATAATTTTGTTAACTTGTGTGAAACGATGGTGGAGGTAAAACAATGCACTGTAACAACTGGATCTTTGATATGGACGGCACCCTGACCGACAGCATGACCGTGGTATGGGAGGGTGCGCCCGATGCCCTGCTGGCCCGCTATGGCCGCACCCCAAAATCTGACCTCCACAAAACGCTCCTGACCATGGGCATGGCCGATGGCGCGGCCTACCTCATCCGGGAGTATGACCTGCCCCTGAAAATGGAGGACTACAACGATGTGATGTGGGATGTTATCACCAAGCTCTACGAGACCGTGGAGCTCAAGCCCGGCGTGCGGGAGCTGCTGGCTCGCCTGAAGGCCGAGGGTGCCCGCATGTGCATCTGCTCCAACACCTGGAGCGCCCAGTGCCGCACCGTGCTCACCCGTTTGGGCATCGATGAATATTTCGACTTCTACGTGGAGGCACAGGGGGCGCTCCACAAGAGCAGGCCGGATGTATTTTTCCAGACCCTTACACGCCTGGGCGGCACTGACCCCGACCGGTGCGTTGTCTGTGAGGATTCCCTCTACGCCGCCCGCACCGCCCACGATGCAGGCTTCCGCGTCATCGGCATCGCCGATGCCGCCAGCAGATTCGATGAGCCCGCCCTGCGGAAGGTCAGTGACCAGTTCCTGACCGACTGGACGGAGCTGGACTGGGACAAAGTATGACCCCTGCACCATGCAGAAAGCGGCCCGCAGAAGCAGGCCGCTTTCTTTTTGTATGATAGACCTATCCTTCCAGAAACGCCCGGAACGCCGCCCTTACGGCGGGCTCACGCCCCGGGGGATGGGCACCCGTGCCCCGCTGCGCATCCAGAGCTCCCCGGAGGAGAGCTGGGCGGCGGCGGCAAGGTTGACCACATAGGAGCGGTGGGGCTGCAGAAAACGGGCATCGGCCAGCAGGGGCTTTGCCACCTCGGAAAAGGGGACCCGCAGGGAGAGGGAGGCCACATCCTCGCCGCTGGCAAGGTGGTAGTGCACCACATGGTGGGTGCACTCCAGATACTCGATGTCCGCAAAGGGCAGGGCCCGCAGGCCCATGGCCGTGGTGACCGGGATGACCGGGCCGTATTCCGGCTCGGTGGCCCGGTCCAGCAGGGCTGTCAGCTGCTCCGGACGGAACGGGATATGCAGGTACTGCATCGCGTCCACCCGGAACGCTTCGTAGGCATAGGCCGTGGTGTGGGCCAGAAAGGCCAGCGGGGCCCGCACGCCCCGGCGGCGCAGCTCTGCAGCCGCCTGCAGGCCGCAGCATGGGTTAGTGGCGGGCAGCTCAATGAGGTAGAGCTCGTACCGGGAGCCCGCTTCCTCCTGCTGCAGCAGGGCCGCGGTGCTTTCCAGCTGCTCCACGATGCAGGCATCGGCCCGGCGGGCATAATATTCCATGCAGTGGCGCTGCACCCGGCCCCGCAGCACAGGGTCCGGGCTGCACACCGCAATGTGAAAGATCATATCCGCTCCTCCTTTCTCTCTGCACAGCGCTTGATTTTTGCGCCATGAGGGAGTATTATGGACGAAAAAAAAATGGGGGACACCGCCATGGATCAGCCGCTCGTCAGCATCATCCTGCCCGTATACAACGCTCAGAATCATCTGGCCCGCTGCATCGGCAGCATCCTGAACCAGACCTATAAAAACATTGAACTCATCATCCTGAACGATGGCTCCAAGGATCACAGCCTGCCCGTGTGTGAGGAGTTCCGCGCCAAGGACAGCCGCATCGTGCTGGTGGACAAGGAGAACTCCGGCGTGTCCGACACCCGCAACCTGGGCCTGAAGCTGGCCGGGGGCGAGTATGTTCAGTTCGTGGACAGCGATGACTACATCGACCCGGACTTCACCCAGCATCTGGTGGAAGCCGCCGAGACGCACCACGCAGACCTTGTGATTGCGCCCTACAAGATGGTGATCCCCGCCGGGGCCACAAAGCCCGAGCAGGTGCTGGAAAAGCTGGAGGACAATCTGGGCGTGATGAGTGTTGCCCGGCCCCCTGAGGTGCGGGAATACGGTTTCCTGCCCGCCGGGGTCTACGACAAGGACACCTTTGCCCTGCGGCTGATGGACAAGCCTGCCTCCTACTTTTACAGTGTGCTCTGGAACAAGCTCTACCGCCGCATCCTGCTCACCGGCAATGACATCCAGTTCACCAGCGAGCTGAAATGGGCCGAGGATCTGGTGTTCAACATGCAGTATATCCAGTATGCCGAGACCTTTGTCTCCATTGACAAAGCCGGTTACTACTACGTCCAGAATCCCCAGAGCATCTGCCACACCCAGATCAACCCGGCCTCCATCGTGCAGAACAAGATCCAGACGTTCCGGTATTATAAAGATCTCTACACCCGCCTTGGGATGTACGAGGAGGTGCGGCCCCAGCTGTATAAGTTCCTGGTGGATATCGCCGAGAGCACCTACCCCTCCGGCCCCTTCAAAAAGATCATTGAGGAAGCCAAGGAATATTGGAAAAACCGGAAAGAATAAACCAAAATCGGGAGACCCCCTGCGGGGTCTCCCTTTTTTGTGGTTATGCTCCGATGGCAGCGCACTTCTTTGCCAGCCAATCCCGCTCTTCTTCATTCAGGCGGGGAGCCAGCTTCTCAAACACTTCGCGGTGGTAGGCGTTCAGCCAGTCCAGCTCGTCCCGGGTCAGGACACCGGGCACCACAGGAGAGGTGGCAATGGGCACAAAGGTCAGCGGACGGAAAGCCAGGAAGGTGCCGTACTGGTTGTCGGCCTTGTGGTAGCACTCCAGCTCGTTTTCAATGCGGATGCCCACCTGGCCGGCCTCGTACACGCCCGGCTCATCGGTGATGATCATGCCCGGCTGGAACACCGTGGTGTTGCGGCCATTCAGGGAGTGGGGGACCCTCGTGGACGTTGCCCACAAAGCTGACGCTGTGGCCAGTGCCGCAGCGGTAGTTGATGAGGTGCTGCCACAGCGGCTCACGGGCAATGGTATCCAGCATGTGGCCGTCGCAGTAGTTCAGCCAGACAGCCTTTGCGATGTCGATGTGGCACTGCAGGGTCCAGGTGTAGAACAGCTTTTCGTCCTCGGTCAGTTCACCCCGCGGGTAGGTGCGGGTAATATCGGTGGTGCCGTCCAGATAGGTGGCACCGCTGTCCACCAGCAGGAAGCCCTTGCGCTCCAGCGTGGCATGGCCCTCCTCGGTGGCGTGGTAGTGCATCATGGCAGCGTTTCCACCGTAGGCGGCAATGGTGCCAAAGCTCTCCACGATGAATTTGTCCTGTGCGGAGCGGTACTTGTGGAGGATCTCGTCCACAGTCAGCTCGGTCAGCTCTTCCCCGGCAGCCAGACGCTCTTCCAGCTCCTTCTGGAACCGCACCATGGCAACCGCATCCCGCAGATGGGCTTCGCGGTCGTGAGTCAGCTCGACCTCGTTCTTCACGCCCTTCATGGATGCGCATAGCCAGTCATCCATCAGCACCACGTCTGCGGCCTCGATGGCGGCGTCCGAACCCAGCGCACCCATGGCGATGCCCACGTCTGCGCGGGAAAGCACCGGCGCATCGTTGATGCCGTCACCCACAAAGGCAAGGTTCTCCTTGGGCTGCTTTTCAGCCAGCAGCTTTTCGATCTGGTCTACCTTGTCGCCGGGCAAAAGACCGGCGTGGTACTCGTCCAGACCCAGCTGCTGCGCTACCGCCTGTGCCACCGGCTGTGCATCGCCGGTCAGCATGACCGTCTTGCGCACACCGGAAGCCTTCAAAGCGCGGATGGCATCGGCGCTGTGGGGCTTTACCACGTCCGAAATCAGCAGATAGCCCGCATAGCTGCCCTCCACGGCAACGTGCACGATGGTGCCCACGCCGTCCACGGCGGGGACGGTCAGGCCCAGCTTTTCCATCAGGCGGGCGTTGCCGGCAGCAACGGTCTTGCCGTCCACCTTCGCGGTCACGCCATGACCGCCCAGCTCCTGCACGTCCGTGACCCGGGCGGCATCAATGGGCTTGCCGTAGGCAGCCTTGATGCTCAGGGAGATGGGGTGCTTGGACCAGCTTTCTGCCAGCGCAGCGGCTTCCACCAGTGCGGCGTCGGTCACGCCCTCGGCGGGGTGGATGTCGGTGACCTTAAAGGTGCCCTGCGTCAGGGTGCCGGTCTTATCAAACACCACGATGCCGGTGCGGGCCAGCTCCTCCAGATAGGTGGAGCCCTTGACCAGGATGCCGCAGGCGGACGCACCGCCGATGCCGCCGAAGAAGCTCAGCGGGATGGAGATGACCAGCGCGCAGGGGCAGCTGATGACAAGGAAGGTCAAGGCGCGGTAGACCCAGTCGCCAAAGCGGGCGGGCTGTCCCATAAGCAGCAGCACCACCGGCGGCAGAAGCGCCAGTGCCAGTGCGCCGTAGCAGACGGCGGGGGTGTAGACCCGGGCAAAGCGGGTGATGAAGTTCTCGGTGCGGGCCTTCTTCATGCTGGAATTTTCCACAAGGTCGAGAATTTTGGAAACGGTGGATTCGCCGAATTCCTTGGTGGTCCGCACCTTCAGCAGGCCGGTCATGTTCACGCAGCCGCTGATGACCTCGTCGCCGGAGTGCACGTCCCGGGGCAGGCTCTCGCCGGTCAGGGCGGCAGTGTTCAGGGCAGAAGCGCCCTCCACGATGACGCCGTCAATGGGCACCCGCTCGCCGGGCTGGACCACGATCACGGTGCCCACCTCCACATCATCGGGGTCCACCTGCTCCAGTTTGCCGTCCTCGTCCTCAACGTTGGCGTAGTCCGGGCGAATGTCCATCAGGCTGGAAATGCTCTGGCGGCTCTTGCCCACGGCGACGCTCTGGAACAGCTCGCCGATCTGGTAGAAGATGATAACGGCGCAGCCCTCCACATAGTCGCCCAGCGCAAACGCGCCCACGGTGGCCACGGCCATCAGAAAGCACTCGTCAAAGGGCTGACGGTTCTTGATGCCCTTCAGCGCCTTGCGCAGCACGTCCCAGCCCACCACAAGGTAGGGGATGCAGTAGAGCGCCAGCTCTACCGGCATGGGCAAGGCGGGCAAAAGCTTGAGCACGATCACCAGTGCCACGGCGATCAGAATGCGCTCAAGGGTCTTTTTTTTGTTTCTTGTTCATAAGCAACGCTCCTCATTTTGCGGTGCAGCGGATGAAAAACGGGTGGTTTTCCACAAGTTTTTCGGCAAAAAAATGGTTATTCCACGGTTTTACCCGTGTTTTCCACACAGTTTTTCCTGTAAAAAAGCGCTTTTCCACGCTTCTTTTTCTCTTTTTCCGCAAAGCGTGTTGAAAACCCGGTGGAAATTGTTGAAAAGTGGTGGATTTTTCCACAGAAAAACTCCCCCGTCCGTACCGACCGGGAGAGCTTTGCCGCACATCAGATATCAAAAGATCTCGCAGTCGTCCTCGACCTTTTTGCAGGCAGCCAGAACATTCACCATGGTATCGTGGGGCTCTGCACCCTCAGCGAACTCGACCTTCATCTTCTGGGTCATAAAGCTGACGGTAGCCTGTGCCACACCTGCAACGGTGTTGGCAGCGTCTTCCATCTTCTGAGCGCAGTTTGCGCAGTCAACTTCGATCTTGTAGGTCTTTTTTTTTCATAATAAGTACCAGCCTTTTTTCTGCGGGCGGTGTGCCCGGTCATTCTTCGATATGATCCATCCCCATGGAGAGGATGCTGCGCACATGGTCATCGTCCAGTGCGTAGTAAACAGTTTTGCCCTCCCGCCGGAAGCGCACAAGCTTGGAGCTTGAGCACCCGCAGCTGGTGGCTGACGGCAGACTGGCTCAGCTGCACGGCGTCCGCGCGATATCCTGCACGCAAAAGTTCGCTGTCGTGCAAGGCGTACAAATTTTGATGCGGGTGGAATCGCCGAACACGCGGAACACCCCTGCACTGGTGGCACTGGCCGAAAAGACCTGCTGGCAGAGCGTTGCCCCTGCGCTGGAGGCAGGCAGCGGCACCGTGGGCACCAAGCTGGAGCTGGAGCACACCGCACCCACTCCGCCCCCTTGTGGGCATGACCGTGACCTGCCACAGTGAGCTGGTGGCCGTAGAGGGCCGCAAGCTGACCTTTAAGGTGACGCTTGCAGACGAGAAGGGGCCTGTGGGCGGCGGCACCCACGAGCGCTTTATCATCTTTGAGGAAAAGTTTGCTGCTAAGGCCGAGGCCAAAAAGGGCTAAGGATCGTCCGGTTCTGTTTCGTCCAGCCGCAGCGGCGGCAAGTCTGCGGCCAGAAGCTGCTGCTCGGCGCGGGTCTGCGCGTCCTGCAAAAGCTGCACAGCCTGCACACTGGCGCGGAACAGTTCAAAGTACATGGCCTTATAATCCGGCACGGTGCACACCCCCTTTGCATTTCTGTGGGTAGTCTGCCCCGCAGCCTGCGCCCCGATACGCCGGAGCTTTTTTCGCAGACAATGACTGATACTTGATATGAGGAGCTTATGAAAAACAAAAACTTATCCTGGGTGGGGGCGCTGTTCGTCTTTGCCCTGCTGCTGTGGTGCACGGCGGTGACCCCCGGCAAGGTGGCCGACCCCGCCACCTACACCTGTGCGGTGTACAGCACCTTCTTTTCCCTGCTGCCGCCTGTCATTGCCATCGTGCTGGCGCTGAACACCAAGGAGGTGTACACCTCTCTGCTGGTGGGCATTGCCTCCGGCGCGCTGCTCTTTGCCAACGGCAACCTGGAGCTGGCGCTCAACACCCTGTTCTTCAACGAGGACGGCGGCATGGTCGCCAAGCTGTCGGACAGCAGCAACGTGGGCATTCTGGTCTTTCTGGTGATGCTGGGCATTCTGGTGGCCCTGATGAACAAGGCCGGCGGCAGCGCAGCCTTCGGCCGCTGGGCCTCCACCCACATCCACACCCGGGCGGGCGCACAGTTTGCCACCCTGCTGCTGGGCGTGATGATCTTTGTGGACGACTACTTCAACTGCCTGACCGTGGGCTCGGTGATGCGCCCGGTGACCGACCGGCAGCAGGTCTCCCGCGCAAAGCTGGCCTACCTCATTGATTCCACCGCAGCCCCGGTGTGCATCATTGCGCCGGTGTCCAGCTGGGCCGCCGCCGTTACCTCCAGCGTCCCGGCGGGTTCCGGCATCAACGGCTTTACCATGTTCCTGCGCACCATTCCTTATAACTATTACGCCGTCATGACCGTTGTGATGAGCCTGTTCCTCATCTTTACCGGGGCGGAGTTCGGCCCCATGAAGCTGAACGAGGACAACGCCCAAAACGGCGACCTGTTTACCACCGCCGACCGTCCCTACGGCGACGATGTGGACGACGGCAGCGATACCAACGGCCATGTCATCGACCTGATCGCGCCGGTGCTGGTGCTGATCGCGGCCTGCATCTTTGGCCTGATCTACACCGGCGGCTTCTTTGAGGGCGTGGACTTCATCACCGCCTTTGCCGACTGCAATGCCTCCGCCGGTCTGGTGCTGGGCAGCAGCATTGCCCTGATGTTCACCTTTGTGTTCTACCGTGTGCGCAGCGTGATGACGTTTCAGGATTTTGCCGCCTGCATCCCCGAGGGCTTCAAGGCCATGGTCAGCCCCATGCTGATCCTCTCCCTCGCATGGACGCTGTCCGGCATGACCGGCCTGCTGGGTGCAAAGTATTATGTGGCAAACCTGCTGGGCAGCTCTGCGGCGGCCCTGCAGTACCTGCTGCCGGTCATCATCTTCCTTGTGGCGGTGTTCCTGGCCTTTGCCACCGGCACTTCCTGGGGCACCTTCTCCATCCTGATCCCCATCGTCTGTCAGGCCTTCCCGGACGGCGAGATGCTGGTGGTGTCCATTGCCGCCTGCCTGTCCGGCGCTGTGTGCGGCGACCACTGCTCCCCCATCTCGGACACCACCATCATGGCCTCGGCCGGTGCGCATTGCAGCCATGTGAACCATGTTTCCACCCAGCTGCCCTACGCCATTACGGCGGCGGCCTGCTCGGCGGTGTGCTACATCATCACCGGCCTTGCACAGGCAGTGCTGGGCAGCCGCGCAAGCCTTGTCACCTCGCTGGTGCTGCTGGTGGTTGCCATCGTGCTGGAACTGGCGGTGCTCAGCGTCATCCGCGCCCGCACCCGGGCAAAAACTTCCGGGGATGCTGCGTAAAATTCCGCTATGCAGCGGGGCATTTTCGTGGTATACTAGCCGTATAGCAAGAAAACTAAAGCATTGGAGGCGCATGACCCATGCTGGAAAAAGCTTTTCAGGACGTCTATACCAAATTCAAGCTGCATTTTTATCAGAACGTGTTCCAGCGCTTTGCCACCCGTGAGGCGACCCTGACCACGGTGGAATCCTTTTGCATGGAGGGCATTATGGCCATGGGGGAGCCCACCATTGCGGAGTTTTCCCGGATGATGCAGATCTCCACCCCCAACGCGGCGTATAAGATCGGCAGTCTGGTGAAGAAGGGCTATGTGGAAAAGATCCAGTCCACCACCATAATATCCGCACTCTGCACAGTCGGCTTACAGAGCGTGGCGCAGACTGCACCCTTGAATGGAACAGCGGTGGACACTTTAAGGACGCTGATTTGCGTACGGCCAAAGCATTTCAGTGGGTGATAGAGGAACACGCATGACCATTTTGATTGATGCAGATGGTTGTCCAGGGGTCAGTGATGTAATGAAGAACAAGACCAGCTGCCGCACTCTGCCGCTGATCCGTTTGAATCTGCGCCTCTGACGGAGATGGTGGGCATTTGAACCCACTTTCCAAAACGCAGAAAAATCTGCCTTTTGAGAGAATCGGGAGAGATTTTACGCCCGTTGGAGAGAACGGGCGAGAGAGATTCCGGGAGCCAGAATCCATCCATACAATATGTTGCTTCTGACGCTGACAAAATCAAAGCAGCAAAGGATGGATGAACATGAGAACTCTGTTAGAGTGCTATAAAATTCTCGAAGAATACCCCAACGGAATGACGAAAGACCAGTTCTACCGTGTTGCCCGCATCAACAAGCAACACGCAAAATACCTTCTGGATTCCGGTCTCGTTCCGTGTATCAATACAGGAAAGAAAACACGCAAATACCATATTGCGACCCACGATGTGAGCACCTCCTTGTGTGACCGTGAAGATAACCCCGAAAAGTATAAAGTGCCAGCGGGCTTTTATATCGGAAAGAACGGCTGCTCCAAGCGGCACCCGGACAAGCCTGCCGCAGAGATCATCCGCTTCAATTTTACAGAACCGGAAAAACAGGGCTGTATACCATGTGGGAAAAGCTCACCGCTGGATATGATGATCTGCTGACCACCCCGGTAGTTTCAGAACTGACGGGCTACTCTGCACAAAGCATCCAGCGATGGTGCAATCAGAAGATCCTTGTGGGCTTCAAAATCCGTGGCACACTGACGATTCCACGGCTTGCGGTCGTTGAGTTTATGTCCGGCGACCGTGCAACGGCTATCGTCCGAAAATCCTCAAAGCACCTCGATCTGCTCCGCACCTATGCGCAGGAATGCCACGAGGGTGCAATGACCATTACATACTAAACAGACAGGACTGCTCCACAACATTTTGTGAGACAGTCCTGTTTGCTTAGATGCAAAGATTATTCTTTAAATAATTATTCTTGACAGAATAATCTTTGAGGCGTACAATGAAGCTGAACCTGTCATCAAATCAGTCGTGAGGTGAGCCGCTATGTTTTTTGTTGACCGTGTACAGGAAATGTCCGTATTACAGACCGCTTATGAAAAGCCGGAATCTTCTTTGTTCGTTCTCTATGGTCGTCGCCGTGTAGGAAAAACCACGCTTTTGTCAGAATTCTGCAAAGAGAAGCCGTCTCTTTATTATCTGGCAACGGAGGAAAGCATTCAGGCAAACCGAAACGCCTTCCGGTTGATGGCTGCTGATTTTCTCCAGAACGATTTATTGAAAAGTGCAACCGATGCAAGCTGGGAGATGATTTTTTCCGTTCTTCTCTCTGCTCAGGAAAATAAAAAACTGGTCATTGTGTTGGATGAGTTTCAGTATCTGGGCAAGGCAGACAAAGCATTTCCTTCTGTTTTTCAAAAAATCTGGGATACTATTCTGAAAAACAAAAATGTAGAAGTGATTCTTTGCGGCTCTCTGGTTCACATGATGATGGAGCAGACTCTTTCTTACTCCAGCCCTTTGTATGGACGCAGAACGGGACAGATTCGGCTGAAGCAGATTCCATACGCTTATTACGACCGATTCTTCCCTGATCTTGATGAACAGACCCGCATTTTATATTATGCTGTCACAGGCGGTGTTCCGAAGTATATCGAATTATTTCATCCATGTGCCGATATTGATACCGCCATTCTGCAAAATGTAATGACTCCTCAGAGCTTTTTGTATGAAGAACCTGAATTTTTACTGCGGCAGGAGGTTCAGGATGTCGGAAGTTACTTTTCCATCATCCGTGCGATTGCATCTGGAAACATGAGGATATCTGATATTGCTTCTGCGCTGTCGCTTCCAGCCACCAGTTTGTCAAAGCCCTTAAAAACATTGTGCGATCTGGATATTCTGGAGCGAGAAGTGCCTCCCACCGAAAAAAATATTGAAACCAGCAAAAAGGGGCAATACCGCATTAAAGATAATTTTCTTGCGTTCTGGTTCCGATTTGTTTACCCCATGCGCTCTTTCATTGAAAGCGACCACCCGGAAATCGCAATGACAAAGCTGAAAACCGGGTTTATCCCCAATCATGTTGGCTACGTCTACGAGGATATTTGCAGACAAAAGATGTGGGAGCTGAACGCGCAAGGAAAACTGCCCTTTCTCTTTGACCGTGTTGGCCGTTGGTGGGGTGGAAAAGATACAGAAATCGATATTGTCGCCATTGATACCACAGACCGAAGCAAAATCATCTTTGGAGAGTGCAAATTTCATCAAAATGTTCCGATGCAGCTGTCGGAACTGCACCAACTGAAAGAAAAAGCTGCTGTCGTTCCGTGGGGGAATGCGAATCGAGACGAATACTTTGCTCTATTCTGTATCAGTGGTTATTCTGAGGACTTGCAGCAGCTTGCACAGGAAGATTCTCATCTTCTTTTGATGTGATTTTTCTCATGTAATAATTTGTAAATAGGACTGCTCCACAACATCTTGTGAGGCAGTCCTGTTTGCTTAGTACCCTTTTCATTGGAGCCAATATTTACACCTGACAGGAAAGGAGTGATAGTTTTCCACATGAACAAGCACTCACAGTTGAAAATCCGAGGCCACGCCAAATGACGCTAGACTATTTCTATGGGCAGTCGGGCGAGTTGTTCTCCTATTTCCGCATCCCCAAGGCACACCTTTTAACTTATCTTATCGGATTCGCACCCGGCAGCATGGTTCGGGCGTGACATCCTTGCATTCTCTCCCGCCGTTGGGTACACTGATGGTGTCAGCGGCAGAAGTTACATATTCAAGTGGATGCAAAGATACAGCAGTCTCAACAAACAGTAGTATTTTTAACAGATTCAACAGGCGACCGGTTAAAGTTCCTGTTGGAGAGAATTTAGGAGAGAACGGACATCTGCGGCCCGGTTTTTGCCGATGCTTTTGCGTTCCAAGCAGTAAAAGCGCAAAATAAAAAAGTCGCAGATTCGTTTGAATCTGCGACTTCTGGCGGAGACGGTGGGATTCGAACCCACGTGCCCATCTCTGGACAAAACGATTTCGAGTCGTTCTCGTTACGACCACTTCGATACGTCTCCATATTCATAGCTTTATAATTATAGCAAAAAGCCGCCGTTCCGTCAACACTTTCTGCCGGAGGGACCCACAGCGCCAAAGAGGCCCTCTGGTCAGGGATAAGCGGAAGCCGCTGCCAGCCTCTGTGGGGTGGGCACCCTCTTTTTCGTCTCTGCTCCGGGGCACCTTTTTCATGCTGTGCTGTCATTTCCAAGGGCAAGATTGTAAAATCATGGAATCATCGTCTGAATTTTCACAAAATATTACTATTTTGCCCAAAGATTGTACAAACCCTCCCCCCTCTGTTGTGCTATACTGAAATCAACAACCGGCCTGTTTCCGGCATTTCTTCTGCCATGCAGGCCGCCGAAACAAAGAAGAAAATCAGAAGGAGCAGTATCGATGAGAGAGATCATTTCCTTGAACGAAAACTGGACCCTGTCCTTCCCCAAGGGCGAGCGTCCCACCGAGCAGGTCACCCTGCCCCACACCTGGAACGCTGTGGACGGCATGGACGGCAACGGCAGCTATCTGCGCACCACCGGTGTCTACACCCGCACCTTTACCCAGCCCAAGCAGCCTCTGGCTGGCGGCCGCACCTACGTTGAGGTGCTGGCAGCTGCTCTGGCTGCAACCGTGAAGGTCAACGGCCAGGTGGCAACCACCCACGAGGGCGGCTTCTCCATCTTCCGTGCCGATGTCACCGACCTGTGCCACGAGGGCGACAACGAGCTGACCATCGAGGTCTCTAACGAGGACACCCCCTCCATGTACCCCGCTCCGCCGACTTCACCTTCTACGGCGGCCTGTACCGCGGCGTGAACCTGATCAGCGTGCCCAGCACCCACTTTGACCTGGACTACTTCGGCGGCCCCGGCATCAAGGTCACCCCCAAGCCCACCGAGGACGGCGGTGCCACCTTTGAGATCGAGAGCTGGGTCACCAACGGCGAAGAGGCCTACACTGTGATGTACAGCATCGAGGACTGCTACGGCAACGAAGTTGCTTCCGGCGTGCGCCCCTGCGACAGCACCAAGGTCACCCTGTACGTTCCCGATGCCCAGCTGTGGAGCATGGACGAGCCCAACCTGTACACCGTAACCGCCCGCCTGCAGAAGAACAACGAGACCTTTGACGAGATCTACGCCAACGTGGGTGTCCGCAGCTATACTGTGACCCCGAACGACGGTTTCTCCATCAACGGCGTGCCCACCCCGCTGCGCGGCGTGGCTCGCCATCAGGATCGTCTGTACAAGGGCAACGCCCTGACCGCTGAGGATCACTACGAGGATGCCATGCTCATCAAGGAGCTGGGTGCCAACACCATCCGTCTGGCCCACTATCAGCACAGCCAGGACTTCTACGACGCATGTGACGAGCTGGGCTTCGCCGTCTGGGCTGAGATTCCCTTCATCAGCGTCTTTAAGAAGGACCCCTCCGCTCACCAGAACTGCCGTCACCAGATGACCGAGCTGATCATCCAGAACTACAACCACCCCTCCATCATGTTCTGGGGCCTGTCCAACGAGATCCTCATCGGCGGCATCTGCCAGGAGCTGGTGGACAACCATCACGACCTGCAGAAGCTGGTGCGTGAGCTGGACCCCACCCGTCTCACCACCATTGCCCATGTCTCCAACACCCCTGTTGACGGCCCCATGCATCACATTACCGATGTAGAGAGCTACAACCACTACTTCGGCTGGTACGGCGGCAAGATGGAGCAGAATGGCCCCTGGCTGGACAAGTTCCACGCCGAGCACCCCGACATCTGCATCGGCATCTCCGAGTACGGCACCGAGGGCATCATCAACTGGCACAGCAACGATCCCCAGTGCAAGGACTACACCGAGGAGTATCAGGCACTGTACCACGAGCATCTGGCTCAGGTGTTCGAGGATCGTCCCTGGGTGTGGGCTACCCACTGCTGGAACATGTTCGACTTTGGCTGTGCTGCCCGCAACGAGGGCGGCGTTGCAGGCCGCAACAACAAGGGCCTGATGACCTTTGACCGCAAGACCAAGAAGGACAGCTACTTTGTCTACCAGGCATACTGGTCCAAGCAGCCCATGGTCCACATCGCCAGGCCGCCGCCATGCACAGCGCGCAGGCGAGACCACCGAGATCAAGGTCTACTCCAACCAGGACACCGTTGTGCTGTACGTCAACGGCAAGGAAGCCGGCCAGCAGACTGCACACCGCGTGTTCAAGTTCAATGTTGCTCTGGAAGAGGGCTTCAACACCATCCTGGCCGTTGCCGGTGACGTGAAGGATTCCATCACGCTGGAAAAGGTCGAGAAGGAGCCTGATTGCTACACTCTGCCTGAGTTCAACGAGCGTCAGGAGGGCGTTGCCAACTGGTTCAAGCAGGTCGGCAGCCTGGATCTGAAGGCTCCGATGGAGTTCCCCGAGGGCTATTACAGCATCAAGGACAGCATGGAGGATCTCTCCAAGAACGAAGAGGCTCTGGCTCTCGCCACCAGGGCTGTCAAGCTGGCCACCAACTTTGACATCAAGCCCGGCGTTGGCATGTGGGATATGATGAAGCGCATGACCCCTGAGGCTATGGCTAAGATGATCAACATGCCCGACGGCTTTATCGAGAGCCTGAACGCACAGCTGATCAAGATCAAGAAGTAAGTACTTCCTGCATCTGAACACCAAAAACGAACGAACCGCCCCGGCACTGCACAAAGCAGCCCTGCCGGGGCGGTTTTCGTTTCCTCATCTCCACACACGCTGGCAAACCAAAAAGGGCCCTGCGGCATTTGCTGCAAGGCCCTTTCGGTTATGGGAGATCATGAAATATCAAAGCATCTTTCCCATGCTGCCCCAGCCTGTGGCTCAGCGCTTCTTGCTGCGCTTCTTCTTGCGCGGAGCAGAACGGGCAGGGTTCTGGGTGGGAACAGAATCATTGGAGCGCTTCTGCTCCATCCGATATCTGACGTAATTGGGAATCACGACCGCGATCACGATCAGCAGGACCCAGACCAGGATGCTGGGCTGCTCGTGGTTGGTGTTGAACAGAAACTGCATGACATTATCCATAGGGTGTTTTCCTTTCCGGCCCAGCAGGCCGCCAGAGGGCTTTTTACAGCCAGATGTTGCCGTTCTCGTCCGGTTTCATGGGCACGGCAATGATGAAGTCCACGATGGTCATAGCGGCAGAGAAACCACTCCAGAAGGTTGCCAGATACAGCAGGCCCAGCACCGGGCGCTTGGCATAGAACTGGTGCGCACCAAACGCACCCAGAATGCACAGGCGCATATACTTCTTGCGGCTGACACAGTGCTTTTCACGGTGTTCTCTCCAGTATAACAGGTGGTCGATGGTGTTCCAGATGATCCCGTGGTCCGGGTCCTTTACCCACTGTGTCTTTTCTTCCATTTACGATGTACCTCTTGTCTGAATTTTGTTCCAAAAGCAGAAAACCGCCCGCCGCAAGGGCGAGCGGTTTTTCTATTTGATTTTACAGGTTTCCGCAGAAAATTGCAAGTACCAATTAGGCGTTCTCAGCCATGGCCTTCATCTTGATCTGAGCGACCTCATCCTGGATCTCTTCCATCTTCTCCTTGGTCAGGGGATAGAACTTCATAGCGATCAGGTTGCAGACCAGGCCGATCATGATCATGCCGTATGCGCAGAAGACAACGCCGCCGCGCAGGCCCGGGGTAACAGGGTCACCCATAACGGGGTTGTGGTCGGTGTAGCCGCACATGCTGAACATGACACCGGCGACCATGGGTGCGAAAGAGGAGACCAGCTTATCCACGAAGCTGAACAGGGTGCCCATCAGGCCGGGGACGTACTTGCCGGTACGGTAGACTTCGTAGTCGGCGCAGTCAGCGGTCATGGGGATGACGATGTTGCCGGAAATGCCCTGGAAACCAGCGGCGATGATGGTCAGAACGAGGTACAGGATCAGGAAGTAGCCCCAGTTCAGAGCACCGGTAGCGGGGTTAGAGGTCATGGTGGTGGGATCGCCCAGCAGCCACAGGGCTGCCAGAGCGCCGTTGATGACCAGACCACCCACAGAGCCGATCAGCATAGCCTTGCGCTGACCCAGTCTGGTAGCAAAGAAGCTGATGAACAGGAAGCACACGATGGTGCTGGGGATGGTCACCAGACCGGTAACATTACTCTGCAGCAGGTTGGAACCGGCGATGCAGGCGAACATGGCGACCATGACGGCGCTGGACTTTGCAGAGGAGCCCAGCTTATCGGTAGATGCGGACAGGACCAGCATCTGGATGGCACGGTTGTTCTTCAGGGTATCCCAGTAATCCTTCAGGCCGACCTTGACGGGCTTGCCGGTGCCGAAGAACTCAGGACGATCCTTGGGGGTAATGGAGATCACAGCGATGGTGGTGAAGCAGGCGGACATGATAGCGGTCATCAGCCACAGGGTGTGCATGAACTGGGTGGAAGCGTAGCCGCCCACATCGGTGTAGCCATCAGCAATACGAGGGATGATGATGCCCAGAATGGCGAACAGCAGGGTGTTGAACACGCCGTCGAAGGAAGCGAACATGGGGCGCTGCTTGGGGTCATTGGTCATGCAGCTCTGTGCAGACTTGGTAACAACACACTGGCAGGTGTAGCCCAGGTAGTAGACCATCAGAACGACCACATAGAAGGGGAAGCGCACGCCCTGAGGCAGCTTGTGGGTGACATGGAAAGCGATGTAGCTGGTCACGCACAGGATGATCTGACCGATCACGATGAACGGGCGGTTCTTACCGAACTTGCCGTTGGTCTTATCGACCATGAAGCCGACGAACGGTCAGTGACACCGTCCCAGATACGCATCATCATGGTCAGGGAAGAAGCAACCATCATGCCAACGCCGACCCAGCCCATCAGGTAGTAGGTGGCGTAGTTCATCATCATCAGATAAACGTTGGTTGCGGTGTTGTTCAGCGCGTAGCCTGCGATACGCCACAGGGGAACGCGGTGGATGCCGTTGTGCTCATAGTCCTTATCATAGAACTTATCCGGCAGACTTCTGGTTTTTGCCATTTCATTCTCTCCTTTGTTCACACAGGAACATTCTCCGTTTTCTCCATGGGGCTTACAGCTGCCACTGCGTACCAGCCCGTCCGGAACTTTATGTCTATATTATGAACGCTTTTTGATATATCTGTTAGTAATATTTTAAGGTAAAACAGGTCGATTTTACGATTATGGGAAAAGTTTCACGAATGTGAAAAATTCTATTGTGCTTATTGCACAATCAATTGATATACTAGTATAGCACAACGCCAGTTAGCCGCCACTATGTCTGCGCCGGAGAACGGGCCTGCAAACGCCAAAAAGGGCCCACGGCAAATGCCGCAGGCCCTTTCTGGCGCTAGGAGGTAAATGAATGAATAGAGGAAGATGTCAGATCAGGATGTCGCCGTTCTCATCGGCCTGCATGGGCAGTGCAATGAGAAGGTCGGTCACGCAGAGGAAAAAAGGGCACCACGCTCCAGAAGAACAGGGTGTAGAAGGCCGCCAGCGCATACCGCTTTTCATAGTAGCGGTGGCCGCCGCACCAGCCCAGAAACAGGCAGAGCAGAAGGTACTTCTTTTTGTTCACCTTGTGCCTTACGCGGTTCTTTTTCCAATCGTGATACTTACCAATGAGGCCCGGGCTCTTCTCCTTTTCGAGATCGATGCTTAAACTTCCAGCTTGGCATCCTGCAGCGCCAGCTCCGCCTTGATAAAGTCATCCCGTGTGAACTCTTCGCCGGTCTCCAGCTTGTGGAACACATCGTCCGTTACCTGCTGGCGGCTGGTGCCGTAATAGCCGGTGCTCCAATCGTCCTTTTCCTCGTCGTAGTGCTCCACATCGCCCAGCAGCTCGCCGGTGGTGGGAGCCTTTTCCGGGGCCTCAGCGGAGGGGGCCGGGGTGATCTCAGGGGTCTGGTTCAGCTTGTTTTCTTCTGCCATAGTGGTATTCCTTCCGGGTCTCAGGGTATCAGAAAGTCCTGCGGCAGAGGATGGCCCGCCGCAGGACATTTCCGGTTACGATGCAGGACAGCGGCGCTGTCCCGGATTCAAAATTTCCGCAGGGAGATGGTTGGCATTAAGCCTGCTTTGCAGCAGCCTCAGCCTTGATGCGGCCGATCTCAGCCTGAATCTCTTCCATCTTCTCCTTGGTCAGGGGATAGAAGTGCATGGCAACAACGTTGCACAGCCAGCCAACGATGGGCAGCAGGACGAAGCAGCCGATGGTTGCCCAGAAGATGCCGTCAGAGTACGGAGTCATGGTGTCGGGCAGAGCGTCCTTGAAGCCGACCATGGAGTAGAACAGAGCCACAACGGTAGCAGCCAAAGAGGAGACCAGCTTATCCACGAAGCTGAACAGGGTGCCCATCAGGCCGGGAACGTACTTACCGGTACGGTAGACCTCGTAGTCAGCGCAGTCAGCGGTCATGGTGATAACGATGGAGGAGGACAGTGCCTGCACGCCGGACCATGCGATGACCAGCAGCACGAAGATCAAAGCGGTGGTGGTCCAGCCGGTGAACAGGGTGCCCCAGGTGTCAGGACGGATCAGGCGGAATGCGGGCAGAGAGAACTTGGAAGCATCGCCCTTGGGGTTGAAGAAGAACAGGAACAGGGTGATGGCGATGGAGCCGATGATGCCGCCCCAGGTACCCACCAGCATGGATGCCTTCTGGCCCATCTGACGTGCGATCTTGTTCATCAGCAGGATGGAGATCAGGCAGATGGGGATAGAGGTGATCTGAGAGTAGCTGGAGTATGCGGCATAGTTGCCGAAGATGATGCCGAACAGGCAGATCATAACGGTAGCGTTGCTCTTGGTGGACATGAACAGCTTATCGGTAGATGCGGAGACCACCAGCATCTGGATGGCACGGTTGTGAGCCAGGGTGTCAACGTAATCCTTGATGCCGACCTTCTGGGTGGTGCCCAGACCGAAGTACTTCGGATTGTCCTTACGCCACAGGGCGATGATGGCGCAGACTGCAAAGACAGCGGACAGGCCGCCGAACATCAGCTGCATGGTGGTGAACAGGCCGGGGTTGTAGAAAGCGGACAGGCTGCCGCCGGACTTCTCCACGATGCCTGCCAGAGCAGGGTTCTGTGCCACCAGAGAAGCGATCTCGGCAGCGTTGGCCTCGGCAGTCAGGGTGAACTTGGGCACCAGGACATCGGTGACAATGATGGGGAAGAGAATGTTCATCAGGATGATGTTGTACACGGTATCGCACATTGCGAAGATGGGGCGCTGCTTGGGATCGTTGGTCAGGCAGGTCTGAGCAGACGGTGACAACGCACTGGCAGGTGTAGCCCAGGATGTAGATCATGTAGATGATGATGAACGCAACAAAGCGGACACCAGTGCCCATCTTGGGGATGAAGTTGAACATCACGAAGGTGGTGACGAACATGATGATCTGACCGATGACAATGAACGGACGGTTTTTGCCGAACTTGCCGTTGGTCTTATCGACCATCATACCAACGAACGGGTCGGTGACACCGTCCCAGACACGCATGATGGTAACAATGGAACCGGCCAGCACGGATGCCAGACCGACGATACCGATCAGGAAGTAGCTGATGTAACCGACCACCATCATGTAGGTGTTGGTGGAGGTGTTGTTCAGAGCGTACATCATGATCTCCCACATTTTCGCTCTGTGGATGCCGTTTTCTTCAAGCGGCTGTTTGACCTTTGCCATAGAGAAGCTCTCCTTTCAATTCTGCGGCCGGTGTGCTGCCACTCACTCCGGCCTTTCATTCGGTCCCCCGTGGGCTGCGGCTGCCACATCGCGAACCGGGGGATTTTTATGTATACATTATGAACTATCCCTCAAATTTCTGTTAGTAAAATTTTGAGGTAAAACAGGACAATTTTACTCTCCTTGGGCGAAATCAACAGTTTTAAAAAACAGCGTTCGTCATTTTGCACATGATTGCAAGATACTAGTACAGCACATTCCACAAAATAGACTTGTATTCCAACCGCACGCAAAAAAATACAAGGAAAGTGCGGAAATATCCAAAAATTTTTCTAGTTGTTCCGCGCGGCGGCCTATTATAATAGGTATAGCATCTGCGGCTCTGTGGCATGGGCCGCTGCGTTCAAAAAGAAAAGGAGAAAACACTATGGCAGTGAAAGCATCCGAGCGTGTAAAGCGCTACCAGAACCCCAACGGCCCCACCATCAGCACCGTGGAGCGCAAGGTCATCGAGCAGGACGGCCTGTATTTCAAGGACATCGACGGCACCGGCACTGTCAGCGCAGTCAACGACTGGCGCTTGACCCCGGCTGAGCGCGCCGAGGCCTATGTCAAGGTTCTGACCACCAGCGAGAAGATCGGCCAGATCTTCACCTCCGACTGGCGCATGGGCCCCAAGTATCCTTCCCCCGTCTGGCAGCCAATGGCCACAAGCCCGTGGCGGACGAAAGCGGCCTGCTGGACGAGGCACCCGTGAACGTCTCCGACAGCATCTTCGGCTCCCAGTCCCTGCCCAGCACCTCTGACATGGTCAAAAAGAGCTTCAACCGCCATGTCATCCTGCGCGAGAGCCCCACGCCCGAGGATCTGGCAGATTACCTGAACCAGCTGCAGTACCTGACCGAGACCTGTGACCACTTTGTTCCCATGCAGGTCATGTCCAACAGCCGCAACGAGAACGGCGAGGTCGTGTTCGGCATGAACGATGCCACCGGCGTGTTTGCCACCTATCCCGGCACCCTGGGCATTGCTGCTGCCGTCAAGGGCACTGCACGCATCGACATCATCGACAAGTTCGCCGACACCATCCGCCGCGAGTGGAATGCCTGCGGCCTGAAGAAGGGCTACATGTACATGGCCGACTGCGTCACCGACCCCCGTTGGCAGCGCACCTTCGGCACCTTTGGCGAGGACCCCGCACTGATCGAGGAGATCTTCGACCACCTGATCCCCGGCATCCAGGGCGGCAGCAACGGCGTTACCCCCGAGGGTGTTTCCGTGACTGTGAAGCACTTCCCCGGCGGCGGTGCCCGTGAGAACGGCTTTGACCCCCACTATGCAGCAGGCCAGTGGAACATCTACGCCACCCCCGGCTCCCTGCAGAAGTACCACATCCCGGCATTCCGCGCAGCCATCCGCCACAATGCTGAGTCCATCATGCCCTACTACTCCAAGCCCAGCGCCGAGAAGAGCGCTCCGCAGGAGGACTTCAACGGCAACCCCATCGAGCTCCAGCCCTACGGCTTTGCCTACAACAAAGTGTTCATCGACGGCCTGCTGCGCGGCCAGATGGGCTTCATCCTTATGCTGCTGAACGCGTTCGCCATGCTGGTGGGCGCGGGCGGCGCACCCCGCACCGCCATTGCGCTGGGACAGGGCGACAAGGAGCAGGCAGAGAAGATCATCTCCAACAGCTTTACCATGCTGCTGCTCTTCTCGGTGGTGCTGACCGTGGTGTCTACGCCGGGGCACCCACCCTGCTGCGGCTCTTCGGTGCCAGTGACGCCACCCTGCCCTACGCTCTGGCTTACAGCCGCATCTACATTCTGGGCTCGGTGTTCGTGCTGCTGGTGCTGGGCATGAACCCCTTCATCACCGCGCAGGGCTTTGCCAAGACCAGTATGCTTACCACCGTCATCGGTGCGGTCATCAACATTATTCTCGACCCCATCCTGATCTTTGGTCTGGGTCTGGGCGTGCGGGGCGCTGCCATTGCCACCGTGCTCAGTCAGGCCGTGGGCGCGGTGTGGATCCTGCACTTCCTCACCGGCAAAAAGACCATCCTGCGCCTGCGCAAGGACTATATGCGCCTGGAAAAGAAGGTCATCCTGCCGGTGATGGCGCTGGGCATCTCCACCTTTGTGATGATGTCCACTGAGAGCCTGCTGTCCATCAGTTTCAGCTCCAGTCTGGCGCGGTACGGCGGCGACGTGGCTGTGGGTGCCATGACCGTCATCACCAGCGCTTCCCAGCTGTGCACCCTGCCCATTCAGGGCATCTGTCAGGGCGGTCAGCCGGTGATGAGCTTCAATTTCGGCGCGGGCAAAAAGTCCCGCGTCAAGGTTTTTGGAGAACATCAGCGCCACGCTCCTGCCCTTGAGCAGCGCCGGGGTCGTCCCGGCCCGCTTCTGCTCTGCCTTGAGCTCCTCCGCCACATCAAGGATGTGGTGGAGCTCAGCGGGGGAGAGGTCGCTCATTTTCAGCAGATGTTTCATGCCTGCTCCTTTGGAGCCTTCTGCTCCATCTCGGTCAGCACCTCGTTCAGGATCTCCAGCGCCTTGTCCACATCGTGGGCGGTCAGGGTCAGCGGGGGCAGCAGGCGCAGGCGGCTCTTGGCCGTGAGCACCAGCAGGCCCTTTTTCGCGGCAGGCGGCCAGCACATCCGCGGCCTGGATACCGCCAAAGAACTCGATGCCCACCATCAGGCCAATGCCGGAAAGGTTCTTGACCATGGGCAGCTTGGCCATGCCGGCGCGCAGCTGGACGGCCCGCTCACTGACATTGGCCAGGAAGCTCTGATCCATCCGATCCACCACCACGTTGGCACCGGCGCAGACCACCGGGTTGCCGCCAAAGGTGGAGCCGTGGCTGCCGGGGCCCATGCCCTCGGCGGTCTTTTCGTTCAGCAGAACGGCACCGATGGGCAGGCCGCCGCCCAGGCCCTTGGCCAGCGTGACGATATCAGGCTTGAGGTTGTAGTGCTCACAGCACAGGAAGGTGCCGGTGCGGCCCACACCGGTCTGCACCTCGTCCACGATGAGGACAAGGTCCTTTTTCATCACAGAGGGCACGCACAGCCTGCACATACTCAGAGTCCAGCGCCATCACGCCGCCCTCGCCCTGGATCAGCTCCAGCATAATGGCGCAGGTATGGCGGTCCACCAGTTCCCGGAGACCCTCGATGTCACCGGCGGTGGTATAGACAAAACCCTCGTTGAAGGGGCCGAAGTAGTTGTGGAACACCTCCTGACCGGTGGCGGTCAGGGTGGCAATGGTGCGGCCATGGAAGCTGTTGACCAGCGTGATCACAACATCGCGGCCCTTGCCGTAGTGGTCAAAGCTTACTTGCGGGCAGCCTTGATGGCACCCTCGTTGGCCTCGGCACCGGAATTTCCGAAAAATACCTTGTTCATGCCGGTGCGCTTGCACAGCTTTTTGGCCAGCTTGCCGCAGGGCGCGGTGTAGTAAAGGTTAGAGGTATGCTGCAGCTTGTGGGCCTGCTCGGAAACGGCCTCGGCCCAGTCCAGGTCGCAGTAGCCCAGGCTGTTCACGCCAATGCCGCTGGTGAAATCCAGATACTGCTGGCCCTCTGGGCCTGCGGCGCGCAGGCCGTGGCCTTTTTCCAGCACGATGGGGTTACGGTTATAGGTGTGCAGGACGTATTCGTTGTCCCGCTTGATGACTTTTTCGGAATCCATAGATATACCCTCCTTGGTTAGCGTCCTCGCCCTCTCAGTCTCGCATTCGCTCGCCAGCTTCCCCAAAGGGGGAGCCTATTCATCTTTATTATATCGCCCGATATAATTTTCAGCAAGCCTTATTCCTGATGGCTGCGGCGGTAGAACCGGGTGCCGGAGCCCCGGTTGGAGAACAGCTCCAGCAGGATGGAGTGGGGCACGCGGCCATCGATGATGACCGCCTCGTGCTCGCCCTGATAGATGGCATCGGCCATGCCGCCGATCTTGGGGATCATGCCGCCCGCAATGATGCCGGCGGACTTGTAGCCCTCAATCTCGCTGACCTCCACCTCGGGGATCAGGGTGGTCTCATCATCCTTATCCCGCAGCAGGCCGGCGATATCGGTCATGGAAACCAGCTTCTCGGCCTTGAGGGCAATGGCGATCTGTGCGGCAGCGGTGTCGGCGTTGACATTATAAGCCTGGCCCAGATCGTCCATGCCTACCGTTGCGATCACGGGGATATAGCCGCCGTCCAGCAGGGTGGAGATCAGGGTGGGATCCACATGGATGATCTCGCCCACATGGCCCAGCGCGGGGGTCCAGCTCGGTGCAGCGGAGCATCTGGCCGTCCATGCCGCACAGGCCCACGCCGCGGCCGCAGCTTTGCCACAAGGTCCTTGTTCACCTTACCGGCCAACACCTGCTGAACGATCTCCATGGCAGCGTCATCGGTCACACGCAGACCGTTGTTGAAATGGCTCTCCACGCCGACTTTTTTCAGCATCTCGTTGATAGCCGGGCCGCCGCCGTGCACCAGCACCACGCGCACACCCAGCAGGGTAAGGGTGACCAAATCGTTCATGACGGCATTTTTCAGCGCTTCGTTGATCATGGCATTGCCGCCGTATTTGATGACCATGGTCTTGCCATGGTATTTCTGGATGTAGGGTGTCGCCTCAGAGAAAAGGCGGGCCATTTCTTCGTTCTTCATATACTCTCCCTGCCGCCAGCACACTTGCTCCGGCATTCATTTTCCACCAGACAAACTCCTTCCGTCATCGCTGCGCGATGCCACCTCCCTCAAAGAGGGAGGCATTCAGGCCCCTTCCTTGAGGGGGCTGTCGCCGCAGGCGACTGGGGGAGTTTTATTAGGTCCGATAATCCCCGTTGATCTTCACATAATCATAAGTCAGATCACAGCCCCATGCCTTGGCGCTGGCATCGCCGGTACCCATATCCACCTTGACAAGGATATCATGCTCCGCCAGAACTTTGGCGGCCTCGTCCTCACTGTAGAGGTGGTAGGCGGCGTTCTCTCAGCCATAGACCTCACCGGCGGCACTGCTCAGCCAGACACAGACCTTGTCGATGGAGAAATCGCCAGGGGTGTAGCCGATGGCGCAGAGGATGCGGCCCCAGTTGGCATCGCGGCCAAAGACAGCAGCCTTGAACAGGTTGGAGCAGACCACGCTGCGGCTGACGGCACGGGCCGTTTTCAGGTCGGGGGCGTGGGTCACCTCGCAGGTGATGAGGTGGGTGGCGCCCTCGCCGTCACCGGCGTGCTCGGCACACATGTGCTCGGCAATGGCGGTCAGCGCGGCCACAAAGGCTTCGTAGTCGGCGTTCTCCTCGCAGATCTCGGGGTTTCCCGCCAGGCCGGAAGCCATGATGATCAGGGTATCGTTGGTGGAAGTGTCCAGATCGACGCTCATCTGGTTGTAGGTGCCGGGCACCACGGTCTTGAGGGCCTTTTCCAGCAGGGCGGGGGAAACGGCGGCGTCGGTGGTGTAGAAGGCCAGCATGGTAGCCATGTTGGGGGCGATCATGCCGCTGCCCTTGCCAATGGCACCCACCGTGCAGGTCTTGCCGCCCAGCTCAAACTGGATGGCGTATTCCTTTTTGTGGGTATCGGTGGTCATGATGGCGGTGGCAGCGTCGGTGCTGCCCTGCTCGTCCGCAGCCAGCTTTGCGGCGGCGGCAGGGATGCCCCGGGCAAAGGGGTCGATGACCATGGGCTGGCCAATGACACCGGTGGAAGCGGGCAGAACGTCCTCGGCGGGGATGCCCAGCTCCTTGCCCACCAGCTCACAGCATTCTTCGGCCAGAGCCACGCCGTTGGCGGCGCAGGTGTTGGCGTTACCGCTGTTCACGATGATCGCCTGTGCGTAGCCGTCCTTCAGGTGGGCACGGTCCACCTTGATGGGCGCACCGCAGACCTTATTGGTGGTGTAGACACCGGCGGCGGCACAGCGCACCTCCGCCTTGATGAGTGCCAGATCGTATTTTTCATTATGATTTGCGCGGATGCCGCAGTGCACGCCAGCCGCTGCAAAGCCCTTTGGGCGCGCAGATGCCGCCCGCAACTTCTTGATACATACTACTTTCTCCCTTCAGCATCCTCACCCTCTCCGTCATCGCTTACGCGATGCCACCTCCCCCAAAGTGGGAGGCCTTGGCAGTAAATGCAAGGTTTGCGGTTTTGTCAAAAGCTCTCCCTTTGGGAGAGCTGGACGCGAAGCGGCCTGAGAGGGTGAGCCATTTCATTCCAATCCAGCCGTCTCTTCAAAACCCAGCATCAGATTCATACACTGGACTGCCGCGCCGGACGAGCCCTTGCCCAGATTATCAAACAGGGAGACCAGCATCATCTGATCCCCGGCGGCATTCACGGTGCTGTACAGCTCCATGCGGTCGGTACCGGCCATGGCGTTGGAGTACAGGCCATTCTCGGGCAGCGGCTCGTTCAGGGCGTGCACCTTGATGGTGGCGGCATCCCTGTAATACTCCGCCAGCCCTGCGGCCACCTTTTCGGCACCGCCCCAGACCGGCTGGAAGGGCACCAGCACCTGCATCCCGCTGTAATAATCGCAGACCACAGGCACAAAGGCGGGCGGGTTTGCCAGCCCACTGATCTTCTGCATCTCGGGCAGATGCTTATGGGCAAGGCTCAGACCGTAGCTCTTGGGTGCATCCAGCTTGCTGTGGGCCGGACGGTCGGGGCTTTCGTAGTCAGCGATCATCTTTTGCCGCCGCCGGAATAGCCGGAAATACCGGTGCAGCTGTAAAAATCACCCGCCCCGGCAAGGCCCAGCTCCACCAGAGGCCGCATGATGCTGATAAACCCGCTGGCATAGCAGCCGGGCACCGCCACGCGGCAGGCATTTTTGATCTTTTCCTTCTGGCCCCTGAGTTCCGGGAAGCCGTAGACCCAGTTGGGATCCGTGCGGAAAGCCGTGGAAGTATCCAGCACCTTGACATCCGGGCGGAGCAGGGGCATGACCTCTCTGGAGGCGGCATCCGGCAGGCAGAGGAAGGCGAGGTCAGCCGAATTGATGACCTTTGCCCGCTCGTTCACGTCCTTGCGGCCCTCCTCGGAGATGGAGAGCAGTTCAATTTCAGGCCGGGCAGCCAGACGGTCGGCAATGCGCAGACCCGTGGTGCCTGCGGAGCCGTCGATAAAGACCTTTACGCTCATGCGTTGTTCGCCTCCCATGCGGCCAGCTGGTCCATGGCCAGCCGGATCTGGTTGTTGACGCTGGCCTCGCTGGGACCGCCGTAGCTGGTGCGGCCCTCACAGCACTTGATGAGGTCGATGGCATCGTAGATATCGTTCTCGAACAGAGCGCTGTAGCCCTTGAACTCGTCGAGGGTCAGCTCTTCAAGGGTCTTGTCCTTTGCGATGCAGTCGGACACCATGCAGCCGGTCAGCTTGTAGGCATCGCGGAAGGGCATCCCCTTCTTGGTGAGGTAGTCGGCGCAGTCGGTGGCGTTGATGAAGCCCTTGGCGGCGGCGCGGCGCATGTTGGCCGGAATGGTCTTCATGGTGTCCAGCATGGGAGTGACCGTCTTCAGGCACAGCTCCAGCGTATCCACTGCGTCGAAGATGGCTTCCTTATCTTCCTGCATGTCCTTATTGTAGGCCAGGGGCATGCCCTTCATCATCACCAGCAGGGTGTTCAGGTCGCCGTAGACGCGGCCGGTCTTGCCGCGGATCAGCTCGGTAACATCCGGGTTCTTCTTCTGCGGCATGATGGAAGAGCCGGTGGTAAAGGCATCGTCCAGCTCAATGAACTTGAACTCCCAGCTGCACCAGAGGATCATCTCCTCGGAAAGGCGGGACAGATGCATCATGCAGATGGAGATGGCGTTGGCCAGCTCGATGCAGAAGTCACGGTCAGAAACGCCGTCCAGGCTGTTGGCACAGGGTGCCGCAAAGCCCAGCTTTTCGGCGGTGAACTGGCGGTCCAGCGGGTAGGTCGTGCCAGCCAGCGCGCCGGAGCCCAGCGGACACTGTGCGTCCATCCGGGCGGTGGCGTCCTCGAAGCGCTGCAGGTCGCGCAGCAGCATGGAGGCATATGCCATCAGAGCGTGGCCAAAGGTGATGGGTTGGGCGCGCTGCAGGTGAGTGTAGCCGGGCATGACAGCGGTGGTATTCTCCGCGGCCTTCCTGCAGATGACCTTGATGAGCTCCACGATGTAAGCCTGCAGGGTGTGGCTGTAGTCCCGCAGGGTCAGGCGGATATCCAGCGCCACCTGATCGTTGCGGCTGCGGCCGGTGTGCAGGCGCTTGCCTGCATCGCCGATGCGGGCGGTCAGGGTCTGCTCCACGAAGGTATGCACATCCTCGGCGTTGGGGTCGATCTCCAGCGCACCGCGCCAGATCGTCGGCAATGGAGGCCAGCCCGCTGAGGATATCCTCGCAGTCCTTTTCGGAGATGATGCCCTGCTTGGCCAGCATGGCGGCATGGACCCCGCTGCCGCGCATATCCTGCGCGATCATCCGCTGGTCAAAGCGGATGGAGGAGTTGAAGTCATTGACGCGCGAATCGACCGCCTTGGAGAAGCGGCCCTTCCAGAGTTGTTCTGCCATAATATTCTTCCTTTTCTGATAGGCGGCTCGCCCTCTCCGTCATTGCTTGCGCAATGCCACCTCTCCCAAAGGGAGAGGCTCTGGCGTAACCGAGAACTTCACGGCTTGACCGGAAACTTTGCCGCTATGCCAAGGGCTCTCCCTTTGGGAGAGCTGTCACCGTAGGTGACTGAGAGGGCGAGGATGTTTATCTTGTAAATAAAAACAGCTAAAAACGGCAAAGCCGCCGCAGGGGAAAACGCTCCTGCGGCGGTGCCGCCGGCAACGATGCCGGTTTTGGAACTCCGTTGTGAAAGTGTAGAAAACACACCGGAGAGAAAGTTGGCTTTGTGTGATCCCGGTGGATCAGCCGCTTAGTCCTCGATCTTCGGCCAGCTCTTGGACAGCTTTGCGCGCTCCTTGATGGACAGGCCGAACAGGTTGATGAAGCCTGTTGCATCAGCCTGATTGTAGTCCTCGTCCTCACCGAAGGAAGCGGTCTGCTCGTCGTACAGGGTGTACGGAGAGGTGACACCGGCGTTGATCATGTTGCCCTTGTACAGCTTCAGCTTAACGTCGCCGGTAACGGTCTTTGCCAGGCTGTTGGCAAAAGCATCCAGAGCCTCACGCAGCGGGGTGAACCACTGGCCGTTGTAGACGATGTCGGCGTACTTCTGAGCCAGCTGCTCCTTGAGGTGTGCGCTCTCCTTGTCCAGGGTGATGGTCTCCAAAACATTGATGGCCTTGTACAGAATGGCACCGCCGGGAGTCTCGTAAACGCCGCGGCTCTTCATGCCCACAACACGGTTCTCCACGATATCCAGCAGGCCGATGCCGTTCTCGCCGCCCAGCTTGTTCAGGTACTCCACCAGCTCCACAGCGCCCATCTCCTTGCCGTCAACAGCAGTGGGAATGCCCTTTTCAAAGTGGATGGTCACATAGGTCGGGGTGTCGGGGGCCTGCTCAGGGCTGACACCCAGCTCCAGGAAACCGGGGTGGTTGTACTGGGGCTCGTTGGCGGGGCTCTCCAGATCCAGGCCCTCGTGGCTCAGATGCCACAGGTTCTTATCCTTGGAGTAGTTGGTCTCGCGGTTGATCTTCAGGGGGATGTGGTGAGCCTCGGCGTAGTCGATCTCCTCGTCACGGCTCTTGATATCCCACTCACGCCACGGAGCAATGATGGCCATATCGGGGCACAGGGCCTTGAGGGTCAGCTCAAAACGCACCTGATCGTTGCCCTTGCCGGTGCAGCCGTGGCAGATGGCATCCGCGCCTTCCTTAATGGCGATATCGGCCAGTGCCTTGGCGATGCACGGACGTGCAAAGCTGGTGCCCAGCAGGTAGTCTTCGTACTTAGCGCCGAACTTCAGGGTGGGGAAGATGTAGTTCTCCACAAAGTCCTTCTTCAGGTCCAGCACATACAGCTTGGATGCGCCGGTAGCCTTGGCCTTTTCTTCCAGACCGTCCAGCTCGGTGCCCTGACCCACGTCACCGGAAACAGCAACGACCTCGCAGTTGTTGTAATTTTCCTTCAGCCAGGGAATGATGATGGAGGTATCCAGACCACCGGAGTAAGCCAGCACGACTTTTTTGATGTTTTCCTTTTTCATGATAAACGCGCTCCTTTTAATAAAAATACACTTTTGTACCTGATGCGCACTTTCCCTTCGCATCCTCTGTCTTTGATTCGCGGTTGATGCTTTTATTATTTGTTTATATTCAAATTTTATGCAGTTAAAATGTATATATGAAATGCAAAAAAAGCGCCCCGAAGGACGCTTTCTTTATGCCTGGTATCTTCCCAGGATCTCCTCCACCTGTTCCTGTGTCAGCGGGTGAGTGGGTTCCGGCTTTTCATTGCCCCTGCGCAGGGGCAGCCACCAGGTGGACAGGCCCAGCCAGCCGAACTTATAGGCAGTATGGGGCTCACGGCCCACGCAGGTGAAGCCCAGGCGGGCATGGATACGCTCACTGGCGGGGTTGGGGTCTGCCACAAGGGCGTAGACATTCCAGTAACCCATCCCGTCCAGAATATCCAGCAGGGCGCGGTAGAGGGTATCCCCCACACCAAAGCCCCGGGCATCGGGGGCACAGTAGATGGTGCTCTCCACAGCCCAGTCGTAGGCCTCCCGAGGGTGGTAGCGGTGGGCGCAGGCGTAGCCCAGCAGTTTACCGTCCCCATCCCGGGCCAGCAGCAGAGGGATCAGCGCACAGCACCTGACGGCAGGCGGCAAGGGCAGTTTCCTTGTCCTTGGCGGTGATGAGGAAGCGGCTGGCGTGGCAGAAGCTGATGCCCTGGATGCCGCTCTTCTGCTCAATGACCTCCTGCGGCTGGCCCGCCCAGCTCTGCGGGAAGGGCAGCTTCGGCTTTTTGGTCTTGTGGTCGGTCACGCACTGGGCACTCCACCCGCCGCGCTGGCTGGGGTACACCACGAACAGAGCATCGGTCTTGTACAGGCCGTTCTTCCACGGCAGATAGCAGGGCAGCATCACGATGCCGTCCCGGGAGTTTTTGTAGGCCTGCTGCACTTTTTCGTCGGCGCGGTTCACGGCGTTCGCGCTCTCGATCTGGTTTTCCAAGATCTGCTTTGCCACAGCCACCGCCTTGAAGAAGCAGCTGTCCTGATCCTCCTTGGAATCCCACACCGGGTTGAAGAAAGCCGATGGCATCGCACAGGCTGTTCTGCTCGCCGGTGTTGTCGTTCAGATCAAGGGGCTGGATAAAGTTTTCATCGATGAGCCGCGCCTGACGCTCACCCACAAGCCCCGGGGCCGAGCACCCGCCACAGCAGGCCGAGGGCCGCATAGGGCACCGCCGGCGGCGCGGTACTCCCGGGGCTCCTGATGGTGATCGAACATGCCAAAGCCGATATCATACACGATCCATTGCCGTCCGCCATATCTTTTGCCGCATAGTAGAACTCATATGTATAGACTACATCATCCACATTAGCCTTGATGCTCTCTCGATAGAACTCCTGAGCGAAAGGATCCGTATAGTTTTCAGCAGAGAAGGTAAGCGGAACAACCTTGTTAGCAATGTAGATCAGATTCTTGATTTCCTTCAGTTCATCCAGAATCCCCTGTTTTTCTTTTGCGATTTTTTCGTCGTTCGCGCCCTCACTTTTCCCGTACTGTTCAAGACTCGTCCAAGTAAGATCATTCACAGTGGTGTCAGCTGTGAGTTTATAACTCGTCAAATAAAGGCTCTCTCCATCTGGGGTATAGAAAGCAATCATCGTATTCTGGTCTTCCTGATTAACCACAAACTGCCTTTTTTCCCTGAGTGGCATACCCAATAGCACCCCCTCCAAGAAGACCGCTGACTTTAAAGTCGTCCGCACTGACGGCATTATAACATTTCTTTGTCAGAGAAGTGAAGTAACTTTTGCCGGATCAGCAGGGATCGCACCGAAGGCCCCTGGCATTAAGCCTCGTCCCACGCCGCCCACCTTTGGAAACGGCGTGCCGGGCTCACGGCGATCATATCCGCCCAGATCTTGTACACGTTGGTGGAGCGGGCAAAGTTGATCATATCCGGGGTAAAGCCGCCGCAGGGGCGCATATTGACCTCTAGCGCCACGAGCTGGCCCTTTTTGCCCATGCTGGCCTGATCCTCGGTCATGCGGAAGAACTCAAAGTGGACGAACCGGCTCTTCACACCAAAGCTCTTGACGGCGGCACGTCCGGCGGCGCGGGTATCCTCGGGCAGATCCTTGATGATATAGTAAATGGAGTTATCGTTGTCGTTGACGATGTCCATGATGGACACCGGGCTGACGTTGCCCGCCTCAAAGATGGGGTTGCCGGCAGGCGGTTGGGGAAGACGCTCAGACTTGCCCGACATGCCAAGGGCTCCCCTACTAGGGGAGCTGGCGAGCGGCAGCGAGACTGAGAGGTTTAACCCAAAATATAAGGCATATAATACACGACCTGCTGATACCACCAATCCCAGTCGTGCTTGACATCATAGCCCCACAGGTCCACCCAGACAGGGATGCCTTTCTGCTCAAAGATCTGCTTGAGCTGCCGGGTGGTATCGGGCTGCTCCCAAGCGCCCTGACCGCAGCAGATGACCGCCTTCCTGCTGTGGTAGAGGTCCATATAGGGGTGATCGGTGGGGAAGTTGGCCATATAGTCCACGGGGGAGTTCTGGTAGACCACCTCGTCCATGTAATCGCCAAAGCCGTATTTTGCGGTGTAGATGCCGCTGAGGGCCAGACAACCATCGAAAAGATAGGGGAACCGCAGGTAGAGGTTGACCGCATGGGTAGCGCCCAGACTGCAGCCAAAGGCAATGACACCGGGCAGGTCGTCCCAGCCGTTGCGCTCCTTGGCCAGATACTGGATCTTGGGCACAGCCTCCTCCACGATATAGCGCAGCCACTGCTCATAGCGGCGGATCCGCCAGTAGGGGTCGCCGTGGGTGTCGGACCAGGTCTCCTGATCGATGGTGTCGATGGAGATGACCATGATCTGCCCGGATTCGATCCACGGAGCCAGCGTACCGGCCATGTGGAAGTCCTCAAAGTCGAAGAAACGGCCATCCTGACAGGGGATAAAGAGCATAGGGCGGCCTGCGTGGCCGTAGACCTTGCACTCCATCTCCCGGCCCAGTGCGGGGCTGTAATCCTTGAAGTATTGTGTTTCCATGTAGTTCCCTCCTCTATAAAAACCTCTCAGGCGCTCCGCGCCTCTCTTACCAGGAGAGGTGGCATCCCGAAGGGATGACGGAGAGGTTCAGTCCAGTTCATACATCAATGTATGGAACACGAACGGCAGCTGCTTTTCCCAGCTGGCTTCGCTGTGGGTGCCGCCGGGCACCAGGCGGCTGGTCAGGTGGATGCCCCGGACCATGATCTTGCTGCACATCTCGGCAAATTCCCTGCGCATTCCCTCGTGGTTGCCCATCTCCTGGGAACCGTAGTCCATGTAGAGCACCGTGCCGGGCTCCAGCTTTGCGCGGCCCACCAGACCGCTGAGCTTTTCAGGAGACACCCAGATCGACGGCGACAGGGCTGCCGCGCGGCTGAAGGTATCGTTGTACTGCAAAAGGGCGTACAGGCTCATCAGGCCGCCCATGCTGCTGCCGCCGATGAACGTGTGCTCCCGGTCCGGCAGGGTGCGGAAATTGCGGTCGATGAAGGGTTTGAACCGGTGGATGTACCAGCTCATGGTCGCCTGCCCCGTGCCGTCGAAGTGGCCATAGGTCGGGTCGTCGAACCGGTAGGGCGAATACTCCACAAGGCGCTCGTTGTTGGGGCCTGCATTGCACTCCACTGCCGCCACGATCAGCGGGGTGTCGGTGTAGTCCAGATAATCGGCCACGCCCCAGCTTTTGCCAAAGGTGGCATCCTCGTCAAAAAAGACGTTCTGGCCGTCGAACATATACAGCACCGGATACCGGCGGTCGGGGTCGGCTTCATACATCGTGGGCAGGTAGACATACACCCGGCGCTGCTCCACGCCGTTCACCGCAGGATAGCTGACGCTCCATTTTTTGACCATATTCCAGTTCCCTCTCGTTTCTGTTTTTCTGCACATAGTCTAGCACTGTGCAGGCGGAAAAGCAATCGGGGGAACAAAACCTCTCCGTCAATGTTTCGCATTGCAACCTCTCCTAGCAGGAGAGGCAAGAAAACGGTATCGTAAACTTGGCTCCCCTGACTGGGGGCTGCCGCCGTAGGCGGCTGAGAGGTTCTATGATACGGCAAACGCCGCCCGGCGGCATTCCCCACCCGGCGGCGTTTGCAAAAATTCTGAACAGAGAGAAGCGCGGGAAGGATCAATACTTCTTCTCAACCGGAACGATCCAGCCCTTGGTATCGGGGATCTTGCCCCACTGCATCCCGGTCATGGTATCGTACAGCTTCTGGGTCACAGGGCCGATCTTGCCATCGCCAATGTAGGCGTGCTCACCCTTCCAGACCAGCTCCTTGACAGGGGAGACGACTGCGGCGGTACCAGTGCCGAAGACCTCTTCCAGCTTGCCCTCACGGGCGGCCTGCATGATATCCGCAATGGCCAGCTTGCCCTCGATGACATCATAGCCCCAATCCTTCAGCAGCTCGATGCAGCTGCGGCGGGTAACGCCGGGCAGAACGGTGCCGACGGTTGCAGCGGTGTAAACCTTGCCGTCGATCTTGAACATGATGTTCATGCTGCCGACTTCCTCAACGTACTTGTGCTCAACGCCGTCCAGCCACAGCACCTGTGCGTAGCCCTGCTCCTCGGCCAGCTCACCGGCCTTGATGGAAGCAGCGTAGTTGCCGCCGCACTTGGTGAAGCCGGTCAGGCCGGGAGCGGCACGGATGTATTCGTCTTCAACGTAGATGCGGACGGGGTTGATGCCCTCGGCGTAGTAAGCGCCCGAGGGAGCGCAGATGATGCAGAAAATGTAGTGCTTGGAAGCGTGCACGCCCAGACCCACGTCGTTTGCAAAAATGAAGGGACGGATGTACAGGGAAGCACCGTCGGAATGGGGCACCCAGTCGCGCTCCACGTCCACCAGAGCCTCAACAGCCTGCACAAAATCCTCCTCCGGGATCTTGGGGATGCACAGACGGTCTGCAGAATCCTGGAAACGCTTTGCATTGCACTCGGGGCGGAACAGCTGAATGGTGCCGTCCGCGGTGCGGTAAGCCTTCATACCCTCAAAGATCTCCTGCGCATAGTGGAACACCACCGTGGCCGGGTCCAGCGGGAAGGGTGCATAGGGGACGATGCGGGCATCGTGCCAGCCCTCGCCCTCGGTATAATCCATCACAAACATGTGGTCGGTAAATTTCTTACCGAAGCCCAGCTTGGTCTCGTCCCGAGGCTTCTCCTTGGGAGAAGTGGTACGAGTGATCTTGATATCCAACATGATATATTTCCCTCTTTTCTGATCTCACACAGCAGATTTTGCGCGGCACGCGCCCGCACCTGAAATGCCGAATGTTGTTTTCTATTATAGTAGTATGAGCCGGATTTGCAAGGAAACGCAAAATCTTTCATGTTTGGGGGCTGTAAGTTGTCGCAAATTGTGATAAAATGAAAACATAAGCCCTCTCAGTCAACGCCGATGGCGTTGCCAGCTCCCCCAAAGGGGGAGCCCATTGCGGCTTTTAGATTTTGGTTTTGCGAAAACCTTTCCCAAGAGGCAGAACAGCCTCTCCCTTCGGGAGAGGTGGCATTGCGAAGCAATGACGGAGAGGGTTATAATAAAAGGAGTTCTACCATGATCAACGGCGTGATTTTTGATATGGACGGCCTGATGTTCGACACCGAGCGGATGTGGGCCACTTTCTGGGAACCGGCGCTGGCGGCGCTGGGTCTGGAGTACAAGGAAGGCCTTGCCGAGGCTGAACGCGGCACGGCTGGCGAAACTTCCCGTAACATCGTACGGCAGTTCTACGGAGAGGACTGCGATGCCAACGCTATCATCGACAGCATGCACCGGGTGGCCGATGAGGAGTTCCAGAAACCGGTGCCCAAAAAGCCTGGGCTGGACGAGCTGCTGGCCTGGCTGGATGCCAACCACATCCCCATGGCAGTGGCCTCCTCCAGCCGGGTCCATGTCATCGAGGGCAACCTGAACAACTGGGGGCTGACCCACTACTTCAAGGCGCTGGTATCCGGCCAGCAGGTCAAGCACTCCAAACCCGACCCGGAGATCTTTCTGCGGGCAGCGGAAGCGCTGGGCACTGTGCCCGGCCGCACCCTTGTGCTGGAGGACAGCTACAACGGCGTGCGCGCCGGTGCCGCCGGGCACTTTGTCACCGTGATGGTGCCCGATCTGCTCCCCGCCGACGACGAAATGCGCGGCCTGTATACCATGGAATGCACCAGCCTGAACGAGGTGCTGGACAAACTGAAAACGGGAGAGCTGTAATTGAGGGAAAGCTCCGCAAAATCTCCCCGTGTTCCGGGGTTTTATTGTCTCCTGTGTTATGTTATAATAAAAGGAAAAAGAAAAAAGGAGACATCCCCCATGAAAATCGTTCCTTATGAAAGCGGTATGGTATTCCAGCACTTCGGCCACACGGCAGAGTTCAAGTTCTACGAGGTCGAAAACGGACAGGTGACGGCCAGCGAGGTCGTTTCCACCAACGGGCAGGGCCACGGTGCACTGGTGGGCTTTCTGGCCCAGCACAATGCCAATGTGGTGTTTTGCGGCGGCATCGGCCCCGGGGCACAGAACGCCCTTGCACAGGCAGGCATCCAGCTGTTTGGCGGGATCAGCGGCCCGGCAGACGCGGCAGTAGCAGATTATCTGGCCGGAAAGCTCCGCTTTGACCCCAACGCCCATTGCGACCACCACGACCACGGTGAGGGCCACCATTGCGGTGAGCATCATTGCGGCGGGCACTCCTGCGGCCAGTAACCCATAACATCACAAAACCCCGGAGCGATGCATCACAGCAAACGTTCCGGGGTTATTTTATGTCTTAGAAGAACCGGCAGAAGCCAGGGCAGTGCCGCGAACACTCGGCCTCATCTTGACAGCATTTTATTGGGACACAAAAGAGATGCTCTCGGTCTGCTTCGAGTCGGCCGGGCGGGGCGGGTCTGCCTTGGTCAGCATCTGCTGGAATTTCCGCGCCGCCGTGTTCAGCGGGCGGTGGCGGTCGTAAACAAGGCAGATCGAACGGGTCGGGATGATCTCCTGCAGGTGGAGCTGCACCAGCTCGCCACGCTCCAGGCCATCCCTCGCCATGGGTTCCGGCACAAAGGCAAGGCCCAGCTCGCTTTTGACCAGCGTGAGCATCTGGTCGGTGGTGGCGGCTTCCGTATCCGGCTTGAGGACCGCGCCGTGATCCAGGAAGAACTGCCGGTACAGGCTGCGGGTCACGCTCTCGTCGCTGAGGGAGATGAGGGGATAGCTGCGCAGCTCTTTCAGGGTCAGGCTCTGACTTGCCAGTGCGGTGAAGGTCCTGCCACCCACCAGCACCTCGTAAAACGACTTCAGCTCCACCATTTTCAACCCCGACTCGATCTCCGCCGGGGTGCTCACAATGACAAAATCCACCTCGCCGTTCTTCACGGCCTGCACCGCCTGCGGGGTGGAGTGGTTCGAGATGCGCAGGCGGATGCCGGGATATTCGGTATGGAAATCCCGCAGCTTTTTGAAAGATAAATGTTGAGCGCCGTCTCGGTGGCGCTGATGCTGATGGTTCCGTGCTCCAGCGTGGCACTGGCGCTCAGCTCCTCCTCAGCATCCTGGATCTGCACCGCCGCCGAAGCGATGCGGGAGTAGAGCATCTCGCCTTCCGGTGTCAGGGTCACACCCCGGTTGGAGCGGATGAACAGCACGCAGTTCAGCTGGCTTTCCAGTCGGTTCATCGAGTGGGTGATATTGGGCTGGTTGTTGCCCAGCACCCGCGCAGCCTTGGTAAAGTTCTGATACTTCGCCACATAATAGAAGATCTTGTAATACTCCCAATCCACATACATGATGCGTCTGCCCCCTCCATGTAAAAATCGCATTGCTGCCTTGTGCAGAATACTTTTTGCACATTCTATTCCTGCCCGTATCATAACAACTGCAATCGAAAATTGCAAGAGGAAATTGAAAAATAGTACACCTATCAGGACGAGCACGGCAAGAGCTGCGACAAATGGGAGAGCTTTCCCACAAAAGAGGAGGCGGTCAAACGCCAGAAGCAGATCGAGCACGAGCTGGCGACCGGCAATTTCCTGATCCCGTCCACCGTGACGGTAGCAGAGTTCCTGATGGACTGGCTGCCCAAGCAGTGCAGCAAGCACAAATGGGCACCCAAGACCTACCAGTCCAATCTGGCCCTCATCCAGAACCTCATCATCCCCTATATCGGGGAGATGCAGATGCAGAAGCTGCGGCCTTAGCACATCGAAGCCCTGTACGACACCCTGAGCAAGACCCCTTGCGGACAATATGTGGGCGGCAAGCGGCGAGACCTTTCGCCCAAGCAGCAAAAGCGCACCCTCTCCGGCACTACCCTCCATGAGGTCCATCAGCTTGCACAATTCCTTTCTGCTGGCGGTGGAGTGGGGCAAGAAGTTTGAAAGCGGCTTCTATGCCAAGCCCGACACCCCCAGCCCGCAGGCTGTACCCGCCGCTGGCGAACCCACCATCTCCATGACAGCTCTTTTGGAATTGCTCAAGGATGCCGACCCGGAAATGAAGGTAAAGCTGCGCCTGGCCCTGCTCACCTGATGCAAAAAAAAAACCGTGCAGAAACCGGCACTGATTGCAATGCAATACAGCGCCCTACATAATCGGACATGGAAAACACCGACCGTGCAAAAACCGTGCAGAAACCGTGCACCCATGGCTTACAAAACAAAAAAGCCATGAAATCTTTCGATTTCACGGCATTTTCTGGTGCAGTAAAGCAATCCAAATCCGAACCATTTCCCTCGGATGCAACTTCTGTCGCTTCTCCAAAGGTCACGGTCTGTGGCTTCGGTCAGCTTTTCTTCCGCAATGCGGGCTGGAGCTGCTCCACCAGAACTGGTTAGGATTCCAGCTTGAATCGCGTTCAGCATATTCTGGATACCAGATTCCGCATCCCGAAGCTGCTTCTCATAGAGTGGAATGTTAGTGTTCTCCTTATTTTGCAGTTCCATCACCTTGGCGATGATGGATTCCATAGCGGCATCGTCTTTCACAAGCTGCATGGTCTGGTTGACTACCAAATCTTCCAGCCACTGTTTGCGGACGGTCTTTTTTTGCAGCCCTTGTGCTTTTTGGCAGTAGCACATTTATAGTAGCGGTGAACTTCACCCGTCCGGCTTGTGCCGCTCTCGCCAAACATCAACGCCCCACAGTAGCCGCAGAACAGCTTGGTGGTGAGCAGATAATCGTCCTCTGCCTTTCTACGGGCAGGGGCTTTCTTGTTTTTGCGATCTTCTCCTGCACATCCTCAAACAGTTCCAGTGGAATGATGGGCGGGATAGCATCCGGCCGGGTTCTTGATGCCGTTTTCGTTCAGCCAGTCCCGAATCTCCTTCATAGTGGAGCCTTCATTGTACTTGCTTGAACGATTCAAGCACAAAAGGCGAGGGTGAGAGGGTCGATGTGGAACTTCCGCTCGGAATCCAGCGTGTACCCAAAGGTTCCACGGCCACCGTTGCAGCGGCCTTTCAGGATGTTCTCGGTCTGTCCACGCACGACCTTCTCGGCAAGGTCAGCGGAATAATACTCGGCATAACCTTCCAGCACAGATTCCAGAATAATGCCCTCCGGCCCCTCGGGGAGATGATCTCGGTGGCAGAGACATGAGCTTGACGCCGTTCTTCTTCAAGGTCTTATACCGGGCACTCAATGTAGCGGTTCCGAGCAAACCGGTCCAGCTTCCAGACCAGCACAAATGTTCAAACAGCGTCTTGTCGCTGT
>VOFI01003812.1_pt1 | contig 230302 bp, 183 predicted proteins | sample 5384131 | NCBI WGS metagenome assembly VOFI01 (sample SAMN12384728, study PRJNA508395) | human gut metagenome | isolation source: healthy gut H | host: Homo sapiens | reverse complement strand
CTGACGGTTGCACTACACTATGTTTTTAATACTCCCTATGATCGTATTGTATGGGATGTGGGGCATCAGGATCGTCGTCGAAAATTTAAAGGAAAATTTAAAGGAATCAGTGGATTTCCTAATCCTCTGGAAAGCCCTTATGACGCATTTGTTGCCGGACATGCTTCAAATTCCATTTCGGCGGCTATGGGTATGTCGGTCGCTTCTGCGTTGAAAGGGGAAAAAGACAGACACGTGATAGCTGTGATCGGTGATGGAGCCATGACGGGTGGGTTGGCGTTCGAAGGTCTGAATAATGCGTCGGCTAATCCAAACAACCTACTTATCATTCTCAATGATAATGATATGGCAATAGATCATGCGGTCGGTGGGTTGAGTCAGTATTTGGTGGATATCACAACCAGTCAGGCATATAATAAAATGCGTTATGATGTGTACCGCGGATTGCGGAAGATGAAACTGATCAATAATGACCGTCGGGGAAATATCCTTCGTTTTAACAATAGTCTGAAAGCATTGCTTACTCAACAACATAATCTGTTTGAGGGATTCAGCATCCGTTACTTTGGTCCGATCGACGGGCATGATGTCGGTTATATGATCAAGGTTCTGAATGATATAAAGGATATGGAAGGTCCGAAACTATTACATATCAAAACTAAAAAAGGCAAAGGATTCAAGCCTGCTGAAAAGTCGGCAACGGAATGGCATGCACCAGGGCTGTTCAATAAAGAAACAGGAGAACGGATCATTGTCCATAAGTTGAACGAACCTCAACTTTATCAGGATGTTTTCGGACATACCCTTGTCGAGCTGGCTGAACAGGACGAACGGATCGTGGGGGTCACTCCTGCTATGCCGACAGGTTGTTCTATGACTTATATGATGAAAGCGTTTCCGAAACGGGCGTTTGATGTCGGGATTGCCGAAGGGCATTCGGTAACTTTCTCTGCCGGACTTGCCAAAGAGGGAATGATCCCATTCTGCAATGTCTACTCTTCTTTCATGCAGCGGGCATACGATATGGTGATACACGATGTTGCACTTCAGAATCTTCATATGGTAATCTGTCTGGACCGTGCCGGTCTAGTAGGCGAAGACGGGGCGACCCATCACGGGGTGTTCGACCTCGCTTATCTGCGTCCAGTCCCGAACTTGGTTATTTCATCTCCTTTGAACGAACTGGATTTAAGGAATTTGATGTATACCGGGTATAAGGAATGTAACGGCCCTTTTGTGATCCGTTATCCACGCGGTAAGGGAGAGATGGCAGATTGGAGGAATGAGATGCATATCCTTCCGATCGGGAAAGGCAAGAAACTTCGTGATGGGGATGATATTGCGATCTTGTCACTTGGACCTATTGGCAACGAAGTGATAAAGGCCATAAAGGAGGTTGAAAGTGATGGTATATCGATTGCCCATTATGATATGATTTTTTTAAAACCGATGGATGAAGAACTGCTGCATGAAGTCGGTAAGAGGTTCAGTCGTGTCATCACTGTTGAAAACGGCGTAATCAAAGGTGGACTGGGCAGTGCTGTTTTGGAATTTATGGCTGATAACGGATATGCTCCTCAGGTAAAACGGATTGGTGTGCCGGATGAGTTTGTCGAACATGGATCGATTCCCGAACTGTATAAACTGTGTGGTATGGATGCCAAAAGTATTGCAGGAGAAATAAAAAAGATGGTTATCAGAGGATAATATATCCTTATAATTAATCTATTATATAAAATGAAAATTATTATAGCCGGAGCCGGTGAAGTAGGAACCCACCTGGCAAAAATGTTATCACAGGAGAAGCAGGATATTATCCTGATGGATCCGAATGAGGAACGTTTGAATTTCACGAATTCAAGCATGGAGATCCTTCCTATGGTGGGTAATCCGACATCCATTCGGGACCTGGAAGAAGCCGGTATCAGAAAGGCCGACCTGTTTGTCAGTGTCACGCCGGAAGAAACGACCAATGTGGCAGCCAGCATTCTGGCTTCTAAATTAGGAGCACATAAGACGTTGGCGCGTATCAACAATTACGAATATTTGCTCCCTAAAAACAAGGAACTGTTTGAAAAAATGGGGATCGATTCCATGATTTACCCGGAAATGCTGGCAGCCAAAGAAATTGTTACGGCTGTCAGACGCCCGTGGACTCGGCAATACTGGGAGTTGTTCGGAGGCGCTCTGATTCTGATCGGTGTAAAGGTGCGCGATAATTCCCGACTTGTGAACAAACATCTGTCCGAATTACTGAACGAACAGAAACTCTATCATATCGTTGCCATCAAACGGCAGAACGAGACCATTATTCCCCGTGGTACGGATCGTATAGAATCGGGAGATATCGTTTTTTTTACAACGACTAAAAGCCATATCGAAGACGTCCGGTTGCATGCGGGCAAGCGAGACCCCGAAGTAAAGAAAGTCATTATTATGGGTGGAAGCCGTATTGCGATCCGTACCTGCCAGTACCTTCCGAACAATATCCGTGTAAAAGTAATCGAGACTAACAAAGAAAAGAGTCACCGTATAGCTGAGGTTGTCCCTGGAAATGTCTTGATCATCAATGGAGACGGACGCGATACCGATCTGTTGATGCAGGAAGGGATCAAAGATGCACAGGCATTTATCGCACTGACGGATAATTCGAGTACGAACATCTTGGCTTGTCTGGCTGCTAAACGCGCCGGAGTATTCAAGACTATCGCTAAGATCGAAAATATCGACTACATACCTTTAGCGGAGAGCATGGATATCGGCTCGGTTATCAATAAGAAACTGATTGCTGCCAGCCATATCTACCAATTCCTGTTGGATGCAGACGTGTCGAACGTGAAGTGTTTAACTTTTGCCAATGCAGATGTGGCGGAACTTGTTGCCCGTCCCGATTCGAAAATTACCCGTAAGCAGGTAAAAGATCTGAATCTTCCGAAAGATTTGACGTTGGGCGGATTGATTCGTGACGGTGAGCCTATGATGATCAAGGGTGATACACATATCCAAGCTTATGACCACGTTGTGGTGTTCTGTTTGGATACGGCTATGCGTAAATTGGAGGACTACTTTAATTAATTGTCAATGGACAACTCTGGGTTGTCTCTTTTCTCTGTTCAATGTGTCAATTGTTAATAGCATATTATGCTGAACATTCGTTTTATAATTAAGATGTTAGGGATGATGTTCATCCTTGAGACGTTGTTTATGCTGGCTGCAACGGCAGTCGCTTTCTTATATGAAGGAAATGACTTCTATCCGCTTCTTCAGTCGAGTGGTATCATGTTCGGAACGGGAGTCCTTTTTATGCTGATCGGACTACGAGCCAATGAACATACGGCCGGGCGCAGGGAAGGGATGCTGACTGTTACATTAACTTGGGCTCTTTTCTCCCTTTTGGGGATGTTACCATTCTATTTAGGTGGCTATATAGATAATGTGACGGATGCTTATTTCGAAACGATGTCTGGTTTTACGACGACAGGCTCTACCATATTGACCGATATCGAAGCTCTTCCGCACGGGATATTGTTTTGGCGGAGCCTTACGCAATGGCAGGGCGGTATTGGAATGATCGTGTTTACCGTAGCGCTGATGCCTATTATCGGAGGTGGGGCTACCCAGATGTTCAATGCCGAGACTCCGGGTATCACGCACGAACGTTTCCGTCCGCGTGTTACCCAGGTGGCCAAGCGCCTGTGGGGAGTTTATTTGTTCCTGACCATTATCCTTATTGGTCTTTTATGGGCGGGTCCAATGGACTTGTATGACGCTGTCAATCATGCGCTCACTTGTATTTCTACAGGTGGCTATTCCACGAAAAATGCCAGTATCGCTTACTGGGACTCTGCCTATATCGAATATATAATTACGATTTTTATGTTTATCGGTGCGACCAATATTACTTTGATATATTTCTTTTTTAACGGTAGGCCCAAGAAGTTATTTGCGGATGAAGAAACACGCTGGTTTTTCTGGTTCGTACTGATTATTACGGCAATATCGACAGTCTGGATCATGTATAAAGGAATTGTGGACGATTTTGGTACAGCTTTTAGGCAAACGGTATTCCAGGTCGTGACATTGGTGTCTACATGTGGGTTTGCAACGGTCGATTATATTCCGTGGGGACCGTTTTTCTGGCTGTTAGCGCTAGTTCTGATGGTGGTATGTGGTTGTGCTGGCTCTACTTGTGGAGGTTTGAAAATGGGCCGTTTTGTGATTTTGACCAAGAACCTCTTTAATGAGTTTAAGAAGCAGACGCATCCACATGCCATTATTCCGGTACGAATGAACGGGCATGCTGTTTCTGGTGATATCGTCCACCGGGTATTGGCGTTCGCTTTTGCCTATATTGCTTTAATATTTGTCAGCTGTATGGTGCTGATGATCGATGGGGTAGGATTTGAGGAGACGATCGGGGCTACTATCTCTTCGATCAGTAACGTTGGACCGGGACTTGGTAGTCTGGGACCGGTCGGAAACTATGCTGATGTTCCGGTGGTATCGAAATGGTTCTTGTCTTTTCTGATGATGGTCGGACGTTTGGAGATCTTTACGGTGCTGACAATCTTGTTGCCGGGGTTTTGGAAACAATAATACCAAAAAAGATAGTTCGGATATACGCTTTTGTCTAATTTTGCGTTATAATAGGTGCGAATCATAAAGACGTAAGATACATGATAGAATATATCAAGGGAGAGATAGTAGAACTGACACCGGCCAGGATGATCTTGGAATGTGCCGGAATCGGTTATGAACTGAATATCTCCTTGAATACATATACTTTTTATAATGGGAAACCGACCGGGAAGATTTACGTGTACGAAGTGATACGTGAAGATGCCCATTTGCTTTTTGGCTTTGCAGGAAAAGATGAGCGCGAACTGTTTCTGATGTTGACTTCCGTGTCGGGAGTCGGTCCCAATACTGCCCGGATGATCCTTTCTTCCCTGTCACCATCCGAATTGATCCGGGTGATTGCAGATAAGAACGAAACAGCTCTGACGTCAGTCAAAGGAATCGGATTGAAAACAGCTCAACGTATTCTAGTTGATCTCAAAAACAAGGTAAAGCCGATAGAGGGAATGACAGTGACAGGTGGCTCCTCTTCTGTCGCTGCCAGTGGTGCTGTCACAGAAGAAGCAGTGGCGGCATTGGTTATGCTTGGATTCCAGAAGGCCGCTTCGCAAAAGGCGGTTAACTCGATATTGAAAGGTTCGCCTGCACTGGCTGTCGAGCAGGTCATTAAAACAGCCCTAAGAATGCTTTAAGCAATGGATAATTGGCAATTGGCAATTTAGGAGAATTTGGAATTGTCGGTTGTCATTGTCTGTTGTCAATTGTCAATTAACATGAGAAGGACACTGAAATTTATACTCTGGATAACAATTCTACTGTTTGGTGCAGGTCTGTATTCTATGAATACGGATTTTCTGGCCTATGAGATGTCGTTGCCGGATACTGAACAGCCGGTCGTTCCGGATGATACGGTGCCGAAGGTGCGCACCCGCTTTCCGGTAGCTAAGACGGTCCCTGAAGAATATCAGGATCTTACCAAGCAATCACCTGCTGACTTGAAGACGCCGGATAACGTGAAATCAGTGGTCGAATATGATATCAGAACCGGGACGTATGTAGTCCGTACCAAGTTAGGTGATGCCGATCTGACTACTCCTATTTCGTTGACCCCTGAGGAATACCAGGATTATAGTTTCCAAAAATCCGTTCAATCCTACTATCGCCAGAAAAACGAGGAAGAATTTCAAAAGGCGGCTAATAAGCAGTTCAACTTAGCTGATATGCAGTTCAATATCGGTGCGGCGGAACGTATCTTTGGGCCGGGCGGTGTCCGGGTGAAAACGCAAGGTTCGGCCGAAGTGGAGTTAGGCTTGAAGCAGAATAAAACCAAAAATCCCTCTTTGCCGGAACGTGCTCGTAACCGTACCTTCTTTAATTTCGATGAGAATGTTCAATTGAATGTACAGGCATCGGTTGGTAGCAAAGTGAATTTCGATATGAACTATAATACCGAAACCTCTTTTGATTTCGACTCCAAAAAACTGAAATTAGCTTATACCGGGGAGGAAGATGAAATTATCAAGTCGCTGGAAGCCGGAAATGTAAGTATGACAACCAGTAACTCCCTAATCAACGGAGGAGCAGCCCTGTTCGGTATGAAAGCGGATCTCCAGTTCGGGAAGCTGCGAGTCAATGCGTTGTTTGCACAGCAGGAGTCGGAATCGAAAACGGTCAGTTCTAAAGGGGGCGTGCAGACAAAACCTTTCGAATTGACGATTGACCAGTATGACGAGAATCGTCACTTTTTCCTGTCACACTATTTTCGCGACCGCTATGATGAGGCGGTGAAGAACCTGAATACGATTTCCTCTCCCGTCACGATCAGCAAGGTGGAAGTTTGGGTGACAAACAAACGGGCTACTTATGACCAGGCGCGTAACGTGGTCGCTTTTGCTGATCTGGCCGAGCATGATAATATTTCGAATACGACGGTCGTTTCTCCTTCGGGGGCGCTGTCTATCCCCTATAATAATACGAATACATTATATAATACCCTTAACCAGCAATTTACCGGTGCTCGTGATATCAGCACGGTAAATCAGGCGTTGGGAGGAACTTTTGTTAACGGTACGGAGTATGAAGAAGTGGAAAGCGCTCGTTTGCTGGATGCGTCCGAATATACGGTCAATACGAAGTTGGGGTATATCTCGCTGAAAACACAGTTGCAGGCAGATGAGGTATTGGCTGTCGCTTACAATTATACTTATTCGGATGGAAAGACTTATCAGGTTGGTGAGTTCTCGACTGACAATCCTTCATCGGCTGCCTCTTGCCTGTATGTGAAGTTGTTGAAAGGAATTACCATGTCGCCTGATATGCCTTTTTGGGACCTGATGATGAAAAATATCTATTCATTAGGAGCTTACTCTGTCCAAAAAGAGAAGTTCAAGTTGAATATCATGTATCAAAGCGATACAACCGGTACGTATGTCAACTATTTGCCGGAAGGGGCGATTGCCAACCAAATCTTGTTACGAGTGCTGAACCTGGATAGCTATGATTCCAACAATCAGCCGCATCCGGATGGTATATACGACTTTATTGAAGGTGTGACCGTCCTTGCCGATAATGGGAAAATTATTTTTCCAAGTGTGGAACCATTCGGCTCCTATCTGCGTAAAAAGATTAACAATGATGCGATTGCTGACAAATATGTATTCCAGGAACTCTACGACTCGACATTGACTGTCGCCAGACAGATTGCTGAAAAGAATAAGTTCAAACTGGAGGGGGAATACAAAGCCTCTTCGGGTGCCGAGATACAGTTGGGAGCTTCCAACGTAGCGCGAGGTTCAGTGAAAGTAACGGCTGGCGGAGCGATATTAACCGAGAATGTAGATTATACTGTTGACTATACTTCCGGCGTGGTAACGATCCTGAACGAAAGTATTATTTCCGCAGGTACGCCGGTCAGCGTCTCGCTGGAAAACCAGACAGCCTATAACATGCAGCGTAAGACCATGATGGGATTGGACTTGAACTATCAGTTCAACCCGAATCTGATGGTAGGCGCTACCATCATGCACATGTCCGAAATGCCGTTGACCACCAAGACGACGATGGGCGACGAAGCGATAAAGAATACGCTCTGGGGTGTCAATATGGCTTATAAGGGCGAGAGTCAGTGGCTTACCAATATGTTCGACAAGCTGCCGTTGCTGAACCTAAGCAAACCCAGCCAGATATCTTTCAATGCGGAGTTCGCTCATTTGATTGCCGGGCATTACGAAAACAAGAACACGGGTGGATATTCGTATCTGGATGACTTCGAGTCGACACAGAGCAATTTCGACCTCTCCGACCCTTATCCCTGGCAGTTGTCCAGTGTGCCTTATGACGATGGTACGCCCCAATTGTTCCCGGAAGCCGGGCTGACCAATAATATCGATTACGGGAAAAGTCGTGCTTTGCTTGCTTGGTACACGATCGACGGATTGTTCACGCGTAAAAATTCTTCTTTGCGTCCGAAATATATTACGACAAAAGATTTGTCCAACCATTATGTCCGTGCTATCGAGACGAGAGAGTTGTTCCCGCAACGGCAGCAAAGCATGAGTGAAAGTAATACGTTGACAGTTCTGAACATGGCTTACTATCCGCAGGAACGCGGACCGTATAACTTGGATGCCGATAATATTAATCCTGACGGAACATTGCAAAACCCGGAAAAGCGTTTCGGTGGAATGATGCGAAAGATAGACCAGAGTGACTTTGAGACGGCGAATGTCGAATATATCGAATTTTGGATGCTCGATCCGTTCATTTATGATCGTCAGACAACAGGGGGGGATCTGTATTTTAATTTGGGTGAGATATCGGAAGACATATTGAAGGATGAAAAGAAGTTCTTCGAAAACGGATTGCCAATCGATGGCGATACGTCTAAGGTCGATTATACTGTTTGGGGTAAGGTTCCAAAACAGCAGAGTACAGTTTATGCCTTCGACAATACGGCAGGTGCACGTCTGTTGCAGGATGTCGGCCTGAACGGTTTATCCTCGGATGAAGAAAAGGAATATCCGGCTTACCAGGATTATCTGAATAAATTACGCCAGAAATTGAATGCGGTAACCCTAACCGAGATGGAGAACGATCCGTTACAGCTGTCCCCTTTCTTTGATCCGGCCGGTGACAAGTTCCACTATTTTCGTGGTTCGGACTATGATTCTCAGGAGGTGGATATCTTAACACGTTACAAACGCTATAATGGAACGGAAGGAAACTCGAAAGATATCAACGATTCGGGCGAGCGCTACAGCACTTCTTCCAAGACCGTGCCTGATGTAGAAGACATCAATCAGGACAATACTCTGAATAAAAATGAAAAATATTTCGAATACAAAGTCAGGATAACTCCGCAGGATACGGTTGTCGGTGAAAACTTCATTGCGGATAAACGTACTTCATCAGTAAGATTGGCGGATGGTACGACAGAATCCGTTACCTGGTATCAATTTAAGATTCCGGTAAAACAATACCAGCGTCGTGTGGGGGCAATCAATGATTTCAAGACGATTCGTTTCATGCGTATGTATATGACAGGATTTAAGGAATCGGTCGTGTTGCGCTTCGGTACTCTGCAATTGGTACGCGGAGAATGGCGATCCTACGAGCAGGATTTGTCCGATCCGAAGATGCCGCCCGCAGTGAAGGGTAAATTGGAAGTCTCGACTGTCAATATCGAGGAAAACAGTGACAGGGATCCGGTCAGCTATACATTGCCCCCGGGCGTCAGCCGTGTACTGGACCCGAGCCAGCCTCAGATCCGTCAGGAGAACGAACAGGCGCTTTCTTTAAAGATAACGGACCTTGCCGCTCAAGATGCACGTGCCGTGTATAAGAATACGAATTATGATTTGCGGCAGTATAAGCGCTTGCAACTGTTTACACATGCCGAGGCTCCGAAATTGGATGTAAACGATCTTGCAGATGGCGATCTCGCTGTTTTTATCCGCCTGGGATCGGACTATAAGAATAACTATTACGAATATGAAGTACCGTTGAAATTGACTCCGCACGGGGAGTATAACTATAACAATTCGGAACACCAGAAAATCGTTTGGCCGGCAGAAAACATGTTGAATTTCCGTTTGGAGATTTTGACGGACCTAAAACTGGAGCGTAACCGGGAAAAACGGTCCGGTACGAATGGAGTGTCTTTCCAGACTGTCTATTCTGGTAGGGATCCGGACAACGATGGTAATACGATCCGTGTCAAAGGTAATCCGAGTCTTTCCGAAGTGAAGACAGTCATGATCGGTGTGCGTAACGTGCGTAATAAGTTGAAGAGCGGGGAAGTTTGGGTGAACGAATTGCGCCTGACCGACTTCAATGAAGAAGGTGGGTGGGCTGCTAATGCGAATTTGAATGTTGCGCTTTCCGACTTGGGAACGGTGAATGTGGGCGGACGTATCGAAACGGCCGGCTTTGGTGCTCTTGACCAGTCTTTGAATGAACGCCGGATGGAGGACTTCAAACAGTATAACGTGGCGACCTCTATCGAATTGGGTAAGCTGTTCCCGGAAAAGGCGCAAGTCAGTATCCCGTTCTATTATGCTTATTCGAAGGAAACATATGATCCGAAATACAATCCGCTGGATCAGGATGTCAAGTTGAAGGATGCTATCGACAAGGCGGAAACGAAAGCCGAGAAGGATTCGATCCGTGATTATTCTCAAGATAGGACGGTTATCAAGAGTGTTTCGTTTAATAATGTGCGTGTGAATATCAAGAGTAAGAATCCGATGCCTTATGATCCGGCAAACTTTACACTCGGATATTCGTACAGTATTAATGATAAGAAAAATCCGGAAACGGAATATGAAACGACGAAAGACTATCGTGCTAATTTTGCCTATAGCTATGTGCCTTATGTCAAGCCGATCAAGCCATTCGATAAGTTATTGAAGAAAAACAACGGCTATACGCGCTATGCCAAGCAATTGGCGTTTAATGTGGCCCCGTCTATCAACTTCCAGACGGCCATGATGCGGAATTATTACGAAATAAAATTACGCGACCTGACAGGAGCGGCAACAGGTGTCACTAACGATATTCCGGTGACATTCAGCCAGAACTTCTATTGGGACCGTGCTTTCAGTTTGAACTGGGCTTTTACGAATAACCTGAACATAACGTTCAGTTCCGGTACGAATGCCCGTATCGAAGAACCGTATGTGCAGGTGAATAAGGAACTGAACCCGGACGGTTACCAGTTATGGAAAGATTCCGTGAAGAAGAGCATCGCTGACCTGGGAACCCCGATGAAGTATGACCAGCAGTTTATGGCGACCTGGCAGTTGCCGTTGCAGCTGATCCCGGTTCTGGATTGGACCAATGCTTCTTTGAGCTACAATGCTACTTACAACTGGGATCGTGGAGCGACGGTAAGCGAAGATATCGAGATGGGTAATACGATCAAGAACCAGCGTCAGTTCGATTTGCAGGCGAACTTGAACCTGTTATCTCTCTACAACAAAAACAAATATTTGAAGAAGATCAACCAGAAGTTTAACAATACCCGGACTACGGCTAAAAAAAACGGAGAAGAAGAAAAAGCCGAAATTGGAAAAAGAAATTGTCTTGAGTCCGGACAGCGCTACGGTTGTCGAGCATGGAATGTTTACGAAAAAGGTGCAAATCACGGCCAGAAGAACGGACGGGCGTGTCTACAAAGTCAAGTTCAAGCCGATCAACTTCGCACAAGTTAAGATTTTGAACCAAGACACGGTGCGCTTGAAGTTGACGATCATACCGGGACCGGCCCCTACTGAGGATTTTCTTTACAAGGCGGTTGAACACAGTGCCCGCTTTTTGATGATGGTGCGCCGTTTCAATATTCAGTTTACGAACTCTGCCGGTATGATGCTGCCCGGTTTCCGTCCGGAGATCGGTGATATCTTTGGCCAGGGACGTTCTTCATTCGGACTTTCCCCGGGGATCGGTTTTGCGTTCGGTGACGTGCGTCGTAGCTATATAGACGAGGCATATGAAAAAGGCTGGTTGATTACGGATACCGAGAGAGACGTGAATGCCGCAGTCATGACCAGTACGAAAAATCTGAATATACGGGCGAACCTCGAACCGATCACTGGATTGAAGATCGACTTGACGGCTCTTCGCAACGATACGCGTAATACGGAAATACAATTTATGTATGAAGGTATGCCGGAGATTATGGGGGGAAACTTTACCATGACGACAATCGCGCTGGGAAGCGCATTCGGAGGCAGTGGCAATGCTATGAATAACTATTCTTCGAAAGCCTTTGACAAGTTGTTGGCAAACCGCGAGATCATTGCCCAACGTATCGAAAGCAAGTATTCCGGCTTGAAATATCCGGATGTGGGCTTTATCCATGATAAAGGCTTGGGAGGAATGCCTTATAATCCGGGAACAGATAATGTGAACGGTGTCAACCGGAATTCGGCGGATGTCCTGATTCCTGCATTTCTGGCCGCTTATACCGGTAAGGACCCGAAGAAGGTAGGCTTGACGGCTTTCCCTTCGTTGAAGAGCATGTTGCCTAACTGGCGCGTTACTTACGACGGCTTGATCAAGATTCCGGCTGTCAAGAAATATTTCAAGAGCTTGACGTTGAGTCACCAGTACCGTTGTTCTTATTCGGTAGGTGCTTTCACATCCTTCTTGAATTGGGTGGATGCCGGGCAGGACGGACTGGGATATATCCAGTCGATTCTGAACGATAACCCGACACCATCGTCTCCTTATTCGATTTCGTCTGTCAGCCTTACCGAAGCGTTTAGTCCTTTGTTGGGTGCAGATGCGACGCTGTTGAATAACGTGACGGTTCGGGCGGACTATTCGACTACCCGCAATTTAAGCCTGAACACGACATCCTACCAATTGGTCGAAGCACTTTCCAAGAAAGTGACGATCGGTTTGGGTTACAAATATGCCGAGTTCAACAAGGTTTTGAAGATGAAGAAAACGCGTGATTTCAGCAATGACCTCACCGTTCGCCTCGATTTCTCGTTCAACAAGATGCAGTCGTTGATTCGTAAAATCGACACTCAACTGACGCAGGCTACTAGCGGTAACATCGCAAAGACAATCTCCTTCTCGGCTGATTACGGTTTGAGCCGTGCGTTGACGGTCCGTGCATTCTATGATATTCAGATCAATGAACCGTTGATATCGAGTGCATCTTATCCGACTTCAAACTCAAACTACGGTATCAGTTTGCGGTTCTCTCTTGCACAATAATCCAGTTTCTCTATCACTCTATCACACTTTGTTTTGCAAGCATTGACAAACATGGTGTGCAAGGAGTGATACATACCGGATTCCTGTATCACACTTGTATCACTACCTGCCGTTGAAACGGGTAGCCGGTATTGTTTACAAAAACGCAGGGAACCGTGCCGATATATATCTGTGTGGAGATAGTTTCCTCAACATAAAGGTCCTTTTTTACTAAAACAAGTAGGAAAAGAACGAAAAGCAAGCAGAAAAGTTTGGTAACATGCCCATCTTCCGCCTTTCTACACCCGGATGTTACCGCTCTCCACACCCGGATGTCCGGAATGGCTACACCCGGATGTCCGGAACTCGTACTTCTTACCAGTCAATCTTTTGAATACCTTTGCTTTGGAGGAAAGTATTCGCCTTGCTGAAGTGTTTACAGCCGAAGAAACCATGGTCAGCAGAGCGTGGAGACGGATGCACGGTTGTCAGCACCAAGTGTTTATGGGTGTCGATAAGGGCGATCTTCTCTTTTGCATAACTTCCCCACAGCATGAATACCAGATTCTCACGTCCATCGCTCAATTTCTTTATCACTGCATCTGTAAAAGTTTCCCATCCCATATTCCGATGTGAGCCGGTTTCGTGAGCCCGTACAGTCAGGACCGAGTTCATAGGAAACACACCTTGCTCTACCCAACGGTCCAGATTGCCGGATGTGGGGATCGGTTTGCCTAAGTCTTGGTGTATTTCTTTGAATATGTTGGCCAGTGATCCAGGAATGGGAACTCCTTGCGGGACGGAGAAGCAGACTCCGTAATATTGCCCCGGATTGGGATAAGGGTCTTGTCCAAGTATAACAACCTTCACTTTCTCGAATGGACAGGCATTAAAAATATGGAAGATCTGGTGTCCGGGAGGAAGCACATGGGCGCTTCTGTATTCGTTCTTGACAAATGTGACCAACTGCTCAAAGTATGGTTTATCAAATTCTTCCTGAAGGCGTTTTCGCCAGCTTTCTTCTATTTTGACATTCATGGCATAGCATGTTAATTGGGACAATGCAAAAGTATATAATTTACAAGAGATTATCAAGAAGACAACAAAGATACGACGGATATCTTATCCGGATATTGACTTAATTCTACAATAAATGTGTATAGTCACAAACTCCCTGAAAATATTTCAGAATAAACACAAACTTATCTTTCAAAGAGATTCAAATTGTATCTTCTTTTTGAAATAAACAAATAAAAAACTGACAGCCACCGATAAGTTAACTATATTTGTCAGCAGATAAGAAGTTACATGCAAAAAAATGACAAAATAAAACTTAATTCCTACCTGGCTCCCCTTTCCTTTTTATATGGAATTGGGATATGGTTGCGAAATCGACTTTTTGATTGGGGTATTTTACATTCCGAACAATATTCTATTCCTGTGATCTGCATAGGAAACTTATCTGTAGGAGGAACGGGTAAAACTCCCCATACAGAATATATCATACGTTTACTGAAAGATAAATATCGCATTGCAGTATTAAGCCGAGGGTACAAAAGAAAAACATCGGGGTTTATTCTTGCTGATTCTGAAAGTTCCAGTTTGGAGATCGGAGATGAACCTTTTCAAATGAAAAATAAATTTCCGGATATACTTGTCGCTGTCGACGCTAATCGCCGCCGGGGGATTCAAAATCTTTTATCCCTCCCTGAAAAAGACAGACCTGAAGTAATTTTGTTAGATGATGCATATCAACATAGATATGTGCACCCTTCCCTTTCGATCGTGTTGAGTGACTACCATCGTTTATTTTATAATGATAAACTAATGCCTACCGGACACCTGAGAGAACCGATAAGTAATATAAACCGAACAGATATCGTGGTTGTTACTAAATGCGACGAAGATATGAAGCCGATCGATTTTCGTATTATTGAAGAAAATATGAAGTTGCGGGCTCACCAGTTACTTTTTTTTACCAGCATCGTTTATGGAGAAGTCAAACCTGTATTCCCCTCGGAAGCTCGTTTCTTAAACCATAAAAATATTGGAAAAGAAGATGATATATTGTTGATATCAGGTATTGCAGTTCCCACTCCATTTATTCGTGAGGCAGAAAAGTATTCAAATAAAGTGTTGCCGGTCGTTTTTCCTGATCATCATACGTTTAGCAAGTCAGATTTCAAGAAATTGGATGTGATATTCGAAAAGATGACTTCACCTGGAAAATTGATTTTAGTAACAGAAAAAGATGCAGCACGTTTAAAAAACAGTCCTCTTGTTCCGGAAAGTTGGAAGAAATATTTATATTATCTACCGATTGTAATCAGGTTTTACAATGAGCAGAGTTTTAATGAGACAATAAAAAAACATATTATCACATTTCCCAAAAATAATATATTACAAAACAAATATGAGTAACAGGACAGAAATATCAACATTAGGCGAATTCGGTTTGATTCGCCACCTAACTGACAGGATTGAAATAAAGAATAATAGTACGATAAAGGGCGTAGGCGATGATGCGGCAATCCTCTCCTATGAGGATAGACAAGTGCTTGTCACCACCGATCTATTATTGGAAGGTATTCATTTCGACTTGACTTATGTACCTTTAAAACATCTCGGATATAAATCGGCTGTTGTAAATTTCTCCGATATTTATGCCATGAACGGCCAGCCTAAGCAGATCACTGTATCACTTGGTATTTCCAAACGTTTTTCTGTTGAGGATGTAGAAGATTTTTATGCTGGGCTAAAGTTGGCCTGTGATGTATATGGAGTCGATATTGTCGGAGGAGACACTTCTGCTTCTTTAACAGGGCTTTGCATCAGTATCACTTGTATTGGGGAAGGAGAAAGAGACAAAATTGTTCTTCGCAGTGGAGCCCAAGAAACGGATTTGATATGTGTTTCCGGGGATTTAGGAGCTGCTTATATGGGATTGCAATTATTAGAACGCGAAAAAAGGATATTTAAAGGTGAAAAAGATTTCACACCGGATTTTACAGGCAAAGAATATCTGTTGGAACGTCAATTGAAGCCGGAAGCTCGTAAAGATATTATAGAGATGCTTCGTCATGCGGGGATTATCCCTACAGCAATGATGGACATATCAGACGGTCTGTCTTCCGAACTTTTGCATATTTCAAAAGAAAGTAATGTCGGATGTCGCGTATATGAAGATAGAATTCCTATCGATTATCAAACGGCTGCAATGGCTGAACAATTTAATATGAATTTGGTAACTGCAGCTTTAAATGGTGGTGAAGACTATGAATTACTTTTCACTGTTCCTCTCACTGATCATGATAAAGTATCTGAAATGAAAGGTGTTAAAGTAATCGGTCATATTACAAAACCCGATCTCGGTAACTACTTGGTAGGTCGTGATGGAGGCGAAGTCGAACTAAAAGCACAAGGCTGGAATTCTTTGGAAGAATAAAAATCAGTAAAAAGTAGCTCTGCCTATTGCAAGACTCAAAAAAGATTCATATCTTTGCACCCGTTAAACAAAACAAGGGTGCCATAGCTCAGTTGGTAGAGCAAAGGACTGAAAATCCTTGTGTCCCCGGTTCGATTCCTGGTGGCACCACTTAGAAGAAAAGCAAAAGACAGTAAAATCCTGATTTCCAAACGAAATCGGGATTTTTTGTTTTCCGAGAGGACGCAAAAAACGGCAGAATATTACAGTTGCTGGTGTTCCAAAAGGTGGAGCAAAAGAGGTGGAGCGCAAATCTCCACCGAATAAGATTACTTCTCTCTGATTTGCAACATTTTGCGTATCAAGAAAGCGTGCATGGTTTCCTACTTTTGTACAACGAAAAACTGTAGGAACATGAAAAGAGACTCATTCAACGTGCTTTTCTTTATCAAGAAAGCCAAACTGCTGAAAAACGGAGAAGCCTCCGTGTGTATGCGCATCACGGTGAACGGTGCGCGAGTGGAAAACAATATCCGCAAGAGCATCGAACCAGCCTTGTGGAATCAGGCGAAGGAGTGCGCCAAAGGCAAGAGCCGTAAATCCTGCGACTTGAATGCTTATATCGAGGAAGCAAGAATCAAACTCCACCAGACTTTCAATGAACTGGAAGAACAAGGGCAATTCATCACCGCTCGCCTGTTGCAAGAAAAGTTCTTCGGACAAGACAAAGCCTCTGAAGCTATCCGTACACTTATCGGAACCATGCAGGAGCATAACGACCAATGCCGTGAACTTGTCGGAAAGGACTATGCGCTGATTACCGTCCGCCGTTATGAAAGTTGTAAGCGTTATCTTGCAGAACTTATCAAACTGAAATACGGCAAGGAGGATTTGCCATTATCGGAAGTCAATGGAGAGCTGGTACGCTCTTTTGAATTCTATCTCAAAACGGAAAAGGAGTGCCAGCAGAATACGGTTATCCGCTACATGAAGTGCTTGAAGAAGATAACCAATCTTGCGCTTGCTAACGAATGGATTACCAAAGATCCGTTCATCGGCATCAAGTTTCATGAGAAAGAGGTTATCCGTGAGTTCTTGACAATGGATGAACTACTCACGATCTATCACAAGGAGTTTTCGTTAGAGCGTATCACTATTGTCCGTGATGTTTTCACCTTTGCGGCATTCACCGGATTAGCATTCATAGACGTACAACAACTGGCACCGGAACATATCGTGGAGGATTCTAATGGCAACCTATGGATTCGCAAACCTCGGCAAAAGACGAAGAACATGTGTAACATTCCTTTGCTTGATATTCCATTGGAGATTCTCCGTAAATATGCGGAACATCCAGCTTGCCAAAAGAAAAACAGACTGCTGCCAGTCCCCTGCAATCAGAAGATGAACAGCTATCTGAAAGAAATCGCAGACTTATGTATGATAAACAAGACCTTGACCACACATGTAGCCCGGCACTCGTATGCGACCTCTGTATGTCTCGCCAACGGTGTGAGCATAGAGAATGTGGCAAAAATGCTCGGCCATTCCAATATAAAAATGACGCAGCACTATGCACGTGTGTTGGATTCCTCCATTTTGCGCGATATGAATAATGTAAAGAACGTAATGTCTAAAGTTATGCGATAGATATGGATAGAGGAATAATAACAATCAGTGAAACAGGTGTAGTCACCATACCGACTGCACCCGTGTGGATGACCAAGTTCGAGATAGCCGACCTGTTCGGGGTGTTCTCATGCGATCTCCGCAAGGCGATTCATACCATTTACAAGAGCAAAGAACTGAACGAATTTGACACGATGAAATATCTCAAGCAACCGGATGGCATCAGTTACGATGTCTATAACATTGAAGTGATTATAGCCGTTGCATTCAGGATATGCAGTAAAGAGAGTATTTTGTTCAGGCAGTGTATAATCAATAAAATGAGTGCAACCAAAGCAACATCTATAATAACATTGTTTGTTTCCTGTGGCAGAGGCGACAACCGATGGTATAGTTGAGGTTCATTCCGTCAGCCACTCGTTCCCGATGTACGGATGCAAAGGTAGCGTATGGCTTGATGGCAGCGGCAAGGTTGGGCGGCAGAGCCGTTTCGGGCGGAATCTTCCTCCTGCGGAGCGTATTCAGCCCGAAAACCTTGCCACTGCCTGCCATACGCTTGAAGAGCATCCGGCAACGGAAACAAGCGACTGATGGGAAATCAGAAGACAGGAAAGAGGAACAGCTTACAGACGAAGCGGGATTTTAATGCTCCATCCGTAAGCCGTTCCTTTTTCTTTTTGCCGAAAGTCCGTTGTTAACACAATCACAGGGCAGACGGCAAACTGCGCTCCTTCAAGAAAATCAGGTTGCTCTCTGTCGGTAGGCGGAGCGGTAGCCGTCATTCAGCATCCGTTCGATGTCGGATTCACGGTATAGGATTTTACCGCCCAACTGGATATAGGCGATACGCCCTTCATTGCGGTAGTCCTGAAGTGTCCGGCGGCTCACTTTCAGCCGTGCCGACACCTCCTTGTCGGTGAAGAAACGCTCTCCGTTCAGTGTCAGTCGGTAATTGGCGGTCAGATGCTCGAAGCTGTCCAAAAGACGGTCAAGACTGCCCATGAAGTGGATTATCCACTCGTTGTCCTTGCTAATCAGTTCATTCATGTTATTTTGGATTTAGTGGGTATTGTTATTTTACTTCGTTCATTTCATCAAGTTTATATAGTTCTTCCTTTGAACTTTGCATCTTTGCGCCTGTCCTCCACAACGGAAGCAATGCGCTGTACGTCATCGGGACGGTAGTAGGTCTTGTGGTTTATCTGCGAGTAAGCCAGCGTCCCATTGTCCCGAAGCGTCTGCAATGTGCGTGCGCTGATGTTGAGCATTCGGCAAACGTCCTGATTGTCCATCCACTCTCCCATTGTCTTCTCTCCGTGCCTCTGACAGATGATATCCATGCGACTGACGAAACAGTCGAACTTGGCGACCATCGCCTCAAAAGTCTTTCTTTCAATTGATACGATTTCCATATACATAACTTTTTATTGTTACTGTTTTCTTTTGCTACAAAGGAATATATAATCTACTGCCTTGCAATGGATTTTCAAAAAGTGGCAGCGTGTTGCGCCGATACGGCAGCCATTGTCTGGGGAGATTATACAGAAACGGTTCTTTTCGCATGAATGCCGTCCAAACGGAAAGGTTGGCTATTTCATAATCCGCTTATTTAATATATATGGTTGTGTGTTGAAACAAAGTTTTGGTTGTTTGGAGAGTGACAACATTACGTCATGAAATCATTAAATCAATGTATCATCAAATTGCCGGACAACCATTGTTTTATTTTCTTCAATACTCGTTTTGGCAGGTATTCGATAAATCCTTTTGATAAGTGTTTGAATTTCTCGTTTTTCATGTATTCCGGTTTTTCATTTTTTGAATTATTGTCCACTTGAATAAGAAAATGATTGAACCTGCATTTCGACAAGTGGCAGTATATTGCGCTGATAGGCAGCCATTGTCCGATTCAAACCTCTGTCCGATACTGTATTAAGAGCGTAACTTTGCACCCAAACGGTAAGGGTCCCGCAGATGGAGCAATCCGGAGTTTGAAAAGTATTATTCCAATCCGACAAGCGGAGGATTCTTGTGTCCTCAAAGACACAGCAAGGTATATTTTCAGTTACTCGAATGATTCCGAGTAACTGAAAATCCCAGCACTGCCGTGGGCAGAATTATCCTCCGCAGTCGGATAATTTCGGGGTTCCTTAATCAAAGATTAAACAATGGACAAGCCATAAAATTAAAAGAATAAGAAGAATGAAAAAGAAGAGCAAGTACGGGAGAAATCCCAAGTTGAATCCGAAGACGCACTGCGTGATGGTGCGCTTCGATGATGTGGAGTGGAACAGGTTCCTGACGATGTACGAGGAATCGAACGTGTATGCGAAAGCCGTCTTTCTCAAGGCGCATTTCTTCGGACAGAAATTCAAAGTGTTGAAGGTGGACAAGGTGATGTTGGAATACTACACCAAGCTGTCCGACTTTCATGCCCAGTTCCGCGGCATCGCTACGAACTACAATCAGGTCGTTAAAGAGTTGCGCATCCACTTTTCGGAGATGAAGGCGATGGCGTTGCTCTACAAGTTGGAGAAACATACCATCGATCTTGTGAAACTGAGCCGGGAGATTGTGGAACTTTCAAAGGAGATGTATGCCAAGTGGGAACAACAGAAAGGATAAATTCCATTGTACACCTAAAAAATACGGTAGATACACAACCCTGTGAAATAACGCGAAACGCCGAGAATTTCATAGGGTCCGGCATATCATCATCGGACGTTCGGAACTATATGCGAAAGATGGGAATCGACCGAAAGGATTGAAAATATAATTCTTATCATAGAAACGACTTTGTCATTATGCACAGTCGTTTCTATGTTTCATTTACCTCTTTTTACTTCGTAACCAACACGAAATTGCTATTTTTGTAAAATGATTCAAGAAGAATTCGATTTTTACAGACCATGTAAGCTATTGCAACCTTACGTGAGATATTATTGGGTATTCAAAAGTAACCAGTTTTTGAATACCCTGACTTTTCCTATCGGTTGCTCTCAAATCATTTTCCATAAACAAGCACCGTTATATATCCCTGAACTAAATGTTACACAAGACAAACTGACTGTGAGCGGACAAGTTAATTTCTCGTCACACCTATATGCAGACGGAAATATAGAAATGATAGTGGTCGTATTCCACCCTCACGCCATGAGTATGTTTCTGAACATACCGACATCGCTCTTTTACAATCAAGAAGTGTCCGGTTACAGCCTTGAAAACAAAAGTTTGAATGAACTGGCTACACGAATATTCGACTGTGAGAATAATTCTATTTGCATAAGCTATATAGAAAAATGGCTGTTGTCACAAATTGCCGATAATTTGGCGGATACCACATACAGAATTAAAAGAATAGATGCCGCCATACAGCGAATGTATATTACTCCGCAAATCTCTGTAAACGAATTATCTTCCATTGCCTGCCTAAGTAAAAAACAGTTCGAGCGGTTGTTTCATTCATTTGTAGGCATCAATCCCAAGGAATATACCCGTATCGTCCGCTTCCAAAAGGCTTTGGCGCAGATGCAGCATCAAGCGGGCAAAGAAATCAACCAGGCACAAATAGCATACGCCAGCGGTTATGCCGACCAGTCACACTTTATCCGGGAGTTCAAGAAATTCTGCGGATATACGCCCGTGTCTTTGCTGAAAGTATCAAATCCATATTCCGATTTGTTCACCAATCCCGTATAAATGTCCCGTTTGTTCTATCCGGGGTCAAGCGCTTCTCCTACTTTTGCTACCTGATTCATTGAATGAAAATAGCATTAAGTATGAAAGAAGTAAATCCCCAAGAAACCAGCCGGGCATACGCCTTTGAAATGTGGATGAACGCACCTATGCCGATGGTGACGTTCTTTAAGACACTCGACGTGTCACGCCTTGCGAAAATCAGCCGGAAATCGGGCATGAAGTTTAATATGTTGATGTGCTGGTGCATCGGCAAAGCCGCAAGGGACGTGAAAGAATTTTATATGCTGCCCGTTGGCGGTAAACTGATGCAGTACGACACCATTGCAGTAAACACCATTGTCGCCAACAGGAAGGGCGAGGTAAGTTCGTGTGATATTCCTTTTTGCGATGATTTATCTGTGTTTAATCAACACTATCTGCGACTTACCAAACAAGTGGCTGAAAGTTGCGTCAATCACGACTTGACGGAAAGCATGGTTATCGGAACTTCCGCATTGGCACAATATGAAATAGACGGGGCTGTCGGGATGTATAGCGGCATTTTTAATAATCCGTTCCTCATTTGGGGCAAATACAAGCGCCGCCTGCTGAAAACGACACTTACCGTTTCTTTCCAGTTCCACCACACGCAAATGGACGGGGCGCACGCTTCCCGCTTTTTAGACGGGGTTCAGAAAGAAATTAATAAATTGAGAATATAAGTTCAGGGAAAAACGCTATCTTTGCAGAACTAACAGAAAAAGAAATAGTTGTTCAACAATATGAAATGGCAGTTGTGCATATAGCTACGCTCAACGAATAGCACTTCCAATTATTGCTATTCAGCAATAGACAGGCTTATGTTTTAAGTTTGCCTGTCATTGTTTTGTCATTATCCCTTATTATAAATCTATAAGATTGTCGTGCTGCTTAAAGCGGCAGGATATATTGTATCATATTGGTTTGAACAAATGAATTATACCTATAAGAAAATCTGGCTCATCGCTTTTCCTGTAATGATGAGCATCCTTATCGAACAACTGATAAATATTACCGATGCTTTGTTTTTAGGGCATGTGGGTGATGTGGAACTGGGCGCATCTGCCCTTGCCGGAATATGGTTCTTGGCAATTTATATGCTCGGCTTCGGGTTCAGTTTGGGGTTGCAAGTGGTAATTGCCCGCCGTAACGGAGAACAGCAGTATGCGGAAACGGGAAAAACGTTCTTTCAGGGATTGTTTTTCTTGCTAATACTGGCGGTACTCCTCTGTCTGCTATCCAAGATATTTTCTCCCGTTCTGTTGAAACATCTGATAACTTCGGATGATGTTTATAATGCGGTTATCCGCTATTTGGATTGGCGTATTTGGGGATTGTTGTTCTCTTTCCCGTTCCTTGCCTTACGCTCGTTTTTGGTAGGCATCACACAGACAAAAGCTCTGAACATGGCAGCTTTCACTGCCGTACTGATGAACATTCCGCTGAACTGGCTCCTGATATTCGGCTTCGACATGGGTATATCGGGAGCGGCTATCGCATCTTCATTTGCCGAAATGTGTTCGCTGGCTGTATTGGCTGCATATATGTTTCGGCACATTGATAAAAAAGCATATGGCTTATACTGGCATATTGATATAACTATATTGAAAGAGGTATTTTCTATCTCGGTATGGAGTATGCTCCAGTTCTTTACAAGTGTAGCCATTTGGTTTCTGTTCTTCGTGGCTATCGAACGTTTGGGAGAAACAGAATTGGCTGTATCGAACATTGTAAGAAGTGTTTCCGCACTGTTTTCCGTTATCGTCAATGCGTTGGCTGGTGTCACCGGTTCTTTGGTGAGTAACCTGATTGGAGCAGGTGAAAAGAAACAAGTTTTTCCGCTTTGCCATAAGATTATCCGTTTAGGATATGCAATAGGCATTCCATTGATTGTTTTTGCGTTGTTCTTTCACCAGCACATTATAGGGGCTTATACGGAAAATCCCGCTATCATACAGCTTGCATGGCCGCCTTTTATTGTCATGCTATTGAATTACTTCTTTGCATTACCCGGTTACGTCTATCTGAATGCTGCAACAGGAACGGGAGCAACACGGACGGTATTCATTTTTCAGGTGACAACTACTATTGCTTATCTGTTCTGCTTATGGGGATTAGATTTTTGTGATGTCCCGTTAGCGGCATATTGGGCAGTGGAATACTTATATGTGATACTGCTTGGTACACAATCCGTCATTTATCTTAAATATAAACAATACTAAGAACTGAAAGTTATGATGAACAAGATATATCCCCGCAAGGGTGACACGCAAACCGTTTATTTGAATGCTGTCGTAAAAGACCCGTCTATCGAAATAGGCGACTATACCATTTACAATGATTTTGTTTCAGACCCGTGTCTGTTTGAGCAAAACAACGTATTGTATCATTATCCCATTAACCACGAACGGCTGATAATTGGAAAGTTCTGTTCTATTGCTTGTGGAGCAAAATTTCTGTTCAACTGTGCCAATCATACCCTGAAATCACTATCGACTTACACGTTCCCGCTGTTTTATGAAGATTGGGAATTGGATAAGGCAAATGTGGCTTCCGCTTGGGACAACAAAGGCGACATCGTAATAGGCAATGACGTATGGATAGGCTATGAAGCCGTTATTATGGCTGGTGTCCATATCGGTGACGGGGCTATTGTTGGTACAAGGGCGGTTGTGACGAAAGATGTTCCGCCCTATACCATTGTAGGTGGTATCCCCGCAAAGGAGATACGAAAGCGGTTCAGTTCTGATATAATAGAACAGATGCAGACTTTGAAATGGTGGAACTGGTCGGTAGATAAGATACGGGAATTTTTGCCTTATCTGAAAGATGGACGTTGGGATAAATTACAGGCAGTATGAAATCAATCAAGAATCTAATTTCACTCGGCTATTTGCTGATGGCATTATTGGTTATCGGCATAATGTATATTTGGTATAAAGAATGGTGCGATTTAGAGAAATTGGAAGTTCAAAATCGTCATATAGATACTTTTCGCCAAGAATCGCACAAAATATTTGTTCTTCTTATTGAACTTTCTTTATCGGGCGAGACAGTATTGGAATGGGAATATGCAGATTTGGAACATTACCATTATCAACGAATGGCAATGGACAGTATGCTATGCCGTTTCAAAACGATTTATCCGACAGAGCGCATAGACAGTGTACGCCATCTTCTTGAAGATAAGGAACGACAAATGCGTCAAATCGTGCAGGTATTTGAACAGCAACAAGCCACCAATGATAAGATCACTCGTCAAGTACCCATAATCGTACAGAAAAGTGTACAGGAACAGCCGCAAAAACCGAAGCGGAAAGGATTTCTCGGCATATTCGGCAAGAAAGAAAAGCCAAAGCCAACCGTGACCACAACAATGCTCCGTTCCCTCAACCGGAACATGATAGCCGAGCAACGGGCGCAAAGCCGCCGTCTGTCGGAACACACCGACAGCCTTGCTGCACGGAATGCAGAACTTAACCGTCTGTTACAAGGTTTGATTTGCCAAATAGACAGGAAAGTACAAGCCGACCTTCAAAAGCGAGAAACAGAGATAGCCGCAATGCGTGAGCAATCATTTATACAAATCGGCGGCTTGACAGGGTTCGTTCTTCTTCTATTAATCATTTCATATATCATAATTCACCGAAATACTAACCGTATCAAGCGGTACAAACGGGAAACGACAAATTTAATCAAACAGCTACAACAAGCGGTAGAGAAAAACGAGGCACTGATAGCCTCCCGCAAGAAAGCGGTACATACTATCACGCATGAACTGCGCACGCCGCTGACAGCGATAACGGGTTATGCCGGAATGGTGGAAAAAGAGAATGACATAGAACGAATCGGGCGTTATATCTGTAATATCCGGCAATCCTCCGACCGTATGCGCGAAATGCTCAACACCCTGCTGAGTTTCTTCTGCTTGGATAACGGCAAGGAGCAGCCGAATATTTCTCCTTGCCGGATTTCGGCAATCACGCACATTCTTGAAACGGAGTTTACGCCCATCGCCATGAACAAGGGGCTGGCTCTTGCCATAACCAATCAAACGGATACAGTCGTCCTGACCGACAAGGAACGTATCCTGCAAATCGGCAATAACCTGCTGTCAAACGCCATCAAGTTCACGGAGAACGGTGGCGTTTCTCTGACAACAGACTACGATAACGGTGTCCTGAAACTTATCGTCGAAGATACGGGCACAGGTATGACCGAAGAGGAACAGCAACGGGTGTTCAGCGCGTTTGAACGTCTGGCAAACGCCGCCGCAAAAGACGGCTTCGGACTAGGACTTTCCATCGTTCAGCGTATCGTGACAATGCTCGGCGGCACGATATGGCTGGAGAGCGAGAAAGGCAAAGGTAGCCGTTTTACGGTGGAAATACCCATGCAGACAGCCGAAGAACTGCCGGAACAGATAAATCAAACACGGATTCATCATGACCGTACATTCCACGATGTGATAGCCATCGACAATGACGAGGTATTGCTCCTTATGTTGAAAGAAATGTATGCCCAAGAAGAAATACATTGCGATACCTGCACCGATGCTGCGGAACTGATGGAACTGATACGAAAAAAGGAATACAGCCTGCTTCTGACGGATCTGAACATGCCGGAAATCAACGGTTTCGAGCTGTTGGAACTGCTACGCACCTCCAACGTTGGCAATTCAAAGACTATCCCGGTAGTCGTGACAACCGCTTCGGGCAGTTGCAGCAAGGAGGAGCTTATGGAACGTGGATTCTCCGGTTGCCTGCTCAAACCGTTCTCCATATCGGAACTGATGGAGGTTTCTGACAAATGCGCCATGAAAGGCAACCGGAATGAAAAGCCGGATTTCACCTCCCTGCTGTCATACGGGAATGAAGCCGTCATGCTGGAGAAATTGATAACAGAAACCGAAAAGGAAATGCAGTCGCTCAGGTATGCGGAACAACGGAAAGACCTTCCGGAACTGGACGCCCTGACACACCACCTGCGCAGCTCGTGGGAGATACTCCGTACCGACCAACCGTTAAGGAAACTTTATAAACTGCTTCATTGTGATGGTACACCTGACGATAAAACAATTGGCAATGCTGTAAAAGCTGTACTGGATAAGGGTTCGGAAATCATCCGGCTGGCAAAAGAAGAAAGGAGAAAATACGAAAATGGATAAGACAAAAATCATCGTGGTGGAGGACAACATCGTGTATTGCGAGTTTGTCTGCAACCTGCTGGCACGCGAGGGATTCCGCACCGTGCAGGCTTTCCACCTCTCGACAGCGAAGAAATATCTGCAACAAGCCACAGACGGTGACATCGTGGTTTCCGACCTGCGCCTGCCCGACGGCAACGGTATCGACCTGCTGCGCTGGATGCGCAAGGAGGGCAGGATGCAGCCCTTTGTCATTATGACCGACTATGCCGAAGTGCATACGGCGGTGGAAAGCATGAAACTCGGCTCGCTGGACTACATACCCAAGCAGCTTGTGGAAGACAAACTCGTCCCCCTGTTCCGTACCATATTAAAAGAACGAAATATCGGACGAAGCCGTATGCCTCTGTTCTCGCGTGACGGCTCGGCGTTTCAAGCCATCATGAAGCGGATAAGGCTGGTAGCACCAACCGACATGAGCGTGCTGATATTCGGTGAGAACGGCACGGGCAAGGAGCATATCGCCCACCTGCTGCACGACAAGGGCAAGCGGGCAGGAAAGCCGTTCGTTGCTGTGGACTGCGGATCGCTCACCAAAGAGCTTGCGCCGTCGGCTTTCTTCGGACACGTCAGAGGGGCGTTCACGGGTGCGGACAGTGCCAGGAAAGGTTATTTCCATGAGGCGGAAGGCGGTACGCTGTTTTTGGACGAGGTGGGCAACCTCGCACCGGAAACCCAACAGATGCTTCTGCGTGCCATACAAGAACGGCGATACCGCCCGATAGGTGACAGAGCGGATAAGAGTTTTAACGTCCGCATCATCGCCGCCACCAACGAGAATCTGGAAAAGGCGGTCAATGAAAAGCGTTTCCGGCAGGATCTATTATACCGCCTGCATGACTTCGAGATAACCGTCCCGCTGTTGCGCGACTGTCAGGAGGACATCATGCCGTTGGCGGAGTTCTTCCGTGAAAATGCAAATCAGGAACTGGAATGCGATGTCATCGGCTTTGACGGGGAAGCTCGGAAGACATTGCTGACCCATGCGTGGCCGGGCAATGTCCGCGAGCTTCGTCAGAAAATCATGGGCGCGGTGTTGCAGGCACAGACGGGTCTTGTCACGAAAGAGCATCTGGAACTTGCCGTGACGAGGGCGACCTCACCCGTCAGCTTCGCCCTGCGCAGCGATGCGGAAGACAAGGAGCGTATCTTACGCGCGTTGAAGCAGGCGAACGGGAACCGCAAGGTTGCCGCCGAACTGCTCGGGATAGGACGCACGACGCTGTACAACAAACTGGAAGAATATGGATTGAAGTATAAATTTCAGCAACCATAGCCAGTAATTCACTGGATTTGTATGATTTTGATTATCAGAATTTGGTTAATTCTCAAAATAATATTATCTTCGTATTGAGCTGTTTGAAATGATTGGGAATCATGCAAAATGATGAAGACAGGTGGTTTCTAAACCATTACCTATATCTCTATTATTAGCTTGTAATTTATTGATATCAATCATACATTAGTTAGTGCAACAAATGTGAAACAGCAAAATGTAAACAAATATATTAAATCCAATTTTTTCAGAATACTCTTGTTTTTTGGAAGAGGAACAATGCAAGTGTCACAAGACGTTTTTCGTTTTGTTCCATTACAAAACTTTACAGATGAATCTTATATTGATTGGAGCAAAAGTATTTCTGAGATAGATACACAACTCTATGCTAAATACAAACTATCAGATGAAGAGATTTCATTCATTGAATCAATGACAAAATAATATAATATCATTTTATCAAGAATAAAGCTATGATAGAGAATGTCATAATGCTAAATAGAAAGATTTACCCCTGCTCAGATAACTGTAGCAGAGGCAAATTCCTAAAAAAAGGACTCCTCTCTCTTATTCATTACAAAATATAAAAATAGTAAATCACAATAGTATAATTTTAGCGTTCACTTTAAATTGAACGCCATTTTTTAATCACCTTTTTTGTGATTGTGAGGTTTAAGAGATGGCGTATTGCCAGGAGTCTTCTTATTATCCCTTTGCCTTCTGTCTGGTTTACCTGTTGACACGGCAATTCTTTTAGGACCAGGTTTTATGCCCATAATCATTAAAATAAAGTGACGGCTCGGCTTTTTTACAATATTACTTGCATACTTTTAAACGAATTATTACTTTTGCAGCCTATTAATGTTATACTCATTACCTATAGCCATCGTTCTTCAGGGATAATAATTCGCCTTGTTGGTTATCGCTTTGCTATATAACGATAACAACATTAATTGTTTTGATGATTTGAAAGTTCTAGCAGGTTTGACATACCTGCCAAAACTTTCATCATTAAAAATTAAGCGTATTGGATTAGTCTCCAAGTTACCGCTTTACCACAGTAGGGAGGCATTGTGTTGCCTTTCGCAATAGGTGCCGTCGTTGTAGGAAAGCCATCAACTTTCCAAACACCACTTACTGGACATTTTTCTCCTGTTTTTGCTGTCATATTATATATGATTTAGTGAATATTTGTAGGCACCTGACCAGCCATACTTGGCCACTTATTTAAAGGATAAGTATCCTCCAAGTAGAACTTGGTATAAACATCTTCCAAGACTCCCCCCCCCTTGGAAGATGTTTTCGTTTGCAAATATATGACTTTTTTTCAATATCACAAATAGTTTACCGAAAAAAACTCAACTACAGACAATATATTATCATATATTCACCCTTTCGGCCCTATTAATTACTGAATTTCCCTACAATAAACAACACAGAAAAACACAAAATAAGAAAAGACCTCCTGATAAATAAAAACGAGTTAATATGTTCCTTGCAGCCCGGTACTTATTGTTCCTACCCGGTTTTAGAGTAGAAAACCTTAAGGATGATAGCAAGAAACGCCTTCAGAACACCTAGATTGTAATAGACCGACTTGTGTAACAAACTTTAAATCAAATATTGTCCCCACTATACAAGCGTCAGTTTCCTAAAACAAATTACGGTTATCCCCCCCCCAAAAAAAGAGGGGGGGGACGTGATGCCCTGCGGAGAACACAAAAGATAGTGGATGAAGATAAGTACGTAGTTGACTTCGACCTCGAACGCTTCTTTGACATGGTAAGTCATAGTAAACTAATAAAAATACTCAGTCGCGGCGTAAAATATGGAAAGGTGTAATAAATCTGATACACAAATATCTGCGTAGTGACATAATAAACGAAGAATTGTTCGAAATGAGCACCCAAGAGAGTCCCCCAAGAGGTTCTTTAAGTCCTCTACTGGGGAATATCATACCAATGAACTGGATAGGAACCTGAAAGATGTGAACATCCTATTACTTATTAAGCAAACGCTGCGCTGATATTCAGTAAATCCAAACGTAGTGTCCAATGTGTAAAGGAGTCAATAACTCGGTTCATAGAAAGCAAACTCTTCCTTAAAGTGAACCGTAAAAAGATTGTTGTATCGTATGTAAGAAAAGTAGAGTTCTTGGAATATCCTTTTTATGTAATGAGGAGAGAATGCCTTCCGAGTATACATCTTTAATTAAGATGAAAGCCAAACTCTAAGAGTTACCAAGTCTGTAATGGGGTACGAAATTAGGAAGTAGAAGCTCATTATATAAGAGTATAGACTGAATATTATATCTTACATAGATAAAACGTCTCGGTATTGATGCAAACGAATGGTTAAGGCACTGGATATGTATGTGCATTTGGAAATGCATGGAAGAAAGTCAAGGCAAAAGTTACGCTTCTAAAGAAACGCAGTGTTCTTGACTGGTAAGCACATCGGAGAGAAACACTCCCTTGGTTATTGGCATGCAACACACAGTCAATTGCTTCTAATGACAAGTTGCGTAGGATTAGTTTGTGGAACTAATTGACTACTACCTCAAAATAGAAATCGCTGTATACCGAACAGTGCGTACGAAAGATAGTTTTCGAAATCAGAAAACAAAAGTAGAAAAAACATATCGGACACTGTCCAGAATTTTGTGTAAATGAAAACAGGATTCAGTTGTAAGTTTGTTCTTATATCTGGATTCTGTTTTCAAACATAAGCATAAATTGATTCATAATCAAGCCCCAGTTTGAAATAGGCATTGTCCATTTCTTTTCAATCTCCATAAGCGAAAGATATACGGTCTTTTTTACAGCATCGTCCGAAGGAAATGAAAGTTTTGATTTCGTGTACTTTCTGATTTTTCCATTCAGGTTCTCAATGAGATTGGTTGTGCAGATTATTTTTCTGATTTCCAGCGGGAATTGGAAGAAAACAGTCAAATCATCCCAGTTGTTTCTCCATGAAAGTATAGCATAAGGATACTTTCCTCCCCATTTCTTTTCCAGATTGTCAAGTTCTGTGGCTGCAACCTCTTTGTTGGGTGCATTATAGATATTCTTCATATCCGCTGTAAACTCTTTCTTATCCTTATAAACGACATATTTACAGGAATTTCTGATCTGATGTACCACACAGACTTGAGTGGATGACTGAGGGAATACACTGCGGATAGTATCCGTAAATCCATTCAGATTGTCGGTACAGGTAATCAGTATATCCTGCACTCCACGGGCTTTTAAGTCGGTCAGGACACCCATCCAGAAAGAAGAGCTTTCCGATTTGCCAACCCACATGCCAAGAACTTCCTTCAGGCCGTTCTGTTTCAGTCCGACGCAAAGGTAAACGGTCTTGTTTATGATCTTGCCGTTATCCCGTACCTTGAAGACAATACCGTCCATCCAGACTATCAGGCAAACAGGATCAAGGGGACGGTTCTGCCACTCCTGGGCAGCCTGATTGACTTTGTTGGTAATGATGGAAATGGCCGATGTAGAGAGCTCTATTTCATAAATCTCACGCATCTCTTCCTCTATGTCAGAAACGCTCATTCCTTTGGCGTATAGGGAGATAACGAGCTTTTCTATAGAAAGTCCACGACTTTCATGTTTGGGCACTGCTATCGGCTCAAACTGGCCGTTACGGTCACGTGGAATAGAAATGACAGACTCTCCATGTTCGGTCTGGATTTTCTTCGGATAACTGCCATTCCGGGAGTTGCCGGTATTGTTCCCTGTCACAGAATTCTTTTCATAGCCCAAATGGGCATCCATTTCGCCTTCAAGCATCTTCTCCAGCACCTGGGCATGCAACTGTTTCAGAAACTTGCTCACATCCGCTTCTGTCTTGAACTGGCTAAGGAACTCCTTGCTTAACACCTCATCGGGCACTACTTGATTCTTTTCTTTCATAATCTTCTTCATTTTGCAAATCTATAAAATAAAAAATACGAGACTCAAACTTGAATCCCGTATTTTCCATTTACACAAAATATTTTATAGTGCCACATATCGAGAACTTGCTTCCAAACAGACCTTTAAGGTGTTATTAGTTTTTATTGATTACAAATTGATTTCGCTTTTTTGATTAACATATGGATTTACCGAATGACGATACCCAACTATCTCATAGCAATAATTTTGTACATTCTCAACAGTTCTTCAAATAATGCTTCATCCATTTTGGGTAACTGCTCGTATACATTCATTTTGCTTACATAATGATGTAAACTAGAATTCTTATGCAGTAATGATAAATTAATAGATTGAACATGAGCAGAAGCAATGTCATCCTTTACCAAAAAACGGATAGAATCTCTTCTTATAATATCAAAATCCAATAAACTATAATCTTGAGTTGATATTATTAGTTGAGCATTTTGTGCCGCCCCTAAAAAAAATTTCAGTAGCTGATTCAACGTATTTCTTTGAACTCCACTACTATAATCATCTAAAATTATCGTTTTCTCTTTTCTAATAGCCTCATCTAATACAATTAAAAATCGAAGTATCTCCTTAGTGCCATCAGATTGTTCTGATAGCGGCAAACGCCCTCTTCTATTTCCTGTTTTTTTATCCAAACGATGAAACGTATTCACAATGTGTTTTTCCTCATCCATCCTAAACAGCATTCTTAACTCTGCTTCTTGTTTGTCCGACAATGACTTTAGTTTTTGCAATAACTCAGCAGGATACTCTACATCAATTTTCAATTTCTCATATGACATTATATTAGTATCTACAGATTTTAAAAACGAACAAATGACATTTTTTAATTGTTTGCTATTTTCTGTTTTATCATCAGGAAGTTCTTCATTTAAATCAACATCTTCTAAATCAACAATTTCAAAACCTTCCATAAAAAATAACAAATGTGAATTTAGCAACGCATGAGAAATATTCGTTTTAATAATAGTACTAAATACTGAATTATTTTTCAATAACGAACTGCTGATAATATAATTCTCATTATCACTAACTTGTATTTTATCTGTAAAGTCAACTTTTACGATGTCACTAACTTTATCATACCAACGATGAAATAGATTGATATTAGTTTTGGTTCGTAATTCATCTAAAATCTCCTCATATATAGCATATTTATCCCATTTAATACTATATAAATACCGTGAATCATTAATATGATATACTATCTCTATTTCAGATGGCTTGTTTAAACATTCTTCGTCAAAAGCAAATGGCCTATAACGTAAAGATTCATCTTTACGTTCACGAATTTGGGCAATAAGATACTGTAATGCATCAAATGCGCTCAGAATTTTACTCTTTCCAGCACCATTATTCCCTAATAAAAATACTAGTTTTAAGATATTTATCTTGTTTTGAGTCGTAAACCCACAAAAATTATTATCCAACATTCTATTACGCTCTTTTTTCGCCGTAAATAGAATTGTTGTACGCTCCTTAAAGCAATAAAAGTTTGTGACAGTTAATGATTCAATCATAAGATATACTTTTTTATATGTGCAAAGATAATCATTTTCGAGCAACCATGCAACACAAACAGAAAAAAACTCAAGAAAATATTCTTAAAAGGCTCTGTATTGTATTTTTTCGGTTACTAATTTGCCAATTCGATTAAGTTTATTACTTTTGTGTTACGAAATCATCCGCTGTAATGATAAGCAAAACACAGCAAGTCACTGGTGGAGCAAACGGAGGAGATTACAGTTGAGTAGCTTTTGAAAATTAGTGATATTCAGCCACTTGGAAACAAATTACGATTCCTGGTGGCACCACTTGGTAAAATGCTAATTGCTGATAATAAGGCGATTAGTATTTTTTGCTTTGTTTCGGATTTGGATAATTGATGCTACTTTGGTACTACACAAAATTCTACACAGCAGCAACACTTAGGTGGTGATATTTGTTTATTATAGGAAAAGTGCGTTTATTTGTAATTCGTATTAACTAATTAAGGAAAAGTATGAAGAAGATTGTTGGGCTTATATTGTTGGCGGTGATGGTGTTGATTGCCGTACCTGCGAAATCCCAGATTAAGTTCGGTATAAAAGGCGGTTTGAATATTTCCTCTGTCCATTTCAACAAGGATCTCGTCGGAAAGGATAATGTGACTGGATTTAATATTGGTCCGATGGTGGAGGTAATGGCTCCGATAATGGGAGTCGGTTTTGATGCAGCTATCCTATATTCGCAAAAAGGGATAGGTGTGAAGAGTGAGAAAGACATAAAGAACGATTATATAGATGTTCCGGTTAACTTGAAATGGAAATTCGGCTTGCCTATTATCAAAGGATATCTGGCGGCTGGTCCGTATGTCGGTTTCCGTGTGGGTGGCGATAAGTTATGGGATATTCCGGGATCAGTCGGAGACCAGTTGAAGGCAAAAAGCTTTAATGCTGGTTTGAATCTGGGTGCCGGTGTGGAGCTGATCAAACATTTGCAGGTAGGTTTCAATTATGCTCTTGGTTTGACGGATGATTATAGTGCATCAAAATTGGAATTAAACGGTAAGAACCGAGGGTGGTCGATTACGGCTGCCATCCTGTTCTAAAAAGAATAAAGAATATCTGATAGCAGATAAACAGAGGCCGGACTGCTAAAGTCCGGCCTTTTTTGTTACTTTTGGCATCGCTATGAACATTGTTCGTATAAATAAGAATAAGAATGAAGTACGCAGACGTTATACTCCCGCTCCCGTTGGAGAATAGCTATACCTATAGCATACCATCCGATCTGGAACAAGCGGTAATACCCGGTTGCCGAGTGATCGTCCATTTTGGAAAGAAGCGTTATTATACGGCTATCGTCATGGATGTGCATGAGTGTGGGATCGATAGCCAGTACGAGACAAAGGAGATTTATGCTTTGCTGGATGCCACGCCTGTGCTCCGTCGTCCGCAACTTCGTTTTTGGAAATGGATCGCATCCTATTATCTGTGTAAATTAGGAGATGTTTACAAGGCCGCTTTGCCTTCCGGGCTAAAACTGGAGAGTGAAACGGCTGTTACTTATAATGAAGATTTCGAAGCCGATGGGTCCTTGCGTCCAAATGAGCAGGCTGTGCTGGATGCCTTTACCGGTGTTTTGAAACTGACGGTTTCCGAATTGGAAAAGAAAACCGGGCTACGGAATGTCGTACCTGTTGTCGCCTCCCTGATGGCTAAAGGTGCGGTTGAGGTGAGCGAGGAATTGAAACGGGGCTTTATGCCGAAAATGCAGACCTTTATCCGTCTTGCCGAGGTGTATAAGGATGAAGAAAAATTACAGGCCGTGTTTGCGGACTTCAAGCGGGCGAAGAAGCAGGAACACTTGCTGATCTGTTTTCTAGAACTCAGTCATGCGCTTAATCCGGCACTGGTACGCGAATTGTCGAAGAAGGAATTGTTGGAGAACTGCGGTTGTTCTCCAGCCATATTGGACGGTGTGCTGAAGCGAGGTGTGCTGGAAAGTTATGAAAAAGAGGTAGGAAGGTTGCAGGTTCCGGTTTGCCGTTTACAGCCCTTGAACCCTTTAAGTGAGGCGCAGAGGAAGGCTTACGGGGAAATACATGATATTTTCCGGGAGAAAGAAGTCTGTCTCTTGCACGGTGTTACTTCCAGTGGAAAGACGGAAATCTATGTGCGGCTGATCGATGAGGTGCTGAAGATGGGACGCCAGGTTTTGTATATGCTGCCTGAGATTGCCATCACCACCCAGATCACGGAACGGCTGGCCAAGTTGTTCGGCGACAAGTTGCTGGTTTATCATTCCAAATTTTCTGATAACGAACGGGTGGAAGTCTGGAACCGTTTGCTGCATACGGGCGAGCCGATGCTAGTGTTAGGCGTTCGTTCCTCTTTGTTTTTGCCATTCAAGGATCTAGGTCTGATTATTATAGACGAGGAGCATGAGAATACCTATAAGCAGCAGGACCCGGCTCCGCGTTATCATGCCCGCAATGCAGCCTTGGTGTTAGCCGGTATGCATGGGGCGAAAACATTGTTGGGCTCCGCTACCCCTTCCATTGATTCTTATTTTAATGCCACTATCGGCAAATATGGTCTGGTGGAACTGACTACCCGTTATGGCGACCGGCTGATGCCGGAAATACTGACGGTCGATATCAAGGAGTTGAGGCGTAAGAAGATAATGAAAGACACGCTTTTTTCGCCGGTCTTGGTAGAAAAGTTGAGCGAGGCGTTAGGAAAGGGAGAGCAAGTGATCCTGTTCCAGAACCGCCGGGGATTCGCTCCGGTGATCGAGTGCAAGGAGTGCGGTTGGGTTCCCCATTGTGTCAATTGCGATGTCAGCCTGACATACCATAAGTTTCGTAATGAGTTGGTATGCCACTATTGCGGATATAAAATCCAGTTGCCTCATCACTGCCCGGAATGCCAGAGCCCGGAACTTCGTACGATGGGGTTCGGGACTGAGATGGTGGAGGAAGAGATTGCTACTCTCTTCCCTTCCGCCAAGGTCGAGCGTCTGGATTTCGATACCGCCCGCACCCGTGCGGCCTATGAGCGGATCATCGCGGACTTTGAGAAAGGTAAGACACAGATATTGATCGGAACTCAGATGCTCTCGAAAGGTCTGGATTTCGGGAACGTCAGTGTGGTCGGTATCCTGAATGCCGATAGCCTGATGAACTTCCCGGATTTCCGTGCCCATGAGCGCGCCTTCCAGTTGATGGTACAGGTGAGCGGCCGTGCCGGAAGACGGGATAAGCGGGGAACGGTTGTCCTGCAAACTTCTCAGCCTGACCATCCGCTAATCAGGATGGTAGAACGTTTCGCCTATAAGGAAATGGTACGTCTTCAATTGGGTGAGCGGAGCATGTTCCGTTATCCGCCTTACTATCGTTTGATAGTGATAGTCTTGCGTAGTCGGAATGATTCGATCCTGCAGGAACTATCTGTTTTGTATGCCGAGAACCTGCGTCGTCGTTTGGGCGAACGCGTGCTGGGTCCGGTCACTCCGCCGATAACCCGTGTGCAAACTCTCCATATCCGGAAAATCGTTTTAAAGATAGAGATTGCCGCCGCGATTGCTCCGGTACGTGAGATACTGGAATCGGTACACACTGAAATGCAACGCTACTTGCCGTTTAAGCAGTTGATCGTGCACTATGATGTAGATCCGGCTTGAGAGTCGGTTGTCAGGAGAAATTAATCCCGAGTCAATAGCCGGGGGATTAATCCCCCGGTGTAAATTGTAAATTAAGAATGATGGAAGAGAAGAAAGGAGAATATAAGATATTGTTTGTGTGTCTGGGAAATATTTGCCGGTCACCGTCGGCTGAGGCCGTGATGAAGAAGTTGGTTCAGGATGCGGGACTGGATGGCCGGATCAAGATCGATTCTGCCGGTATTATTGGGTATCACGCAGGAGAAAAAGCCGATCCGCGTATGCGCTCGCATGCGGCCCGTAGGGGATATAAGTTAGATTCGGTCTCCCGTCCGGTATGTACGGAAGACTTTTTCGACTTCGACCTGATTATCGGAATGGACAACCGTAACATAGACGATCTGAAACGGAAAGCCCCGGATTTGGAATCCGTGGAAAAGATACATCAGATGACGGAATATTCCCAGAACAAGCTGTATGACCATGTCCCCGATCCGTACTATAGTGGAGCGGAAGGTTTCGAGCTGGTCCTTGATCTGCTGGAGGATGCTTGCGCTGGGCTACTGGATGAGCTTGTACAGTTTATTTCTTCAAATCCGGATAACTGATTCGTGTATGGTACATGATCTTCAGTTTTTCCACAAAGACATTCTTAACCGTTTCCACATCCTTGAACGTCAGCGGGGCATTACGCATCAGTCCGTCGGCAATCTGTCCGTCTATGATCTTGTCGACTAAGGCACGAATGTTTTCTTCCGTGTGTTCTTTCAGGCTACGGGAGGCCGCTTCTACGGAATCAGCCATCATCAGGACGGCAGTCTCTTTCGAGAACGGGTTCGGCCCCGGATAGGTGAAAGCCTCTTCGTCTATTTCGCGGTCGGGATACTGGTTTTTGAAAGAGTTATAGAAGTATTTGGCTTTTCCGCGTCCGTGATGGGTACGGATAAAATCGATGATGGCTTTTGGCAACATTGCTTTTTCTGCGATCTTGACACCGTCGTTCACATGATTGATAATGATTTTCGCGCTTTGGTCGAACGATAGCTGGCTGTGCGGATTGATACTGCTTTGGTTTTCGGTAAAGAATGCCGGATTCGCCATCTTACCGATATCATGATACATGGCTCCTGTACGTACGAGCTGCGCGTTTGCTCCGATAGCGGCAGCCGCTTCCGACGCTAAGATCGACATCTGCAAAGAATGTTGGAAGGTTCCCGGAGATATTTCGGACAGCTTTTTTAGGATCGGCGTATTGATGTTGGAGAGTTCGACCAACGTAATGCTGGACACATAACCGAATGTCTTTTCCAGCATATAGACTAATATGTAAGTAAACATCAGCAGGATAAAATTGATGCCGAAATAGAGCATCATCATCCAGTTGATCTTCTTGAAGTCCGCTTCCTGGTAGATGGACAGGCTGATGTAGCAGAGCGCATAGGACATGAAGATGAAGAAAGCGCAGCGGATCAGTTGGGAACGTTCGTATAAATCCCTCAAGCTGAATGTCACGACCATGCCGGCAATCACCTGTAGCAACAGGAATTCGTGTGGGAAAGGCACCATCAGTGAGCAGATCAGCACGATGATCAGGTGTGTGAACAGCGCCGTGCGCGAGTCGAAGAACGTGCGCACGACAATCGGCACGATAGCGAACGGGAGGATATAGACATTGAACAACCCGTACGTCACGCAAAGCTCTGTTAGTATGCAGCTCACGAATACGCATAGTACGAGGAAAAGCGCATTCCTCCTGTTATGCAGGATTTTCAACCGGAAAGACCACAGGTACAGCCAGAAGCAGAAGAGAATACCGAATACCAGCACGAACTGGCCTCCCATGATGATACCTTGCCGTTGGGCTCCTCCGGACTTGGTCTCGTGTACGATCTTAAGGGAACGGAGCACATTGTAAGTATGGTTGTCGATGATTTCGCCCCGGTCGACGATACGTTCTCCTGCCTGTATCATGCCGTTGGCCAGCGGGATGCTGTTCAGGATATCTTCCCTGACTTTTTCCGACATCGTCTTGTCGTATGTGATATTTTCCACCAAATAATTGTTGATATCGCAAGATTGCAATACCGACTTGTCCAGATAAGAGGGGCAATTGTTGATGATAAACTCATACGCCGTCTTGACTGTAAAAAAATCGCTACTGTAATGGGGGTGCGCTACGCTGCCCGCGAGCAGGTTGATGCGGGGATATTCCTCCTTCTTGAGTTCATCCATGTCCTGGGTAGAAATGATACCATCCCGGTATAGCTTTTGCAAGCTGTTTTCGATATACTGCATATAGGCCGGAGTCGCCCGGTTCCTCAGCGTGCCCTGATAGTCGGCGCGTAGTTTGTCTATCTCTTCAGATTCGATTGTGGTATCCAGTCGGTAATAAGGCTCGAACTTTTTGAGAGCGCTGTCGCGTTCGGCCTGTACTTCCGCATCAGTCTTGTAGATCGGGAAGTCGCTCGGAGCGGTAAGCAACCCGTACCGCCAAGGTTTTCCTTCATAGAATTGGTAACGGAATTTTCCTTCCCTCGGAAAGAAGTAAGCGATCAACAAGGCCGCCACAATAAAATAGACACTCGGATGTATGCTATAGTTATTTGCTTTCATAATGTTCTGTTTTATGTATTGAAAGGCGAAATGTACATAAAAAAGTTTACTAAGAGAAAAAAAAGGGCTACTTTTGCCGCAGTAAACGGAATTATGATTTATGAATTGTGATTTATGCGTCGTTATAAATCACAATTCATAAATCACAAATCATAAATCACATAGAAAGATTATGACTCAAAGGAAAGTTAGAGTCCGGTTTGCACCGAGTCCCACTGGGGCCTTGCATATCGGAGGTGTTCGTACAGCTTTATACAATTATCTATTTGCCAAACAGAATGGTGGAGATCTGATTCTCCGTATTGAAGATACCGACTCGCAGCGTTTTGTTCCCGGAGCGGAAGCCTATATTATAGAAGCGCTTACCTGGTTGGGGATCAAGTTTGACGAAGGTGTCGGCTTCGGAGGCGAATACGGGCCTTACCGTCAGAGTGAACGCAGGGATATTTACAAGAAGTATGTCGATCAGTTGTTGGACGCCGGTTGTGCTTATATCGCATTCGATACCCCCGAAGAGCTGGATGCCAAACGGAAGGAAATTCCCAATTTCCAATATGATGCATCCACTCGTATGCAGATGCGCAACTCGCTGACTCTTTCCGAGGAAGAGGTGAAATCATTGATCGATGCCGGCAATCAGTATGTGGTCCGTGTCAAGATCGAACCGGATGAGAACATCCATGTGAACGACCTGATCCGTGGAGAAGTAATTATCAACTCTTCTATCCTGGACGATAAAGTCTTATATAAATCAGCCGACCAGTTGCCTACTTACCATCTGGCCAATATCGTGGACGATCATTTGATGGAAGTGACGCATGTGATCCGTGGTGAAGAATGGTTGCCGAGTGCCCCGCTTCACGTACTGTTGTACCGTTATTTCGGATGGGAAGACACGATGCCCCGGTTTGCACACCTGGCGTTGCTTTTGAAACCGGAAGGCAACGGCAAGTTGAGCAAGCGTGACGGTGACCGCCTGGGCTTCCCGGTGTTCCCGTTGGAATGGCATGACCCGAAGAGCGGTGAGGTTTCTTCTGGTTATCGCGAGAGCGGTTATCTGCCCGAAGCGGTTGTTAACTTCCTGGCCTTGTTGGGATGGAATCCTGGTAATGATCAGGAAGTAATGAGCATGGACGAACTGATCCATAGCTTCGATCTAAGCCGTTGCAGCAAGAGCGGAGCCAAATTTGATTATGAAAAGGGAAAATGGTTCAACCATCATTATATCCAGGCTATGGACAATAAGGAAGCAGCCGCCCTCTTTATGCCGATCCTCGAAAGCCACGGCGTGAAAGCAGACCCAGCCTATGTGGAGAAGGTCGTAGCCATGATGAAAGACCGTGCCACCTTTATCAAGGACTTGTGGGATCTTTGCTCGTTCTTCTTCATCGCTCCGACGGAATATGATGAAAAGACACGTAAAAAACGCTGGAAGGAAGACAGTGCCGCCCAGCTTGCCGAACTGATCGAAGTGCTTCGCGCACGTGAACCGTTCGATATCGAAGGTACGGAAGAAGAGGTAAAAGCCTGGATCGAAAGCAAAGGCTACCATTTGGGAAATATAATGAATGCAACCCGCCTGGCCCTTGTCGGTGAAGGCAAAGGTCCGCATATCTTCGACATAACGGAAGCCTTGGGTAAGGAAGAGTCTATCCGCCGTATCCAGAGAGCGATAGATAAATTGTCAATTGACAATTGATAATTCTTTTATCATGTACAGCTTACTCATACATTTCTATGCCTTTATTGTCGCTATGATTTCTCCTTTCCACCGGAAGGCACGCCTGATGCGTTTCGGCCAGTGGAAGACGAATAGCATTTTGCGTGAGAAGATAGACCGGAATGCGAAGTACATCTGGTTTCATGCTTCTTCGTTGGGAGAGTTTGAGCAAGGGCGTCCTATGATCGAAAAGGTCAAGGCGCAATATCCGGAATATAAGATATTGCTTACATTCTTTTCTCCCTCAGGCTATGAAGTGCGGAAAAACTATAACGGGGCGGATATCGTTTGCTATCTGCCTTTCGATACGCCTTACCGGGTAAAGAAGTTCCTGAATCTGGCGAATCCTGCTGTGGCTGTTTTCATCAAGTATGAGTTTTGGGGAAACTATTTGCGTGAGTTGAAGAAGCGGGGAATCCCGGTTTATATCATTTCAGCGATCTTCCGTCCCGACCAGTTGTTCTTTCAATGGTTCGGAGTTCCTTACCGAAAGATGCTGTACTGCTTTACGCATTTGTTTGTGCAGGACGAACGTTCGAAGGAACTGCTTGGGCAATATGGCATCCGTAACGTGACGGTCTACGGCGATACCCGTTTCGACCGTGTGTTGGACGTGCGTAATCAGGCGCGTGAGTTGCCAGAATTCGAACGGTTTGTAGGGGAAAGATGTCAGACGCTGATCGCCGGGAGTTCCTGGCCGCAGGACGAGGAGATACTGATCCCTTATTTCAACGAGCATCCGGAGATGAAGCTGATCATCGCCCCGCACGAGATTCACCGGGAACATCTGATGTATATCGAGTCGTTGTTGAAACGCCCGTCTGTCCGCTTGTCCGATGTGATGCAGGACAAGAGCCTGCTCGAAGGGAAAGATTGTTTGATCGTGGATAGTTTCGGGCTGTTGTCTTCCATCTATCGGTATGGGACGATCGCCTATATCGGCGGCGGTTTCGGAGCCGGCATCCATAATACGTTGGAGGCGGCGGTTTACGGTATTCCGGTGTTGTTCGGTCCCCGGTTTCAGAAGTTCAAGGAGGCCCGTGACTTGATCAAAGTGGGCGGAGGATTCTCGGTCGCATCGAAAGATGAGTTCGTGGCCAAGATGGATGAGCTGTTGACCTATGCAGAGGTCTTGAAGGCTGCCGGCGAGAGTGCCGGCCAGTTTGTGAAAGGCAATGCGGGTGCGACGGATGGGATATTGAAGGAATTGGCTTTATAAGCTTTGTAGAACGAGGCGGCATCAAAAGTGTCCTTGTCATGGCGGACTTGATCCGGGGATGACGGATGACGACTTTTGATGCCGCCTTTTTTTAATCTGGTAATAATGAATATTAGACATTCTTTGTTGGGGCTATTCTTGCCCCTTTCTTTGTTTTCCTGCCATACGGTGGAGAAGGAAGCAGACGGGCGTCCTCTGTCCTCTTATGTAAATCCGTTTGTAGGAGCTTCAACGAATACAGAACTGGCGGGCGCGAGTCATGGACTTGGAAAAACGTTTCCCGGGGCGACAGCTCCTTTCGGTATGGTGCAGGTCAGCCCCAACACGATTACCGGAGGCGACAACGGTCCCGGCTATAGTTATGAGCATACGACTATCGAAGGATTCGCATTTACGCAAATGTCCGGTATCGGCTGGTACGGCGATTTGGGGAACTTCTTGGTGATGCCTACAATCGGGGATTTGCATACATTCGCCGGCACGGAAGACAAGCCGGAAGAAGGATATCGTTCCCGGTATGACAAGTCGACCGAAAAAGCCTCGGCAGGCTATTACTCTGTTTTTCTTTCCGATTATAAGATTCAGGCGGAAGCGACCGCTTTGCCTCATAGCGGAATGCTTCGTTTCACTTTCCCGGAAAGCAAGGAGGCCCGCATACAAGTCGATCTGGCCCGGCGGGTAGGAGGAACATCGACACTTCAGAGCGTAGAGGTGGTGGACGACCATACCATCAAGGGCTGGATGCAATGTACGCCTGATGGAGGCGGTTGGGGAAACGGAGACGGCAAGGCCGACTATACGGTCTATTTCTATGCCCAATTTTCCAAACCTTTTTCCGGACATGGCGTTTGGTCTGCCGATATTCCGGACGATTGGGGACGTAAACGTGAAGATGTTTGTAGCGTGCGCTATCGCGAAGCAATCCGCCAAGCAGCCATCCATCCTTCCGTTTCGGCATTTGAAGGCAAGCACTTAGGCTTTTATGCCAATTTTGAAACCAAACCAGATGAAGTGATCTTGCTAAAGAGTGGTATCTCTTATACCAGTTTGAAGAATGCGGAGGAGAATTTGGCGGCGGAGATGAAAGACTTCGATTTTGACCGGACGCATGCCGAGTGTGTCCGTCTTTGGAATGACGAGTTGGCGAAAGTCTCCGTCGAGGGAGGAACCGACGAGGAAAAGAGGGTTTTCTACACGGCTCTTTATCATACGTTGATTGATCCGCGCCTTTGCAGCGACATCAACGGCGAGTACACCGGGGCGGATAAAAAGATCCATCAGACTGGCAAGTTCCGTAAACGGACGATCTTCAGCGGATGGGATGTCTTCCGTAGCCAGATGCCTCTTCAGACCATCATCAACCCGGAGATGGTGAACGATCTTGTCAACTCGCTTGTGGAGATAGCCGACCAGAGTGGTAACGAATATCTCGAACGGTGGGAGCTCTTGAATGCTTACTCCGGCTGCATGGTGGGCAATCCCGCCATTTCGGTTTTGTGTGATGCTTACCGGAAAGGTATTCGGGATTATGACGTGGAGAAAGCATACCGCTATGCTCTGAACACCTCCCGGCGCTTTGGCAATAATGACGACGGCTATACGCCCGGCAATATATCCTGCACGCTGGAATACGATTATACGGATTGGTGCATGGCCCGTTTGGCCGAGTGGTTGGGGAAAGAGGGCGACCGGGCTCATTTTGACAAGCGTGCCCTGTCGTATGCAACTATCTTCGATCCTGAATCGGGATGGTTCCGTCCGCGTAATGAGAAAGGCGTTTTTCTTCTTTGCCTGAAAAAGGACGTTTGCAAGAGGGTTATGGCTGCGTGGAATCCAATCCTTACCAGCAAGGATGGTTCGTGCCGCACGATGTCGAAGGGATGATCCGCCTGATGGGAGGCCGTGAAAAGGTTTTGGCCGACCTGACGGATATGTTTGAGAAAACACCGGGCGACTATCTCTGGAATGACTATTATAACCATGCCAATGAACCGGTCCATCATGTGCCTTTCCTGTTCAACAGGTTAGGGATGCCTTCGCTTACCCAAAAATGGACACGCGACATTTGCCGAAACGCTTATCACGACAAAGTGACCGGCTTGGTAGGAAACGAAGATGTCGGGCAGATGTCGGCCTGGTATGTGTTGGCGGCTGCCGGCATACATCCGATATGTCCGGGCGATGGCCGCTATGAGATCACCAGTCCGGTATTCGACCGGGTGGAGTTTCGTCTGGACCCGGCTTATGCTGCCGGTGGCTCTTTTGTGATCGAAGCCCGTGACAACAGTCCGGAGAATATCTATATCCAAAGTGCGACACTCAACGGGAAGAAGTATGATAAATGTTACCTGACGCACGATGATCTGGCGGCCGGTGGAACGCTTGTCCTCCAAATGGGCGCAAAACCTTCGGATTGGGGAAAAGATTGATCAGATGATACCTTTCGGCGGAGAGACGTTTTCTGGCTTCACCCTGTCTCGTCCTGAAATAGGTTGACTGTGTATTAAAAAATCCTGTTATAGGTTATTCATAAATGTAAACAACAGACAAACTGTCCCGTCCTAAAGTGGTATTTGATATTGTATAATATGCAATGATATGGATATTTATGTCGTTTTTGCTAACTTCTTTAGCTTTCGGCCTTGGTCGAAAAGGTTTTTGACTAAGGTCGAAAGCCCTTTTGACTAAGGTCAAAAACGTATTCGACAAAGGTCAAATGTTTATAGGTTGCATGGTTTTGCAATAGTAATATGATTGCTATCCTCTAAATATAGCCTGTTCGTAAGAAAAACGAGAAATACTTACTTTTGTTTGCCTGTATAGTTTCTTCTCTCTATATTTGTGTCCGTACACTTGCATGGCGTTGCAGGTCCCTGCATTTTATTGATTACAAGAAGCGTTTAAAAGATATTATCCGGATATTGAAACTTCGACACTTTCAGACCAGAGGATAATAGGCAACTGAACGCTCACGTACCTTCCTTGTTATATATATTCATGCCTGGCATGGGTATGTCTTCAAGAATAGAAGGGCGTGGGCTGTTGTTTATATCACTGGTCGGGCAGTCGAAGGCCTCAATATCAGGTATATCAACAGTTCCCACGCCTCTTTTTATGAAAAAATCATCCGGTTCGGGAATTGCCGGATAATTAAATTCTTTATTATTATGAACAAAACGAAAATGTTTGAAAGGCTGCATTTGCCCATGCTGGTCTTTTTGTTTTTGTGTGTGCACGACCACGCTTTCCTATGCCCAGCATATGGTTTCCGGCGTTGTCAAGGATGTGACCGGTGAGCCTATCATCGGGGCGAACGTAGTCGAGAAAGGGACTACGAATGGTTCCATTACCGACATCGACGGTAAATTCTCTTTTTCCATCTCTAAACCGGTTGTTACGTTGTCTGTTTCCTACATCGGGTATCAGCCGCAAGACTATGCTTACAAAGGACAAGGGAGTGTGATTATCACATTGAAAGAGGACTTGCAGAACTTGGACGAAGTCGTGGTTGTCGGCTACGGTGTGGCCAAGAAGCGGGACTTGACCGGTTCGGTAGCCTCCGTGAAGGGGGAGAAGTTGCAGGAGACGGCTTCTTTCAGTGCGGCACAGGCGTTGCAAGGAAGGGCTGCCGGTGTGACGATTTTGTCAACGAGTGCAAAACCGGGCGAGGATGTGCAGGTTCGTGTGCGTGGTAACCGTTCTTTAAAAGCGACAAACGATCCGTTATATGTCGTGGACGGTATTCCTATCGTGGTGGCATTGAGCGAATTGAGTCCATCCGATATTGAATCGGTCGAAGTGTTGAAAGATGCTTCTGCCACGGCTATCTATGGGTCGCGTGGTGCGAATGGTGTTATTCTGGTAACAACAAAGAAGGGGAAAGAGGGTAAGGTGCAGGTCGATTATAACGGCTATGTAGGTGTACAGCAAGCTGCCCGTAAGATTGAAATGTTTGATGGCGGAGAGTGGGTCGAAATGGTACGCGAGGCGAATCGTGCCACAAACAAGACTACTCCGTATCCGCTTGTCCCGACATTGGATTGGGATCGTAAGATCGGTTATTTCAATGCAGATCCGAGTATAATGAACAAGATCGAACAGGGATATGACGAAAACGGTGTCTGGCATTCTGACCGTGTCCCTTACACCGACTGGACAGAGGAGGCCTTGCGTGTTGCTCCGATCCACAATCATGAAGTCAGTGTTCGAGGTGGTACGGAGAAGCTGAAGATGCTCGCTTCCGCAACTTATTTCGGACAAGATGGTGTCGTGAAGGGACAAGATTATCGGCGCTATTCGGTTCGCGTCAATTTCGACTGGACTTTGAACAAATATGTGAAGGTCGGCGGTTCAACCTCTTTCTCTCATCTTGATCGTAACAACGGGGGGAATCTTTATGATGGAGTGAAACTGACATATCCATTGGCTGACATTTATGATGCAAATGGAAACATTATTGAAGCCCGTCCCGGTAATGATCCGCAGCTGTGGAATAAATTCCTGAATATAGAACATGAGAAGAAGGAGATAAAGAAAGATCGCTTTCTGGGAAGTTATTATCTGGATGTTACGCTTCCGTTCGATATTAAATACCGTTCGAATGTCGGTATCGACATAGGTCCCTGGTACGGCAACGAGTTCTACGGGGCGTTGAGTTCGGACCGTTCCGGTAGTCCGGCGCGTGCTGTCAATGCCCGTGACAACCGTCGTATGTACACGTGGGAAAATCTGTTGTTCTATAACAAGACCTTCAAAAAAGATCATACTTTAGGCTTGACTTTCTTGCAGTCTATCCAGCAGGAAACATACGAGAAGTCGGAAATCAAGGTGAAAGACCTGCCTTACGAGAACCAGACTTGGAACAATGTCGGTTCGGCCCAGACGATCGAGTCCGTATCGAGTGATTACCAGCGTTGGAATCTGGCTTCTTTCATGGGACGTGTGAATTATAATTACAAAGACCGCTATCTGCTTACGGTATCTGCCCGCTACGACGGTTCTTCCCGTCTGGCTCCGGGGCATAAATGGGTGTTGTTCCCCTCTGCTGCCCTTGCATGGCGTGTCAAGGAAGAATCGTTCCTGAAAGATGCCGACTGTCTGAGCAATTTGAAGCTCCGCCTGGGTTGGGGTATCACCGGCAACACGGCTATCGATCCCTATAAGACGCAGGGTAACCTTGAGTACGGGCGTTACAGCTATGGTTCGAACGGTGTGCTGGCCTTCTATCAGAAGGAGATGCCGAACCCGAACTTGTCATGGGAAAAGACCGAGCAATGGAATGCCGGTATCGATTTCGGTTTCTTGAACGGCCGGATAGGTGGGAGCGTGGATTTGTATCTTCAGAATACGAACGACCTCTTGATGGACCGCCAGTTGCCGATCGTTTCCGGTTTCGGCAATGTGACGACCAATATCGGGCAGATTCGTAACAAAGGTCTGGAAGTAACCTTGAATACGGTCAATATCGATACGAAAGATTTCAAGTGGACGACCGACTTCATGTTCTCCGTCAACAAGGAAGAGATCGTGGAACTCTATAACGGGAAAGTCGACGACGAAGGAAATAAATGGTTTATCGGCCAGCCCGTGAAAGTGTTCTATGATTATAAGGCCGACGGTATCTGGCAACTGGAAGATGCTGCCGAACTCGAAAAGTGGGGAGGCGTCTTTAAGCCCGGCGATATCAAGATTGTCGACCGCAATGGCGACTATAAGATCACTTCCGAAGACCGCTTTATTCTCGGTCATGAGAATCCGAACGTGACGTTGAGCATGAGTAATTATTTTAATTATAAGGATTTTGATTTCAGTTTCTTCCTGAATGGTGCTTTCGGACAGACGAAATCTTTCAACCGTGAACTCCGTTTGAGCGGACGTTATAGTGGTGCGAAAGTAAATTACTGGCGTATTATCGGCGAGGATGAAAACGGCAACCCGATCAGTAACCGCAGTAACGAAGCTCCGCGCCCGAATATCGACTTCGAGAACCCGAACTACATTTCTTCCCTTTATAAGGAAGACGCTTCGTTCCTGAGAATCGGCCAGGTGACATTGGGCTATACGTTGCCGAAGGCATTGTTGCAGAATGTCGGTATCCAGAAGTTGCGTGTATATGCAACCGTACAGAATGCGTATGTCTTTACGGGCTATTCAGGTACGGACCCGGAAAGTGGCGGTGACTTCAATGAACCGATGCCGAGGACGTATCTGTTTGGTGTGAACCTGAGCTTTTGATAATAACTAACATGATAAATAGACGATAGTATGAAAAATATAATAAAATATGGTTTGCTGTCTTTAGTGGCAGCGGCCGGCGTGTCGTGTGAATCTTTCCTGAATGAAAAGGTGGTCAGCGGGGTGTCGTATGATTATCTGGAAACAAAGACCGGTATAGAAACTGCTGTGAACGGCGTTTATTCGACTATGCGCTGGTATGTCGGTGGCGAGCGTTATTATTGCCTGACCGAGTATGGCGTGGATTATGTCTGGGAAGGGGCCGATGGCGGTAATAAGGATGCTTTCAATAAATACAGCAATCAGTTGAACTCTTCTTTCGGTATGTTGTATGAATTTTGGGAAAATGCTTATAAAGGTATTACACGGGCCAATACGGCTTTGATGTATCTGCCGAAAGTGGGAGATATGACCGATGCCGAGAAAACGGCGCGTGAAGGTGAACTTCGTTTCATGCGTGCCTATTTCTATTTTGATCTGGTTCAGCAATTTGGACGTATTCCTTTATTGACGGAAGGAAACGTTTCTGAAATCAAGACCGACTTTAAACGTGCTTCGGTGGCGGATGTGTATGCGTTTATTATTAGCGATTTGCGTCAGGCTTATGAAGTGTTGCCTGATGTGGCCATGCAGGCGGATCGTGGTCGTGCAACCAAATGGTCGGCGGCTAATTTGTTGTCGAAAGTTTATTTGACAAGGGGGAGCGCTATCAAAGATCAGCGCGGACAACAACCAACCGATATGGATAGTACGGCTTATTTTGCCGAAGCGGTTATCAACTCCGGAAAGTTCGCCTTGGATTCGGATTATTCAATGACATTCGATCAGGACAGACAGAAGGTGTCTTCTGAAACAATCTGGGGTGTCGAGTTTACAAACGATGTGTTGTTTAACGGTTCGGAAGGAAACAAGATGCACCTGTATTGGGTTCCGACTTACGAAAAATTGCCGGGTTTGCAACGCGACCTTCAGCAAGGGCGTGCTTGGAAACGTATGCGGCCGACTCCTTATTTGCAAACCCAGTTGTTCGACCACCTGAATGACTCCCGTATGTATAAGATGTTCAGTTGGGTGTTCTATGCGAATAAAGAATCTTCCATCCCTGTCTGGAAAGACAAATATTATTACGTAAATGAAAATGGAGAGGAGACGGGTGATTTGCTTTATGAAACGCCTGCTGAACTGGTTGGCAAACCAAAGTTCGCTTTAGGAGATACGGCGGCTTACTTTATCCCGAAATATTATGGCGCGAAAGATTATAAAGGTGCTGTGATCGACAAAGCGAAAGACCGCCAGATGCAATTGGACATCGCAAAGGCGCCTTATACATTGATTCCGATCGATGAAAACACGAACCACTTTTTCCCTTGCCTGAAGAAATGGCTCGATACGCAACGTCCGGATATGAACTATGAACAGGGAGGACGTAACTTTGTCCGTATGCGGCTGGGTGAGACGTATCTGATAGCTGCCGAAGCTTATGGCAGAAAGGGGGATTTCGAGAAAGCGGCTTCGCTGATCAACGTCGTCCGTAAACGTGCCGCCTACAAAGAAGGAGAAGCCAAACCGCAGGAGTGGTGGCAGATAGATGGTGGCGATATGGCTAACCTGGCTGGTTCGACTGAAAAGTCGATGCTGGTGACGCCGGCAGAGATCAGTGACGATTTTATCGGTTTTATGCTGGATGAGCGTGCCCGTGAAACATACGGCGAGATGAACCGCTGGGAAGACTTGGTGCGTACGGAAACGTTGTACGAGCGTGTGAAAGAGTTTAATCCGGATGCCGCTCCGAACATAAAGGAATATCACAAACTACGTCCGATTCCGCAGAACCATATCGACCGCCTGTCTCCGAAGCCATCTGCCGAAGAGGCGCAGAATGAAGGATACTATTGATAGTTGAAAATCGAAAGTTGAAAATTGAAAATTAAATTCCGTTCCAAGAACAATGACCGTTTTTATAATTTTCAATTTTCAACTTTCAATTTCCATTACTCTTCTTCTGCAAACATCGGGTCCCAAGCCGGTAACCGTGTCGGTGTCTGTTTCAATACTTCCCGGACTTTGTCGGTGATGTATTTCTTGTTGACAACCAAGCGGAACATGTATTCGTTGAACCATTCGTCCGTCATGATCAGATGGCCGTTGTTGGCACCCGATCCCCAACTGTTTTCCACCATCCACTTTTTAGGTTGGCCGTTGGCATCCAAATCTACCGCCATCAGTGTCATGGCATGGGAAGAGCCGCTGGCGAATGTCTGGATGCGTTGTTTCTTGTCCATACCGAAAGTCGTGCCCATCAACGAGCCGTAGTCATAATAGTTGACATCGAGCACTCCGCGGTTGCGGTCGAAGAATTTGCCCACGTCGCAGGAGAAATACATCATGGTGCTGTCCTTGATGGAGGCGATCGCCATCTCTTTGATATCTTCTATCGGAAGGTTGACGTATGTCCAGTTCTTGCCGTCATAGGCATGGCGGTCAAAGTCGATCTCATATAGTTTATAGAAGTCGCGGCTCGGATCGTTCATCAGCATGACATAGTTGTTCTTCAAATCTTCGCCCACGAATTCTTGATAGAATGATTGCGGGGTGTATTCTTTTGTCTCGACCGGTTTTCCGCTTGCGTCTTTGCGTGTCCAGGTGAATTTCGTAGGAGGTTCTCCGAGGTTGAGGACCAGCATACGGTAGATTTCGCCCAGCATCTCGGTTTTGCGTTTTGCCAGCGCTTCCGGTTTCGAGCCTTTTGCGTCGCGTAGTTCCAATCCGTATTCTTTCAATTTCAGTCCGATCAGGTTGGACATACGGCTGGTATTGTCGCTGCTATAGGTTTCGACCATGACACCGGAAGGAACGATGCCGTATTTCATCAGGTTGTCGGATATGCCGGTGAATTGTCCGCCGTCTCCGATCGGATTCTTGAACAGCCATTCCACCATTTTGTCGTTGATCGGCTTTTCCCGTGTATCAATGATTCCTTGCAGGAAAAGGTTTGCTTTTTCAAGCTGGTCCCAGAAGAAGTTGTAGTTCTGCGAGAGTTCGAATTCCGGCAGGTTATACTTGGCGATGACCTGCGCACGAATAACATTCAATCCTGTAAACAACCAGCAACGGCCGGAGGATTTCTGGTTCGTGATCCCTTTACTGTTCACTTTGTTTGAAAAGTAGGTGTCGAAATTGTTTTTGCTGTCATTGTTGACTGCCAGTTTGTTGATGTCGTTGCCCGCGATTGCATTGTGAATGGCTTTGTCGGCCGGCGTTCCTTTGTAGGCTTGCTTGATTTCCTGCAACATTCCGGACGAGATGCCGCCCTCTGCCTGCTGTCCGTAAGCCGATAACGATAGCCCGAATGCAAGGGCTGTTATCCACAGATTGTTCTTTCTCATGATATAATTTGTTTAGTTTTTTAAGTGTTTTGTCACAAAAGTAGTTTAATTTCTTTATATGGAGGTTACTCGGTGGCTCATTTAGCTCCCTTGCCTGGTTCATGTTGGAACGAGGATGAATGATATAATTGTATATGTATTTGAATAATATTTATATTGTAATGAATAATATTTATTATTTATTGCATGTTTATAAATTATTGAATACTTTTGTTGTAAAGTAATCTTTTAGTCAAGTATAAACAAGAATAAGAAATAAATCTATGAATAACGAGATCAAAAGAAGACTCCCCTTGCAGTGCCCGGCTTGTGACGCGCCTTTGAAAGTGGGTCGGATGTTTTGTGGGCAATGCGATACGGAGGTGTGCGGTACATTTGAACTGCCTGTACTGGCAAAACTGACGGATAAGGAACAGCAGTTTGTAATCGACTTCATCAAATCCAGCGGAAGCCTGAAGGATATGGCGAAGAATATGGGAGTCAGTTACCCTACTGTCCGGAATGTATTAGACGATCTGATTGATAAACTAAATAAAATCGAATAGGTTATGAACAAACAACATCTTTATGGATTGATTAATCCTTTTGAACGGATTGCCGGTCTGGAAGCATTGCTTTGGGGACTGGCTGGAATGGTGGTATCGACAGCTCTTTCTTTTTATTCCGGCTGGCATTATCACGGGTTGCTGCATTTTGGTCCGGCTCCGAATCCGGCGTGGTGGTGTTATGCGGTGGAGCACCTTGCCGTCTGGCTGATTCCGGCTGTTATGTTTTATTTGGGAGGATTGCTGCTTTCCCGTTCACGCATACGGATGGTCGATGTGTTGGGAACGGTCGTTTTCGCACAATTGCCGTTGATCGTCATGAACCTTTTCAACTTCTTGCCGCCTATGCAGAAACTCGCACAGATAGATGTGAACATGCCTCCGGCAGAGATCATGCAACAGCCCGGATTCCTTGTCGGGATCTGGTTGTCGCTTGTCTCTTTTGTCTTTTTGATCTGGGCACTGGTCTGGATGTTCCAGGCATTGAAAGTGTCCTGTAACCTGAAAGGCTACAGGTTGGGAATCCTCTACTGCGTGGGGATCTTCGGCGGAGATGTGCTTTGCCGCTATCTGATAAAATGGGCGTGCTATTGATGGAACAGCAGATTGCGCAGTCCGGCGATATCCTCTACGATATAGTCCGCCCCGGCTTGCGATAACTCTTCCCGGTCACCGTAACCGTAAAGCACACCGATCGAATCGAGCCTGTTCTCTTTGGCCCCGATGATGTCATGTTTGCGGTCGCCGATCATGACGACTGATGGATGATCCGTCAGGTTATTGCTTTCCAATACATGACGGATCACATCTCCTTTTGTATAGAAGGAACCGTCCAGGCCGCTGCCCGCGACGAAAGTGAAGTAACGGGCGATATCGAAATAGTCCAGGATGCGTTTGGCGAAGACTGTCGGTTTGGATGTCGCCAGCATCAGGATGCGCCCTTGCCGGGTTGCCTCTTCAAGAAAGTCTTTCATGCCGTCATACAGTTTGTTTTCATAAATGCCGGTGTCGGCAAAACGTTCCCGGTATTTTTCTGTAGCCTCTTTGGCCTGTTCGTCTGTGAAATGATAGAAATCCCGGAACGAGTCCAGAAGAGGAGGACCGATAAAAGGACATAACTCGCGAAGGTCATTCACTTGTATGCCGAAATGATTCAATGCGTATTCGACGCATCGGGTGATGCCGATCATCGGATCTGTAATCGTCCCGTCCAGGTCCAGCAGGATGTATTTGTACTCTTTCATTTGCAATTGTATTGTTTATCCTGTCCCGTGATAGCGGGTCAGTGCTCTTCTTTATACCAGGATGAGTACATGTGATAGTTCTTGGCTATCTTCTGGTTGATCTCTTTTGCCTGTTCCGGGTCCACCTTCTTTACGAACTTGGCCGGTACACCGGCGTAGATGCTTCCCGGCTCGACGATGGTCTTGCTCAGTACGACCGAACCGGCAGCGACGATCGCTCCTTCACCGATTACGGCATGGTCCAGTACGACCGAGCCCATCCCGATCAGGGCGCCGTTGCATATCTTTGCCCCGTGGATCGTGACGTTATGGCCGACCGACACATCGTCGCCGATCTCAATCGTCGATTTTTCGTATAAGGTGTGCAGGACGGAGCCATCCTGTATATTCACCCCGTTGCCGATCCGGATGGAGTTTACATCGCCTCGCAACACAGTCCCGAACCAGATACTGCAACCTTCGCCTATCTCTACATCGCCGATAATAGTGGCGTTGTCTGCTAAAAACGTGTCTTTACCTATTTGGGGAGTAAAGCCTCTTACTGATTTTATTAAAGCCATAACTTTTTAATTGACAATTAATAATTGACAATTGACAATTTAAGGAGGACAACGGCAAACCAATTGTCCATTGTCAATTGTCCGTTGATTAAATTTCTGCCGTTTTCTCTTTTAACCAAGCCTTCTCTTCCTCGTTCAGATGCGGGCTTACCAAGTCGTACACCATCTGGTGGTATTTGTTCAGCCAGGCATGTTCGCGTACGGAGAGCATGGATGGGATAACCAGCTTCGTATCGATGTAACATAACGTCAAAGTTTCGAAACCGAGGAACTTTCCGAATTCCGTTTCACTGTCTTCACGGATCAGGATCATATTCTCGGTACGGATGCCATATTCGCCGGGGCGGTACATGGCCGGTTCGTCACTCATCACCATGCCCGGTTCCAGGATTACCGGGTTTTCTTCCATGCGGATGCTTTGCGGCCCTTCATGTACGTTTAAGCAATGGCCGATGCCGTGGCAGGTTCCGTGCAGATAGTTGATGCCGGCATCCCACAAAGCTTTACGGGCGAAGGCGTCGATCAAGCAGCCCCGTATGCCTGCGGGGAATTTGCATTTGGCAATTCCGATAGTGCCTTTCAGGGCGCGGGTAAAGTCCTTCTTCATTTGCTCGCTCGGCTCGTCGCAAAGGGCGATCGTACGGGTGATGTCGGTCGTTCCGTCCAAATACTGGGCTCCGGAGTCGAGCAGGTACAAACTGTCCGTTTTCAACTCCGTGTCCGTTTCGGGTGTGGGAGAATAGTGTACGACCGCTCCGTGAGGACCGTAGCTAGATATGCTGGCAAAGCTGTCCATGACATATTGGGGCTGTTCGGAGCGCAGAGCCGTCAACTTGGCAGCGGCACTCAGCTCCGTCACCTTTTCTCCGGCTTTAAGCATCTTTTCCAGCCAGAAGTAGAATTTGGTCATGGCGATGCCGTCTTTCAGGACAGCGTTGCGGAATCCTTTTATCTCTGTCTCGTTCTTGATGCTTTTCAGGTGATTGGCGGGCGAGGTTCCTTCTATCAGGATACTGCTTTTGGGCAGTGCATTGTAGATGGCTACGTTGGTTCGTTTGCTGTCGATGAACACCCGTGTCCGTTCCGGCAGCCGTGACAGGAAGGTTGCCAACATGCCGTAGTCGGCTAGTGTCACTCCTTCTTTCTTTAGATGTTCTGCTATTTCAGCGGGTATCTTCTTCGGATTCACGAACAGTACGCTTTCCTTCTCGGAAACGAATGCATAACTGATGACGACCGGATTATAGGCAACGTCCGTACCCCTGATATTGAAGGTCCAGGCCACTTCGTCCAATGCGGAGAGAATGGTGCAGTCGGCTCCTGCCTTGTGTAGCATCTTGTTGATATCTATCAGTTTGTCTTCTGTTGATTTTCCGCTGAGTTCGATCGGCATTTCAAACATCGGAGCTTCAGGGATGGCGGGACGTTCTTTCCAGATCGGATCGATCAGCGAAGCGTTTGTATTCAGTTTGATCTCTTTTTCCGCTAATGCCTTTTCCAGTGAGCGGGCATCTGCCAGGCTGTATATCTCGCCGTTCAGTCCGACTGTCTGTCCCTCTTTTAGTTCGTGTGTCAGGAACTCCGGGATTGTCGGGGTTTCGGGCAACATCATTTTGAAAAGTTCGATACCTGTCCCTTCCAGTTGGGTAGAGGCTTGCAGGAAATATCGGGAGTCGGTCCAAAGCCCGGCTTTATCGGCTGTGATTATAACTGTTCCGGCCGAACCTGTGAATCCGGAAATCCATTCACGGTATTTCCAGCAGTCGGCAGGATATTCACTCATGTGAGGGTCGGAAGTCGGAATAATATAAGCATCGATTTTATGCTGTTTCATTGCTTCCCTTAGGGCGGCAATACGTTCAGGAATGTTTGTTTTCATCGCATTTTGTTTTATGTCAACATTACTATTGGCAAAGTTATTAAATTTCTTCTCTTTCTATGTCCTTGGAATAAAAAAATCAAATCTACTCATATTTCTGCTTTATAAGTTATCTGTATTCAGATTGCAATAAAGGAAGATGACTAATAATTTCTGAAATATCTGTACCTTTGCGAGAAAACCTTTTTAATAATAATATTAGGAAAAGCTAAAAGTTAGTATATGAAAAATATAATGTTATCGCTTATGACTGCAATGGTTATGACTGCCTGTACGGGGCAGAAGGCTGAGAAGGTGGAAGCTACTCAGGATAATTTCAATTATGTCGTGGATCAGTTTGCTGATCTTCAGATATTGCGTTATCAGGTTCCGGGATTTGAATCCCTTTCTTTGAAGCAGAAACAATTATTATATCATTTGTCGGAAGCTGCCCTGATGGGCCGGGATATTTTGTTCGACCAGAACTGTCGTTATAATCTGCCGATCCGCCGTGCGCTGGAGGCTGTTTATACCGGCTATAAAGGAGATCGTACGGATCCGCAGTTTGTTGCTTTGGAAACTTATTTGAAACGGGTTTGGTTTGCCAACGGCATCCATCACTATTATGCGGAAGACAAATTTGTTCCCGGCTTTACGCCTGAGTTCCTCCGGACTTGTATCTCGCAGATCGGTGCTTCCGCACTTCCGCTACGTGAAGGGCAGACGGTGGAACAGTTTGTCGCCGAGATCAGTCCCGTGATCTTTGATCCGGCTGTGATGGCGAAGCGTACGGTGCAGAGTGGCGATGTCGACCTGATTCGGGCTTCGGCCAACAATTATTATGGCGAAGGAGTTACCCAGGTAGAAGTTGAGGATTTCTATGCCCGGATGAAAGCTGGGAAAGACACGATTTCTCCGATCTCTTACGGCTTGAACAGCCGTTTGGTAAAAGAGAACGGCAAGTTGGTCGAAAAAGTGTGGAAGGTAGGCGGTCTCTATTCGCCGGCACTCGAAAAGATCGTGTCGGAATTGCAGAAAGCCGTGGCTTTTGCCGAGAACGATGCGCAAAAGTCAATCATCGGGAAACTGATCGAATATTATCAGACCGGCGACTTGAAAATCTTCGATGCCTATTCGATCCTATGGGTGGAAGATACGGCATCGGATGTCGACTTTGTGAACGGCTTTATCGAAACATACGGAGATCCGTTAGGAATGAAAGCCAGCTGGGAGTCGACCGTGAACTTTATCAATAAGGAGGCAACGAAGCGAACAAAAGTGATCAGCGATAATGCGCAGTGGTTCGAAGATCATTCTCCTGTAGATAAACGGTTTAAGAAAGAAAAAGTAAAAGGAGTCAGTGCCAAAGTAATTACGGTTTCCATGTTGGGAGGTGATTGCTATCCGGCAACTCCGATTGGCATCAACTTGCCGAATGCCGACTGGATTCGCCGCGATCATGGTTCGAAATCCGTTACGATCGAGAATATCACCGAGGCATACGACAAAGCTTCTCAGGGAAATGGTTTCAATGAGGAATTTGTCTGGAGTGAGAAGGAGCGAGAAGGATTGAAGAAATACGGATTCATCACCGACAATCTGCATACCGATTTGCATGAATGCTTGGGACATGGTTCCGGTAAATTGCTTCCCGATACCGATCCGGATGCTTTGAAGGCCTACAGTTCGACTTTGGAAGAGGCGCGTGCCGATCTTTTCGGTTTGTACTATCTTGGAGATGCCAAGCTGGTGGAACTCGGACTTGTGCCGGATGCAGAGGCTTATAAGGCTGAATACTATAAATATATAATGAATGGCCTGATGACACAGCTGGTCCGGATCGAGCAAGGTAAGAATGTTGAAGAAGCCCATATGCGCAACCGTCAGCTGATTGCCAAATGGGTATATGAAAAAGGAAAGGCTGATAACGTGATTGAACTGAAACAGCGGGATGGCAAGACATACGTGGTGGTCAATGACTATGCCAAGCTGCGTGAACTGTTCGGAACTTTGTTGGCGGAAGTGCAGCGTATCAAGAGTGAAGGTGATTTTTCCGCCGGAAAGAAACTGGTGGAGGAGTATGCCGTAAAGGTCGATCCGGCTCTTCATGCCGAAGTGCTCGAACGCTATGCCAAATTGAACCTGGCTCCGTATAAGGGATTCGTGAACCCGGTGATGAAGGAAGTCAAGAACGATAAGGGAGATGTAACGGATATTGTGCTGGATTATACCGAAGGGTATACCGATCAGATGCTTCGCTACAGCAAGGAGTATTCGTTTTTACCTTCCTATAATGAATAATAAAGCGTATGTTACAGAATGAATTAAAAGAAATACGGACCCAGCTTCGCCAGGCGATGAATGGGGTGATCTCTACCAGCATGCGCGAGAAGGGTATTGTCTATAAGCTGAATTTCGGTGTTCCTTTGCCTGAAATCAAGCAGATTGCCACTACACATAAACCGGACTCTGAGCTGGCCGCTGCTTTGTGGAAAGAAGACATCCGTGAATTCAAGATATTGGCTTCTTTCTTGCAGCCGGTAGACGAGTTCTCGTCCCAAGAGGCGAAGCAATGGGTGAAAGAAATCCCTTATTTGGAAATTGCAGAGCAGTGCAGCCACAATTTGTTTTATAAGTTGCCGGATGTGGAGGATTTGCTGCTCGGGTTGATTTTTAATGTGGAAGACGAATATGCACGTACGGTGGCTTATCTAGTCTGGGCCGAACTGTTTAAGGAAGGAAAGGATTTGATAGCACCGGTGAGGACCGCATTTGTCGCGGAATGTATGCGGACGCTTGCCCAGACTGATTTCGAGGCGTCCTTCAAAGAAAAGCAGGCTGCGGTGAAAGCCATGAAATTTTATGGAAGACAGTCGGCTGAACGGGCGCAGCAAATGTTGGGCGGGTTCGATGATTTTCCTGAATTCATGCAGACGCCCGAAGGGCAGGAAATATATAATGATTTAAAATTTGAATTTGAATATTGCCGTTAAGGCTTTGCGTTTAAAATAAATGCGCTAACTTTGTCGGTCGCGTGGAGTCGCAACTTGAAGATGGATGCAAAAAAAGTACACAGAGATGCAAGACCTGTTCACCAGATATCTTGCCGAGAAAAAACTACGAAAGACGGAGGAACGCTATGCCATATTGGAGTGTATATGCAGTTTCCCCGGTCATTTTGATATGTGTTTGCTTCATCAGAAACTGGAGGAAATGAATTTTCATGTCAGTCGGGCTACTGTTTATAACACGGTCGATGTTTTGGTAGACAGCGGCTTGATTGTGCGCCATCAGCTGACGGCCCAGGCTGTACAGTATGAATTACGGATGCTGGCGGAGACACACTTGCATCTGATCTGTATGAAATGCGGGGCAATCAGAGAGCTGAAGGATGCAACACTGAAGAAAGATGTCGGAGCGTTGAAGATATCGCGTTTCACTCCGGAATATCATGCGCTTTACATTTATGGCTTATGTAGCAAATGTAAGTACCGGCTTCAGCGGAAGAAGTAAGAATATTAACATCTATATAATATATAAACGATGAAAGTTGACGTTCTATTAGGATTGCAGTGGGGTGACGAAGGCAAAGGAAAAGTTGTCGACGTTTTGACTCCGAATTACGATGTGATAACTCGTTTTCAGGGAGGTCCCAATGCTGGACATACTTTGGAATTTAACGGTGAAAAGTATGTATTACGTTCCATCCCTTCTGGTATTTTCCAAGGGGGTAAGGTAAACGTTATCGGTAACGGTGTCGTACTGGATCCGTTGTTGTTCCAACAGGAAGCGGAAGCGCTTGCTGCCAGCGGGCACGACCTGACCAAACAACTGTGTATCTCTAAGAAAGCTCATTTGATCTTGCCTACTCACCGTATATTGGATGCTGCTTACGAAGCTGCGAAAGGGTCAGGCAAAATCGGTACGACCGGTAAAGGTATCGGTCCGACTTATACGGATAAGATCAGCCGTAACGGTCTGCGCGTAGGCGACCTGTTGCATAATTTCGATGAAAAGTATGCAGCTGCAAAAGCAAGACATGAAGCGATTCTGCGTTCTCTGAATTATGAATATGATATTACTGAATTGGAGGCACAGTGGTTCAAGGCTTTGGATTATTTGAAACAGTTTCGTTTGATCGACAGCGAACATGTGATTAATAACTATTTGAAAGAAGGTAAGTCTGTTTTGGCCGAAGGTGCACAGGGCACTATGCTGGATATTGACTTTGGTTCGTATCCGTTCGTGACTTCTTCCAATACGATTTGTGCAGGTTGCTGTACAGGTTTGGGGGTTTCCCCGCGTAACATCGGTGAAGTGTATGGAATCTTCAAAGCTTATTGTACACGTGTCGGTAGCGGTCCGTTTCCGACAGAACTGTTTGATGAAACAGGTAGCAAGATTCGTCAGATCGGACATGAATATGGTGCTGTAACTGGGCGCGAACGCCGTTGTGGCTGGATTGACTTGGTTGCGCTGAAATATGCGATCATGATCAACGGTGTGACGAAACTGATCATGATGAAGAGCGATGTGCTGGATGGCTTCGAAACAGTAAAGGCTTGCATTGCTTATAAAGTCAATGGCGAAGAAACAACAGAGTTTCCGTTTGAAATCAATGAAGGCATCGAACCCGTATATGTGGAAATGCCGGGTTGGAATGTCGATATGACGAAAATGCAAAGTGAAGACGAATTTCCCGAAGAGTTCAATGCTTACATCTCTTTCTTGGAAGAAGAGCTGGAAGTTCCGATCAAGATTGTATCTGTCGGTCCTGACCGTGAGCAAACAATTGTCAGATATACCGAAGAATAAAACCTGAAAATAATACAAAATGGCAGAAGACCACATCCCGGAAGGATGATCTCCTGCCATTTTTATTTTTGGCAGACTTTTTGTCGTTTATGATTTAGTATAACTATTATAAATTAGAAAAATATGAGCATGTATTGGATTATATTTATCGGTTTTGCCCTTCTTAGCTGGTTGGTTTCTTCCAGACTCCAGAACAAGTTTGAAAAATATTCCAAGATTCCTATGCCGAATGGTATGACAGGAAAGGATGTGGCTGAAAAGATGTTGCATGATAACGGGATTTATGACGTAAAGGTGATTTCCACTCCCGGACATTTGACGGATCATTATAATCCGGCAAACCAGACCGTCAATCTGAGTGAATCGGTTTATTACAGTAACAGTATTGCTGCCGCAGCCGTTGCAGCTCATGAATGCGGACACGCTGTCCAGCATGCTACGGCTTATGCGCCTCTTCGGATGCGTTCGGCTTTGGTTCCGGTCGTCAGCTTTGCTTCCAACATTATGACATGGGTGCTGTTGGGTGGTATGCTGTTGATTAATACGTTTCCCCAGTTGATGCTGTTTGGTATTATTCTTTTTGCATCGACGACTTTATTCAGTTTCATTACACTACCGGTCGAGATCAATGCCAGCCAGCGGGCTTTGGTCTGGTTGAGCAATGCCGGCATCACAAATGTCTATACGCATGACAAGGCTGAAGATGCTTTGCGTTCTGCTGCTTACACGTATGTAGTGGCTGCCTTGGGTTCGCTTGCTACATTATTATATTATATCATGATTTTCCTGGGGGGAAGAAGCCGGGATTAAACAGGAAGCATTACCTTTGCAGCCTAAATAAATATAAATTAGTGAATCATGCAAAAGCCGTCTATCCCTAAAGGAACAAGAGATTTTTCGCCAGAAGAAATGGCGAAGCGTAATTATATATTCAATACTATCCGCGAAGTATATCATCTGTACGGATTTCAGCAGATCGAAACGCCGGCTATGGAAAACCTGTCTACGCTGATGGGCAAGTATGGAGAAGAAGGCGATAAGTTGCTTTTCAAAATATTAAATTCCGGCGATTGCTTTTCCGGAATAACGGATGAAGAACTGTCGGAGCGCAATGCCGTAAGATTCGGAATGAAAGCTTGCGAGAAGGGTTTGCGTTATGATCTGACGGTTCCTTTTGCCCGTTATGTGGTACAGCACCGTAATGATATCGCTTTCCCATTCAAGCGTTACCAGATACAGCCGGTATGGCGTGCCGATCGTCCGCAGAAAGGTCGTTACCGTGAGTTTTACCAATGTGATGGAGATGTGGTAGGTTCCGATTCGTTGGTAAATGAAGTCGAGCTGATCCAGATTATGGATGAGGTATTCCGCCGTTTCGGAATCCGTGTCTGTATCAAGATGAACAACCGTAAGATTCTTTCCGGCATTGCCGAGATAATCGGTGAAGCCGATAAGATTGTCGATATTACGGTTGCTATAGATAAACTGGATAAGATCGGTCTGGATAATGTAAATGATGAATTGCGTTCTAAAGAATTGTCTGAAGGTGCGATAGCCCGTTTGCAGCCGATCATTATGCTGAAAGGTACGAATCGTGAAAAGCTGGCTGTTTTGAAAAAGGAACTGGCAGCATCGGAAATAGCGATGAAAGGTGTTGCCGAGATGGAATTTATCCTGGACCGCATCGAGAAGTTAGAGCTGACAGCTGATTTGGAACTGGATCTGACGTTGGCACGCGGTCTGAACTACTATACGGGTGCTATCTTCGAAGTGAAAGCGTTGGATGTCCAGATCGGAAGTATCACGGGGGGCGGACGCTATGACAATTTGACCGGTGTGTTTGGTATGGACGGTATGTCAGGTGTCGGAATTTCCTTCGGTGCCGATCGTATTTTCGATGTTCTAAACCAGTTGGAACTTTATCCGGTTGATTCTTTGAAGACCACGCAACTGTTGTTCGTGAATTTCGGCGAGAAGGAAGAAAACTATTTGTTGCCTCTGATCTCGAAAGTGCGTGCTGCCGGTATCCGTACGGAGTTGTATCCTGAATCAGCCAAAATGAAGAAGCAGATGGGATATGCCGATACGAAAAAGATCCCGTTTGTGGCGATTGTCGGTGAAAACGAAATAAATGAAGGCAAGATCAATCTGAAAAACATGTTGACAGGCGAACAGTCTCTTGTCACATTAGAAGAACTGATCGAAAGATTCTAGCTGCAATTTCAATTTTGTGCCTTTAGGTACACCCGTTTCTACTATAAATAGACTGATAATTGAACTTCCCCATTCATTTTCTTGTTGTAATGGGGAAGTTTTTTTGTAACAGGATGGTCATCCTGTCAGATATATTTGCATTGTCTGTCTTTCTAAAATGCAAAATTGTCAGTCTTTTTCCTGACAACAGTTTTGGCACAGTATTCGCATAGACGTTTATGTGCGATAAGAAAGCACAAGATTAACGTAATATTATTAACAACTAAAAAATATACAACGATGAACATTAGACCATTAGCAGACAGAGTGCTGATTAAGCCTGCTGCAGCAGAAGAAAAGACACTTGGCGGAATCATTATTCCCGATTCAGCAAAAGAAAAACCTTTAAAAGGTGAAGTTGTCGCCGTAGGTAACGGAACAAAGGATGAAGAAATGGTTGTAAAGAACGGAGATACTGTACTGTACGGCAAGTATGCAGGTACGGAAATCGAACTGGACGGTGAAAAATATCTTATCATGCGTCAGTCTGATATTTTGGCTATTATCTAAACAATTGACAATTGATAGTGGATAATTGACAATTAAGAAATATTTATACATTTATATAAAACGATAGAAATCATGGCAAAAGAAATTAAATACGATATGGATGCCCGCGACCTTCTGAAGAAAGGTGTGGATGAATTGGCTAACGCAGTAAAAGTAACACTGGGTCCGAAGGGACGTAATGTGATCATCGAAAAGAAATTCGGTGCTCCGCACATTACAAAAGACGGTGTAACGGTAGCTAAAGAAGTTGAAGTTGCTTGCCCGTTTGAAAACATGGGTGCTCAGTTGGTTAAGGAAGTTGCTTCCAAGACTAACGACAATGCCGGTGACGGTACGACAACTGCAACAGTTCTGGCACAGTCTATTATCGGTGTCGGTCTGAAGAATGTAACGGCGGGTGCCAACCCTATGGACTTGAAACGTGGTATCGACAAAGCGGTGGCTAAAGTCGTAGAAAGCATCGCTGCCCAGTCTGAAGCTGTTGGTGACCAGTTCGAAAAGATCGAGCATGTTGCCAAGATTTCTGCTAACGGTGACGAAGCTATCGGTAAACTGATCGCTGAAGCTATGCAGAGAGTAAAAACTGAAGGTGTTATCACTGTAGAAGAAGCTAAAGGCACGGAAACAACAGTAGACGTGGTAGAAGGTATGCAGTTCGACCGTGGTTATATCTCTCCGTATTTCGTAACCAACACGGAAAAGATGGAATGCGAGATGGAAAATCCGTATATCCTGATCTACGACAAGAAGATCTCTGTATTGAAAGACTTGCTGCCTATTCTTGAACCGGCAGTTCAGAGCGGTCGTCCTTTGTTGATCATCGCTGAAGATATCGATAGCGAAGCATTGGCAACTTTGGTTGTAAACCGTCTGCGTGGTTCTTTGAAGATCTGTGCTGTCAAGGCTCCGGGCTTCGGCGATCGTCGTAAAGCTATGCTGGAAGATATCGCTGTCCTGACAGGTGGCGTTGTGATCTCCGAAGAAAAAGGCTTAAAGCTGGAAGGTGCTACTATGGATATGCTGGGTACGGCTGAAAAGGTTACGGTAGACAAAGACACGACTACTATCGTAAACGGAGCAGGCGATAAGGATGCTATCCAGGCTCGTATCGGCCAGATCAAGACTCAGATCGAAAATACGACTTCCGACTACGATAAAGAAAAACTGCAGGAACGTCTGGCTAAGATGGCCGGTGGTGTTGCCGTATTGTATGTAGGTGCTCCTTCTGAAGTTGAAATGAAAGAAAAGAAAGACCGTGTTGACGATGCTCTGCATGCAACTCGCGCCGCTATCGAAGAAGGTACGGTTCCTGGTGGTGGTGTTGCTTATATCCGTGCTATCGAAGCACTGGAAGGTCTGAAGGGTGAAAACGAAGACGAAACAACCGGTATCGAAATCGTTAAACGTGCTATTGAAGAACCGTTGCGCCAGATCGTTGCCAACGCAGGTAAAGAAGGTGCGGTAGTTGTTCAGAAAGTAAAAGAAGGTAAGGGTGACTTTGGTTACAATGCCCGTACAGACAAGTATGAAAACTTGTGTGCAGCCGGTGTAATCGACCCTGCTAAGGTAACACGTGTAGCTTTGGAAAATGCCGCTTCTATTGCTGGTATGTTCCTGACTACGGAATGTGTGATCGCTGAAAAGAAAGAAGAAGCTCCGGCAGCTCCTGCCATGAACCCGGGTATGGGTGGCATGGGCGGTATGATGTAATTCTTCCCATAAGCATAAAATCTGAAACGGCTGCTTCCCGAAAGGGAGGTGGCCGTTTTTTTATTTAAAAAGTATGGTTACAGTTTGGCAGTTTCAAAAAAGTTGCTACCTTTGCAACCGCAATCAAGAGAGATTGATTCACTGAAAAGTGCTGAATTGCCCAGGTGGCGGAATTGGTAGACGCGCACGTTTCAGGTGCGTGTGTCGAGAGGCATGCAGGTTCGAGTCCTGTTCTGGGCACTTCAAAGCGGATGACTTATATGGTTGTCCGCTTTTTTTATATTCCCTTATGAGGTTCGATTAAACTTTGACCCATTATTTTCGTCTCTTATAGAAGGGGAACGGAAGGAGATAATGATTATTTTCTTATATTTACCCCAAATTAGTGAGTAGGAATGCAACAATATATAGAGGAAGAGATAATAAAACAATTACGTGATCCGGCGCATCAACGTGATGCCTTCGCGCAGGTTGTCAATTTCTACGGGGAGAAGTTGTATTGGCAGATACGAAAGATGGTGTTGGACCATGACGATGCCAACGACTTATTGCAGAATACATTCCTGAAAGCCTGGATGAATATCGACTATTTTCGGGGAGAGGCGAAGTTGTCGACTTGGTTGTATAAGATTGCGATAAACGAATGTATAACCTTTCTGAACCGCCAGCGTGTGCAGAACAATGTCTCGATTGACGATACGGACGTGTTTTTGCTGGAGCGCCTGAAAGGAGACGAATATTTCGACGGGGATGCCGCACAGATGAAACTGCAGAAAGCCATCCTGACATTGCCGGAGAAACAGCGTGCCGTTTTTAATATGAAATATTTTGACGATATGAAATATGAAGATATGTCTGAGATTTTCGGAACTTCCGTAGGCGCTTTAAAAGCTTCCTATCATCATGCGGTGAAGAAAGTAGAGGAGTTTTTAACAAAAGACATTTAAACCTTTCGTGTTACCATTTGTCAAAAGAACATAAAAGAGAGATGATATGAAAACAGAACAAAACAATCTGGACCGTCTTAAAGGGAAAAATCCTTTTACTGTACCTGAGGGGTATATGGAGGGATTGACGGCAAACATTATGAGTCAGCTTCCCGAAAGAGAGCCTGAAGAGGAGGTGAAAAAGGTTTCCTTGATGGATCGTGTTCGTCCCTGGTTATATATGGCAGCCGTTTTTGCCGGATTGGGGTTGTTTTTTAAAGTTTTGGTCGGATCCGAAGATAAAGCGGCGAAAACCGACTCGCTACTCGTAAAAACAGAAGTGTCTCCAGCCTCAGTTTCTGCTTTGCAAGCGGCCGAGGATGAAGAATACTTGGAGTACCTGGAAGAGCAATATGCCGGTTATATATTGGCAGAAGAAATAGGGGAAACCGAATAAATTGAAAAAAAATAAAGTTTGACAAAATATTTTTGAAAGAATGCTTGTATGAATAAAATATTTTTTATTACATTTGTGGCGTGTTCAGTTGTGTTCTCATTCAGTGCTCACGCTCAAAGTGGGAAACAGCATCGCAATTTTGATAGAGAAGCGTTCTTTGCTAAGAAGAATGCTTTTATTACGGCAGAGATGGGGTTAACCCCGGAAGAGGCAGCATCATTTATACCTCTTTGTAACGAACTGCAAGAAAAGATGTTTGAGGCCGGTCGTGAATGTCGTAAACTATCCAAAGATTTAAAGCATAATGAAAATGCAACCGATGCTGATTACCTGAAGGTGATTGATGAGTGTGTGAGCGTGAACATGAGGCAGGCACAGTTGGAAAAGGAGTATTATGAAAAGTTTAAAAAGATATTGTCTCCAAAGAAACTTTATAGATATAAACGTGCGGAAGGAAAGTTTGCGCGGGAATTTATGAGAGGAGGAGACGATAGAAAAGAAGAGAATAGAAAGAAATAAAATATTATCATTATTTGTGTTTTTTGTTTAGATTTAGTTTTGGCGTTTAAGTTAAGGGAGGGGTGGCGACGTGATGTCGGTTCCCCTTTTGTTTTTATAGCCCTTTCGCTTTTGCTTCGTTCCAGATCCGGTCCATTTCTTCCAAAGACATATCCTTTAATGACTTGCCTTCTTTGATAGTATGCTCTTCCAAATAGTTGAAACGGCGGGTGAATTTCTGGTTTGTGCGTTCCAAGGCATTGTCCGGATTGATCTTATAAAGGCGGGCTGCGTTGATCAGACTGAAGAACAGGTCTCCGAACTCTGCTTCCATCTTATCTGCATCCATCTTGTCGATTTCAGTCTTCAGTTCGGTAAACTCTTCGTGCACCTTATCCCAGACCTGGTCGCGTTGTTCCCAGTCGAAACCCACGTTGCGGGCTTTGTCCTGGATGCGGTGAGCTTTGACTACGGAAGGAAGTGAAGTGGGGACACCTTCGAGAACTGTCTTGTTGCCGCCTTTTTCCTTTAGTTTGAGTTGTTCCCAGCTCTGTTCAACCTTGCCGGCTGTTTCGGCCTGAGCGTTTCCGAAGACATGCGGATGGCGGTAGATCAGTTTCTGGCAAAGGCTGTCGCACACGTCTTTGATGTCGAACACCGCTTTTTCTTCACCGATCTTGGCATAGAAGACAATGTGCAGGAGCAGGTCGCCCAATTCTTTTTTGATGTTATTGTTGTCATCTTTCATGATGGCATCGCATAATTCGTAAGTCTCTTCGATCGTATTCGTGCGAAGACTTTCGTTCGTTTGCTTACGGTCCCACGGACATTTCACACGAAGCTCGTCCAGAATGTCGAGCAGCTGTCCGAAGGCTTCCATCTTTTCTTGTTTTGTTGCCATTTTTAGTTGTTTGGTTGGAGAGGAAGGAGGTGTGTCAAATTTCATCTTTCTCTTGCCGGGAGATGAATTCCCCGGCAAGAGATTGAATTCTCTATCTTTTTAACACACAGCCTATAAGATGTTATTTATTCTTTTCTTGTTCTTTAAATACCTTCAGCCCGTTTTCCAGGAATTTGATATAGTCGGGGACACTTTCGTTAAATGCATACGACGGGCCGAGCGGTTTGCCTTCGGCATTCAGCAGAATGTAAAACGGTTGGGCGTTTGCACCGAACTTACTACGCTGCAAGTAACTCCATTTGTCGCCGATTGTTTTCAATTTGCGAGTCTTGCCATGCTCTTCGATTGTGATCGGCTGCGGCAGCTTCGTCTTATCATCGACCATCAAGGTGATCAAGACATAATCATTTTCCAATATCTGTTTCACTTTCGGGTCGGTCCAAACGGATGCTTCCATCTTGCGGCAGTTCACGCAACCGAAACCGGAGAAATCGATCATGACCGGCTTGTTCACCTTCTTGGCATAAGCCATACCGGTTTCGTAATCGTCAAAAGCAGCATGCACTTCACTGTTGTACAGGTTGAAATCCTGAGTGTACAAGGGAGGAGCGAAAGCACTGATCGCTTTTAGAGGAGCCCCCCAAAGGCCCGGAACCATATAAACGGCAAAAGAGAAAGAAATGATCGCCATGAACAGGCGCGGCACGGATACGTACGGAAGGTCGCTGTCGTGGCTGAACTTGATCTTACCCAACAGGTAACAACCCAACAGGATAAAGATCACGATCCAAAGCACGATAAACACTTCGCGGTCCAGCAGGCGCCATCCGTAAGCCAGGTCGGCAACCGAAAGGAACTTCAGCGCCAGTGCCAGTTCAAGGAAGCCTAACACCACCTTGACGGAGTTCAGCCAGCCTCCGGATTTCGGCATGCTTTGCAGCATGTTCGGGAAGATGGCGAAAAGGCTGAACGGAATAGACAATGCCAAAGCGAAACCGAACATGCCGATGGCCGGTCCTACCGCCGTTCCCATCGAAGCAGCCTGTACCAGCAAAGTCCCGATAATCGGACCTGTGCAAGAGAAGGAAACCAACACCAACGTGAACGACATGAAGAAAATACTGATAATGCCCGTCGTCGAATCCGCCTTCGTGTCCAGTTTATTCGTCCAGGAGGAGGGTAATACCATTTCGAATGCCCCGAAGAAAGAGATGGCGAAGACTACTAACAACAAGAAGAATATGATATTGAAGATCGCATTCGTCGACAGGTCGTTCAGCGCACTTGCCCCGAATATACCCGTAATCAGCAATCCCATCACCAGATAAATCACAATGATTGAAAGTCCGTACGTCATCGCATCTCGTATCGCCTTCTTGCGGTCCTTCGTCCGTTTGAGGAAGAAGCTGACCGTCATCGGGATCATCGGCCATACGCAAGGTGTCAGCAAGGCGATCAATCCACCCAGGAAACCGGCGAAGAAGATGAACAACCAAGATGTGTCGGTTGCTGAAACCGTCGTGTCGCCGAATGCCTTCAACTGGTCGATGACAGGAGTCCAGAGGGCAGCGTCGTCGGTCAGCTCGTTGGAGGCGCGGACTGGCCTGTTCTCTGCTTTGTCCTTGTTGGTAACAGGGGCGGGAGCCTTCAGCTCGGCCACTTCTTCCACCACTTTTTCAGTATCCGGCTGCACGGCTGTCACATCGTCTTGTTCGACTTCCGGTTTTTCGACCACTGTTTCGGCGGCGGCTGTCATCTTTATATTCTTTTTGTCGAACGAAAAACTGACGCGATCGGGGGGCAGACAAGTCTCGTCGTTGCAAGCCATAAATTCCACTTCACCTTCGGCTTTGAACTTGGCCGGGTCAGTCACTTTGAACTTTTGGGTGAACGAAACGGTCCCCGGATACCAACGCAGGTTCATGGCGAACAGTTCGTCGTATACGGTGGTCGGTTTGACAGATGAAGTCGGTTTGCCGATCAGCTCGGCTCCTTTCAGTGTCTCGAATGTGAACGAAGTGGAGACAGGGCCTCCTTCCGGCAAGTCCTGGTCATACAAATGCCAGCCTTTATCGGCAGTAGCGGTAAAAACGATCTCTTTCTCTGCGGAGCCGGAGTCGTTCAGTTGTATCTTCCATTTTACAGGCTGGAGAATCTGTGCCTGTACGGTCAGTGCGACAAGCACCAACATCAAGGTACTAAAGAGCTTCTTCATATTATTTTTACTATTTTTGTTATTTAGCTAAAGAGGTAAATTTATCAGGAATGCGTGTTTCGAAATGCATCTCTTCGCCTGTTACCGGATGAATGAAGTTGAGCCGTCGGGCGTGAAGCATCAGCCGTCCGGTAGGATCTGTCTCCGCACCATACTTGTAATCGCCGGCGATGGAGTGTCCGATTGATTGCATCTGTGCGCGTATCTGGTTCTTGCGTCCTGTCTCCAGGTCGAGTTCCAACAGCGAGTAGGCTCCGTTGCTGTGCAGCAGGCGGTAGCGGGTGATCGCCTCTTTCCCGTCTCCTTCGGCTGTCACATACACCTGCATCTTTGCATTTTCGGTCAGGTTGGAGACGATCAGGTCGGAATCTTTTTCAGGGCGTCCTTCCACTACGGCCACGTATGTGCGTGCCGTGATGGCAGAGTTCCAGTTCGATTGCAATGCCTTTTGCACTTGCAGATTCTTGGCGAACATCATCAGCCCCGAAGTGTCGCGGTCCAGGCGATGGAGCACGAATATCTTGTTACGTGGATCTGTCTTCTTGACATATTCGCTGAGCAGATGAAGAGCTGTCCGTTCCTTCACGCGCGTGCTGGAAACCGAAAGTAAGCCTTCTTTCTTGTTTACGACTATCAGGTCGTCGTCTTCCCAAACAATTGTGAGTAGTGGATTGTTGAACTCGACTTTTCCCCGTTCGTAGCTGATTAACACCTCGTCGCCCGGTGTGAGCGGCGTGTTGAACTGGGAGGTTACCGTGCCATTGACTGAAATCTGTCCGTGGGCGAGTAGTGCCTTGACTGAACTTTTACTTTGTTCGTTTAAAAGACCGAACAGGAAAGGAAGTAACGTATTCTCTTCTTTCACTGTAACTTTACGTCCTCGAGGGGCTCTGGATCTATCTGTGCCTCTGTATTCTGAGCGTCTTGCCATATTCCTAATTATATATAGTTTACAAAGATACAGGCTTTTGGCCAATGCTGCAAGGAGATGCGGACAAATAAAATAAATCGGCTGTTACTGTTTTTCTTTGTATTTATTAGGAATTCCCTCTCTGTTATCAGTAAGTATGCGGCTTTTCTGTCATGCATATTGGTTATGGTGACCAAAGTTTAATTGGGAAGCCCATTTACGATAGTAGTAATAGACCAACTGCCACCTGGAAAAGTCTAGGGGAAGCATCTACCATTGACAACCGGTCTTAACTAAATAAAATATGGCGTTCCAAATCAGTCGCGAATCATATTTCCTCTTTCTTGCAGGTTCAACACTTTTGTTATATATTGCACTCGGTTTCCGTTAAATCAGTTTGATACATTTTTTTTAGTTTGGTCACTTTAAAAAAGAAATAATCCGGCTAATACGGAAACTTCTTTAGAAAAAGATTTCAATCATTTTTAAACAGGCTCTAAATTTAAGCCATGAAATAGAGATACCATGAATTGGAGTAGAAAAATGCCGAAGTCCGTTTGTGTTCTTCTTTTAGGAACAGCCCTATTGTCTTGTTCGGATCAGAAAGAAATCCAAATCACCGGAACCGTGCGGAACTTGAACGGTGGAATGATCGTTTACCAGCAATCTATCGCAGGCATGATGAATACGAAAACGATCGATACGTTACAAATCCAAAGCGATAGTACATTTACATTGACGTTACCGGTTGAAGATTATGAACGGGTGAATTTCATTTTGTATGGAAAAGCGGTATTGGGTTCGGTTATATCGAAAGGAGGAAAAATACAATTGGATGTAGATGCAACGGCTCAAGAACCTTTGGCTATCCAGGGAGTGGATGAGAAGGCGGTAGCCGTTTCCCGATTGCTCAATCGACTGAATGCCGCTGTATGGGATTTGCGTGCCCGCCGTGGCGACCGTTGGCAGATTGCTAAAGATACTGTAGCAACATCTGTAGCCCAAAAACTGAAAGATGATGCAGTCTCTCTGGAATCGCAATTGACGGGTTTGGATGAAGACTTACAGGAAAAAGCCCGGCAAGATATACGGATGCAGTTGTTGCTGGCTTTTCAGAACCAGACGATGGGTGCATTTTATCAGGCATCGGAAGCGACAAGGCAGAATTGGTTTGTCGAGTTGGATCAGATGACGGCCTTTTGTATCCCGGATAATCCGAACAGTACTTTCAGTCCGGCCTTTTATGATGTGGTCTCCAATGAAATTGGTATCCGATATTATATGCGTCAGGAATCTATTCCGGAAGGTGTAGAAAAAGGTATCGGTTTGATGTATTACGGTTTTGAACATCGTTTACAGGGCAAGGCACAAGAGGCAGCCATGGCCCAGCTTTTCCTGGAAGATCAGGAAAGGCAGATGAACGATCCGAAGATGCCGGTTTATGCCGAACGTTTCCTGCAATTATATCCGGAAACTTCCTGGCAACCGCTGGTGCAGGAAGCAATGGAAAAGAACCGGGCGTTTAACCACACCCGGATTCCGGAAGATCTTCATTTCCCGGATGTCTCACAAGCGAAAACTTTCCAGGATATTATCGCACCGTATAAAGGGAAAGTTATCTTTATGGACATTTGGGCAACGTGGTGTGGTCCTTGCCGTGATTCCTTTGCTTTTGTAAAGCCGTTGCAGGAATATGCTCAGGAAAAAGATATTGTTTTGCTGTATCTCTCGATTGATAATCCGGAAGCTGAAGAGAAATGGAAGAAGATGGCTGCTCATTATGATCTGAAAGGGGAACATATTCGCATTCAAGAGGCTTTCAAGCAGGAGATTTATGATACGTTTGGTTCGAATGGAGCCTTGTATATTCCACATTGCGTAATCATTGGTAAAGATGGAAAGATACGTCAGAAAGTAGCGGCTTCGCCGGAGAAGATGGAAGAACTGAAGAAACAATTGGAAGAAGCGATTAAATAAACGACGATGTCTTTACGTAAGTTTATAAGACGAGGTATCGGATTGCTGGGCTTTCTCTGGTTTGTTTCGGTTTACGCATATCCGATTCCGGACAGTATCGCTGTCCGCTTACAGGGTTTTGTCTCTACCTTAGAACAGTTTGGAAAGGCTTTGCCTCAGGAAAAGGTATATCTGCATTTTGATAATACCGGCTATTATCAGGGCGATCAGATTTGGTTTCAGTGTTATGTCGTGACTTCCGAATTCAATCGGCCTACAGCGTGGAGCAAGACGTTGTATGTGGAATTACTGAATCCTGGAGGTGAGATTGTCTCCCGGCAGATTTTACCAATCCGCAACGGTCGTTGCCAGGGGAATTTTACGTTGACGCACTTACCTTTCTATTCCGGTTTTTATGAGGTACGTGCTTATACCAAATATATGTTGAACTTTGGAGAGGCAACAGTCTTCTCACGTATTTTCCCGGTGTTCGACAAACCGGATTCAGAAGGCGATTATACCCAAAAAGAAATTTGCCGACATCCGGGAAAGTATCCGCAGAAAAGGGAAAAGACCAGGAAAGAAAAGAAACTGAATCTCCGCTTTTATCCTGAGGGCGGAACGTTGATTCGCGATGTCCCGGTGCGGGTTGCCTTTGAAGCGACCGATGCTTTCGGTAATCCGGTGGATGTCTCCGGTTGTATCCTGAATAAGGAAAAAGAGGTCGTTTCGACATTCCGGACAAGTCACGAAGGAAAAGGTGTTTTTACCTATGTGGCTGATACGGAAGAAGTAAAGGCGGAAGTTGTTTGGCGAGACAAGAAATATCGCTTTTCTTTACCGGAAGCAGAGGAACAGGGATTCGCTTTTTCGGTTGACAATCTAAGTATCCCGGATAGTTTGGCTATTACGGTACAGAAGAATCGTTTTACGGCGGCTCAGGTATTGGGAGTAGCGGTTATGAGCCGAGGTAAATTATATAATTTCTGTATGCTGACGGTCAAGAGGAATCAGCCCTTCTCTTTTCGACTGGATAAGAAGAATTTACCGGTGGGTGTGTCTCAACTGGTCTTGTTTGATAAAGCCGGACAGGTTTTGGCTGACCGGTTGGTTTTTGTTGGAAAGCCGGATACCTTGTCGTTGGCTGTTCGGACGGATAAAGAACAGTATCTTCCGTATGATTCAATAGGTATTTCTTTCGAAGTGAATGATCCGCAAGGACAGCCGGCACAAACGCTCTTGTCGGTGTCGGTCCGGGATGGCCGGGAAGAAGTGGAAAGCAGGCATTCGATGTTGACGGATCTGTTGCTGATGTCGGAAATCAAAGGGTATGTACGCCGTCCTTCCTGGTATTTTGAGTCGGATGATACGTTGCATCGTCGGGCTTTGGATGAATTGTTGATGGTACAAGGCTGGAGGCGTTATGAATGGAAGCATTGGGCCGGTGTGGAACCTTTTGAACTGAAGTATCTGCCGGAGCAGGGAATCGAACTGCACGGCCAGGTAGTTTCAATGGTTCGTAGTAAGCCGCGTCCGGATGTGCAAGTAACTTCTTTTCTGACGAAGCGAGGCGAGGAAGACAATCCGACGGATCAGAATACACCCTGCTTCGATGTTTTTACTACGGATAGTTCAGGACGGTTTTCTTTTATTTCTCAGGTGGAAGGAAAATGGAATCTGATTCTATCTGTTTCCGAAAAGGGGAAGAAGAAAGATCATCGGATTGTTCTGGACCGGGTGTTTCATCCGGAGCCTCGGAGATATCCAATGGCAGAATTGCAGGTGCATATTTCAGGCGATGAAAAGGTCTCTTTGCCCGATACACAGCTGAATGATACGGTATTTATGCAAGAAAACATGGAGCAATTATTCAAGGCGTATGAAGATTCTCTGCGAAAACTGGGAATGGACGAAAAGATTCATCGGATCGATGAAGTGGTGGTTAAGGCCAAGAAACTAGATAAAGCTGCCGAAGTTTATAAAACCCGGACCAAGTCGATCGCTTATTATGATGTCGCTTCCGAAATGGACGATATTCAGGACCGTAATGGTTTTATCGGCGATGATATTCATGAACTGATGATTAATATGAATTCTGAGTTCTATCGGGAGCATAGTCCAGGCGGGCAGGAATATCTTTTTTATAAAGGGCGAATGGTCCTTTTTGCGATCAATTACGAACGTACCTACCACAATGAAATGGATTATAATAAGTACCGCTTACTTCCTTTAGAGGCGATTAAATCCGTTTATATCAGTGAAGACTTTGGAACGATCTGCCGGTATGCCGATCCGCGTTTTACACCGATCAATATCGATAAATTATATCGGTGTGTTGTCTTGATCGAAACTTATCCGGAAGATCAGATCTCTGTGAAAGGTGGAAAAGGCGTACGCAAAACCTGGCTGGAAGGATATAGTGAAGTGAAAGACTTCTATCAGCCCGATTATCGCGTATTGCCGAAAGAAAATGATTATCGTCGTACCCTTTATTGGAATCCGGCATTGTCAACGGATGAACAGGGAAAGGCTTATATTTGTTTTTACAACAACAGTCGTTGTAAATATCCCCGGATTACGGTTGAAACTCTGACGGAAGATGGAAAAATCGGAGTTTTCCGGCAGTGATTATTTGATACACTTCTGAAACATTGTTCCCCATCTCTGCAAGTCACTCGATTATTTTATGCAAAAACGGCTGTAAAATAGGTAAAACCGGGCGGTTTTCATTGTCCGGCACGGTACTTTAGTTGCCGGACATCCCCATGTTGCCCCCTTTTACACCCGGGTGTACTGGCTCTCTACACCCGGATGTAAAGGATGGCAACATGGGGGTGTTTACGGAATGATGTACTTGTCTTTGCTAAAAAAAGAGATAGCTTTTGTGGAATGAAGAACCGTATTCCGCCAATTTAATACCTGTTATATTCGTTTTTACATTTATTTATTCGATTATTTTATATGCTTTTTCAAAAGTAATAGAAGACAATATGTTGGTTCTCAATTGTATGATAAAAACGACATGCCTCAGAAGTGATAGAGGAGTGATAGAAGAAAACGTCCTGTATCACTGCCTCTGACACTTGAATATTAATAGCTGCAACCTTCGTAGTGATAGAGTGATAGAGGATTTGCAGAAAACTTGGTTCTTCGTCACTTTCGGGGCAGGTCATGTGTTAAAGCTAGTTTATGCATAGCAAGGTAATGCTTGCCCTGTTGAACATTTCAGATCTCAAAGGTCAGTTCATCTACATGCTTGAGGATACTTTTTTGCTGTGGTTCCGAATTTTGGTGCAGCTGCCCTGATAAAATTTAGCTCTTATATGCTTATCTATATTATTTTTGTACTTTTGCATCTTAAAATAGCGGACTTCTTTTGTCTGTGCCGAACATAGATATAATTATAACGAAACAATATGGAAATTGCAAGTAAGTACAACCCCGCAGAAGTAGAGGGTAAGTGGTATCAGTATTGGTTGGATAACGGCTTTTTCAAGTCGAAACCCGATGGTCGTGAGCCGTATACGATTGTTATTCCGCCCCCAAACGTCACAGGCGTGCTTCATATGGGACACATGCTTAACAATACCATTCAGGATATTCTGATCCGTCGTGCCCGTATGCAGGGGAAGAACGCTTGTTGGGTGCCGGGAACGGATCATGCTTCCATTGCAACCGAAGCGAAAGTCGTGAATCGCCTTGCACAGCAGGGAATTAAGAAGACTGACCTGACGCGTGAAGATTTCTTGAAACATGCTTGGGAATGGAAGGAAGAACACGGAGGCATCATCCTTAAGCAGTTGCGTAAGCTGGGGGCGTCCTGTGATTGGGACCGTACGGCTTTCACGATGGACGAATTGCGTTCCGAAAGTGTGATCAAGGTTTTTGTCGATCTCTATAATAAAGGACTGATATATCGTGGTGTCCGTATGGTGAACTGGGATCCGAAAGCGCTGACTGCCCTGTCCGACGAAGAGGTTATATATAAGGAAGAGCACAGCAAACTGTATTACCTCCGCTACAAGGTGGAAGGTGATCCGGAAGGCCGTTATGCGATTGTCGCAACAACCCGTCCCGAAACAATCATGGGGGATACGGCCATGTGTATCAATCCGAACGACCCGAAGAACACTTGGTTGAAAGGGAAGAAAGTGATTGTTCCGTTGGTAAACCGTGTGATTCCTGTGATCGAGGACGATTATGTGGATATCGAGTTCGGTACAGGTTGTCTGAAGGTAACTCCGGCACACGATGTGAACGACTATATGTTGGGCGAAAAATATAATTTGCCTTCTATCGATATATTCAATGATAACGGTACGATCAGCGAGGCTGGCGGTTTGTATGTCGGTATGGACCGTTTCGATGTTCGTAAGCAGATCGAAAAAGACCTGGAGGCAGCCGGCTTGATGGAAAAGGTGGAGGCTTATGAAAATAAAGTCGGTTTCTCCGAACGCACCAATGTGCCTATCGAACCGAAGTTGTCTATGCAATGGTTCTTGAAGATGGAACACCTCGCACAGATCGCTTTGGAACCGGTGATGAAGGACGACATCAAGTTCTATCCTCCGAAGTTTAAGAATACCTATCGTCATTGGATGGAAAACATCAAGGACTGGTGTATCAGCCGTCAGTTGTGGTGGGGACACCGTATTCCGGCTTATTTCCTGCCCGAAGGGGGGTATGTTGTAGCCGAAACGGCAGAGAAAGCTTTAGAAATAGCAAAAGAAAAGACAGGTAACGCTTCTTTGACGATGGCTGATCTGCGTCAGGACGAGGATGTGCTGGATACCTGGTTCTCTTCCTGGTTATGGCCGATCTCTCTGTTTAATGGTATCAACGATCCGGACAACCAGGAGATTAACTACTACTATCCGACGAGCGACTTGGTGACAGGACCGGATATTATTTTCTTCTGGGTAGCCCGTATGATTATGGCCGGTTACGAATATCGGGGTAAGATGCCGTTCAAGAATGTTTATTTTACCGGTATCGTACGTGACAAACTGGGTCGTAAGATGTCCAAGTCATTGGGAAATTCTCCCGACCCGCTGCAGCTTATCGAGCAATACGGTGCTGACGGTGTGCGTATGGGATTGATGATGGCGGCGCCTGCCGGAAACGACATTCCTTTTGACGATGCGTTGTGCGAGCAGGGACGTAATTTTAACAATAAGATATGGAATGCTTTCCGTCTGATTAAAGGATGGACGGTTGATTCAACTATCGAACAGCCCGAAGCGGCAGCCACAGCTGTCAAATGGTTTAAGATGCAACTGGACAAGACGATCGCTGAAATGGACGATCTGTTCGGCAAATACCGCTTGAGTGAAGCAATGATGGCTGTTTACAAACTCTTTTGGGATGAGTTCTCTTCTTGGTACTTAGAAATGGTTAAGCCGGGTTATCAACAGCCTGTTGATAAGTCAACTTACTTATCGACACTTGGCTTCTTCGATGCCCTGCTTCGCCTGCTTCATCCGTTTATGCCCTTTATTACAGAGGAGTTGTGGCAAGCGTTGGAGCCGCGTAAGGAAGGCGAGAGCTTGATGGTCGCACTGATACCGGAGGTTGCTCCTGTTGATAACTTATATCTGGAAGATTTCGAAATTGCAAAAGAAATTGTGGGTGGAGTGCGTACGATACGTCTTCAGAAAAATATACCGAATAAGGAAGCATTGGAATTGCAGGTATTGGGTGAACACAACGATCACTTCAACGCCGTAATTGCCAAAATGTGTAATTTGTCGTCTATCATCCGTACGGAAGAAAAAACGGCCGGTTCTGCTTCCTTCCTGGTGCGTACGACGGAATATGCTGTCCCATTGGGTAATATGATCAACGTGGAGGAGGAACTGGCTAAGCTTCAGGATGAACTGAAATACCAGCAAGGCTTCCTGGCTTCTGTCATGAAAAAGTTAAGCAACGAAAGTTTTGTAAGCAAGGCTCCGGCCAAAGTCATTGAAATGGAACGTAAGAAACAGGCCGATGCAGAAAGTAAAATCAAGTCTATCGAAGAAAGCATCGCGGCTTTGAAGAAGTAGGTTTCAGAAATATAACCAGATGAAGTATTTCTTCTGGTTGGCCTTATGTTATTGACGCAAACTACTGTCTTGTTGAATGCAAACAATGAGACAGATAGTTTGCGTTCTGTTTTAATGGCTCTTCCTGCCGGAGAAAAGATGGAGGAAGCGGTTGGGGGAGTTGACTTTGCGACGATATGAATTAATTATTGCAAAGTATTCTATTTTCTTTCCAAATGTTATCGTGCACACTAAAAAAAGATTATATTTGCTGTCATAATATACAAGCACATAATTTTAATTTAATATCATGGAGAAATCAAGAAGATCTTTTTTTAAGAAAGGGCTGGCAGGAGCTATCCTGTTGGGTACGGCAAGCGTAGCAAAGGCCGGATTGCCCGATCCCGTGAAGCCTAAGGCAGCTAAGGCCGTAAATCCTTTTCATTTGGGTATGGCCGGGTATACATTTGTAAACTTTGACTTGGAAACTACGTTAAAAACTTTGCAGCGTCTGGATATTCATTATCTTTGTATCAAGGATTTTCACCTGCCGTTGGATAGCAATGACGATCAAATCAAGGCTTTCCATGACAAATGCGCTTCTTATGGTGTGACTGGATATGCTGTCGGTCCTATCTATATGAAGAGCGAGGCTGAAATAGATCGTGGTTTTGAATATGCGAAACGAGTAGGCGTGAAAACGATTGTCGGCGTACCGAATTACGAACTTTTGCCCTATGTGGACAAGAAAGTGAAAGAGTACGACTTCAATTATGCGATCCATTTGCACGGACCCGATATCAAGACTTATCCGGATGCAACGGACGTTTGGGAACATACGAAAGATTTGGACCCGCGTATCGGTATGTGTCTGGATGTTGGTCACGATCTTCGTAACGGTTGTGATCCTGTTGCCGACTTGAAGAAATATCATACCCGTGTGTTCGATATGCACATTAAGGATGTGACGGATTCTTCAAAGGCTGGACGCGGCATTGAGATCGGGCGCGGAAAGATCGATTTCCCCGCATTGATTCGTATGATGCGCGAGGTGAACTATACAGGAATGTGCAGTCTTGAGTTCGAAAAGGACATGAAAGATCCTTTCCTCGGTATCGCAGAGTCTATCGGCTATTTCAAGGCCGTTAGTGATATGGCATGATAAGAATTATGATTTATGATTTGTGATTTATGATTTATGAAGCACAAGTTGTGAAGCATAATTCATAAATTATAAATCATAAATGTAAAGATGAGAACAACGTTGTATCTATTGATGGCCTGCCTGTTTTCGGCGTGCAACACCATTGAATATATTGGAATAGAAACTTATAATCCGGCCGAGATTACTTTCCCGAAGAATGTCGACAAGGTTTTGATTGTTAATAACGCCGTTCCCCAGCCCGACGATGTCGGCTATACCTATAATTTATATGGAACTGTGCAGGACACGGCCCGTGCCCATGCGGATAGTGCTTTGTATGATGCCTGCCATTCCTTAGGCAAATCGATTGTGGATGTCTCTTTCTTCAATGATGTTCTTCTCTATCATGATGGCACTCGTCAGGATACAAAATATTTGGTGGATGAAAAGTTGACACCCGAAACGGTGAAAGAATTGTGCCGGGAGACAGGGACGGATGCTGTTATTTCGCTCGATCGCCTGTTGTTCCGGATGGAAAAGGATGTTGTCGCTTTTGCCGAAGGCTTTGTCGTGGGAGGAGTCGATATCGAGATTACTGGGGTCGTCCGTGGTTATCTTCCCGGACGGGATAATCCGTTGGCTACTGTTTACGTGCAGGATAGTGTTTTCTGGTCTGAAAGTGCGGACAATATGGAGTTGTTGAAACTTTATTTACCGTCGCCGGATGAAGCTTTACGGGCTGCTGGGCAGTATATTGGTAGGAAGGTTACTCCGAACTTTGTTCCTCATTGGGATAATGAAAGCCGTTGGTTCTATAAAGGTGAAGGGGCGCGTTGGAAAGAAGCGACCGCCTATGCCTTGTCTGACAAATGGGAGGAAGCGGCTTCACGTTGGAAGCATGTGTATGAAAATTCTTCACGTTGGAAAGAGCGGGCAAAGGCTGCATCGAACTTGGCTTTGTTTTATGAAATGAAGACTCAGTTGAAGGATGCCTATGACTGGGCTGCTAAATCTTACGAGATTTTTAATAATAAAAAGGGCGAAGATTATAATTACACGAAAATGCAACGGCTGTATGTAGAGGCTCTTGGCAAGCGTATCCGTTCAGATCAGAAACTAAATAAGCAATTTGGAGAATAATAATCTTATATTCTCTGAATTATTATTACTTTTGGCAGACGTTTCGAATAAAGAATAAATAACTAAGATATGAGTGCAAATAATGCAAAGGTTCAGGCTGTCATAGAAACGACTTTCAATTCGGCCATCAATAAGCTTGCTGCGAATGAAGCTGGCAACTGTTACAGCGATTTATATGTGCAGGTAGATGCTGAAAGTGGTGAATTGCTTATTTATGATGAAGAGGATGTGCTGGTTGAGAAGACAATCATTTTCGATTGGGTGAATACGGCATGTGATGATGATCAATTTACTCAACAGGTTGCTGCAACTTTGAAAGCTGTGCTTGCCGTTCTGGTTACAAAAAAAGTTTTTGATAACCCTTGTTTTCTGAAACCGTTCTCGGTAAGCCTGACTGACGAGGATTTCTCTGTCATTGAGGAACTTCTGTTCTTGGACGATGAAAATCTTCGTTTGGATGATCCTCTTTTAAAAGATTTGGATGCAGATTTGGATGATTTTTTAGCAAAACTTCTTTCAGATGTCAAATAAACATATTATATTTGCGCCCGCATTCAGGAAGTAAATGTTGCCGAAATAGCTCAGCTGGTAGAGCAACGCATTCGTAATGCGTAGGTCGCCGGTTCAAGTCCGGCTTTCGGCTCACAAAATCAAGCAGTTATCTTTTTAGGTAACTGCTTTTTTTATGGTGTTTTCTGTGGTTTTCGTGGTTTGTTTAAACCGATGTTTAAACCAGCGTTTAAACCATGAGTACAACAGTCAATGTCGTATGTTACAAATCTAAAGTGTTGAAAAACAATGAATCACCTTTGATGATTCGTGTTTGTAAGGATCGAAAAATGAAATATCAAAGTCTTGGTATTTCCATATTGCCTAAATATTGGGACTTTAAAGCCAACAAACCAACTTCTAAATGTCCAAATAAGGAGTATATAGAAAGGTTAATAGCGGAGAAAGTAAAAGTCTATACAGATAAGGTTATAGAGTTTAAATCACAGGAAAAAGAATTTACTGCGACTTCTTTAATGGAGAAGGTGAACAAACCAGTAAAGCGTAAAACTGTGCAAGAGGTCTTTAACCAGTATATTCAAGAACTTGAATCAGCAAATCGTTTACGTTATGCGGATATGTATAAATGTACTATGCATTCTCTTATAAAATTCAACAAGCATTTGGATATTCCTTTTTCTGATATGGATACAATTTGGTTAAAGCGTTATGAGGTGTGGTTGCAAAGTCAAGGATTGGCTATAAACACATTGGGAACACGCTTTAGGCATTTACGGGTGATTTATAATTTTGCGATAGAGGAGAAGATCGTTAAATCAGAATATTATCCTTTTAATTCGTTTAAAGTCTCTAAATTAAGCCAAACTACAGCCAAACGTTCAATACAGAAGGATGAGATCTTATCTGTGCTAAACTATCAAGGGCAAACACCTTTGGAATGTTTAGCTATAGACTTGTTTACTTTTTCATATCTGGCAGCAGGTATTAACTTTGGAGACATTGCTCGTCTGACAAAAGATAATATCTTGGAAAATAGATTAATCTATATCAGAAAGAAAACTCAAAAGCAGATAAAGGTTTCATTGCAGGAACAGGCTATTAAATTGATTCAGAAATACTCAATGCCAGATAATCCCTATTTATTTCCTATTCTTATCCAGTTTTCATAAGACGGAACAGCAGAAAGTAAATAGGATTCATAAGATTATAGCGAAAGTGAATAAGTCTTTGAAAGAAATAGGAGAAAGGTTGAATATTCCTATTGATTTGACAACATACGTCGCACGTCATAGTTTCGCCACAGTCTTAAAGAGATCAGGTGTCAATACCTCTTTAATCTGTGAGGCTTTGGGACACAGTTCAGAGAGAGTAACCCAAATCTATCTGGACAGCTTCGGTAATGACCAGATGGAAGACGCAATGAAAAACCTACTCTAAACCCAAGAATCCTGTTTCCAGAAATGGAGACGGGATTCTTTTTATCCTTTATCTTTGCACAATCACCATTTAAAAGAAGAATCTCATGTTTACACTTCCAGACAAATTACCCCATGACGATCAACTTCCTGCATTGGAGTATGTCTTTCATTTGGCGACATTAATCGAACCTTTTGAGGATTTCTACGGATCGCCATTATTGGAGCGGTATATCTCACGTTACAATACTTCTGCAACCAAAAGCGGATTGAAGAAGTTGGATAAATTGAAAGCAAGATTGAATGAATTTTTGTCCCGTGAAGAATTTGGAGAGACACTAACTTTCTTTGAAATGGACATTGAGAAATTCTGGCATTTATTATTATTCGTATATGATTTCTCTTATAATCAATGCACGGATGGGATCAAACATATATCCTCATTGACAGCCTTACAAACCATCATTGACAAAATAACGGAAAATACAGAACTTCACCCGTTGCAATCTCCCACTTTCAAAGAAGAGACAAAGATCACATTCTGCATTGGAAAGAAGAAATATACCATTGAGGATTGTCCTACCATACTTCGTATATGTTCAAGGCTTAAAGAAGATGTTGACACCTCTGACGATTGGAACTGGCAAAACATAAAATCCTATATGAAGTCTGAAAACTCTGAGTCCACTTCCGTATTGGCTTATGCCTTCTACCTTCATTTTATCACTTTCTTCAACTCTTATCAGTCCATCATTTCCAAACGGAAGATAAAAGATTCACCATCTAAGAGAGAAAAGCAACTGATTGGCGATTTAATTTTCTTCACTGGAATTATCCAAAATGAAAGCATATCAACCGATCCTGACTACTTGAAAACACTGATAAAGAGATACAAAGACTACCAACTGCCAAACGGAACTTTCACATACTGACTAAGGGGAACAAATTTGTCCCCTTTTTTTGTTCCTACCCCACCCTACAAAATACCCGCACCTTTGCAGTGTAATCAACAACGAGAGGCCTCAAGTTCACGATTGCGATTTTAAAGTTTAACAATTAAAAAATAAAAAAATGAAGACAGTAAAAGAAATTCAAGCAGAAGTAAAAAGAGAAGAAAGCGTATTGAACCAGTTGGAAAAAAGAGGCGCAGCCTCTTCTGTTATCGAAGCACAGAAAGAAGCAGTTAAAGCCGCAAAAAAGAAACTTGAGGCAGCCTTAAACACTCCTACTGAAAAAGCAATTCAATCAACAGCAACAACAGGCTTTGTAACATTCAATGTCGTAAAAGATGGCGAGACAATAAAAGAATCCAAAAAAAATTGCATTTGTAAAACACAACAGACCTATTGACACAAAGCGAGTTGACAAATACATTTATATCATCACTCAAAACAAATACGAAGAAGCATATCCTATCATTGTGGCAGAAGCAGAAAAAATCCTTGAAAAAGAATACACAGTTATTGATATCAATGGAAAAACAATCGATAAAACAACAGCTACAGATTATTATGTAATTCTTGACGGACAGCATAGAGGTACTGCATTCGCCAAATTGGCAGCAGCAGGTGAAGAAGTTGAAATTCCTAACGTTTATATCCGCAATAAAGAAAATATTGGGGAATATTTGACTGATATTAATGAAGCAGCAAAAAGTTGGGATAATAAGGATAAATTTGCCGTTGCAGGATTAACCACCGAAAACGAAGCAATCAAAACAATCTCTGAAAAGATCGGGGAAGGCTTCAATCCCTCAACCGCAGCCTTAATCTATTTGGGAAAGAAATTAAACGCCTCTCTTCTGAATAAGGCATTAAAAGGTGAAGAGATCAAATTACCCAAAGGCGCAATATTTAACAAAGAACGTGGGGATAAGTTCATTATATTATGCAAAGCCGCCGGAATGAGTGTTGAAATAATTACAAAACGTTACTACATTGAAGGATTCAACTCATTCGCTATCTCTACAAATGAGGACAAAGCCTTTGGTGCCCTGAAAGAGATCGGAAGACAGACTGATTCAATGGCCAAGATCAAGAATGTAAAAGAAGGTGACGACTTTATCGCTCTTTTAAAAGATGTTGCCTGACAAACAAGTACCGAACAGGGGTTTAAGTAACAGATAACCCCTGTCTCCTTTCAAGAGTAAAACCATTTAAAGGAAGAATCACTAAATTAAATTGGCAGTTTCTCTTTTAAATGGTTTAACTTCCCTTCAATTAAAAAATGACACTTTATATATATTTGAAGTTTAATTCCTTATAGCTTGCCACTTCTGCATATTACTCCTACCTCAAAACTACCAAGTTTTTGAGTTCAGATATTCATTAAGTCTGTAAATTTGTATCAGAGGACAAGTTTTTAAAATGGACAACAATATAACGATATGAAGATGGATTTTGAGACACAGGACGGCTTTCTGGTAATGAATGATCTACCACATGATTGTATTTTCAATAAAGTCAAAACAGGCTGTGGGGCAACGACAATCGCAATAAAGAATGCTGAAAATTATGTGATAGCAGTTCCTACAACTGAAATCATAGAGAATAAATGCTACCCTATTGAACAATCGGATAAATGGAGTGCGCAAAGCAAAAAGGCAGGATTAAGCCCTGTCAGGAATTTATTCGGTTTATATGGTAATTTTACGAAAGCACTCAAAGACAAACTGAAAGAATATCTCAAAGGAGAAGGAACAAAGAAGATCATTTGTACTTATAACAAGATACCAAAGTTAATTGAGCTTATCAATCCCAAAGACTTCCATTTATTGGTGGACGAATATCACCATTTCTTAAAATCATATTTATTTAAGGATAAGGCGATAAATGGAGTATTGGAGCATTTTAGAGACTTCAAATCCTTTTGTTTCATGTCTGCGACTCCCATTCCAGAAGATTTTCAACCCGTTGAATTTGAGGATATAGAATACAAAGAAGTTGATTGGAAAGATGTTGAAACAATACAGGTTCTTCCCTACCACACAAATAAGCCATATATGATTGTTACGAAAATCATTAAAGCATATCAAGAAAATGGCTTTATTGAGGTGGACGGTCAAAAATCGAAAGAAGCCTACTTCTTTGTCAATAGCGTAACGGAAATCAAAAAAATATTGACACAGGCTGAATTGAAAGATGATGATTGCAGGATTATATGTGCCAAAAATGGGACAAACGAAAAGACTTTGGGAACGGATTATCATATTTCCAGTTCTACAGACCAATCGAAGAAGTTTAATTTTATCACTTCCAAATCTTTTGAAGGTGTGGATTATTTCTCTGAAACAGGTTTATGCTTTATCGTCAGTAACTCATACAGTACTCACACCTTATTAAGCATTGAAATGGATATTCCGCAAATCGCAGGAAGAATACGAACCAAAGAGAATCCTTTTAGAAACAAACTGGTACACATCTTTAATACACGTTCGATTGATACTTATGATACTTACAAACAAATGGAGAGAGATTTGGAAAGACAATTACAATATGCAAAGGAGAGAGTTCAAATATATGCTCACTTATCAAAAGGAGCAAAAGAGCAACAACGAAAAGAAATAGAAAAATCCGCTTCGTATATCAAATATGACAAAAAAACAGATTCGTTCACAGTCAACGACATGCTGATAAAAATACAATTATATAATCATAAAATCATGTACTGTATTTATAAATCTGGTTATGCCTTGAAAAAAGAATATGAGCGCAGTGGTATGAAAGCAAATGCCGTAAAATGGGAAACCGTATCTGCTGATTATATTGATAAAGCCATATGTACCCCCACATTCAGGGAATGTTTAAAACGGTATATCGAATTGAAAGAAAAAAATCTTTTATTTGGAGAAATTGATGAGATTGAATCCAGATACCCGTTTCTACGAGAAGCAATCGTAAAATTAGGAATACCCACTTTGAAACGTCAAAGAAGCATTAAAGCCATCAAAGTCCTTTTGGAGAATCAATAGGGCAATCTTGTTTCTCATACTTAAACCATTTAAAGTTGAAATATCGTCCCAATTCGGAGTGTTCTTCTTTAAATGGTTTTATTGTATACAAACACAAAATGGATGCCTTGATTTCTCAAAGCACCCATTACACACAATTTATATATGAGCCGAATTTAATCGGTGAAGAATCTCCTTCTGAATCATAACAAAGTTACTCATTCTGAGAATCAAGAAAAAATAAATCATCTTCAAACCAAATTACAGAGATAAAGCATACCTCAACTTTGAAAAAGCACTATGGATCAAATTCTCATGTATGAAACGAGAGCTTAACTTCACTTATCTTAAAGTCCCCCCTCAGTAGGTGATAGAGAAGTGAAAAATATGCAAGTGATCTACCTCTGAATCTCTTTTTCGAAAACGGATAAATGCCTATCGAACCTTGGAAACAAGGGAAAGAGATTTTTAACGGACAGAGATTCAACAACAGACTGCGGTATTTACTCCTCTTCTCTTTTATATGGTGTAACCCTCAACACTACGAAGGATTAAAACCAAGCCGATACACAGGAATTATCAACAAAAATCAAATTTATATCATTATGGAAAGTCAGTACAAGGTATGTGAAGTGAAACTCACTTACAAGTCAAAGATTAAAGCCTCTGAAAGAGAGAAAATCTTATCCGCTGAAAATGCTTATAAAATCCTTTTATCTGTATTTGATTCTGAAACAATACAGTACAAAGAGTTTTTCAAAGTCATTTTAATGAATAGAGCCAACAAGGTATTAGGCGTTTGCCATATTTCAGAAGGTGGATTGAATGAAACGTCTGCGGATATACGCATTATTATGCAGGCTGCAATATTGGGTAATGCTTCTGCCATCATATTGGCACACAATCATCCGTCTGGGAACATACAACCAAGTATGCAAGACGATCAAGTGACAAAAAGAGTAAAAGAGATTGCCAAATTGATTGGTATCAACCTTCTGGATCATCTTATCATAACGGATGAGACTTATTACAGTTATTCTGAAAACGGACGGATTTAAGATTGTGAGACATGGAAATAATACTTTATATCTTAATTGCCGCCATTGTGTACCTGATAGTGTTGTTAATCTATCCGATCATTCCGTTTATCCTTCTTTTTACCTTCTTGTATAAGGCGATAAAGGATTAAACGATATATTTTTATTTAAACCATTGAATTATAAAACGCTTTTCGTACTTTTGTCCCAATCTCATACGCCTAAAGAGATAGGACACAGTGTGAGAGGACATACGTTTAACGAAAGGTGTTATTGAAATTATCTTCTATTATCAAATCTCGCAAATTTGAAAATGGTACGAAGATGATAGCAATAGCACCCGCATCATTTGATATATATTTATCTGTGAGGATAAATTATATACAAAACTGGTGTGGGTTGCTGTTGCTTTATCCGTACCATAGGCAATGCGAGAGCCTGATAATAGGATAAAGCCAATAGTGTTCCCACACCTTTTTTATTTATTAATCTTTCCAAAGGGGACAGGAAAGGTAAAGTTTATTTGATATGATTAGAAAATTACCTTTTATGCTGATCGCATTATGTTTCTTACTGAGTTGTGGTGGAGATGATCCGTTAGATATTAAACCGGAAGATGATATTAAACCTGAACAACCAGAAAAGCCAAGTGAACCTGAAGAACCAGAAGATCCTGAGAATCCAGAAAAACCAGAGATTCAAACGAAACGGATAAAAACAATGACTGTTTTCTCAGAGGATTATTTTGTGGAAAGTAATCTTTCTTATGATGAAAAGAATCGTATTTCTCAGATAAAGTCCCATATTGTTACTGATGGAACACATGATGTTATAGAAAACTTTTCATACCAGAATGATTTAATTTTGTATGAAATTGAATATAATGGTAAAACGAACAAAAATGAACTGTTTTTGAATGAGCAGGGTCTGGTTGAGAAAATTGTATATCCTTGGAATCCATGGGAGGACAATTTATTCTTTAAATATGAAAACAACTATTTGGTGGAACAGATTGAAGGCGATGCTGGAGAGAAGTTCTATTATAAATATATAGATGGAAATCTTGCTTATTGGATGTCGGGATATGTATTTCACATAACTTATACTAAAAACGAAAACAAACTTGGTATTTCACCCATGCTTCTGACATTTGATTATCGAACATTATGGATTTATACACCTGAAGATCTTGAAGACTCAGAAAATTTCTATTTGTATGATGAATTTTTCTGTTTTTATGAGGGCTTGTTTGGTAAACCGTCTAAAAACTTAGAACAAAGTGTAACGGGAGGTGGCGAATCCATTTCTTTTGAATATAAGTTTGACAAAGATGATTATCCTATAGAAATCACCAGCAAATATTTTGACGATGGTGAATATATTCCGGATGATGAAGAATCCTTTACTGTAAATATCGAATATTGGGAAGATTAAAATTTTTACATTGGAACAAGATACGAGTTTGAATTTATCAAATGGTGAAATTCAAAAACGTATCTTATTCCTTTATATGGTATAATATTTAAATAGAGATAATTAACTAATTTATTAATCCACATCTGTTTAAACCAACACTTAAACCAGAAATTACATAAAATCAGAAAGATAACAGAGTTGAATTGTAAATATCAATAATTCAATATGTTATATTGAGTGTCGCCGAAATAGCTCAGCTGGTAGAGCAACGCATTCGTAATGCGTAGGTCGCCGGTTCAAGTCCGGCTTTCGGCTCACAAGATTAAGCAGTTATCTTTTTAGGTAACTGCTTTTTTTTATGGTGTTTTCTGTGGTCAAAGAGTAACTGGTCCGGAACATGCCATAAACTATTTCGAAAGTCATAGTAAACTAATTCAAAACATACTGCATATTATTTATATGTAGTTACTATCTATCGCGAATATGTAGTAACTACTAGTTGATGATAGATAGTACTACGTATAAGCAACAGGTAGTAACTACCAATAGATACTTTACTATATGTTCTGATTTAGTTCTTGGGGTGTTTTGACTTAGTTGATGGCATGAAACGGGTTAGTCGGTCGCTTGCCTGAGAGATGTTCCAGGTAGTGCCGGTAAGGTATCATGTATAACTTTGGCTGTTTACGTTTCTGATATTCTTTGTTTTTTCCTTCGAATCTTTACTATCTTTGCAGGCAATTTATCTTACACAGACAAAATAAATGAATGAGACCATATTAAACGGTTTATTAAATCTATTTGCTATTTTCGCTTCCTCCGTGCGGATTGAAAGGGAGCAGGCAAGTCGTGCCGTTCATTCTTATCTCTCCAGCCACTTCGGGGTACGTTCCCATAAAGAGTATATTGAACTTTACAACGCATTGCGCGATATGTATGACGATTCGCTCTTTGTACTGGACAAAGAGCAGATTGTTCGGAATATATGCGAACAGATGAAAGTAAAGTTGAGAGCCGAAGAACAATTGCTTTTGCTGATCCGTTTCGTGGAGTTTGCCTATACGAACAGCGAGGAGGCGGATCAACATCTGGCTCTGTTCCGCCTGGTAGCTGATATTTTTTCGATCCCTCAGGAAGAATTTGACGATGCGCTTGCCTTTATCACAGGGCAAACTTCTTTGTCTTTGCTGACGATCAGCGGAGAGGAGGAGGCGGAGGTCAACCATATCACGCGGAAAGGGATGGAAGGGGTCATCCGTGTGCTCTATATCCGTCGCTTCGACAAGCATATTTTCACCTATCATGGGAACGGGCAGGTATTTATGAATGATATTCCGCTTTCGTCGGATATGTTTTATGCCTGGCAACATAGCAGTGTGCTGAAAGGGCCTTTGTTCCTGCCGGTCTATTACAGTAACCTGCTTGCTGTTTTTAATAAAAACGAACACAAGGAGGTCATTCATCTGGCCGGACGTGATATTGATTTTACATTTAAGAACAGCCATAACGGGTTGCATAACTTCTCTTTCAATCTCGAATCCGGACAGCTTGTTGCCATTATGGGCGGGAGCGGGGTCGGGAAGTCGACATTGTTGGGAATCATGAACGGTAATATTCGTCCCGATAAGGGAATGATCACCGTGAATGGCCATCCGCTCGACTCTCCGGATGCACGCCAATTGATCGGTTTTGTTCCGCAGGATGATTTGCTGATAGAGGAGTTGACCGTTTATCAGAACCTTTTGTATACGGCACGACTCTGTTTCGCGCGTTTGACGGACGAGGAGATTGGGCAACGTGTGGAAAAGGTTTTGAAGGAGTTGGACTTGGAAGAGATAAAGGGGCTCGAAGTCGGTTCCCCTATTCGTAAGACGATTAGTGGAGGTCAGCGAAAGCGTTTGAATATCGCCCTCGAACTGATACGTGAGCCGGCTATCCTGTATCTTGACGAGCCGACATCGGGATTGTCGTCTTCCGATTCCGAAAAAGTAATCATGCTCCTGAAGGAACAGACTCACCAGGGTAAATTGGTGGTGGTGAACATACATCAGCCTTCGTCCGAAATCTATAAGTTGTTTGACTGCCTGTGGCTACTTGACCGAGGAGGCTATCCGATCTATGACGGGAACCCGATAGAGGCAATCACCTATTTCAAGCAGGCGGCCAAGTATACTGATCCGGATATCAGCGTGTGCAGTGTCTGTGGTAATGTGAATCCCGAATTGATTTTGAATATCATTGACTCTAAGAAGATCGACGACTCTGGAAACCAAACGAATATCCGAAAGTTCACACCGGAGGAATGGCATGCCGAATATCTTGCTTCCCGTCCCGCTTTTTCGCCTGTCGAGGAGGAAGCATTACCGAAGAACCAGCAGAAGAAACCTTCCTGGTTCAAACAATTCCTGATCTTCCTGGAAAGAAATATACGTACGAAGCTGACGAATAAGCAATATCTGGCTATCACGCTATTGGAAGCCCCTTTGCTTGCGCTGATCGTCGCCCTTCTGACCCGCTATATGGACGGGGATGAATATACGTTGCTTGCCAACAAGAATTTCGTGTCTTATATCTTCATGTCAGTCATTGTTGTCTCCTTTATGGGATTGAGCATCAGTGCCGAGGAGATTATAAAGGACCGGACGATCCTGAAGCGCGAACATTTCCTTCGGTTGAGCCGGAGCAGCTATCTGACATCCAAGATGGTGTATCTATTGGCTGTGTCGGGGCTGCAATCGCTTTTGTTCATCGGGGTGGGGAATACCATTATCGGAGTGGGAAGCGAGATGTTCGGCACGTGGTGGAGTATTCTGTGGGCAACGTCGTTCCTGGCGAATCTGACCGGGCTGATCCTTTCGCAGACGATGAGCTCGGTTGTTGCGATCTATATCACGATCCCGCTTCTGTTGATCCCACAGATATTGCTTTGCGGCTTGGTCATCAAGTTTGACGATCTCAATACACGGGCTTCGGATGAGAACATCGTGCCGTTGATCGGCGAGGTGATCCCTTCGCGCTGGGCTTTTGAAGCGTTGATGGTGGAGCAGTTCTGCGACAACGCTTATAACCGTCCTTATTTCCCGATTGAGAAAGAAAAGTATCTGGCGCAATATTACGAGAACGTTCATTTACCGGAGGTGCGCAGCTTGGTAGAACAGATTGCGCTAAAAGATGATCCCGATAAGCGGAAAACGGTCGAGAACGAGCTGGCCGTATTGAGCCGTGCAGCCCGTATCGCTCCCCGCATGGAGGGAGAGGGATATCTGGCATATCTGGACAAAGTGGATGCCGCTTTGCACGAACGGGCGCACAACTTCACTGCCTATCTCGATCAAATCCAGCAGGAACGCGGCCGGAAAGAAGGGACCGGGCAACTGATGAAGATGAAGAAAGCCCATCATAATATGGCAATAGAAGACCTGGTTATGGGGACTGGAGGACGTCATCTATATAAGGAAGCGAACCATCGTATCTACCCAGCGATCGGGCAAGTTTATGTGGAGCCTGACAACCGTTTCGGACGTGCCGCTTTCTACAGCCATGAAAAAAATTGGGCCGGATATCATATTTCTACTTATAAATTTAATTTATTGGTTATAGGTTTCTTTGCATTATTGTCGATTATCGCTATATTCGCAGAGTTTCCGGGACGTTTCTTGAAACGGAACGAATTTTAAGACTCGAAATAATAAATTATTAAATTATACAATATGAAAAAGAGTGTATTAAGCATGCTCGCCGTAGCAGCATTAGTGTTTGGAATGACTTCCTGCAACGGAGCCAAGAAAACAAGCGAAGAAGCTGAAAAGACTGAAGAAGCTGCTGTTATAGCAGGTAAGGCTCCGAAAGATCTGTTGACTGAGGAGTTGAAACAAGAGACAATTCAATTGTTGAAGGATATGCCGGATTCTGATATTCCTTATCGTCTTTCTACAGGTGAAGTAAAAGTAAATGTGGGTGATATCAAGTATATGATGCCGGTTGGCAAGGCTGCTGAATTGAGCACACCGACACAGAAAGCCCGTGCATTGGGTATGTATATGGCTGATTATAACGTATTGAAAGCGATCGGTAAGCCGACAGCCGAAGTGGAAGGCGTAATAGCCAAGTTGGCTACAGACCTGAATGTGTCGTTTGTTTTGGATATCCTGAAAGAACAGGCTCCGAAAGATGCAACTAAAGAACAATTGCAGGCTTTCTTGAACGCACAGGAAGACAAGATCATCGAAAAGATGGCTGCTGAAAACAAAGTAGATGCCGAAGTTGAAATGTTAGGTGCTGCTTCTGCTGAATATGCTTGTTTGGTTGCCAATCCGACATTGGTTGTAGAAGGTGATGCTACTTCTGCCGGTCTTTCTACAAATATGGAAAAACGTGTCAGCATGTTGGAAGAGGTGGTTGCCGATTTGGCTGCTTACTATCCTGATTTGAAACAGTTAGGCGAAACGATTGCTCCGCTGAAAGAAAAAGTCGCTTCTATCCAGAGCGCTCGTGCTGCTAATGCCGAGATCATGGGGATCCGCGATGCTTTGCTGAAGTAAGCAAGATTTCTATACATAAAAAGATAAGTATCCCGGCTTCCTATTGGAGGCTGGGATATTTATTTTTTGGGGGAATCCATTTTCATGAGTTGGCAACTCGTGCGTTTAATTTGGTCAATTCATTTTCGTCACCCTTTGTAACTGATCGAAAGCAATGTAATATCGTCTGATTGGACAGCACCGACGACAAATTCGCCAACCGTCTCGGTTATCTTTTCCACAACCTCTTTCGGGTTCTTTCCGGCAAGTGTCCGGCAGTTTTCGAGCAGCCGTTGTTCGCTGTATAATTCATGCTTCGTATTCATCGCTTCTGTTACTCCATCGGTATAGAGAAAGAGATTGTCGCCGGGTGACATCTTCAGTTCCTTTTCGTGATAACTGGCATCGTTGATCGCCCCCAATATCATGTCGCCAGTGGACGGTACTTTGGAAACGGAACCGTCTTTTTTCATCAGGATAGGCGGGTTGTGACCAGCATTGCTGTAGGTGACGGTACCTGTATGGATATTCAGGATACCGTAGAATACGGTCACGAACATGTCGTTTACGCTTTCTTGGCAGAGAATGTTGTTGGAACGTTGCATACACATGGAAGCCGAGTTTTCGGTCAGTGCGATGGCACGTATCACAGTCCGGCTGATAGCCATGAAGATTGCGGCGGGAACACCTTTGCCCGACACATCGGCAATGACGAAGCCCAAGCGGTCCTGGTCGATGCGGAAGAAATCATAAAAATCCCCTCCTACATATTTGGCAGCGTTCATATAGGCATACAAGTCGAACGATTTCAACTCCGGAAACGGAGGGAATGTCTTGGGCAGGATTGTTTGCTGGATTTCCTGGGCGACATGCAGGTCGTTCTGGATGGATTCCAATTGTGTGTGTTCCCTTTGTGCCTGCTTGATGAAAGCGATCTGCTCGGCTGCCTTTTCAATGGTTCGTTCGAGGTCTTCGAGATTGATTGGCTTAGTCGTGAAGTCGAAGGCTCCCTGATTCATGGCACTACGAATATTCTCCATATCGCCGTAGGCCGATACCATAATGCATTTTAGCGCAGGGTTACGCATCTCGTTAATCTTTGTGAGTAACGTAAGTCCGTCCATTTCCGGCATGTTGATATCGCTCAGGATCACGTCGAAGTCCGGCATGGCAAGCAGCATTTGGAGTGCTTCCAGTCCGTTGTGGGCGAAATGGAATTCGTATTCACCTTTCTTTATTTTGCGCCGGAAATATTGAGTCAGCAATATTTCCAGGTCAAGTTCGTCGTCTACACTTAATATTTTTATAGCCATAGTAGCGTTGTTTCTCTGATTATTTAATCGGAATGGTGATTGTGAAACGGGTGAATTCGTTCGGCTCCGATTCCATCTCGATCGTTCCGTTATGTTTTTGTTCGATGATCGACTTGGTGATAGAGAGGCCGAGACCGGTTCCTTCTCCGACCGGTTTGGTGGTGAAGAACGGCGTATAAAGTTTCTCTTTGACCTCCTTCGTGATTCCCGGGCCGTTGTCTTCGATAACCAACCGTACCCGGTCGCTGTCTTTTGCCAGTCTTACCTTGATGGTCGGACTATAAGGATTTTCAGCGACACCTTTGGATTTGCTGAAGACTGCATAGCAGGCGTTGTTCATCAGGTTGAGAACAGCGCGGCTGAAGTCCTGCGGGATTACTTTGACCAACGGGAGTGTATTGTCGTATTCTTCTATGATGGTAACATTGAAGCTCTTGTTATTGGCGCGGACAGCATGGTAGGAAAGCCATACATATTCTTTTGTCAGCTGGCAGAGGTCGGTCGCTATATATTCATCGTCTTTGCCGCGGGAATAGAGCAGGATGCCTCGGACGATACTCGATGCCCGGTTGCCGTTTTCCTCGATCTTGCACATGTTGCTTTTGAGGTCGTCCATGATTTCCCTAATCTCCTCGTCCACCTCGGCAGAGAGCTTGCTTTCCAGTTCGTCCAATACGTCTTCCATATCTTGCAGCAACTTACATGATAGTTTGCTGAAGTTGATCACGAAGTTGAGCGGGTTCTGTATCTCATGTGCGATACCTGCGCTCAACAGTCCGAGTGAAGCCATCTTTTCCTGTTGGCTGATCTGTTTTCTCAGACGTTCTAACTCTTTCATACTGTCCTCATTCATTGTTGTTGCTTTTTTGATAAATAGGAATCGTAATCATAAACTCGGTAAAGTTATCCTTTTCACTTTTTACGATGATGGACCCTTGGTGGTTCAGGATGACTTCACGACAGAGGTACAAACCGACACCCGCAGCCTCGGCAGTGGGCTTCGTGGTGAAGAACGGTTCGAATATCTTGGCTTTGATGTTGTCCTCGATGCCGATGCCGTTATCGCGGATGCTGAGAAAAATTGTCCCGTTCAGTCTCTTTTCTACGTGTATGTTGATGATTGGCGTGAAGTCCTTTTTCTGTAACTTTTTCAGCAATGCGTAAAGGCTGTTCTTGAGTAGGTTGAGCATCACTTTGTTCATCTGCTCAATGTTGATCTCTGCGGTCGTGGGTTCTGCCGGACAGTCGAGTTCTATCTGTATCTGCTTATTCTCAATGTCTTCTTTGAACTGCTTGCGGATCACGTCTACGTTCACTTTGCAGAGGTTGCAGATGTCCGTTGGAGTGACGTCGCCGTGACGGTCTTTTAACAATTCTTCCATTGCTTTGACGATCCGGACAGTGTTGCAGCCGTGTTCGTTTATCTTCTGCAAGTTGCTGTTGATCATATCGAGAATCTCGATGCTGTCGGCGTAGTTCTCTTTTGACATGATCGCCTGCTGGTCCGTAATGTTTTCTTTCAAGTCTTTGATCAGATTGGCGGAAAGGCCGGCAAAGTTGTTGATGTAGTTGATCGGGTTCAGGATGCGGTCGACCAGTCCCTGCGTCAATTGTCCGACTGTAGCCAGCTTCTCCTTGCGGACCAGTTCGTCCTGTGCTTTCGCCAGAGCGTCGAGGGCGTCGGATAGTTTCTTGGATTCATTCAGCACTTGGTCGCGCTGGATACGGAGTTCGATTGTTCGCTCTTCTACCACTTTGGCGAGATACTCTTTCTGTTTCAGTTGTTTGCGCAGTTTCGATTTGTAGATATACAGGATGATTTGAATAACGATCAGGCAGGTGATCCATCCTCCCCAGTCGTAATACATCGACAGGATAATCAAGATCCAGTCGGCCAATACGAGCTTCTCTATGATTTGCAGCTTTACTTTGAGCGCTGCTATATCTCTAATGTCGAAGTCTGCCATATCAACAAATGTCTTTTGCCATTGTGAGTATATTTTTCCCGGCTGAACGACTATAGCTGACTTCCGTCATCAGTTGCTTGACCAGATAAATTCCGAGGCCGCCTATCGGGCGTTCTTCCAGTGAGAGAGTAAGGTCCGGCTCCTGTCTTTCGAGAGGGTTGAAACTGATGCCGGTATCGGTTATGACGATTGTCAGCCGTTTGTTCTCGTAGCTCATGTCGATACGGATGTCCTGGTCTTTTTTGTCGGGATAGGCATACTGGATGACGTTGGTCACGGCTTCTTCGAGTGCCAGTTTGATTTGCATCGACTGTAGTTCTCCCAGTTCATAAGTACCGGCTTGCTGGTCCAGAAACGCGTATAGACGGGTTAGCTGTTTCAGCTCATTCTTTATATGTAGCGTATTTGTCATCTGCCGGAATAAAGATACTTGTTATTCGATCGTGAGGATGTGAGAGAATCCGGTGATATTCAGGATTTCCATAATATCATTCTGAATATTCTTCAGCCGGAAAGAGCCTCCTTTGTTCTTCATCCCTTTTTGCAGCATAAGAAGCAAGCGGAGTCCGGCACTGCTGATGTAGGTCAGTTCCGCACCGTCGAGCACTACCGTTTGCGCTTCCCCCTGCAGGATGGGAGCGATCTCTTTTTCAAGATCGACGGAGGTTAACGTATCCAATTGTCCGGAAAGATTGATGACTGTTTCTTTCCCGTTTTCTATTGTTATCTTCATAATCTGTTCCTATTCTGATTTTTCGTTCAAGCAAAAGTATAGATAATCCATTACGTGAGCAAGTTATTGTATAAAAAAGGTTGTGCCTGTATTTGACACAACCCCTTTTGGTTTAAATCTTCGGTAACTCCCAAGGTGTCCTGTATTCCTTGCATAAATATTTGTCTGCTTCTGCGTCATGGAAACTCTTTCCGTCCCAAGTCAGTTTCTTGCCGGTACGGTAGGCGATGTTGCCTAATTGGGAGAACTTGGCGATATGGGCGCCGATTTCGATACTGGCATTACAGTTGCGGTTGCGCGATTTGATACATTCCAGATGGTTCTTGACATGCAGGTTCAAACCGCCTTCACCATATGCTTTCTTCAATGGAACCGCTTCCATGCGGGCTTTGCCGCTTACCTTTTCGGGGATTACTTCCCAGCCACTGCGATCGACAACCAGTGTTCCGTTTTCTCCGACAAATCCCAGGCCGTGATTGCGCCCGTAAGCTCCGTCGTCGATACCGATTGCATGATCCCACATGACGGTGAAGTCATCGAATGTATAAATTGTTTGAAGCAAGTCCGGTGTTTCGCAGGCGTCATCCGGATATCCGAATTTGCCTCCCGAAGCCATGATAGAGTTGGGGGCTGTAACGTTCATTCCATATAGTGCATAGTCGAGTAGATGCACACCCCAATCAGTCATCAGTCCGCCGGCATAATCCCAAAACCAGCGAAAGGTGAAATGGAAACGGTTACGGTTGAACGGACGTTTGGGAGCCGGACCCAGCCACATGTCATAGTCGATTCCTGCGGGAACGGGTTCGTCCGGTTTGACCGGGATGGAAGGACACCAACCTTGATACGAGAACACGCGGACGGTACGTATCTTGCCTAATTGCCCGCTGTGTACGAATGCCATGGCATCCTGCCAGTGCGGATCACTGCGTTGCCATTGTCCTACCTGTACAACCCGGTTGTATTTCTCGGCGGCGCGAACCATAATGTTACATTCTTCAATGCTGTTGCCTAACGGCTTTTCGCAATAAACATCCTTACCGGCTTCACAGGCGGCTACCATCTGCAGGCAGTGCCAATGGTCGGGTGTACCGACAATGACAACGTCGATATCTTTGTTATCGATCAGTTTCCGCCAGTCTTTATATAGGTTTTTAACTTTCTTGCCTGTGATTTTTTGAGTTTCAGCCGCGCGACTGTTGAGAACTTCGTCGTCGATGTCGCATAATGCGATACACTCGACTTCCGGATTCCGGAGGAAGGCTTGTAGGTCTGAAAATCCCATCCCTTTACAGCCAATTAGTCCGACGCGTATTTTGTCGTTCGCTCCTACACTTCCAGGAGTCGCGTTGATAAAGAATGGACTCATGGAAAGTCCGGCTCCTAATAAGGTCGCTTGCCGGATAAAATCTCTGCGTGTTGTCATGGTCTTATGAATTAGATATTATAAGTTGTTGAGCCAAATGTATAAATAATAGGTGAGCGATACAATAAAAACTGTGATAAAAATATAAATACGGTGGCTTTTTGGGAAAAGGAGCGTATTTTTGTATCCGGTTTGCTTTTTAAGGAAAACCTATTATTTGTAAAACAGACATAAGATGATTAGAGTAACTTATTTTATTGTATGCCTTTTGCTGGGAATTACGCTGGTTTCGTGTATTCGTGACGAAGCGTTGAATGCAGAAGCGGATATATTGACTTGTACAGTGCCGGGAGATATCTTGAAACGTGATCCAATTATAGAAAATAATAAGGTAGTATTGATGGTAACGGCCGATGCCGATTTGACACATCAGGCACCTGAATTTACATTGACTCCCGGTGCAACCATTTCTCCGGCCAGCGGGACCGAACGTGACTTTACGACTCCGCAATTTTATACGGTAACTTCTGAAGATGGAAATTGGAAGAAAGAATATCAAGTTACTTATATTATTGCCGGAATTAGCTCGGAATATCATTTTGAGAATGTAAAGGATTACAAGAGTTCGCTTTTGAAATATGTTTATAATATTTTCTATGAGAATGATTCTGAGGGAAAATGGGTAATGGATTGGGCCAGTGGAAATACCGGTTTTGCTTTGACTGGTGCAGGTACGGAAGATCCGGCATCATTTCCGACTTCTTCTTATGCGGAAGGAAAAATGGGCAAATGCGTAAAGTTGGAAACAAAGTCGACTGGGGATTTCGGTTCGAAGTTGGGTATGCCTATTGCTGCCGGTAATCTTTTTATGGGTACGTTTAGTGTAGGGAACGCATTGACCGACCCATTGAAAGCAACAATGTTCGGAGTTCCGTTCGAGCATATACCGACCTACTTGAAGGGGTATTATAAGTATAAGGCAGGTGAAGTTTATAAAGATGAGAATGGAAATATTGTAAAAGATAAAAAGGACACGTGGGATATTTATGCAATCTTTTACGAGACAGATGAAAAGACAAAAACATTGGATGCAACGAACCGTTTTGATCATCCTAATTTGATATCCATAGCTCGCATTGATGAGAAAGACCGGAAGGAAACGGATGAGTGGACGGAGTTTTATTTGCCATTTGTGACAAAGACTGGAAAGACTGTAGATAAAGATAAACTGAAAGCTGGTAAATATAATGTGGCTATTGTCTTTTCTTCCAGTATTGAAGGGGATTATTTCAGAGGTGCTGTCGGCAGTACATTGCATATCGATGAAGTGGAACTGATTCATGCAGCAGATTAAAAAAGATTATTGTGATGAGAAAGAATATTGTATCAATTTGTGTACTGGCCTTGTTGCTGGTAACGTTTTCGGTTTTTGGACAAGAAGACCGGAATAAGGGAATTATCAATTCTGCATTGATCGGTTTGGAGTATGAGGTAAAAGCCGGCTTTAACATAGGGGGAACGGCTCCGATACCATTGCCCGTTGAGATTCGTGATATAACGGGGTATAATCCTACTATGGCTGTTGCGATAGAGGGGAATGTGACAAAGTGGTTCGATCAAGAAAAGAAATGGGGAATGAGAATCGGTATTCGTTTGGATAGCAAAGGGATGAAAACGAATGCCAAAGTGAAAAACTATGGAATGGAAATCATCGGTGAAGGCGGCGAACGCATAAAAGGAAACTGGACTGGATATGTGAAGACGAATGTAAAGAGTACATATCTGTCTTTTCCGGTTTTGGCTACTCATCAGTTTAATCGTCGCTTCAGTATGAATCTGGGACCGTATTTTGCCTATATGTTGGAGGGTGATTTTTCCGGAAACGTGTATGATGGTTATTTGCGCGAAGGCGATCCTACCGGTAATAAGGTCGTTTTTGCCGATGGAAAAAATGCCCCTTATGACTTCTCGAAAAACCTTCGCCGTTTCCAATGGGGTGCGCAGTTAGGTGCCGAATGGCGTGCTTTTAAGCATTTGAATGTCTATGCAGACCTGACTTGGGGATTGAATGATATCTTTCAGAAAGATTTCGATACGATTACTTTCGCCATGTATCCGATTTACCTGAACGTCGGTTTCGGCTACGCTTTCTGATACAAACGTATTTTGATATATCGTTATGGCTTTCCTGATTCATAATTATGAAATGGAAAGCCATAATTTTTTAATAAACGACATCTTTTCTATAGGGCAATCACACCAAAAGAACCCTTTTTTCTACCTTCTTTCCTCTATTGTCATTTTGATACCTTAATCAGGAAATTTGCTATCAAATAGAATGTTAAAAAATATTACTCTTGCGGGGAATTTCCAAAATATGCCCCATTAATTCAAATTAGATGGGATAGATGTGTTATTTTGATATTTAATACCTATATTTGTCCGAATAATTTTTTAGTCCAATATATTTTGAATTACCATGAAAGAAAACACTAAGAAGGGTGTAACCCGTCGAGAGTTTCTCGGCCTTTCCGCTCTTGGATTGGCAAGTTTGACTATCCTGCCCAGCTGGGCTGTAAATGGGGTGCGTATCGCACCGAGTGATCGTGTCGTTTTAGGGTTTGTCGGATTAGGGCAACAAGGTTTATCCGATTTCAAGAGTTTTTCTACTTGTCCTGGGGTGCAGGTTGCTGCCTGTTGTGACGTGGATTCCTTGAAACGTGAACGTTTCAAACGTCGTGTCGAGGCTTGGCAGAAGTCTCTGAATGTAGCTCCCCGTTGCGATATGTATGAATTTTATGAAGATGTGCTGGACCGTAAGGATATCGACGTGATTGAAGTGGCAACACCTGACCACTGGCATGCATTGGTTGCTATCCATGCTTGTCAGAGCGGTAAGGATGTTTATTGTCAGAAGCCGTTGGCTTATACGATTACGGAAGGTCTGGCTGTTGCTCGTGCCGTACGCGATAATAATCGGGTTTTCCAGATCGGTAGCCAGCAGCGTTCGAGTAAGGAGTTTCAGGATGCGATTGCGTTGGTTCGTGCCGGTAAGATCGGCCATATCGAAAAGATATACGCCCGTGTCGGCGAACCCCCCAAGCCATTGGACTTGCCGGAAATGGATGTCCCCGGTAATCTGAATTTCAATCAGTGGATGGGACCGTTGAACGATCCGAAGATTCATTATCATCCTGATCTTTGTCCTCCTATCTCTCTTGAACCCGAACAGAACGAGAAGTTGTGGGGGGCATGGCGCTGGTATCAGGAAACCGGAAACGGATATACAGCCGATTGGGGGGCTCATATGTTCGATATTGCACAGGCGGCCATCGGTATGGACGGCTCCGGTCCAGTAGAGTTTATCCCGAAAGGATATGAAGGCACAGAATATGCGACGATGAAATATGCTAATGGTATCGTGATGACCGAACAACCTTATCGTGAAGATAATGCCAACGCGCAAGGTATCAAGTTTATCGGCGATAAGGGGTGGTTGAAAGTCGCTCGCGGTTATATCGAATGTTCCGATCCTTCCTTGTTGCCGAAAGAGGAAAAGAAAGTCGGGAAGGGAGAATATGAAGTAAGCTCTCCGCATATGCAGAACTTTATCGATTGCGTTCGTTCACGCCGGAATCCGATTGCTCCGGTTGAAGTCGGTTGTAGTACGAATACGCTTTGCTGCTTGCAAAACATTGCCCGTGAACTGGGACGTCCTGTTCATTGGGATCCGGCAACGTTGAGCTTTAATGGCGATAGGGAAGCCGAATCACATCGTTTGTACTGGTACGAATACAGAAATCCGTACAAATTGCCGTATTATGACAAATAAGAAAGGTAAGAGGTAAAGGAAAGTCCCGGAATAAAGTTTCGGGACTTTTTTATATATTTTTTAGTCCGGATAGTGATTATTCCGTTCGCTCTGTTTAATTTTGCCAAATCCAGACAAAAAACATAATGTATCATGAAAACTAATCAACTATTTCTTTTGACAGGTTTGGTAGCCGTAACTCTTCCTGCCTGTGTCCAAAAGGACAAAAAAGGGGTGTCGGAGAAGCCTATGAATATTCTCTATATCATGTGCGATGATCATTCTTATCAGACAATTAGTGCTTACGATCATCGTTTTATTGAAACTCCGAATATCGACCGGATTGCTAATGAAGGCGTACGGTTTACGAACAGTTTCGTCGCCAACTCTTTGAGCGGTCCCAGTCGTGCCTGTTTACTGACGGGCAAGCATAGCCATAAGAATGGCTTTACCGACAATACGAAACGTTTTGACGGCAGCCAGCAGACATTCCCGAAGTTGTTGCAACAAGCCGGCTATCAGACTGCAGTTGTAGGGAAGTGGCATTTGACTTCCGATCCTACCGGTTTCGATTACTGGAATATCTTGATCGGACAGGGGGATTATTATAATCCGTACTTTATCGATAACGGAGAGAAAAAGCAGATCGAAGGCTATGCTACGAACATCACGACGGATTTAGCTTTGGACTGGCTGGATAACAAACGTGATAAGAATAAACCTTTCTGTCTCTTGCTCCACCACAAAGCGCCCCATCGTACCTGGATGCCGGATACCTGTGATTTGGATTTGTATGAAGATGTCGTTTACCCGGTTCCCGAAACATTTTATGACAAATATGAAGGGCGTATTGCCGCATCCGAACAGGAAATGAATATTATCAAGGATATGGATCTCGTCTATGACTTGAAGATGGCAGATAAGGAAAATGAGATTCATACGACTACCGGCCTTGAAGAAAATGGCCGTAATTTATATAACCGGATGACTCCGGCTCAAAAGGCAGCTTGGGACAAACATTATGATCCTATTATTAAGAAATTCAAGGAACAGAAGTTGACGGGGAAGGCGTTGGCTGAATGGAAATACCAACAGTACATGCACGATTATATGCGTGTTATCCATTCCGTAGACCGTAATGTGGGGCGTGTGTTGGATTATATGGAGAAAAGCGGTTTATTGGAAAATACTATTATCGTTTATACTTCCGACCAGGGATTCTATATGGGTGAACATGGCTGGTTCGACAAACGTTTCATGTATGAAGAATCTTTCCGTACACCGATGTTGGTTCGTTTTCCCGGCGGTGTTAAAGGCGACATCCCCGAAATGGTCCAGAATATCGACCATGCAGCGACTTTCCTTCAAGTGGCGGGCGTCCCTGTTCCCGAAGATATCCAGGGTGATTCTTATTTGCCTTTGTTGAAAGGTGAAAAGCCGAAAGATTGGCGTACTTCTTTATATTATCATTTTTACGAGTATCCGGCGGAACACGCAGTAAAACGTCATTATGGTGTTCGTACCGACCGCTATAAATTAATCCATTTCTATAATGATATCGATGTGTGGGAACTTTATGATCTGCAAAACGATCCGATGGAAATGCATAATATCTATAATGAACCGGGCAATGAAGCCTTGATCGACAGTCTGAAAACCGAACTGAATAAATTGCAGGAACAGTATGACGATCCGATTGAAACGGAGTTGGCAACTGCGAAGAAATAAGATAGAAATAACAAAAAAGGCATTCAGAAATGAATGCCTTTTTTGTTATTTACCATAAGGTTGTGGAGCATATCGGACTCGAACCGATCACCTTCAGACTGCCAGTCTGACGCTCTAGCCAGATGAGCTAATGCCCCGTATGACTTATTTTCAAGCGCAAATATAGGGCTTTTCCTGATATAACCACTATCTTTGCCATAGATTTTTTATAAAAAATAAGATGATTGTTTATAATACAACGTTCCATATAGAAAAAGATATTCTGGATGAAAGTTTGGATTATCTGAAAAAACAGTATATCCCGAAAGCCGTGGAGAGCGGATTTCTGCAGCGGCCATGCCTGCGACGTGTGATGCAGGCTGAAGAAGGAGAAGGCATCAGTTTCTCCGTCCAGTTTCATGTTAAGAATGTCGATACGTTGAATTTCTGGTTGCAGAATGAAGGAAATAACCTTCACCGCGCATTGGTTGCTCGTTTCGGTCATAAGATTGCCGGCTTTAGTACTTTACTGGAAGAGATAGATTGGGAGAAATGACGAAAGACCGTGTCATATTGGGCATTGATCCTGGGACGATTGTGATGGGTTACGGAGTGCTGACGATTGAAGGAAACAAACCCAAGCTGGAAGCTATGGGGATACTCCAATTGAATAAATACGAGGATCATTATTTGCGGCTCCGTAAGATTTTTGAGCGGGTCTTGGGACTTATCGATCAGTATCATCCGGACGAACTGGCCATTGAAGCTCCGTTTTTCGGGAAGAACGTACAGAGTATGTTGAAATTGGGGCGTGCACAGGGAGTCGCTATGGCTGCCGCACTCGAACGGGATATCCCGATATTTGAATATGCCCCGCTAAAGATCAAGATGTCCATTACCGGAAATGGGAATGCTGCAAAAGAACAAGTGGCCGGGATGCTACAGCGCTACCTGCATATTCCGGAAGCATCCATGTTGCCGCAATTGGATGCGACAGATGGATTGGCAGCTGCCGTTTGCCATTATTTCCAGACGAATAATCCGGTACAGGAAAAGAAATATACTGGATGGAAGGACTTTATTGCAAAGAATCCGGGCAAAGTCCGTTGAAACAAAAAAGGATGCCTGCAATTACAGGCATCCCCTTCTCATAGACACACTTCTCTATGTATGTTGAATACACAGTGATCTATACGATTCCTTGTGCCATCATAGCTTTGGCCACTTTCATGAAGCCTGCAATGTTCGCACCTTTCACATAGTTGATATATTGATCCTCTTTTCCATGTTCGACACATTGTTGGTGGATAGCGCTCATGATCTGATGCAGTTTGTCATCGACTTCGGCAGCTGTCCACGAAATATGCATGGCGTTCTGAGTCATTTCCAGGCCGGAAGTGGCGACACCGCCGGCGTTGACAGCCTTGCCCGGAGCAAAAAGTTGTTTATGCTCGATGAACAGGTCGACAGCTTCAGCTGTACATCCCATGTTGGATACTTCGGCTACGCATGATGTCTTGTTCTCGATCAGCTTGCGTGCATCGTCTGCGTCCAGTTCGTTCTGAGTGGCACAAGGCAGTGCGATATCCACTTTCTGTTCCCAGGGTTTCTTGCCGGGATAGAAGGTCGAACCGGGGAATTCTTCGGCGTAAGGAGCTACAATATCATTACCTGAGTTACGCAGTTCCAGCATATAATCGATCTTTTCTCCGGAAATGCCGTCCGGATCATAGATATAGCCGTCCGGGCCGGAGATCGTGACGACTTTTGCACCCAGTTCGGTAGCCTTTGTGGCAGCTCCCCAAGCGACGTTTCCGAAACCGGAGATAGCAACAGTCTTACCTTTAATATCTATACCATGAGTTTCCAACATTTGGTGAACGAAGTAGAGGGCACCGAAACCGGTTGCTTCGGGACGGAGGATAGAGCCGCCGAATTCCATACCTTTACCTGTGAACGTACCGGTGTTTTCGCGAGCCAGTTTCTTATACATACCATACATATAACCGACTTCACGTCCTCCTACGCCGATGTCACCCGCCGGAACATCGCGGTCCGGTCCGAGGTTACGCCATAATTCGAGGATGAATGCCTGGCAGAAACGCATGATCTCCGCATCACTTTTTCCGCGAGGAGCAAAGTCGGATCCCCCTTTACCACCGCCCATCGGCAATGTTGTCAAAGCGTTTTTGAAAGTCTGTTCGAATCCTAAGAACTTCAGGATGGACAGGTTGACAGAAGGATGGAAGCGGATGCCGCCCTTGTACGGGCCGATCGCGTTGTTGAATTGCACACGATATCCCAAGTTGACTTGTATTTCCCCTTTGTCGTCTACCCAGGGCACACGGAAGGTGAAAATACGTTCCGGTTCAACCAATCGTTCGATGATTTTAGCTTTCTCGAATTCGGGATGCTGGTTGTACACTTCTTCAATTGAAAGAAGAACTTCTTTTACTGCTTGCAAATACTCCTTTTCGCCCGGATGTTTTGCTTCCAGTGCTGATAAGATTACTTCTGTCTTCATAGTATATAATTTCTTTTTAAGATAACATTCTGTTTGCAAATATAGGGAATAGCCTGGGTTGACAAAATGTTTTGCTTACTTTTTGATAGTTCTTTTTATGTTTTTGAACAATGTTCTTTAAGTGAAAATCCGGATTCCTACGGATGGGATTCCGGTTCCCCTTTGTGCCAGGAAATGTGTGGTGCTGTTGGCACAGCCGTTTCCTTGCTGTGAAACGTTTGTGCCATATAGGTGAAATGCTTGTGCCATGCTAAGGAAACGTCTGTGCCATGCTGAGGGAACGGATGTGCCACTTGCTCAAATCTTGTCACATGCTTTCGGTTGATTGTTTTTTTCCTTACATTTGAGGCCGTTAATTCTATCGAATCATTATGAGCGGAATACCGGACTTTAAGAACCTTGTGTTTAAAGACACATCATTCGCCAATCTAATGAATAAGCGTATATATAATGTATTGCTTATCGCTACTAAATACGATGCCTTCATGCTGGAGGACGATGGGCGGGTGGACGAGCAGATATTCAACGAATATACGTCACTAAGCCTTCGTTACCCGCCTCGTTTCACACAGGTGACGACAGAGGAGGAGGCACTGGCTGAGTTGAAAGACCGTAACTTCGAACTGATCATCTGCATGCCGAATATGGATAACCGCGATATCTTTGCGGCGGCGACGGAGATCAAGATTCATTACCCCAATATACCGATCGTAGTCCTCACCCCATTCTCGAAAGAGGTATCCAAGCGGATTGCCAATGAAGATTTGAGTGCGATCGACTATGTGTTCAGCTGGTTGGGAAATGCGGAGCTGTTGCTCGCCATAATCAAGCTGATCGAGGACAAGATGAATGCGCCGGACGATACGGCCAGTGTCGGTGTGCAGATTATCTTGTTGGTGGAAGATTCCGTCCGTTTCTATTCTTCGGCTTTGCCGCATCTGTATAAATTTGTATTGGAACAGAGCCAGATGTTTGCTAAAGAGGCGTTGAACGACCATCAGCGTACACTTCGTATGCGTGGGCGTCCCAAGATCAAGTTGGCGCGTACCTATGAGGAGGCTGTCCGCATCTTCAACCAGTACCGCGATAATATGCTGGGGATCATCTCGGACATGAGCTTCATGCACGACGGAGTGAAAGATCCTTACGCCGGATACAAGTTCGGGCAGTATGTGCGGAAGACCGGCCTGATCATCCCTTTTGTCTTGGAATCGTCGGAGGCAAGCAACAAAGTGTATGCGAAAGAACTGGGAGCTTCCTTTATCGACAAAAATTCCAAGAGTTATCCGCAGGATCTGAGGAAGAAGATCATGCAGCGTTTTGGTTTCGGCGATTTCGTCATCCTGAATCCACAGACGAAGGAGGAGATCATGCGCATCAAGGACTTGAAGGATTTGCAAAAGAAGGTCTTTCAGATACCGGACGATTCGCTGGTTTATCATCTGAGTCGTAACCATTTTTCCCGCTTCTTCTATTCCCGTGCCATGTTTCCGCCGGCAGAGGTGTTGAAGCGTGTGGATGTGAGCGACTACAAGGATATGGATGAGGCGCGCAAGTTGATTTTCGACTTGATCGTGCAGTACCGTCGGATGAAGAATTCCGGTGTTGTTGCAGTCTATCAGAAGGAGCGCTTCGACGAATATAGTAACTTTGCCCGTATAGGCGACGGTTCGCTGGGAGGAAAGGGCAGGGGCCTGGCGTTTATTGGGGCGATGGTAAAGCGTTATCCCAAGTTGGAACACGATCACTTTGCTGTGACCATTCCGAAGACGGTCGTGATCTGTACAGACATCTTCGACGAATTTATGGAGACAAACGAACTGTATCCGGTCGCACTGAGTGATGTGGATGACGAAACGATCCTGAAATATTTCCTGCGTGCCAGCCTTCCCGCCCGTCTGATTGAAGACCTGATGGCGTTTTTCGATGTTGTCAAAAGTCCGATTGCCGTCCGTTCGTCTAGTCTTCTGGAAGATTCCCATTATCAACCGTTCGCTGGGATTTATTCTACTTACATGGTACCCAAGCTGGAAGATAAATATGATATGCTCCGTACGTTAAGCGACGCGATCAAAGCAGTCTACGCTTCTGTCTTTTATCGTGACAGCAAGGCATATATGACGGCGACATCGAACCTTATCGACCAGGAAAAGATGGCGATCGTTCTACAGGAAGTAGTAGGGAACCGGTATAATGACCGTTTCTATCCTACTATCTCTGGTGTCGCACGTTCGTTGAATTTCTACCCGATTGGAAATGAAAAGGCGGAAGACGGAATTGCCAATATTGCTTTGGGGCTTGGAAAATATATCGTAGACGGAGGGCAGACTTTACGTTTCTCTCCTCGTCATCCGCACAATATTTTGCAGATGAGTACGATGGACTTTGCGCTCCGTGAGACTCAAACTCGTTTTTATGCACTTGACTTGAAGAATCTGGCAGATCAGTTTTCTGTGGATGATTCGTTTAATTTGCTTCGTCTAAATCTGAAAGACGCGGATGCGGACGGTTCTCTGAAGTTTATTGTTTCGACATACGATCCTTATGATCAGGTTATTCGTGACGGTTACTATCCTGGCGGGCGTAAGATATTGTCTTTTGTGAATGTTCTTCAACATGAGGTTTTTCCGTTGGCCGATACGCTCGATCAGATACTGCATGTCGGACAGGATGAGATGGGGCGGCCTATCGAGATTGAGTTTGCGGTAAATATAGATCCGCAGAATCCCGGTTTCGCTACATTCTATCTGTTGCAAGTTCGCCCGATCGTGGATAACAAGGAGGTAATGGAAGAAGACCTGACGCTTGTGGAACAAGAGGATACAATACTTACATCGACAAGCGTTTTGGGACATGGCATTGTGACGGATGTGCAGGATATTATATATGTAAAGACCGGTGCTTTCTGTTCCTCCAACAACCAGTCGATAGCCTATGATATCGAGAAGATGAACCGCCAGTTCACAGGAGAAGAAAAGAATTATGTTTTGGTTGGTCCTGGTCGTTGGGGAAGTAGTGACTCCTGGCTGGGCATTCCGGTGAAATGGCCTCATATCAGCAATGCACGTGTTATAGTGGAATGCGGGCTGGAGAATTATCGTGTCGATCCGAGCCAGGGAACGCATTTTTTCCAAAATCTGACTTCGTTTGGTGTCGGTTACTTTACGATCAACCCGTTTAAGGGTGATGGCTGGTTTGATGAGGGATATCTGAATTCCTTACCAGCGGTGGAGGAAACCGAATACCTTCGCCATGTCCGTTTCGATAAACCGGTCGTAATCAAGATGGACGGCAAGAAGAGTTTGGGAGTGGTGTTGAAACCAGAAAAGTAAAATGATAAATAAAGAGAACGTAAATGTGTTAAAACTCCTTTGTCATGATCTTTTAGGCACGGATTACATAGATAAATTTATTTTTTTCATGTAATCCATGCCTAAGTTATATCTATTGTATTTCTACACACCTTCGTCTTGGTTTCAAAACATAGGTGTTTTGAAAACGGTCGGATTATGTTCTGATTTAGTCTTTCTTTTTGATGAAATCCGAAGGATAGTTTACCGTGTTGATCACCTCCCCGCCTTTTAGGCGAATCCAGGTTCTGAAATTGGTTGATCCTTCAGTCATCTCGATTACGCGGGCACCGTTGCTCAGGTTGTTGTACACCGTGTCGCCACCGGTGTAACGGCCGTAGGCAAGCAGGATGCCTTTCCAGAAAACAGCATAGTCGTCATCATGATCGTGTCCGACAAATACACCTAAGATATCCCCCATTTCCTTCATCGAGGCAAACATGCCGGAGTTCAGTTGCGGAGCGCAGGCTTTTTCTTTTCGGGTTCCGACCAGGATGGCCGTTTCATCTGATGCGGCCTGGTTGTATTCCGGCAGGGCGATGTGGAAGAATGCCAGCGAGGGCAGGGGAGTGCCGCCGTTTTGCTTTGTGTATTTCGCGCTGTTTTCGCGGTACCATCGGATCTGGTCAAACTTGATGTAATCATAGCCGCCTATTCCCTTGATCTGTGAATATGAGTGAGAGTCCATACAATACAGGATGGCTGCGTCTTTCTTTCCATCGGACGATTTCAAGGGAAGAATAAAGTTGGTCACTCCTGTGACTCCTGCCACGGAATCGGTCAGGTTGTAAGGTATTGTCTGTATGATATCGAATAGCTGAGTACGGGTAAGTCCCTGTTCGTCATCGTGATTGCCGAATGTCACTCCGAAGGGTATTTGGCGGTTGGCCGCTAAGTTCAGGATTGTGCGCATCCCTTCCTCTGCCGGTTGACCGTAGATGACATCACCTGTGAATAGCACTAAGTCCGGTTTTTCCGCATCCAGCACTTCGTTGATGCGTTCGAGAGAAACGGCTGACTTGGGATTCCCGTGAATGTAATGTACGTCCGTGAACTGTACGATTTTGAACTTGCCGTCTTTATTGAATTTCAAGACGGGTTTCTGTGTGTAGCCTGGTTGCAGGCATCCGAGCACAAGTGAAAGAATAATAAGAAGTTGTTTCATCTTTAGATGGTTTTTGTTTATGAATGGTTTATTCGATCGTGATGTCGAATTGATCGTATGAATCTGTTCTCCAAGCCTTTTCGGATGTCAGGGGGGAGAAAGTGCGAACAGGGGGGAGAATGTTTTGATCTTAATCGTCTTTCCATCCGGCATAAACTCCATGATGCGGAGCCAGCAGTCTCCCCCGTTGCCATGCCATTGACCGTCGGCGGTCTGGGCGTTGAACATCATTTGGGCTACATTCTTGCCTGTGCTGTTTTTGTCAGTCCTGAAGCTGACATTGCCCTTGTAGTCTGCTATCTCGCATTCATGTCCGCATATCACCATGCAGATGTTGGAGGAAGGATAGACCAGTTTCTGCCAGATGGCTTCTCCGTAATTGGCGGGTGATATTTTGTAGCTTTCCTTGATGTGACGTTTGGCTTCCGGTGACATATAGGAGTGTGTCAGCAGGATCACTTTATGATTTTTGTATTTGGCTTTACCGGCAACTTTGGCCGCCCATTCGATCGCCTCGTCACGCGGAGCAAATTCGAGTGATATGACCAATAGTTTTCCCCATGTGTCTGTCTCGAACTCATAAGCTGCATTTTCAAGAGTCGGAATACCTTGATAGTTCAGGCCTGTCTCGACCAATGACTTTTTCCAGCAGCTATTCCGCTCGGAAGGGAAATAATCAGGAAGGTGGCAGAGGCGGTTTTCTGCTTTCTCATATCCGTAATCGTGATTCCCGGTACAAACGACATAAGATATTTTGTCGTCGAGCCGTTCAAATGCCCTGGATGCGGCCTGCCATTGTTCTTCGCTTGTCTGATTTCCGTTTATGCCGTCCGGAATCCGTATCTCGTTCTGCTCAACCAAATCACCGGTACACAGAACTCCTTTGATATTCAAAGGTTCGATGCTGTTGGCAATCCAAGCTGTCTGTAGCTCGAATAGCGGTTGGTTAGCATCGAACTTGTTATAACTCTGCGGATCAGGTAGTAGGATCATGGAAAAGGAATGCTTGTCGGATAGTTGAGGCCGGACAGGGTAGATCTGGGCTGTGGAGGATAAGAGACTAATGCCAAGGATAATAATGGATAGATTAAGTTTTTTCTTCATATTTAGGAATGTTTAGCTTGTATCTTTCGTAGCAAAGGTATTGAATTATCATGATTGATTTTAATTCGGTACCTTTTAATTTAATGAACAATCGTTAAATGGCTGATAATCTAAAAACAATTATTGTATAGAACAAACTTTTTTGTGATTCCAGTTCATTAGAAAATTGGACAATAACCTCTGCCTTCCCGTATTTTCTATTTCGATTAAGATATCAGATCGTTTTAGTTTGATATTTTGATACTGCTTTTTTCTGTTTTGCTGATAAACGAAAATGTGATATAGGCAGAAAATGAAAGTATGTTGTTTGGGGAGAGATAGAAAGGGGAGAAACGCTTACATTTGAGAAAAGCTTAACCCCTTGAGAATTGCTTGTGGCAAAAGAGATTGGTGGAGGTTCTGGATATTTGATAAGAAATTCAGGGCTTTATGGGCATGAGGACGGTCGTCATAGGAACGGAGACCGTCCTCGTTGCCGTGAGGTGCCGAGATCTTTATATATGAAGACGGTCGTCGGGCCAATGAAAACCGTCTTTGTTGGAAAAACTGTGCACCTTGCGGCAGGAAGTTCTTTTAGAAAGATAAAAAGCCGGATTGCGAAGCGATTTACGAAAGAAGCATATCTTTGTTAAATAAACGATATTATACAATAAGTGTTTTCATCCATTTTTCGGCCACCTGCAATGTTTCTGGTTTGCCGACATCTATCAGATGAAGGTCTTCGTCAGCGTAGGCGTGGATGTTGGCCTTGGCGCAGATGGAGAGGTAGAAGTTGATGATCGAAAACTTGCCGGTCCATTCTTCCATCCAGTCGAATATTTTAGGAGACAGTACATGTATCCCGCTGAAGGCATATTCGTTATATTGGTTCGGATCGAAATCGGGGTAGAACGACTTTACTTCGCCCGTCTCGCGGTTGCGCCAACCACATAGCTTATTTTCCTTATTGAAAAGCAGATAGCGGGAGGTGTTGCGTTTGCTGACCAATAATGTCGCCAACGGATTTGTCTCTATATGATGATTGTAAAGCGCACGGAGGTCGATGTCGGACAGGATGTCGACATTGTGTATCAGAAACGGCTCATTGCCTTGTAAAAAGGCGGTGGCGTGTTTGATTCCCCCACCGGTATCGAGCAGATAATCCCGCTCGTCGGAGATATGGATCTGGATACCGAAATTATTGTTGGCTGCCAGGAAGTTGATGATCTGGTCTCCCAAATGATGAACGTTGATGGCTATCTGGTGAAAGCCGGCATCTTTCAATTTGAGGATTACATGTTCGAGCATAGGTTTCCCATTGATAGGAAGTAATGCTTTTGGAGTACTGTCGGTCAGCGGTTTGAGGCGTGTTCCCAAACCGGCAGCGAAAATCATAGCTTTCATAATATTGAGTTAAAGAGTTGTTCAATGTTTTGTTCCCTGTGTACGAGGTCTACCCGGACACCGAACTTAGAATGAATATGTTCCGCCATATGCTGGGCGGAGTAGACCGAACGGTGCTGGCCCCCCGTGCAACCGAAACAGATCATCAGATTGGTAAATCCTCGGTCCATGTAACGTTTGACAGAAGCATCCACAATTTCATAAGCATGATCTAGGAAACGAGTGATCTCTCCGTCTTCTTCGAGGAAACGGATCACCGGTTCGTCCAATCCGGTAAAATGATTGTAACGTTCGTATTTACCAGGGTTATTGATGGCGCGGCAGTCAAAGACAAATCCGCCGCCATTGCCACTCGGATCGTTGGGAATTCCTTTTTTATAGGCAAAACTGACGATCTTGACTTTGAGCGTATGCTTCTGGATGTCGTCATAGAACTGAGACAGGTTTGTCAGCTCCCGTAGTACGGTACATAAATAGGGATACTCCGGATAATCTTCTTTCAAAAGTTGCCGGAGGTTGTCGATAGCGAAGGGGACACTTTGGATAAAATGCGGTTTCTTTTCGAAATATCCCCGGAAACCGTAGGCTCCCAAGACCTGTAAAGTCCTGAAAAGAACGAAATGGCGTAATTGCCGGAAGAAATGCTTTTCGTCTATGTCCATATACCCGCGTAGTGCTTGCAGATAGTCGGCTATCAATTCCTGTCTCAACTCAGCGGGATATTTGGCTTTCGCCTGCCAGAGGAAAGAGGCGACATCATAGTAGATCGGGCCTTTGCGTCCTCCTTGGAAATCAATGAACCAGGGTTCGCCATTTTTTACCATCACGTTGCGCGACTGGAAATCCCGGTACATGAATGTCGGTGTATGGTCTTGCAGAAGGACATCGCTCATTTTCTGGAAATCATCTTCCAAAAGGTTTTCCTGGAATTCCATTCCGGTAGCTTTCAAGAAACAGTATTTGAAATAGTTCAGGTCCCAAAGGATCGAACGCCTATTGAATTCGGGTAGAGGATAGCATTGGCTGAAGTCGAACCCCTCCGCACCTTTAAACTGCAGAGTCGGCAGAAGTGTGATCGTCTTGTGCAGCAAAGACTTTTCCGTCTCGTCGAAGAAACAACTTTTCCGTCCTTTCTCAATTGCTTGAAAGAGCAAGGTGTCGCCTAGGTCTTCCTGGAGATAGAACGATTTATCAACCGACCAGCAATAAACCTGGGGAACGGGCAATCCCTTTTCCCGGAAATGCGCGGCCATATAAATAAAGGCATTGTTTTCCTCTATGGAAGTTCCGCTAACTCCGATCAGGGAAACGGGACCTGACAATCTGAAATACCGGCGGTTAGAGCCGGAAGAGGATAGTTCGGTTATATCAGTTGCCGGTGAACCGGTATGTGTCTGGTAAAGTTGTTTTAATTCTTCAGTAATCATGTTTTTCTATTTTCGGCACTAAAGTAGCAAACAATTGACAATTGGCAATTGAGAATTGACAATTTTGTTGGGAAATAAGAGAGGCGGACGTACCGTTTTACCGGAACGCCCGCCTTCTTTATGACCATTAATCTCTAATTGTCTCTCTTTTTAATTGCCAATTGATTAAAGAATGCCTTGTGCCATCATCGCTTTGGCTACCTTCATGAAGCCCGCAACGTTTGCACCTTTCACGTAGTTTGTGTAGCCGTCGGCTTGTTTGCCGTATTTTACGCATTGTTCGTGGATATTCTGCATGATGCTTTTCAGTTTGGCATCAACCTCTTCACTGCTCCAGCTCAGTTTCTGAGCGTTCTGCGTCATTTCCAGACCGGAAACAGATACACCGCCGGCATTGGCTGCCTTACCCGGAGCGTACAGGATCTTAGCTTCCAGGAATGCGTCGATAGCTTCAGGAGTAGAAGGCATGTTGGCTCCTTCCGATACGGCGATACAACCGTTGGCGAGCAATGTCTTGGCATCTTCTCCGTTCAGTTCGTTCTGAGTCGCACTCGGCATTGCAATGTCGCATTTTTCTCCCCAAGGACGAGCACCTGCCACATACTTGCAACCATATTGTTCTGCATATTCACGGATACGGCCGCGATAGAGGTTCTTCAGTTCCATGATGTAATCCAGCTTAGCACGGTCGATACCGTCCGGATCGTAGATGTAACCGTCCGAGTCGGACATCGTCACGACTTTAGCGCCGAGGCTGATCAGTTTTTCAACGGTATATTGGGCTACGTTACCTGAACCTGAAACGCAAACGGTCTTTCCCTTGATGTCGATTCCCCTTGTATTCAGCATTTCCAGCAGGAAGTAAACATTTCCGTAACCGGTAGCTTCGGGACGGATCAGTGAACCGCCGAATTCGCGTCCTTTACCGGTGAATGTTCCCGTGTTTTCCTGAGCCAGTTTTTTATACATTCCGTACATATAGCCGACTTCGCGTCCGCCAACACCTATATCACCTGCGGGAACATCCGTGTCCGGGCCGATATGACGCCATAATTCCAATACGAAAGCCTGGCAGAAACGCATGATTTCAGCATTTGACTTACCGCGCGGGCTGAAGTCGGAACCTCCTTTTCCACCACCCATCGGCAGGGTTGTCAGCGAGTTCTTGAAAGTCTGTTCGAAAGCCAGGAACTTAAGGATCGACTGGTTTACAGAAGCGTGAAAACGGATACCACCTTTGTACGGGCCGATCGCATTGTTATGCTGGATACGGTATCCCATGTTGGTTTGGATCTGTCCCTTATCATCCATCCAGGTTACGCGGAAGGAGAAAATACGATCGGGAATACAAAGACGTTCGATCAGGTTGCTCTTTTCGAATTCGGGATGTTCGTTGTAAACCTCTTCGATTGTTCCTAATACTTCTGAAACTGCCTGATGATATTCCGGTTCATTCGGAAATCTTCTCTTTAAGTTGTCTAAAACTTCACTTGCCTTCATAAGACTGATTTTATTTAGAATGTTATATTTGTAATATCAATTTGTTAACCGGTAGCCGTTTTTTTAATGACCTCGCAAAGGTAAGCTAAAATTTTACACAAACAAATATTTGAAAGAAAAAATGCATTAAAAATATCATTTCGGTATTTTAATCGGGTAAAAGTAACTAAATGTCACTCGTCTCTTCGCCTTCTGCTCTTATAGATAGGGACGAACACAATGATAGCTGACGCAACCAAGGCAAAAACGATGTCGAAGGTTATCTTTTCGCTGTATGCAAGCATCATGTAGCAAAGGATACCCCACAAAAGAGTGATACATACGGCTTGACTATTTGTAATCTTTCTGCGTGCCATAGTTTACAATTGTTTAGTTGGATGAAACAAGCGAGCCGAAGTAAATGACCAAGGCCAGGAATACGGCTACAAGGATAAAAAGAACGATGATCTGTTTTTCGAGGGGCAGATGTCGGAGGAACGGAACGTGGCGTACCCAACCGGAAACGGCTTGGAGCTGCTCGTCCTCTTCGTCTTCTTTCGGAAATTCGTATCCGTTTGCTTCCAGAATCTCCTTTGCACGGGGAACTTCGCTTTCAAGCAGTTCGATGCGGATGCCGCCCACATTGGCCGGGTATTGGATCCGGCTCGTATATTCGTTTCTCAGGTAACAGTTGACCCCTTCCGATTTCAGGAGGGATTCGATCATCTGTGCTGCTTCCGGTTCATAGAAACGGGCTATTTCGACTATTTTATCTTCCATATTAATGTGTGTTGTATAATGTAAATGATGATTTACCCGTTTATTAATTTATCCGCAATTTCTGTAGCCTGGCGGATACGGTCGGCCATACCGATGCCGCCTTTGATGTTTCCGGCCAGCGTAAGGCCGGGATAGCGCGCTTGCAGTTCGTCGATCGTTTCGAAGCGGGAGCCGCTGCTCTGTTCATATTGCGGAATGGCATGTTCGTGACGGAAGATACGGATCATATCGGGTTCTGTCTCTTCCGGGAATTTCAGCATGGTGTGGAGCTCGTGCCTGATGAGCACTTTCAGCTCCTCTTCCGGCCAGGTCGTCAGGTCGGCATGCTTTACGCCTCCGATAAAGAACGAGAAGAGAGCACCCTCTTCCGGAGCCCGTCCGGTAAAACAAGCGGAGGGGAAAAGAATTCCGAGTACGTCTTTTTTCTCACAGGAAGGAACCAGGCCTCCAAACGCATCGAAGCGTAATGTACCGGTGTCGCGGAACCCGACGCTGGCCTGTACGACTGGTGCATAATGCAGGTTGCTGATCCGCTCCATCTTTTCTTTCGGGACGAAAGGCAACAGGGCGGGCAATGTATAAGCACCGGTGGTTGTGATTATCCGTTCCGCAATAATGGTCTGTTCGCCGTCGGCTGTCGAATAGGTAGCCATCCATTTGTCTGCACAAGGGCGGACCGTGACGTCGGCGGCCGAAAGTGTGATGCGGGCCGGACCGATTGCCTCGGCCATCGCACCGGTCAGTTTGTCCAATCCTCCGGCGGCTGAAAATACTTTCTTGCTGGCGAGACGGTCGCGATCTGTTTTCGGCTGCTTGGCTTTCGCGATGGTTCCGCGGATGAAGCTCCCGTATTGCTGTTCCAGGTTGTAGAGCTTCGGGAGCGCATAACGAGTGACGAGTTTCATCGGATCGCCGGCGTAGACACCGGACAGAAACGGGTCTACCGCATAGTGCAGGAACGATTTACCCAGGCGGCGGGCAGCTAACTCGCCGACAGATTCATCCGGGTTATTGCCTTTTGCCCGAAACGGCTCTCCGAGGATACGGAACTTGTCGCCAAGCGTGAACAGAGGAGTCGTGACCGCACTGAACAGTCCGGACGGGAGAGCCCGGAACCGGTTCCCTTTCCAGATCAGCCGGCGCTTGGATTCTTCGCGGGCAGTCTCCAGTGCACAGGCTGGGGAGAGGGCTTCGAATAGTTCGGCGACTTCGGGATAGGAGACTACACCTGTATTGGGGCCGCTTTCGTAGACAAAATCCTTTTCGCGGAACGTATGGATTTGTCCTCCGACGCGATCAGCCTTTTCGAGGATATGAATGTCTTTTCCGGCGCGGGTCAACCAGAAGCCGGTTGTCAATCCGGTCAGTCCGGCGCCGATAATCAAAATATCAGTCTGTTGGGGTTCCATTGCGTTATACCGGTTTAGAAAATGATTTATTTGTTCCGAGCATCAGCTTGTCCAGCGAAGCCGCTACGTTTCGGACGAAAAGCCTGCCTTCAGGTGTCATCCTGATTTGATTTTCGTCAAACTCGACCAATCCGTCCTCTGCAAATTCGCGTAGACAGGCTTCGTCATAGGCGGTTGCCTGCTTGATGGAGCGGGCGGGGACGGAAAGCTGTTCCGACAGTTCGTTCCAGTCGATCCGGTAGTTGCACATCAACATTTCGATTGCCTCCCGTGTGATCTGTTCCTCCCGGCTTAGGAGATATCCTTTGGCGACAGGCAAGATACCGGCTTCGACTTTCTCGATATACTCCATGATGTCTTTTGTGTTCTGGGCGTAAGCCGTTCCGAGCTGGCTGATCCCTGTCACGCCGAAAGCATAGACCTGACCGGTTGTGCGGCGCGTGCAATATCCCTGGAAATTGCGATGTAGTTGTCCGTTCAGCAAAGCTGTGTATAACTCGTCGTCTTTGCGGACGAAATGATCCAGCCCGATCGGCTGGTAGTCCGCTTCGCATAAGATTTTGCGGGCCGCTTCGAACATCCGGCTCTTCTCGTCGCCCGAAGGCAGTCCGGTTTTTTCCAATACCTTCTGCCGGGGGAAAGCCCAGGGCACATGCGCATACGAAAAGGTGACGAGCCGGTCCGGTTTCAGGGAAACGGCTTTTTCGATCGTTTCGGCAAAACTCGCTTCCGTCTGGTGGGGCAAGCCGTAGAGGAAATCCATGTTGATGCGTACTCCGCATGAGCGCAGGATCGTTACGATTTCTTCCGGTTGCAGCAGCGGGGCTTGCCTGTGTACGGTTTGCAGGACTTGTTTGTTGAAGTCTTGGATGCCGATGCTAAACCGGTTGAATCCCGCGGTTGCCAGTTTCTCCCAATCCTGTCCTGTCATCCAGCCAGGATGACATTCGATTGCTTTTTCCGGATTTTCAATCAATTCGAACGTATCTGAAACATGTGCGTTCAACTCTTTCAGCTCAAGAGCCGGAAGAAATGTCGGGGTTCCTCCGCCGTAATGGATCTGCGAGACTTTACGTTTCTTGTCGAGTAAAGGCAGTATCAGGTCGATCTCTTTATGTAATGCGGCTACATATCGATCTATGATTTCAGGCTTGGGAGCGGCGTAGGAATTGCATCCGCAATAATGGCAGAGACGTTGGCAGAAAGGAATATGAAAATAGAAGGAAACCGATTCCGGCTGCTGGCGGTTGGATTCACGGATGGCATCCGCATAATCCCGGCTTGTGAACCCGTCATGAAAATAGTTTGCCGGCGGATAGCTGGTGTACCGGGGAACCGGCACATTGTATTTATCTAAAAGTTCTTGTTTCATATCGTATTTTTATCTTTTCTGAAAACCGTTACTATATAAATGAGGGATATCAGGGCGATGCTTGCCTCGAAGAAGAAGAGTCCGTGATAACCCGTATGATCTGCAATTCTTCCACTCAGGATGGCCATCAACATGCCGCTGAGATGCGTGATGACCGTCTGGATCGTGAAATCCGTCCCTTCGCGCCCGGGGCGTACACAGTCCATTGCCGTCGTATAGACCACGATCGTCGCCATCCCGTAGCTGCCCCACAGAAGGAAAATCCCGCCGTAGAGCATGGGCGTCGTCGGATGCACGTAGGAGAGTCCGAGGAAGTAAAGTGTCGCCATCAAGACAAACACCGCGAACAGGATGCGCGCGCGGAAACGGCCGATCCGCCGTACGATCATCCCTCCGGCAAACGAGGAGAGGAACCCGACGAATGTCCCCGCCACTCCGCTCATCACCCCGATCTCCTTCATGTCGTAGCCCAGGTCGACCAGCCAGGGTTTCAGCATGGCGAGCGTACCGATCAGGCCGGAATAGTAAAGAAAGAGGAAACCGATCTGTTTCCAGATGCTCCGGCGGGCGAAGAAATAGATCACGTCTGCCTTTTTGGCCCGTTCGTGCGCTTCCTTCGGCTGGATGCGGATGCCTTTGTTGAAAAAGAGTGGCAGAAGGGCGGCGATGACGAACAGCGCGACGCAAGGCAGCAGACCGTTCCAGCCGATTTGCTTGAAGAGCAGGAGCAAGACACCGCCCCCGATCATCGAACCTCCGAAACTTCCCATCGACTGCATGCTGTTTGCAAGGCTTTTATCTTTCCGGCTGAAAGCGAGTACCGCCAACGCGTCGGTCGCGATATCCTGCGTGGCGGAAGCGACGAAGGATATGATGATCAAGGCGACGATCGTATAGAAGTCCGTATGGAAATCAAGGAAAGCGACGGCGAAGATCAGGCCGGCGTAGATCAGTTCGGAAGAAAAAATCCACCGTTTATAGTCGCCCGTCGTCACGGCATGGCGGTCTACCATCGGCGACCAGAGGAATTTCAGGATCCAGGGCAGCTTGATCAGCTGGAGAAGCCCGATGGCTGAGAGTGAAAAGTCCTCCTGCCGCATCATGACGGGGATGACGGTGGAAAAGAAACTCATCGGGATCGTCTGCGCAATGTAGAGGCAGAAGAAGGTCGCGAGGTTGTATGTTTTGTCTTTCTGTATCATAATATCGTTATATAATCATCCGGCTTCCGGACGAGGCTTTAAGAGTTTTCAAAGTGTCGTCCGAAATTCGGCCGGGACTTTTGGAGTTTTCAAAGTGTCGTCCGAACTTCGGCCGGGACTTTTGGAGTTTTCAAAGTGTCATCCGAACTTCGGCCGGGACTTTAAGAGTTTTCAAAGTGTCGTCCGAAGTTCGGTCGGGGACTTTAAGAACTTTTAAAGTGTCGCCCGAACTTCTGCCGAGACTTTTAAAAACTCAATTGTATATTCCCGCCGATCGTGAACGGCCTTCCTTTTTGTGCCAGGCCTTTTCCGCCTGTCTCGAAATAGAAAGCCGAATAGTCTGCACCGGTCATATTTTTCGCCCAGATCGCAAAGGTAATAAAATCTTTTGTGGCAGATACTTTTGCATTCAACAGTCCGTAATAAGGTTGCGAAACCTTGTTGTCTTCTTTCCACAGGATGCGTCCCGTCCCGGTGTAGTTCGCGCTGACCGTGAAGCGGTCGATGTGACGGCAAGGGTTCGGGATCGTATAATCGGCTCCGACAGCGAAAGTGTGGCGCGGGACCATCGGCAGGAAATTCCCGCTGTAGTCGATGCCTCGCCGTTCGTCCTTGTAATCTTTGAAGGTGGCATGCGTGAAGCCGTAGTTCACCTGCACCATCAGCCCGTTGACCGGATTCCCTTGCAGACTGACCTCGACGCCTTTGCTCTCGCTGCGCCCGGCGTTGCGCAGGAATTGCCCGTTCTGGGTGGCGAGCATCTGGTAAATCTGTTGGTTTTTCCAGTCGATCCAGAAAAAGCAGAACTCGGCGTTCAGGCGGTTGTCGAGGAACGGGTGTTTGGCTCCCAACTCGTAGTTCCAACTGGTTTCGGGGCGGAACGTGCGGTCTTCCTCGCGGTCGAAAGAGGTGTTGAAGCCGCCTGTCTTATATCCCTTCGTCACGGTGGCATAGAGCATGCCGGTGGAGGGAAACATATATTGCAGGGCGATCTTCGGCGTGACCTGGCTGAACTTGAGCCGGCTGTCGAAGGCGTCCATCTGTTCGCTGCCGCCGTCCGTTTCTTTGTAGAAAAGGAAATCGTTGGAGGTATGCTCATAATCGTAGCGGATACCGAAAGTCAGTGACAGGCCGCGCGTCAGCAGGTCGTCGATTGTGGATTGGTGGTAGAAGGCGACACCATAGGCCGGCGTGTCGTACAGCTTGCGTGTCGCATAGTCTTTGGTGAAATAATCGAGTGTCACGGTGTTGTCGATCCTCTGCCAGAAACCGAAGGCGCCGAACAGCCATTTGTAACGTCCGGGAGTCGTCGATTTGATGTTCAGCTCTTCGGAAAACATTTTCTGCTTCATATCCTGACGCGCGAAATAGATGCTTCGGGGAGAGAAATCCTGGTCGATGCCTTGATGGTCCGAGAGATATTGGAAGGCGGTCCGGCTGTTGATGCTGTAGCCCGTCCCCTGGAAATCTGCCGAGAAGCCGGTCGTCGAAAGCGTCCGTTTGTAGAAACTGTAATCGTTGTAGTCGACTTCGCCCGGTTTATGCGTGACCGAATCGCAGACGGCGTAGGGATAGCCGCCTTGGACTGAACGGTCGAACGAACTCATTAGCCCGAAAGAAAGGTTCTTCTGAGGCTTCCATTCCAGGCGGATGCGGGCGGAGCCGGACTTCATGTCGTCCGCTTTCTTGTCTGTAAACAGGTTGGTGAAGTAGCCGTCGCTGTTCCGGTAATCACCGGAGATGGCATATCCGAACTTTTCTCCGATCTTTTTATAATGAGAGAGGGCATAATCGCGGTAACCGTAGCTACCGTTGGAAAGCCAGACATTTGTCCCCTCGTATTTCAAGGGCGATTTCGTATAGACGTTGATGATGCCGCCCATCGTGTTACGGCCGTAGAGCGTCCCTTGCGGACCGCGCAGCACCTCGATCCTGTCCACCTCGTTGAAATCGAAATCGAAAGCCGATTTTTCGAAATAGGGGATACCGTCCACATAAAGCCCGACCGAGGGAGCGTTGATTTTCGATCCGATCCCGCGGATATAGACCGGCGAGGTCAGTTTCGATCCGTAGTCCGGCATAAAGAGGTTCGGGATAAAGGAACTGAACTCTTTGATCCCCGTGATGTTCCGGTTCTGGATCGCCGTCCCCGTCACGGCCGATGCCGACAGGGGTTCCAGCCGGAGGTCGCGCTGTTGCTTGAACGACTGCACGACCACTTCGTTCAGTTCGACATTGCGGATCTTCGCCGTATCTTTTTCTATCTCTTCCCCTCTTGCCGTATAGGCGAGGCAGAGCAGCATCGGGAGGCAGTATAATAGTTTCATGTCTTAAAATGTAACGGTGATTTCGCCGCCGATCTGGAACGGTTTGCCTTTCTGGATGAACGACTGGTTGAACGATTCGAAATAGAACGCCTGGTAGTCCGTGTTCGTGATGTTACGGCTCCACAGGTTGAGGTTGACGATTCCCTTGCGGATGCCCACTTTGGCATTGACGAGGCCGTAGAACGGCTGGCTGATGTCGTTCTTCTCCGTCCAGAAAATCTTGCCTGCCCCGGTGAACTGGGCGGATGCGGTAAACTGGTCGACCATTTTCCGGTGGAGTAGTTTCGTGTATTGCAATCCCAGGCTGACGGTGTGGCGCGGCGTGTAAGGAATGAAATTATCCTTGCAGTCCGTTTTCACGATCTGGCTGTTCTCGTCCTTGTCCGTGAAGATGTAATCGCGGAAAGTGGCACGGGTAAAACCGTAGTTGAGGTCGGCGGTGAGTCCGTCCGTGATACGGCTGCGCAGGCTCAGTTCCACGCCGTAGCTGTTCGCCTTTCCTCCGTTGGTGATCATGCGCCCGCTGCCGTTCTCGGCAAAGCTGGTGAGTTGGAGGTCGCGGATGTCCATGTAGAAGAAGGTCAGTTCCGCACTCAGCCTGCCCCGGACCAGTTCGCTGCGGATGCCTGCTTCGTAGTTCCAGCTGTGTTCCGGTTTGTAGGAAGCGATGTCTTTCACTTCGCCCGGCTGTTCGGCTTTGTCGGGAGCGAACTTCGACATCAGGTCGTATTTGGCTTGGGCCTGGACCAGATCGCCGAACATCTGCACGTTATATCCTCCTGTCTTGTATCCTTTGGCGACCGAAAGATACGTGAATGTTTCGGGTGTGCACTGGTAACGGAGCGAAACCTTCGGCAATACTTGCAGGAAATCCTGTGAGATGTTGCCGTCCATAGTCGTCGTGACCGGTAGCGTCATTTTCATCGGGCCCATTTCCACACCGATCTTCATGCTGTCTACTGCCGAATGATAGTCCAGGTTCGCTTTCTCGTAATCCAGGCGGATACCGGCGGTGATGGAAAGCCCTTCGACAAAGAGGTTATTGTAGGTCGATTGGTGGAAAGCCGCGAAGCCGTAGGTCGGCGTGTCGAAGTTTCCGGGGAAATAAATCTGGTTCAGTTCGTCCCCCTGGACAGTAAGCTTCGGTGCTTTTGGGTTATTCGCCAGTATGTCGTCGAACGCTTTTTGCAGAATGCCCGTCAGCCCGTCTTTCTTGAAGATCACAGGGCCGTCGGTGTTCAGGCTGTTATAAAAACCGTAGGCGCCGAAGCTCCATTGGTAATTGCTTTTTGTATTGGATTTGATCGCCAGTTCTTCGCTCCAGGCATATTGTTTCTGCTTTTGGTGAAGGGTGAAAACAGACTGTTCCGTATAGTCCTGGTCCATCTTCATGTCGTCTTTCAGATATTGGTAGGCCGTGGTGGAAGAGAGGATAAAACGGTCTGTTTTCCATTCCAGATACAGGCTGTTGTTCAGCGTGCGGCGCCAGTAGGAACTCGGATCGTTGATGCGGATCGGCTGCACAGCCCCGGTCTGCGGGTCGTACTGCCCGTAGGGGAAGGCTTTTTGCGTTGCATAGTCATAGTTGAATGTATATTGCGCCTTCAGATGGTCCGTAATATACCCCTCTAATTTGAATCGGCCGCCTGCCGATTCCTCCTTATCGGCCTTTGTGCCGTTATATTCGTTGATGAAAAAGCCGTCGTTGCGGTCGTAATACCCGTTTAGCGAGATCCCGATGTTTTCTCCGATCTTGCTGTATTGGGACACTTTGGCTTTTGCCGCCCCGTAATTGCCCATCGACATCGTGACTTTTGTCCCCTGGTAATCGAAGGGGGAGAGGGTGTAGATATTGACGATGCCTCCCATTGCGTTACGTCCGTAGAGGGTTCCCTGCGGTCCCCGTAAAACTTCGATGCGTTGGATATCGTTCAGCTCGAAATCGAAAGCGCTTTTATCCAGATAGGGGACATTGTCGACATATAATCCGATGGATTGCCCGCTGCTACGCGCTCCGATTCCGCGTATATAAATGGCCGAAGTCATTTTCGAACCGTAGTCCGGCATATAAAGGTTGGGGACGAAAGCGCTGATATCCTTGAGAGCATCTATCTGCCTGGTTGCTATCGCTTGGGGCGAGAGGATGGAAACGGCTCCCGGAAGCGTGCGGAGATCGTTCGTCTCCTTTGTGGAAGAAGTGACGATCACCTCACCTATATTATAGGTCTTGATCGTGTCGTTCACATTTTCATTCACCCGTTCGGCTTTAATCGGTTGCAAACACGTAAGCGCGCCTGCGACAAGGACATACAGATAGCGTTGATTCATCGTATTAATTGTAAACTATTAGTATTTTACGGTTGCAAAGGAACGGTAAAGATGAATGGGAATCAATCACTACATGTAGTGATTTTAAAGTTCGATGTCGTCGCCTGAAATAATGCCGTTCATGATGGCATAGAAGGTAAGTCCCGATACTGTTTTGATGCCGAGCTTGGTCGTGATGTTCTTGCGGTGGCTGAGGACTGTGTTCAGGCTGATGTTCAGCTTGTCTGCAATTTCTTTGTTGGTGCTGCCTTTGACGATTAATTGGAGGACGTCCGTTTCGCGGGTGGACAGTTCCTTGTTGTTGTCGCTGGAAATACTGTTGTTTTCTCCGGTAAAAAGTTGTTCCAACTGCTCGATGATGACTTCCTGCGAGGCCTTGATCGTGATATGGCTGGTTGCCGATAGTCCCCCTTCGCCTTCGGTTCCGTCGATCAGGACCATCGTCTTGCTCCGGCGGGGAAGGAAAAAGTCTGCATAAAGGACAAATAAAGCGGCATTTGTAAAGTAGTAGTCGAACGTATCGTTGCCGGAAGTCGAAAATGCCTCGAACGTAGGGTAGTGGCTGATCTCTACCGGTGGAAAATAGTCGGTCAGCATGCTTTGCAGGCCGATGCTTTGTAGCGTGTCGGGTAATATGATTGCTATTTGCTTGTTGCGATGCATCCGGCTGTTTGTTAAATACACAACTTTTCCATAGCCGAAACCATCGGTGTCAATATCCGGTAGCGGATGCGGTTGTGTTGTTTGATATCTTTTTCCAAACTGCTGATGGCAAATATGACGGCGTAGCATAAGTTCTCGTTATAGTCGCCGGAAAGATGCTTGACCATGATGCTTTTCAGATCCGCCAACAAGGCCTCTATCGGATCTTCCAATCGCTGTTCCGTTCCGAGGTGCAATGCTTCGACCTGCCCGGAAGATGGATAATCTTTCAGTTTTTCGCTTAATGACAGGCAATAGGGGAACCAGACCCGGTCGTCCTTTTCGATCCGTGAGGTCAGCTCTTCTTTGAAGGATGAGAAAAACTTCCCGATCAGGTTGAGCGTGTTGTTTCCCGGCGTACTCATCGATATGAATGAACCGAGATGCCTTTCTATATTCGGGATTTGGTAGCGTTGGTAATACTGGTTGGTTTTGGTCAGATAATCGATAATCTGTGAAGTATGGAAAGTTTGTAGCTTCTTTTCCGGGAAGTATTCCTCGTTGAGAAACGTGTTGATTACCGTCAAGAGGAAGTCGGTATCCAGCCGGTATTCTTCACAAATCGCCTTTACCGATTTGTCGCCTAAGCCCAGGCGGATTCCAAAACGGTTAATGACAGGAATGAGTGAGGGGTGCTCTTCCACCACCTCACTCATTTGCATATTAGGATATACTAATGGCATATTTTATGCTTCTTCCCATTGTTTTCGTAATAGTTCCACTGCGGCAGGGACCAAAACGTTCCGGTCTCCCTGGCATCCGCATTCGAAACTTACATATTTGTCGTAATCCAACATCTTCAGACCTTTGAAGCCGTTAACGTAGTTATCTGCTTCTCCGTCTTCACCCGGCATGCTGCGGCGTTTACGGCTGGCAACGTGCACGTGTTGCAGATATTCGCCTGCAGAAAGGAAAGCTCCCATGTCGGAAGTCTCTTCCCAAGTCATGTGCCAGAAGTCACCCATACAGCGTACACCCGGATTGTTGATGTCGCGGCAGATGGAAGCTGCATCCGCTACCTGACGAAGATAGAATGCTTCTTTCCTGTTGAGCGGTTCAAAGATAACTGTAGTCCCGTGCTCTTTTGCGAAGTTACCCATTTCATTGAATTGTTCGCATAAGAAATCCCGCGTTTCCTGCGTATGAGGCATAGCCGGTTTTTGACCGTTGAAAGCCGGGACGATGATCACACCCGTAGAACCCAGTTCGCCAGCAGGAGCAATGATCTCTTTCATCGTATCCATGCACTGTTTGCGGATAGCCGGATCTGTCGAGAGGATGAACCCCTGGAAACCAGCACAGATGGCGCTCACTTTGATGTTGCGTCCGTTTAGTGCTTCCTTGATCTCTTTTACACGATCTTTCAGGCCACGTCCGCCCGGTTCGAAACCAACGACACCTAACTTTTCCATCAAGTCAAATTTCTCGTTGAGATTAGCTCCCGGTGCAATCCCTTCCTGAAAGGATATCTTCAACTCGGCTTTGCTGTTTGGACATGATCCCTTTTCTGCCGGACAACCTTCTGTAGAAGCAGCCTTGCCGCCACAGGCAGCAAAAGCTGAACTACCGGCTGCAACAGCCGCGCCTGCCAGAGTTGCTCTTAAAAAGTTTCTTCTGTTCAGTGCCATATTTTATTTTTTCTTTTCATCACGAGGTTTTCCTGGAACCGGAACTGTAAATCCACTCATATCCATCTTGCCTAAGTTCAGGTCTTTCGGAGTATAATCCAGAGGAGAAGCAGTCATTGCATCCCATGTCGTTTCTGCACCGGTGTATGCTGATTCACGTCCCATGATAGCAGCCATGTTGGCAACAGCTGTTTCTGAAGCCTGTTCGATAGGTTTGCCGCCACGGATGCAGTTTACCCAGTTTACATGTTCCAATACATATGGATTTGTCTGTGTATGTGCGTTCTTTTCTGCTTCACCATCGTATTTCCAGATGACGTTACCTGCATTGTCCTTGATTTCCATTTCAGCACTGTTCCAAGAACCTTTTGTTCCTTGGATAAATTCGCTGACGTTAGTGGCACAACCATCAATCTGGCGGCACATACTATGCAAGTGGATGCCGTTTTCCATTGTGAAATCGATGCTGAAGTTATCATACTGGTCGCCCGTGATACGGCGTTGGCGAGAACCGAAACCGACAGCTTTAACCGGTTTCAAGCCGCTGAACCATGTGAATACATCGATGTTGTGCACATGCTGTTCCACGATATGGTCTCCGGATAACCATTTCCAGTTTACCCAGTCCTTGATCATGTATTCGCAATCGTTCCAGTCTTTCTGACGTTCGCGGAACCACAACATGCTCTGATTCCAGTAAACTACACCACCCGTAATTTCACCGATAGCACCTTCCATGATCTTCTTGTAAGATTCGACATAGTTGCGCTGGTGATGACGCTGTGTACCTGTTACGACACATAGATTTTTTGCCTGAGCCTGTTTGGCGGTTGCCATAATCGTACGATAGCCTACCGGGTCGACACAAATCGGTTTTTCCAGGAAACAATGTTTGCCTTTTTCAACCGCATATTGGAAATGTACCGGACGGAATACGGGAGGAGTTGCAATAATGACAACATCGACACCGCTATCGATCAATTGTTTGTATGCATCCAGACCAACGAAACGTTTGTCTTCAGGAATATTACATCCTTTTTCTTTCAGCTTGTCGGCCAAAGCGTCTACACGTTCTTTGAATGTATCGGCAACGGCAACGACTGTCACGCCGTTTGCAGCATCCAAGAAGTTTTCTGCTGCACCGGAACCGCGTCCGCCACAACCGATAACACCGGCTTTCAGTTCTTTTCCGTCAGTAGCCTTATCTGGCAATTCCGGAATATAATAAGTTCCAGGTTCTTTCAGAGGTTTGTTTGCAGCTGCACTTTCGCCGCCGCCTGCACATGAGGTTAATACACTTGCACTACCTGTACCGATTGCACCCAGTGCTCCGGCCATAGCTGTACTTTTTAAAAACGATCTTCTGCTAATACTGTTTTCTTTCTTCATGATATAGTAATTTTTAGGTATCAATTAAACATCTGTTATTTCGCTCCAATTGCCGGGTCCGGTTCGCAAACCACACGGAAACCGATACCGCGGATATCCGAATACCACCAGATACTCTTCGGTTGTTGCGGATCAGTCTTCAACCAGGCATCATGCTTTGTATAATCGCGGGCTGCAGAACGAACGTCTGCCGCATCGGAAGTGTAGTTACCGCCGCGTACAACCCATTCTTCTCCTTCTGTGATTAACGGGTTGGTCACGTTATCGCCCCCTTTGCTGTAAGCCTTCGGATCATATTTGTCGGCACAATATTCCATTACATTACCCAACATATTCTTCAAACCGAACGGGTTCGCTTTCACTTCGCCCGGCTCTTGAGTTCTGTTTTTGCTGTTCTTCGCGTAAATCACGAATGAACTGATGCTGTCTGTTTTTGCATCGAAGAACTTACGCCAGAATCCCTGGTCTGAAAAATCTTTCGGGTTCCCGGTGAAGAAATAAGGAGTTTCCGTTCCTCCACGGGCTGCATATTCCCATTCTGCCTCGGTCGGCAGGCGGTATTTTTTCCCTGTTTGTTTGGACAGCCACTGGCAGAATGTTTCTGCAGCATAGTGTGTCATCGTGATAGCCGGACGGTCACCTGCGCCCCATCCCTGGTCGGGGAATCCGAACGGAGGAGTCGGGCCGGAAATGGCATCGACATCCGGATTGCTGTTATTTGCATATACGGTTTCGGGCGGAGTACGTCCTTCGCTCATGGTTTGTCCGTAGAATGCCCAATACTGATCCCACGTCACTTCTACTTCAGCCATAAAGAACGGACTGACCGTAACGTTTCGAACCGGAGCTTCATCTGCCTTATGGAACGGTTCTTTATCGGTGCTACCCATTTTGAATGTACCGCCCGGAATGGCGACCATTTTGAATGCAACGGCCGTACCCGGAATTTGTTCCGTATAATCGGTAAAAGATGTGACAGGTGTCGCCGTCTTGAAATAAAGGCTGGTATCAACAGTAGCCGTGGCGGCTCCGGGAATACCTGTTAATTTGCCGTGTTTATAATCCGGATTATAGTGTCCGGCGTCGAGGTGGCAGCTGATACACTGTAAATCCAGTTTCTTTTCGTTTTCGTCATAATAAAGGTGAGCGGTAATGCCGTCCTGGTTAATCCCTTCCGGGAACAAGTTCTGATGGCATTCCTTGCAGGATTCGTTCGGAATATATTTGACGGCATGTTCCAGTTCCGACTTGGTGTTCCAGTCGAAATCCGCACTGTCTTTTGTCATGAAGGACCATACGTCTTTCAATCCCAATTTGGCTTTAGCCGTATAATGATTCCAGGTGTCGCTTTGAGGCGGAAGGTGACAAGCCACGCAATGTGTTTTAACGCCGCTTCCGTTATTTACGTGTTTGGAGAGCTTCCAGCTGTCTTCCGCATGCGGATGGACATGGCACATCATACAGGATTCATCGGAAGAAAAATAAACGGATGTTTTATATACGGCAACCATAATGCCTGCCCCGAGAAGTAATCCGACCAAAAGAATGAAGGTTTTTCCTTTGAAAAATCTCCCTTTTTCGGAAGGATAGCGATTAGAATTGTTGTTAGTAGCCATTTGTTTTTATGGTAAACGATTTTACAATTAGTCCTGAATTAGATTTAAAAATCGGCAATAAAAGTAGTCTTTTTCTACATAAAATAAAAGTTTGCACCCACTATTTAACGAAATATGCATAGTGATTATGCTTTTTTACCAATTTTTGTAAAAATAGGAACTTGTCCCCGCTTCTTGAATGGAAATGCGGGGACAGCTCCCTTCATTTATTGCTGTTTATAAATTAGATTGAATCGGTTTCATGATGAAAGAGAATTCATAATCTCCGTAATGGATACGGTATTGTTCCAGTGGAAGCGCTCCCCAGCTGTTGACGCAACCCAATCCCATTTGTACCTTGTCAATACACATATTGGTGTAGTTTGCCTGAGGTACAAGTTCGGAGTGTCTCTGGTCTTTCTGTACTCCGTCGTCAAGTGATTCGATCGAATAATTCAAGGCTGAAGCCGAGAACGGAGCTTCCGAAATGAACATGAGTCCGTTACCGCCTTTGTTGGTCTGTTTCCACCAACGGATATCCGTTTTGGTCCCTGTTTCCTGCGGGCGGATATAAGAGTAGAACTGTTCGTCTACAGTCTGTCTGTAATTACCCAGGTCGGTGACGTTGTTACGGTCGGAATAGTTCTCGATCGGACCTCTGCCGTAATAGTTGATCTGATCCAAGCATTTAGGCATCTGCATCTGCATGCCGAAGCGGAACATATCGGAAACTTCAGCCGATTTGTCGGCTACCATTTTCTGTGTGACTTTCACTGCGCCTTCGTTGTTGATCGTATAAGTCAGATACAATTTGGCTTTTACTGCATCCATCGTGTATTCGGCATTGACAGTAGCCATGTCGTTTTCGATTTTGTTTGTCAGAGAAACCAGTTTCAATCCCGGTTCTTTCCAGGCGGCATATTTGTTTTGCAGGTTGGCTCCCATATCGTTGTCGGTCGGAGCACGCCAGAAGTTCGGAGTCAGTTTTCCGTCTTCTTTCAGCATCGTCATGCCATTTACATCGTATCTGCACAAGAAACCGTCATGCTTATCGAAGTCCATGCGGAAATTCTCTCCTTCGACGATCAGATAATTGATGTCATTATCTTTAATGGTCGGAATGACAGTCTCAATGTTCACTTGGTGTACATTCTGCAAATCCAGTTTCGGAGCATTGTACGGGCGGATCGTCAACTGGTTTTTGGCTACCGTATAACCGGCAGGCAGCAATGTTTCCGCTTTTTTCAACTTAAAGGCCACATTCAGCAAGAGTTCTTTGCATTTGCAAATACCCTCTGTGCTATAATTCAGTTTTATGGACTTGGTCTGTTGCGGAGCTACTTCCAGGTCTTTGACCATGCCTGTCTGAACCACTTCGCCGTTAGCCAGCAATTCCCATTCTGCATAGTAACCGTCCAGGTTACGGAAGAAGTTTTCGTTGTATACGTTTACGACACCGTTAGCCAAGTCGGATGGAGTCACCCAGATGGACTGGTAGATATGCCCGACTTCGTGCATATGCGGATTCGGTTTGCGGTCCGGGCTTATCAAGCCGTTGTCCATAAAGTTGTTGTCGGAAGCGTCATATTTGTTCCAGTCGCCGCCATAAGCATAGAAAGGAACGCCGTCTTTTGTTTTCCAACGCAAAGACTGATCAACGAAATCCCAGATAAAGCCACCTTGGTATTTCGGATATTTGCGGATCAGATCCCAATATTCTTTGAATCCCCCTTGAGAGTTGCCCATCGCGTGCGCATATTCGCATTGGATAAGCGGTTTGTCGATGTCTCCCTTGCAATATTCTTCACTACCTTTATAGTCGCGGTACATCGGGCAATAGATATCGGTGAATTCGCTTGTCCGTGCCTGTTCGTATTGCACGGCACGTGATTTGTCTTCGTTCTTGATCCAGGTATAACAAGCTTCGAAGTTTGGACCCATGCCGGCCTCGTTGCCTAATGACCAGAAAATGATGGACGGGTGATTATAACCACGCTGGACGTTGCGCTGGTTGCGTTCCATATGTGCTTTGGCGAACAGCGGGTTTTTAGCCAACGTCTTGTCACCGTATCCCATACCGTGCGATTCTACATTTGCTTCAGCAACGACATAAATACCATATTTGTCGCAGAGGTCATACCATAAATTGTTGTCTGGATAATGACAAGTACGTACGGCATTGATATTGTATTCCTTCATGACCTTGATGTCCTGGATCATGCGCTCCGGCGATACGACGTAACCTCCGTCCGGATCCATTTCGTGCCGGTCGGCTCCCTTGAACAAGACTGGTTGTCCGTTTACCAATATCTGGGCGTTTTTCAATTCGATCTTGCGGAAACCGACTTTCACCGGAATAACCTCAGTCGTGTTGCTGCCGTTTTTCAAAGTGGCGATCAGTGTGTAGAGAACCGGAGTTTCGGCAGTCCATTTCTCAGGATTGCTTATTGCCATGTCGGTGGAAACTTTGCCCGAACCTTTGACCGACGAAGTAGCGACTTCTTTGCCGGCCTTATCTAACAGTTTCAGGTCGACTGTCCCGCTGCCTTTCAGGTTCAGGGAAACATTTAAAGTACCGTCTTTATATTGTGCATCCAAATCCGGAGTCACGCGGATGTCCTGAATGTATTTCGGAGTGCGGGCATAGAGGTAGCAGTCGCGGCCTACTCCGGAGAGGCGGAGGAAATCCTGGTCTTCCAGATAAGTCCCGTCGCACCAGCGGAACACCTGGAATGCGATCAGGTTTTTCCCTGGTTTCAGGTATTTGGTCAGATTGAATTCGGCTTCAAGTTTGCTGTCTTCACTGTAGCCGACGAATTGTCCGTTCACCCAAAGATACATGTTTGATGTGACAGAACCGAAATGAGCGAATATCTCTTTCCCTTTCCAGTCTGCCGGAACCATGATCTCTTTACGGTAAGAACCTACGTGGTTGTTTTCCGTAGGAACTTCAGGCGGGTTGTTCTTGAACTGGCTTCTCCAAGGATACCCGACATTCACATAGATCGGGTCGCCATAACCGTTCAGTTCCCACAAGCCGGGTACTTTCAGATTATCCCATCCCTTGTCGTTGAAGTTCACCTGGTAAAAATCTGTCGGGCGCATATCTGCATTTTTTACCCAGAAGAATTTCCAGTTACCGTTCAAGGTCATAAAATTCCCGGATGATTCCTTACATCCTTTCAATGCACTGTTTTCGTCTTCGTATGCGAAATAGTTGGTGTGCATGGGAGCTCTGTTGATCTCGTTTACGTTAGGATCTCTCCACTCGTTTTTTTGAGCGAAAGCTGCCGTCCCGAGCAGGGACAGGCAGCAAGCAAGTACGTTTAGTTTCATAAGATGTTATTTATTTACGGTTTTTCAGGATTTCAATCAATCCATTTTTGCCATTTTACATTATCGTTATATCCGGCTTCCACCATTGTTTCAATGAATTGCATACCTCTTACGCCATCGTATACGGTCGGGAAATCCAAGCAGTCTCCACTGGGTGTTTCTCCGTTTTTGATAGCTCTGACGGTAAGTGAGAAATTGCGGTAGATATTGGCAAAAGCTTCGATAAAACCTTCCGGGTGTCCTGCCGGAGTTCGGGTATTCCACAGGGCTTCGGGGGTCAGGTAGCCGTTGTTGCCGATATCCAATATTTCAGTCGGACGATCTCTCCATCTCAATGTCAGCGTGTTCGGCTCCATCTGGCGCCATTCCAGTCCGCCTTTTTCACCATAAATACGGATGCGGATATTATTGGCTTCGCCTGTTCCGATCTGTGTTGCGGTCAAGACGCCTGTCACACCGTTTTCGTAGCGAAGGAATGCCGCCCCGTCGTCATCGATCGGACGTCCGGGAACGAATGCCTTCAGGTCGGCACATAGTTCTTTGACTTTCAGTCCGGTAATATATTCGCTCAAATGCCAGGCATGTGTTCCGATATCCCCTATGCAACCGGCTTTGCCGGAACGTTTCGGGTCCGTGCGCCATCCGGCATTGTTGCCACCTAGCAATTCGATACGTTCGGAAAGCCATCCTTGCGTATATTCTACATAGACGCGGCGCAATTTTCCGAGTTCGCCTTTCGCGATACGGGCTTTCGCCTCTTTTACTGCCGGATAGGCCGAGTATACATGTGTCAGAGCCAGCACGAGTCCGGTTTCTTCCACTTTTTTCTGTAGTTGTTTGGCCTCTTCGAGCGAGAATGTCATCGGTTTATCCACAACCACATGGAACCCTCTTTCAAGAGCCATCATAGCTGGTTCGAAATGCCAACGGTTGGGAGTCACGATCGTGACAAAATCCATCCTTTCTCCTTCCGGTAAGGTCATTTCGTGTTCGAACATTTCTTGGTAAGTGCTGTAAATCCGGTCTTCCGGCAAAAAGTACGATAAACCGGAGCTTTTGGATATCTCAGGGTCTACGCTGAAACATCCGCAAACTAATTCGATCTGATTGTCCATAAAGGCTGCGCGACGGTGGATCGCCCCGATGAAGGCGTCACTACCTCCTCCAACCATTCCCATTCTTAATTTTCTGTTCTTCATGATATTATTAAATTAGCAATTCGGTGAATTGAGATATTGCCCAAAGTTACAAAATGTTGTAATAAGTGCAATGTGTTTTGCAATAAATAATTTGTTATGCGAAGTGTATATATCATATACAAAAAAAACTTGATTCCGAAAATCAATATCACTGTATCACTTTTTATTTTTAACTGACTGTATATTAGTATGATGATATGCAATTGGTGCTTGAAATATCTATCACGCTTATATCACTCATATGTCACCGCTTTTTTATAAGTTAAAAGTCTTTTTAGGACTTGCTTAGCTCAACTACCTGATATATAGTGCCTCTGTTGCTTCTTTTCGAAGGAATGCCGTTTCGCTTCAAAAGACGTCCGAAGTTGGAAATGACGGTTTTTGTGTAGCTGAAATCACGTTGTTTCTGCTTGATCCGCCCTAAAATCTCTATCGACAGAAGAAATTCGCCTACCTCATTCTTTTTCGGGAGTCGGAAATATTGCAGGAACAGTTGTTCTTCGGGCGGTATTTGCTGGAACTGCCGGTTGTTGGCGACTATTTCGGTTTCTTCCTCGTGTGTGAACCAGTAGCGTTCGCCGTTAGCCAATGCTTCCATCGCCTGTGCATACAGCTGCTCGTAGTCGATCGGTTGTATATAATCGATGGTGTCTGTGACTTCGATGCAAATGAAACGTCGGCTACCGGTCGGGTCGGTCAGGATATTGAAGTTGTTGCTTGTCGCGATGAATGTGGCGTAACGTCTTAAATTCCTGTTGGCCGTCTGATAGGGCAGCCGTGTACTGACATTCGCTTTTTGCAGGATATGCTTCAGGTAACTTTGGTGCGTATCCTTGACGGAATCGAACTCGTCTATGTTTACCAGGGCATAGCGGTGCAAAGCCAACTCCGTATCCCGGCGCTTGCTGAAATCGATGCTGTCTGTGTAGAACTGCCGCAGTTCGGGAGGCAGGATGTTCAGGCAATAAGTCGATTTGCCGCATCCCTGGTCGCCGACCAGTAGGGGAGTAGTGCTGTTGCCATGTTCCCGGTCCAACCCTAACCAGTGCGCTACCATACTGAGGAACCATCTGTGGAAGTGGTCTGCCCATCGGATATTGTTGCAAGGTACGCGTTTGGCAAGCTTCCGGATATGATCTTTGCCATCCCATTTGGGCAGATGTCCGAGATATTCTTCTATCGGGAAAAAAGTGGGTATGTTGTCCGAGTAAACATATCGTTCGATGTCTTTATCCCAGACGTTCAACCCTTCTTTGTGCGCTTCCGTACAGATGGAATTGCGGACTTCGCGGGTGAAAGGGCTGAATGTGAAACGTAGGAGCGATTTGTCCCGGTATTCCACTTCGCCACTCATCTTGTTGTTTCTGATTTCGTAACGGCGCAGCATGAATTCTTCTAATTGCAAAGTCAGCGACATGATTTCAGGCATGAATGTTTTTCCGGCGAGCGCTTCTTTCAGTGTGTAGACGGATCGGAAAGTCATGCGGATTTCCATCTCTTTGGATCTCAGATCGTTGTAAAGTAGTGTGCATTGTACGGCATCCTCTTCCGGGATACCGGCTTTCAGGCAATTATCGGCTAATAGGGTAAAGACCGGCTTGAGATCCCCGTCTTTTATCTGTCCTGATTTTCGGATGGCGTCTACCATCGCTATGCTGAACAGTGTAGCGATCCGATAGTTGCGTGACATACCGGGCATTAGCCTTTGAAGTGGTTCGGATGGTTCTTCCGGGACGATACGGATCTCTTCCGAATCCGCCATCCGCATCGGTTGCTCGATCCGGATGGCGACGGCATCGGGGTTGTATACCGGCTGCGGATCGTAGCTCATGCGGCATCCGTGCTGTAGGACCGGTTCTTTCAGTGTGATGTTACGTCCTAATTGTGGCTGGTAGTATTTGACTGCCGTCAAGTAGGCTTGCGAGTGGAATCGTTTGACCTGTTCGGGTGAGCGTGGAAGCGTCCCGTCTGGCAGTGTGAACGGGATCACTATTTTCACGCTTTTCCCGCTAAAGCCGACGAATGCCAGTAGCGTTTGCGGCATCATGGCGGCTTGTTGCCGGATTTGTACCGCTTCTTGCAAGTCGGAAAGATGGTTTACTTCGAGCAGCACCAATCCCGAATAGTCGCGCATGGGAGGGGCGGGTTCGCCTGTCTTGCGGAAAGTCCCTCCGAAAACGACCACCGGAAGTTTCTGTATGTAGCTGTTTTGCGTGCCGGGCAGTGCAAACATGGCTTTGTCGCGTGTGGTGCTGACCGGTTTGTTGAGATTCTCTGTTCGTAGGGCAGCCTGCAGTTTTTCCATTTCAACGGAACGCATGACGAGCGTCTCCTTTTCATATCGATATAACGTTACCTTCATCTTTGATTGTTTTTTATCATGAATTTCTACTTGCAAATTATTTCCACCTTTCAAACTTGAGTCTTTTCATGAACTTCTTCATTTCCGGATCAGCCTTGATGCATAGCCGTTTAGCTTTCACGCGATGAGGCGTACAGTCTTTCGGGTTTTCATATCCTTCACTTCCGGCCGAGAGGAACAATGTTCCTATGCCGTGAAGGTTTATGGTGTACCCCATATCCAGTTGGAACTGGATTTCGCGTCCGATTTCGATTATGGCAGCCAGTATTTCGCCTCTTGAAAGCGTGCACCGGGTAGAGATACATGTAGCCAGTTGTTCGGTCGATACTTGCCCGGATGTTACCGGGACACCATAATAGCGGATTTTTTCTGTTTCTCCGCTTTTGTCCACTTTGGGACGTACTACATAAGCGTGTGACATAAGCTGTATTTTTGATAAAACCAATGAATAAAACTGAGAGAAGTGCCTAATTAACTTTCTTTACACCCGGATTTACATTTCTGAACACCCGGGTGACGGCGGTCTGTACATGGGGGTGTAGGGGTTGGAAACATCCGGATGTATATGACTTTAAGTCCTTACAAAGATAATAAAAATATAGAGGAAATGCAAGAAAATCAATGGTTTTTTTAAATAATTTGAGCTCGTTTTTATTTGACGTAAAAGTAAAAAGAGAGTAAGGATAATGTGATAGATGAGTGATAGAGTTGTGATAGATAAAAAGGAAATATATTATGTTTCTATTTGTTGATTATTAGTCTGTTGTGAGGATTGTGTGATGGAGTGATAGAGAAATTCGAAAATAAAGCATATATGTAAGATTTTGGCAAAGAAGAAAGAGGTTGGGTCAAAACATTGACCCAACCTCTTATAAAGACTGCAAATCTAAATCAAATCAGTTACTATATCCCGGATTTTGAATCAGGTTTTTGTTGCTGTTCATTTCATTTCGCATTATAGGCAGGTAGTAGCATTTGTCGACAAACTGGCGGGCTTCTTCTGCCAAATCGATAACTTGATATTTCATATCCCATTTAGTCGGATCTGCATTATATTTGGTTTGTGCTCCGATCCCAGGTTTTAACCATGCTGTTACACGGATACCTTTTAGGCTATTTAGACCCGGTGCATCTGGTGCGATCATCCAACGACGTAAATCCCAATAGCGGACTTCTTCGTAGCAGAATTCCAGGCGACGTTCGTTTTGATATATTTTTCGAAGTTCGTCCTGATTGTTGGTCGTTACAGCTGGAAGATTGACATTAGCGCGATACTCGTTCAAATACTTTTTCGCTTCATCCAGTTCGCCCAATTCTATGCAAGCTTCAATATAGCAAAAATAAATTTCAGACAAACGAATGAATGGAAAGATTGCGTTTATCTTGTTGCGATGATCGCCATCTGCAGGATTGATGTATTTTTTCAAATAATAACCGGTATAAGTAGCGTTCCAACTTTCACCGCCTCCTGCACGTGTGTCCATGCCTGAATAAAATTTAGACTCGTCTGTAACGGAAGGGTCTAATTGATAATAGCCTGTTTGAATTTTACCAGTGGGTTCGATTGAAGCATAGTCAGATGGGCGTTGTATCCATTGCATACCATCATACATGATAGTGGCATAGAAACGAGGTTCACGACCACTATAAGGAGCTGCTGCATGTTGTGCGTTGTTCCAGTCGAATTTGCTGCCGTCTTCCATTGCAAAGGCATCTACTAAATCTTGTACAGGAGTGTTTCCTCCCCAAGCATGATAACCGGAAGGTCCGTTGAATACTGGCATTTTTGTACCGCTTTCGTCTTTGGTATCGATAAAATATCGTGAGAAAATGTTGTCGGCACTTTCTGTCAAGAAAAACTTCCAAATGGCTTCTGCTTTTTCTTCAGTGGAGAGTCCTGGTCCACCATAGGTCGGTATTGCATGTCCCATCGGATTATCTATTAGCTCCTTGGCGGCAGCTTTGGCAGCCCTCCAGCGATCGGCTTTTGTTCCTTCAGTATAGAAAATAAGTTCCGGATGGTCGTATGAACCTAACAAAGGCGACTTGGCAGAGGCTGTCGCCTGATCATGCAGGTCACTGGCTGCATCGGTCAAAACACGTGCTTTTAAAGCTTTTACGGCAGCCAATGTGGCTCGTCCTTTTTGTGTGTTGGCAAATGTCCGGTCTTTCAAGCATTCTGCAGCGTTATCTATGTCGCTCAGTATTTGTTTGATACAATCAGTGTAAGAAGAGCGAGATAGCAAGAATGACTCTTGTGGGTCTGTCAGTTGTGTTACTCTTAACTGAAGAGGAACACCTCCGAAGGCTCTTGTTAACCGGTGGGTAAAATAGGCCCGAAGGAAATAGGCCTCGCCTTTTAGTTGCTGTTTGAATTCGTCAGCAAAAGTTGCATCGTCTACATTTTCGATGAAGTCGTTACAAGAACGGATGTTCAAGTACAAACGTTGCCACTGATGCCCGCTCTGAGTTTTAGAGAACCATCCTAAATTCACATCCGTTACGGCTCCAGCATTTGTTTCGCGGAATTCACGTCCGTGTGTGAACAATGCCTCATCACAAGCAGAAGCTTGCAACTCTTCTGTGAAACCTGCATCTTGGAAGGCAAAGTATATGTCATACATATACGCTTCGGCCAAAGCCTTTTCTTTCCAGATATCCTCTGCCATGATCTCTGTTTGGGATTTCGTATTCAGGAAATCCGTGCTACAGGATGCTGTTATTAGAGCAGCAGACAATAAACATAATATATTTGCTTTTTTCATTTTATTCCAATTTAGAAAGTTACTGTGAAACCGACATTGATAATTTTTGACTGTGGATAATTGGTTGCATTGGAGCTTGTACTTTCCGGGTCTATATCTTTGCAAGGTGAGAATGTTAGTAAGTTTACACCGTTTACATAGATACGTGCATAAGAGATCAGCTTGGTCTGAGATAACCAGGCTTTTGGCAATGTCCAACCGATTTCCAAGTTTTTCAGACGGATATAATTTGTATTGACCATCCAGTAGGTATTACTGCCAGCGGCTGTTCCATCCCAATAATAAGCAGAACGTTCATTTACACGTGGATACAGGCTGGATGGATTTTCGATAGACCAATGCTTGTCATAGACGTATTTCGGATAATTACCGATATCTCCTGCTTCCCAGTAAACTTTGGTCCATGAATCGGCTGCCCCTTGGAACAGTACGCTTAAATCAAAGTTTTTCCATTGCAGATTACCTGTGATACCGTATGTCCATTTAGGTTCGTTGGTGCGGTCAGAACGGTAGCGGTCGTCCGGCGTGATTTTACCGTCCCCGTCTAAGTCTTTGAATTTCATATCGCCAGGACGTAAATCAGCATCTTTAGTAATACCGTCGTAATTCGGACGATTGGCAATATCATTAATTTCGTCCCAATCTTTGAATACTCCGTCATATTCATAATATAAACTTGTATTCATCGGATGTCCAGTTGATTTTTGCCATTCTGGAGCACCTGGAGCTTCGTCCCAGAATTTGATTGTATTTTTTGCGTAACCACCGGTTGCAGAAATGCTATAATGCCAATCTTTACCAATATTGTCGCTCCATTCGATTTTGAAGTCGAAACCTGTATTGTCTACTTTACCGATATTTTCAGCCGGAAGAGTCAAGCCGGATGTCGTTGGAATGGAAGCGTTTCTACGCCACAAGATGTTGGAACGTTTGTTGTAGAAATAGTCGGCTTCCAAATATAAACGATTGTCAAATGTACGTGTTTCGATACCGATATTAAAATTGTTTGCACGTTCCCAAGTAATGTTGGGGTTCGGGAATCGGCTGATTCTTAAACCTTTTTCATCTGCATTATCGATAACCATACCCCATTCGTAATAGTATGTCGGGGAGAACTGATATTCTCTTAGCGAACCGTCGAAATAAACTTGGTCGTTACCCATCTGTCCCCAAGAAGCACGGATTTTGAAGTAATCGATGAATGAGAGGTTCTCTTTCCAGAAATCCTCTTCTGAAATACGGTATCCTAACAATATGCCGGGGAAGAATCCGAAACGTTTACCCTCTGCAAACATGTAAGAACCGTCATAACGCCAAACGAATTCAGCCAGATATTTTTCTTTATAATTGTAAGCCATACGTCCAAAGTAATTCATGCGAGCCCGTTCCCAATTATCTCCATCGCTTTTAGCATTTTTTTCTTTGTCGCCTCCAGCATTAAAATGATGCAAAGCATTTGACAGGAAATAACGGCGGTAAGCATTGAATGATTCAGCATTCGACCAATCTCGCTCCATACCAATTAAGAAGTTAACGCCATGATCGCCGAAGTTGCGATCGTATGTCAAGATACCACTTAGTACGGTATTGGTTTGATCGGTTGATTCCATGGATAAATCAGGATCTTCATGGCTTGGATAACTTAACATTGGAGTTAGTTTCGGAGTTTTTCCATCTGCTTCGTAACTCACCTTATCCCAGTCATATAATGTCCAAGGCTGGAACCATGTTTTGCTTTGTTTCAAATATTTGTCATATGAGACGGAAGCTGTTAGTTTTAGACCTTTGATCCAAGGTTGGGTAATTTCAACTTTTGCATTACTCTGAATGTAGTAACGTTTGTCATGTGTGTAGCCGGTTTCGTCCGTGCAAGCTACAACAGGATTACGTCCGTATTCCTGTGCCGGTCCAGGCAGTCCGTTTGGCCAGTAAGCTTGATCGGTCGGGCGTCCGCGAGAAGTGAACCACAATAAATCACCCGCACCTTGACTTGGAAAATTACGATTTTCCTGGCGTCCCATCAATTGTGCACCCACTTTAATAAAGTCATTAAACTGTGCATCGACGTTCATGCGGAGATTGAATTGTTTGTAATTGTTTGCAGATTTGTGATATAAACCATCTGTATATTTATGACCGAAGTTTACGAAATACTGATATTTGTCTGAACCGCCTTCCAGTGATGCATTATGTACACGCTGTGGTGACCAATTTTTGAAAGTGGCTGCATACCAATCTGTGTTTGGATATCTCCAAGGGTCACTGCCATTACGATAAAGCTCTATCTCTTCCGGAGTTCTGAACAATGTATATTCGCCCATGGTCTGACCGTTATTTTTAGCAGGGTTAAGCATGGCTTTGTTCATATATAGTTCATTCATCAACTCGGAATATTCGACAGCGTCGCACATTTCCGGTAAGTTGGTCGGTTTAGACCAGCCTTGGTTAAAAGAGTAAGTGAATTCAGGTTTTTTCCCTGTGCGTCCCTTTTTAGTTGTGATCAATATTACACCATTGGCAGCACGTGCTCCATAAATAGCAGCGGAAGCATCTTTCAATACAGACATTGTTTCGATTTCGTTCGGGTCTAAACGTTCTAAACCTCCGGCTCTTGCAGCCACTCCATCGATAACAATCAACGGGTCATTGTTCCCAAGCGTATTTGAACCGCGGATTCGGATCGTTGCTCCGTCATAGCCCGGTTCTCCTGATCGTTGGTAGGTTACAACACCTGACATTTTACCAGCGATGGCATTTGATAAGTTGGCAACAGGCGATTTAACCAAATCATCACCTTTTAGTGTAGAGACGGAACCGGTAACGGTTTCTTTTTTCTGAACACCATACCCGACAACGACAACTTCATCAATGTTTTGAGTATCTTCTTGCAAGGTAATGTTGATTGTAGTTTGATTTCCAACAGAATGTTCTTGCGTTCTATATCCTATATAAGAAAACACTAGAGTCGCGTTTGTTGGAACTTCTAAAGTGTATTTGCCATCAATATCAGTAATAATACCGATAGTCGTACCTTTTACTGATACGTTTACACCGATAAGAGGTTCACCTGTAGCATCGACAACTATACCTTTGATGGTTTTTTGTTGTGCAAAAACAAGTGTTGTACATAGTGCAAAAAGTGATAAGGTTAACATTCGGAAGAGGTTACTAATGACACTACTTCGTCTTGAATGTGTTTTCAAAGAAAAGTCTTTCATGTTCTTTCTTTATTAAATGAATATAAGGTTAAAAAAACAATAAGGATATTGCTATCCAGCTTAAAAAAATAGAATTCGAATCTTATTTAGATCATAGGCAATATGAATTAAATGAAACATATATTTTGGTAAACTTGATTATGTTGTATGAAAGAAAATTACGATAGGACAGTGGCTGTTACAGATCATCAAGCCATTTTTTGAAAATGCTCTGTGATATAGATTTTCGATAGCTTGTGTTATACCTGCTTTGAACTGTGTTCGAACGACTATTGGTTTCATAATGAATACTTTTAAGTTAACAATCTATTAGGAGGTCGATCATTTACGAATGGTAAATATTGGCCTTGTTAATAGTTTTAAATTGTATCAGCAGCAAAGATATTGCAAAATGTTATATATGCAAAAATAATCGCAATAAAATATTACGATGTATGCTTATTTTCTTCTTAGACAATTGTTAATTTGAAAGTATGAACAGTATATTGGAGAATATAGATACAATTCGAAGAAATAGAGGCTATTCGCAGGAATATCTTGCTATGCAGATTGGTATGAAGCAGGCTGGATTTAGCTTGATCATGTCGGGTGAACGCGAATTGAAATATAATACGCTATTGCAAATTGCAAATGCTTTGCAGATGTCTGTAATAGATGTTATTACATTTCCCGATAAATATGTTATGGCGAAAGGGAATGGAACATCGACCGAAGCTGTTCTGCAAATAAAATTGGACAGCGATAAAAAAGATCAGATATTGAATATTGTGTTTGGGGAACAGATTGCGGAATTGTTGAAATCGAAATGATTTCCTTTTGGCACGGAAGGAGAGGCTCGAACTCCCGACACCTGGTTTTGGAGACCAGTGCTCTACCAACTGAGCTACTTCCGTGTTTGCGGGTGCAAAGGTAAGAGAATATTCTATAATTCCAACTATATGTACGAAAAATAGTTGATGAAACCACTTATTTTCTCGATTCTTTGGTGATTCCCGGAATTTCTTTCCTATCTTTGGTGTAATAGAGTTGTTAATCGGGTATATAATTATACAAACAATCGACAAAGACATGAAAGACGAATTAGACATGAATGCCAACCTTTTGGTTGAGTTCCTTCAGAAGCCATCTGCCGAATTTACAAAGGCGGATATCGTATCGTACATTAAGGAGAAGAATATCCGGATGGTGAACTTTATGTATCCTGCCGGTGACGGGCGCTTGAAAACATTGAATTTTGTTATTAACAATGCTGCATATCTGGATGCAATCCTGACCTGCGGGGAACGTGTGGACGGTTCTAGCCTGTTTTCGTTTATCGAGGCGGGTAGCAGCGACTTGTATGTGATTCCGCGTTTCCGTACGGCGTTTATCGATCCTTTTTCCGAATTGCCGACGTTGAGCATGCTGTGCTCGTTCTTTAATAAGGATGGCGAACCGCTGGAAAGCTCGCCTGAATATACGCTGCACAAGGCAAGCAAGGCGTTTTCGGATGTGACAGGTATGCAGTTCGAGGCGATGGGAGAGCTGGAGTATTATGTGATTGCGGATGAGGAAGATTTGTTCCCGGCAACTGATCAACGCGGATATCATGAATCGGGGCCTTATGCGAAGTTCAACCAGTTCCGTACGCAATGTATGCAATATATCGCACAAGCGGGAGGACAGATAAAATACGGGCATTCGGAAGTTGGTAATTTTACCTTGAATGGTAAAATATATGAACAGAATGAGATTGAATTCCTGCCTACGCGGGTGGAAGATGCCGCCGACCAGTTGATGATCGCCAAATGGGTGATCCGTAATCTGGCATACGAGTACGGGTTGAACATTACGTTTGCTCCGAAGATCACGGCTGGAAAAGCGGGTTCCGGTCTGCATATACATATGCGTATTATGAAGGATGGCAAGAATCAGATGTTGCAGGATGGCGTTTTGTCGGAAACGGCTCGTAAGGCAATTGCCGGCATGATGAAGTTAGCTCCGTCCATTACGGCTTTCGGCAATACGAATCCGACTTCTTATTTCCGTCTGGTTCCTCACCAGGAGGCTCCGACGAATATTTGCTGGGGCGACCGTAACCGCTCTGTTTTAGTGCGTGTTCCGTTGGGGTGGGCTGCCAAGAAGGATATGTGTTCGCTGGCAAACCCGTTGGAGGCAGATAGTCATTATGACACGACGCAGAAGCAGACGGTCGAAATGCGTTCGCCGGACGGATCGGCCGATTTATATCAGTTGTTGGCGGGACTGGCGGTCGCTTGCCGTTACGGGTTTGAAATCCCGGATGCGTTGGATATTGCAGAAAAGACTTATGTGAACGTGAATATTCATCAGGAAGAAAACAAGGCTCGTTTGGAAACATTGGACCAACTGCCGGATAGCTGTGCCGCCTCTGCCAAACGTCTGCAACAGCAGAGGGGGATATTCGAACAGCATAATGTCTTTAGTCCGAGCATGATCGACGGTATCATAAAGAAATTGGTAAGTTATAACGACACGACATTACGTGAAGACTTGAAAAATGATCCCGAAGGAATGCTTGAACTGGTGAACCGGTATTTTCATTGCGGATGATGTTACTTTGGAATTAAGCCGAAAGTGACTGATTTATATCATCTTTAAATCTTCAAACATCTGTTTATATACTGCGGCCTTTTCCTCTAACGGCTTGGGGTAAGCCCGGGAGGAAGAAGGCATGCGGTAGAGATGGAAAATGCGGCTCGACAGGGTGAAACGGGAGTAGGAGCCGACTTTGGGTTCTTCAACCGGAGGCAGCGTGGCGATAAGCGTGTCCATTGCCTTTTGACCTGTTACGACGATTGCTTCGCATTCTGGTATTTTGGCCAGAACCTCAACCGGGTTCAACGGTGTGACCACTTGCAGGAAGTTGTCGGAAGCATTATTCTTTAAACGGATGATTTCCATAGCCGTATCACCGATTCCGATCCCTTTTTCCCGGCAGAAGGCTTTTGCTTTCTCTTCACTGAAAGCCTTTTTGGTTTCTAAGAAATATTCTTTATCGTTATAGAAAACCAGTCCGAGTATCCGCCACATGTCGTTTTGGATATTCGGATAGTAGAAATTCATCGACCAGCGTGCACGCGGAGGTGGGAAACTGCCCAGCATCAATAATTTCGTGTTTTCCGGGAGGAAGAACCCTAACGGATGTTGCTCTATCGGCTGAGTGGCTGGCGTTTTCATTATTTTACCAGGTTGTTCCATTCGTCCGCTTTGAAACCGACCAAAACTTGATTTTCACTGATCAGCAAAGGGCGCTTGATCAATTTGCCGTCCGAAGCCAGCAAAGCGATCTGTTCCGCTTCGCTCATCGCAGGCAGCTTGTCCTTCAATTTCATCTCCTTATAAACCAGTCCGCTGGTGTTGAAAAAGTTTTTCAAAGGAAGCTTGCTGCGTTTGATCCATTCTGTCAGCTCTTCGACAGAAGGATTGCGATCGATGATATGACGATCCTCGTACGTTATTTTATGCTCATCCAGCCATTTTTTTGCATTTCGGCAGGTGTTGCATTTCGGGTATTCTAAGAACAGGTAGCTCATATAGTCACGGTGTTATTTGTCTTCTTTCTTCTGTCTTTTGGCATCTTCTTTGGCCATCAGCACGACATTGTACACGAAGTCGGTCATCCATTCTTCCGAATAGCCGAGCGTTTCTTTGTATTTCCGTATTCTCCAGGCGACTTTCTGAACGCTGACATCTTTCCATTCCGAACGGGTTACAATCTCATGGATGGTCTTCTGTGTCTGCGAATATAACAGTTTCTTCACTAGCATGGAGAAGCGGAATTTCCATTGCATCAGGTTGTCGAGCAGGGAGAACAGGTCGTTGTTGAATCCCTGATACATGATGAAATAGGATTTGATGTCGTTCTGCGTCTTGCAGTTCTTTTTGATGGAGGCATCGATTTCCTTGAAGAAGTTTTCGTTCAGCCCGTATTCTTGCATTAGGATTTTGCGGGAACGGGATTTCTCGGCTATGCCCAACTTGTTGTTCTGAGTCGGGATCTTAAGCATCCGTTTGAACAACGCCATATCGTTCAATATATTGAGGTTGGTGATACCTAACTGCACAGCCATTACCGCCTGGTAATACACGCGGATCAGCGTAACGAACTCCTCTACGGAGCCTTTCGATACGACTTCTGTTTCTTCTTCTTTCTTCTTGAATAGTTTGGAAATGAAATTCATTGTGTATATTTATATTTATTGCCGACAAATATAATAAGAATCTTTTTATATGCCTAATAGTACATTTTGTAGGATGTAAACAGCGGCTCCCGACAGATAGCCGGCCAGTGCGAGCAACGAGATTCTTTTTAGATACCAGATGAAATTAATCCCTTCCAGTCCCATAACGACAACTCCGGCAGCAGAACCGATGATCAGCATGCTGCCACCCACGCCGGCACAATAGGCTAGGAATTGCCAGAACACGCCGTCTTGTACGAAATTGGCTATATAAGCCGGATCAGCAGCCGTAGCGACCATCGCATCCGAGGCAACGGGGTACATTCCGATAGCACCGGCGACGAGCGGAACGTTATCGACGATGGCGGAGAGCGTTCCGATAATCAGGTTGACGGCATATACATTGCCGATCGTATCGTCCAACCAGAGGGAAAAACTGCCCAAAACACCACTGCAACGCAGTGCGTCCACAGCCAGTAAGATACCGAGGAAGAACATCAGAGTAGCTCCGTCTATACGGCTCACTACTTTCGATAAACGGAGTTTCAGGTCCTCGTTGATCGGAGTTTTCCGGTACATCAATTCAGTGAATATCCACAGGATACCGACTCCCATCAAAATCCCCATGAAAGGGGGCAGGTGCGTGATCGTTTTAAACACTGGGACGAACAGCAGACAGAACACGCCAATGCAGAGGATCGCCAGTTTTTCGTTCGCTTTCAATACTTTTAATAGAAGGTTGTCACGGTTTTCCTCAAAAGCGTTGGGAGGCGTAACTTTGCCGTGCAAATAGCGGGATATGATCAATACCGGGACTAATGCCGATACGAGGCTCGGTAAAAAGAGATGCGGGATCGTTGCCGAAGTCGAGATATTTCCCCTTACCCACAGCATGATCGTTGTCACGTCGCCGATGGGCGACCAGGCCCCGCCGCTGTTGGCGGCAATCACGATGATGCTGCCGAAAATCCAGCGCTCCTTATAATTGCCGATCAATTTTCGGATCAGCATGACCATGACGATGGAAGTAGTCAGGTTATCTAGGACTGCCGACATGAAAAAGGTGATCGTAGCAATGACGAACAATAACTTCCGCTTGCTGTTGGTGGTGATGCGGTTGGTGATGAACATAAACCCTCCGTGAGAATCGACGAGTTCTACGGTGATCATCGCCCCGATCAGGAAGATCAAAGTCTCTGCGATCTCACCGATACTATCCAGTATCTGATGGTCGATGACGAAACGGATGCACTGGTCTGCATAGGGCAGATCCTTTATGAATGGGAATGCGTCTAAAAAAAGTTTAAATTCTTCGGCTGAAGCGGTCGGAATAAATTGAGGGGCCCCCAATGTATATAAAACCCAAAGGATTGTTCCAGTCAGGAGTGCTGTTCCCGCTTTATTGATTTTTAGCGGATGTTCCAGAGCGATAAGTAAATATCCTATCAGGAACACGATGATCATTGTTGTCAACATAGTGTATCTGTTAAAATTTATCTAAAGCGGCAAAAATAATAATTTATTATAAAAGGGAACATATTTGTTAAGAGGATTGTTTAAAACAGCTTGGCATATATTGTTGAATCGTCTGCCGGATAATCTGGTTTTCCCTTCTGATAATTGGATTTTTCCGCCGTAGTTGTTGTTTGCCGACAATTGTCAGCAGGCAACTGTTTCGGCATGAATATACGAAATAATCCCATCCATCGTGCTTGATCTTTTTGTATCTTTGTCCTGCATTTAAAGCAGATATGAATATATGATAAGTTATTTACAAATAGATAAGTTGACTAAAAGCTTCGGCGATTTGGTTTTATTCGAAGATATCACTTTCGGAATCGCGCAAGGGCAGAAGGTCGGGCTGATAGCTAAGAATGGTACGGGGAAAACGACTTTGCTAAATATTATAGCCGGAAAGGAGGATTATGACAGCGGGGCGGTTGTGTTCCGAAATGATCTGCGGGTTGGCTACCTGGAACAGATGCCGCATTATCCGGACGGCCTGACTGTTTTGCAAGCGTGTTTCTACTCTCCGAACGAGACGGTGCGTTTGATCGCCGAATATGAGCAGGCGATGGCAAGCGGCGATCATTCCAATCTCGAAGATATCCTGCTTAGGATGGATAACTTGAAAGCCTGGGATTATGAACAGCGTACCAAGCAGATTTTGGGACAGCTGAAAATCCATAACTTCGACCAGAAGATGGAAACGCTTTCCGGCGGGCAGTTGAAAAGGGTGGCTTTGGCAAACGTGTTGATCACCGATCCCGAATTGATCATCCTTGACGAGCCAACCAACCACCTGGACTTGGAAATGACCGAATGGCTGGAAGGATATCTTTCTCGCGCGAACATTAGTATTTTGATGGTGACGCACGACCGTTATTTTCTGGATCGTGTCTGTAGTGAGATTATCGAGATAGACCGGAAACAGATTTATCAGTATAAAGGAAATTACAGCTATTATCTGGAAAAACGACAAGAACGAATGGACGCGTTGAATGCCGAGGTGGACCGGGCCAGTAACTTGCTTCGCAAGGAGCTCGACTGGATGCGCCGTCAGCCGCAGGCGCGTGGGACAAAGGCGAAGTACCGGATCGATGCTTTCTACGAGCTTGAAAAGAAAGCCAAACAGCAGCATGAGGCCGGTAATGTCAACTTGGATGTGAAGGCGTCGTATATCGGATCGAAGATTTTCGAGGCGGAACATGTTTCGAAACGTTTCGGCGATCTGAAGATCGTGGAAGATTTCAACTATATATTCGCCCGTTATGAAAAGATGGGGATTGTCGGGAATAACGGAACGGGAAAATCTACTTTTATCAAGATGCTGATGGGGGAAGTGGAGCCTGACAGCGGTTGTTTTGACGTAGGAGAAACGGTCCGGTTCGGTTATTACAGCCAAGACGGCCTCCAGTTCGACGAGCAGATGAAGGTGATCGATGTGGTCCAGAATATCGCGGAATATGTTGACCTCGGTGACGGGAAGAAGATGGGTGTTTCACAGTTCCTGAACTATTTCCTTTTCGCTCCGGAAAAACAGCATAATTACGTTTACAAGCTGAGTGGGGGAGAAAAACGCCGTTTATATCTCTGCACGGTCTTGATGCGTAGCCCGAACTTTCTTGTGCTCGACGAACCGACGAACGACCTGGATATCGTCACGCTGAATGTGTTGGAGGAATATCTGCGGAACTTCAAAGGATGTGCGATCGTCGTGTCGCACGACCGCTATTTTATGGATAAGGTGGTCGATCATCTGTTGGTGTTTCGGGGAAATGCCGATATAAAGGATTTTCCGGGCAACTACACGCAATATCGCGAGTGGAAAGAGGTGCAGGATCAGTTGGAAAAAGAGACTGAAGCTGCACGACAGGCAAGAATGGCCCCCACTGTGGAGAAAACGTCGCGTCTTGAAAAGGTGCAGAAAAAGAAACTGACTTTCAAGGAACGCAAGGAGTTTGAAGCGCTCGAGGTCGAGATTCCTCTGCTTGAAGCCGAAAAAGCAGAGTTGGAAACGGCCATGAGCAGCGGTACGTTGAGCAATGACGAACTGTTGGCTAAATCCGAACGTATCGCAAAAGTGATAGAAGAAATAGATGAAAAAACAATGCGCTGGCTGGAATTGAGTGAACTGGCGTGAATAAAATGAAAGATTGTAAACCCATATTATGGAATCGGAATTTTGTGCAATGTTGCATTTCTTATTTCCTGATGAACTTCTCTTTCTATATGCTGATGCCGACGATACCGGTCTATCTGGTGGAAGTTTTGGGGATCAGTACGGCAAATGTGGGGATCGCGTTGTCCAGTTATACAATCGGTCTGCTCTGTGTCCGGCCTTTTTCGGGTTTTTTGGTGGATTGCTTTTCGCGTAAGCCTTTATATCTTTTCGCCTTCTTCGTTTTTGCTTTCATGTTCGGCGGGTATCTGATTGCCACGACTATGTTGACTATTATGGCTGTCCGTTTCGTTCAGGGTGGTTTTATGGGGTTGACTTCGGTTGCCGGCAATACGATTGCGATTGATGTGATCCCTTCCTCCCGGCGTGGTGAAGGAATGGGGTTTTACGGTCTGACAATCAATTTGGCGATGTCGTTGGCTCCGTTGGCAGCTGTTGCCATCTATGGGAAAGGTGGGTTTAATCTGGTTGTCTTTATTGGTTGGATGGCTGCTTTTATCGGGGTCGGTTCTGTCTGCCTGATCCGCTATCCGAAGCGAGAAAAGGTTCCGCGGCCGCATTTTTCCCTCGACCGTTTTATCCTGGTGAAGGCGTTGCCGGCTGCGCTCGCTTATATCCTGGTTGCAATTCCTTATGGGATGATTACTTCTTTTGTCGTTTTGTACGGAAAGGAAATAGAAGTGGCCAATCCTGGCTATTTCTTTATTTATATGGCGGTAGGAGTGGGGACGTCGCGGCTGGTCTCCGGTAGGCTGGTCGATCATGGGAAGATTCATTGGGTATCGGTCTGTTCTGCGGTCTGCTTGTTGGTGACGTTTACCGTGTTTGCAACTGTCCACCAGTCTTGGGTTTTCTTTGTCTGCGCCTTGATGATCGGTATCGGGTATGGAGTAGGGGTTCCGGCTTTCCAATGCCTCTTTGTCAATGTCGCTCCACATAATATGCGTGGAACGGCGACTTCTACTTATCTGACCTCTTTTGATTTGGGTGTCGGTATCGGGATGCTTTCGGCCGGTTTTATCGCTTCCTGTGCCGGATTGGCTGTGGCCTATGGAGTGGGAGCCGGTTGTTGTCTGGCTTCGCTTGGTGTTTATCTGCGTTGGGTGAGGCCATCGTATGAGAAGCATAAATTATTAGTATAAGTTTATTATGAAGAAAGAGAAAAATATTATCAAAGTACAGCGTTACGAATCGCCCTGCGGCCTGTTGCTACTCGGTTCGTTTGGTGACAAACTTTGTTTATGTGACTGGCAGGTAGAAAAACATCGTGATCATGTAGACCGGAGATTGAAACGGATGCTGTGTTCCGAATTTGAGGTAGGTACATCGGAAGTAATTGAGAAAGCAGCAAGGCAACTCGACGAGTTTTTTGCCGGAAAGCGTAAAGAGTTTGATGTGCCGCTTCTCTTTGTTGGTACGGACTTTCAAAAAACAGTATGGAACGAATTGCTGGAAATACCTTTTGGAAAGACAGTTTCTTATGGTGAAATGGCCCAGCGTATCGGTATGTCCAAAGCAGTCCGTGCGGTTGCCAATGCCAATGGTGCAAACTCCATATCGATATTCGCTCCTTGCCATCGGGTGATCGGTAGTGACCGTTCGTTGACAGGTTACGGCGGCGGGCTTCCGGCTAAAAAGTTCTTGCTTGAATTGGAATCCCAACCCAGACTGGCTTTGTAAATCAAAGGTCGTCCGATTTGTAAGTAGTCATGACGAAATTTCTGATGTTAATATCTGTGCACTATCGATTCGGTTGTTTGATAGGGAGTATGGTGTCTTATTTGTAGTAAATGTTTCATTTGAGCTTCAAAAAGATTTCTTAATTGTTAAATAGTATCCAATTTGCTAATCGTTAACAATATTTGAATATGTTCAAGAACAATATTATAAAACACATTGTTATATTTGCAGTAACGAAAAGATAAAAGGTAAAAAGAAAAGGGGCAAATGGCCCCTGTGTTTAGGTTTAACAATTTAATGTTTAGGTATTATGAGACGTTTAGGTATGGCTGTTGCAGCCGTTTTATTATGTGCAACAATGGGTTTTGCACGCGAGAACCGTAACAATGTGAGTAAAGAACCGTTTGCTATTAACTTTGAAAAATTGAGCAACTATTTGCAGTTGTCCTCTTATCAGGCCAATGAAGTAGCAAATATCAATGAGTATTTTCTGGATATGCAAGGAGAAAGTCTCCGGGCAAGTGAAAAAATGCGTGACAAAAAGATGCGTCAGGCTGTTTATGGAAATTTGAAGTTGATGAAGAAGGTTCTTACACCTGAACAGTATCGCAAATATGTGGTTCTGTTGAATGTGACAAATAATAATAACCGTACTTTGAATTTCTGATAATTCAATCTGGGCTAGGTTATTTTTGATAGCAGGAGAGATTGTATGTTTTATGTGTACAATCTCTTCTTTTTATATATCTTTGCGCTGTTTTAACAAATAATGAACAATACAAAAAATCGAACAACAACGCAAACATGGAACAACCGTTTAATCTGGTTTCTAATACCACGCTGAAAAAAAATGTAGCAGACTACACTTTGATCGTTATCGGTGCTTTTTTGCAGGCACTTAGTTACAGCTTATTTCTTGCACCTTATAAAATCGTACCGGGAGGGGTGTATGGTATATCGATTGTTTTGCACCACGTGACGCAGGGGCTTTTCTCTTTTATGCCCGAAGGATTGCCGATGGGTGCGACTGCTCTTTGTTTTAATGTGCCTTTGTTGCTTTTGGCCATGAAAAAACTCGGTTTGGCGTCAGGGCCGAAAACAATTGTGACTTTTGTCTTGATATCCATTTTTACAGATAGTTTTTCATATCTGTTTGCTAATCAGCCATTGGTTGAGAATGACAGTTTTATTGCTTGCTTTTACGGTGGTGCAATTTTGGGACTTGGAGTGACTTGTGTGTTCCGTGCGCAAAGTACGAGCGCCGGTACGGATGTGTTGGCCCGTGTGATCGCCCTAAATTCAAATTTGAAGGTAAGCAATATGATTATTGTCATAGATTCGACCGTGGTGATGTTGGGGTTACTTGTATTCCAAGATTGGGCGGTGCCTCTGTACTCTTGGTTTGCTATCTTCGTATTCGGAAAGGTGGTGGAAATGTTCCAGACCGAGAATCCAAACCGGGCGGTGTTTATCGTATCGCAGAAAACGCAGGAGGTAAAAGAACTGATTGTAGGAAAGATGGGGATGCGAGGTACTTTCTTGCATGGTCGCGGTATGTATGAAGGAAAGGAAAAAGAGATCATCTTTACCATTGCCGAGCGTAAAGACCTGCCCCGTTTGAAAGATGAAGTGAAGGAAATCGATCCGAATGCCTTTATCTCGACTATGCATGCAAGTAAGGATTCGCCGCGTCCGGGAATGTAAAGAGTTGAAAGTTGAAAGTTATTTTCGCTCTCAACTTTCAACTCTCAACTTTCAACTCTCAACTCAACTAAAATGTATACCTTTGTCTCATTCTAAAAACAAACCGTAATAGTAATGCCTAATATTTCACAACGAGGAGTCGATATGCCGGCTTCCCCAATTCGTAAACTTGCCCCGTTGGCTGATGCTGCCAAACAGAGAGGTGTTCATGTCTATCACTTGAATATCGGTCAGCCTGACCTGCCTACCCCGCAAGCGGCATTGGATGCGATCCGGACGATCGATCGATCGGTGTTGGAATACAGCCCTAGTCAGGGATATCGTAGTTATCGTGAAAAATTAGTAGGATATTATAAGAAGTATGATATAAATCTCGTGGCGGATGATATTATCATTACAACAGGTGGTTCGGAAGCCGTATTGTTCGCTTTCCTGAGTTGTCTGAATCCTGGTGATGAGATTATCGTGCCAGAGCCTGCATATGCCAACTATATGGCTTTTGCCATTTCGGCGGGGGCGGTGATCCGTACGGTGACGACAACGATCGAGGAAGGTTTTTCCCTACCAAAAGTGGAGAAGTTCGAAGAGCTGATCAATGAGCGTACTAAAGCGATCCTGATCTGTAACCCTAATAATCCGACCGGGTATTTATATTCCCGCCGTGAAATGAACCAGATACGAGATATTGTAAAGAAATATGATCTTTATCTTTTCTCGGATGAGGTGTACCGTGAGTTCATTTATACTGGTTCGCCTTATATCTCGGCTTGTCATTTGGAAGGAATTGAGCAAAATGTTGTACTGATCGATTCAGTTTCCAAGCGCTATTCGGAGTGTGGTATCCGTATTGGTGCGTTGATCACAAAGAATGCAGAGGTCCGCAATGCCGTTATGAAGTTTTGCCAGGCTCGTCTGAGTCCGCCTCTGATCGGCCAGATTGCTGCTGAGGCTTCTCTGGATGCTTCCGAAGAATATGCCCGTGAGACGTATGATGAATATGTCGAACGGCGTAAATGTTTGATCGACGGCTTAAATCGTATTCCGGGGGTATATTCCCCGATTCCGATGGGAGCTTTCTATACGGTAGCAAAGTTGCCGGTGGATGATGCTGATAAGTTCTGTGCTTGGTGCTTGAGTGATTTCGAATATGAAGGGCAAACGGTCATGATGGCTCCGGCTTCTGGTTTCTATACGACTCCGGGGTTGGGGAAGAATGAAGTCCGTATGGCTTATGTTCTGAAAAAAGAAGATCTGGCGAAGGCACTCGTGGTGCTTCAGAAGGCGCTGGAGGCATATCCGGGAAAAACAGTATAAATGAATTACAATGAACAATTGACAATTAAAACTAGTCAATCCAAAATCCTCAATTCTCAATAGCTTTGAGCCTAGAATATTTTATAGCAAAACGCATCTATTTCAGCAAAGAGGGGGACCGGCAGGCTACTCCTCCTGTTGTTCGTATTGCTATGATAGGAATAGCCTTAGGACTGGCTGTTATGATCCTTTCGGTGGCTATAGTCATTGGTTTTAAGAAGGAAATTCGGAATAAAGTGATCGGTTTCGGCTCACATATCCAAATCACGAACTTTGATAATAATGCATCCTACGAATCGACTCCAATTGCAGTGAGCGATACGCTCCTGGAGCATCTGAAAACCTTTCCCGGCATTACGCATGTGGAAGGTTTTGCCACGAAGCCGGGAATCTTGAAAACCGACAGTGATTTCCAGGGGATCGTGCTGAAAGGTGTAGGCCGGGACTATGATTGGACTTTCTTCCGTAATAATCTGAAAGAGGGTGAGCTGTTTATCCTTCCTACCGATAAGGTGTCTACGGATGTGTTGCTCTCCCGTTATCTGGCTAATCTGTTGGGGCTGAAAGTTGGAGATTCCTTTTTGACTTATTTTGTGCAGGACGAAGTGCGTGCTCGTAAATTCCGTATAACGGGTATTTATGAGACGGGTTTTGTTGATTATGACAAGTTGTTTGTGATAGCTGATATCCGCCAGATACGCCGCCTGAATGGTTGGGCGCCTGACGAGGTGAGCGGTTTGGAATTGCAAGTGGATGATTATGACCACCTGGACAGGGTTGCTGAAGATTTGTATTTTGATATTGCTGAGAAGCAAGACCGGAATGGTAACACATACTATACCCGCTCCATCAAAGAACTGAATCCGATGATATTCGACTGGCTGGAGGTGCAGGATATTAATGTGGTGGTGATCCTGATACTGATCCTTGCTGTTGCTGGCTTCACCATGATTTCGGGACTGTTGATTATTATCTTGGAGCGGACGAACATGATCGGTATTTTGAAGGCCTTGGGTGAAAATAACACCAGTATCCGCAAGATATTCCTCTATATATCCTTTTTCTTGATTGGCAAAGGGATGATATGGGGCAATGTAATCGGGATCGTACTTTGTCTTGTTCAATCTTATTTCCGTGTCGTAAAGCTTGATCCGTCCGTTTATTATTTGGATGCGGTTCCTATCGACCTGACCGTCTTTTCCATTGTTTTGCTGAACATCGGTACATTGGCCGCTGCTATGTTAATGATGCTTGGGCCTTCCTACCTGATAACCAAAATCCATCCGGCAAAAAGTATTCGATTTGAATAATAATATGCCAATTAGCACATTGGCATATTATTTCATGCCACATTATTTGTAAAATCTTTTTTCCCGTTGAACATCCTGTAAATGTGGATATATATGTCATAGACCGGTTGAGCGATTTCCAACAAAGGAAGCCAGGCGGTTAATGGCTTTTGTTGCAGGAGTAAGGCGGATTTTTTATAAACGAGTGCTTTGACTGTGAAGCGGAGGAATAAGAGTAATCCGGCCAATATCGAGAGCAGCCAGTTTCCTGAAAGCCCGACGATGAAAGTGGCGATTCCCGCAATCCAGAAGAACAGATAACCGATGGTTTCCATTCGGTAAAAAGTTAAGGAACCTCTTTTGTAAAAACGTTTGGTGGCGGCGCGGGAGGTTTTTATCTCTCTCCAGGTTTCGGAATCTCCTACTTTGTTCATCTTAATGATGGAATCGGACGAGAGTTGTACCTGTGTATTGGCGGGATTCGAGACTTCATTGATGAACAGATCGTCTGCTCCGGCGTGAAGGTTGAGGGATCTGGAGTAACCTTTGTGGGCAAAGAACAGTTTCTTACGATAGGATAGGTTCCGGCCGTTTCCCGTGAAAGGATGGTGGGAGAGGGCTGAAGATATCATTTGTAACCCATTTGTCAGGTTGTCATAGGCAATGAGCTTGTGCAGGAACCCTTTTGTATGCCGATACGCACAGAAACCTAAAATAATGTCCGTTTCGGGATTGTAGGAACCGGCCATTGCTTTGATCCATTTCGGACCGATCGGGCGGCAGTCCGCTTCGGTGAAAAGGAGGATGTCATGCCGGGCAGCCTTGATTCCCATAGTGAGCGCAAGTTTTTTATGGCTCAGGTATTGAGTGTCTACAGGCACATATGTGTAATAGAGGTTTTTGTATTCATTTGAAAAAAGTTTCAGAACGTCTTCGCTATTGGCATCGGAACCGTCGTTGACAACAATAATCTCATAATCCGGATAATCCTGGTTCAGCAATATCGGCAGATTATTGCGTAAATCTTCCGGTTCGCCGTGGGCATAGACAATGACGGAGACAGGTTGGGCATCCTTGTCTGCCGTGACACGTTCCGTGCTTTTGGCTGTTGCAGCACGTAAAGGGCGTGAATATGTGATCAGATAATAGAGTATTTGTATGATAAACAACACGCCAGTAATCCCGATTAGGAGTAATTCCAGGTCGGAGAATGTAAGTAAATTTTCGCTCATCGATATTAAATTGTCTTTGCTGATACAAATGTACGGAGGATTTTTGGATATTTATAACAAATACATCACCCGGACTACGGATACCACTTCGAAAGACGGTTTGATAAAATAATGGTCCATGCAAAAGCTTGTATGGAAAAGATTTTTGCATGGACCATTCTATAATGTTGAAATAGGGTTTACATCGTATCCGAGTAATGAGCTGTCGGTAATTTCCGACAGTTATATTGTGAGGCCATTACCTCGCCGTAAGCACCTGCAGAGCGGAGGGCGATCAGGTCGCCACGGTGGGCGCGGTTCAGTTCGACATCTTTACCGAACACGTCGGACGATTCACAGATCGGACCGACAACGTCATAAACTTCAACTTCTTCGTCGCTGGTGATATTCTCCATGCGGTGGTATGCATCGTACATGGCCGGGCGGATCAGTTCGGTGAAGCCGGCATCTAAAATACAGAATTTCTTTGTCTCGCCGACTTTTACATATAGTACTTTAGAAATCAGCGAACCGCATTGTGCGACGATGGAACGTCCCGGCTCGAAATGAACCTGCTGTCCCGGACGAAGTTGCAATAGCTTGTTGAACACGGCAAAATAGTTGTCGAATGCCGGGATAGGCAAATGATTCGGGTGATAATAATCGATACCGAGACCGCCACCGAAGTTCAGATTCTCAACTTTTATTCCACGCGCCTCCAGCTCTTCCTGAATTTCATTGACACGGATTACCAGGCCACGGAAAGCAGCCATATCTGTAATTTGTGAGCCGATATGGCAATGGATGCCGATCAATTTGATATGTTCCAGGCGGCAGACTAAATCTAACACCTGTCCGAGCTGGCTCAAATTGATACCGAATTTGTTTTCCTTCATGCCAGTCGTGATCTTGGCATGTGTATGAGCGTCTACTTCCGGGTTGATACGAAGGGCGATCGAGGCCACTTTGTTTTTGGCGGCAGCCAATTCTTCCAAGATTTCCAGTTCGGCAGCCGATTCTACGTTGAAGCAGAAAATATCGTTGTCCAGTCCTAAATTGATCTCCCAGTCTGCTTTGCCGACACCGGCATAAACGATTTTTCTGGCAGGGAAACCTGCATCGAGTGCCGCCTGTATTTCACCACCACTCACACAGTCGGCTCCCAAGCCATATTCTGCAATAATAGACAAGATGCGGGGATTGGCGTTTGCCTTGACTGCATAGTGGACATGATAGCCATACTTTCCGGCTTCCGTTTTTACCGTATTAAGTGTTTCTTTCAACAACGTTATATCGTAAAAATAGAACGGAGTTGCCAGTGATTTGAACTTTTCTGTAGGAAATGTGCCTTTTAATATCATTTTTTTCAAATTTCTTTTGGTAATTAAAAAAGTATATCTATATTTGTAGCACGTAAATTTTTTCATAGTTAAGGTTTTGGTTGGAAAGGGTCATCTGTGAAGACGGCCCTTTCTTTTTTATTTTCTCTTATGAAAAAGGATGGCGTATTGATTGATTCGATACGCCATCCTTTTTGTTTATGCTTTATTGTTGAATAAATGATCGCTTAATGCTTGCAATGCCCTTGTTTTGTCGGAGGCTTTAATAAGGAGCGAGACGTTGTAGTTGCTGCCTCCGTACGAGATCATTCGTACCGGGACGTCCTTCATCGCTTGGACAATCCGAGCTTCGAAACCAACATTATCCCATTCCAAGTCACCTACCACACAAACGATAACCATATCTTCGTCTACCGTGACCGTTCCATACTTTTTCAGGTCGTCCACGATCTCTTCCAGATGCTTGCGGTTGTCGATCGTAACGGAAACACCTACTTCGGAAGTCGTTACCATGTCGATAGGAGTCTGGTAGTTTTCGAATATTTCGAATACTTTTCGTAGGAATCCTGTAGCCAACAGCATACGGCCACTCTTGATCTTGATGGAAGTGATATTGTCTTTTGCGGCGACAGCTTTGATTTTCCCTTTTTCCGTCATGTTGGAGATCATGGTGCCCGGAGCTTCCGGCTGCATCGTGTTTAACAAACGAACAGGAATATTGTTCAGCTTGGCCGGCAGGATGCAGGTTGGATGCAGGATCTTGGCACCGAAATAAGCTAGTTCGGCTGCTTCTTCAAAATGCAGATGGCGGACTGGCGATGTCTTTTCAACAATACGCGGATCGTTGTTGTGCATGCCGTCTATGTCTGTCCATATCTGGATTTCTTCTGCACCGATAGCCGCACCGATCAGAGAGGCGCTGTAGTCGCTGCCGCCACGTTGCAAGTTGTCGATCTCGCCGTAAGCATTTCGGCAAATATAGCCTTGTGTTATGAAGAGGTCTGCATCCTTGTGTCCGTCTAATAGCTTGATAAGCTTTTCTTTAATGTACACAGGATCCGGTTCCGCGTTCTTGTCTGTACGCATATAATCCAGTGCCGGAATCAGAACGGAGTTTATGCCGCATTCGTTCAGATAGAGGTTCATCATACCGGTAGAGATCAGTTCGCCTTGGGCCAGGACAACTTTTTCTTCGAACAACGTGAAAAGATCCTTTGTAAACGTGCGGATATGGTCGAAATGATGTTTTATCAGTTCTTTGGCTTTCTGCTTATATTCGTCAGTGCTGTAGAGTTCTTCGATATGGCCATAATATTTCTGAGCCAGTTTATTGATGACCTCGTTTGCTCCGTCAGGGTTTTTCTTGTACAAGTAATCCGAGATTTCAACCAATGAGTTGGTCGTACCGGACATGGCAGACAAGACTACAATGTTACGTTCTCCCGTAATCAGTTTTGCTACATCTTTCATTCTCTGTGCAGATCCCACAGAAGTACCGCCAAACTTTAAAACTTTCATTTTCTTTTACTATATTAATTTGTTCTTCTTCACTTTAAATGCGTGTGCAAAGTTACATAAAAAATTATTCTCCAACATCACTTAGGCAGGCATTCTCACATTTTACTATACGCGCGGGATAGTTATGTACCAGTGTGTAGTTGTGAGTCGTCATGATGACAGCCGTTCCCTTGCGGCAAATGTCGTGTAGCAGCTGTACGATTTGTCCGCTTGTCTCCGGGTCCAGGTTTCCGGTAGGTTCGTCTGCAAGGATCAAAACCGGATCGTTCAGTAATGCGCGGGCGATCACGATACGCTGTTGCTCGCCACCCGAAAGCTCGTGCGGCATCTTATAGCCTTTATCTTGCATCCCGACTTGAAAAAGCACGTTGTTGATGCGCTCGTTTATCTCGCTTTTCTTTTTCCATCCGGTCGCTTTTAGGACGAATTCGAGATTTTTGTGTACCGAACGATCGGTAAGAAGCTGGAAATCTTGAAAGACGATCCCTAATTTCCTGCGCAGGTAAGGAATGTCTTTCCGTCTCATCTTGCAGAGATTATAGTCCAACAACCATGCGTCCCCTTGATTGATGGGAATTTCGCAATACAAGGATTTCAACAGGCTGCTCTTGCCAGAACCGACTTTTCCGATCACATACACGAATTCTCCATTGTGGAGTGTAAAGGATGCCCTGTGAAGGATCACATTCTCTTCACGGCAGATATCTACTTTATCCAGTTTGAGCAGGGTTGTCTCTTCCATTGTTATTATCCTTTATGTCTGCTTTTTAATTCGCGTGCGAGGTCTTCGATGCGAAGTCCTTTGCTTGTCAATAATACGATCAGGTGGTAGATCATGTCGGCTGCTTCGTAAACGAGACGGTCGTCTGTCCCGTTAGTGGCTTCGATAACTGTTTCGACGGCTTCTTCGCCTACCTTCTGTGCCATACGGTTGATGCCTTTCTGAAACAGGGTAGTGGTGTAGGAACCTTCCGGCATTTCCTGGCGGCGCTGTTCGATGAAGTTCTGCAAATATTTAAGGAACATGATGTCTTCCACATTCTTTTCGCCGAAACAAGTATCAGCGCCAGTGTGGCATACGGGACCGGCGGGAATAGCCTTGATCAACAGTGTGTCGTTGTCGCAATCGGCAGCAATGGTGACTACCTGCAGAGTGTTTCCGCTGGTTTCACCTTTCATCCAGATACGGTTTTTCGTACGGCTGAAAAATGTCACTTTACCGGTAGCTTTTGTTTCTTCGTAAGCTTCTTCGTTCATAAAGCCCAACATCAATACCTTGTTTGTGTTGTAGTCCTGAACGATGGCGGGAATCAGGCCGCCCATTTTTTCAAAATCTAATTTCATTTTTTATCTGACTATTATATTGTTCTTAATTCATCCGTATGCAACTTTTTGTTCTTCGGCATTCGTTTCTGGTTTTATAGGCATGGAACTACAGTTTCACTTGCCTGGAACGAGAGTTTCCTTCTATAGGGAACGGTTACTCTCTGCCGTGGCCATCAGAGGCGGACGTTGATCCCTTCTTCGTGGAGATACTGCTTCAGAGCTCCAATGCCGATTTCCCCGAAATGGAATACGCTTGCCGCTAACGCCGCATCCGCCTTCCCTTGGGCGAATGTGTCGCGGAAGTGTTCCATTTTTCCGGCTCCTCCCGATGCGATGACTGGAATGTGCAGGTTGTCGGCCAGCATAGCTAACGCCTCATTGGCGTAACCGTCTTTCACACCGTCGTGTGTCATGCTGGTAAACAGGATTTCTCCGGCTCCCAGGCTTTCAGCTTCTGCCGCCCACTGGAAGAGATGTTTTTCCGTCGGAATACGTCCGCCGTTCAAGTAGCATATCCAGTCGCCCATTTCGAAATTGGCGTCGATGGCGACCACACATACCTGGCTGCCGAAGTTCTTGGCAATCTCTTCGATCAGTTTCGGATTGCGTAGGGCTGCCGAGTTGATGGAAACCTTATCGGCTCCGGCACTCAACAGGCGGTCCACATCTTTCAGCTCGTTGATGCCGCCGCCAACTGTGAAAGGGATGCTGATATTGGCCGCAACCTTCTTTACCAGTTCCGTAAATGTCTTACGCCCTTCGTGCGAAGCAGTTATATCCAGATATACCAATTCGTCTGCTCCCTCCCGGCTGTATTGTGCACCCAGTTCGACCGGGTCGCCGGCATCGCGGAAGTTTACGAAATTGATTCCCTTAACGGTTTTTCCATCTTTTATGTCCAAACAGGGTACTATTCTCTTGGCAAGCATATATAATCTTTATTTTTATCAGGTGAAACGGATCAAGTCTTTCAGCTGTATCTTTCCCTCGTAAATCGCTTTACCGAAGATGACAGCCGGAATACCCGCTTCAGCCAGTTTTTCAATATCTTGTATAGAACTGATACCTCCACTGGCTATCAGATAAAGTAGAGGTATTTGTTCCTGTATCTCTTTATATAATTCGATGGCAGGTCCTTGCAGCATACCGTCGCGATTGATGTCCGTACAGATTGTCTTCGTGATACCATTGTCGTAATAATCATGGATGAAAGGGATCAGTTCTTTGTCTGTCGTCTCTTCCCATCCGCTTATCGCGATTTTTTTATCTTTGACATCTGCTCCGAGGATGATTTTTTCCGGACCGAACTTGGTGATCCAGGAAGTGAATATTTCCGGATTCTTCACAGCGATGCTTCCGCCCGTAACCATCTGCGCACCACTTTCGAAAGCAATTTCCAGGTCTCCTTCCTGTTTCAGTCCGCCTCCAAAATCAATTATCAGCGAAGTACGTGTCGCCAACCGTTCCAACATACGATAGTTGATGATCCGCCCTTGTCGCGCTCCGTCTAGGTCTACCACATGCAGACGTCTGATGCCATGATCTTCAAACATCTTGGCTACTTCCAGAGGATCTTCGTTGTACACTTTCTTGGTGTTGTAATCACCCTGGGTGAGGCGTACGCATTTCCCGTCGATCATATCTATTGCCGGAATCAACTCTATCATATTACATTATAGTTTTAAAAAGTTACTTAATATAACCTCGCCGACCGAACCGCTTTTTTCTGGGTGGAACTGGGTCGCATAGAAATTGTCTTTATGCAGGGAAGCACTGAACGGAAGGATATATTCGGTTGTCGCGGCGGTGTATTCGTTTACGGGTACATAATAACTATGTACGAAATAAACAAACTTGTTCTCTAATTGTTTGTTGAACAGCCCGCCTTTAACGTTCGTAATCGTGTTCCATCCCATGTGCGGAACTTTATCCATGTGTTGCTGCGGGATGAAACGTTTTACTTCTGTATCGAAAATGCCTAAACAATTCGCATCTCCTTCTTCCGAATGGCGGCACATCAACTGCATGCCGAGGCAAATTCCTAAAACAGGCTGCTTCAATCCTTTTATAATTGTATCTAAGTTATGCTCTTTCAAGTGCTCCATTGTGGTATGTGCTTCACCGACACCTGGAAAGATTACTTTGTCTGCTTTACATAACAGTTCCGGGTCTGCTGTGATTGTAGCTTCGACTCCCAGTCTTTTCAGTGCGTAACTCACAGAATAAATATTTCCGGCATTGTATTTGATAATGGCGACATCCATTGTTGTTGCTTCCTTTTTTATGTTGAGCTGCAAAACTAACAAATTATCATGACATATAGATGTCTGCTTTATGAAAAGTTGCAGAATAGATGTTATTTGTGATAAACTGGCTGGTTTATTGTATGGTTTTCTCAAATCCCCGTTGGCCCAGAAATAGTAACTTTGTCTTGTAAGGATACTGCAAAATATGGTCTTCATCGGCCAGCTTTGTTCTTTTATATATTTTGAAAAACAACTGTCATACTATCACTAATTTCCTTTTATCAATTGAATATCAATAGACACAAGCAATGATAGTAGGTATGATGGATGCCTATTCCATCTATCATACTATCACTAACCACCTGTCTGATAATTTTTTTCACATTACTTATTTTCAATAACATAATAAGATAAACTCATTGACACCCGGGTCTCGATATCATTGACACTCGGGTGTCAAGACCGTTCACATCCGGGTGTAAAAAGCCTGTAAACGGGAATCTTCGGCACTTTTTCTGCCTGTTTGAAGCAAAATAAGTCACGTGTTTCAACAAAAAAGACGGCATCTCCTACAGAAAAACATCCTCAAAACAACTTTCACAACCGACAAATGCAAAATTTAAACAGGCTCTTAGAGTATGAACAAAAAAAGTTTCGATGTAAGATGTTTATTATCAGGGATGATTGAAAAAAAGTAAAAAATATATATGTGTAACTCTTGCGTAATTCAAATAAACTACCTACTTTTGCATCGCAATTCAGAGGAATAGCAGTTAAGTAAAATAATGGTTCGGTAGTTCAGCTGGTTAGAATACATGCCTGTCACGCATGGGGTCGCGGGTTCGAGTCCCGTCCGGACCGCACATAAATATTTTGGTGCGTTAGTTCAGCTGGTTAGAATACATGCCTGTCACGCATGGGGTCACGGGTTCGAGTCCCGTACGCACCGCGAAAGCAAATAGTAAATTAAAGAAAAATCCCGAAATTCAAAAGTTTCGGGATTTTTTTGGATGTGACGTTCAATGTATTTGCCTATAAGTTTTTAGACAACCTTTCTTGTATATTCATCTTAAATAAATATCTTTGAAGATCATAAATTATGAAAGATGGAAGATCTTGTAAATAGACGCTGTGGATGGGCTGGTACGGACGATTTATATGTGAAATATCACGATGAGGAATGGGGTAAATTGGTTACCGATGATAAAACCTTATTCGAATTTCTTGTTCTGGAAAGTGCCCAGGCTGGATTGGCTTGGATTACTATTCTTCGTAAGCGTGAAGGGTATAAAAAAGCATTTTATAATTTTGATGTTGAGAAAGTAGCTGCGATGACCTCGGATGATATTGACCGGCTGATGCTTTTCGATGGGATTGTCAGGAATCGGCTGAAGATTGCATCCACGATCACGAATGCCAGATGTTTCATCGCGATTCAAAAGGAATTTGGCAGTTTCTATAATTATACGTTATCGTTTTTTCCCTGAACAGAAACCGATTGTAAATAATTTCAAATCGTTGAAGGAGATTCCGGTTACAACCCCAGAATCTGATGCGATGAGCAAAGATATGAAGAAACGAGGGTTTAAGTTTTTTGGCTCTACGATCTGTTATGCTCATATGCAGGCTACAGGGTTTGTAAATGATCATTTGGTAGGGTGTCTTTGTCGGAAAAAGACTCTTGCTGATTGTCCGGTTTAGGAGTTTTTGAGATGATAACAACCTCTGTGAAACGGAGCTCTGATCCGGGTAGAAATTATGTTTTGACAGTCTTAACAAGAAAAACGAGAATTTATAGCTTGTAATAGTTGTTGGTTCGATTAATAGTGTTATCTTTGGGTCAGAGTTTGAGTTACGTATTATTAGCGTATAGTTCTTCTTTATTATTAAGTAGGCCTCTCCATTAATTTTCCTCCTCATACCCTAATTAGTATTTATTAAAAATAAAATTTTAAATGAACATTTACATTACAGGCTTAAATTATAGCATTAATGATGCTGATTTGAATGATTTATTTGCAGAGTATGGAGAAATTACATCTGCAAAAGTTATCATGGATAGAGAAACAGGAAGATCCAGAGGATTTGGTTTTTTTATATCCTGCATTTCCATATACCGGAAATATCTTGGCATTCTACTTTGAATTCTTACAAAATAGATTGATTATTAATATAAATAAATATAGATAAATGGCAAAATCCGTAACATACAATAAACGAGAAAACGAAAAAAAGAAACAAGCCCGAAGGGCCGAAAAACAAAAAAAGAAAGAAGACAGAAAATTGCTTGGCAAAGCGAATAGTTTTGATGATATGATCGCTTATGTGGATGAAAACGGCGTGATTACATCGACTCCTCCCGAATTGAATCCTAATAAAGAAGAAATTAAGCAAGAAGATATTCTTATCTCTACCCCAAAAAAAGAAGATATAGAGACACCTACCGTGCTGAAAGGGAGGGTTGATTATTTTAATGAATCAAAAGGATATGGTTTTATCAAAAACCTTGGTAGCGGCGAGAAGTATTTTTTTCATGTTAGTAATAATACACTGACCGATATTTCGGAAACCGACATCGTTACTTTTGAACTTGAACGCGGTCTGAGGGGAATGAATGCAATTAATATTCGTATTGAAAGCGAGGTTTGATAGTATGGAAGAAACCCTGGAAAGCATTTTTCGAGTCATGATTTTATTGTTCAGGAAACTCACGATATAGCCTGTGATGCAGGCTGCTATCAGAGAGCCTTCTCTGACTCCTTCGATCCGTTGAGTGAAGATCAGTGATAAAATGATGGCGACCGTTACTAAAGTGAAATCGAAAATGACCTTGAATTTTCCGAACTCTTTATTGTAACGGCGGGCGGCGTAGTTGACGAATCCTTCTGCACTCATCATCGCAACCTGGGGTTTGATTTCTAATACGACACCAATAGACTGGATGAGACAACCCAACAGTAACAGCGCAATCGACGTTATATAATTGGATGGATGCAGGTCTTCAGCGAGTGACATATTGAAATCTATGAATGTTGAAAATATGAACGAAAATGGAATTTGCAACAGGATAGATATTTGGTCTTGACGACTTTTCGTCCCTCGGATTAACCAGAACTGTCCTAGTATCAGCAATACGTTTACGATAAAGGTACAGGTCCCTAAAGAAAGAGGGCTGTTGAGGCTTAACACATAATTTACACTTGAAATAGGAGTCGTTCCTAAAGCGGAATGTATAATCAGGACAATTCCTGCAGCTAAAAAATATAATCCAAAGACAAATACCAAATACTTTTTTAAAATCGTTTTTATATCCATATCTCCCGACAACATTTAATTACTTTCTTGCTTGGAGCAATATAAGTGTACGCAAAGGTCGCTATTTTTTCGTGAAGAGATTCTGATTTAGTATGAAAAAACGTTATCTATCGAAGCGATTGTTACTATTTGTCAGTCGACTCTTGGAAAAGATTTTGTACCTTTAGAGCAATTAAAAGGGTATCTTATGTTTGAAAGTTTTGATTTTCAGCAAATGATCAGTGCATTCATTGTGTTATTTGCTGTGATTGATATTATTGGTTCCATTCCAATTATTATCAATTTGAAAGAAAAGGGTAAGGACGTGAATGCTATGAAGGCAACGGTTATCTCTTTTTTGTTGATGATCGGGTTCTTCTACGCAGGCGATGTCCTGCTACGGCTTTTCCATGTGGATATCGAATCGTTTGCAGTGGCAGGTTCGTTTGTTATTTTCCTGTTATCACTGGAAATGATACTCGATATAGAAATCTTTAAAAATCAGGGACCGATAAAGGAGGCGACACTGGTTCCGTTGGTCTTTCCTTTACTGGCGGGTGCCGGTTCGTTTACCACATTATTATCTTTGAGGGCGGAGTATGCTAGTGTCAATATTGTGATAGCCTTAATACTGAATATGATATGGGTCTATTTTGTCGTTCGCATGACAGCCCGTATCGAACGCTTTTTCGGAAAAGGCGGAATCTATATTATCCGGAAGTTTTTCGGTATTATTTTGTTGGCGATATCAGTCCGCTTGTTTACCGTTAATATCAATCTTCTGATAGAAGCTTTGCAGGGGCATTGAAAAAGGGGGTTACAGAGTTTCCTTTTTGCTTTCTATCTGTTCCTTGTTTACAGGAGGCAGGTGAGTAACTGTAGTCGCCTGCGAACTGATGAGGCATTAGTTCGACGGGCTTCACTGCAATTTTGCCACCTTTTTGGGTGAATACCAGGCATTGATTGTTAAGTTTCCGTTCTTGCAGGTCGAATACCAGATTCGGATTGAAGTGTTGCCCGTTTACCCGTACTTCAAAATGAAGGTGTTCCGTCGTAGCTCTTCCTGTGCGTCCGGTCAGTGCAATCGGTTGTCCGGCTTTTACATAGTCTCCCGGCTTGACCAGATTTTTGGAGTTATGGCTATAGACTGTTTCCAATCCGTTGTAATGGCGTACAACAATTACGTTTCCGTATGCATAATAAGGCTTAGCTAGACGGACGATTCCGTCGAATGCTGATATGATCGTATCATTGGCGCAAGTTTTCAAATCTACACCCGAATGGTGTTTTCTACGTCCGGCATATGGAGAGATTACTTTTGCGCCGGGTAAAGGGAAAGCATAGTCTTCTTTCTGTATCAGGCTTAAATCGATAAGCATCGAATTCTCATCTGTCATCAGGAGCGGATCCGTTACGGCAATATCATTTTTTTCTCTGTTGGAGAAGTTTACCGTTATATTTTTGCGGGGAGATGTTTGTTCGTACAGTTTCGGTTCTTCCGGAAACAGAAAAGCAAAATCTGTGTTTGGAAGAGGAATATCCGTTGTGTGTTGGCAGGACCAGGATTGATTCCTGCTGCGGGGCAGGCTGCGTCTGAGCCGTCCACAAAGAATGGCATGCGCTTAACACTAGTAATAATATGACTGACAATATGCTGTAGTGTGTTTTAGACATTTTGTAAAATTATTGACACTACAAAAATAGGAAAAAAAGTGAAACGGGAGAGAGGTAAAATGAAAAAGGCGTCCGAAAAAGAATCAGACGCCTTTCAATGCCAAACTATTTGTGATTACTCGTCACTCATTATTTGAATAAAGAACAGGCAATACCCAGTTCTAAACCACGCAATTCAGCCAAACTACGCAAACGACCGATACAGGAATAACCTGGATTAGTCTTCTTGTGTAAGTCATCGATCATCTGATGCCCGTGATCCGGACGCATTGCGATTGAGCAACCGCGTTCCTGCTCGATTTCAAGAAGGGCTTTCATTACTTCATAAACGTTCACGTCTCCTTCCAGCAGGTTTGCTTCGAAGAAGTTTCCGGCTTCATCGCGTTTGGTACTACGTATATGGACGAAGTCGATACGGTCACCGAACCGTTTCATCATACCGGCTAGGTCATTATCCCCACGAACACCGAATGAGCCGGTACAGAGGCATAAACCGTTGCTTTTGTTTGGTACGGCTTCGATCAACTTGCGGAAATCCTCTTCAGTGCTCAAAATACGGGGCAAGCCTAAGATCGAGTAGGGAGGATCATCCGGATGGATAACCATACGTGCGCCTACTTCGTCGGCAACCGGAGTAATCTCTTTCAGGAAATAAATCAAGTTGGCGCGGAGTCTTTCCGCATCGATGTCTTTGTAACGATCCAGTTCGGCCCGGAATTGATCCAATGTGAAACTTTCCTCGGAGCCGGGCAGGCCAGCGATCATATTGCGTACTAGCAGTGCTTTGTCATCTTCGCTCATCTCGTCGAAACGGGCTTTTGCGATTGCTTTTTCTTCGTCTGTATATTCCTGTTCTGCAGCAGGGCGTTTCAGGATGTAGAGATCGAAAGCCATAAAAGCTGCACGTTCGAAACGTAATGCTTTAGAGCCGTCAGGCATGGTGTAAGCCAAGTTTGTACGGGTCCAGTCCAGAACCGGCATAAAATTGTAAGTAATCACACGGATGTCACATGCAGCCAAGTTACGGATACTTTCTTTATAGTTGTCGATATATTTCTGGAAGTCTCCACTTTGTGTTTTGATATGTTCGTGTACGGGAACACTTTCCACTACGCTCCAGCGTAAGCCGGCTGCTTCGATCATATCCTTGCGTTTCTGTATTTCTTCGACAGTCCATACTTCTCCGTTCGGGATATGATGCAAGGCATTTACAATTCCGGTAGCGCCGGCTTGGCGGATATCGGAAAGACTAACAGGATCGTTCGGTCCGTACCAGCGCCATGTTTGTTCACATAAATACATAATGTCTTGTTTTTAATTGTGAGATTAAATAGAGAATGCATCAAAACCACCGTCTACGATAGCGATTGTTCCGGTTACGAATTTGGAAGCGTCGCTGATCAAGTATTGGATTGTACCAAATAATTCATCCGGTGTACCCAGACGTCTGAACGGAGTATGTGCAATGACAGATTCAGCACGTGGAGTGTAAGATCCGTCCGGATTTGTCATCAAAGTACGGTTCTGTTCCGTCAGGAAGAATCCCGGAGCAATTGCATTTACACGTAAACCTTCTCCGAATTTGATCGCCAGTTCACCGGCCAGGTATTTAGTCAGGTTGGAAATGGCGGCTTTGGCAGCACCATAACCCACGACGCGGGTAAGCGGGCGCAAGGCGGATTCGGAAGAGAAGTTAACGATAGCACCTTCTCTTTGGTTAGCCATTACATCGGCAAATACCATTGTCGGGAGAACTGTTCCGAACAGATTCAGGTCTACCACCTTACGGAAAGCGTCGATGTTCAGGTCGAAAATCGTGCTGTCCGGTCCGATGGTCGCGCCAGCCATATTACCGCCGGCTGCATTCAGCAATGCATCGATGCGACCATATTTGGCCAGGATATCTTTTTTGTTCTGTTCCAGAATTTCTTTGTTTAATACGTCGGTCAGGAAGAAGCTTGCTTCTCCTCCTTTAGCTTTGATGTCGGCTACAATTTGTTCACCAACTTCGGCTGCACGGTCAAGAATAACGATTTTAGCACCTTCTTCAGCAAGATGACCAGCAATACCTCTGCCTAAGATCCCGGCTCCACCGGTAATAATGACAACTTTGTCTTTAACGCAAAATAAATTAGCCATATTTTTATTGTTTATGATTGTGATAATTTCATTGTTACTATCTTATTGTGCTCGCGCACACATTGGGCACAAAAGTATAGTATTTATTTATCAAACAAAAAGAAAACGGATAAAAAATACCTTTTTATGTTTTCAAATATAATTGTTATAGTATTTGATATTCTCTTTCATCAGGATATCAATCGGCATATAATTGATCTGTTCCACTTTTTCTTTGAGGACTAAATGGCGGAACAGTGCCCGTATGCAATTGAATCCCTGCACTTCCGGCCGTTGGGCGATCAGGTGCGTGATGGAACCGTCATTTAGGCAAGTGATATTCGGGTCTATCACATCATAGCCGATCAATCTGAATTCTCTCCTTTATCACGGAAGTATTTTCCCAGTAAGTGGGCACGGGAGTTGAATATGATACCTGCGTTCACCTCCTTATGCTCTTCTAAGAAAGTATTCAGTATGCTTATGTTCTTTTCCGGTTCGTCGGCATGTAATTGTACAGAATAGATACGTCCGTTATAGTTCTTTTCTGCCAGATAAGTCCTGAAGCCTTCCTCGCGTTTCATGACCTGGGTTACCTGCATTTCTCCTTTGCGGATAAAGCGGAAGATTGCGATATTTTCGGTCGGGTTGATTTGTTCGTATAGCAAACGGCCGGCAATGTATCCGGAATCATACGAGTTGGTCCCGTAATAGGCCACGCAATTGGTGTTTTCAATGAATGCGTCTATCAGTATGTAAGGTATTTGTAACTGATCCAGCCGGGATGCCAACTTGACGACACTGTCATGGAACTGTGTTGCAATCACGACTCCCTGACAGTCGGCTTTTTCGATCCGGGGAATGAGCTCGTCGAAACTGCTTTTGTCGTATTGATTGAAGCACATACGTTCGACTTCTACGTTGTAGCTGAAAAGTTCCTGCTCTGCTTTATCTATTCCTTCGCAAAGTTTATCCCAATATTCGCCTTTTGCAAAAGAAGGAATCAGAGTGATAAAATGGTAGTTCTTTAGTGCAAGGGAACGGGCTATCAGGTTCGGGTGATAGTCTATTTCTTTTAAAACTTTTTCTACTTTTTTCTGTGCCTCTTCGGATACTTTGCCTCGGTTGTGCAATATGCGGTCGACGGTTCCGGTCGAAACTCCGGACATCTCTGCAATGTCTTTGATTCTATATGTCTTACCCATAGATCGGAAAGCTATACAGCCCGCAGAATGTTTATTTTTGCGGGCTGTTGTCTATTTATGATTTGATATTATAGTTGTTGTACTTCTTCTTCTGTTGAAATCGTATTTAATTTTCTGAATGTGTAGCACTGCATCATATAGATAAGAGGAACGGCGACAAAGAGTCCGACGAAGAACAAGATGCAACCGACGATCGCAGTGCCGATCATGGCCAACAGTAATAAAAACAACGGCATCCCCTGTCCTTTAGTCAAGTCCCAGCTTTTTTGCAGTGATTCTATAATTCCGCAGTCTTCCTCTACGATATAGGCAGAATAAAATTGCAGGCGGATAGCCAGATAGATACCCGGAACAATCAGTAAGAATATTCCGATAGCCACTGCGATCCCCATAATGATACTGGCAATAAGATAAGTGAAGATTTTACGGGATTGCTGCCCGTATGCGGAAAACTGTGGTTCTTCTCCATCCATTGTTTGGAACAGATTTTATGTAGCCCAACATGAAAGCACTGGATATGACGGCACTGATCAGATTCACGATGATCTTACCGACCATCGAACCTTGCGCTGGCATACCGAACAGACTAATGATTGATGACAGGATAAAATATCCGATAAACAGCCCTACCAGTACCCAGATCTGAGATTTAGTGTACTTCCATGAAGTGCCGAACACTTCCGATATCATAAACTTTGGTTCCATATGAATTGATTATTTAGGTTATATAAGCCGTAAAATTAGGATAAATTATTGAATAAACAAATTCTGTGTTAAAATTATGTATCAATTTAAACGAATATATTTTCGATTGGTCAAATTCTCAATATATCTCTGATACAGAAATATAAAATAAGCAATTTTTTAGTATAAAAGATTGTATAAACGGAAAAAGTACAACAAAAAGATTCTACATTTGTACGCTTTTTATGAGGAATAGGCTATGAACCCATAAGTTTAGGACAGCATCGTTGTGGAATTTTTTTACTATGGATGCAGCGGATCTCACCCGTTGCGATGGCTTTTTGATGGCCTTCTAATGACTAAAACAAGAATAGTATAGAAGATATATAATAATGAATATGGATAAACAAATGTTGAGAACTACTATTACCCAATTAAGGCAAATTGCATTGTTTGCAGTAGGGGTATCTTTATTAACCGCTTGCGGGAACAATCAAAGCGGTATGAAGTTAGGGGATAATGAATTTGCTGTCCTTGCTGTCAATTCGACAACGAGTGACCAGACAACATCCTATCCGGCGACGATCAGAGGAACGCAGGATATTGAGGTACGCCCCCAGGTTTCGGGTTTTATCGTTAAGTTATGTGTGGATGAAGGAGCAACAGTTCGTAAAGGGCAGGCTTTGTTCCAGATCGATCCGACCCAGTATGCTGCTGCGGTCGGACAGGCAAAAGCGGCTGTCGAGATGGCTAAAGCCAATGTCGCTACTTTGACCCTGACCGAAAAGAATAAAAAGGCTTTGTTCGATCAGAAGATTATCAGTGATTTTGAGTATCAGACAGCGGTCAACCAGCTTATGTCTGCCAAGGCAAGCCTGGCTCAGGCAGAAGCATCTTTGGTAAGCGCAAATCAGAATTTATCTTTCTGTACGGTGACAAGCCCGTCGAATGGCGTTGTCGGTACATTTCCGTACCGTATCGGAAGTCTGGTCAGCCCTTCTGTTTCGCAGCCGTTGACAACCGTATCCGAAATCAACGACGTGTATGTTTATTTTTCTATGACGGAGAAAGAGCTGCTGCGTCTGACAAGAGCCGGGGGTACTTTGAAAGAACAGCTGGAAAAGATGCCGGCTGTCCGCTTGCAGCTGTCTGACGGCACAACTTATCAGTCTGACGGCAAGATCGATGCCGTTAGCGGTGTAATCGACCAGTCAACCGGGTCTGTCAGCATGCGTGCTGTTTTCCCGAATGATAAAAATATATTGAGAAGCGGCGGTACCGGCAACATCATATTCCCATACACGATGGATGGGATTATTATTATCCCTCAGTCCGCTACTGTCGAAATCCAGGACAAAAAGTTTGTTTTCGTCTTGCAGGCGGACAATTCCGTGAAGAATACGGAGATTCAGATCTCTAATCTGGATGACGGGAAGAATTACCTGGTGACAAATGGTTTGAAATCCGGTGACAAAATCGTGATTGAAGGCGTACAGAACCTCCATGACGGCCAGGCTATCCAGCCGATCACGCCGGAACAGCAGAAAGCGAAATATGATCAGGCCTTGAAAGATCAGAACGAAGGTAATCTGAAGACCGCTTTTAATTAATAACTTCCATTTGTTCGTTAAAAACAGAAGATATGAAATTAGATAGATTTATAAACCGCCCGGTGCTCTCAACGGTGATCTCCATCTTGATTGTCATACTGGGTATATTAGGCTTGCTGTCCTTGCCTATTACCCAATATCCGGATATTGCCCCTCCAACCGTTTCGGTGAGAGCTACTTATACGGGGGCAAACGCACAGACGGTATTGAATAGTGTGATTGCGCCGCTGGAAGACCAGATCAATGGTGTGGAGAACATGATGTACATGACTTCGTCGGCTTCGAATAACGGATCGGCCGAAATCTCCATTTATTTTAAACAGGGTACCGATCCTGACATGGCTGCCGTCAATGTGCAGAATCGTGTTTCGATGGCACAAGGTTTGCTGCCGGCCGAAGTAACCCAGATCGGTGTGACGACTCAGAAACGTCAGAACTCCATGTTGATCGTGTTCTCTGTTTATGATGCCGAGGACCGTTACGACCAGCGATTTATCGAGAACTATGCCAAGATCAACCTGATTCCGGAAGTACAGCGTGTACCAGGTGTGGGTGATGCGAATGTGTTAGGAACCGACTACTCCATGCGTATCTGGTTGAAGCCGGATGTGATGGCACAGTATAAACTGGTTCCGAATGACGTTGCAGGTGTCTTGGCTGAGCAGAACGTGGAAGCCGCTCCGGGTTCGTTTGGTGAACAGGGTAACCAGAGTTTCCAGTATACGATCCGTTATAAGGGACGTTTGCAGGAAGTGAACGAATTTGAGAACATGGTCGTGAAAGCTTTGCCGGATGGTGAAGTGCTCCGTATGAAAGATATCGCCGATATCGAATTGGGACGTCTGACTTATAACTTTGTCAATAAAGTAAACGGTCATAGTGCCGTAACTTGTATCGTTTATCAGATGGCAGGAACCAATGCGACGGAAACCATCAATAATATCCAGAACCTGCTGGAAGAAACAGAAAAGATATTGCCTCCGGGCTTGAAGATCGACGTCGGTATGAATGCCAACGACTTCTTGTACGCTTCTATTCACGAGGTGCTCAAGACATTGATTGAAGCTTTCATCCTGGTATTCATCGTTGTGTATATCTTCTTGCAGGATTTACGTTCGACTTTGATTCCGGCTATCGCGATCCCGGTAGCATTGATCGGTACGTTCTTCATGCTATCGCTGATCGGCTTTAGCTTGAACTTGCTGACTCTTTGTGCTATGGTGCTCGCCATTGCGATCGTGGTCGATGATGCGATCGTGGTCGTCGAGGGTGTCCATGCCAAGCTGGATCAGGGATACAAATCAGCGAAACTGGCTTCTATCGATGCCATGAACGAGCTGGGCGGTGCTATCGTCTCCATTACGTTGGTCATGATGTCCGTGTTTATTCCGGTAAGTTTCATGAGCGGTACGGCCGGTACATTCTATCGCCAGTTCGGTTTGACGATGGCTATCTCGATCGGTTTGTCTGCATTGAACGCCTTGACGCTGAGTCCGGCTCTGTGTGCGATGTTCTTGAAGCCGCACGAAGAAGGGCATGAGAAGAAATCGACTTTCGTCTCCCGTTTCCACTCTTCTTTCAATGCCGCATACGACTCTTTGCTGAACAGCTATAAAAAACGTGTTGTATTCTTTATCCAAAAGAAATGGCTTTCGTTCGGTATCGTTGCCGGATGTATCGTCCTGCTTGTTGTTTTGATGAATGTGACTCCGACAGGTATGGTTCCGAATGAAGATACCGGTACGATCATGGGAGCGGTGACGCTGCCTCCGGGAACATCCCAGGAACGTACGATAGAGGTGATGAACAAGGTGGATAGCCTGATCGCTGCCGACCCGGCAGTCAAATCGCGTACGGCCATTATTGGTTTCAGCTTTATCGGTGGCCAGGGGCCTTCATACGGTTCGTTCATTATCAAGTTGAAAGACTGGGAGGAGCGTTCCATGATGCAGAGTTCGGATATCGTGTATGGTAGTTTGTTCATGCGTGCGCAAAAGATTGTGAAGGATGCACAGGTGCTGTTCTTTACTCCGCCTATGATCCCAGGGTATTCCGCATCCAGTGATATCGAGTTGAACATGCAGGATAAGACTGGTGGTGATCTGGAAAAATTCTTCGATGTGACGAAGCAATATATGGCTGCTTTGACAGCGCGTCCTGAAATCAAGTCGGCACAGAGTACCTTCAACCCTAACTTCCCGCAGTATATGATCGATATCGATGCGGCTGCCTGTAAGAAAGTAGGGATCAGTCCGAGTGATATTCTGGCAACCATGCAGGGATATTACGGTGGTTTGTATGCCTCCAACTTCAACCGTTTCGGTAAGATGTACCGTGTGATGGTCCAGGCTGATCCGGCTTTGCGTACCAATTTGGAATCGTTGAAGAATATCAAAGTCCGCAATGGAAACGAAATGGCTCCAATCTCGCAGTTCGTGTCTATCAAGAAAGTGTATGGACCGGATATTATCAGCCGTTTCAATATGTATACATCTATTAAAGTGATGGTTGCGCCGGCGGATGGATACACCAGTGGCCAGGCATTGAAAGCGATCGAGGAGGTTGCCGGTACGACACTTCCGACCGGTTTCGGATACGAGTTGGGTGGTATGGCGCGTGAAGAGGCTGAAACCAGCGGCAGCACGACCGGTTTGATCTTCCTGCTCTGTTTCGTCTTCGTTTATTTGCTGCTGAGCGCCCAGTATGAAAGTTATATTCTGCCGTTGGCTGTATTGCTTTCCATTCCGTTCGGTTTGATGGGTAGCTTCCTGTTCGTACAGGGATGGGCTGCTTTGGGTAATATCCCGGCTTTGAAGATGATCTTAGGTACGATGTCCAACAATATCTATATGCAGATCGCCTTGATCATGTTGGTCGGTTTGTTGGCGAAGAACGCCATCCTGATCGTAGAGTTTGCCCTCGACCGTCGCCGTATGGGTATGAGTATCACGTGGGCTGCCGTTTTAGGTGCTGCCGCTCGTCTACGTCCTATCCTGATGACATCGTTGGCTATGGTAGTCGGTCTGTTGCCTATGATGTTCGCGTTCGGTGTAGGTGCTCACGGTAACCGTACTTTGGGTACTGCCGCCATCGGAGGTATGTTCATCGGTATGATCTTCCAGATTTTTATTGTTCCGGTTTTGTTTGTGGTATTCCAGTACTTGCAGGAGAAATTCAAACCTATCGAATGGGAAGATTTGGATAACAGCGATATGAATACGGAAATAGAACAGTACGCAAAAACAAAATAAGAGATGACAATGAAGAAACAGATTATATATATGGTATGTGCAACCGCTCTTTTGAGCAGTTGCCATATCTATAAAGCATATGACCGTCCGGATACGATCGAAACTTCCGGTATCTACCGTGATCCGGTCTCTGCCACCGACACGTTGGCAGCAACAGATACGGCCAATATGGGAAACCTGCCCTGGAAGGAAGTTTTTCGTGATCCTAAATTGCAGGCCTTGATCGAAGAGGGATTGGCAAACAATGTGGATATGCAAGCCGCTATCCTGAGGGTAGAGGAGGCCAAATTGTTGCTGACTTCCGCTCGCCTGTCTTTCCTCCCTTCTTTGAATCTGGCTCCGCAAGGAACCATAACCAAAATGGAAAATACGGGGTATGTGAAAGCCTATACCTTGCCGGCGGCAGCTAGCTGGGAAGTCGATTTGTTTGGTAAACTATTGAATGCGAGCCGCGGGCAGAAAGCCGCTTACTTGCAGAGCCAGTACACGCAGCAAGCGATACGCTCGCAGCTGATCGGCGGAATCGCCAATGCCTACTTCACTCTGTTGATGTTGGACCGCCAGGTGGAGATTACTTCCAAGACGGTAGATATCTACAAAGAAAATGTGCGGGCTATGGAGGCGATGAAGGTTGCCGGCATGACAACAGAAGCCGCAGTCGTCCAGATGCGTGCCGTGTACCATCAGGTATCCGGTTCGTTGATCGAACTGAAGCGTCAGGTGCGTGAAGTGGAGAACTCCTTATCTGTATTGCTAGCGAAAGCACCGCAGCCTATCGACCGCAGTACGCTTGAAGACCAGGTGATGCCAGAAGAGCTGATGGCTGGTGTTCCTTTGCAGTTGTTGGAAAACCGTCCGGATGTGAAGGTGGCCGAGATGACATTGGCCAGCGCTTATTATACGACCAATAAGGCCCGTGCCGCTTTTTATCCGGGAATCAATATTACGGCGACAGCCGGTTGGACGAATGGTTCGGGTGTTACGGTTTCCAATCCGGGACAGTTTATGTTTCAGGCGTTGGCTTCGTTGGCACAGCCTATCTTTAACAATGGTAAGCTGGTGGCCAACCTGAAAATCTCAAAAGCGGAAGAACAGATTGCCAAGATGAACTACCAGCAGACGATTCTGGAAGCGGGAAAGGAAGTGAGTGACGCTTTGCATCTTTATGATGCTACCAATAGAAAACTTATCCAGGACAAGGCTCAGATAGAAGAGTTGGAAAAGGCGGTAACCTATACTAATGCTTTGTTCCAATCCGGACAGTCCACTTATCTGGAAATTCTTTCTGCCCAGCAGAGTCTGCTCAGTGCGCAGTTGACGGAAGTCTCCGACAATGTCCAGCGTATGCAGGCTGTTATCAATTTATATAGTGCCGTCGGTGGCGGAAGAGAGTAAAAAGCAATTGACAATTTAAAAGGTGATTATTATGATTAGTCCGTTAGCTTATGTAGATGCAAGCGCGAAGTTAGGAGCGAACGTAACCGTCCATCCGTTTGCATACATCGATAAGAATGTAGAAATCGGTGATGACTGCGAGATCATGCCTCATGTCAGTATCATGAGTGGAACCCGTATGGGAAAGAGGAACCGCATCTTCAATGGTGCTGTCATTGCTGCCGAACCGCAGGATTTTAACTATAAGGGAGATGATACGATCGTCGAAATCGGAGATGACAATGTGATCCGTGAAAACGTAGTGATCAACCGTGCGACCAATTCTGGCGGGAAGACGATTATCGGTAATGGCAATTTCCTGCATGAAGGCGTGCATGTTTCCCACGACACGCATATCGGTAATCACAGTGTGTTCGGATACGGGAGCAAGATTTCCGGCAACTGCATGATTGAAGATTATGTGATTTTCGGAGGTAACGTGCTGGTGAGCCAGGGATGTCGTGTCGGAACCTGGTCGATGACGCAGACCGGTTGCCGCTTCCGCAAGGATGTGCCTCCTTATATCGTGGCTGCATTGGAGCCGACGACCTATTACGGGGTAAACTCCGTAATCCTGATGCACGAAGGCATGAGCGAAAAGATCGTAAAACATATCAGCCATGCTTACCGTATCATCTATCAAGGTAACACCAGTATATTCGATGCCTTGCTGATGATTAAGGACCAGGTGCCGATGAGCGACGAAATCCAGCATATCATCGACTTCATCAGTGCTTCGAAATTGGGCATCATCAAATAAAATAGGATTATCCGACAGAAAAGAAAGAGTTGTTCTTTATGGAGCAGCTCTTTTTTTATTTATCTTTGTTGAGTTTTATATTCTCAATGTCTAATCTAAAAATGAAATGTAACATGAAAAACTTATTTAAATCGTTTGTGGTTCTTTTAGCAGTTATGGCTGCTGTCCCTTCTTTTGCGCAAAAAGCGAATAACACGTTGACTGAAAAAGAAAAGAAACAAGGTTGGACTTTGCTGTTCAACGGGAAAGATTTTACCGGTTGGAGACAATGTAACAATACCGGTATGGCCCCGAACTGGGTAATCGAAGACGAGGCGATGAAAGTCTTTACCGCTCCGGGCAAAAAACCTGGACACGGTGCAGGAGGCGATATCCTGTATAAGGAAAAGAAGTTCAAGAACTTTGAGCTGTCTGTAGATTGGAAAACCAGTAAAATGGGAAATTCAGGTATCTTCTATTATGTACGCGAAGTTCCGGGCAAACCGATCTATTATGCAGCTCCCGAAGTACAGGTTCTGGATAATGTGGATGCAACCGACAACAAGCTGGCAAACCACCTTGCCGGTTCTTTGTATGATATGCTCCCTGCCGATCCGAAAACGGTAAAACCTGCCGGCGAATGGAACACGATCGTGATCAAGGTGAAGGATGGCAAAGTGACGCATACCCAGAATGGAAAGAAGGTCGTTCAGTATACCTTGTGGAGCAAAGAATGGGATGATATGGTTGCCAATAGCAAATTCAAAGATTTCCAAGGCTTCCAGGAAGGCATTTCCCATGAAGGGTATATCGGCTTGCAGGATCATGGTTATCCGATCTGGTTCCGCAATATCAAGATTCGGGAATTGAAGTAAGTTATGGTTTAAATCTGCTAATTTAAGTGACAATTGGCATGCTTCTATTGTCAAACAGCCTGCTCATAGACCTTTTGCCTTTAGTCGAAAACCTTTTCGCCCTTGGTCAAAAGCCCTTTCGACACAGGTCAAAAACCTTTTCGACTAAGGGCAAAAAGGTAAGGAGTGGTAGAAATAGCTGTTAATACCTGTGTATTTGTTGATTAATTGATATTGTAGTATCCTTGTTTTTCATTTAATATATATAGGTGGATGTGAAGATGGGGGCATGGCCAACCCGAATCTGGGCGAGACAGGGTGAAGGCAAATTTTTGAGGTGAAGGCAGTCCGGTTGTCTGCCTTCACCCTTGTATGACATGATAATCGAAAGGTGTCAAAGGGTGGGTGAAGTTGAAATGATTCATATCTGCCTAAAAATGAACTTATATCATTTAATATGAACTATAAGATGGAGAAGGTGTATAGACAAAAAGAGGATAACCCCGAAGGACTATCCTCTTTTCTATATTATCAAACCTTTTTTCCGATTATTAAAGAGCGCCGACTTCTTTCAACGCTTCGTTTGTTTTGTGAACGGCTGCTGCACTCTTGGCGAAGAGTTCTTTTTCTTCAGCTGTCAATTCCAGTTCAACGATCTTTTCGATACCGTTCTTACCCAGGATAACAGGAACGCCGATGCAAAGATCGGATTCTCCGTATTCACCTTCCAAGTAAACGGAACAAGGAATCATCTTCTTCTGGTTGTGGATGATAGACTCGACAACATAAGCTCCTGCTGCACCCGGTGCATACCATGCGGAAGTACCTAACAGCTTAGTCAGTGTAGCACCGCCGACCATAGTGGAAGCGACAACTTCCTGCAGTTTTTCAGCGCTCAACAACTTACTTACGGGAATACCTTTGTAAGTAGCCAGACGAGCCAACGGGATCATAGTCGTGTCACCGTGACCGCCGATTACCATACCTTCGACTTCGTTAGCATTGCAACCTAAAGCCTGAGACAAGAAATATTTGAAACGGGAGCTATCCAGAGCACCGCCCATACCGATGATACGGTTTTTCGGCAGACCCAGAGACTTCAATGACAGGTAAGTCATTGTATCCATCGGGTTGGAGATCACTACCAGGATTGCGTTCGGAGAATATTTCAGGATGTTCTGAGCAACACTCTTAACGATACCAGCGTTAACACCGATCAGTTCTTCGCGAGTCATACCTGGTTTACGAGGAATACCTGAAGTGATGACAACAACGTCAGAGTTAGCTGTTTTTTCGTAGTCGTTTGTGCAACCTGTAACTGTAGTATCGAAACCCAGCAGTTGAGCAGTCTGCATCATATCCATTGCTTTACCTTCGGAAACACCTTCCTTAACGTCAAGCATTACAACTTCGTCTGCCACTTCATTGAAGGCAAGAACATTTGCGCAAGTAGCACCTACATTACCGGCGCCAACAACTGTTACTTTAGACATAATAATAAGTTTTTATGTTTTACTTATAATAATACTTCTATCTCTCTTAAAAGCGAGACAAAGGTACAACCTATTACGAAATAAAGAAATATTTCCGTATATATTTTACGCCTTCCTCAGTTAAATTTATGAATTATGATTTATCATTTATCATCGATGCATAAGTCATAAATCATAATTCATACCTCTTCTCACTCTACATAAAGTACCAGCCCTTTCAGATATTCCCCTTCCGGATGGTAAATGTTGACCGGATGGTCGGCGGGTTGTGTCAGTTGGTGCAGGATGCGGACACTGCGCCCGGACTGGGCGGCAGCACTGAATACGGCCAGACGGAAGTTTTCCTTGCTTACCACCTGCGAGCAGGAGAAGGTGAACAGGATACCTCCTGGCTTGATCTTTTCGAAAGCGATGGCGTTCAGTTTGCGGTAACCTTGCAAGGCATTGCGCAATACGTTTTTATGTTTGGCGAAAGCTGGTGGATCCAGGATGATGAGATCGTAGTTGCTTCCCATCTTTTCGAGATATTTGAAAGCGTCTTCCGCATAAGCTTCGTGGCGCGGATCGCCTGGAAAGTTCAATTCCACGTTCCTGTTGGTCAGCGAGATCGCTTTGGCAGAGCTGTCGACCGAGTGAACGACCTTGGCTCCTCCCCGCATGGCGTAGAACGAGAAGCCGCCAGTGTAGCAGAACATGTTCAGTACGGAGCGTCCTTTGGCATAGCGTTCCAGCAACGACCGGTTTTCGCGCTGATCGACAAAGAAACCAGTCTTTTGCCCCTTTTGCCAGTCGACACAGAATTTCAGGCCGTTCTCAAGAGCGATGTCCTCCACTTCACCACCGTACAGGTAGCCGTCTTCGCTGTCTAAGTTGGCCTTGTAAGGCAAAGTCGCTTCCGATTTGTAATATATGTTCTGTAAAGAATCTCCCAACACGGCTTTCAGGGCTTCGGCAATCTGATGGCGTGCATAGTGCATGCCGACAGAATGCGCCTGCATGACGGCGGTGTGGGCATACATGTCGATGACTAGTCCCGGAAGATTATCTCCTTCTCCATGCACCAATCGATATGTATTGTTGTTCTCCACTCCGGCAAGTTCCAGTGTCTGGCGCAGTGTGTAAGCGATACGGATGCGTTCTTCCCAGAAAGCGGCATCTATCGTGACCGGCTTGAAAGATAAGATGCGTACGGCGATACTGCCTATCTGATAATGTCCGATACCTAAAAAGCGTCCGTTCGTACCATAAACTTCTACCAAGTCGCCTTCTTCCGGTTCACCTTCGATTGTTTGGATAGCACCGGAGAATACCCACGGGTGGAAACGTAGCAACGATTCCTCTTTTTTCGGTTTGAGAAATACTTTACACTCCTTCATTTATATCTGTTTCAATTGATTGTATATTTTCAGGCAGGCCCATGCGTCAAGGGCTGCATATTTTTTCTGTGCGTCGCTGAGGACGTCGGCTTCCCAGTTGCTCAGACGCTGTCCTTTCGAGATTTTCTTGTTGAAGAGGATGGCGTATATCTTTTGCAGGCTGGCGTCTTCGATGCCGAACTGCCCGACATAATTCTGCAAGTCCAGGAAGTTGGCGGGTTGTATGTCCGTGCGTTTCCGCATCGCCCCGAAATCGTCGCGCAGTGAAAGGCCTATCTTCAGCACCTTTTCATTCGCCAGAAATTCTTCCAATGCTTCCGGAATACCGATCCGGTTCAGGCGGAACAGAAAACAGGCTTCGTCGGTCGATATTTGCATAAGCGATATTTTGTAACGTTGTCCTTTCTTGAAGCTCGGACGGGTTTCCGTGTCGAACCCGACGGACTGGAATTCGGAGAGGTAGCCGACTGCTTTCTCAACATCCCTCAATGTGTCGATCACAATGATCCTTCCGGTAAATTCTTCTAAGGGAAGCTCGGATATTGCCTCTTTTGTTATCGAATGTGTGTATTGTTGTGTCATTCTTCTTTGTCGGTTTCTAAAAGTTCTTCATCGCTGTATCGCACGGCGTGGAGTGCTTTTAATGCGTTTAATAATTGTTGTCCCCAGAATTCGCAGAAGTTTTTACGACACAATACGATTGCCTCGAGCATAACTTCTTCATTGCCTTGACGGAACAGAGAGATGAAATTACCCGTATCTTGGTAAACATCGGCCAGATTCTCCGAGATAAAGGCGGCGATCGGCGTGTCGCTGTATTGCATATCCGGATGGAACGTTTCGAGATAGGAGTCTTTTTCTCCGAGCAGTCCGGCGATCCGGTTGCGGACCGATTCGTACATGTCTTCCGTGACGGTCAATTCCGGTTCTGCATCTTCGTCTTCTTCCGCTTCGGGTAGAAGGGTGGCTTTCAGATACAGCAAGGGCAAGATCTTGACTGCCTTATCCAGAAAGTCGAAAAGACCGGTATTGCCGGCGTTCTCGACAAACGTACAAAATTCCAGTGCAACTGTTACGAATTCCAGCGTATTGCGTTCGTATATCGGGTTGTTCTCTTTTTCCATGCTAATTATCTTAGTAGATACCTTGCGTTTATAATCTGCAAAAGTAGCAATTTTTTCTTTGTAAAGCTAATATAGGATACCGCACCCAAATGTTTTGCCGGAATTTTGAGATTGGAGCCTAAGGGAAATGCGAATGTCGTAGGGAACTTGAAATTTTCTATGTACATTTGCGTGTTGTAAATTTAATTGTGTAATGGCTAAAAAGACGACTGCAAAACAAAATACGAATAACGGGGAAAGTAAATTTAAAGGGATTCGGAACTTTTTTACCAGCGAGCGGACCCGTTTTATTACCGGATTGGTTATTTCCATTGTTACCATATATGTAGGTCTGGCATTGATTTCGTTTTTCTTTACGGGAGGGGCGGATCAGAGCAAGATCGAGAATATCCCGTTGTCGGACCTGGTGATCAATCGTGGATCAGTAGAGAACTGGACGGGGGTGCGCGGGGCTTTTCTTGCCGATTTGCTGATGAACCGGTGGTTTGGGATTTCTTCTTTCCTGATCCTGTTTTTCCTCGGTTCAGTCGGAGCGAAGCTAATGAACCTGAGCCGGGTATCGTTGTTGAAACGTTTCCTGTTTAGTGCGGCCATGCTGATATGGGGATCGTTGTTCTTTGCTTTTATCTTTATCCGCGGATATGAAGATACGTTTATTTATTTGGGGGGACAGCACGGATATTATTTGTCGGAGGTGATGATGAATAATATCGGGATACCGGGAACGGTCCTGCTGCTGGTCGGCTTGTTCCTGATTGTTGCGATCTTCACCAGTAAACGGACGATCCCGTTCCTGCAAAATGTCTTCTCTTTCGGATGGCTAAAGAACCGTTTGAAACGGGATAAGAGTGAAACGACGGAAGTGCCGGAAGAGGAAGAAGATGTGGAAGGGGAAGCAGAGGTTTATGCCCCTGTTGAAAAAACAGTGGCTGCACCTCAGCCTGTTGCATATCGTGAGACAGTAGAAGAAAACATCGGGCCGGACGAGTATGTTTTCGATACGGAAACCGAGATGCGGAAAGCCGAAGTGGAAACGGAAGTCCCGCAAAAGGATGATTTTGAATTTGAAGTAGCCCGTGGGGATGATCCGGTTGTCGAGGCCGGCAATGGCAATAACACGATTTTCGAAGTGGAAGTGCCCGAAGAAGAGGAGGAATTCGATCAGTCTCAATTGGGTAAATATGATCCACGCCTGGACTTGTCCCGTTATATGTTCCCGACGCTCGACCTGTTGAAATTTTATGATTCGGGCAATGTCGAGGTAAACCGCGAAGAATTGGAAGAGAACCAGCAGATGATCAAGCGGACGTTGGAGGACTTCGGTATCAATATCGCTTCTATCAAGGCGACAGTCGGACCGACGGTTACGCTCTATGAGATCATCCCGGAAGCAGGTGTGCGTATTTCCAAGATTAAGAATCTGGAAGATGACATTGCTTTGAGCCTTTCAGCCTTGCAGATCCGTATTATCGCACCGATGCCGGGTAAAGGAACGATCGGAATCGAGGTTCCGAACAATAAGCCGCAGACTGTTTCGATGCAGTCGGTGGTCGCTTCGCGTAAATTCCAGGAATGTACGTATGATTTGCCGGTGGCGATCGGAAGGACGATTGTCAACGAAGTGTTTATGTTCGACTTGTGCAAGACTCCCCACCTGTTGGTGGCTGGTGCGACCGGACAAGGTAAATCGGTCGGCTTGAATGCGATTATCACCTCTTTGCTGTATAAGAAGCATCCGGCCGAATTGAAGTTCGTGATGGTCGATCCCAAGCAGGTGGAATTTAGCATTTATTCGAAGATCGAACGCCATTATCTGGCGAAATTGCCGAATGCCGACAAACCGATCGTGACGGAGCCGGGGGATGCGGTGGCGACTTTGAACTCTTTGGTGATCGAGATGGAAAATCGTTATAAATTATTGGTGGAGGCTTCGGCGCGTAATATAAAGGAATATAATGAAAAATTCATTTCCCGCCGTCTGAATCCGGAGAAAGGACATCGGTTTCTGCCTTATATCGTTGCAATCGTTGATGAGTTTGCCGACTTGATTGCGACTTCTGGCAAAGAGATCGAGTTGCCGATCTCGCGTATTGCGGCTAAGGCTCGTGCGGTTGGTATCCATATGATCCTGGCAACCCAGCGCCCGGATACGAAAGTGATTACAGGGACGATCAAGAGTAACTTCCCGAGCCGTATTGCGTTTAAGGTGATGTCTCAGATTGACTCCCGTACGATTTTGGATACCCCGGGGGCTAACCGTTTGATCGGTAAGGGAGATATGCTGGTTCTGATTACCGGAAGCAGCGAGCCGACGCGTGTTCAGTGTGCGTTTGTCGATACGCCGGAAGTGGAAGATATCGTGAATTATGTCGGTGCGCAGGTGGCTTATCCGACTGCTTATTTGTTGCCTGAATATATAGGTGAAGGCGGTGAATCTTCTTCGGCCGGGACGGTGGATCTGTCGGATCGAGACCCGTTGTTCGATGAAGCAGCCCGTCTGATTGTGATCCAGCAGCAGGGTTCGACTTCGCTTATCCAGCGAAAGTTTGCAATCGGTTACAACCGTGCAGGTCGCTTGATGGATCAATTGGAAGCGGCGGGTATTGTCGGTCCTTTCGAGGGTAGTAAAGCCCGTCAGGTCTTGATTCAGGACGAATACAGCCTGGAGCAGTTGTTGAATTCGTTGAAATGATTTATGAGTTATGGGGATGGGCTGTTGGTTTATCTATATTGACATGTTTTGAGTGCTATAAGCCCTTTTTGAGATCTGCTAATGATTGGGAGTTTAAATCATAAATAAAAAACGACATGAAAAGAGATAATAAAATAAAAGTTTGCCGCATTTTGGCTGTTGTTTTCCTGTGTTTTTGGACTATATCCGGTGTGAGGGTATTGGCACAGAACGCTACGTCCATTTTGGATAAGGCTGCTTCTGCTTATGAAGATTCTAACGGCTTGACTGCTTACTTTACGATGCAGACACGTTCGGATGTGCAGAAAGTGTCGGAAAGCTTTGATGGTACGGTCGATATTAAAGGTGATAAATTCGTACTGAAGACTCCTGATATGATCACTTGGTTTGATGGAACGACACAATGGTCGTTTGTCGAGCGTAATGAGGAAGTCAATGTTTCCACCCCGACCGGCGAGGAGTTGCAGGCTACGAATCCGACCCTGTTGCTCCGTTCCTATGAAAAAGGATTTACCGCTAAATATAAGGGCGAGAGCACGTCTCCGAGCGGCAAAGCTGCTCATGATATCGAGCTGGTTCCTAAAAAGAAAAGCGATATCGTACGGGTGGAGCTCCAGATAGAGAAGTTTTCCGGTCTTCCGGCTTCGATCGCCGTTTTTTCAAAGAATGGGATCAGCAGTACGATCCGTATCAGCAAAATGAAAACGGGAGTAAACCAACCGGATAGCTATTTTGTTTTTAACGAAAAAGACTATCCTGATGCTGAAATAATAGATTTGAGGTGATTTATGAATTATGATTTTATTATCGACGCATAAATCATAATCCATAAATTATCAATCATAACTCATAAATCATAAAACGATGAATACAACTCAGAATGAAAAAGTTCGTTGCCTGATTATCGGTTCAGGCCCTGCCGGTTATACTGCGGCTATCTATGCTTCACGTGCAAATCTGTCCCCTGTCCTCTACGAAGGCATTCAGCCGGGCGGACAGCTTACGACTACTACCGAAGTAGAGAATTTTCCCGGTTATCCCGAAGGCGTTACCGGTACGGAACTGATGGAAGACTTGCGGAAGCAGGCTGCCCGTTTCGGTGCTGATATCCGCGTTGGCATTGCGACTGAGACAGATTTGTCTGCTGCTCCCTATAAAGTGACGATTGACGGTGAAAAAGTGATTGAGACGGAAACGCTGATCATCTCGACCGGTGCGACTGCCAAATATTTAGGATTGCCGGATGAGCAGAAATATGCCGGAATGGGTGTTTCGGCTTGTGCGACTTGCGACGGTTTTTTCTATCGTAAGAAAGTGGTGGCTGTTGTAGGTGGTGGTGATACGGCTTGTGAAGAAGCACTTTATCTGTCCAGCTTGGCAAAACAAGTGTATCTGATTGTCCGCAAACCGTATTTGCGTGCATCCAAAGTCATGCAAGAACGTGTCCTGAACACTCCGAATATCACGGTCTTGTTCGAGCATAACACGATCGGTCTTTTCGGTGAAGACGGTGTCGAAGGTGCACATCTGGTAAAACGGATGGGTGAACCGGACGAAGAAAAGGTGGATATAGCAATTGACGGGTTCTTCTTGGCTATCGGTCATACTCCGAATTCCAAGATATTCAAACCCTGGGTCGAAACAGACGAGGTTGGCTATATTAAGACGGTTCCGGGTACGCCGAAGACAAGAGTGCCGGGGGTATTTGCTGCCGGAGACGTGGCTGATCCACATTATCGCCAAGCCATTACGGCTGCAGGTAGCGGTTGTGCGGCTGCAATCGAGGCGGAACGCTATTTGTCGGAGATTGGAAAATAATTTCATTGAACTTATTCTCTCGTTATGAAACACTTGAAACTCTCTCTTCTTTTTCTTTTGTGTGTACTGATGGCGGTTCCCGTGTCGGCTAAGAAAGACAAAGGTGATCGCTCATCGCGGTTATTGGAAAACGGAAGGGTCCGCCCAAAACTCTATTCGTTCGTTGGAGCGGGCGAATGAGATCAAAGTATACGGTTCCGAGTTTGACGTACACCTGACAGCTGATAATGTCCCGGTTGTGTACCATGACCGTAAAATAGAAGGAAAGGATATCCAGGCGGCCTCCTATGCGGAGCTGAAAGACCTGAAACTTTCGAACGGCGAAACGCTTCCGACGTTGGAACAGTATTTGGACAGGGCGAAGAAGCTGAAAAAGACCAAGCTGATTTTCGAATTGAAATCCCATGCGACTCCCCTGCGGGATCGGGAAGCGGCAAAGATTGTAGTCGACATGGTGAATGGTAAGAAATTGACGAAACGCACCGAATATATCGCTTTCAGTTTGGAAGCCGCAAAGGAGCTTCACCGTCTGTCCCCGAAGACTCCAGTCTACTACCTGAACGGCGACTTGTCTCCGAAACAGTTGAAAGAACTCGGTTTTGCCGGTCTCGACTATAATTATAAGGTGATGCAGAAACATCCGGAATGGTTTGTTGAAGCAAAAGATCTGAAACTGAAAATCAATGTCTGGACGGTCAATGATCCTCAGGTGATGGAAGAGATGATCGAGAAGCGTGTGGACTTTCTGACTACCGACTATCCCGAAGAAGCGCAAAAAGCAGTACATTTGTACCGCTGAGTAAATGTGTGAAATGAGAAAATATTGCTTGTCGTTATTGCTCTTGTTACTGACATTGGTTTCGAATGCAGTCGAACCTCCCAAGCGTGAGATTCGGGGAGTGTGGCTGACAACTGTCTATGGTCTGGACTGGCCACGTAAGCCGGCAACGACGGAGACGGGGCGAAAGGCGCAACAACGCGATGTCTGTGACATTCTGGACCGTTTGCAGGATGCGAATTTCAATACTGTTTTTTTGCAGGTCCGTATGCGTGGCGATGTCATCTGGCGTTCGGCTATTGAACCGGCAAGCAAAACTTTCTCTGGAAAATATGGAATGATGCCGGGATATGATCCGCTGGCTTTCGTGGTCGACGAATGCCACAAACGGGGGATGGAATGCCATGCTTGGTTTGTAACTTTCCCGCTAGGCACGGACAAGAGTGTGAAAGAACAGGGAAAGCTCTCGGTTGTCAGGCGCCAGCCGAAACTCTGCAAGCGTCATAACGGCGAATGGTATTTAGACCCCGGCGTTCCTGGAACTTCCGACTATGTGTTGTCTTTAGTAAAGGAGTTGGTGAACGGATACGATATCGACGGCATCCATTTCGATTATATCCGCTATCCGGAACAGGCAAAATCTTTCCCGGATAAAAACTTGTATAATAAATATGGTAAGAAACGCCCGCTGGCAGAATGGCGCCGGGAGAATATCAATAAGATGGTTTACCGCATTTATGACTGGGTGAAATCGGTAAAGCCTTGGATACAGGTCAGCAGTTCGCCGCTCGGCAAGTATAACCGCATCGAACGTGTTCCGAACGCCGGATGGACGGCTTATGAAAGTGTCTTCCAGGATCCGAAAATGTGGATGCAGAACGGGAAGCAGGATATGATCGTCCCGATGATGTATTACCTGCATGATAACTTTTTCCCGTTTGTTGACAATTGGGTAGATAACTGCAACGGACGCCTTGTGGTTCCCGGATTGGGCGCGTACCGGATGTTGAAAGAAGAGGCAGACTGGACCGTCAACGATATAACGGATCAGATCGACTACAGCCGTTATTACGGAGGGGCCGGCTGTACATTCTTCCGTTGTGCGAATATCCTTGACAATACGAAAGGGATATACGATGAGTTGAAGGATAAATATTATAAATATCCGGCACAACTTCCTCCTTTGTCCTGGTTGGACGATACGGTTCCTGCAGCCCCGGAAGAAATACGGGTGGAAAAGGAAGGGGATGAGTTGAAGCTCTCCTGGCAGAAACCGGATTCGGAAAAGGACGTGTTGACTTATACCGTCTATTATTCGCTGACGGATTCGATCAATCCGACATCCGCCCGAAATATCTTGATGACAGGAATCCGGGATACCTCCATCTATCTGCCTGTCGATACGACTTCGGAGCGGGGATATATATTTTCCGTTTCATCTTCCACTCGCTATCATATAGAAAGCGTGCTATCGAAAGAAACCTATTATTATCTTTCTAAATATCCTAAATAATATTAACGGTTTGGAAGGAAACCCTGGAATACTCCGGTGGACAATGGAGCTGGTTGCTCTTGCTAAAAAAGTAAGGGGCAAGTATATTTTGACATCTCGCTTTATAGCATATTTAGGTATGGGTTACATAATTTGTGAAATCTGTGTCTAAAAATTGATACCGATTCCGATTATTTGCCAGAATACAGTATCTTTGTGCGTTTTCAAGAAAAATAATTTATCCGGAATGCAGCGTTTCGGATAATTTGAACATCATAATAAATGTATGGTCCTGGAAAGGGCATGAAGGCACACACTAAATGACGGAGAAACAACTGATAGAGGGTTGTAGGAATGGGGAAAGGCTGGCTCAGAAGGAGCTATACGAAACGTATTCCCGTAAAATGATGGGAGTTTGTCTGCGTTATGTTAGCGACAGGGAAACTGCCCGTGATTTGCTACAGGATGGTTTTGTGAAAGTCTTCACCAGTATGGATTCTTATTCGGGACTTGGGTCGTTTGAGGGGTGGATGCGAAAGATCTTTGTCAATTGTGCGTTGGAGTATTTGCGCAAATCGGATGTTTTGCGTGAAGCAGTCGATCTGGATAATACGGTGGAGTTGGTTCATCCAGATAGTTCTGCTATATCCGATATGTCGGCAGTCGAGTTGATGAAACTTGTGCAGGAGCTTCCTGCTGGTTTTCGTACAGTGTTTAATCTGTTTGCAATAGAAGGTTATTCACATAAGGAGATTAGCGAGATGATGAATATAACGGAGAGTACATCCCGGTCGCAGTTCACGCGTGCCAAACAATTATTGCAACGCAGGATTCATGAATTGTATTGAGTAATAAAGAAATGAAGGATAAGGAAAGAGATATATTTGACGATTTGTTCCGTTCGAAGTTGCAAGACTTTGAAGCGGATACGATGCCGGGTGATTGGGAGGCAATAGCTGACCGTTTGCCGGTTAAAAAATCTGTCCCTTTCCGGCGGACTTTACGCTATTGGGGGGCTGCTGCTGTTATTTCTTTATTGGTTGTAACAGGAGGAGTCTATGTTTTTAACCGCGACCGGGAACATCTGCCTATAGCCGAAACGATACGGAAAGAAACCGAGGCTGTTGAAAACAGGCTGACTGAACGATCCGAATCGGTGACACCAGCAGTCGTCGCTTCCAAGCCGGTTGACCGGATGGCAAAACGTGCTGTTGCGCAAGTTACGGCCGTAACTACGTCCCGGTCGGATATAACTGTAGACGAAGTTGTCCTTTCGCCAGAAGAAGATTGTGATACTGTTGTAGTGATTTCTTCTAAAATATCCGAAGCGTCCGAAGCGATAGCGGTGACCGAGACGGCAACGCTGACCGGAACACACTTTTTATTTGCGGATGCAGCGCCTGTGAAAACAGAAGAAAAGAAAGTACGGGCGAAAAGATGGAGTTTCGGAATGGGAGGTGGTAGCGTGAGTGCTGGAACATCTAATTCATTAAATGCCTATGCTTTGAAGAATACGTTGATGACGGATCAGGAACTGTTGCAATTGAATTCCCCGTATTTCAATAGTCAATCTCCGAAAACAAATATTCGCCATAAGACACCAGTTTCGATCGGATTAGGTGTCAGTTATTCTCTAAATGACCGTTTTTCCCTCCAGTCTGGTTTAAATTATACATTCCTTTCTTCCGAATGGGAGACCGGAGCTATATATCATGGTGAGACGAAACAGAAGTTACATTTTATTGGAATTCCTCTTTCTTTGTCCTATAAAATAGCAGAATGGAAGCGTATTCAATTTTATGCAGCGGCGGGGGCCATGACCGAGATTAATGTTGCTGGTAAGTTGAATGCCAAAATATTTGTGGAAAACAATGAAATCCGTCACGAGAAGAAGCATATCCGTATGAAAGAATGGATGTGGTCTGTGAATGCCCGGGCCGGTGCCAGCTATCCGTTGCTCCGTTTCTTAAGTGTTTATGCGGAGGTGGGAGCCGGTTATTATTTCGATAACGGAAGCGATATTGAGACGATCCGTTCCGAGAAACCGTTTAATGTGAATTTGCAGGCGGGTTTCCGTTTCGGTTTTTGAGTAAGAACTAATAAATAATAAACAATATAAAATTAAAGAACAGTAAAAATGAAGAAACTTAAAGTTTTAGGGTTAGCAGCAATCGCTGCGGGTATGTTTTCGTTAACCTCTTGTTTGGACGGCGGCGGTAATACACAGCAGCTTTCAAGTTATGCTATAGTCGATTATTCTTCTACGATGAGAACTCTGATTTATCCATTGGGCTATTATCCGTTGTATGTTGCTACAATTGCAAATGATCCGACTTATAGGGCTGGAGATTGTGTGTTGGCTAATTTTACGGTCGATTTTGATTCGGCGGATAATGCGAATGCCAGTACAAATGGTTTTTATGTGGCGACAGGAGCTGCTTCTTCTCCATTAGCAAAATATGATTTGAGTTATTCTCCATTGGACTCAATGGCATTAGATAATGAATTGCTTTTGTCTGGTTCCGAAAGTGCATTGTTATTTTCTAATAATTATAAGAGAATCGTTGTTATTCCTACTTTTACATCTGTGTTGACGGATCAGAAGAACACATATATAATGTCGATGGATTCTAATCAAGAACCTGAAACTGTTGATGGAACGGACCGTGTTTATACGTTGTGCTTACGTGCTCAAAAGCGGGAAGAAGGGAAAGCACCAACCATTAGCAATGCTATGGACCCGATCGCTGTTGAAGGAGGTACATTATATTCTATGTTGAAAGGAAAAGAATCAGCAGCAGGGAAGAAGATTGTAAGTTATCGTGTGAAGTATCCTTTGACATTCAACGCAGATTCGACAAAGATAGCGACTTGGGGGTATTCTAAAATTTCTCAATTCTCGATTGAGGAAGCTACAAATTAATATTCCATATCTTGCGCTTGACGCAGGATCACATTAAAATCGGCCGTATAAACATTAGATCGATAAGGCTAGTTTTTTGTGATCTTGAGTCAAGCATGGAAACAAGGAGACTTTAATGCACCTCCATAGTTTTTGGCAATGCTTTTATCATAATAATATCCCAATATTTAATGAATGTCCCTAAGATGTGTGGCTGCCGATTCCATATATGCTAATAATGCCAACAGAAAGTTTTCGATGCAACATCGAAGCATGTTTAATTATCAGCGTTTTAGCATTTTAATCGGTACAAATATATTTTTGACAAAGAATTCATTTTCTATGTACAAGTGCAAACCTTTGTTTTTCAGCCTTTTATTGATTTTATTTGTACCGCCTTTCTTCATTCAAATTTTGTATATCAAAAATCAAGTATAAAACTTTGATTCTTTAATAGTTTTATCCCATGCGCTACATGATGATGGTACAACAAAGATAGGTCTTTTTTGTGAATTTCTCAATGTATTAATGTGGAAAATAATAATATATTTAAGTAGTACTTGTGGTGTAATCCGGAGATTATTTATGTTTTTGATTATGTAACAAAATCAAAAAAAGTAAGACGATATTACATCATTATCATTGGGAACTTAATTTTTTTCTATGTTGTTTCCAGTTTAGGATACTTTGTCGTATGTTTACTATTTAGGTGTGGATGCGGCAAGCGGTAGGATATTGAAAATAAAATAAAAAAATATAGGATTTATAATCAAGCACTATGATTTGACGATAAGTTTTTTATAAAAAAAGGTACAAAAATGCCTCTGAAACAAAGGTGGACAAATTATGATTGTTTTGCAAAGTAATCAGTCTTCAACTAATAGGCATAAATCGGGTCTTGGAACGAGATTTCACCAGCCTATCAATATATCACTCTTGATAAGAGTAACTTTTGAACGGAATATTGAGATCGTTGAAGAGATTTGATAGCAATGTATCACTTCGGTTTAACTGATGGCCTTTTTTCCAGCTATAAGGTTGATATAGTTAAGTTGATGTGTGGTCAGTGTTTGTTACAAACGACGACTTATATGACAGCGGTCGCTATTTTTTTAAGATTGCCTAATAGAAATAATATATTGTTTGTTATCTGTAAAATATCAGCCTTATGAATAATATAATAGCATTTAATATCTCAACGCCCAATAATGTGGCCGAAGCAGATTTCTGCAGAAATAAATTCAAAAATTTATCTCTGTAACACATCATAAAATAAAATAAAACTGCTATATTTGCATATTATATGATATGTTGAGCTATGACAAAAAGTACAATGGGTACCAAGTTGCCAAGGAAATTGGAGCAGAAGATGAAGATAGTCGGTGAGCAGATCAGGCTGGCCAGACTGCGCAGAAATCTCAGTATTGCTCAGGTTGCCGAACGTGCCACCTGTTCACCTCTTACGGTTTCACGTATAGAGAAAGGTGTACCGACAGTGGCAATAGGCATTTATCTTAGGGTGCTTTATGCACTTCAGCTGGATGATGATCTTCTTCTGCTTGCAAAAGAAGATGCAATGGGAAAGGCCTTGCAGGATTTGAGTCTTAAGAAACGAGAAAGAGCATCCAAAAAAGAATAAGCGATGAAAAAACTTTATGTATTTGCCGATTTCGATTGGTTGAAAGAACCAAGGCTTGTTGGAGAGCTAAGTTACGAATCCCTTCGTGGCTCTGACAGCTATGGATTTTGTTATAGTAATGAGTGGTTGAAGGACTATGGTAGTCTGTTTCTTAGTGATGATTTGAACAATTATCCTGGTCAGCAGTACACGGCTCTCGGCAAGGATATTTTCGGATGCTTTTCGGATGCCCTTCCAGACAGATGGGGGCGTACATTGATAAATCGTCGGGAACAGATTTTGGCAAAGGATGAAAAACGTCTGGTGCGTCGGCTTTCTTCATTTGACTATCTTATCGGGATTGAGGACTTTTCTCGTATGGGAGGTTTCCGCTTCAAAGAATCCATGGATGGAAACTATATTAATGCAAGTGAAACCTTGCATATTCCTCCATTGACAGACATTCGTGAGTTGATTGCAGCCAGTTCTGAAATAGAGAAAAGCGAAGAAGAGGACCAACTTCCTGAAATGCGATGGATTGCACAGTTAGTGCAGCCAGGCTCTTCTCTTGGTGGTGCACGTCCAAAAGCAAGTGTGCTTGATGAAAACAAGAATCTTTGTATAGCAAAGTTTCCGTCCCGTAAGGATGATTATGATGCAGGTCTTTGGGAGCATTTTTCTCATCTTTTGGCAAAAAACGCTGGGATCAATGCTGCGGGAACAAGAATAATCTCCACAAATGATAAATATCATACTTTGCTTTCCAGACGATTTGACAGACGAGAAGATGGTAAACGTATACACTTTGCTTCAGCCATGACACTCTTGGGGTTGAATGATGGAGCTAATGCTAATACAGGTAATGGTTATTTGGATATTGTTGATTTTATTATTCAAAACTGTACCAATGTGGAAGATAATCTGAAAGAGATGTATCGTAGGGTGGCATTCAATATTTGTATCGGTAACACAGATGACCATTTTCGTAATCATGGTTTCCTTCTGACCGTCAAGGGATGGACTCTGTCACCGGCATATGACATGAATCCTACCTTAAACGAATATCAGAGTCTGCTGATCAACAGATATACCAATAAATCTGATTTGAAAGAATTGTTGGATTCTTGTGAAGAGTATATGATTCCGGAAGATACTGCCGGGCAAATCATCGCTGAGGTGCTGAATGCAGTTATGGAATGGAGAACATTAGCTACGAAATTGGAAATTGCGAAAAGTGAGCAGGAACGTTTTGCTGCGGTTTTTGAGAAGCAAATACTATAGATAGTCAATTATCCATGTACCCTAAGTTCTATTAATGCAAAAATTAATCATCTGCAGTATAATAATTAGTAAAGAATAACAAGTTGAAACAATAAATAGAAGTCATGACTGAAATTGAATTCAAATGGTTAACTGAACCTCTCGCTGTTTTACTAACAGGTAAAGGGGTGTTTATTGTGAGCATTTTAATAGCTGTAATTTTTGGATTTATATACTAAAGAATAGATCTAGACAGTTGCTGAATAGCTTATCAGGACTGTTTACATCTTTAGGTCTTTTGGGAACATTCGTGGCTATCTGTAATTCATTAGGCGACATCAACCAGGATACACTTGAAATAGATACCATAATTCGAAATTTAGTACCTGCCTTTACATCTTCTATAGCAGGTCTTATTTCTGCGTTTATCGCAACAGCAGGATGTAAGATATGGTATTCATATGAAGACCGGAAATTGGAAAAGAAAATTAACCTACAAACACCTGAAGAGTGTTTGTATAATCTTACCCTGTTGTCAACTACAACAAATGAATCTTTATCAAGGATTTCACAGCAACTTGTAGAACAAAGTGCCAAAAATGAAGTATATAATGAACGACTCAATACTACTATTAGCCAGCAAAGTAAGATTCTTGAGCAATTTATCAATGACTTTGTAAAGAGAATGGATGATATCTTTACTAAGATGCATGGTCAGATTGAACAGAATATTAAGGACTTTGGTGAAGATCAGTTCAAAAAATGTGCAGATGCTCTTGAGACCTTGACAGATAAAATGTCTTCACTCTCTACAGGCCTGCTTGAAGAGCAAAAGACTAATGTCCAGCAAATGATTGCAGGGACCAATACAGAGTTACAGTCTGTATCTAGCAATGTGACAGTACAAATCACATCACTCTGTACTCGAATGACTTCTGCATTGGCTAATTTACGTTCTAGCCAGGATGAAAGATTGACTTCTATCGTTGAAACTATAATGCTTTGTCAGAGAAATTGGCTAGTCAGAACTCAGATTTCGCTGAAAAGATGAATGCACAATTTAATGCTGAATATAAAAAGATTCAGGAACAAAGTACAAACAGCTTGCAACAGATGGTTGATTTGAAGGACGCTTATGCTGAAGTAAATCAAAAAATGCTTCAAAGCAGTACATCTATGAATCGTGAAGTAAGTGCTGAATTACGCAATTCTCTTTCTACATTTGTAACGGACTTACAGAAGGCTGTTACTGATGAAGTTAATGCCCTCAGTTCAGCAATTGTCATAAATGTAGAAGCATTAGAAAAGAGTTATGCATACATCAGTGATCATGTTCGAAATATTAAGGGCAACTATGAGAGTGCAGCTCAAGCATATATTGATGCCGTAAATAATGTTCATAGGATGAATGAGAGTCAAGAAAATATGCTTTCGACCATTAATGATAGCATGAAGCATATTGTCCACACAAATGAAAAGGTGGATGAAGTCATTGCTGTAATGGAAGAAAGACAAGAACGTATAGAGAACCTGATTTCTCACATCAATGAAATCAGCACAACAATTGAGACTCTTCAGAAACTTGAAAGTCAACTTAATAGAATCACCAACAAATGAGTAGGTTGAATTTTAAAAACGAAGGTGACGAGCATAATTTCTGGCAGAATTATACAGATTTAATGTCAGGTTTTCTGGTTGTATTTATCATAACCAGTCTTGTTGCATGGTATGGCTACATTAAGGTAACAGGAGCTATTGGTGGTGATGGTGGTAGTATAAAAGTCACCATTGAACAATCAAGAATGATTCGAGAGTTCAACGAAGCACAAAAGTCATTGGTAAGTGAGTATTTCCATTATAATGAGCAATATCAAAGATTTGAGTGTAAATCAGATATAATGTTTGAACCTAATTTGGCAAATATCCCGGCTGATAAAGAAGAAATTTTTATAGAAGCGGGAAAAGAGTTGGTTAACAAAATTTTGTCCAAATTTAAAGAGTCTGTAAACATCTCTTTCAAAATCATAATAGAAGGACGAGCAGCCAGACATTTGAACAAAGGTTCCAAGGAAGCAAATGAAGCAGCGGATAGAGCTGTATGGCACACAATGGAAATTCGTAGCTATGAACGTGCATTAAGCTTATATAATCTTTGGAATCAAAATGGGATAATTAAATCCATTCAAGAAATGAATGGAGAAGTGTTTATTTCTGGTTCGGGTTTTGGTGGTCAAGGTAGATATCCCAATACTCCAGGCCAAGAAGAACTCAACAAAACATTTATCATTCAAATCATCCCTTACATCAAATACAGTAGAGGAATTATGAAAGTAAGAGACCTCAGACAATATATAAAATCAATTTCAAAAGGTAATGAAACCCTTGAACTAGTAGGTTCGAATAAAGAATACTTTTTGAATATGATGAGTGGGCAGGGACAAAAGTCGATGCTCTCATAGCAGGTGCAGCCAGTTTTGCAAATAATGCAAAAGAACAGTTGTTCTATGAATTTGTGCAGAATGCGTATGATGCAAGTGCAGATTCTTTATTCTTCTATGCTAATGAAGAGTTCTTGATAGTACTAAATAACGGAGAACCGTTTTTTACAGATCTCAATATTTTTGATCTTCCTGAAGGCGAAGAGCCTAGAGATGGTCAGTTATATAATTTTTTGGCAAAAGGTAAATCCTTGAAGTTAAACGATGATGACAAACTAGGTAAGTATGGTCAAGGTTCCAAGTTGCTTTATACACTTTTGGCAGATATAAATCATAACGTCAATACAGAAGAACTTCTTAAAGATGCCATCATTAATAACAAAAAAGGACCATATCTTGTTAGTTGGCAAAATATGTCCCAGTTGGATGCTTGGCTTATTAACGATGATGAGTGGATTCCTGCTCAAGCAGACGACGTAGAGAACCATATACTGTTTGCGAAAATTCTTATGAGCTATTATCCAATAGCACCAGGTCAAGATTTAGAAAGATTTAGCAATGAAGAAGCGCAAAGAGCAATTAAGGCATTCAATGAATTAGTTGATCCACCAAGAAATAAATCGTTCTTGACTAGGGGAACGGCTTTAATTATACCCTTAGGAAAGGGTAAGTATGATGCGATCATTGAAGAAAACAACCTTGAGAATGTTCGTGCACGTTTAGGCGTTTTTGCTTCTATTACAGCTGATCAAGAGCGTAATGTAGGCAAATCACTTAAACATATATATGTGATGGGTAAGGAAGTAGAGCAGCATCCTGTTAGTTCATTATTTGTTGATTTTGTAGAAGAAGGGAATAAATTCCATTATCACTTTGCTTTCAATCCAATATTCGCTGAAAAAAATGTGGTTAATTTCTTTAAGGGATTGCCTATTCTACAAACAAAATATCGATTTGGTTTTATTTTGGACAGCCAGATTTTAGAGGTAGATGATAGCCGTCAGCGTATAAGCGATACAGAAAAAACTTGTGATCAATTGCGTCTTGCATATACACATTTGGTTGATGAATTGAAGTCGCTTTTGGTTACAAATAGAGAAAAGTTTGATTATATCTATCAGTCCTTGATATCATCACGGCCAGAAGATAACTCTGAAGATGAACAGAAGCTCCGTAAAGCATTCTATGATGTTATTCGTCCATTCTTGAAGGAATATGCTTATACATCTGAGGGTACTTACGTACCTTTTGAACAAGTATGTGAGGAAGAAAAGGAAACGAATGTTTTATTGAAAGATATTGGTATAACTGATTTACATTGGATTGACAATGAAAGCAGAAAAAAATATTCTTTCCACTTTGATAAAAAGGTTCGTGTTTTACGTTTTGCTGAGATGCTTCAAATGGCAGACATGGAAAAATTGTCCGCATGGATAAAGTGTATGTCTAAGGAGGATTATAGACTATTCCATACCAATTGTCTTGATTGTATCTCAGATATTGAAACAATACAATTATTCCGTTCAAATGAGAATAATTTATATTCATGGGGGGAATTGAAGTCCGATATTAATGTTTACTATATGGCTCAGACGACACAACCAATATTTGTAGGTCAAGAGTATATAGTAGAACCTATGTGTGAGGAATATGATGAAGATGATTATTCAAATCTTTTCGGTAAGATAAAAGCAAATCTTGCAGAATTGAGAGAAACTTCTATGGGCAGAGATGCTGTATGTCAAACGCTCTGTATGATTGCTGAAAATGAATCTGATTACGAAGATGAAATTATAAATGGAATCACTGTTCTTCAGAACTGGCGTGGTGATTATTTGCCATTCTCTGAACTGTTTGAAGAGCGTTTGGACGGGACTATTTTGTTTGACAATTTCCGCATCAAAGGTAGCATACCTGAATGTATTAAACATCGAGATTGGCTTATTGACAAACAAGGCGACAATACAGCACTGTGGAATTGGATCGTAAATCATTTCGATGATATAAAGCAAGAAGATGGCTGGGGCGACAACACAGATGCATATCTAAGAGATATACAGAATGCTTACAAGGCAGGTGGAACATCTGTTGCAGGTTCATTACTTAGATTATATCTTGACAAAGATGGTAAACCTACAGATGAATCATGTCAGAATGTAGAAAACTTCGATAAGTTATCTGAAGCAGAATATGAAAAACTTCAAGCTTCATATTTTGATTATAATTTTGTGCCATATAAGTACGAAAAGGTGTTGAGTTCTGCACCATTCATGATGAATACCTTATATGTCTACGACTTGATTGACCCTAATCAGTTTATAGACTTTGATACATTGGCTATTTTGTCGAAGATATCATCTGATGGATTCTTGCTTAAACACAGGGTTATAGGTAATGATAATAGCTTTAAAGTTCAGGCCCTTAATGGTGGGAAAAACTATACTAATGACCTTGACACGGATTTGAGAAGTGCTTTGTTAGAGATTGGATTTTACTATATACCTCAAAAGGTACAAACTCTTATTTCATCAGATACAAATGCTTTCAATATCACTCGGGACGACTTTGCAAATTCTGTTGTAGATAAGATTTCAGATAAGAATCTAATATTCCCCCTTATCAGAAATTGTAGCTCTGCTGTTGTGGAACATTATATCAATTCGTTGTCTATAATATCTATCGACCATAAGATTACAGATTCTGATATTCGTTGGCAGATTATTAAATTTGCCGTGTCACGTGATACTGAAGAGAATGAATTTAGAAAAACCATATTTAATTGTATCAGACATAATAATGAAGGACTTCCAGAGACAATAAAGGATAGTGTTTTCATTGCTTATGATCATGAGTATAGTCTGTATGCCTTAAATGGTGATTATCAAGAAGAGAATGAACATATCGATTCATTCCTGGATTGTCTTCCTTCAGATAATGATGCAGAGTGGTTTAAGGAACAATTTTATGGAGACAAGAAGGAGAACGTTTCTTGCAAAGAAATCTATGACGAGATAAAAGATAAACATCTCACAATAGAGCAACTCCGCTTCTGTCTTGACTATTCACTTAATGATGGGCCTGATTATTACAATCTTGAAATAGGTAAAGAAGAGAGTCTTAGCGAGGCTTTGACAATGATTAAGACTAACCAGTATAGAGGGTTTGATGAGTATTTCAAGATTTCTGATTTTGATTCAGAGACCCAAGTATTTGCAGAGCAATCTTTACTTAATGACGAAGAAAAGCTTCCCAACGAAATGCAGAAATGGTTGGAACAGAATGTTGATGCTATCAATTTGTTTGAGAATATCAGAACCGACAGTGAATCATACATTTCTGTAAGAAGACTCATTCGTGATAACGAAGAAGCTATAGCTATTCCTGATTTTGAAGACCCAGATAAAACTGAATCAACAATAAACTGGTTGTTGAATGCTGAACTTATATACGTTTATGGAGATAATGCCTACAAGAATATAAAACGTATAATCGATAGACTACCAGAAGGCATTGTTAACATGGTATTCTTAAGGTATACTGGTAATGTCGAATGTCGTGATAAGTCACTTGACTCTATTTGCCCTACATTTACTCTTGAAAAATATGATAAAGAATCATGTTTCTTATCTATTTATTCTTGGACGCCAATATTCTTGGATATGTTGATGAATGACAAGAAGGTGCAGAATTTCTTTGTAAATGAAGTCGTGTTTGCTTATGAAGGATTAGAATTACTTTCTAAACATAAACTACATAAATCTCCTAAACTAGAGGTTTCTGTTAAGGCTCATGAAGGAGATTATAATGAAATTGCAACAGAACCATATCAGATTTGGAAGAATATGCCCGAATCTAGAGGTATCTTGATTAAAACATCAAAGAAACCTATTGGTATAAACTTTACAATGCTCAAAAATAGGGAACAGGTTTTCTCAAAAGCAATAGATAACAAGGAATTTGGTTATGACACTAATGGTTTGGTAGTTGTTCAATATCCTAATGCAGAAAAAATCTCTGCAATAAAGATGATAGAGAAACATATTGCCGATATGGAGTTCTTCCAGCAACCTTTTATTGTATTGCAAGGACTATATGTAGACCAATTGGAAAAACTTGAGCAAATTGCAGAAGAAAAAGGAACAGATATCGCTACGATAGTTCAAACTTCAGAAAAATCAATTAGTAATACAAGTGATAATGATGCGAACTTAAAGGTCGATGAAGATAAACTTGACAATATTAAAGAGTTGGCTGAATCATTTGATGTAGATGAATTGATGGAACTTGCTGATAAGAAAGACATGATATTAGAGATTCTTCATGAAATGCAAGAGGTTGATGATGAAACTCAAGAGTCGCAAGTTCGTCAAACAATTGGATATATTGGTGAACTTATTTATGAGCAATATCTATTGGCCCAAGGTAAGGATTATAAGTATGCTGCAATAGAAGGTATTGGAGATTATGACTTCCATAATATTACAGACAGGATTTATGTCGATGTTAAAACAACATTGTATAGTCTTAAAGATGGTACTGCTCCATTCTATTTACATAAATCTCAAAATACTTTTATGCAAAAGCATCCCAATGAGAAATACCATATAGTTCGAATATCATTAAACGACTTGGATTTGCAGAAATCGTATGAAAGAATAAGAGATATTTATGGTAAAGAAGCAAATCCTATGATTGACGAAAGACTCAAAGAGGATTGTTTGAAAATTGCCAAGAAGTATTGGAGAGGTGCAAAGATTGAACAATTCGATGCATTGTCACCAGAATATTCTATTAAGATAGAAAAGAAGTAAGATGAAAAATAGTATAACTCCTGCTCAACAACTTTATTATGCATGGGATTTATCGCATAAGAAATCGACCAGTGACGATAGTCGATTTACTGGCGTATTGTCTGAAGCTAAAGTTGATATGAATCCTCACCAAGTTGAAGCAGCTTTGTTTGCATTCAAATCTCCACTAAGTAAAGGTGCTATTTTAGCGGACGAGGTTGGTTTGGGTAAAACTATTGAAGCTGGCATTATTCTTTCAGAACTATGGGCAGAACATAAGAGGCGAATTATTATTGTTGTTCCTGCATCTCTGAGAAACCAGTGGAATTTGGAATTGATGGAGAAATTTTACTTACCATCAGTGATTCTCGAAAATGAAAGCTATAAGGAAATTAAGGAGTTGGACACTAATCTCTTTGAAGATGGTAGACATATCATAATCTGCTCATATAATTTCGCAATAAAGCATTCAGAAGAACTTCAGTTGGTTGATTGGGATTTGGTCGTATTTGACGAAGCTCACAAAATGCGTAATGTCTACAAAAAAGGTAATATCATTGGTAACACAATGATGAATACCTTTAAGCATTATAAAAAGATTTTGTTAACTGCAACGCCATTACAGAACAACCTAAAGGAACTATATGGCTTAATAAGCATTATAGATCCACATTTCTTTTCTACAGTTGATTCGTTTAATGAGCAATACAATATGATTACTACCAGAGACTCTGCTAAGTTTGGAGAACTCAAAGGTAGACTGTCTCATATTGTACATAGAACACTGCGTCAACAGGTCAAAGAATATGTCAACTACACTAAGAGAACTGCATTTGTACAAGAATATGAAGCTTCTCCTGAAGAAGTACAATTGTATGAAAATATAAGCGAATACCTTCAAAGGCCAGGAACATATGGCATTCCTGAGAAGGTAAGGTCTATGTTGTCATTAATTGTCAGAAAGATAATGTCTTCTTCTGCATATGCGTTAAGTTTTACTTTACAGCGTTTTGTCGAAAGACTAGAACATTACAAAGTTACTGGTGAATTGTTATCGGCCATGTCAACGGTAGAAAACGACTACGAAGTAACACTCGATGAAGAGAAAGACGAAATCAACGAAGGACTGAATCCTGCAATTTCTGATGCGATTGATTTGGAGATAGCTGAATTACGTATGTATCAGGAACAGGCAAAGTCTATTGTAAATGAGACTAAGGCAAAGCAATTACTCGTTGCTCTAGAAAAGACATTCCATAAAAATGAGATGCTTGGAGCACCCAAAAAGGCTTTAATTTTTACTGAAAGTCGTAGAACTCAAGAGTATTTAAAATCTTTTCTTCAGAATAACGGATACAAAGAAAAAGTCGTTTGCTTTAATGGCTCAAACAATGATGATGATTCTAAATCTATCTATCGAAAATGGCTATCTCTATATGCAGGTTCTAAACGTATATCAGGAAGAACAATTATAGATAGAAAACAAGCATTGGTTGACCATTTTAGGACAGATGCCGAAATCATGATTGCAACAGAATCAGGTGCTGAAGGTATCAACCTGCAATTCTGCTCACTTCTTGTCAACTATGACATGCCGTGGAATCCTCAAAGAATAGAACAGCGAATAGGACGTTGCCACAGATATGGACAAAAATTCGATGTGGTTGTAGTGAATTTTGTAAATCAGTTGAATTACGCAGACTGTAGAGTCTATGAATTGCTGAATGAGAAGTTTAATCTTTTTGAAGGCGTATTTGGTAGTAGTGACGAAGTCTTAGGCTCATTGGAGTCTGGAGTTGATTTTGAGAAGAAGCTTAATCATATTTACCAAACTTGTCGTACAGAAAGAGAAATTGAGGCTGCATTTAATCAACTTCAGTCTGAATTGGAAGAGATTATACAGCAACGAATTAAAGATACCAAAAAGTCTTTACTTGAAAATTTTGATGAAGAGGTTGTTGATAAGCTGAAGATTCGACAAAGCGAAGATCGTGATAGAGTAAATTCTTATAATCGTCATTTTTGGCGACTAGCCAAGAGTGTTTTGAAAGATTCAATTACTGACATTGATGATGAAAATCTTACTTTTGTTTTACCAGTATCACTAAAAAGCAATATACCTTCCGGTACTTACATATTAAACAAAGATCATGGAGATATTCAAGTTTGAGTCTCGTATTTTTTATTTTATAGATTTGCAAAATGAAGAAGATTATGAAAGAAAAGAATCAAGTAGTGCCCGATGAGGTGTTAAGCAAGGAGTTCCTTAGCCAGTTCAAGACAGAAGCGGATGTGAGCAAGTTTCTGAAACAGTTGCATGCCCAGGTGCTGGAGAAGATGCTTGAAGGTGAATGGATGCCCATTTGGGCTATGAAAAGAATTCTGTGACAGGGAACAATACCGGCAACTCCCGGAATGGCAGTTATCCGAAGAAAATCCAGACCGAACATGGAGAGTCTGTCATTTCTATTCCACGTGACCGTAACGGCCAGTTTGAGCCGATAGCAGTGCCCAAACATGAAAGTCGTGGACTTTCTATAGAAAAGCTCGTTATCTCCCTATACGCCAAAGGAATGAGCGTTTCTGACATAGAGGAAGAGATGCGTGAGATTTATGAAATAGAGCTCTCTACATCGGCCATTTCCATCATTACCAACAAAGTCAATCAGGCTGCCCAGGAGTGGCAGAACCGTCCCCTTGATCCTGTTTACCTGATAGTCTGGATGGACGGTATTGTCTTTAAGGTACGGGATAACGGCAAGATCATAAACAAGACCGTTTACCTTTGCGTCGGACTGAAACAGAACGGCCTGAAGGAAGTTCTTGGCATGTGGGTTGGCAAATCGGAGCTCTTCTTTCTGGATGGGTGTCCTGACCGACTTGAAGGCCCGTGGAGTGCAGGATATACTGATTACCTGTACCGACAATCTGAATGGATTTACGGATACTATCCGCAGTGTATTCCCTCAGTCATCCACTCAAGTCTGTGTGGTACATCCGATCAGAAATTCCTGTAAATATGTCGTTTATAAGGATAAGAAAGAGTTTACAGCGGATATGAAGAATATCGATAATGCACCCAACAAAGAGTTTGCAGCCACAGAACTTGACAATCTGGAAAAGAAATGGGGAGGAAAGTATCCTTATGCTATACTTTCATGGAGAAACAACTGGGATGATTTGACTGTTTTCTTCCAATTCCCGCTGGAAATCAGAAAAATAATCTGCACAACCAATCTCATTGAGAACCTGAATGGAAAAATCAGAAAGTACACGAAATCAAAACTTTCATTTCCTTCGGACGATGCTGTAAAAAAGACCGTATATCTTTCGCTTATGGAGATTGAAAAGAAATGGACAATGCCTATTTCAAACTGGGGCTTGATTATGAATCAATTTATGCTTATGTTTGAAAACAGAATCCAGATATAAGAACAAACTTACAACTGAATCCTGTTTTCATTTACACAAAATTCTGGACAGTGTCTTTTATTCTTTAACATAAATATTTAAACTCCAATTGGATTCGTGTTGGATTTCTCTAACTTCCAAACATCCGGAAGAAGTTCACGAACATTTTTCCCGGAGTCTCTTTCCAGATAGTATGGAAGTTTGGCTATGACATCATTCAGCCATTCCCTTGGGTTAATTTCCTGTGCTTTACAGGTAGCTAATAGTGAGCATATGATTGCTGTATTTTCAGCTGCCTCGTGGTTACCACAAAAGAGGAAGTTCTTTCTGGACAAAGTAAGTGGTCTAATCGCATTTTCCGCCAGATTATTATCGATTTTCAGATTTCCATCTTTCAGGTAATTCTTCATTCTTGGCCAAAGAGGATAAGTATAGGTAATAGCTTGTCCCATGCGACTTCTTGGTGGTACTTTGCCATAAGTCTGTTCCATCCATTTTTCAAAGGAGTCAAGTATGGGAGTTGCCAAACGCTGGCGGAGTGCACATCGTCCCTGCGCATCGAGTTTCCGGGCATCTGCTATCTGCTCAATATGATATAGTTCCTGTATTTGTTTAAGAGCATATTCAGCAAGTGATCTATTTTCATCCAGTGCCAGCTCCATATGTCTTCTGATATGGGCCAGACAGGCAATAAGGCACACGTCCTTAGTGCCATCAAACGCATTGTAGGCACTGTATCCGTCACTTTGAAGATATCCTTTGAAGTCCTTTAATAAATTTCTGATTGTCTGTCCGGATCGGGAACCGTCATCATAATGGAAGATGACCAGTTTTTCCATAGCTGCCCTGACCATCCATAAATACTCCTTATCGGTTTTTCCCTTTCCTTTGTTGATGACCCGTACTGTGGTTTCGTCGACCTGAACATATCCGCTGCCCGTTACGAGCTTTACTAATTCCGAATAAAGAGGACTTAATAACTCACATACCGGCTTAAACCACCCGCTTAAAGTACTTTCCGGCAGTCGTACACCCAAATGTCTGTATTCCTTTACCTGACGGTAAAAGGGAACATGATATTCATATTTCTGCAGAAGTATTTCGGCTAGCAAGGAAGGTCCTGCCAGACATTTGTATATAGGGGAAGGTGGAAGCGGTGCTATTATGACACCGCTTTCACCCTCTTTGGGAAGACTTAAATTATTTTTGAGTCCGTATTTGGGACGTACTGTCTCTTTGACATATAGCTTTCCCGGTTCAAATTCAAGCGTACGTGTGCGCTCTTCACCTATACGACGATATCGATTCAGATCCACATTATCAGGTTCGACAATGACTTCCACAACGGGCAGCCCCTCTAACAGTTCCCGATTACGGCGGGATTCTTTTTTCTTTCCGTCCGGTTTACATGTCCTAGTGCCTACGCCAGTCTCCACAAGATCCGTTTCCTCTTGCCTGGGATTAGCCAAGGTATCAAACAAGGCAAGCTGGTTGGGATCCAAGGATGCCAGCTTTTCACTCTTTCTGCCGAAAAGCTGTCTGTTTAACCAGGCTACTTGCGACAGGAGTTCCTGTACTTTTTGCTGCAGTTCTCCCGTCTGTTCCATAAGTTTCTGATTTGATTCTACAAGGGTACGATTTGTCTCCAGAAGCCCTTTTATTTGCTCCTGTTGATTCTTGATTATTAGTTCCATCGTATCTGTATGAATCATTCTTTTTAGTATCTTATTATAATGTAAAGATACTGAAAATCGTACAGCTATACAAGTTTAGGAAGCTCTTTTTAATCAATAAAATCCTTCTTTTCGACCGGCTTTAAGACGTTTGAGTCTATCACTCGGATTATCGGTTATGCCTTCCACCATCAGTACTAAATCACGCCATTCCATGGGATAGGAACGGCTTTCACTATCATAGGAAGGAAGTCTAAAGGTACCTTCCTCAAGGCGTTTTATGTATAAAACCATACCTCCGTCTTCGGTATGCAGAAGTTTCATGGTTGTTCTGCTTCGGTTGACAAAGATAAACACATCGCCAAGTCGAACGTCATATCCCATTTTATCATGAACAAGCCCACAAAGGGAATTTATTCCTTTGCGCATATCTGTCTTCCCGGGACACAGGAAGTAGCGCATCGTATCATTCAGGCAGAACATGGCTACATAATTTACTGATCAGGCCATAAATAATCTCCGGATTACTTAGGATGTTGAGGTGGATCTTTATGCCGGATGGAAGTTCTATGGTTACATGCCTGTCACCACATGATGAAGTGGGAATGGCAGGAGTATGATTAATATTAAGAGGGATAAACGAATCACCTGTAGGTTCGGTGTGTTTGGTATATGGGTGACTCAATCCATATTTCTTCTTCCAATAATGAAAACAGGAAGCAGGATACGATTCATTATCACAGAAATCCTTTATGGTTAGTCCGCTGGACTGTTGGCGCTGATATAGCGCTAAAAACTCTTCTTTACTCATTGATCGTTTCATAACTACGTTTTTGAACGCAAAGTTTTGAGGTAACTTTTCCATAGCGTCTTGAAAAAGAGCCAGTATATCCATCCCAAATTTATAAGCTTCTTCAAAATTTAAATAAGGATTTTTCTTTTTGTCAAATTGCGGATGTTCAACTTTTGACAGTTTATATCTTAATCCCTGTCCTTGTGCATTGTATATATGGCTACAACCTAAAGCAACTTCAGCTTTACCTGAATATTGCTTTTTTATGCTATATCCAATTCCTGCATATGCTGTATTTTGATCTAAGTCTGCAAGAGTCCAGGGAGTTCTTAAAGCTTTCACAAATAAAGCTAAAGAGAGCCACCATGAAATTTCACATACCATCTTGTCATATAAAGTCTTTTCTTCTATAAATTGGGTCGTGAATCTATGTTGGGCGGCAAACGCTTTAATATAGTTATGCAAATCAAATGTTTCTCCATGATAATTGAATTGTCTATAGTTACTCCATGAATTAGGTACAAATATTAATAGCACAATTCCTGGGAACTGTTCTGAAAGTTTTTGCCCTTCTGTACAAATAGTTTTTGCTAAATTAATGGCACTTTTAGGATTATCATTTATTGATACCCATTTTTCAGAATGTGTTTCAGGTATTTCAAGTCTACAGTTATAAATATTACTAAAACCAGTATAATGATGTACATAGTCGGATAATTTATCTGCAGAAACTGTAGAATTTAGTCTTTTTATAAATTCACTAAATTTTGAAGAATAAGAAGCAGGACAGATACTGCCAATACATACATCTTTAGGGAATACATCAAAATATTTCGCATCGAAAGGCCTGTATTTTGATAATCCTCTCATCGGATTGTCATCATATGCTGGTTTATTAACGTATGGATTTATAAATTCAAGCTTGGGTTCGTTAATATGTATGCCATGATATAATGTTTGTTTTATGTTGTATTCCTTTGGAGAATATATCGTTGTGTTACCTTGTCCGCAATGGTGTATCTCAGCATAACCACGATTGTTGGATATTTTAAAGATAAAACCACTTCGTGAATTAACAGGTATCTCAAAACTTAATCTTTTACCATTAAACATTATATTACACCATTCTTGTAATTTCTTCTCATATTGCTGATTTCTCATTTTATCCAAATATTCATGAGAGTATTGTTGTTTGATCTCCTTTTTTATTTGGTCATTAGAAATAAAATAAACTGTTGGAGTAATTGAAAACAAGACATATTTCTTTTGTGGGACAAATGATAATCCACATTCAATAGCTTCATGTATTGTTACATTATTTTTATTTGCATAAATATCTTTTTTATATAGCATAGAACGCTTATAATCAACACCTAATCCTGTAATCTGGGAGATTCCATAAAGTACGGCTTTGAGAAATAATTCTTTAAAATAGCTGTTTTTTTCTATTTCATCAATAGAAATATGAACACGTTCAATTTCACTAATTAAATTTTTCCCAAAAACTTCATTGATAGTAGATACAGTTGAGATGGCATATACTTTGTCTTTATATGGTACAGCAATAAGGGGCTTTTCTTTAATCTTTTCTCTAAGATATTTCCATCTGTTTTCATTCTTATCGTATGAAATTTGAAACTGAAATATTTCATCGGGAAATGTAGCAGGAATTAGATTACTTTTCAGATATTTTTTTGTACTTCCATCCTGTATGTAAAATGGAGTTGTTGTATTGTCTATACTTATTACTTTAAGTATTTCATTGATCTCCTCTTGTTTATTAGAATCTTCATTAAAACAGAATTTTACAAGAGATAACATGACGTTATCAAATCCGTTTGTGTCAATATAAAACGCTTGTCTTCCAGCAGATCGAATAGTTTGAATCAAATCTGCTATTTCTGGTGTAATATCCTTGCCGTAGCCACACCAATATAATCTTCCTGCTCCCTTATCCGTAAAAGCTTCTTTCAAAGCAGACATAAGAGATTTATCTCTTCCACTATATCCTATGATAATTAAATTTTTGTCAACAAAATAACGTCGCAAAGCTGAAACAAATTCACTATTCTGTGAGTCTAGTTCTTTCTCCGTATTTTTGAGTGTTCTAAATTTACAATCTCCATGTAAGGCTATATAAAGTAATTCATTTGAACTTTCTGTCCTATATATACGATCAACACAATCAAGATTTATAGCTATAGGTGTTATATTGGCTTGTTGTGCAGCTCTTTCCACGAGTCCATCGAAATTTGTACTCCAGACAGATTTTACAATTCCATATTTATTCAGCAGACATAACAATTTATATCCTACATATGGACTTTTCCCATTGCACAGGCTTTCAAAATATTTAGTTCTGTCCGCATCTATTGGATATGAAGCTTCGGCATAAAAAGAATATTCTTCTGGACTCCCCAATTGTGGATATTTCCCTTGCACATCTAACCATTTCTGAATGATGTCTTTACTTAAATCAGATTTTTTTGGGATCTACTAATTTTTTTTGATTACCTGATAATGATTGATATATTAAAAATTTCCAATCCCATATACAATCGTTTGCCGATTGAATACCAGATGAGATGGATGCACCGGCACCTAATAGGACACCAAATGACCCATCTAAATTTTGTTTGATTGATCGTAAAAAAGCATCAAATTCTAAATATAAATTTTCGGGCATATTCATATTCGTTGGTTATCGTGATTTTATTATTTCTCGTATATCTGACTCACAGCCTCGGCTGTTTCTTTCATCATTTGTCGTAATGACTCAGGGGCAATAACCTCTATTTGTGCACCAAACGAACGGAGCAAAGAACGTAACTCATAATTATTTTGGACTTTTAAGGTTATCTTCCAATATCCATCTTCAAGAGGTGTTGTCACTGCTGATTGAGATTCATGAAGTGGCTTAGTCACAATATATCCAATGGCTTTATCACTAACCTTTAAAATGACTTCTTCTACAGGAGCATTTGAACGCGAAACGCCGACGATATCGCTAAAGTATTCTTTAAAATCTATTCCTTCAGGTTGTATTATGTATTGTTTAGATGTTTCCTTTACTCCTTCGATTCTATCAATTGCAAAGTTTGATAGATAATCCGAGTCTTTATGTTTGCCGATCAGAAACCAGCGATTATTATATTGTTTAAGATGATAAGGAGTAACAATTACGGTTCTAGCGTCCTTCCCAAATGGATGATATATAATTTCAATTACCCTTTTGTTAACAATTGCATTAAAAATGGGTTTATAGTATAAATCCATTCCTTTGAGATAGGGATTATGCTGAAAACTTACAACTGAATCCATACTATCTCCTAATTTACTGGTCGTATATAGTCTTTTTTCAAGGTCGTTTAACCACTCAAATTGTGGTACTCCATCGAAACGTTTAAGAAGTATCAATGCATCATAAATCAAAATGAGCTCTTCTTGATTGATAGGTTGATTTTTAATGGAAGCCCCTTTGGTATGGTATCGGTAATATTTTCTATGCCCATCTCGAATGGCATCTATATCCATACTATATCCTTCTTCACTTTCAATGAATTTTAGATCTTCTTGCACTTGACGTTTTTTTACTCCGCAACCATCTTTCGTTTCTCCATTGTACAGATAGAGCGCTTCATTGCAGGCATCTACTAAATCCTCAATATAGTAACGCCTAGACCAATTGCTCAGGCATTTATCTATAATCTGGTATCTTAACTGTGCATTCTTATTCGTTGGCATAGGCAATACTATTTATCAAATAATACAAAGCTAGTTATGAACAATGCAGTCTTTCTGCATTGTTCATAATCTTTTATATTAAATCTTCTAATTTATCTACTATTGCAGCAATTTCTGTAGAATCAATACTTCCGTTCTCATGGTCAACTGTAGTAAATAAATTTACTCCTTCGATGTAACCGATTGATTTATAAAAATCTCGTTTCTTTTCCCATGATTCCTTATAGGCGGGATTATCTAACATTCCTAAATGTTCCCAAAGAATGGTATCTCCAGATGCATCTTCAAAAGTAAAATCAGGAATACATCGGCGGCCGTTATCTTCTATCATTCTTTCATATTCAAAGTCAATACCTCGTTCATATAGCATATTAGCAATAATTACTTCAGACTTGCTACGTACGATTAAACCTGGCTTTAAGGTTGTGTGAATCAATCCTTCCACATATGGAATGTTTGAAATATCTTCACGAACAGATGTAGAGAAAAGATTTGTATTTCGCTTAGCTAGAACTGACATCTGAGGTTTAGTATACTCGATTAACCACGATATATTATCTTGTATCAACAGAATTAATTTCTTTCTTGCTCGTGTTAAAGCTGTATAGATTAATTCACGTGAAAGTATACGTCCGCTTTTAGGAAGAACAACCAACACAGTATCAAAATCGCTCCCTTGACTCTTATGGATAGTTATAGCATAAGCCAAGTCTATTGTATTATCAGCCTCATCCGACTTAGAAGAATAATATGAAAATCTCTTGTTGGGTAACCCAGTAAAAACAACTGTAGATTTCTTTTTCTCTTTTATTTGCATAATTAACAAAACCTATTTGACCATTTGAAAGTTGACATTCTTCTTTACTCGTAGATTTCTTGCGTTCATTCTTTAATTGAATTACCTTATCTAGAGCAGATATGGTAATAGGAGCTATTTCTATTGAAAAATTCTTATTTATACCAACCCACTCTTGGAAATACGAATTAATCTGAAATGTTCCCCATACCGGATTTCTTACCGGAGATAAAACCTGAAATCTTTCAACTTTTGACGGATCATTTAAAGCTTTATTTACATCGTCAAGTCCTATAGATTTACGAATCTTATCGGATAAAGATTTACCTTCCTCTTCTGGCAACTCTTTTTCAATGGCCTCTTTCAAGCAGTCTTTAAGGTCGTTTTCATCATTCCAAGTATAAACAACCAAGTCATTATTAAGATTTCCTTTGGCAACTTGCTCAAAAATGAGATCGGAATTCTTTGCAGGTTTTTCTCCAGAGAACCATGATGCTAAAGTCAATATGTCAGAGTCTCCTGTATTAATAGTTCTTACAACATATCGCAATTTTGTTATTGCCGATCTTAAATATTCGTCTTTATTATCCTTTAGGTAGTTAAATAAGTCTGCAAATGGTCTGCCAGGGCCAATAGGAGGTAATTGAAATGGATCTCCAATTAAAATTATTCGATTAATGTTCTTTAAATCCAGTGCTTTCATTAAGACATAAAAGTCCTTACATGTAAGCATGGAACACTCGTCAATAATGACATTTTTTGCTCCACAATATTTACGTTTTTCTGCATCTTCAGGAACACAAGGTGTCATTGTATCCCAGTCAAAGAAACCCTGACGCGTCAGAAATTGCGCAATAGTTAGGGCTTGAATACCTGCTGACATGTTGCCTAAGCGAACTCGTGCTTTCCCTGTAGGAGCCAAAAGGAGCGTACCTTCTGCTTTTATTTGTGGCGATTTTAAGAAAGCTCTGACAACTGTAGTTTTGCCTGTTCCAGCTGGACCTGCCAGCACAGAAAGGCGCTTACTGCAGAACATTTCCAATGCCTTTACCTGGTCAGCCACAGCATTACGGCATCGCTCATTTGCTTCATTGTAACCATCAATAGATGCTTTAACGATCGTATTCCAGTCTTCTTTTACTGGTGATTTGACGTCCTTTGAAGCACGACCTTTGAATATCTTACGCAAATAATCATCAATTTCTTTATATTCCTTCAACTGCAGTGCACACCTGTCATCAGTATTAAGATATATAGTTTTTTCTTCAATGAACTCTTTGTTTGACATTAAATAATTATATGGCAGTTGATGATTATCCGCAGCCAAACAATCTTTTATATATAACTCAATCTCGTTTGCAGAAATTAATGTATCACCATCACAGAGACTTGCCACAAGTTTTGAAATGATAAATGAGCGGATCCTTCTATTATCAATTACAGATTCCACTAGTGAAGGAGCTTTTGGAGTCCATTTGCCTTGAATCTTAGGGTCAGCCATTACGCCAAGATCAATCATTTCGGTTGTAACCGGAAGATAATTTTCAATAAGACTCTCCTCGCTGATAATATATGGATTATTTAATAATTCATCATAGCAGCCAGGACTATCAAACCACCATTTTATTACTTCCGAATTTATTTCAAAACGTGATAGCAGTTCCAACACTTGTCTTTGGTTACTTAGAGTATTTTTCCAAAGAATACGATAATGAGTAAGTTCACTTTTATATACGGAATCAGGAAGAGACAATTCACCTTTCATCAATTTATCAAAGGCTTCCCATGGATTATCTTTAACCCCACAATATCCATTATTTCGTAAATCCTGTTCAATTATAAATGCATAATTTACCCCTATTGCTGATAAAGCCTCGGCGAAAGCTGGGAAAGGACCTATCATATCCTTCACCTTTGCAATTTGGGAATCTATCCACAAAATTTGTTGTTTCCAGTTTCCTCCGACAAGTCCATGATTAATGATACATTCTAAACATTTCCTGGCTACATTCAAAATAATCAACATGCTATGGTTACTAACATATTCACAACCATACGACAACTCGTTAAAAATTTTCTGGCTATTGCCTAGCTTTGGAATGGTAATTTTTATTTCATCAATTACTTCTTGTTTTGATTTACCTGTTTGGGCTTTTACATAGTCTTCATCAAGTGACATATATTCATGGTATGGCAAAAGAAATCCTTTTGACTTCTTCAAATCAGTTCTTATGCCATGCTCAAAGATCAAATCCCAAAAAGGATATGTATAATCAGTTGTTGTGTCATATGTTTGTAGCGGTAAAACTTTAGTAATTTCACCTATACCAACGATTAATTTTGCATCTTCATCAATTGGATTACCACTTTTGCAATAGAAAACTCCGAGTGAAGTACCGGCCTCTATATTTAATCTAAAGTGATTTAATATTTCAAACTGCCTCTCTTTTCCATATACCCAAGATGTAGGAAACGGTGCAGTTTCATCATCAGACAGATTCGGATATTTATGATTCAGTTCTTCCTGATAATCACGAGAAAGATATCGGAAAGGTATTCCAAAAAAGCTATATGGTTTAAGTTCTATTGTTGTAGGTAAGAGCTTTGCATGTGGAGTCTCTCCAAAAGCATAAACATGTTTGAAGATTCTTTTATATGGCTTCTCATTCATAAAACCACCATTCTCGCCAACACAAGCAGGTAATTGATCTTGCTTGAGAGAATTCCAATCCTTTCCTGCATAAGTTTCTTCTTTGTTCTCATCTTTTCTTTCAGATATATTGTGAAGCATCATGCAGAATGGATTATTTTTCGGACATTGACAAATAGTTCCATTCCATTTATTATCGTGCCAAGGCACACGGATTGATATATGTTTCATGATAATCGTCTTATTTCGTATTAATATTATTTCCTACAATCTTGGCAAACGCATCAGCACATTTCTTAATATCTTCATACTCTGCTAGTTTTTTGCCACTAAGGTTATCGTCTGTCCAATCTTCAATATCTTTTGCATACACATCTTTGATGGAGCTTTGTAGCAATTCTATTTTAAGAGGAACAGGAAGATTACTTATTTGCATATCATCAATGATTCTTTTGAAATAAGCAAAATCACCTTCTATGATAAATCCCTTATCTGCTGCTATACGATAAATCGCAATCCAATGTCTTTGCTTGCTCAAAGGTGACTTTTTAGGTTCATATCCAATAAGCTGGCAAATGCTCTTTTTCAGAGTTGCGATTCGTTTTTCTTCTGGCCAATCCTTTACGTTCGCTTCAGCGACCAGTTGTTGGTCATCATTTTCTTCATTATAATATGGATGCAACTGAATTACTTTATGGAAATAAGAATTTTCTTTGTGAACACTTTCGGACTTTTGTATTTCATGTCCATTCATTTCCAGGTCTGTAATAGATGAGCCCGTAGAATAGAAATACATGGTTAGGATAATGCTGATTGCAGTATCAACTTCCTTTTCTGAAGCGGTAGGAGATATATGTGATTCACTGTTTCTCCAGCCTTTAATGAGCATAAGGTATTGATATAGCTGCTGCTTTCCTTCATCCGTGCTGTATTTCAGATTCCATAGACATTTGTGGGCATAAATCACGTTTTTCCAAGTTACATCTTCACCCGGATTTTGGGCAGGAACTTCATGGCCTTTCATCAGATAATACAATTTCTTCAGATATGCCTCAAACTTGGTGACTAATAAATTAAATGCAACAAACTTATCTACGATGGTTGCTCTCTTACCGTATAGATTGGTAAATGCCCGCTGGATAAAAATGCCTACATTGTCCAAAGAGTCAATTGACGGTGTGTCTGTTACATAGAATACGCTGTCTATAATCTCGTCGATAGGACGCATTTGTGGAAGTACTGCGGTCAAAGTTGTTTTCAGAATGCTCCGAATATTATCCTTTATGACGGCCACGTCTACATGCTGTACTTCGTCTGTAATAACGTCTTCGTCTTGCGGCACCTGTTCTTCTTCGGATTGATAATTCTCTTCTATATTCAAGTACGCTTTCAGAATACGTTCTCTACAACTGCTGTCCAAAATAAACTCTCGAAATAATTTGTCTGCTTTGGGAATAACCAGACGAGCCGGAACTTCTGTACCTTCTACTTTGGCAATGAACTCACGAGTCTTTGGCCATGTTCAATGTCAGTTTCAAATTGTCAAACTGACTGAACTCATTCAGATTCTGTTCCGTTACATTACGACTCATGATGTGCTCCAGTTGACTGGCGTTTATACCAGTAGCTTCGGCCAAAATCATTACTTGTTTGTGCAATTCGCGGAATTGGTATTCTGCGATATAATCATAAATCGTCTTACCTGGCGACAGGTGTAAATCTCCACTTTGCAGGTCGTGTAGGATAATCATTGCCGTACGTTGATCCTTTTGTGAAAGAGATGCAAAGGTTTTGTGCAACTCTTTAAAGGCTTCTTTGGTCAGTTCGCTTCCCGGACCGGACATATAGAGGTTCTTGATGAACTTCACAAACTTGGAGTTGATATATTCGGCATCGATCGTACCCGTACCTGTTTCTGTGATATAGGTATCAATAGGATAGTCAAAATCATTTCCTTCCGTACTGCCATCTCCATTACCTTCAAACAGTTCCCTGTATCGTTGCAGCAGAATAAGGTAAGTCTGTTCGTCCAGTTCCATTTTGACGTAGGTATAGGTATCGCCATGCTGGAACTCATATTCATCCTTATCCCATGTGAATCCTTGCAGCTTGGCTGCTTCCAGCAGATGGGTCATCTGGCTGAAATCTTTGGCAAACATATTCCTGTCTTCTCTTGATTCCGGCAATTTTGTAAAGTTTTCGATTTTTTGTGCCTGGAATATATCCCTTATGTGCAAGAACTTCTGGTTGATATTTGTCAGATTACTTTCCAGTTTATCGACAAAAACACCTAACGGCCTGTCCACATATACATCGAGTGCATCGTTGATATTCTGCTCCATGGTGTAAGGGAAAGGAGTAATAGCGGATAATGCCGAAAGGCTTGTCCGGACCAAACAGGCGGTTGGTACGTGAGAACGACTGGATAATGTCCACATATTTCATTACCTTATCCACATACAGCGTATTTACCCATTTGGAATCATAACCTGTCAACATCTGCGAAACTACAATAAGCAAGTCTATCTGCTGTGCGTGATCATGTTCTATATTGAGGTAAGGCTTCTTATGTGCCAGTCTTTTGGCCACATCCTTTTTGTATTTGGCGTAGGTGGAAAGCTGGAATGTTGTTCCATATTTCCGGTTATAGTCATCCAGCATCTCCAGCAAGGCATCTTCCTTGGCGATTCCGCCATCAGAATTGTCTATGTTGTTGTCGAATACGGCCACCACATTCAGAGAAGAATATTGCTCCTTGAATATCCGATAATAAGCTATTGCCTCAGGTATATTCTTTGTAGCTAGAATGGCGTGGAATTTACCGTTCTTGCTCAGTTTATCCCTTCCGCTTGCGATGTCGGCAGCAACAGTCTGATGATGAACAGGCTGCTGATACAAGTCTTTAGGCAGATAATGTTCTATTCCGTGTAAGGTTTCATCTCCTTCCTTATAAGTGTCCGGCATCTTCAGTTCGTTCATGAACCGGTTGTAAACAACCATTTTCTGCTCGTCATTTTCAATCTCTTCAATGCTGTTTACCTTCAGTTGGGAGAATGCCACTTTTTCGCGAAGCTCATTGTCATCGTAGGTTCTTACCATATACGGATCGAATCCCAATACGTTGTGATCAGGGATTCCGTTGGCGATAGTGTATTTATGAATCATGTCGCCGAATATGGTTTCGGTCATGATTTCATGCTTGGCGTTTTCTTTGAAGACTGGTGTTCCCGTGAAACCGAAAAGCAGGGCTCTTTTGAATGTATTCTTGACACCTATCAGCATATCGCCGAACACGCTACGATGACATTCGTCTATGATAAATACCAGTCGTTTGCGGTCTATCAGATCAATATCGTCTTGCGAAATATCTTTCCCGGCCTTGATGTTCGACATCTTCTGAATAGAGGTCACAATCAGGCGGTCGTCGTTATCCGTACTTTTGAGTTTGCTCAACAGGATGGCTGTATTCTGCGTATCTTGAATAGCTTCGTCTTCTCCCGCAAATCCACGATATTCGTCCAACGATTGCACGCTCAGTTCGATGCGGTCTAATAAGAATACGACTTTGTCGGCATCGCCGGAATTGGCAATGAGCTGTGCAGACTTGAAACTGGTCATGGTCTTTCCGGAACCGGTGGTATGCCACACATATCCGCCACGATGCTGATGAGTATCCCAGTTGGTTTTATGTGTTATATCACTAATTTTACTAGCTGCAAAATACTGATAGCTGCGAAGTACTTTCAGTGTCTTATCCTTATCGTCGGCAATGGTATAATAACCGATTAGCTGATGTGCCATAGGAATACTGAGCAAATCGGACACAATTCGCCTCCAGTCTCGTATGACAGTGTTGTTAAAGTCTTCCCAATGGAAGTAGAATTCCGGCTTGAAATTCTCTTCTTTGCCCGGATTGGCGAAATAGAGTGTCTCTTCCGGAGTCATGGCCACGAAAATCTGTACCATCTTGAAGATACCGTTGCCGAATACACCTTCGTGAGTATAACGCTTAATCTGAAAGGTAGCCTGACTTACATCTACTTTTGAACGCTTCAGTTCGATATGAATTACCGGCATGCCATTGATGAGCAACATCACATCGCCCCGTCGGTCACCGCCCAACGGGTGCGAAGCCTTGAAACGAGGTTGTCGGGCAATCTGGTAGCGGCTCTGTCCGGCACTGATTTCGCGTGCATCGAAAATCTTCAGATAGACTTCTTTGCCGTAATTGTTTGTATCGGCAGGATTGTCGCGTTTGATGCATACCTGTCCGCCATTGATAAACATATTCATGGCGTATGGGCTGTCGCACAGATTCACCTGATCGATGATTTGGCGCATCTCACTTGCGGTAAGCGGACAATTGCCCAATTTATTGATGTCTCTGTTGTTGTCGAAGAGAATCTTGGCCCAGTTCTGGATCAAATCTTCTTCTGTGGGTTGTACAAGGACTTCCTTTTCCCAACCATGATGGGGGAGAAGGTCAACCAAAGCTTGTTCAAACTGACTTTCCTTGACGAAATATTGTATGTCGTTTATATTATCCATATTTACTCCATTAAAGGTTTGAATGATATTTATACAAACATTTTATCCAGACAAGCTGCCTTGATTTGTTTTAGCTTTTCAAGGCGTTGGGTTTGGAGAGAGATTTGTTTATCAAGATTTGAAAAGAATAATCCTATTTTAACTTGTTCATTTTTTGAAGGGATCAATACTATTTGTTTGTACAAATCATCCCACACAATGTTCTTTCTACACAAACTAGCACCTGCTGTTGTTGCATTCAGGAAAAAAACTTTTGTAGAATCCATTTTTATCCATTGTTGTAGGAATAATGGTGATATATTAACGATTTCGTAGACCTTGTAAGCTGGTGATATAAGTCCATGCTCAAATCTTAAATTAACATTGGCATTTCCTAAATGGAGATTTTGGGTTGAAAGAATTAGCATATTCTTTTTTATTTTCTTATATCCAATATTAGAAGCTCCTCTTTGATGTCCAAATAATTCAGAGTTTAAGTACACTCCTGTAATTGCGGACGATAATAAAATATCCTCATTCTCTACTGTTGACCTTTCATAACTTTCTTTTAAGAATGACCCAAAAGGAATTTTTTCCCATTCTCCTTCAAATCCTTTAAATCTTACTTTAGGTACAGTTTCTCCTTCTTGTGGGAACATAGATTGTAAACTTGCCGCCTTTATTCGTTTTAAAGATACAAGTTTCTTTGATGTGGTTTGAATTAATGAGTCTAATGATTGGAAATAGTATGCTATCTTTTGCTGTTCTGTATAAGATAATGGAAAATGCACTTCACCAGATTGAATTTATTATATTTTTGGATAGTTTTTTGCACCTTTATTTATGAGTATTTTAACCAATTTAATTCTTCTGAAATTATGCAAAGTAAACACTGATATAGTTAGGATCGAAGCCCTCTTTAACATCGTATATTGCATATAAAACTGAAACTATTCCTGGTTTGTTGTTATTTACTTTAATTATTCCAAAAGGCTTTAACTTTAGGGGAGACTTTGTATAAACTATCTGCCCTTTGTTCAAAATTTTATAAGTGGATATATTGTACCCTGTATAACTTCTACCCAAATGCTCTATCTGATTAACAACGCCAAATTCATCAGAAACAGAAAGTGCGTCTTCCTTTTTATATTCTAATTTATTATTTTTTTTGTTACTAACTGATAGGCACTTCTCAAGAAGGATATCACTATAGTAATCACAGAACTCCTTAAATCTTATCTCCGGCACATTCATACATTTACTCCTTTCCACCATTAATCAACTCATTAAGTCCTAATATAGTAAGCTCATCTCCAGTCAGTTCGCCAATAAGACCGGACAATTCTTTTTGGTATTTTCCCAAATCATCATTCAACTGCTTGTAGCTTATAGCATACTTCTTTCCTAATGCAAGCACTTTATTTTCAAAAGTAGATAAAACCTCAGCGAGCGTTTCATCAATACCTTTGATAATAGGATCAATCCATTTTCTATGCAGGAACAGAGAAATATCTTCGTCAGAAAGACTATCTATCGTTTCTACCGTTTTGTCAATAAGAGTCTGCTTGGCCTCCTTAATTTGTTTGTTCTTGTTTTTCTGTTCCTCCCAGAGTTTGACAATTTTCTTCAGTTTCTCTTTAGTTTCCGCTTCCACCGCATCCTTTTTGGCTTTTGCTCCCGCAGTAATGGCTTTCTTATCAAAGGCATTTTCCTTTTCACTATCCAAATAAGCCTCAGACTCCTCTTCCGAGAAGTTTTCACGGATTTCATCCAGTTCACCGGAGATCTCTTCTACTCGCATCTGCAAATCGGCAATTGCTTTCAGTCGTCCTGAAATTTCTCCTGTTGTACCAAGTCAAAAGGAATAATGCGCCCTTTCAAACCATCTGGCACTTCAATCTCTTCGTCGCCTTTCTTTACCAGTTTATAAGCAGGTTCTACTACTCTTACCGCTTCAATGCCTTCCTGCTGTATGGTCTCAATATCGTTGGTAATGCCCTGCCAGTTGTCAGCTAACGCTTGATAGGCTGCATATCGGTCGATAAGAGGCATCCCATGCAAACGGGCAAAAATATCATCGGAAATAGCATCCAACTCTTTCTGTGGATTTGCAGTCGCTACTGATCAATCAGCCGATGATGAACACTATTGGCAAAACCTCCAAAAGCCTGTGCAAACCTCTTCTGGAAAGCTCTTACGTCTGCATTCTGCTCTATAAACGATTGAGTATCTTCGGTCCTCAACTGTGAATAAGGTTTGTCTGTATCCGCAATAAACAACTCCTCGCGCAAAGAAGGAAATGTGTCCCAATATTTTTGAAGTTCATTAATCTCGCTGTGAGGGATGCTTCCGAATATGGTGGCATAGATGTCGAACTTCTCAACAGGGTCGCTGGAATCTACATAACGCGGTATGTTCAGATTGTAACCGTTTTGACGGATTTCATCACGGGACACTATACGGGAGTATCCGGGAATCGTCTTGCGGTCGCGTACCGTATCGGCAATACGTTTAATGTCACATTCGCGCAGCTTGTTGTTTTTTCCTTCCTTGACAAAACCTTCGAGGCATCGATAATCAGCACGTCGTCATTGTCACGATGCTGTTTGAGCACCATAATGAGGGTAGGAATACCTGTACCAAAGAAAATATTGGCAGGCAGTCCGATAATGGCATCGATGTTGTTCTTCTCAATAAAGTTACGACGTATTTTGCCTTCTCCTTCACTATTTTCATCGGCATCACCACGGAAGAGAACACCGTGAGGAAGTACAATCGTCAGGATACCGTCTGGTTTAAGGTGATGGAGCTCATGAAGCAAAAAGGCGTAGTCAGCTTTGCTTTTAGGAGCTACACCATAATCCTTGAAACGTGCATCCAGTTCACGGTCGTTGGCATCCCACTGTTGCGAATAGGGAGGGATTGCTGACAACGCATCCACGTAAAGCGGTTTTCCGATATCTCCGCCGTCAGTCTGCAAAGGCCAGTCTTCTTCCAGAGAGTCGGCACAACGGGTATTGATGTTATCCGGTTTGATACCACGCATCACCAGGTTCATACGTGTCAGGTTGTAAGTGTTTTCCTTCAGCTCCTGCGCATAGTATTTCACCTTGTTCTTGTCTTCGATATGGCGCCCAACCGATTTACCGATGGTAATCAACAAGGAACCTGAACCGCTTGTAGGGTCATAAATTTCAATTTTGTCTTTATTCTTATGGTGTTCAGCCACAATTTCAGACATCAATATAGCCACTCGTGAGGCGTATAGAACTCTCCAGCCTTTTTACCGGCATTGGCTGCAAAGTTACTGATAAGGTATTCATATACATACCCCAGCACGTCATAGTCCTGGCTTCCATCGGTAGGTATATCTTTTATCAGCTTTATCAAATTCTTCAGTGCACGTGTTTGTGAGGTCGTATTTTCGCCTAATTTACTCAAACCGGCCTGTAGTGTCTTGAAGACGTTTTCATAGACATGTCTGTAGTTAGGACTAATCAGACGGTCGAAACTGCTGAGTGCTCCGCTCAAGTCGGCTACACTAAATTCAGAATTGGGCTTCAGCCAGGTAGCAAACAGATTTTGGTATTCAATGAAGTAGCCAATGTTGTTTCTGCAATACTCCATCATCATAACTGCTTCCTGATTATCATGATCTTCTACAAGTGTCACTAAATCTTCGTCGGTCCATCCGATACTTTTCAGATAGTTCACTTCGTTGTCTGACAGAAATTTATAGAAGATCAAGCCAAGAATATAATCCTTGTATTCGTTGGCTTCTATCTTGGAACGCATCTTGTTGGCAGATGCCCATATCTTATTGGCAAGTTGTTGTTTGTTCATAAAATCAATTTTGAATTTAGCTTACTCTATGTGTGAATATCATAAGCAAAGATGTAAATAAAGAATGCAGACATTCTGCATTTATTGAGAATACTTAGTATATAGAAATCTTATTCATCAGACTCTCTGAGCAAGTCCTTAACCTCCACGTTAAGTACTTTAGCTATTTGAAGTAGCATTTCCAAACTAGGTTGTGCCGTATTGGTACACCATTTGGAGATGGTAGCAGGATCTTTCCCCACTTGCTCTGCCAGCCATTTATTGGTCTTTTCCTTCTCGGCTAGCATCACTTTGATTCGGTTTATTTTTTTGGACATATATCATCGTTTAATTAACAATTATACAAATATAATCCTTTTGCCTAAAAGAGCAATTGAGTTTTTATTAATAATTAGCTGTAGAAGGAATTTTTATTGCGTATAATTCAATTTTTACGGTATTATGGCCGAGAACAATGCATCTAAGAGATTTTGATTAAGACAAATTGTTTACTTTTGAAGTATAGACAATCTTAAAATTGATTTTTATGAATGATAATATTGAATATGAGAAATTTACTCAAGAAATTTATAATGAGATTTTGAAGAATTTGTATGTAAAGAATATAGATGTTAAGCATAATGTGAAATTGACGGGAAAGTCAGGTCAGAAGCATCAAATAGATGTGTACTGGGAGTATCAATATGATAATACCACATTTAAGATTGTAATAGAGTGTAAGAATTATAACCACACAGTATCTATTGGTAAAGTGAGAGACTTTTTTGGGGTCCTTTATGATTTGGAAGAAGTAAAAGGCATAATGGTTACTAAGAAGGGATATCAAGAGGGGGCAAAGAAATATGGTGCGCATTACGGGATTGATTTAATGGAATTAAGGGAACCAGAAGAGGGAGAGGCTATTGTTGCTGAAACCACATTAACTATTGATAGTTCTGTTAGACATAGACT